>Ga0306920_100000036_pt1 | contig 190588 bp, 168 predicted proteins | sample flu12Cox44000170_FD_204666 | JGI IMG/M metagenome (GOLD analysis project Ga0306920, IMG submission 204666) | Lab enrichment of tropical soil microbial communities from Luquillo Experimental Forest, Puerto Rico - flux4day.12C.oxic.44.000.170 (v2)... | ecosystem: Environmental > Terrestrial >...
ACGTCGGCGCGGCAGGGTGGGCAGGGGCTCCGATCGCCGGCGCGTCCGGCGCGACGCGGGTGGAAGCCCCCGGTCCGCCAGCCGCGCCTGTTGAACGCGGCCCGACGGCGAGCGCGCGGAGGACGTCGAAGCTACGGAACCCGCGGAATCCGCGCCGTCCAGGCCGGATTCCGACGCACGGCAGCCGGCGAGCGGAGCCCCTGCCCGCCCTGCCGCTCGCGCAATGCGGGCCAGCGCGAAGCGGCAACCGACCGTACGACGAACTCGCCCCGCAAGCAGCGCTCGCGGGGCCGACGTCCCGCTCAGGCCGCGAGCAGTTGCCGCAGCACGTACGGCAGGATGCCGCCGTGGGCGTAGTAGTCGACCTCGATCGGCGTGTCGATGCGCAGCGTCAGCGGCACGCGCTGGCTCTTGCCGTCGGCGCGGTGGATGACCAGCGTCGCCTCCGACTGCGGCGTGATCGGCGCCGGCCACTCGATGTCGACGGTCTCGTTGCCGGTCAGCCCCAGGCTGGACCAGGTGGTGCCGGACTTGAACTGCAGCGGCAGCACGCCCATGCCCACCAGGTTGTTGCGGTGGATGCGCTCGAAGCTGCGCGCCACCACGGCCTGGATGCCCAGCAGCTGCGTGCCCTTGGCCGCCCAGTCGCGGCTGGAGCCGGTGCCGTATTCCTCGCCGGCGAACACCACCGTCGGGATGCCATGCGACTGGTAGGCCATCGCGGCGTCGTAGATCGGCACCGGCTTGGAGCTGTCGGCCGGCAGCTCGCCCGTGGCCGGGCCCTGGTAGATCGTGTAGCCGCCCTCGACGCGGCTGCCGTCGGCGCGCGCCGGCAGCATCAGGTTCTTGATGCGCACGTTGGCGAAGGTGCCGCGCATCATCACCTCGTGGTTGCCGCGGCGCGAGCCGTAGGAGTTGAAGTCCGCCGGCAGCACGCCGTTGGCCTGCAGGTACTTGCCCGCGGGCGAGTCGGCCTTGATCGAGCCGGCCGGCGAGATGTGGTCGGTGGTGATCGAGTCGCCGAACAGCGCCATGATGCGCGCGCCCTTGACCGAGGTCGGCGCGGCCTTGGGCGCCTGCGTGAAGCCGTCGAAGAACGGCGGGCGCGCGATGTAGGTGCTCCTGGGCCAGTCGTAGACCTGGCCCGTGACGCCGGTGATGTCGTTCCACAGCTTGCCGGGGTTGGACTTGACCTGCGCGTAGTTGGCGCGGAACGAGCCGGCGTCCATCGCGAACTTCATCAGCGCGTGCACCTCGTCGCTGGTGGGCCAGATGTCGCCCAGCCAGACGTCCTGGCCCTTCGCGTTGCGGCCCACGGGCTGCGTCATCAGGTCGACCTTGACGTTGCCGGCGATGGCGTAGGCCACCACCAGCGGCGGGCTGGCGAGGAAGTTGGCCTTCAGGTTCGGGTGGATGCGCGCCTCAAAGTTGCGGTTGCCCGACAGCACCGCCGCGGCCACGAGGTCGTTGTCGACGATGGCCTGGTTGATCTCCGGCGTGAGGTCGCCGGCGTTGCCGATGCAGGTGGTGCAGCCGTAGGCCGCGACGTCGAAGCCGAGCGCGTCCAGCGCCGGCAGCAGGCCCGCCTTCTCGAGATAGTCGGTGACGATGCGCGAGCCGGGCGCCAGCGAGGTCTTGATGTGCGGCTTGACGCGCAGCCCCGCCGCGACCGCCTTCTTGGCCAGCAGGCCGGCGGCCAGCATCACGCTCGGGTTGCTGGTGTTGGTGCAGCTGGTGATGGCGGCGATCAGCACGTCGCCGTGGCCGATCTCCAGCCCGCTGGGGGTGGTGGCGCGCCGCGCCACCTGGTCGGCCGACAGGTTGTAGCCGTTGCTGGCGGCGGGCGTGGTCAGCAGCTCGTCGAACTTCTTGGCGAGGTGGCCGATCTCGATGCGATCCTGCGGCCGCTTCGGGCCGGCCAGGCTGGGCGCGACGGTGCCGAGGTCCAGCTTCAGGACCTCGCTGTAGTCGATGGCGCCGCTGGCCGGCGTGCCGAACAGGCCCTGGGCGCGGAAGTAGGCCTCGAAGGCCTCGATCTCCTCCTTCGTGCGGCCGGTGCCGCGCAGGTAGTCGACCGTCTTCTCGTCGACCGCGAAGAAGCCCATCGTGGCGCCGTACTCGGGCGCCATGTTGGCCAGCGTCGCGCGGTCGGGCACGGACAGCGAGGCGACGCCCGCGCCGTGGAACTCGACGAACTTGCCCACCACCTTGGCCTTGCGCAGCTGCTCGGTGACGGTCAGCACCAGGTCGGTGGCGGTGACGCCCTCGCGCAGCTTGCCGCTGAACTCGAAGCCCACCACGTCCGGCGTGAGGAAGTAGACCGGCTGGCCCAGCATCGCGGCCTCGGCCTCGATGCCGCCCACGCCCCACCCGACCACGCCCAGGCCGTTGATCATCGTGGTGTGGCTGTCGGTGCCCACCAGGGTGTCCGGGTAGTACACCGGCGGCTTGCCGCCCTCGCCGGCCTGCTTGTGCACGCCGCGCGCCAGATACTCGAGGTTGACCTGGTGCACGATGCCGAAGCCCGGGGGCACGACGCCGAAGGTGTCGAACGCCTGCATGCCCCACTTCATGAACTTGTAGCGCTCGTTGTTGCGCTGGAACTCGATCTTCATGTTGATGTCGAGCGAGTTCTTGTGCCCGTAGTCGTCGATCATCACGCTGTGGTCGACGACGAGGTCCACCGGCACCAGCGGCTCGATGGTTTTCGGGTTCTGCCGTTGATTGGCCGCTTCGGTTCTCATGGCCGCCAGGTCGCACAGCAGCGGCACGCCGGTGAAGTCCTGCAGCACCACGCGGGCGACGACGAACGGGATCTCCTCGCTGCGCTCGCCGCGCGGCGCCCAGTTGGCGAGCTGGCGCACGTGCTCGGGCGTGATGCGGCGGCCGTCGCAGTGGCGCAGCACCGCCTCCAGCACGATGCGGATCGACACCGGCAGCCGGGCGATGCGCGGGAACTCCTCGGCGAGCGCCGGCAGCGAATGGAAGCGGCCGGCGGCGCCCGACGGCGTCTTGAAGGTCTGCAGGGTATGCGCGAACGGCGCGTTGGCGGCCAGGGGCATGTGTTCTCCTCGCGGGTCGGGCGACCGGTGATTGACGACGGAAACCTTAGCCGGACATGTTGCCTCATCCCGGCTGTCCGCTCCATGACCACGGACGAGTGTCGGGCGTTTTGGGTCGGGTTCCGCGCCCCGGGGGCGACTCGACGGTCAGGCGTCGATCTTGCCCCGCCCTGCCTTGACCGCCGAGCGCACGCTCTTGGCCTCCAGCCGGCGGCGCTGCGAGCCCAGCGTCGGCCGGGTCGGGCGGCGCTTGATGGGCGGCTTCTCGACCGAGGCCACCAGCTCGGCCAGCCGCTGCAGCGCCTCGGCGCGGTTCATGTCCTGGCTGCGGTGCGTCTGCGCCTTGATGACGACCACGCCGTCCTCGGTGATGCGGTGGTCGCGCAGCGCGAGCAGCCGCGTCTTCACGCCCTCGGGCAGCGAGGACGCGCGCACGTCGAAGCGCAGGTGCACGGCGGACGACACCTTGTTGACGTTCTGCCCGCCGGCGCCCTGGGCGCGGATCGCCGTGATCTCGACCTCGTCGGGAGGAATGGCGATGGGCATGGCGCCATTGTGCCCCGCGCCGATTCCGCCGCCCGTGGCAAAGTACGGCCGCTGCAGCTCGAACCTGAACCGGCCATGACGACGACTTCGAACCTGCCTCCCGCCGAACCGGATCCGCGCCTGTCGGCGCTGCTGTTCGTCCTGCGCGAACGCGCCGGCGCCGACAAGCCGGACGAATCGCTGGCCCCGGTCGAGCCGTTCAGCGTCCCCCTGCCCGGCGGCTCGACGGCGACGATGGCGCCGGCCTGGTACGACCTGATCGGCGACCTCCAGCTGCGCCTGGTGCGCGACACGCCCGACTCGATGCTGGCCCTGCACGCCGCCGAGCTGGACGACCTCGGCGTGGGCGCGGACGACGCCGTCGCCGCGGCGCTGGCCAACCTCGAGCGCCGGCACGGCCCGCCGGCCGTCACGCCCTGGCACAACCTGTGGCGCGTCGGCACCGCCGAGGACGAGTTCGACAGCAACTGGTTCATGGACCGCCCGTTCTGGCGCGCGCGCCTGGCGGATCATCCGGCCGGCGTCGTCGTGGCGGCGCCGCGCACCGACCTGCTGCTGTTCGCGCCGGCCGACGACAACGCCGCCGTCGCCAGCATGCGCCGCGGCGTCCCGGACCTGCATGCGCAGGCCGGCGACTGGCGCCTGTCGTCGGCGCTGTACCTGTTCGCGGACGACCGCTGGACGGTGCTGCAGCCGGCCACGCCGGCGCCCGCAGCCGCGGACTGACTCAGCGCCCCGCGGGCACGCCCGCGCGCTCGCCGCGCCGGGGCGCGCGCACGACCGCGCCGCCGTCGAGCGCACGCGCCCGCAGCTGGCCGCAGCCGCCCTCGACGTCCTGCCCCGCCGACTGGCGCAGCTTGGTCAGCACGCCGCGCGCGTGCAGCGCGCGCGCGATCGCGGCGGCCTTCCCGGGCGCGGGGCGTGCGAAGCCCAGGCCCTCGTTGGTGTTGTACGGGATCATGTTCATCAGCGCGTACTTGCCCTTGAGCAGGCGCACGATGCCGTCGATCTCGTCGTCGCCGTCGTTGACGCCGTCCAGCAGCGTCCACTGGTACTGGATGGGGTACCCGGTGGCGCGGGCGTAGCGCTCGCCCGCCTCGACCAGCTCCTCCGGCGACATCCGCGGCGCGCGCGGCAGCAGCTCGCGCCGCAGCGCGTCCTTGGTCGAGTGCAGCGACAGCGCCAGCGCCGGCTTCACCGGCCCCTGCGGCAGGCGCTCGAACACGCGCGGGTCGCCGACGGTGGAGAAGACCAGGTTCTTGTGGCCGATGCCGCCCAGCGTGCCGAGCAGGTCGATGGCTTCCATCACGTTGTCGAGGTTGTGCGCGGGCTCGCCCATGCCCATGAACACGACCTTCTTGACGAAGCGCTTCGAACGCGCGAGCGCCACCTGCGCGACGATCTCGGCGCTGCCCACCTGGCGCAGCAGGCCGTCGCGGCCGGTCATGCAGAACACGCAGCCGACGGCGCAGCCCACCTGCGTCGACACGCACAGGCCGTCGCGCGGCAGCAGGACGCTTTCGACGGTCTGGCCGTCGGGCAGGCCCACCAGCAGGCGCGCGGAGCCGTCCTCGCCGGGGTGCTCGGAGCGCAGCGTGGCCAGGCCGGCGAGTTCGGCGGTCAGCGCGGGCAGCGCGTCGCGCACCGCCAGCGGCATGAAGTCCGACAGGCGGCGCTTGCCGGCGTCCTGCGGCTGCGCGTTGACCCACTGGCGCAGCACGCGCGCCGCGTGCTCGGGCGAGGCGCCGAGCGCGCGCAGGCGCTGGCGGATGTCATGGATGCGCATGGAAAACGGGCTGGGACGGCGGAAAACGCTCGATTTTCCGTCATCCGCGCCCGGACGTCCCGCGCGCGTGGCGCGGGACGCGCGAACGGCCGGCGTCAGCGCGCCGGGCCGACCAGCGTCCGCTGCACCCAGCCGCTGAAGTTGGCAGAGTCCACCTGCACGAAGCCGTTGCGCTGGTCGCCGCTGGCGATCAGCTCGTCGCTGCGGGTCAGCGTGGCGACGACCTTGCTGTCGCGGGACGGGCCGGCGTACACCTTCACGTTGGCGATGCGCGCCACCAGCACCTCGCCGGCCTTGACCGGCACGCCGGCGCGGGTGGAATTGGCGGCGTTGACGTCGCCCGACTCGCTGTGCGTCTTGATCAGCGACGGGTTGTCGCGGATGGCGACGACGATGTGGTTCCAGTTGTCGAGCAGGCTGGCCGCGATCACCTTGCCCTCGGGCGTGTTGGTGTAGCCGTTGGCCGCGCCGAGGGCGGTGCCGGTCCAGCCCCAGCCGCCGATGTCGAAGTCGGTCTTGCTGGCCTTGCCCTCGGCCGAGGCCACCTGGATGCTGGAACGCACGTCGGCGACGACGAGGCTGGTGGACGCCTCCTTGAACTTCAGGCCGCCGGCGACGCCACCCAGCCCGAACTTGTTCAGCAGGCCGCCCGCGAGCGCGCCCCCGACGCCGCCCGTGTTGTTGGCGGCGATCTGCACCGCCGGCGTCATCACGAAGTCGGCGGCCTGCATCTGGCCCTTGCCGACGTTGGACTCGCCGCGCAGCTCGCCGCTCTCGGCCAGCGAGCGCTCCTGCTGGATGTTCTGCATCGCGATGCCGCGCTCGACGACGTCGAAGCAGCCCGACTGCTGCACCATCATGCGCAGCAGCTGCTCGGGCGAGCCGAGCTGGTAGGCGGACAGATAGCCCCAGCCGCCGTGCGGCTCGGCCACCGCCATCACGCCCAGCTTGTGGCTGCACTTTTCGACGTTCGACGCCTGGTCCGCCTGCGCCGCGCCGGCGGCCAGCGACAGGGCGGACACGAGGGCCGGAGTCCGGGCGATTCTTCTCATGGAAACTCTCCTCCAGGGGTGGACGCCTGCACGCGGCGCTGGAAACGGTGGCCGAAATTGTGCCGGCCGCCCCGGGCGGCGGCACTCCCTCGGGAGGGGGATTTCGCGGGGCTTGACGAACACGGTCGAGCTGGCCCGCAATCGCGCAGCGTTCGGGCTAACCCCGAGTTACATCGCGTCGCCGTCGTGGGGCGCGTTTTTTTGTACGCTTGCAGCTTGTCCCGCGCAGCCACCTGGCCGGCCTGCCGCCCCATGCGTCCCTCCCTCCTTTCCGATCCCGAAAGCGTCAAGCGCTGGACCATCGCCGTCGTGCTGGCGGGACTGGCCCTGGCGATGCAGTGGTCGGTCCGGCCCTGGGTGGGCACCAAGATCCCGTTCCTGTTCTTCCTGCCGGCCATCGTCGCCACCGCCGCCCGCTGCGGACGCCCCTCGGGCTTCTTCGTCACCGGCGTCGGCTTCCTCAGCGCGCTGGCGTGGCTGGTGCCGGAGGGGCACTGGTGGGTCGTCGGCCCCACCGACGAGCTCTCGCTGCTGATCTACCTGATCCTGGGCGCGCTGCTCGCCACGGTCGGCGCGCGCCTGCGCGTGACGAGCGCGCGCGCGTCGGCCGCGGAGCAGCGCCTGGTGCTGGCCGGCGAGGACACCGGCATCGGCATCTTCGACCTCGACCTGGCCACGCAGACGGCCTACCTCTCGCCGGCGCTGGCGCTGCTGTGCCGCGTCGACACGCGCGACGGCGCCGTGCCGCTGTCCGAGGTGATGGCGCGCATGCCGCCCGAGGCGGCGCTGGACGCGCGCACCACGCTGGCAAGCAAGATCAGGGAGCGCGCCGCCGGCTACGAGCGCGAGCTGCGGCTCAAGGTGCCCGACGGCCGCGAGCGCTGGCTGATGCTGCGCGTGCACATCGTCTGGGCCGGCGACCGCGCGGTGCGGCTGCGCGGCGCGTGCATCGACATCACCGAGCGGCGCGCGGTCGACGACCTGCTGGTGCGCACGCAGGCCGAGCTGGGCCAGCAGGTGGCCGACCTGCACCGGCTGCACGAACTGACCAGCCGCCTGCTGGACACGCGCACGCTCGCCGAGCAGCTGCACATGACGCTGGTCGCCGTGGCCGACCTCCACGACGCCCGGCGGGGCCTGGTGGCGCTGTTCGACGCCGGCTCGGGCACGCTGGGCCTGGCCGCCAGCATCGGCTTCGCGCCGGACGCCGTCGCGCGGCTGATGCAGACCCGCGGCATCGACGGCGCCTGCGCGATCTGCTGCGCGCAGCGCGAGCGCACCGTCATCGCGGACATCGATGCCGACGGCGTCGACCCCGGCCTGCGCGCGCTCGCCGCCGAGGAGGGCTTCCGCGCGGTGCACGCCACGCCGCTGATCGGGCAGGACGGCGACGTCGTCGGCGCGATCTCGGTGCACCTGGACGCGTCGCGCGCGCCCACCGAGCGCGAGCGCACGCTGGCCGACATCTGCGCCCGCAAGGCCGCCACCTTCATCGACCGCGCCCGCGCGCAGGCCGCGTACCAGGAGTCGCAGGGCCGCTTCCAGGCGGTGCTGGACGCGTCGGCGGTGCCGTTCGTGATCCTGTCGCCGGTGCGCGAGGACACGAGCGGGCGCATCGTCGACTTCGAATGGACCTACGTCAACGCGGCGGCGGCGGACGCGCTGCATCGTCCCGCGGACGCGTTCGACGGGCGGCGCGTGCAGGAGGTGCTGCCCGCGCGCTGGGCCAGCAGCGAGTCCTTCGCCCGCTACGTGGAGGTCGTCGAGCACGAGCGCACGCTGGACTTCGAGACGCAGGTGCACCACGGCGGCCACGTGCAGTGGTTCCGCTGCGTGGCGTCGCCGCTGCGGGGCGGCGTCGCGGTCTGGTTCAACGACATCACCACGCGCAAGAACGACGAGCGCGTGCTGCAGGAGGCCGACCGCCGCAAGGACGAGTTCCTCGCGACGCTGGCGCACGAGCTGCGCAACCCGCTGGCGCCGATCCGCCAGGCCGCCATGATCTCGCGCCTGCCGCAGGCCACCGAGGCGCAGAAGCGCTGGAGCCACGAGGTCATCGAACGCCAGGTGCGCCACATGGCGCTGCTGCTGGACGACCTGCTGGACGTCTCGCGCATCACCCGCGGCCACCTCGCGCTGCGGCGCGGCAGCCACTCGCTGCAGGAGATGATCGCAGCGGCCGTCGAGACCGCGCGACCGCTGGTCGACGCGCGCCAGCACGCGCTCGAGGTCGTGCTGCCGCCGGCCGCGGTCCGCATGCAGGCCGATCCGCTGCGCGTCTCGCAGATCGTGGCCAACCTGCTGACCAACGCCGCCAAGTACACCGACCCGCACGGCCGCATCCGGCTAGTGGCCGCGCTCGACGGCGACGACGTCGTCATCGAGGTCGCCGACAACGGCATCGGCATCGCCCCCGAGTCGCTGCCCGAGGTGTTCGACATGTTCACGCAGCTGCGCGGCACCGGCGACCGCGCGAGCGGCCTGGGCATCGGCCTGGCGCTGACCAAGGGCCTGGTGGAGCTGCACGGCGGCACGATCGCCGTGCGCAGCGAGGGCGGCGGCCGCGGCAGCGCGTTCACCGTGCGGCTGCCGCGCGGCGAGGCGCCCGACGCCGCGGCGTCGCCCGGCGACGGCGCCGAGCCGCGCGCGGCCGCGGCGCGCCGCATCCTCGTGGCCGACGACAACCGCGACGCCGCCGAGAGCCTGGCCGCGCTGCTGGAGCTCGAGGGCCACGAGGTCACGCTGGCCTACGACGGCGCCGACGCGCTGGCGGCCTACGAACGCGTGCGGCCGCAGGTCTGCCTGCTCGACATCGGCATGCCCGGGCGCAGCGGCAACGAGGTGGCCGCGGAGATCCGCGCCCGCGCGGACGGCCGCGGGCCGACGCTGGTGGCGATCACGGGCTGGGGCCAGGACGGCGACCGCCTGCAGGCGCTGGCCGCCGGCTTCGACCACCACCTGACCAAGCCGGTCGACCCGGCGCAGCTGCTGCGCCTGATCGGTGAGGCCCGCGCGGGCGAGCTCGCCCGCGCGTAGGCGTCACGCGCGGGCGCGGGGGCCGCGGCGCGGCGTCGCGCCGGCGTGCCGGCCACGTGTCCGGGCCGACACCAAGCAACCAAACCGGCGATACGTCCGGGGCGTCCAATGGCCGACCGCAACGGGATCGTTGCGCCCGCCATCCCCGAATCCCCAATGGACGACCACGACCAGGGCCTCGCCCACGACCTCGACATGCTCGGACGCCGCCGCGTGCTGCTGGGCGCCACCGGCCTGTCCGCCGTCACGCTGCTGACCGCCTGGGGCTGCGGCCGCGGCGCCGCCGATCCGTCCGGCGCGTCGAGCTCGGGCGGCGCCGGCGGCGGCCCGGGCACCTGCGCCGTCAGCGCCGAGGAAACGGAGGGGCCGTATCCGGCCGACGGCTCCAACACGGTGGCCGGCAAGGTGGCGAACGCGCTGGCGCTGTCCGGCATCGTGCGCTCGGACATCACCGCCAGCTTCGGCGGCATGCGCGGCACGGCCGCGGGCGTGCCCGTGACGCTGAAGCTCACGCTGGTCGACGCCGACAAGCGCTGCGCCGCGCTCGGCGGCTACGCGATCTACGTCTGGCACTGCAGCCGCGAAGGCCGGTATTCGCTCTACGACGCCGCCGACCAGAACTGGCTGCGCGGCGTGCAGGCCACCGACGCCGGCGGCGCGGCCACGTTCACGACGATCTTCCCGGGCTGCTACCCGGGGCGCATGCCGCACATGCACATCGAGGTCTACCGCAGCGGGAAGACCGCGAGCTCGTACGCCGGCAAGCTCAAGACGACGCAGATCGCGTTCCCGACCGACGCCTGCACCACGGTCTACACCGCGGCGCCCGGCTACGCCTCCAGCCTGGCCAACTTCAGGCGCATGAGCTTCGCCACCGACATGGTGTTCGCGGACGGCACGTCCACCGAGATGGCGACGGTCACCGGCAGCCTCGCCGGCGGCTACACGGTGGCGTTGCAGCTGACGATCGCCGCCTGACGCCGGCGCACGCCGCATGTCGCAGAATGCACGCATGTCTGGATGGGGATCGCGCCTGGGCGCGCGCGTGAAGGCGCTGCTGGCGGACACGCTGTTCAAGCGCCTGTTCGCCCTGATGTGGCTGGCGCTGGTGATCAGCCACGCGGTCGCGTTCCTGGTCGTCACGCGCAGCGGCGGCGTCGGGCGCTGGCCGACGTTCCCGTCGCTGCCGCCGATGTCGTTCGCGCGCCCCGCGGCGGCGCCGGCCTCGGCGCGGCCGTCGGGGGACGCCGCTGCGGCGGGATCGAACGGCGGCATGCAGCAAGGCGATCGTCCCGCGCCACCGTCCACCACCGGCCCCGGCAACGGCGGACCGCCGAACTGGAACGGCGGCCCGGGCGGCCCCGGGGGCCCGGGCGACACGGGCCCGCCCGGCGGCATGGGCGCGTCCGGCGGTCCGCCGCCGTTCCCGACCCAGGGCGACCACGGCGACGGACCGCCGCAGCCGTCCAACGGACCGATGGGCGGCGCCGGGCCCGGCGGCCCGGGCAACGGCGGCCTGCCGACCGCCGCCGCGCTGCTGGACTACGGCATCCGCTTCCTGATCATCGGCCTGGCCGCGTGGTTCGGCGCGCGCTGGCTGTCGGCGCCGATGCGCCGGCTGCAGGCGGCGTCGCGCACGCTGGGGCGGTCGCTGGCGCGCAACGAGGCGCCGCCCGAAGTCGACGAACGCACCGGCACGGTGGAGGTGCGCGAGACGGCCCAGGTGTTCAACGAGATGTCGCGCCAGCTCAGCGAGCAGGTGCATTCGCGCGCGCTGCTGGTGGCGGCGATCTCGCACGACCTGCGCACGCCGCTCACGCGCATCCGCATGCGGCTGGAGAGCAGCGAGGACGACCCCGCGACCGCGCGCTCGATCGCCGACATCCACGAGATGGACGACCTCATCGAATCCGCGCTGGAGGTGTTCCGCGGCGCCAGCCCGCAGGAGGAGCCCGCCGAGACGACCGACGTGTTCGCGCTCGTGCAGGCCATCGTCGACGACCTGGCCGACCTCGGCCAGCCGGTGAGCGCGCGCGGCGAGCCTGCGACCGCGCGCGTGCAGGCGGCGGGGCTGCGGCGCGTCGTCGGCAACCTCGTCAACAACGCGCTGCGCTACGGCAAGCGCGCGGACGTGCAGGTGCACGGCGTGGGCGACGCCGTCCGCATCGTGGTCGAGGACGAGGGTCCCGGCATCCCCGAGGCGCAGCTCGAGGCCGTGATGAAGCCGTTCTACCGCCTCGAAACCTCGCGCAACCGCCTCACCGGCGGCAGCGGCCTGGGCCTGTACATCGCCCGCGACCTCGCGGCGCGCCAGGGCGGGACGCTCACGCTGGCCAACCGCGCCGAGGGCGGGCTGCGCGCGACGATCGAGCTGAAGCGGGCGTGACGCCTACTTCACCTCGGCATCGAAGATGTAGCCTTCGCCGCGGATCGTGCAGATCAGCTGCTCGCCGTCCTGCGCGGCCGACAGCTTCTGGCGCAGGCGCGACACCGCGAGGTCGATCGCGCGGTCGGCCACGACGACGCCCTGGCCGCGCGTGGCGTCGAGCAGCTGGTCGCGCGTGAGCACGCGGCGCGGGCGCTCGACGAAGGCGCTGAGCAGCCGGTACTCGGCGCTCGACAGCGGCACCACCACCTGCTGCGGCGACAGCAGCTGGCGCTTGAGGCGGTCGAAGCGCCAGCCCGCGAATTCCACCGTGGCGTCGCCGCCGGGCGCCCCCGCCGGCGCGGAACGCCGGCGCAGCACCGCCTTGATGCGCGCCACCAGCTCGCGCGGCTCGAAGGGCTTGGCGACGTAGTCGTCGGCGCCCAGTTCCAGCCCCAGCACGCGGCTGTGCGGGTCGCCCTGCGCGGTCAGCATGAGCACCGGCAGGTTGGCCGTCGCGGGTTGCTGGCGCAGCTGCGTGCAGATGGCCAGGCCGTCGCCGTCGGGCAGCATCACGTCGAGGATCATCACGTCGATGCCGCCCTGCGCGAGGCAGGCGCGCATCTGCGCGGCGCTGGACGCGGCGACGGCCTCGAAGCCGAAGCGACGCAGGTAGTCGCACACCGATTGCAGCAGTTCGGGGTCGTCGTCGACGACGAGGCAGCGTATGAGGGCCATGTCGGGGGCGGGCGCGCGGCGCGTTGAGTCGGGTGCAAAGGTATCACGTGGCGGGGCACGAATGCGTCCCGCACCCGTGACGGGAGTGGGCGCCTGCGCGCTGCGGCGCAGCAAAGGGTGTTCGTCCCGCGGGCAATCCGACAATCCGCGGCCGGTGCTCGGGCGACGATCAGCATGTGCTCCGGCGAACATCGCAGTACGCAATTTCCCTGACGGGCGCGCCGCGCCAAACGGCGGCGAACGTTGGAGAATGCCTGTTGATCCCAGAAGGAGACAACGCATGGATGCAGTCGCGAGCGGTACCCCGGCCCACTACTCCTTCGAGGAAAAGCGACGACGCGTGTTCGCGATCATGGCGGCCTCGTCGGGCAACCTGGTCGAGTGGTTCGACTTCTACGTCTACGCGTTCACGTCCATCTATTTCGCGCCGTCGTTCTTTCCGAAGTCGGACGAGACGGTGCAGCTGCTGCAGGCCGCCGCGGTGTTCGCGATCGGCTTCCTGATGCGGCCGATCGGCGGCTGGCTGTTCGGCAAGATCGCCGACCGGCGCGGCCGCAAGACCTCGCTCGTGATCTCGGTGGTGATGATGTGCGGCGGCTCGCTGGCGATCGCGCTGCTGCCCACGTACCAGCAGATCGGCTTGGCGGCCCCGCTGCTGCTGCTGATCGCGCGCATGGTGCAGGGCCTGTCGGTGGGCGGCGAGTACGGCGCCACGGCCACCTACCTGAGCGAGGTCGCGCTGCGCGGCCAGCGCGGCTTCCTGTCCTCGTTCCAGTACGTCACGCTGATCGGCGGCCAGCTGCTCGCGGTGCTGGTCATCTTCCTGCTGCAGCGCTTCCTCGACGAACCCGCGCTGAAGGCCTATGGCTGGCGCATCCCGTTCGTGATCGGCGCGGTCACCGCCGTCGTCGCGATGCTGCTGCGCCGCACGCTGCACGAAACGGCGCGCGAGACGGACCTCAAGAGCAGCGAGGCCGGCAGCTTCGCCACGATCTGGCGCGACCACCGCGCGGCCTTCCTCACGGTGCTGGGCTACACCGCCGGCGGCTCGCTGATCTTCTACACGTACACCACGTACATGCAGAAGTACCTGATCACCACCGCGCACATGCCCAAGACGACGGCCACCAACATCTCGCTGGTCACGCTGTTCGTCTACATGTGCATGCAGCCGCTGTTCGGCGCGCTGTCGGATCGCATCGGCCGGCGCGCGTCGATGATGTGGTTCGGCGCGCTGGGCACGCTGCTGACGGTGCCGCTGATGACGGCCATCGGCAGCGCCGGCAGCCCGGTGGTCGCCGGCGCGCTGATCTGCGTGGCGCTGGCGATCGTGAGCCTGTACACGTCGGTGTCGGCGATCGTGAAGGCGGAGATGTTCCCGGCGCAGGTGCGCGCGCTGGGCGTGGGCGTCGGCTACGCGATCTCCAACGCGATCTTCGGCGGCTCGGCCGAGTTCGTCGCGCTGCAGCTCAAGGACTGGAAGATCGAGTCGGCCTTCTTCTGGTACGTGACCGCGATGATGGCGATCGTGTTCCTGGTCAGCATGCGGCTGCCCAAGGTGGCGAGCTACCTGCACACGGATCACTGACCTCGTCCACGCGCGCGTGACGCGCGCACGGACGCAGAACGGGCCCCGCGGGGCCCGTTCCCGTTGGCGGCGGCAGGCGCCGCCGCGCCCGGACTCAGGCTTTCTTGACCCAGGCGCTGCACCACGCGCCGGCGAGGACGGCCTTGCCGGCGTACAGCGGGCACGGCCCCGACTTGTCGCCCGCCTTGCCCTGGTACAGCGCGCAGCCGGCGCAGTTCTGGCCGGCGGCGTACTTCGGGTACTTCGCCTTGTCGACCTTGGCGGCGTCGGCGGCATAGCCCAGCGCCTGGGCCTGCGGGTCCTTCGGGTCCACCAGCGGAGCCGCCTGGGCGCGCGCGAGGGTGGCGGCGCCAAGCACCGGGACGAGCGAGATGAAGCGGCGACGCGAGGTCATGGAACTTGCCTTCCTTTCAGTCGGGTGGGTGTCCCCATTGTGCGACGGCGCGCGGCTCGTCCCCGACGCCCCCTGCCGCGCCCGGGGAGTCGCCCGACGAACCACGGGGAAATCCCCCGGATTGGCGAGTGCACGCCGCCGTCAGGCGTGATTGAATACCGGATAGGCCGCGTGGCATCGGAAGGGCCGCGCGCCGTCACGCCGTCACGCGTTGCCCAGCGACGGCCCACGCAGACAACACCCGATAGCCGAGACGCGCCATGACTTCGATGCCCCGCTTCCGCCTCCATCCGCTGGCGGCCGCCCTCCCCCTCGCGCTGCTGATCCAGGGCTGCGCCACCGATCCCAACTCCGGCGCGCAGTCGATCGCCGGCGTCAAGGTCAGCGACGATCCCTGCGCCAAGACGGCCACCGTCGTGGGCGGCGTGCTGGGCGCGGTCACGGGTGCGGTGGTCACCTCGCAGTTCACCAAGTCGACCGACGCCCGCGTGCTGGGCGGCGTGGCCGGCGGCGCCGTGGGCGCGGCCATCGGCTACAACATGGACCAGCGGCGCTGCGCGATGTTCGCCATCGCCAAGGAGCACGGCACCGAGATCACGGTCAACAACGTGATCGTGCCCAAGGGCGACCTGCCGCCCGCCGCCGCGGTGGCCGCCACCGCGCCGGCGCCCGCGTCGGCCACGCCGTTCGCGTCGGGCAGCGACACCACCACGGCGGGCCTGTCCGTCACGCTCAAGGACAACGGCAAGCAGTTCGCCTCCGGCGCCGACAAGCTCACGCCCGAGGCCGACGCGCTGTTCCGCGAGATGGCCGACCAGTACTCGTACCCGAAGCAGTTCGCCAAGCTGGGCGTCGCCGCCACGGACGAGCAGAAGGCCGCCGTCGAATCGCTCAAGACCAAGCGCATCCTGCTGGTGGGCCACACCGACGACACCGGCGGCACCACCGAGAACGCCAACCTGTCCGAGCGCCGCGCCGCCGCCGTGGCGCGCGTGTTCGCGGCCCAGGGCGTGCCCGCCGCCAACCTGTACTACCAGGGCGCCGGCGAGACGCTGCCCGTCGCCGACAACCACACCGACGCCGGCCGCGCCGCCAACCGCCGCGTCGAGATCGTCGACGTCACGGACGACGCCGCCTTCCACAAGTTCCTCGCCACCCGGCGCCAGGTGCTGGCCTACTACCGCGCCAGCGACGCGCCGGTGCCGGACGTCGCGGCCGTCGCGCCGGCGCTGGCCAAGGGCAAGAAGATGCCCAAGGCCAACACCGGCTTCGTCGACTTCGGCGGCGTGCCCGCGTCCACGCTCACGAGCTCGCCCGACTTCGTGGGCACCCCCGACGCCGCCCACCCCAGCCGCCCCGTCGTGCCCACCTGCAGCGCCGACCGCCCGCGCACGGCCAACGGCATCAAGTCGCTCGCCACGCAGAAGGACCTGCCGCTGAGCGACTACGTGCCCGGGCTGTACAACACCTCGTGGTCGGACACCGTCAACGGCAACCTGATCGGCCTGACCAACGTCGACGTCCCGCGCGACGGCGGCGCCGTCTCCGGCAAGCCCACGCTGCTGATCTGGAAGAACTACAACCCGAAGAAGAAGATGCCCCCGGCCGACTTCCAGGCCAACCCCGACGTCAACATCTACCGCGGCAGCCAGGCCATCCTGTACCGCGTGTTCGTCGGCGGGCCGATGAAGTGCATGGACGTCTGGTTCCCGTACACGGACACCGGCGAGTCGCGCAACTCGAACCTGTTCTACGACCGCCAGCAGGCGCTGTACGTGAGCACCTTCGAGCTGAAGTCCCTCAGCAGCCAGTAGGCAGGCCGCCGCGGCCGGTTCGATCGCCCGCCTCCGCGCGGGCGATTTGCATAGCGGGCGCCATTCTTGCTCTGCGGTCGGGCTAGACTCGGCGCAACGATGCACCCCGCCTGCGACCCCGCCACCGATGCCCCACCCGCCTGCTCCGCGCTCGCGGCCGGACTCTGGCGTTGCCGCGGCTGCGGCGCGGTCTGCGCGCCGCCAGCCGCGGCCCTCGCGCAGCGGCGGGCGCGCTGCCCGCGCTGCGACGCGGTCGTCCATCCGCGCCTGCCCGACTCGGTCGCGCGCAGCTGGGCCTTCCTGCTCGCCGGCACGGCGCTGTACCTGCCGGCCAACCTGCTGCCCGTCACCACCACCTCGGCTATCGGGGGGCGGCAGTCCGACACCATCTTCAGCGGCATCGTCTACTTCTGGAAGGACGGCTCGTACGGGCTGGCGGTGCTGGTGTTCGTCGCCAGCATCGCGGTGCCGATGACCAAGCTGCTGCTGCTGTCGCTGCTGCTGATCTCGCTGCAGCGCCACGACCGCCGCTGGGCGCTGCGCCGGCTCGCGGCGTGGCGCGTGCTGGAGGTGATCGGGCGCTGGTCGATGCTGGACATCTTCGCCATCACCATCCTGGCGGCGCTGGTGCAGGTCGAGAGCCTGGCCGAGCTGCAGCCCGGCCCCGGCGCGATGGCCTTCGGCGCGGTGGTCGTGCTGACCATGCTCGCCACCTTCAGCTTCGACCCGCGCCTGCTGTTCGACAAGCCCGAAGGCGAGGTCGCGCCCATGCCCCCCGAATTCACCGACCCCGCCGGAGAAGCGCCTTGAGCGAGCCCGAGACCCCGCGCGACGACGCCCCGCCCGCGCCCGCCACGCCCGATCCGGCGCCCGCGCCGCCGCCCGCCCCCTCCGACCTGCCGCGCCCGGCGATCGCGCGCCGCGCGCACTACTCGCTGTGGCTGGTCTGGCTGGTGCCGCTGGTGGCCGTGATCATCGGCGTGACCCTCGGCGCGCGCTCCATCCTCAACCGCGGCCCGACGATCACGATCTACTTCCACAACGCCGAAGGCATCGAGGCGAACAAGACGCACATCAAGTACAAGGACGTCGACGTCGGCATCGTGCGCCGCGTGACGCTGACCAAGGACCACCGCCAGGTCGAGGTCGACGCGGAGATGCGCGGCAACTCCGGCATCGAGGCGATGCTGGTCGCCGACACCCGCTTCTGGGTCGTGCGCCCGCGCATCGGCGCGGCCGGCGTCAGCGGCCTGGGCACGGTGCTGTCGGGCGCCTATATCGGCATGGACGCCGGCCGCAGCACCGCCGAGAAGCGCGAGTTCGAGGGCCTGGACGTGCAGCCCGCGATCACCGCCGACGTGCCGGGCCGCCAGTTCACGCTGGTCTCCGACGACCTCGGATCGCTGGACATCGGCGCGCCGATCTTCCTGCGCCGCGTGCCCGTGGGGCAGGTGCTGGCGTACGCGATGCTGCCGGACGGCCGCCACATCCGCTTCACGATCTTCATCACCGCGCCCTACGACCGCTTCGTCACCACGCACAGCCGCTTCTGGCATGCCAGCGGGGTCGACGTCGACCTCGGCGCGCAGGGCCTGCACGTGCAGACGCAGTCGGTGGTCAGCGTGCTGTCCGGCGGCATCGCGTTCCAGGACCAGCCCGATCCCGACACGCCCGCCACGCTCGGGCCGCCGCCGGAGGCGCCGGAGGGCACGCAGTTCAAGCTCTACGCGCAGATGGGCGACGCGCTGAAGGTGCCCGATTCGCAGGGCTTCGACTACCGCCTGATGTTCGCGAGCTCGGTGCGCGGGCTCGCGCTGGGCGCCCCGGTCGAGTACCGCGGCCTGCCTATCGGCGAGGTCACGCGCATCGCCGTCGACGGCAAGCCCGGCGAGGACAACCCGGAGCCCAAGATCGCGGTCGACGTGCGCGTGTACCCGCGCCGCCTGCCGGTGATCAACAAGTCGGGCCCCGAGGACATGACGCTGGACGACCAGAAGCGGCGGCTCGACCCGATGGTCAAACGCGGCTTCCGCGCGCAGCTCAAGAGCGGCAGCCTGCTCACCGGCCAGCTGTACGTGTCGCTGGACTTCGTCAAGGACACCCCGCCGGCGCGCATCGACTGGCGCACGTCGCCGCCGACGCTGCCCACCGCGCAGGGCAGCCTCGACAGCCTGCAGGACTCGCTGGCCTCGCTCGCGCGCAAGCTCGACGCCGTCCCGTACGACCAGCTCGCCAGCGACCTGCACAAGGACCTGGTCGACCTCGACGCCAGCCTGAAGCACGTCGACGCGCTGGTTCAGCACCTGGACACCGGCGTCGTGCCCGAGGCGAAGGACACGCTCGCCGACGCGCGCAAGGCGGTCGAGGACCTGCGCAAGACGCTGGGCACCGTCGACCAGACCGTCGGCCCGCAGGCCACCAGCGCGCTCGGCGAGGTCTCCAAGGCCGCGACCTCGCTCAAGGCGCTGGCCGACTACCTCGAACGCCATCCGGAGTCGCTCCTGAAGGGCAAGCCGGAGGATCCGAAATGACGAAGAACCGCCTCCCGATGCTCGCGATCCTGGCGACGGTCGCCGGCTGCGCCGCGCCGCCTGACCATTTCCACACGCTGCGGCCGGCCGTCGCGCCCGGCGCGGCGCCCGCGTCCGCGCGCGAGGCGTCGCGGCTGCTGGCCGTCGGGCCGGTGACGGTGCCCGACGCGCTGGCGCGCGACGAGTGGGTGATCCGCAGCGGCGACACCGGCGTGCAGGTCTACGACCACCAGTTGTGGACGCAGGGCGTGGGCGCGGACATCGCGCAGTCGCTGGTCGACTACCTCGACCGCGGCGGCCTGCCCGACGGCCTGCGGGCCGACGCCGGCCCCACCGGCTCGGGCAGCGGCGCCGACCTCGATCGCCCCGCGCCGCTGCGGGTGCGCGTGCAGGTGTTGCGCCTGGACTCGATGTTCATCCCGACGCCCGCGATCTTCGACGACGTCCGCTGGACGATCGAGTGCCTGCCCTCGGGCGCGTCCCTGGGCCCGGTCGATCGTGGCCGCTACCGCGTGGTGCGCACCGGGGAGCGCGAGGCCGGCGGCCCGGCGCCCGCGGCCGACACGCGTGTCGACGAGTCGCAGCGCCGCTTCGACCAGCTCGCCCGCGCGCACTCGGACACCGTGCGCCTGGTGGCCGAGGACGTCGCCGCGGCGCTGCGCGCGACCGCGGCCGAGCGCGCGCAGGCCTGCGTCGCGCCGGACTAGCCATGTTCGCCCGCCTGCGCCGCGCCTGGGGCCGCCCCGCCGGAGGCTCGCTGCCGCGCCTGGCGGAAGCCGCGCTGGACGACGGCGTCGACGCGCTCGCGCCGCGCATCCCCGTGGCCGCGCTGCGCGACGACCTGATCGCCTGTGCCGAGTGCGACGCGCTGCACCGGCGCTCGCGCGTGGACGGCATCGGCGAGGAGACCGACGACGTCGTCCCCTCCGGCCGCCACTACGAATGCCGGCGCTGCGGCGCGACGCTGGGCCTGGCGCGCCACGCCAGCTTCGACCTGCCGCTGGCGCTCGCGCTGGCCGGCCTCGTCGCGCTGGCGATCGCGCACCTGAACGACGTGCTGCTGATCGACATCCAGGGCCAGGTGCGCGAGGCCACGGTGTGGCAGGCGGCCTGGACGCTCTACGACGACGGTGCCTGGTTCATGTGCGGCCTGGTGCTGTTCACGACGCTGCTCAACCCGCTGGTGCAGCTGGGCGCCGCCGCCTACGTGCTGCTGCCGCTGCGCCACGGCCAGCGGCCGCCCGGCTTCGACGTCGTGCTGCGCGCCATGGAAGCCGTCCGGCCATGGGTGATGGTGGAGGTGTTCATGCTGGGCGTGCTGGTGGCCTACGTGAAGCTCAACGGCCTGGCCAGCGTCGTCACCGGCCCCGGCCTGTGGGCGTTCGCCGCCGTCATGATCCTGGCCGCCGCGATGGCCTCGGCGTTCGACCACGAGCACGTGTGGGCGTCGACGGCGCGGCTGCGGGCGCAAGGCCGCCACCGACGCTGAGCCCCGCTATCCGGCCGGGTGCACGGTATAGGCGCCGAGCCCGGCGTGCCGCGTCAGCCAACGGTAGCCGGTCGTGAAGCCCGGCCAGTTGACCGTGTGCCGGCCGCGCGGGTCGACGTACCAGTTGCCGCAGCCGGTGAACACGGTGCCCCGGATGCGGCGCTGCAGCCGCGCGTTGTAGCGCTCGAACGGCGGCGCGCCCACCTCGATGGCGGCGCCGCGCGCCGCGCGCAGCCGACGCAGGCAGCGCATCACGTGCGCGACCTGGCACTCCAGCATGAACACGATGGAGCTGTGGCCGAGGTTGGTGTTGGGGCCGTACAGCATGAAGAAGTTCGGGAAGCCGGGCACCGTGATGCCCAGCCACGCCCGGGCGCCGTCGGCCCAGGCCTCGTCCAGCGTGCGGCCGCCGCGCCCGCGTATCGTCATCGGCGCCAGGAACTCGTGGGCCGCGAAGCCGGTGCCCAGCACGATGGCGTCGGCCTCGACCTCGCGCCCGCCCGCGACGCGCACGCCCGCGGGCGTGACGGCCTCGATGCCGTCCGTGACCAGCTCCACATTGGTCCGCGAGAACGTCGGCAACCAGTCGTCGGAGACCAGCACGCGCTTGCAGCCGATCGTGTAGCGTGGCGTCAGGCGATCGCGCAGCGCGGCGTCCGGCACCTGCTTGCGCAGCAGTGCGCGCGCTGGCCGCGAACCGACGAGGTCCATCAGCCACGGCAGGCGCGTGAAGCCGACGGCGCGGGCGTCGTGCTGCAGGTAGATCAGCGCGCGATGCGCCGCCATCAGCCACGGCCAGCGCGCGAAGCGGCGCCGCTCGGCCTCGGAATACGCGCGGTCGCCGCGCGGCAGGATCCACGCCGGCGTGCGCTGGAACACAGTCAGCCGCGACGCCGCGCGCGCGAGCTCCGGCACGAACTGGATGGCCGACGCGCCGGTGCCGATCACCGCGACGCGCTTGCCGCGCAGGTCGACGTCGTGGCGCCACTGCGCCGAATGGAACACCGGCCCGCGAAAGCCGGCCAGGCCGGGCAGCGCGGGGATCACCGGCCGCGTCAGCAGTCCGACCGCGCTCACAAGCGCATGGGTATGACCTGAATGCGCCTGGCCGCGCGGGTCGCGCCACTCGACGCGCCACAGCGACGTCGCCTCGTCGAACGTGGCCGAGGTCACCTCGCAGCCGAAGCGGATCTGCTCGCGCACGCGGTGCTTGTCGGCGCAACGGCGCAGGTAGGCCAGGATCTCGGCCTGCGGCGAATACGTGCGCGTCCAGTCCGGGTTCGGCTCGAACGAGAACGAGTACAGGTGCGACGGGATGTCGCAGGCCGCGCCCGGATAGGTGTTCTCGCGCCAGACGCCGCCGACGTCGGCGCCCTTCTCCAGCAGCAGCACGCCCTCCTCGCCCGCGCGCCGCAGCGCGATGGCCATGCCCAGGCCGCCGAAGCCGGCGCCGATGATGATCGCCGCCCAGGGGGTCGTCGTGCTGCCGCGTCCGGAATCGTCCATCGCCGCACTGTAGGGCGCGCGGTGCGGCGGACGGGGCGTGGATATCCCTCAGCGCGGCGAGAGGCCCGCGATCTCGGCGAGCAGGCTGTACGACCTCCGCCGCGCCGCGGGATCGAAGATCGCCGACACCACCATCAGCTCGTCGGCCCCGCTGTACTCGGCGAAGCGCTCGAGGCCCTGGCGCACGGTGTCGGGCGAGCCGACGACGGAGCACGCGAGCATGTTCTCGGCCATCTGCTTCTCGGCGGGCGACCAGTAGCTGTCGATGTCGGCTATGGGCGGCAGTTGCGGTCCGGGGCGGCCGCGGCGCAGGTTGGCGAACGACTGCTGGTGCGTCGTGAACAGGCGCCTGGCCTCGGCATCGGTGTCGGCCACGACCACGTTGACACCGGCCATCGCATGCGGCGACTGCAGCTGCGGCGAGGGCTTGAACAGCTCGCGGTACAACGCCATCGCCTGCGTCAGCGCGTCGGGCGCGAAGTGCGACGCGAACGCGTACGGCAGGCCCAGCGCCGCGGCCAGCTGCGCGCCGTAGGTGCTGGAGCCGAGGATCCACAGCGGCACGTCCAGCCCCGCGCCGGGGAAGGCCTGCACCGTCTGGCCGGGGCGCACCGGCTGGAACAGCGCCTGCAGCTCCTGCACGTCCTCGGGGAAGGTGTCGGCCGCGCGCGGGTCGCGCCGCAGCGCGCGCGCCGTGGTCGGGTCGGTGCCGGGCGCACGGCCGAGGCCGCAGTCGATGCGACCCGGATACAGCGAGGCCAGCGTGCCGAACTGCTCGGCGATCACCAGCGGCGAGTGGTTGGGCAGCATGATGCCGCCCGAGCCGACGCGGATCGTGGACGTGCCCTGCGCGAGGAAGCCGATCACCACCGACGTCGCCGCGCTGGCGATGCCCGTCATGTTGTGGTGCTCCGCCACCCAGTAGCGCGCGTAGCCCAGCCGCTCGGCGTGCTGCGCGAGCGCGAGGCTGTTGCGCAGCGCGTCGCCGGGGGTCGAGCCCTGCTGCACGGGGACGAGGTCGAGGACGGACAGCGGCGGGAGCTTGGAGGACGAGGACATCGGACGGGAAACGGAAGCGGGATGCGAGGTCGCCACCTTACGATGCAATGCGAGACCGAGGCGCCGCCAGGGGCGCCTCGTCCCGTGCTAGGCGGACTTCGCGGGGTCGGCCGCGGGCGCCGCCGTCGAAGCCTCGCCCCAGCCGCCACCGAGTGCGCGGATCAGGCCGACGGTCGCCTGGTACTGCGCCGCGCGCACCTGCACCGCGACGCGGCGATCGGCGAGCTCGCTGCGGCGGGCGTCGAGCAGCTCGAGCTGGCTGACGAGGCCGTTGCGGTAGCGGGCGTCCGACAGCCTGGTCGCGCGCGCGGCGGCGTCGACGGCCACCTTCTGCGCGCCGGCCTGGTCGGCCAGCAGGCGCAGCGAGGCGAGCTGGTCCTCGACGTCGCGGAAGGCGACCAGCACCTGCTCGCGGTAGGTCGCGGCGGCGATGTCCCATTGCGCGTTGGCGGTCTGGACGCCGGCCTCGCGGCGGCCGCCGTCGAACACCGGCAGCGACAGCAGCGCGCCGATGCCCCACGAGCGCGCCGACCACTTGAACAGGTCGCCGAGGTCGGTCGACGCGTAGCCGCCGTTGGCGGTCAGCGCGACGTCGGGGAACCAGGCCAGGCGCGCGACGCCGGCGCGCGCCTCGGCGGCCTGCATCGCGAGCTGCGCGGAGGCGACGTCGGGCCGGCGCGTCAATACGGTGCCGGGTACGCCGGCCGGGATGCCGGGCAGCGCGCCGTTCCAGTCGGCCTCCTTCAGCGCGAAGGCGGTCGGCAGCTCGCCGAGCAGCACGGCCAGCGCGTGCTCGCGCAGCGCGCGTTCGCGGTCGAGCGCCAGCGCCTGCGAATTGGTCGACGCCACCTCGGCCTGCACGCGCGCGAGATCCAGTTCGGCGACGTCGCCGGCCTGGTAGCGGCGCTCGGTCAGGCGCAGCGTGTCGGCGTAGGCGGCCACCGTCTGGCGCGTGATGTCGCGCTCGGCGTCGAGCGCGCGCAGCTCGAAATAGGCCTGGGCGACGTCGGACTGCACCACCAGGCGCGCGCTCTGCAGCGCGGCCTCGCGCGACTTCGCGTCGAGCGCGGCGGCGTTCTTGGTCTTCGTGAGCTTGCCGAAGAAGTCGGGCTCCCACGACGCGGAGAAGCCCGCGGTGCCGAGGTTGGCGGCCTGGCCCGGGAACTGGCTCAGGCCTGGCTGCACGGTGGCGCGCGAGGCGCCGACCGACGCGCCGACCTGCGGCAGCAGGTCGGCCTGCGCGTCGCGCAGCAGCGCGCGCGCCGCGAGCACGCGCGCTGCGGCCTGCTGCACGTCCGTGTTGCTGGCGGTGGCGCGCTGGACCAGGTCGTCGAGCACCGGGTCGGCGAACACCGTCCACCACGCGCCGCGCGGCTGGGCCGCGGCCGGGGCGACGTCGACGAAGCGGGCGGCGCCGTCTTCCTTGAACGCGGCCGGCGCTGCGGGCGCGGCCGTCGGCGCGAAGGGTGCGCTGGCGCAGCCGGCCAGCGCGAGCGCGGCCACCAGCGGGATCAGCGCGGTCTTGAGGAGTCTTGTCATGGCAAATCCTTTCGTTGGGGAGCGCGGACGGGGCCGCGCTCGCGCTTCATCACTCGTCGGTGTGGCGCGGCGCGGCGAGCACCGGCTGCACGCCGAAGCCGCCCGTGTTGGCCGCGCCGCCGTGGCCGATGTCCACGCCGGGCGCCTCGACGTCGTGCGGCACCTGGCCGTGCTGCTTGAGCTGGCGGTTGCCGGCCAGCGCGCGCAGAAGCACGTAGAACACGGGCGTCAGGAACAGGCCGAACGCGGTCACGCCGATCATCCCGAAGAACACGGCCACGCCCATCGCGTGCCGCATCTCGGAGCCGGCGCCGCGCGAGAGCACCAGCGGCAGCACGCCCATCACGAACGCCATCGACGTCATCAGGATCGGGCGCAGGCGCAGGCGGCTGGCCTCGATCGCGGCGCGCAGCGGCGTGCGTCCCGCGAACTCGAGTTCACGCGCGAACTCCACGATCAGGATCGCGTTCTTCGCGCTCAGGCCCACCAGCACCATCAGCCCGATCTGCGTGAAGACGTTGTCGTCGCCGCGCGTGAGCCACACGCCGGTCATCGCGGCGAGCAGGCCCATGGGCACGATCATCAGGATCGCGAGCGGCAGCGTCAGGCTCTCGTACTGCGCGGCCAGCACCAGGAACACCAGCAGGATGGAGATCGGGAAGATCAGCACGGCGGAATTGCCGGCCAGGATCTCCTGGTACGTCAGGTCGGTCCACTCGTAGGTGACGCCCGGGGGCAACGTCTCCCTGGCGATGCGCGCGATGGCGTCCTTGGCCTGGCCCGACGAGTAGCCGGGCGCCGGGCCGCCGTTGACGTCGGCGGCGAGGAAGCCGTTGTAGCGCATCGCGCGTTCCGGGCCGAACGTCGGCGTCACCTTCATCAACGCGGACAGCGGCACCATCTCGCCGGTGGTCGAGCGCACCTTCAGCAGGCCGATGTCCTCGGCCCGCGCGCGGAACGCGGCGTCCGCCTGCACGCGCACCGAGTACGTGCGGCCGAACTTGTTGAAGTCGTTCGCATACAGGCTGCCGAGGTAGATCTGCATCGTGTCGAAGATGTCCGTCACCGGCACGCCCAGCTGCTGCGCCTTCGTGCGGTCGATGTCGGCGTACAGCTGCGGCACGTTGACCTGGAAGCTCGAGTACAGGCCGGCGAGCTCGGGCGCCTGGTAGGCCTTGGCCATGAAGGCCTTGAGCGCGGCGTCCATGCCGGCGATGCCCACCGAGCCGCGGTCCTCCAGCTCCAGCTTGAAGCCGCCCGTGGTGCCGATGCCGGAGACCGGCGGCGGCGGGAACATCACGACGAAGGCCTCCTGGATCGCGCCGAACTGCTGGTTCAGCTGCTGCGCGATCGCGCCGGCGGACAGGTTCGCGCCCTTGCGCTTGTCGAAGTCCTGCAGCGTGACGAACACGATGCCGGAGTTGGAGCTGTTGGTGAAGCCGTTGATCGACAGGCCCGGGAACGACACCGCGTGCTCGACGCCCGGCTGCTTGAGCGTGATCTCGCCCATCTTGCGGATGACCGCCTCGGTGCGATCCAGCGTGGCGCCGTCGGGCAGCTGCGCGAAGCCGATCAGGTACTGCTTGTCCTGCGGCGGCACGAAGCCCGAGGGCACGGCCTTGAACAGGCCCAGCGTCGTCGCGGCGAGCACGAGGTAGATGCCGACCATGACCGTCTTCTTCGTGATGGCCCTGGTCACGCCGCCCGAGTAGCGCTCGGCGCCGCGCTGGAACACGCGGTTGAACGCGCCGAAGAAGCGGCCCAGCACGCGGTCCATGCCGCGCGTCAGCGCGTCCTTGGGCTCGTCGTGGCCCTTGAGCAGCAGCGCGGCGAGCGCGGGCGACAGCGTCAGCGAGTTGACCGCCGAGATCACCGTCGAGATCGCGATCGTCAGCGCGAACTGCTTGTAGAACTGGCCGGTCAGGCCCGTGATGAAGGCCAGCGGCACGAACACCGCGACCAGCACCAGCGCGATCGCGATGATCGGGCCCGACACCTCGCGCATCGCGCGGTACGTCGCCTCGCGCGGCGCGAGGCCGTTCGAGATGTTGCGCTCGACGTTCTCGACCACCACGATGGCGTCGTCGACGACGATGCCGATCGCCAGCACCAGCCCGAACAGCGACAGCGCGTTGATCGAGAAGCCGCCCAGGCTCATGACCGCGAACGTGCCGACGACCGCGACCGGCACGGCCAGCAGCGGGATGATGGACGCGCGCCAAGTCTGCAGGAACAGGATCACGACCAGCACCACCAGCGCGATCGCCTCCAGCAGCGTGTGCACCACCGATTCGATGGACGCGCGCACGAACTGCGTCGGGTCGTAGACGATCTCGTACTTCACGCCCTCGGGCATGGACTTCGCGAGCTCGGCCATCTCGGCGCGCACGCCGTTGGAGATGGCGATCGCGTTGGAGCCGGGCGCCGCGAAGATCGGCACCGCGACGGCGTCCTTGTTGTCCAGCAGCGAGCGCAGCGAGTAGTCGGACGCGCCCAGCTCGATGCGGGCGACGTCGCGCAGGCGCGTGACGGCGCCGTCGGCGCTGGTCTTGACGATGATGTCGCCGAACTCCTCCTCGCTCGTCAGGCGCCCCTGCGCGTTGACCGACAGCTGCACGTCGATGCCGCGCAGGCCCGGCGACGCGCCGACGATGCCGGCTGCGGCCTGCACGTTCTGGCCGCGGATCGCGGCGACGACGTCGCTCGGCGACAGGCCGCGGTTGGCCACCTTCTGCGGGTCCAGCCACACGCGCATCGAATAGTCGCCCGAGCCGAACAGCTGCACGTCGCCCACGCCCTGCACGCGCGCCAGGCGATCCTTGACGTTGAGCACCGCGTAGTTGCGCAGGTACGTCATGTCGTAGCGGCCGGTGGGCGACAGCAGGTGCACCACCATCGTCAGGTCGGGCGAGCTCTTGATCGTCGTGATGCCGAGCCGCTTGACCTCCTCGGGCAGCCGCGCCTCGGCCTGCGAGACGCGGTTCTGCACCAGCTGCTGCGCCTTGTCGGGGTCGGTGCCGAGCTTGAAGGTGACGGTCAGCGTCATCAGGCCGTCGGTGGTGGCCTGGCTGCCCATGTAGAGCATGCCCTCGACGCCGTTGATGGATTCCTCCAGCGGCGTGGCCACCGTCTCGGCGATCACCTGCGGGTTGGCGCCGGGGTAGTTCGCGCGCACCACCACCGAGGGCGGCACGACGTCGGGGTATTCGGACACGGGCAGGCCGCGCACCGCGATCAGGCCGCCGAGGAAGATCAGCAGCGACAGCACGCCGGCGAAGATCGGCCGGTCGATGAAGAATTTGGAGAGGTTCACGTGGGGCTCCCGGGAGTCGTGGGAATGCAGCGGCCTCGCGCCGGAGGGCGACGCGGGCCGTCGGGTCTTGTCGTGATCAGTTCTTGACGGCGTCGTCCGCGGCGCGCATCGCGACCATCTGCGGCGCGATCAGCGCCCCCGGCCGCACGCGCTGCAGGCCGTTGACGACGATGCGCTCGCCCGGCTTCAGGCCGGAGGTGACGATGCGCAGGCCGTCGACGTTGGCGCCGAGCGTGACCTCGCGGTACTGCGCCTTGTCGTCGGCGCCGACCACCATCACGAATTTCTTGCTCTGGTCGGTGCCGACCGCGCGCTCGTTGATCAGCATCGCGGCGTCGGGCTTGACCTGGCCCATGCGCAGGTGCGCGAACTGGCCGGGCATCAGGCTGCCGTCGGCGTTGTCGAACACGGCGCGCACGCGCACGGTGCCGCTGCGGGCGTCGACCTGGTTGTCGACCAGCTGCAGGTGGCCGGCGATGGGGGTGGCGGTATCGGCGACCGTGCCCATCTGCACCGGGATCTTCTCGATCTGCGCGCGCGCGCTGGCGCCGGGCGGCAGTTCGCGCAGCGCGCGCGCGACCACCTGCTCGTCGGCGTCGAAGCTGGCGTAGATCGGGCTGACCGACACCAGCGTCGTCAGCACCGGCGCGCCCGGGCCGGCGGCCACGAGGTTGCCGGTCGTGATCTCGAGCTTGCCGACGCGGCCGGCCACCGGCGCGCGCACCTGCGTGTAGCCCAGGCTCAGGCGCGCGGACTGCGCCTGCGCCTGCGCGGCGCGCAGGTTGGCGTCGGCCTCGGTCTGCGCGTTGAGGCTGTCGTCGTGCTCGCGCTGCGAGATGGCGTGGTCTTCCAGCAGCTGCTTCGCCCGCGCGTAGTTGGTCCGCGCGTTGGTCAGGCGGGCCTGGGCGGCCAGCACCTGGGCCTCGGCGCGGTCGACGTCGGCCTGGTAGGGCGCAGGGTCGATGGTCAGCAGCAGGTCGCCGGCCTTGACCAGCGCGCCTTCGCGGAAGTGCACGGCCTGGACGGTGCCGGCGACGCGCGGGCGGATGTCCACGCGCTCGACCGCTTCGAGCCGGCCGGAGAACTCGTTCCAGGTCGCGACGTCGCTCTGCTCGACGGTGGCGACGGACACCGGCGTCGCCTGTGCGGCCGGCGACGGCGTGGCCTTCGCGGGGCCGGATTCCAGCATGAAGACGCTGGCGACGGCGGCGACGACGGCCGTCAAGGTGGTGCCGGCGACCCAGAGGCGACGGCGGGCTTGGAGCGGAACCTGGTTCATGGGAACTCCTGGTATGAGGCGGAATCGGATGAGTGAGTGCTCAGAAACTTCGGGCAATGCAGCGGCTGAACCCGGCGTTGCCGGGCTCTGCGGGACTGGATCGGGAAAGTTTTATCGTAGTGATCGCTACGACATGTGGCACAATGTAGCCAAGCCACAAGGCCCCGTCAACAGATTTTCTTATCGATCGCTATGAATAAGACGAATGAGACACCGGCAGGCGATGGCGCCAGCGCGGTCGCCGTCGTCGACGCGCCGGATCGCAAGCCGGCGGCCAAGGCGCCGCGCAAGCCGCGCGGCCGTCCGCTGTCCTTCGATCGCGACGCCGCCCTCGAGACGGCGATGCACGTGTTCTGGGAACGCGGCTACGAGGCCGCGTCGATCTCCGACCTCACGTCCGCGATGGGCATCACCCCGCCCAGCCTCTACACCGCCTTCGGCGACAAGGAACAGCTGTTCCTGGAGGCCATCGAGCGCTACGCGCTGGGATACGGCAGCGCCGGCGCGCGCGCGCTGCAGGAAGAACCCAGCGCCCGCGCCGCGATCGAGCGCTGGCTGCTGGAAGCCGCCAACGAACTCACCCAGCCCTGCCACCCGAGGGGTTGCATGGTCGTGATGGCCGCCACCAACTGCTCGGCCGCCGCCGAGCGCGTGCAGGGCGCGCTGCTGCTGCGCCGCACCGAGGCCATCGCCAACGTCGGCCGCCGCATCCAGGGCGGCATCGACGGCGGCGAGCTGCCGCCCGACACCGACGCCCAGGACCTGGCCAACTTCTACGCCACCATCTACCAGGGCATGTCGATGCAGGCCAAGGACGGGGCGACGCACGAGAGCCTGATGGCGACGGTGCGGACGGCGATGAGGTCGTGGCCGCGGGGTTGAGCGCCTGAACGCCTGCCCGGCGACCGTTGTCAGTCGCGCCTCTGCAGCGCCAGGGGATCGCGCCTCGAATGGAAGCAGGCGATGACGTGGACACCGTCGGGCATCGGCCGGAAATGGAGCGCGTACGGAAACCTGCGGAGACGGGCGCGACGGACGTCACGCAGCACCGTCGGGAAATGTGCCGGCCCCTCGGCAAGACGTTCGACTGCCCGTTCGACTTCACGCCGAAACGCCGCGCCGAGGCCTTTCGCCCTGCTTTCGTACCAATCCTGCGCCTCGGTCACTTCCACCCGCGCCGCGGGCATGAAGAAGACCGCCCGGGTCATGGACAGCGCTTTGCCAGCTCGGCCTTCAGATCGTCCCAAGCAACAGCGTGCGGCCGATCCGCCTCGAACGAATCGAGGCGCCTCGTGAGTTCCGCGGATTGCGCCGCGGTCAGGGGCAGATCGGCTTCGTCCAGGCTGTCCCACAGTTCGCCGATGAGCACGACGCGGTCTTGCGGGCTCATGCCGGCGATGTCATCGGAGGTGATTCGGCTCATGGCGGCCATCCTCGCACCGTTCAGCGCATTCGTTTCAATCATGGGTTTCGAAAGTAGTCGACACCCCGCTGTTGTAGCGCGTCACGATGAAGGCCCCGCCCGCGCAAAGCGGACATTACCAAAGGAAAAGCCCGCCGAGGCGGGCTTTTGACTTCCGGACAACGCGACGGATCGCGAAGACGGGGTGCAGCTACCGGGTGACGGGTTCCCGAGGTTCCGCCCAATGTGCGGCCGGTTCTGTACCTGCGATGGACGCATTATGGGCCGGCTTCGTGACAGTTCCGTGTAGGAGAACGCCGCGGTCGACTCGACCGCACGCCGGAAGAAAGCCTCACGCGATCGTGAGCGAACTGGCCCTGCCGCGCCGGGCCGCGGCCGCTATCGTCCTTCGAACGGCGAGCCTGCGACCCTGCAGGCCGCCAACCCTCGAAAGGACGCCCATTGCTCGCCGACCAGCTCTCGCTCGCGCTCGCCACCGAACCCGTCGCCGACGCGGCCATCACCGTCGGACTGCTGTTCGGCGGCCGCTCCGCGGAGCACGAGGTCTCGCTGCGCTCCGCCGCGACGATCCATGCCGCGCTGCGCGGCGCAGGCTATCGCGTCGTGCCGATCGGCATCGACCGCGCCGGCGTCTGGCGCCACATGCCACTCCACCGCTCGCCGTTTCCCGCGACGGTGGACGAGCACGCCCCGGCCATCACGCTCGCGCCGGGCGGCGGCGGGCAACTGATGGCCTGCGCATCGACGGATGCCGCGCACGCCCTACCACGCATAGCCATCGCCTTTCCCGCATTGCACGGCCCGTTCGGCGAAGACGGCACCCTCCAGGGATTCCTCGAGACCTGCGGCGTGCCCTACGTCGGCGCCGACGTCCTGGGCGGCGCGCTCACGATGGACAAGGAGTTCACCAAGCGGCTGCTGCTGCAGGCCGGGCTGCCCGTCGTCCCGTATCGCCTGCATCGCCGCGGCGAACCCCTGCCCGGCTGGACGACGCTGAGCGACACGCTGGGCCCGCGCCTGTTCGTCAAGCCGTCGTCGCTCGGTTCGTCGATCGGCGCCGCGCCCGCGGACGACGCGGCCTCGCTGGAAGCCGCGCTGCGCGGCGCGCTCGAACACGGCGACAAGGTGCTGGTCGAACGCCGCGTCGAAGGGCGCGAACTGGAATGCGGCGTGATCGACTCCGAGGACGGCCCCATCGCCTCGGTGGTCGGCGAGATCACGACCTCGTCCGACCACCCGTTCTACGACTACGAGGCCAAGTACCTGGCCGAGCACGGCGCGCGCCTGGACGTGCCGGCCCGCCTCGACGAGGCGACCGCGTCGCGCCTGCGCGCGCTCGCCCGCGAGGCGTTCCGCGTGCTCGGCTGCCGCGATCTCGCGCGCATCGACTTCTTCCTCGACGAGCGCGGCCAGCCGTTCGTCAACGAGGTCAACACGCTGCCCGGCTTCACGTCGATCAGCCTGTTCCCGCGCATGTTCGAGGCCTCGGGCATCGCGCTGCCGCAGCTGGTGACGCGGCTGGTCGATCGGGCGCTCGCCCGATCGCCCGCCCGCGCGTGACCGGCGGCGTCAGGCCGCCTCGGGCAGCGCCGGCGCCGCCGCCATCAAGGCCCGCGCCAGCTCGCCGACCCGCATCAGCGCGTGCCGCTGCGTGTCGTCCCAGCGCCCGCCGACACCCAGGCGGATGCAGTGGCGATAGCGGTCGCTGGCGCTGAACAGCGTGCCGGGCGCGATCGCGATCCGCTCCGCGAGGCACGCGGTGAACAGGGCCTGCGAGTCGACGGCGCGCGGCATCTCCACCCACAGGATGTAGCCGCCGGCCGGGTCGGTGACCCGCGTGCCCTTGGGGAAGCTGCCGGCGATCAGGCGGCGCGCCTCGTCGACGCGCACGCCGATCGTGTGGCGCATCTGGCGGAAGCCCGCCTCGTTGCCGGTGTGGTTCAGCAGCTCGGCCATCGCGAGCTCGATGAAGGTCGTCTGCGAGCCGCTGGTGGCCATCTTCATGCGGCGCACGGGCTCGGTCCAGCGCCCGGCCTCGACCCAGCCGACGCGCAGCCCCGGCGCGATCGTCTTGGAGAACGAGCCGCACAGCATCACGTGGCCGGTGGGGTCGAACGAGCGCACGGCGCGGCGCTTGTCCTCCTGCTCGGCGAGGTCGTTGTGCAACACGTCCTCGATCATCGCGATGCCGCGCGCGCTGACGAGGCGCGCGAGCCGCTTGCGCTCCGCCGTCGGCAGGCTGCCGCCCATCGGGTTGGACAGCGTCGGCGACAGCAGCAGCGCCTTCACGGGCTGCGTGTCGAGCGCGAGCTCCAGCGCGTCCAGCGACAGGCCGTCGCGCGGATGCGTCGGGATCTCGAGCGCGCGCAGGTGCAGGCTCTGCAGGATCTCGAGGAAGCCGAAGTACGTCGGCGACTCCAGCGCGACGACGTCGCCCGGCTGCGTGACCGCGCGCAGGCACAGCGTGATCGACTCGAGGCAGCTGTTGGTGGCGACGATGTCGCGCGGCTTGAGCTGGCAGCCCAGCCGCAGCGCGTGGCGCGCGATCGCGCGGCGCAGCGTCTCGTGGCCGGAGCCGAGCACGTACTCGCACAATGCGGCGCGATGCCGCTGCGCGGCGCGCATCACGGTGCGGCGGATGCGCTCCACCGAGAACAGCTCGTCGCTGGGCGCGGCCGCGCCGAAGGTGATGTAGCCCTCCTCGTGCGCGAAGCGCATCGCGTGCGCGGCCTGGGCATCGATGCCGACCTCGCGCGAATCGGCGGGCGGGCGCGTCGTCTCGGGCACCGGCGGCTTGGGCGGGCGCGCGGCGACGAAGAAGCCGGAGCGCGGGCGCGTCTCGACGAGCCGCATGTCCTCCAGCGCGCGATAGGCCTGCACGGCCGTCGACAGCGACACTCCGTGCTGCGCCGCCAGGTCGCGCAGCGACGGCAGCCGCTCGCCGCGCGCGAGCACGCCGCCGCGGATCGAGGCCGCGAGCGTGTGGGCGATCTGCAGGTAGAGCGTGCCGGGCGAGTCCATGCCCCGATTCTGTCTTCGACGACGCACGGCAGACCAGTACAGATGGCGGCGGATTCGACCGTGACAGCGTCGCCGCACGCGCATCTGTACTGCCGCGGATGGTGGCTCGTTGTGGCTGTTTCGCCGCGGCGGCGGCTCCTAGAGTCGACGTCATGGACACCACGCTCACGCTCAGCCCCGCCCTCGGCCGCCGCGCTGCCGAGGCCCGCGACACCGCCATCCGCCTCGCGGCCCCGGCGACCCTCGCCGGCCACCTGCCCGCCGGCGCCTGCATCGCCGTGCAGTCCGGCCGCGTCTGGCTGACGCAGACAGGCGACGCCAACGATTACTTCGTGGCCGCCGGCGAGCGCCACGTCGTGACGCGCAGCGGCCGCGTGGTGATCGAGAGCTTCACGCCGCAGGCGACGCTGCGCGTGCTGCGCGACGGGCCGGCGGCGCGGCCCGGCTTTCCGTGACGCGCCGGCGCCTCAACGCGGCACTTCCATCGCCGCCGTGTACTGCCCGCGCCGCGCCAGCCGGTTGAGGTTCGCCCGCTCGACCAGCGCCTTCTGCGCCGCGGCGACGTTCTCCTTCCTGCCGGCCCACGCCCTCATCGCCGGATCCTGGATCGCGCGGGCGAACGAGAAGGCCAGCGGCCACGGCAGCGTGCGCGCGTGGCGCCGGTGCATCGCGGCCAGCCGCGCCGTCGCGTCCTGCGCCGACTGCCCGCCCGACAGGAACGCGATGCCGCCGACCGCCGCCGGCACCACGCGGCGGAAGACGGCCACGGTCAGGTCGGCGACCGCGTCGGCGCCGGCCTGGGCCGGGCACTTCAGCCCGGGCACGATCATGTTGGGCTTGAGCACGACGCCCTCCAGCAGCACGCGCTGGTCGCGCAGCGCGTCGAACACGGCGTGCAGCGTGCGCTCGGTGACCTCGGCGCAGCGCGCCAGCGTGTGGTCGCCGTCCATCAGCACCTCGGGCTCGACGATGGGGACGATGTCCGCCTCCTGGCACAGCGCGGCGTAGCGGGCGAGCGCGTCCGCGTTGGCCGCGATGCAGCTGTGCGAGGGCGCGTGCTTGCCCTCGTCGATGGTGATCACCGCGCGCCACTTCGCGAAGCGCGCGCCCATCTTCGCGTACCCGGCGAGGCGGTCGCGCAGGCCGTCCAGGCCTTCCGTGACGACCTCGCCGTCGTGCAGCGCCAGCGGCTTCGTGCCGCCGTCGACCTTGATGCCGGGGATGATGCCGATCTTCTCAAGCGCCCGCGCGAACGGGACGTCGGCGAGCGTGGTCGAGCGAATCGTCTCGTCGTACAAGATCGCGCCGGAGATGGACTCGGCCAGGCCGGGCGCGGTGACGATCATGTCGCGGTACGCGCGCCGCATCTCGGGCGTCTGCGCGATGTCCAGCGCGGCGAAGCGCTTGTCGGCGGTCGGGTTGCTCTCGTCCATCGCCAGCAGGCCGCGGGCGTCGGCGGTCAACGCGGCGGCGGTGGCCTTCAGGGTCTGTTCGTTCATGGTGTTTGCTCCGGTTCGCGCCAGTGTCCGTCGCGGCGAAAATCCACGTTCGCGCAGGCGACGCCGGCCTGGCGTCGCGGCAAGGCACGCACCCGGCCGCGGCGGCCGGCGGGCCGGCGAACCGCCTCTTTGGGTATGGTGCTTGCCACCGCCTCCGGATGGCCCGCGCTCGCCACCGACTCGTCCGTGCGCGATGATCGCGCCACTCAACTTCGAAAGACGACCGTGCAACTCGGAATGATCGGCCTGGGCCGGATGGGCGCGAACATGGCGCGCCGCCTCATGGGCCAGGGTCACGAATGCGTGGTGCAGGATCCCAATCCCGACGCCGTGGCGCGGATGGTGTCCGCGGGCGCCACCGGCGCCGCCAGCCTCCAGGAGATGGCCGCCAGGATGGCCCGGCCGCGCGCCGTGTGGATGATGGTGCCGGCGGCCGTGGTCGACCACGTCCTCGACGACCTGGTCGCGCACCTGGATCCGGGCGACATCATCATCGACGGCGGCAACTCCTGGTACCGCGACGACATCGACCGCGCTCGGCGGCTGCAGGAAAAGGGCTTCCACTACGTCGACTGCGGCACCAGCGGCGGCATCGCCGGCGCGGATCGCGGCTACTGCCTGATGGTGGGCGCCGAGCCCGCGGTGTTCGAGCACCTGACGCCCATCTTCGCGGCGCTGGCCCCCGGCGTCGACGCGGCCGCCCGCACGCCCGGGCGCACCGGCGCGCCCACGAACGCCGAGCAGGGCTTCCTGCGCTGCGGCCCGAACGGCGCCGGCCACTTCGTGAAGATGGTGCACAACGGCATCGAGTACGGGATGATGGCCGCGTTCGCCGAGGGCTTCAACATCCTGCGCCACGCCAACGTCGGCAAGCAGGATCACGCCAAGGACGCCGAGACCGCGCCGATGCGCGACCCGCAGTACTACCAGTACGACATCGACGTGCCGCAGGTGGCCGAGCTGTGGCGCCGCGGCAGCGTGGTCGGCTCGTGGCTGCTCGACCTCACCGCCAGGGCGCTGGTGGCCGATCCGCAGCTGGCCGGCTTCGGCGGCCGCGTGTCCGACTCGGGCGAAGGCCGCTGGACCATCCAGGCCGCGATCGACGAGGGCGTGCCCACCCAGGTGCTCAGCGCCGCGCTGTACGACCGCTTCTCGTCGCGCGGCGAGGCGACCTTCGCCAACCAGATCCTGTCCGCGATGCGCGCCGAGTTCGGCGGGCACGCGGAAAAGAAGGCCTGAGCCGACGCACTACCCACGACCGGGCCGCCGCATCCCGGCGGCCCACCCAACCCGCGCACCCATGGCCCAGAACATCTCGCCCCTCGCCGGCAAGCCGGCCCCGCGTTCGTCGCTGGTCGACATCCCGCGGCTGATCAGCGCGTACTACACCGTCGCGCCCGATCCGGCCGAGCCGGCGCAGCGCGTCGCGTTCGGCACCTCGGGCCATCGCGGCAACGCGTTCGACGGCTCGTTCAACGAGCGCCACGTGCTGGCGATCACGCAGGCGATCTGCGACCACCGCTCGGCCGAGGGCATCGCCGGGCCGCTGTTCATCGGCGTCGACACGCACGCGCTGTCCGAGCCCGCGCTGCGCAGCGCGCTCGAGGTGCTGGCGGCCAATGGCGTCGACACCATGCTGGCGACCGGGGACGAATACACGCCGACGCCCGCGGTCTCGCACGCCATCCTCGTGCACAACCGCGAGCGCACGTCGCTGCTGGCCGACGGCATCGTCGTCACGCCGTCGCACAACCCGCCCGACAACGGCGGCTTCAAGTACAACCCGCCCAACGGCGGGCCGGCGGGCGACGACGTCACAAAGGGCATCCAGGCCGCGGCCAACGCCTACCTCGAGAAGGATCTCGCCGGCGTCAGGCGGATGACGTACGCGAAGGCGCTCGCCGCGCCCACCACGCAGCGCCACGACTACCTCACCGGGTATGTCGCTGACCTCGGCGAGGCGATCGACATGGCCGCGATCCGCGACGCGAAGATCCGCCTGGGCGTCGACCCGCTGGGCGGCGCCGGCGTGCACTACTGGGGCCGCATCGCCGAGCGGTACGGCCTCGACCTCACCGTGGTCAGCGACGTCGTCGATCCGACCTTCGCCTTCATGACGACGGACTGGGACGGCAGGATCCGCATGGATCCGTCCTCGCCCTACGCGATGGCGCGCCTGGTCGACCTGAAGGACCGGTTCGACGTCGCGTTCGCCTGCGACACCGACCACGACCGCCACGGCATCGTCACCCGCAGCGCCGGCCTGATGCTGCCGAACAACTACCTCGCGGTCGCCATCGACTACCTGTTCCGCCACCGTCCGCAATGGGGCGCGAAGGCGGCGATCGGCAAGACGGTGGTGTCGTCGCGCCTGATCGACCTGGTCGCGCGGCGGCTGCAGCGCCCGATGATCGAGGTGCCCGTCGGCTTCAAGTGGTTCGCCGCCGGCCTCGCAAGCGGCAGCCTGGGCTTCGGCGGCGAGGAGAGCGCGGGCGCCGCCTTCCTGCGCCGCGACGGCACGGCCTGGACGACCGACAAGGACGGCATCACCGCCGCGCTGCTGGCCGCCGAGATCACCGCGACGACCGGCCGCGATCCGGGGCAGGCCTACGAGCAGATGACGCGCGAACTCGGCAGGCCGGTGTCCGACCGCGTCGAGGCGCGCGCCGACGCGCAGCAGAAGAAGCGCCTGTCCGCGCTGTCGCCCGACGCGATCACCACGAAGGAGATCGCCGGCGAACCCATCACCGAGGTCACCGCCAGCGCGCCCGGCAACGGCGCGCCCATCGGCGGCATCCGCGTGAGTTCGGAAGGCGGCTGGTTCGCGGCGCGGCCGTCGGGCACCGAGGAGATCTACAAGATCTACGCCGAGAGCTTCGAGGGCGAGGCGCACCTGAAGCGCCTGCTCGACGAGGCGCAGGCGCTGGTGGACAAGGCGATCGCGTCCTGAGGCCCGGCATGCGCGACGACCTCATCGTGCGACCGATCGCACCAGCCGACCGCGCCGCCTGGGCGCCGCTCTGGGACGGCTACAACGCGTTCTACGGCCGCGCGGGCGCCACGGCGCTGGCGCCGGAGATCACCGACGTCCTGTGGCAGCGCCTGTTCGATCCGGCCGAGCCGGTGTTCGCGCTGGTGGCGGAGGACGCGGGCCGCCTGCTGGGCCTGGCGCACTTCCTGTTCCATCGCAGCACCACGCGCATCGAGCCCGTGTGCTACCTGCAGGACCTGTTCACGGCGCCCGCGGCGCGCGGCCGCGGCGTGGGGCGCGCGCTCGTCGAGGGCGTCTACGCACGGGCCCGTGACGCCGGCGCGCAGCGCGTGTACTGGCAGACGAAGACGGACAACGCGACGGCGCGACGGCTCTACGACCAGGTCGCCCGGCACGACGGCTTCGTCGTCTACCGGAACGACGCCTGAGCGGCGCCGCGGCGGCTCAGCGGCGCTTGACGCCCGGCCAGGCCTCGGTCGGGCCCATGCCCATGGGCGACAGCGGCATGCGCCGGCTCTCGCGCAGCGGCATCTGGCCGGACAGCGGCATCTCGCGCGACTCGTCGCCGTCATCGGAAGTTCCGCTCCGCAGGCGCGGCGGGTACTGGCAGTCGAGGGCGGTCAGGTCGGTCGGATCCTCGGACTCGCGCACGATCCAGTGGATGGCGGTGGTGCTGCGCGCGCGGTCGGCGCTCAGCGTCTTGACGATGTGGCTCAGCGCCACCGGCCGATTCGCGTCGGTGTCGCCGAGATCCATGGCGAGGTTGCCGGTCTGGCGGCGGAACACGCCCGAGGACGGCTGCCCGCCGCCATGCGCCCAGACGAAGTGGCTGGGGATCATGTCGCCGGCCACCGCCACGTGGTCGGGGAACATGCCGACCTCCAGCATCAGCTTGTCCAGGACGGTGCGCGTCTTGTAGATCTGCGGCTCGCGCCTGGACGGGAAGTAGAAGTGGATCTCGACGCCGGCCGGCACCGGCCACAGTGCGGCGTCGACCTTCATGCCGCGCCCGGAAACGACGTATGTCTTGCTCATGATTCCATGGCGGTCCCTCGCCCGCGATGCCGGGCCCGACGCCCGATCATTCATTCTAGGCAGCGCCTCCCGGATGAGCACGGGTGGAAAACAACAAGGGCGGGACATGTCTCACGGCCGGCGGCGATTTTTGTTCGCAACGGTAACGTGTGGCCGCCGCCGGCGTGACATTCTTCCGCCCGGCGGCCCCAACGGCCCCCGCAACGCCTCAAAGTGTAAGAACGCCGCGCGTCCTTCCCACATTTGCGGGATGGGCCGCCGCGCCCGCTTCGTGCTGGCTGCCGATCGCCAGGGCCGGTTCGGCGACGCGCCCGATCACCAGGATCGCCGGACTGCCGATGCGCCCGGCGCGGATCGTGTCCACCAGCCCGCCCAGCGTCGTGCGCGCGATCACCTCGTCGGCGCCGCTGGCACGCTGCACGATCGCGACCGGCAGGTCGGCCGCCAGCGCGCCGCGCAGGCGCTCGACGATGGCCTCGGCCCGCGCGACGCCCATGTAGACGACCAGCGTGACGCCGCCGGCCGCGACGCGCGCGATCGCGTCCCAGTCCGGCTCCTCGCAGCCGTGGCCGGCGTGGCCGGTGACCAGCAGCACGCCCTGCGCCCCGGCGCGCCGATCCGTCCAGCCGATGCCCGCCGACCCGGCCGCGGCCAGGCCGGAGGTGATGCCGTTGACGATCTCGACCTCGAGGCCCGCGGCCCGCAGCGCCGCGATCTCCTCGCCGGCGCGCCCGAACACCAGCGGGTCGCCGCCCTTGAGCCGCACCACGCGCTCGCCGGCCAGCGCCTCGCGCACCATCAGCTTCTCGATGAACTCCTGCGGCGTCGACGCGCAGCCGCCGCGCTTGCCGACGCGCACGAGCCGCGGCTGCACGGGCGCGTCGGCCAACGCCGTCTCCAGCACGGCCTCGCCGACGAGGTCGTCGACCAGGATCACGGTCGCCTGGCGCAGCACGCGCAGCGCCTTGAGCGTCAGCAGTTCGGGGTCGCCGGGGCCGGCGCCGACGAGATGGACGGGGTGGCGTGTCGGGCTCATGGCACTTCCTTCATGGCGTCGCGGCGGGGACGGCGTCGCGCTCGCAGGCCTGCTGCGCGAGGCGGCGCAGGTGCGGCAGGCAGGAGCCGCAGTTGGTGCCGCAGCGCAGCTTGTCCTGCGCCTGGGCGACGCGGGCGCCGGCGTCGCCGCCGGCGGCGGCGAGCGCGTCGGTGACCTGCGCGACGCTGACGTTGAAGCAGGTGCACAGCTGCGGGCTGGCGGGCGCGGCGTCGGCGCGGGCCTCGCGCGCGCCGGGCGCGAGCAGGCGGTGTGCGGGCATGGTCAGCGGCGTGTCGCCCTGCAGCGTCTCGCGCCACCAGGCGGCCAGCGCGGCGTCGGCGGCGTCGCCGCCCGCCACCCAGAAGCCTTGCAGGCGCTGCGCGCCGGCGGCGTCGCGCGCCACGCGCAGCGCGCGCTGCACGCCGGTGCGCGGGTCGCGGTAGTCGAGCACCGCCGCGGCCTCCAGGCCCAGCTCGGCGCGCAGCGCGTCGAGGCAGATGTCGTCGGGGACGTCCTTGTCGGCGACGTCCAGCCACAGGCCGACGCGGCCCTGCGCGTCCGGCTCGCGGCCGAACGGCAGGCAGGCGGCGTAGCCGAACTGCGCGAGCATGGGGCGGATGCGCTCGCGCCGCGCCAGCGCCTCGTCCTGCGGCAGCCAGGCCATCGCGCGCAGGCGCCAGGGCAGGCCGGCGCGCGCGATGCGCACGGCGCAGTGCTTGAGCTCGGGCTGTCGCGAGGTCGGGCAGGTCGCCGGCGTGGTCAGCGCGTTGATGCCGGCGAACGGGTCGGCCTCGTCGCCGCGGCCGGTCAGCACCTCGCTGCCCCAGTGCATCGCGATGAAGGCCTGGGCCGAGAGCTGGCTGGCGCTGCGGCGCGCCGGCAGCACGAGCTCGCCGCGGCGCGAGCTCACGCGCACGAGGTCGCCGTCGCCGAGGTTCAGGCGCGCCATGTCCTGCGCGCACAGGTCGACCGAGGGCTCGCTCACGTGGCCGAACAACCGGCCCAGCGTGCCGGTGCGGCTCATGCCGTGCCACTGGTCGCGCAGGCGGCCGGTGGTCAGCGAGAACGGGAAGCGCGCGTCGCGCGGCTCGGCGGGCAGCTTCGCCTGGGCGTCGAAGAAGCGCGCGCGGCCGTCAGCGGTGGGGAAGCGGCCGTCGGCGTAGAGGCGCGCGGCGCCCGTCGTCGCGCCCTCAGGGAACGGCCACTGCTGCGGGCCGTCGCGCTCGATCAGCGCGTAGCTCAGGCCGGTGATGTCGAGGTCGCGGCCGCGCGTGGTTTCGCGGTGCTCGTTCCAGACCGACTCGGCGTCGTCGTACGGGAACAGCGACGGGCGCGCGGGCCGCAGCCGCTGCTCGACGCGCCGCGCGACGTCCACGACGATGCGCCAGTCGGCACGCGCCTGCCCCGGCGCCGGCACCGCCGGCCGCACGCGGCTGATGCGGCGCTCGCTGTTGGTGACCGTGCCTTCCTTCTCGCCCCAGGTCGACGCGGGCAGCAGCAGGTCGGCGAAGGCGGCGGTCGCGGTCGTCGCGAAGGCCTCCTGCAGCACGACGAACTCGGCGCGCTCGAACGCGCGGCGCACCGTGGCCTGGTCGGGCAGCGACTGCGCCGGGTTCGTGCAGGCGATCCACAGCAGCCTGATCGCGCCGTCGGCGGCGGCCTCGAACATCTCGACGGCGGTCTTGCCCGGGCGGCTCGGCACGTCGTCCACGCCCCACAGCGCGGCGACCTCCGCGCGGTGCGCCGCGTTGCCCATGTCGCGGTGCGCGGACAGCAGGTTCGCCAGCCCGCCGACCTCGCGCCCGCCCATCGCGTTGGGCTGGCCGGTGAGCGAGAACGGGCCCGCGCCGGGCCGGCCGATCTGGCCGGTCGCCAGGTGCAGGTTGATCAGCGACGCGTTGTTGGCCGTGCCCTGCGCGCTCTGGTTCAGGCCCTGGCAGTACAGCGACAGCACCGCCGCCGACTCGCCCCACCAGCGCGCGGCGGTGATGATGTCCTCCTCGCGCAGGCCCGTCACGCGCGCCGTCTCGCGCACCGTGCACTCGCGCACGCGGTCGCGCACGGCCTCGAAGCCGCTGGTGTGGGCGCGGATGAACGCGTTGTCGGCGAAGCCCTCCCACAGCATCAGGTGCAGCAGGCCGTGCGACAGGGCGACGTCGCTGCCCGGCAGGATCTGCAGGTGCAGGTCGGCCATCGCGGCCGTCTCGGTCTTGCGCGGGTCGACGACGATCCACTTCTGCGCCGGCCGCGCGGCCTTGGCGTCCTCCAGCCGGCGGCACAGGATCGGGTGCGCCCACGCCAGGTTGCTGCCGGTGATGAAGACGAGGTCGGCGTGCGCCAGGTCCTCGTAGCACGCCGGCGGCGCGTCGGCGCCCAGCGTCGCCTTGTAGCCCGACACCGCGCTCGACATGCACAGCCGCGAGTTGGTGTCGATGTTGTTGGTGCCCAGCAGGCCCTTGGCCAGCTTGTTGAAGACGTAGTAGTCCTCGGTCAGCAGCTGGCCCGAGATGTAGAGGCCGACGGCGTCGGGGCCGTGCCTCGCCACCGTGTCGACGAGGCGGTCCGCGAGCAGCGCGTTGGCCTCGTCCCAGCCGATCGCGCGCGGCGTCGCGCCGCGGCGGTCGCGCCGCAGCGGCTGCAGCAACCGCGCCTGCGCGGCGACGTGCGGCGCCGCCGTCAGGTGCAGCGTGCTGCCCTTGGTGCACAGGCGGCCGAAGTTGGCCGGGTGCTCGGGGTCGCCACGCACGTCGACGATCGCGGGGCCCTCGCTGCGGACGATCACGCCGCAGCCGACGCCGCAGTACGGGCAGGTCGACCGCGTCTCGCGCGATCCGTCGGCGATGGGGATGATCGTCGGCACGGCCATGGCGCGCGGGTTCAGGCGCTGGCGATCGCGATGACCTTGCGCGCGGCGGCGAGCGCGGCCACGGCGTCGGCGCCGTCGTCGACCGCCAGCGTCGCCAGCTCGCTGGCCAGCAGGCTGACGGCGTCGCCCTCGACGCGGACCGCGAAGCGCGTGGCGCAGCCGATGTCGGGCGCACGCGCCTGGCCGTCCTCCAGCGAGATCGCCCAGTTGTGCAGCGGGCAGGCCACGTGCTCGCCGAACACGATGCCCTGGCTCAGCGGACCGCCCTTGTGCGGGCAGCGATCGAGCAGCGCGAAGATGCGGTCGCTCTCGGTGCGGAAGATCGCGACGTCCGTGCCCGCGGGGCGCCGCACGCGGCGGGCGCCGAGCACGGGGATGTCGTCGACGCGGCAGATGTAGGTCCAGTCGTTCATGGTTCAGCCCAGTTTTGCGAAGCGGCCGGTCACGCCGTCCATCACTTCGAGGATGCGTTCGCTCGTCGTGAACACGTTGCTCATCGAGACGGGATCCGGCGCGCCCGGCGTCAGGCCCCGCAGCGCGGCGTCGAAAAAGCCCCATTGCAGGTCGGCCATCTGCAGTTCCTCGCGGATCTGCGGCGTGTCCTCCGGCGCCTTCTCCAGTGCCGCCTGCGCGGCGGCGAATTCGGTGCGCGCCTTGGCGATCTCGGCCTGCGCGAACCCGGCCTCGACGCCCCAGCTCGCGCCCAGGTGCAGCGCCGCGAGGCGCTGGCTCAGCATGCGCTGGCGGCCGCAGACGTTGACCCAGTGGCTGGCCGGACGCGTCGACAGCGCCTCGATCATCCCGGTGCCTTCGTGGGCGAGCTTGAGCACCTGCCCGGCGCGGTCCAGCACGTCGGCGCCGTCGCCGCGGCTCGGCGTGCCGCGCAGCAGCAGCGTCTTGTAGCCCGTCCAGGCGGTGCCAAGCCGAGCATAGAGATCCTGGATCCGCGGCTCGGGCGCGAAGGCCGCCAGCTCGGCCAGCTGTCGCTCGAACAGCGCGATCGACGCCGCGAGCACCTTCGCGGCCAGGTCCGGCACGACGTCCAGGCCCTTCGCGAACCAGGCCTTGCAGGCGCGCTGGCTCAGCATGCGCTGGCGCCCGGCCTTGTTGATCGCCTCGTCGAACGCGTGCGCGGCATCGGCACCGCTGGCGGGCCGTGCGAACGTCGGCGCCGCCAGTGCGAAGACAAGACAATGACGCCGCTTCATGCCGGCACCAGCGGGATGAACTGCCGCGTGTCCACCGATGCCTTGTCGAATTCGAACCACGGGTCGGGCTCGCCGTCGAGCGCGAACTGCAGGCGCTCCCACAGCGCCTTGCGGTTGGCGACGTCATCGAGCACGCGCTGCTTGATGCTGTCGAGGCCGACGCGCGCGATCCAGTGCACGGTGCGCTCCAGGTACCAGCCTTCCTCGCGATAGAGCTGCAGGAACGCGCCGCTGACCTCCATCACCTCCTCGGACGTGCGCACCTTGCAGAAGAACTGCCCGGCCTCGGTCTTGATGCCGCCGTTGCCGCCGACGTACAGCTCCCAGCCGGACTCCACGCCGATCACGCCCACGTCCTTGATGCCCGACTCGGCGCAGTTGCGCGGGCAGCCGGAGACGGCCAGCTTGACCTTGTGCGGCGCGTACATGCGCCACAGGCCGCGCTCCAGGTCCTTGCCCAGCTGCGTCGAGTCCTGCGTGCCGAAGCGGCACCATTCGCTGCCGACGCAGGTCTTGACCGTGCGCAGCGCCTTCGCGTACGCGTGGCCGGAGGACATGCCGATGTCCTTCCAGACGTCGACGAGATCCTCCTTCTTCACGCCCAGCAGGTCGATGCGCTGGCCGCCGGTGACCTTGACCGTCGGGATCTTGTACTTGTCGACCACGTCGGCGATGCGGCGCAGCTCGGCCGCGCTCGTCTCGCCGCCCCACATGCGCGGGATCACCGAGTAGGTGCCGTCCTTCTGGATGTTGGCGTGCGAGCGCTCGTTGATGTAGCGGCTCTGCGGATCGTCCCTGGCCTCCTTGGGCCAGGTGCTGATCAGGTAGTAGTTCAGCGCCGGGCGGCACGACGAGCAGCCGTTGGGCGTGCGCCAGGACAGCGCGCGCTGCGTGTCCGCGATGGTCAGCAGCTTGAGCTTGCGGATCGCGTCGCGCACGTCCTGGTGCGAGTGGTCGGTGCAGCCGCACATCGCCTTCTTGCGCGGCGCGGACGAGTAGTCGCCACCGGCCGTGGCCATGATGATCTGCTCGACCAGGCCCGTGCACGAACCGCAGGACGCGCTGGCCTTGGTGTGCTTGCGCACGTCGTCGAGCGTGAACAGGCCCTTGTCCTTGATCGCCTTGCAGATCGTGCCCTTGGTGACGCCGTTGCAGCCGCAGACCTCGTCGGCGTCGGCCATCGCCGCGGCCTTGTTCTGGCCCTGGTGGCCGGCGTCGCCGAGGCTGGACTCGCCGAACATCAGGCGGTCGCGGATGTCGCTGACCGAGCGGCCCTCGCGCAGCAGCTTGAAGTACCAGCTGCCGTCCACCGTGTCGCCGTACAGGCAGGCGCCGACGAGCTTGTCGTCCTTGATGACGAGCTTCTTGTAGACGCCGCCCTGCGGGTCGGACAGCACGATGGAGTCGCAGCCCTCGCCGCCCATGAAGTCGCCGGCGGAGAACAGGTCGATGCCCGTGACCTTGAGCTTGGTCGACACCTGGCTGCCGAGGTAGCGGCCGATGCCGAACTCGGCCAGGTGCGTCGCGCAGACCTTGGCCTGCTCGAACAGCGGCGCCACCAGGCCGTAGGCCGTGCCGCGGTGCGCGGCGCATTCGCCGACGGCCCAGATGCGGGCGTCGGTCACGGTCTGCAGCGTGTCGGTGACGACGATGCCGCGCTGGCAGTGCAGGCCGGTCGATTCCGCGAGCGCCGTGTTGGGGCGGATGCCCGCGGCCATCACGACGAGGTCGGCCGGCACCTGGCTGCCGTCCTTGAAGCGCACGGCCTTGACGCGGCCGGTCGCGCCGTCCTCGCCGTCGCCGATCAGCGCCTCGGTCTGCGCGCCGATCAGGAAGTCCAGGCCGCGGTCGACCAGCGACTGGCGCAGCAGGCCGCCGGCGACGTCGTCGAGCTGGCGCTCCATCAGCCACGGCGCGATGTGCACCACGGTCACCTTCATGCCGCGCAGCATCAGGCCGTTGGCGGCCTCGAGGCCCAGCAGGCCGCCGCCGATGACGACCGCGTGGCGGTACTTCGTCGCGGCGTCGATCATCGCCTCGGTGTCCGCGATGTCACGGTAGCCGATCACGCCCTCGAGCTGCTTGCCGGGCACCGGCAGGATGAACGGCGTCGAGCCGGTGGCGATCAGCAGGCGGTCGTACGGCGCCTGCGTGCCGTCGGCCGCGTGCACGATGCGGCGCACGCGGTCGATGCGCGTCACCGCCTTGCCCAGGTGCAGCGTGATGCCGTTGTCGGCGTACCAGGCCAGCGGGTTCAGCACGATCTCGGCGATCGTCTGCTCGCCCGCCAGCACCGGCGACAGCAGGATGCGGTTGTAGTTCGGATGCGGCTCGGCGCCGAACACGGTGATGTCGTACAGGTCGGGGGCGATCTTGATCAGCTCCTCGAGCGTGCGCACGCCCGCCATGCCGTTGCCGATCATCACCAGTTTGAGTTTCTTCATGGCGGAGCCTCTTGCAGCGAAACCTTGAAAGAGCGGGACGCGGGTCAGGCCGCTTCGGCCAGGCCGGGCGCCACGACCGGATGCGCCTCGGGCGCGGGCGCGACCGCGTGCGCGCGGCCACCGGCGGCGACCCAGCGGCTGGTCCAGTCGGACTGCAGTCCGCGCAGCAGCACCAGCGTGCAGAGCGCGAACAGCGCGAAGAACGCGAAGCCCCAGGCATACGTGCCCAGGTACTGGCGCGCCAGGCCCATCGCGTTGGGCACCAGGCCGCCGCCGAGGGCACCGAGCTCGCCGATCATCGAGCCGGCCACCGCGGTGGTCAGCGGCCAGCGCAGCGGCACCAGCTGGTAGACCGCGCCGTTGCCCGCGCCCAGCGCGGCGAAGCAGGCGATCAGCAGCACGGTCGTCAGCACCAGCGAGCCGGTGGCCATGCCGCAGCCGCCCAGGCCCAGCGCGACGGCCGCCAGGACCACGGTCAGCGTGTTGATGCCGCCGAAGCGGTCGGACAGCCAGCCGCCGCAGATGCGCATCGCCGCGCCCATGAAGGCGACGATGGTCGTCAACTGGCCGGCCTGCACCTTGGAGACGCCGAACTGGTCGTGGTAGTACGACGGCAGGAAGCTGATGAAGCCGATGAAGCCGCCGAAGGTCACGGCGTAGATCAGGCTGAAGGCCCAGCCGTCGCGTTCGACGAGACAGGCGAGCTGCGCGCGCAGGCCCGCGTGCGGGTCGACGTCGGTCGGCTCCTCGGCCATGAACAGGACGGCGCACATCGGGATCGCCATCGCCACCGCGGCGACGGCGTACACCGTCTGCCAGCCCAGCCACTGCGCCAGCGGCGGCGCGATCAGCACGGCCACCGCGGTGCCGACGTTGCCGGCGCCGACGATGCCCATCGCCAGGCCCTTGTGCTTGGCCGGGAACGAGCCCGAGCCCAGCGACATCGCGACGCCGAAGCTCGCGCCGGCCACGCCCAGCAGCACGCCCATGGCCAGCAGCGCCTCGAAGCTGTGCACGAAGAAGAAGGCCAGCAGCATCGCCACCGAGATCAGGCTCATCTCCACCAGCGTCGCGCGCTTGCGGCCGATGTACTGCGACAGCACGCCCAGCGGGAAGCGGAACAGCGCCCCGGCGATGATGGGGATCGACAGCATCAGCCCCTTCTGCGCCGGGCTCAGGTGGAAGGTGTCGCTGATGAAGGGCGCCATCGCGCCGTTCAGCACCCAGGTGCAGCACGAGAACGCGAAGTACAGGAAGGCGGCGAACAGCGTCGGGGCGTGGCCCGTCGCGAGGAATTTCCTGAAGTTGGTCATGTCGGCTTGATCCGGAGTGGGTGGGAAGGCAGCGGCCACGCCGGCGCGAGGACGCCTGCGGGACGATGGACGAAAGGGAGAAGCTCGCGGGCTGCGGCGCGCGCCCTGGCGGCGCGGGTCGGCAGCGATGGAACCGGTGAAGGCGTGGGAGGGTTCGGGCGCTCTCGCGCGTCGACGGGCGGCCTGCGGGCCGGGCACTTCACGGGCGGTGCGTCGTTGCACCACGAGCCCTTCAATGCAAGGGCCGTGCCGGATTTCGAATGGCACGGCGCGTGCAAGCGGACGAGTATCCGAACAAGTCCCCGACAACCCCGGCTACGCCCCGTCACGCCATGGAATCCGCCGTCCTGCTCGATCTGACCACGCCGCGCGAGGCGGCCTGGCGGCGCGCGCTCGAGCGCAGTGGCGTGCACCTGGGAGCGGCGTCGGACCGCAACAAATTGGTGCATTGCACCATCGCCGACGGCCCGGAGCTGCTGGTCTGCCTGGCGCCGGGGGTGACCGACGAGCTGCTGTCTGCCCTGTCCTGCTGGAACGGCGATCCGCCGCTGGCCGTGCTGCTGCTGACGCCGGCCGGCCCCGCCGACGCCGGCCAGCTGCGGACGGCCGTCGCCGCGGGCGTCCACCACTGGCAGGCGCTGGCGCCGGATGCGGCGGGCGCCGTCGCGGCGGCGCAGGTCGAGGCGGCGCTGGCGATGGCGCGCGCGCGCCACGACCACGACCGCGCGCTGCGCCTCGCGGCCGTGCGCGCGCAGGAGCAGCTCGACGAACGCAAGTGGGTCGACCGCGCCAAGGGCGTGCTGATGACGGCGCGCGGCCTCGACGAGGACGAGGCGTTCCGCCTGCTGCGCGGCGCCGCGATGAGCGTGAACCTGCGCATCGGCGAGGTCTCGCGCGCCGTGTTCGAGGCCGCGCGCTGGGCCGACGCGATGAACCGCGCCGGCCAGCTGCGCATGCTGTCGCAGCGCCTGGTGCGGCTGGCCGCGCAGCGCCTGCTGCGCATCGACACGCGCGACGCCGCCACGCTGGCCGCCGAGTCGCGCCAGCGGGCGCGCGACAACCTCGAGATGCTGGCGGCCCAGTGCGTGGGCTCGGTCGCCGCGCCCACGTGCGCGCGCGCCGCGGCCTGCTGGGACGCGTTCGCCCAGGCGCTGCAGGCCCCGCGCGTCGACGCCGCCGCCCTGCGCCGCATCGATGCCGCCGCCGCGCGCATGCTCGACGCCGCCGAGGCCCTCACCGACGCCCTGCAGGAGGCCGCCGGCCGGCGCGCGCTGCACATCGTCAACCAGTGCGGCCGCCAGCGCATGCGCGTGCAGCGCATCGCCAAGCAATGCCTGCTCGACGCCGCGCACCCGGAAGGCGCCGCGCCGCCGACGCGCCACGACAACGCGTTCGACGCCTTCGAGTCCGCGCTGACCGAACTCGAGCAGGCCCCGCTCAGCACGCCCGAGATCCGCGCCACGCTCGCCCAGGTGCGCGACGAGTGGCTGCGCCTGCTCGGGGGCGTGCGCGCCGCCGAGACCGCCGACGGCCGCCGCGCGCTGGTGCAGGCCAGCGAGGTGATCCTCGAGCGGCTCGACACTCTGACCGCCGCCTACGAGCACAGCCTGCAGGTCATCATGGCCTAGTGTCCTGTCCCACGAGTACGTGCGCAGGCGAAACAGATTGCAGCCGCCGCGCCAGCTCGGCAGTCACCTCGCGTAACGTAACAAGACGAACAGGGGCCTGTTCCGCCGTCTCATGCGTTGACGCCTTTCGTGCCGGTCCCGCAAGATCGCTCCGACCCGACAGGACGCCGCGACCGGCATGCGAAGCCGCCGATCGCCAGGCGTCCTGTGTCGTCTCGGAATCGTCCCGCATGCGTCCCGTCCGCCTTCTCGCCGCCGCCTTGCCCGTCGCCGCCTGCCTGGCCGCGGCCGCGCCGGCGTTCGCCGCCGTCGACGACCAGGTGGCGGCGGCCTCGCCCGTCGCCGAGCCCGCCGGCATCGTGGCCACCGCGCGCCGGCTGATCGACGACACGCTGGAGAAGCAGCGCGCCGTCGTCGCCGTGCTGCGCGACAACGTCGTCTCGCGCGTGATGGCCGGCTCGTGGCGCCTGGGCACGGGCACGCCCTACATGCCGCGCGCCACGGCGCCCGTCTCGGGCCCGGTGCCCAACGACTTCGCCGGCGGCGCGCTGTCCTCGCCGTCCGACGCCGACGCGCTGGACACGAGCCTCGGCGCGCGCTGGCGCGTGCTGCACGGCGACGCCAGCTCGCACGTGCCGATGGCGGCCTGGATGCCCGACCTGCAGAGCGCCGACGCGCACGCGGCGCCGCGCCCCACGATGAACCTCAGCGGCGAATGGGCGCTGCCCAACGACTTCTCGCTGGGCGTGATGCCCGGCGTGGCCGTCGACTACTCGGCGCTCGGCCGCCGCCAGTCCACCGGCACCCTGGCCGTCACGCTGGGCAAGACCTGGTCGCCGCAGTGGCGCACCTTCGTCGACATGGCGCGCGACCGCGTCGCCGCCGTGCAGCTGGCGGGCGTGTCCACCAGCGTCGACGCCGGCATCACCTTCGTCGCGGCGCCGGGCACGCAGATCGACTTCGCCGTCACGCGCGGCCTGAGCGACACCGCCCCGCCGTTCCAGGCCGGGCTGGGGCTGTCCTCCCGCTTCTGAGCGGCCGGGCGCCGCCGGGCGCCGCGACTCGGGTCGACCCGTCGATCGCCTCGCTCGATTGGTTCGACGACCGATCCGGGCGACACTCGGGCTGCGGCCGCGTCGCGACCATGAAACGCGGCAGCGACACGCCATCGGGCGGACGGAACTTCCACGCCGCGCGGCGGTCGATCTGCGCGCCCGACGCCCCGTTGTTGCATCGATGGCGACACGCCGCGCGGCGTGACAATTCCTGACTTGCTCGCCATCCGTGTCCTGTTCTATGCTGCACCGCGTCACGTCCCTGGCCATGAACTTCCTGCGTCCGCCTCTCGCCCACGCCCTCGCCGCCGCCCTGCTGTGCCTGGCCGGCGCCCCGGCGTTCGCGCAGGAGGACGCGGACGCCGCCGTGGTCGCCGACACGGAACTCGACGCGATCCCCGGCGCCGCACTCGACCACGCCGTCTACGCCACGCTGCTGCCCAACAACGATGCGGCCGACCCGACGGTGGTGCGCTCGGCGATCTCGGCCGTGCTGGCCGCGCGCGACGCCCAGCCGCAGCCCCTCGTCCCGATCACGGCGAAGAAGTACAGGCCGGTCGTCGTGCCGGTGCGCATCGATCCCAATGCCGTCATCGGCTCGCCGACCCGGCTGCTGCTCGACGCCAACCAGGTCGTGCAGATCCACGCCGACGGCATGCCCGCGCCCAACGGCCCCGACCGCGACCCGCTGGTGCGCGTGCTGCCGCGCCAGGCCGACCCGAACGCCGTCACCTTCGGCGCACGCTGGAGCGCGCAGGACCGCATCGCCGCGCCGCTGCTGTCGGGCCTGGCGTGGGACGCCCATGCCGACCTGCTCTCGGGCGCGGCGCCCGCGCGTGCGGGCAACGTGCGGCGCTCGCTGCGCATCACGGCGATGTGGGACACCCCGGAAGACCTGGCCATCGGCTTCACGCCGGGCTTCACGCGCGGCGGCGGCCGCGAGTTCGAGCACTACGTCACCGGCCTCGAGGTGAGCACCCTCGACAAGACGCGGGTCGCGCGCTGGAAGAGCTACGTCGAGCTGTCCGGCGAGAAGCTGGCGTTCGACAACGTGGTCGAGAACGCCACCGCGCACGTCGCGGCCGGCGCGTCGTACGCCACCTCGTCGAGCACGCAGCTCGACTTCAACGTGTCGCGCGGCACGACCTGGACGTCCAACGACCTGACGTCCAACGTGGGGCTGTCCGTCCGCTTCTGAGCGGGGCGCGGCCGCGCGAGCCGTCAGGCCAGCAGCGCGCGCAGGCCCTGCCAGCCGACGTACAGGCCCACCAGCAGGATCAGCCCGCCCGAGAAGTACGGCGCCTTCGCCGCGAGCGCGCTGAGGCGGCCGCCGCTCATGCGCTTGGACAGGTGCCGGACGCCGAACGCAGCGACCACGCCCGAGGCGACCATCGTCAGCGCGAGGCCGACGGAGAAGCCCAGCACCAGCGTCGCGCCGAGCGCGATGCGCTTGAGCTGCAGGCACAGCAGCAGCACCGTGATCGACGCCGGGCACGGGATCAGGCCGCCGGTCAGGCCGAACATCACGATCTGGCCGGTGGTGACGTCGCGGCCGGCGAAGCGGCGCTGGATGTCCGCGGCGTGGGCGCGGGCGTGGGCGTCCTGGCCGGCGGCGTCGACCAGCGGCGCGGCGTGCGCGTGGTCATGCCCATGATCGTGGCCGCATGACGCGCCGTGCGCATGGTCGTGGTCCGCGTGATCGTGATGCGCGTGGTCGTGGCCGTCGTGCGCATGGTCGTGCGCGTCGCGCGTCACGCGCGCGAGGGCCGGCGCGGGCGCGTGGCCGTGCGCACCGTGGTCATGATCGTGGTCGTGGTCATGCCCGCCGTCGCCATGGTCGTGGAAGCAGGCCGCCTTGTCCTGCGACGTGCGCCACAACATCCACAGCGCGACGCCGACGATCAGCACCGCCGAGATCAACTGCATCCACGGCTCGCTGGCCTCGGCACTCCAGCGCTGGCCGAAGTACATGCCGCCCAGCGCGATCAGCCAGACGATGGCCGTGTGCGACACGGTCGCGGCCAGGCCCAGCAGGACGGCCTGCGTGATCGTGCCGCGCACCGCGACGATGAACGCGGCCATCATCGTCTTCGAATGGCCGGGCTCGAGGCCGTGCAGCGCGCCCAGCAGGATGGCGCTGGGCAGGAACAGCCAGGCGTTGCCGCCGGCCAGCAGGGTGTGGAAGTCGGTCATAGGTACTTGGTGATCGCCTTGAACTGGCTGATCGCGTCCCGGGCACCGACGCCCTCGACGGCGTGCTCCAGGCAATGGTCGATGTGGTCGTGCACCAGCGTCTTCTTGGCGTTGCCGACGGCGCTCTCCACCGCCTGCATCTGCTGGGCGATCTCGAGGCAGTCGCGGCCCTCCTCCAGCATCGCGACGATGCTGCGCAGGTGGCCTTCGGCGCGCTTCAGGCGCTTGATGATCTCGGGGTGGGACGGATGGACGGACATGGCTTACATCCTGAGGGGGAGGATAGGATAACCGATCCAGCCGTCCCGTGCCTGAACGGCGCGGCCCGTGGGGTCATCCGCCCCGGGGGGATGCGCCGCCTTATTAGTTGCATTGAACAACTTGCAGATGTACAGTGGACTCACGGAAACAAGGAAGCGCACCATGAAGACCGCCGCCCAGCTCCTGATCATCGATCCGCAGAACGATTTCTGCGACGTCCCGCCCGCGTACCGCCCCGTCGATCCGCTCACCGGCGCGGCCGTCGCCCCCGCCCTGCCGGTGGCCGGCGCGCACGCCGACATGTTGCGCACCGCGCAATTCATCAGCACCGCCGGCGCGCGGCTGGACGACATCACCGTCACGCTCGATTCGCACCACCAGGTCGACATCGCCCACCCCACCTTCTGGCGCCGGGCCGGCCCCGCTGGGGCCTTTGGCGCCTCCGGCGCCGATGGTGACGACGTCCCTCCGTTCACCCAGATCACTGCCGCGCAGGTCCGCGCCGGCGAGTTCCTGCCGCGCGATCCATCCGCCCTGCCCCGCACGCTGGCCTACCTCGACGCGCTCGAATCCCGCGGCCGCTACACCCTGATGGTGTGGCCCGTGCACTGCGAGATCGGCACCTGGGGCCACGGCGTCCACGCCGACGTGCGCGACGCCTACGGCCGCTGGGAGCGCATGCGGCTGCGCAACGTGCGCAAGGTCGCCAAGGGCGAGAACCCGTGGACGGAGCACTACAGCGCGATCCAGGCCGAGGTGCCGGACCCGGAGGACGAGCATACCCAGCTCAACGCCCCGCTGCTGGCCGCGCTCGACCGTGCCGGCCTGCTGCTGGTCGCCGGCGAGGCCAGCAGCCACTGCGTGCGCGCCACCACCGAGCACGTCGTCGCCAACCTGCCCGGCGGCCGCCCGGAACGCGTCGTGCTGCTGACGGACTGCATGAGCCCGGTCGCCGGCTTCGAGGCGCAGCACCAGGCCTTCCTAGACGAGATGCGCGCCAGGGGTGTGCGCCTTGCCACGTCGGCTGAGGCGCTGGACCTGCTGGGCGTCGCCTGAGCCGCCTTTGTTCGCGAACGATGAGAATCGCCCCATGACCCCCATCCTGCACAGCCTGCTCGAGACCGACCTCTACAAGTTCACGATGTGGCAGACCATGCTGCATCGCCACCCGCAGGCGCAGGCCGAGTACCGCTTCGTGTGCCGCAACGCACCGGCGTTCCCGCTGTCCGAGCTGCTCGACGAGGTGAACGCGCAGCTCGACCACCTGTGCGCGCTGTCGTTCACCGAGGACGAGCTCGCGTACATCGGTGGGCTGCGCTACATCAAGGGCGACTTCGTCGACTTCCTGCGCATCTTCCGCTTCCAGCGCCGCTTCGTCCGCGCCTCGGCGGCGGCGGACGGGCACACGCTGGAGATCGTCGCCGAGGGCCCGCAGGTGCACGTGATGGGCTTCGAGATCTACGTGCTGGCCATCGTCAACGAGCTGTACTTCCGCCGCGCCGACCACGCCGCCGCGCTCGCGGAGGGCCGCACGCGGCTGCAGGCCAAGATCGCCGCGCTGCGCGAGTTCGGCGCGCGCGAGCCCGTGCGCGCGCACCCGTTCGAGTTCTTCGACTTCGGCGTGCGCCGCCGCTTCTCGGGCGCGTGGCAGGAGGAGGTCGTGCGCACGCTCAAGGACGCGGTTCCGGAGTTCTTCAAGGGCACGTCCAACGTCTTCCTCGCCAAGAAGCACGGCCTGGTGGCGATCGGCACGATGGCGCACGAATACCTGCAGTCGTACCAGGCCTTCGACGTGCGCCTGCGCGACTTCCAGAAGATGGCGCTCGAGAACTGGGTGCAGGAATACCGCGGCGACCTCGGCGTGGCGCTGACCGACGTCGTCGGCATGGACGCCTTCCTGCGCGACTTCGACCTGTACTTCGCCAAGCTGTTCGACGGCCTGCGCCACGACTCGGGCGATCCGGTCGCCTGGGGCGAGAAGGCGCTGGCCCACTACGCGAAGCTGCGCATCGACGCGCACACCAAGCGCCTGACCTTCTCCGACGGCCTCGACCTGGAGACGGCGTTCGGCATCTGGCGCCACTTCGCCGACCGCACGCAGCTGGGCTTCGGCATCGGCACATCGCTGACCAACGACGTCGGCCTGGTGCCGCTGAACATCGTGATGAAGCTGACGCAATGCAACGGCCAGCCGGTGGCCAAGCTGTCGGACTCGCCGGGCAAGACGCTGTGCCACGACGAGACCTTCCTGGCCTACCTGCGCCAGGTGTTCCGGATCGCGCCTGAAACGGCCCACCCCTGAGGACGCCGCCATGCTCCGCATCACCGTCGCGCAGCTGAACTACATGGTCGGCGACATCGCCGGCAACGTCGCCAGGATGGTCGCCGCCGCGCGCGAGGCCGCCGCGGCGCAGGCCGACCTCGTCGTGTTCTCCGAGCTCTCGCTGACCGGCTACTACCCCGGCGACCTGCTCGACGAGCCCGATTTCCTCGCGCGCGTCGCGCAAGGCCTGGCCGAGCTGCAGGTCGCGTCGCAGGAGTTCCCGTCGCTGCACTGGATCGTCGGCGCGCCGCTCGCGCACGGCGGCGTCGGCAAGCGGCTGCAGAACGCGCTGGTGGTGCTCAAGGCCGGCCAGGTGGTGCTGCGCTACGCCAAGCAGCTGCTGCCCACGTACAACATCTTCGACGAGCTGCGCCACTTCGCGCCCGGCCCCGACGTCGCCCGCGTGCTGCGGGTCGGGGGCACGCAGGTCGGCCTGATGATCTGCGAGGACGGCTGGAACGACGGCGGCGCCGACTACGCCGTCAACCCGTTCCAGCGCCTGGCCGACGCGGCGCCCGACCTCGTGGTGTCGATCAACGCCAGCCCGTCGAACATCGGCAAGCGCGAGATGCGCCACCAGGTCTTTGGCGCCGCGTGCCGGCGCCACGGCTTCCCGCTGCTGTACGTCAACCAGGTCGGCGGCCAGGACACGGTGGTGTTCGACGGCGCCTCGTTCGCGGTCGACGCGAGCGGCGCCGTCTGCTACGAGGCGCGGCGCTTCGTCGAGGACGTCACCACGCTGAGCTTCGAAGATGGCGCTTTCGCGTCGGACGCGGGCGCGGCGCTGGCGCCGGTGTCGCCGCAGGGCCTGTCGACGATGGCGTTCTACCGCGCGCAGATCGTGCTGGGGCTGCGCGACTACGCGCGCCGCTGCGGCTTCACGAAGGCGGTGATCGGCTCGTCGGGCGGCATCGACAGCGCGCTCACGCTGGCGCTGGCCGTCGACGCGCTCGGTGCGGAGAACGTCGTCGCGATCACGATGTCGTCGGTCTGGTCGTCGGCCGGCTCGGTGGACGACTCGGTGACGCTGTGCCGCAACCTCGGCGTCGTTCTGCACACGCACCCGATCGCCGACACCGTGGCCGCGTTCGCCGCGCAGTTCGAGGCCTCGTTCGGCCAGCCGCTGCAGGGCCTGCCGCTGGAGAACCTGCAGGCCCGCGTGCGCGGCACGACGCTGATGGAATACTCCAACACGTATGGCCACCTGCTGCTGACAACCGGCAACAAGTCGGAGATCTCGGTGGGCTACTGCACGCTGTACGGCGACACCAACGGCGGCCTGGGCCTGATCGGCGACCTCTACAAGACCGAGGTGTTCGCGCTGTCGCGCCACCTCAACGAGGCGGCGGGCCGCGAGCTGATCCCGCAGGCCATCATCGACAAGGAGCCGTCCGCCGAGCTCGCGCCCGGCCAGCGCGACACCGACAGCCTGCCGCCCTATCCGGTGCTCGACGAGATCCTGAAGCTGCTGATCGAGGGCGCGCGGCTGGCCCCCGCCGAGCTGGCGCGCGCCACCGCGTTCGTCGCGCAGCTGCGCGCGACGCCCGAAGGCGAGGCGCTGGTGCTGCGCGTGCGCGGCCTGATCGCGCGCAACGAGTACAAGCGCCGCCAGGCGCCGCCCATCATCCGCGTGCGATCGCGCGCGTTCGGCAGCGGGCGGCAGATGCCCATCGCGGCCAAGGTCGCCTGAGATGGACTGCGACATCGCCGTCCTCGTCGGCCGCTTCCAGCCGCTGCACGACGCCCATCTCGAGCTGCTGACGCGCGCGCTGACGATCGCCCCGCGCTGCGTCGTGATCGTCGGCTCGGCGTTCCAGGCGCGCACGCCGCGGAACCCGTTCACGTGGAAGGAGCGCGCGGAGATGATCCGCCAGGCGCTGCCCGCGGCCGACCGCGGGCGCATCACCATCGTGCCGATGCGCGACTACTACGACGAAACGCGCTGGGTCGCGTCGGTGCGCGAGGCCGTCGCCGCGCAGATCCCGCCGGAGCAGGCGCCGCGCGTCGCGCTGGTCGGCCACCTCAAGGACGCCACCAGCAGCTACCTCGCTGCCTTCCCCGGCTGGACGCTGGACTCCGTGGATCGCCTGCCCAATGCCGGCGGCACGCGGCTGCGCGACGCGCTGTTCGCGGCGCTGCCCGCCGATCCGCAGACACCGCCGGCCGTCGACGCGGCGCTGGCCGCCTTCGTCGACCAGGTGCCGCCGTCGACCGTCGCGTTCCTGCGCGCGTGGACGGCCATGCCCTTCCACGCCGAGCTGGCCGCCGAGTGGCGCGCGCTCAATCGCTACCGGGAGGCCTGGCGCGCGGCGCCGTACGCGCCCACCTTCGTCACCGTCGACGCCATCGTGCAGTGCGCGGGCCGCGTGCTGCTGATCCGGCGCGGCAAGGCCCCGGGCCGCGGCCTGTTCGCCGTGCCGGGCGGCTTCATCGAGCCGCGCGAGACCTGCTGGCAGTCCTGCCTGCGCGAGCTGGAGGAGGAGACGCACCTGAAGCTGCTGGACGCCACCATGCGCCGCAGCCTGCGCGCGGTGGCCGTGTTCGACCACCCCGACCGCAGCCAGCGCGGCCGCACGATCACGCACGCGCACCACTTCGACCTCGGCGACCGCGAGCTGCCCGAGGTGCGCGCGGACGACGACGCCGCGTCGGTGCAATGGGTGCCGATCGACGACATCGCCGCGATGGAGGATCGCTTCTTCGACGATCACTTCCACATGCTGGATCACTTCCTCGGGATCACGGGTCGCGGCTGAGATCCAGCGACTTCAGAGTCAACAGGACGCGCCATGCCCAATCAAAGACCCGACTCGGGACGGCACGACTTCCCGCGCCCGTTCACGACCGTCGACGTCCTGATCTTCACCGTGATCGACGATGCGCTGAAGCTGCTGCTCGTGCAGCGCCCGTCCGACACCAGCGAGCCGTTCCCGGGCCAGTGGGCGCTGCCCGGCGGCTTCGTCGACGTCGATCTCGACGCTGACCTCGAGGCCTGCGCGCGCCGCAAGCTGCGCGAGAAGACCGGCGTCGCCAGCCCCTACCTCGAACAGCTGGGCAGCTGGGGCGGCGCCGCGCGCGACCCGCGCGGCTGGTCGGCCACGCACGCGTACTTCGCGCTGATCCCGTCCGACGGCGTCGTGCCGGCCAAGGGCGCCAACGCCGCGGACGTCGCGTGGTTCGGCGTCGACGACCCGCAGCTGGCGAAGAAGAAGCTCGCGTTCGACCACGCACGGATCCTGCGCGCCGGCATCGAGCGGCTGCGCGCCAAGGTCGAGTACACCTCGCTGCCGGCCTACCTGCTGCCCGAGCCGTTCACGCTGCCGCAGCTGCAGCGCACCTACGAGGTCGTGCTGGGCCGCCCGGTCGACAAGAGCGGCTTTCGCACGCGCATGCTGGCGGCCGGCTTCCTGGCCGAGGTGGGCATCGTCGAGAGCGACTCCAACCGCCCGCCGATGGGCTACCGGCTGAAGGATCGCGGCGCGCCGGCGTTCTTTCCGCGCACGTTCAGCCCGCGCGGCTGAACTCAGCCCCGCGCGCCGCCCTTCAGGCCGATCCGGTCGAGGCGATCGAACTCGTCGGCCGTCAGCTCGATGTCGCGCGCCTTCACGTTCTCCTCCAGGTGCGCCACCTTGGACGTGCCCGGGATCGGCAGGATGACCGGGCTGCGCTGCAGCAGCCACGCGACGGCGACCTGGCTGGGCGTGGCGCCGTGGGCCTTGGCGATGGCGTCCAGCGCCGCTGTGCCCTCGCGCGTGAGCTCGCCGGCCGCCAGCGGATACCAGGGGATGAAGCCGATGCCGTGCGCCTCGCAGTACTTGAGCACGTCCTCGCTGCCGCGGTCGGCGAAGTTGTAGCGGTTCTGCACGGTGGCCACCGGGAACACCTGGGCCGCGGCCTCGATCTGCTCGACCGAGACCTCGCTCAGCCCGGCGTGCTCGATCACGCCGTCGTCCAGCAGCAGGCGGACGGCGTCGAACTGCTCGTCGCGCGGCACCTTGGCGTCGATGCGGTGCAGCTGCCACAGCGCGATCTGGTCGACGCCCAGGCGCTCGCGGCTGGCATGCGCCTCGCTGACCAGGTGGCTGGGGTTGCCGTTCTGCGTCCAGACGTCGGGGCCGCTGCGCTCCAGGCCGCCCTTGGTCGCGACCGTGACGTCGGTGTACGGGTAGAGCGCCTCGCGGATCAGCTCCTCCGACACCTCCGGCCCGTACGAGTTGGCCGTGTCGATGAAGTCGACGCCCAGCTCGGGCAGCCGCCGCAGCGTGGCGAGCGCGCCGGCGCGGTCGGCCGGCGGGCCCCAGATGCCCTGGCCGGTGATGCGCATGGCGCCGAAGCCCAGGCGATGGACTTCGAGCTCGCCGCCGATGCGGAACGTGGTGGGGTATTTGGCCATGACAGTCGTCCTGTGGGTGAGCCCCCAGTATGGTCAGGCCGCGCGAGGCTTGCGCGGCTGGGGTCTTCGCGCGCGCCGCGTCAGGCCGTCGCCTTCGCGTCCAGCGCCGCCAGGTGCTGGTGGATCAGCGCCACCGCCGCCGCGCCGTCGCCGATCGCGCCGCCCACGCGCTTGACCGAGCCGGCGCGCACGTCGCCGACCGCGAACGCACCGCGCACGCTGGTCTCGAACGGGTTGGGCGCGCGGCCGGGCTTGGCCTGGCCGTCGGGGCCGGTGGCCGCCTCGACGCCGGTCAGCACGAAGCCGTGCGGGTCGACCGCGATGCCGCAGCCCTCCAGCCACCGCGTCTCCGGATCGGCGCCGACGAACAGGAAGACGTTGCGCAGCTCGCGCTCGTGCACCTCGCCGTCCGGGCCGCCCTGGCGCCACTTCACGCTGCTCAGGCCCGAGGGCAGCTGGCCTTCCAGCTCCACCAGCTCGGTGTGCGTCCACAGCTGGATGTTGGGCGCCGCGCCGATGCGGTCGATCAGGTAGCGCGACATGCTGGCCGCCAGCCCCGGCCCGCGGATCATCATGTGCACCTTCGCGGCGTGCGCCGACAGGAACACCGCCGCCTGCCCCGCCGAGTTGCCGCCGCCCACGAGCACGATCTCGCAGCCGGCGCACATCTTGGCCTCCAGGCCCGAGGCCCAGTACCAGACGCCGCGGCCCTCGAACTCCTCGATGCGGCCCAGCGCCGGCCGGCGGTAGCGCGCGCCGCTGGCGCACACCAGGCTGCGGCCGCGCAGCTGGCGGCCGTCGGCGAGGTGGATCGCGAAGACGCCCTCGCTCTCGGCGCGCGAGCAGTCCAACCGCATCACCTCGGCGGGGATGATCATCTTGGCGCCGAACTTCTGCGCCTGGATGAACGCGCGCCCGGCCAGCGCCTGGCCCGAGATGCCGGTCGGGAAGCCGAGATAGTTCTCGATGCGCGCGCTGGCGCCCGCCTGGCCGCCGAACGAGCGGCAGTCGATCACCGCCACGCGCAGCCCCTCGGACGCCGCGTAGACGGCGGTCGACAACCCGGCCGGCCCGGCGCCGACCACCAGCACGTCGAAGATGCGGTCGCACACGCGGTCGTCGATCATGCGCAGCGCGGTGGCCAGCTGGGTCTCGCTGGGGTCGACCAGCACGGTGCCGTCCGGCGTGACGGCCACCGCCTCGGCCCTGGACGCGCCGTACTGCACCAGCAGCTGCGCGGCGACGGGATCGGACTCGCCGGTGACGACGTGGTGCGGCTGGCCGTTGCGGCGCAGGAAGTTCTGCAGCCGCAGGATCGATGCCGAGCCCTCCGCGCCGATCAGCGTGGCGCCGCTCGCGCCGGCCTGGATCAGCGAGACCCGGCGCAGGATCAGCGCGCGCATGATGCGCTCGCCGAGGTCGGCCTCCGCGATGATCAGCGCGCGCAGCTGGTCGGGCACGACGAGGTAGCCCTCGACCTCGCCGACGGCCTTCGCGTCCACCAGCGACGCGCCGCCGTAAAGCGTGCCGGCCTCGGCCAGGAACTCGCCGGGAAAGTAGTCGTGGTAGGGCACGACGTGGCCCAGGCCGTCGCGCTGCACGACGTCGACCCGGCCCTTGACCAGCAGGAACAGCCCGCGCGACTTCCCGCCGGCCTGGATCAGGTACTCGCCGTCGGCGAACGAGCGCGGCTCGCCGAAGCGCTGCACGCGCTGGACGTCGACGGCGTCGAGCACCGGGAACATCTGGTACGCGCGGTTGGGGTCGGGCTGCTGGCCCGGTGCGGGGGCGACGAAGGTCGGCGGTTGGTCCACGGGCGGCTCCGGTCTGGCGCGCTGGCGGCGCGCGTACGCCCGACTGTCGCACGAGCCGGCGCGTCGTGCAGCGACCCGGCGCCGAAAGCCTTCAGGCCGTCGGCGACCCCGGCTCCGAGGGTGTTCCCTGAGCCGCGGCTCAGCCCCGGTTCAGACAAGCCGTCCGCCAGCGCGACTTTGCGATCCAGCAACGCGGCCGGTGTCAACATCGCCATCGACGCCGCCGTTCAACAGATTGCCCCGCCCCCGCCCGCCCGCGCCATGACCCTGCCGACCGCCCTCCCCCTGACGCGCCGCGGCGCGCTCGCCGCCGCCCTCGCCGCGATCGCCTGGCGCCCCGCCTTCGCCCTGGCCGACGCCGGCGCGGCGCAGGCCGAGGCGCTGCACGTGCTGAACCGCTTCGCGTTCGGCCCTGCGCCCGGGGAGCTCGATCGCGTCGCACAGATGGGCGCGCGTGCCTGGGTCGCTGAGCAGCTGCACCCCGAGCGCCTGCCCCTGCCCACGTGGCTCGCCGACCAGCTCGCCACGCTGCACACGCCGGGCCAAACGCAGCGCCAGCTGGTGCAGGGCTACCGCGACGCGCAGAAGGAGGCGCGCGAGGCCAGGTTGGCCGAGGCCGCGTCGCCGGACGGGACGAAGCCGCGCACCGAGGCCGCCGGCGAGCGCCGCCGCCAGGTCGCCGCCATCGCCTACGAGTCCGGCGAGGAACGGCTGCTGCAGGCGCTGAACAGCCCGCGCCAGCTGCAGGAGGTGCTGGTCGACTTCTGGTTCAACCACTTCAACGTGTTCCAGGGCAAGGGCCTGGACCGCGTGCTGGTCGAGAGCTACGAGCGCGAGGCGATCCGCCCGCACGTGCTGGGCCGCTTCCGCGCGATGCTGGGCGCCACCGCCAAGCACCCGGCGATGCTGTTCTATCTCGACAACTGGCTGTCGGTCGCGCCCGGCTACCAGCCGCGGCGCCGGCCCGGCGACGGCGGCACGGCCAAGGCGGGCGGCCTCAACGAGAACTACGCCCGCGAACTGATGGAGCTGCACACGCTGGGCGTGGACGGCGGCTACACGCAGCAGGACGTCACCGAGCTGGCGCGCATCCTCACGGGCTGGACGATGGCGCCGCAGGAACCGCGGCGGCGCCGCTTCGGCGCCCCCATGGACGCGTCGGCCAGCGGCCACGGCGACTCGATCTTCCGCTTCGACCCGGCGCGCCACGACGCCGGCAGCAAGACCTGGCTGCGCTACAACGTCACGCCCAACGGCCAGCTCGAAGGCGAGTTCGCGCTCGACGTGCTGGCGCAGCATCCGGCGACGGCCAGGCACATCGCCTCCAAGCTCGCGCGCCGCTTCGTGGCCGACGATCCGCCGCCGGCGCTGGTCGATCGCCTCGCGCAGCGCTTCCTCGCCACCGAGGGCGACCTGCGCGCGGTGATGCAGTCGCTGGCCGACAGCCCCGAGTTCCGTGAGACCCGGGCGACCAAGTTCAAGACGCCCTACCAGTACGTCGTCTCGGCGGTGCGCGCGACGGGCATCGTCACGACCAACGTCCGCCCGCTGATGGGCCAGCTGTCGCAGCTGGGCCAGCCGCTGTACGGCTGCCAGACGCCCGACGGCTGGCACGACGCCGAGGCCGACTGGCTCAACCCGAACGCGATCACGCAGCGCGTGAACTTCGCCACCGCGCTGGCGTCGGGCCGGCTGCCGCTGCAGCGCGTCGACGACCCGGACGCGCCGCCCGCCGGCGCCGGCCTGAAGGCGATGGAACGCCAGGCCGACCGCGCGGCGAACGCCGGCCAGCCGGTCGAAGGCTCGACGCCGCCGGTGGACGCGGCCGCGCTGCTGGCGACGCTGGGCCCGGCGATCTCCGACAGGACGCGCGCCGCCGTCGCCGACGCGCAGCCCGCGCTGCGCGCCGCGCTGGTGCTGGGCAGCCCCGACTTCATGCGCCGTTGAAGGACATCCTCATGCAACGCAGACACTTCCTGCAATCGGCGACGGCCGCCGGCCTCGCATGGACCGCGGTGGGCCGCACGGCTTTCGCCGCCACCGCCGCCGGCGGCAACGCGCCGCTGCCCGGCAACAAGCGACTGGTCGTCGTGTTCCTGCGTGGCGCCGTCGACGGTCTCAGCGTCGTCGCACCGTATGGCGAGGGGGCGTACTACCAGCAGCGCTCGACGATCGCGCTGGCGCGCCCCGGCCAGGACGGCGGCCTGCTGGACCTCGACGGCCACTTCGGCCTCAACCCCAACCTCGCGCCGCTGCTGCCGCTGTGGCAGTCGGGCAAGCTCGCGTTCGTGCACGCCTCGGGCTCGCCCGACCCGACGCGCTCGCACTTCGACGCGCAGGACTACATGGAGTCCGGCACGCCGGGCCGCAAGGGCACGGCCGACGGCTGGCTCAACCGGCTGCTGGGCGCCGAGCCGCCGGCCGCCGCGCCCGCGGGCGCGCGCGCGAGCGCCACCCGCGGCATCAGCGTCGGCGCGACGCTGCCGCGCATCTGGGCCGGCCCCAACCCGGTGGCCAACATCGCCAACGGCGCGCGCGCCACCAGGCCGACGCCGCTCGACCGGCCGCAGGTGAGCCAGGCCTTCGACGCGCTGTACGCGGGCGACGACGCGATGTCCCGGGCATACCGCGAGTCGCAGCAGTCGCGCGCCGAGGTCAACGCGGCGATGAGCCCCGCCGCGATGGACCGCGAGCAGATGGCCGCCAACAACGGCGCGCCGCTGCCCAACGGCTTCCCCGACGACGCCGCCCGCCTGGCGCAGCTGATGCGGCGCGACCCCGCCGTGCAGATCGCCTTCATGGCGCTCGGCGGCTGGGACACGCACGTCAACCAGGGCGGCGCCAAGGGCCAGCTCGCCAACCGCCTGCAGCCGCTGGGCCGCGGCCTGGCCGAGCTCGCGACGCGGCTCGGGCCCGTGTTCGACGACACCACCGTCCTCGTGATCTCCGAGTTCGGCCGCACCGCGCGCCAGAACGGCACCGGCGGCACCGACCACGGCCACGGCAACGTGATGTGGGCGCTCGGCGGCGGCATCGCCGGCGGCAAGGTCCACGGCCGCTGGCCGGGCGTCGACGCGCCGGCCCTGTACGAGGGCCGCGACCTCGCGGTCACCACCGACTTCCGCCAGGTGCTCGCGGGCGTGTGCACGAACGGCCTGCGGCTACCGGACAACCGGCTGGCCGCGGTGTTCCCGGGCTTCGACGGCGCGCCGCTGAACATCGTGCGCGGCTGATCGCCGCCGTCCGCGGCGCCGGCGGGAGCCGCGGCGCGCGACCGGCCCGTGAAATGCGGGTCGTTGCGCCGTTTCTTCGCCTCATCGAACCGCTCCGGTCCGCGCGAACATCCGTCCAGGTCCGCCTTGCACGGGCCTCCCAGGACGATCGCGGTGGCGCCAGGCGCCGGCCCCGTCGTGCCGCCGTCGCCAAGATCCCGGAGTCCGAATGAAACTGCGCCATCGCATCCTCGCCATCGTCGTGTCCGCCCTGCTGGGCGTCGTGCTGATCAGCATCGTCGGGCTGCAGGCGCTGCGGCAGAACCTGATCGAGGGCCGGCAGGAGCAGATCCTCAAGATCGCGCTGCTGTCCACCGGCATCATGGAGCGCTACCACCAGCTCGAAGCCAGCGGCGCCCTGACGCGCGAGCAGGCGCAGGCCAAGGCGATCGAGGCGATCTCCGGGCTGCACAACAAGGACGACTACGTCTTCGTGCGCACCACGGACAACCGCATGCTGGTGCACGGCGACCCCAAGCGCGTGGGCCAGATCGACAAGGGCTCGCCGACGTCCGACGGCCGCATGACCTCCGACATCTACGTGCAGGAACTCGCCAAGGCCGACCACGTCTTCATGACGGCCTTCGTGCCGCGCCCCGGCGACCCGACCCGCGTCCCGGTGGCCAAGCTGCTGGGCGCCATGCGCTACGCGCCGTGGGACTGGGTGGTGGGCACCGGCGTGTTCATCGACGACGTCGACGCCACCTTCCGCAGCTACGCGCTGCGCTTCCTGGCGATGGGCGGCGTCCTGCTGGCGGTGCTCGCCGTGCTCGGCACGCTGCTGACGCGCTCCATCCAGCGCCAGCTCGGCGGCGATCCGCAATACGCCGCGGAAGTGGTGAACCGCATCGCCGCGGGCGACCTCGGGCAGCCGGTCGTCGTCGACGGCCCGGCCACCAGCCTGCTGGCCTCGATGCAGCGCATGCAGGAAGGCCTGCGCGGCATCGTGCGCCGCGTGCGCGACGGCTCGGAATCGATCCAGTCGGCCAGCGCCGAGGTGGCCAACGGCAACCTCGACCTGTCCAACCGCACCGAGCAGGCCGCCGCCAGCCTGGAGCAGACGTCCGCGTCGATGCAGCAGCTCGCCGAGACCGTGCGCCACAGCGCCGACGCCGCGCAGCAGGCCAACCAGCTCGCCGTGAGCGCCTCCGACGTCGCGCGCCAGGGCGGCACCGTCGTCAAGCAGGTGGTCGCGACGATGGAGGAGATCAGCGCCTCCTCGCGCAAGATCAACGAGATCATCGCCGTCATCGACGGCATCGCCTTCCAGACCAACATCCTCGCGCTCAACGCCGCCGTCGAGGCGGCCCGCGCGGGCGAGCACGGGCGCGGCTTCGCCGTCGTCGCCGGCGAAGTGCGCACGCTGGCCCAGCGCAGCGCGACGGCCGCGCGCGAGATCGCGGGGCTGATCGGCACGTCCACCGCCAGCGTCGAAGGCGGCGCGGCCCTGGTGCAGCAGGCCGGCGCGACGATGCAGGACATCGTGTCGGCCGTGCAGCGCGTGTCCGACATCATCGCGGAGATCTCGGCGTCGACCGCGCAGCAGAACACCAGCATCGCCGAGGTCGGCACCGCCATCGTCCACATGGACCAGATGACGCAGCAGAACGCGGCGCTGGTCGAGGAAGGCGCCGCGGCCGCGGCCAGCCTCAAGGACCAGGCGCTCAGCCTGAACAGCGCGATCGGCGAGTTCCGCCTCGCTTGAGCACTGCGACGCCGCGCGACAGCGGGGGATTTGGATCCGCGTCCACAATCGCGGATCCCACCCCACCGCGCGAGACGCCGCCATGATCCTCGAACACGCCGACATCACCATCGCCCCCGGCCAGAACGCCGCATTCGAGGAGGCGATCCAGCGCGGCATCGCCACCGTGATCTCCACGGCCAAGGGCTTCGTCGACGCCACCGTGCACAAGGGCATCGAGTCGCCCGAGCGCTACGTCCTCACCATCCACTGGCAAACGCTGGAGAACCACACCGTCGACTTCCGCGGCGGCCCGCTGTTCCCCGCCTGGCGCGCGATCGTCGGGCCGTTCTTCGCGAAGCCGCCGGTGGTGGAGCACTTCGAGCTGGTGGCCGGGCCTCGCTGAACGCCCGCGCCGGCCTCACTGCATCCCGCGCGACGCGTTCTCCGTCAGCACCTCGCTCGCCGCCACGGCCGCCCCTTCGTCCGCGTCGCTCACCTGCGGCGGCGTCACGTTGGCCATGACGGCGCGATCGGCGTCCAGCGTCTCCACGCGCCCGTCGGCATGGCGCGCGAAGCGCACGCGCTCGGGGCCGTGCACCGGGCCCGGGTCGGGCCAGGGCCAGCCGCCGAATTCGGTGCGGCGGTAGTCGTCGAAGGCCTGTTGCAGCTCGGCCTCGGTGTTCATCACGAACGGGCCGTACTGCGCCACGGGCTCGCCGATCGGGCGGCCTTGCAGCAGCAGGAACTCGGCGGCGTCGGTGCCGGTGTTGACCAGTTCGACGGCGCTGGCCGCGCGCAGCTCGATCGCCGCGTGCTGCGCGATCGCCTCGCCCGCCACGCGCACGCTGCCGCCCGCGAAGAAGTACAGCTTGCGACGCGCTTGGGCATTGGCGGCGGGCAGCGTCCAGCGCGCGCCGGGTTCCATGCGCAGCGTCCAGATCGCGACGTCGGCCCCGGCCTGCGAGGCCCAGGAATCGGGCGGCGGCGCCAGCGGCTCGACCACCTCGGCCGCCCCGGACGCGCGCGGCACCTCCAGCCGGCCCGCGATCACGCCGACCTGCGTGACCGCGCCGCTCTCGCCCTCGAACGCGCGGTACGGGATGTCCTCGGCCCAAAGCATCGTGAAATGCGGCTCGCACATCTTGCTGCGCGCGGGCAGGTTGAGCCAGATCTGGAACAGCTCCAGCGGGTTGGGCTTGCCGGTGTCCAGCAGCGGGAACATCTCCGAGTGGACGATGCCCTTGCCGGCCGTCAGCCACTGCACGTCGCCGCCGCCGAAGCGCGCCGCGGCGCCCAGCGAGTCGGCGTGGTCGGTCAGGCCCTTGCGCACGATGGTGACCGTCTCGAAGCCGCGATGCGGGTGCGACGGGAAGCCCGGCACGGTCTCGCCGTGGTACATGCTCCAGCCGTCCTTGCGGCCGAAGTCCTGGCCGATCGCGCGGCCGGCCAGCGAGGCGTCGGGCCCGAAGCGGCCGTTGCCCCTCGGGTAGGCGTCGTCGTGGTGGACGCAGAACAGGAACGGGTCGGCGGTCTCCCACGGGAAGCCGAGCGGCTGGATCTGGAGGATGGCGCTGTCGGGCATGGCGGGCTCCGGTGGGCGGGCGGATGAGAGGGACGAGTCTAGCCAGACGCCGTCATCGCCCCGGATCGAAGGGGCATCCGCCATGCCGGCGCGGCCGCGACCCGGCGATTCAGCGCGACGCCGATGCCGCCGGCCCCGCCACCGCGGCGTTCGCGGCCTTCGCGGGAAAGCCGATGCGCGCGACGAACGCATCCACCGCCGGCGCCCACAGCGCGGCGGCGTGGCGCGACAGGCCATGGCCGTCGCCATCGGGCACCGCCGCGGCGTGGACGAAGGTGCTCGCGCTGCCGCCGCGCGCGAACGCGGCGTGCCACTCGACCGGCCGGTCGGGGCCCCAGTACTGGTCGTTGACCGCGTAGATCCACAGGTTGGGCACGTGCGTCGTCGTGCCGTAGCGCGCGTAGAGCCGCTCGATCTGCGCCGGCTCGCAGCTCACGCCGGGCGACAGCGCCGGGTTGCCGCCCGAGCCGCCGGCGAAATTGACGTAGCCGACGACGCCCGGCAACGGCAGCGCCCCCGCCGCGACGGTGGTCAGCCCGCCGACCGACTGCCCGACCAGCAGCACGTCGCCCGCGTCGGCCCAGGGCTGCGCGCGCAGCCAGTCCAGCGTCGCGGTGACGGTGCGCACGGCGGCGTCGGCCGTCTTCGCGTAGTCGGAACGGCCGACGCAGCGGCCCTGGGCGTCGTGGCGCGTGCCGCTGTTCTCGACGTCGCCGCCCGCGCTCGCGCCGTAGCCCGGCCGCAGCGGCGACACCACCGCCACGCCCTTGCCGAGCCAGTACCGCAGCTGCGACCGGCTCACGCCCAGTTCGAGCGTCGCGCGCGCCTGCGCGCCCGAGGCGCGGCCGTGCGAGAACACGACGACCGGGAACGGCCCCGGGCCCGGCGGCAGGAACCACGTCGTGGACATCTGCGCGACGTCGCCCGAGGCCTCGCGCACGGGGATGGTCACGGTCCGGCCGGCGGCCGCCCAGTCCGGCAGCGCGGCCTGCGCGCCCGCCGTCGCGGCCGCCAGCGCGAGGGCGAGCAGGACGGCGGCGACTCGCATGGCGCCGCGATCAGAACGGCGCCGACGCGTCTTTCGCGTCGGCCGGCGCGTACGGCGAGGGCGTGCCCATCGCGGCCGTCTGGCCGGTCAGCGCGGCGATCACCTTGTCGGTGGCGGTCGTGCCCGCCTCGCCCAGCTTGAGCGGGCCGCCGAGCGCCTCGACGAGGTCGGGCAGCAGCTTGCCGAGCTCGCCGGTGGCGATCGCGACGTCGGCGTCGAAGTTGTCGTCGCCCTTGCCAGCGGCCTCCTGGCCTTCGAGCACGACGTCGAGCAGCTTGATCTTCTTGATCGCGAACTGCTCGGTCAGCACGAAGGAGACGCGGCTGTCCCAGGTCATCGCCAGCTGCGTGGGCAGCTTGCCCTGCCTGATGTGCTCGCCGACCTCGTCGATGTCCAGCGTGTGGCGCGCATAGCGGACGAGCGACTTCTCGCTGTCGGGCTGCTTGAGCTCGCACTCGCGGTCGATCGTGAAGCCGACCGGCGCCTCCTTGGTCGACAGCCACTCGGCCATCGCGACGGCGGCGGACATCTGCGTCTGCACCAGCTCCAGCCGGATGCCGCCGTCCAGCAGCTCGGTCAGCAGCGTGACGATCTTGTCGGCCTTCTTCGCGCTGGCGGCGCCGATGACGATCAGGTTCTGCTGCAGGTCGACCCAGATCGGCGTCGTGCCGCGCTTGGGGAACGCGCGCGGCAGCAGCTCGTGCACGATCTCCTCCTTCAGCTCCTTGGCGGCCTTGCCCTTGGGGCGGCGGCCGGTGTCCTGCTCGATCTTGTCGAGGCGCGCCTCCAGCTGCGACTTCACCGCGCCGCCGGGCACGGCCTTGGTCTCGATGCACAGCTTGAGGATCCACTGGCCCGCGACGCTCTCGATCAGCGCGCCGTGCTTCTGCCCGCGCGGCTCGACCCAGCCCAGCGACTCCTGCTGCGACGCGCCGCACTCGACGAAGCGCGCAGCCTCCAGGCGCGGCTCCAGCTCGGCCAGGGCCGGGCGTTCCCATTGATCGATGCGGTAGACGATGGCGTTCTTGAACATGTGCGCAGGCCGGAAAAACGAATGAGGCTGAAGGCGCGCGATTCTAGGCGCCCTGTATTTCCGTCCAGCAACCAGGTGTTGCGCGCGCGGCCGATCGCGGCAAAACCGCACGCGCCGCGGCAGGCGGCGAGAATGTCCGCATGAAGGTGTTCGGCATCGCGGGCTATTCGGGCATGGGCAAGACGACGCTGCTGGCGCGGCTGGTGCCGGCGCTGGTCGCGCGCGGCCTGCGCGTGTCGATGATCAAGCACAGCCACAAGGACATCGAGGTCGACCGCCCCGGCAAGGATTCGTACCGCCTGCGCGAGGCCGGCTGCCACGAGGTGCTGCTGCTCGGGAGCACGCGCTGGGCGCTGATGCACGAGCTGCGCGGCGCGGACGAGCCGCCGCTGGACTACCTGCTCGATCGCCTGCAGGACGTCGACCTGGTGCTGGTCGAAGGCTTCAAGCACGGCGACTTCCCCAAGCTGGAGGTCTGGCGCGCCGAGGCCGGCAAGCCCACGCTGTCGCCCGGCTGGCCCGGCATCCGCGCGATCGCCAGCGACGACCGCGTCGAACCGGCGGACGGCGTCGCCCTGCTGCCGCTGGCCGACACCGAGGCCGTCGCCGACTTCGTGCTGGCCCACGCCGCCACGCGCTGAGGGCTGCCATGCTGCGCTTCGCTGCCAACGTCTCGATGCTGTTCGCCGAGGCGCCCTTCCTCGATCGCTTCGCGCTCGCGGCGCGTGCCGGCTTCGCCGCGGTCGAATGCCAGTTCCCGTACGAGGCGCCGGCCGCCGAGATCCGCGCGCGGCTGGACGACCACGGCCTGGCGATGGTGCTGCACAACCTGCCCGCCGGCGACTGGGCCGCAGGCGAGCGCGGCATCGCCTGCCTGCCGGATCGCGTCGCCGAGTTCCGCGCGAGCGTCCCGCGCGCGATCGCCTACGCGCACGCGCTGGGCGTGACGCAGGTCAACTGCCTCGCCGGCATCGCGCCGGCCGGCGTCGATGCCGAGTCGCTGCATCGGACCCTCGTCGCCAACCTGCGCTTCGCCGCCCGCGCGTTCGCGGCCGAGGGGCTGAGGCTGCTGGTCGAGCCGATCAACACCTTCGACATGCCCGGCTTCCTCGTGAACCGGACGGCGCAGTGCGTCGCGCTGCTCGACGAGGTCGCCGAAGCCAACGTGTTCGTGCAGTACGACGCGTACCACATGCAGCGCATGGAGGGCGAACTCGCCGGCACGCTCGCGCGCTGGCTGCCGCGCATCGCGCACGTCCAGGTCGCCGACAACCCGGGGCGCCACGAGCCGGGCACCGGCGAGATCCGCTTCGAGTTCCTGTTCGCGGAACTGGAGCGCCTCGGCTACGGCGGCTGGATCGGCTGCGAGTACCGGCCGGCGGGGCGGACGGAGGCCGGATTGGGCTGGCTGCCGCCGGGCGCGCTCGGGCCACGCCGCGAATAGCGCCGGGCGACGGGGCCGGGCGGGTTGCCGTCCCTCGCCGGCCGCAGGCTCGCTACCGCAGGTTCGAGCCGATCAGCACCGCGCAGACCGCAAGCACCACGGCCATACCAGGAACGGCCAGCGGCAGCCACCGGACCCTGCGCAGCCGCGCGCGGAGCGGGTTGTCCGAGAGCCGATGCGACTCGGCGTCGAAATGCGCCGGATGGGCGTGGAACGCGTGCGCGACGCCGTCGCGCCAGCGGTGCAGGGTGGCAGGCAATGAAGAAGCATGCATGGCAGGACCTCCTCGTCGATGTGGCACCGCGATCGCGGGTCGCCGGACTGCGGATCCGCGCGCGCCGCCACGGTGCCGACGAGCGGCGCTTCCATTCGAACAATGTGATCCGCTGCGCGGCGCGCGGCAAGGGCGGCGCGAATGGACGCGACGCCGGCGCGGGTATCCCGGCGCGCGCCGCGCAACGTCGAGTTCGGAATCCCGCGCCCTGCGCTAGAGTCGACGGACGGCCGCCGGCCGTGCGCCGCGGCTGCTCGTCGGCGCTCGCCTTCCGGCAGGCCGTCCGCGCGGCCGGTCGAACGGGAGTCCCCCAGATGCACCAGGGTTCATGCCACTGCGGCGCCGTCCGCCTCACGCTGCCGTCGACGCCCGAAGTCGCCACCGCATGCAACTGCTCGCTCTGCCGCAGGATCGGCGGCCCGTGGGTGTACTTCGAGTTCGGCACGGTCGAGATCACGGGGCATCCCGATTCGACCGAGGCCTACGTCCAGGGCGACAGGACGCTGCGCACGATCCGCTGCCGCCATTGCGGCTGCATCACCCACTGGGAGCCGATCGCCGCGGAGCCCGGCGCACGGCACGGCGTCCACCTCGGCAACTTCGACCCGCAGCTGATCGCGTCCGTCCGCGTGCGCAGGTTCGACGGCGCGGACACCTGGAAGTTTCTCGACGAGTGAGGCGAGCCGGTGGCGCTGCCGGGTAAGATTGCCGTCCTCAAAGGGAGCGGCTCAAGTTTCATGAGCTATCGCTCGCGTGGCGCGGAGTGCAACGATGCGTTTCCAGCGACGACTGCAGATTGCTCTGGCGCTGCTCGCGAGCAACCCGCCCTTGGCTGTCTTGTGCGCCACGCCGATGACCGATCGCCTGGTGCAGGAAGTTGCTGAGAGGCAGGCGACGACCGTCGAACAAGCGCTTGGCCTTCTATCGCCCTCGTTGCGATCCCATTTCGCCCTGGTCTTCAGCAGTCGCAGTCTGCAGGCAGCAAGCTACGCCGATCCCCGTGCCGTGCTGTTCGGGAACGATGCCCGCTTCGTCGTCACCTTCAACGGGAACGCCGACCAGCGCGGCTTCGACACGCTCGAGATCATGGAGTTCGACGATCAGAGTGATCGCTTCGTGTTTCGCGAGATCCTGTTTTCCATGGGTGCAGCGTCAAACCACGGCGCGGTCGTCTCCGAAGCGAACCCCGTGAAGTGCGCCGCATGCCATGGCAAGCCTTTGCGACCGGTCTGGGACACGTACCCGAGCTGGCCGGGTGCCTATGGCGAGCAATATCGAGAACCCTTGGCGCCGACCGAGGCCGATGGTTTGAAGGACTTCATGAAGAGGCAACCCACGCACCCGCGATATCGCGCACTGGGAAACGTGCAGGTGCTCGGTGATCCGAACACGTTCGTGCCGGGCACCAAGATCCTGTACGCAGGGACAGAGACTGAACCACCCAATGCCGTCCTGTCGCGACTTCTCGCGAAGTGGAGCGCGCGCGCGATTGCCCATGAAGTCGCCGCCTCGCCGCGGTTCCAGCCCTACCGCTACGCGCTGCTGGGAACGCTGTCCAAGGACTGCGGCCCGCTGGACGCTTATTTCACAAGCGCGTCGAGCAAGGCACTTGTGCCGGGTCTTGCTGCCTTCTCCGAGCGCTCCGCCAGCGCCACCGCGCAACAGCTTTCATTGAAAAGCCTGCGCATGCAGGGCAGCGCGCACGGACCCGCGCAGCGCTCGAGCGCCGACGCCGAACGTCTCGACACCTTCCGATTCCTCGTCGAGTCGCTCCTGGACATTCCGACGGGTCAATGGACGCCAGCGCTCGAGAAGGGCACGTTCGACTTCAGCGCGCCGCAATCGTTTTCCGCGGAACTGGACAGCCGATTGCGAGCCATCGTGGCAGAGTCCGATACGTCGCTCCAGGATCTGGCTTCGCTACGCGACGTGGGAGCGGGCGAGCGCTACTGCCGCTACCTGCAGGCCAGAAGCCGCGCGGCGACCAAAGACCTGCGCGCGGGCGACGGCGTTGCCATGGTCGGCCGGCCTTCCACCGCTCGGACTGCTGGCGGCAAGTCCATGGTCCCTGAAGGTCGGCCCCAGGCGCTGAAACCGTGTGTTGCCTGCCACGAAGGCGGTATCGGCCCGAAGTTGCCGTTCTCTGTCTCGGACGAACTCCGGACGCGCCTGGCGACGGCCGGGTACCCGAGGGGAACGCTCCTGGACGAGATCCTCTACAGGCTGACACCTGAAGCCGGACAGGATCGCATGCCACGTGGGTCGATCCTTTCGGCTGATGACCGCCAAGCATTGGAAGACTATTTCCGTGGCCTGGCCGCTTCGCCGGTCGGCCAGGCGGCCCCAGCGCCCGGCCTTTGATGCGCAAGTATGCCTGTCTAGATCGGCCCCGCCCGCCCTGCCGCCCGCGACCAAGCCGCCCGGGGACGCCAGGCGCGAAGCGCCCGGCAACAGCGCCGCAGGCACCGCGAAACCCTCAGCCCCGCCCCACGAACGGCATCTTCGTCGCCATGATCGTCATGAACTGCACGTTCGCCTCCAGCGGCAACGACGCCATGTGGACGACCGCGTCGGCCACGCGCTCGACATCCAGCATCGCCTCCGCCGCGATGCGCCCGTCGGCCTGCTTCACGCCGGTGGCCATGGGGGCGGCCAGGTCGGTGACGGCGTTGCCGATGTCGATCTGGCCGCAGGCGATGTCGTACGCGCGGCCGTCCAGCGAGATGGACTTCGTCAGGCCCGTCACCGCGTGCTTGGTCGCCGTGTAGGGCGCGGAGTCGGGGCGCGGCGCGTGGGCCGAGATCGAGCCGTTGTTGATGATGCGGCCGCCGCGCGGCGACTGCGCCTTCATCGCGCGGAACGCGCCCTGCGCGCACAGGAACATGCCGGTGAGGTTGACGTCGACCACCGAGCGCCAGGTGTCGTAGCTCAGGTCCTCGAACGCGATGCCGTTGGCGCTGATGCCGGCGTTGTTGAACAGCACGTCGACGCGGCCGAAGCGCTGCAGCGTGGCGGCGAACAGCGCGTCGACCTGCGCGGGCTGCGTGACGTCGGTGGGCACGGCCAGCAGCGCGTCGCCGCCGCCGGCCTGGGCGAGTACCTGCTGCAGCGCATCCGCGCGGCGGCCCGCGAGCACGACGCGGCAGCCCGCGCGCGCCAGCGCGAGCGCGCAGGCCTTGCCGATGCCGCTGCCGGCGCCGGTGACGACGGCGACCTGGTTCGTGAGATTCATGGCGATACGCTCCTGTCGGATGGGTGTCAGCGACGATTCGGCCACGGCGCGAGGCCCCCAGCATGAGGGATTTTCCGCGCCGGGCGAAGGATCAACATGGCGGTTCGCAGCGGGCTGCCAGATGTCCGCATCGGGGGTTGCATCATGCGGGACACCTGCTCCGCCACCACGCGCCGTTCGCGGGCCGCCGACGGCGGCTTCGTCACCATGGCCACGCTGATTCTCGCCTCGGGCTCGGCCGCCGCGCTCGCGCTCACGTCGGGCTGCCGCACGGCGCCGCACGCCAAGGACGACGCGGCGACCGAGACGCAGCTGCAGCCGGCCGGAATCGACACGACGGCCCGCCCCTTCGACGAGCACTTCTACGTCGTGCCGCCGCAGGACGTGCACGGGTAGACGATCGAAGCGCCCCGCGCACGCGGGCGCCGCGCGCGCCCGCGTGCGAGCCGCGTGGCTTCAATAGCGTTCGTAGAGATGGCTCGCCGCTGCGGCGATGTCACCCACGGTCTCCTCCAGCTGCACCATCGTCGCCTGGCGCGCCGCGAGCGCGTCGCGGTTCTGCAGCGCGGTCAGGATGGCCTTGTGGCGCGGCAGCGAGAGCTGGTGGGTGTTGGGCAGGCGGCTGCTCAGCTTGATGGACTCGCGCAGCGCCAGCGACAGCATGTTGCCGATGTAGGCCAGCAGGTCGTTGTTGGTCGCCTCGGCGATGCGGCGGTGGAAGGCGAGGTCCGGCTCCAGCAGCTCGTCGGCGTCGCGCGCGGCGGCCATGCCCTCGTAGGCCTCGGCGATGGATGCCAGCTGCGCGTCGGTGGCCGTGGTGGCCGCCAGTTCCGCGGTCGCCGGCTCGAACAGGCGCCGCACGGTCATCAGCGTCTCGACGAACTCGAGCTCGGGCTTGGTCTGGATCATCCAGTACAGCACGTCCGGGTCGAGCAGGTGCCACTCGTTGCGCGGGCGCACGGTGCTGCCGGAGCGCTGGCGCGAGACGACCAGCCCCTTGGCCACCAGCACGCGCATCGCCTCGCGCAGCACGGGCCGGCTGACCTCGTAGCGCTCCATCAGCTCGGACTCGACGGGCAGGCGGTCGCCCGGCTTCAGGTCGCCGGACAGGATGCGCAGGCCCAGCTCGCGGACGATGCGTCCGTGCATGCTCTTGCCATCGGGATCCTGGCGGTAGTTGGAGTGTTGAAGGCGACTGGTCATTGCTGATCGACGGGGAAACGCGGGCCTGCGTGACGGATCCGGACGCTCGGCTCCGAGGCAGCCACGTCGCCGATTATGGCGACCGGGCGGCCGCGTGCGCGATGGCGATCGCTGCCTCAGCTCGCGCCGCGTCGCGCCCGCGATGGCTCGCCGACGAGATTGTCGAAACCTTGCAGGTCGGTCTCCCGCTCTCAGTGCGCCCAGCGCAGCACCAGCGGGTCGAGGCGGCGCGCGGCGTCGAGCAGGCCGGCGCGCACGGCGGGCGACATCGCCGGATACGGGCTGCGCGGCGCGTCGCAGGCGATGATCCCGCCCTCCTTCATCAGCGCCTTGGCCGTGAGGAAGCCGCCCTGGCGGTTCTCGTAGTTGATCAGCGGCAGCCAGCGCGCGTAGGCCAGCACCGCGGCCTCGCGGTCGCCCGCGGCGAACGGGTCGACGATGGTGCGGATGCCGTCCGGGAAGCCGCCGCCGGTCATCGCGCCGGTGCAGCCGGCGTCGAGGTCGGCCAGCAGCGTGATCGCCTCCTCGCCGTCCCACGGGCCCTCGATCGCGTCGCCGCCGAGCGCGATCAGCTCGCGCAGCTTGCTGGCCGCGCCGGCGGTCTCGATCTTGAAGTAGCGAACGTTCTCGTGCCGCTGCGCGAGCTGCGCCAGGAAGGCCGCGGACAGCGGCGTGCCGGCCATCGGCGCGTCCTGGATCATGATCGGGATCTGCAGTCCCGCGCTCAGGCGGCCGAAGAACTGCTCGATCTGCTTCTCGCCCACGCGCAGCGTCGCGCCGTGGTACGGCGGCATCACCATCACCATCGCCGCGCCCTGGGCCTGCGCTCGCCGGCTGCGCGCCAGGCAGATGTCGGTCGAGAAGTGCGTGGTGGTGACGATCACCGGCACGCGGCCGGCGACGTGCTCGAGGATCGTGCGGGTGAGCGTCTCGCGCTCGTCGTCGCCCAGCACGAACTGCTCGGAGAAGTTGGCGAGGATGCACAGGCCGGTCGAGCCGGCATCGATCATGAAGTCGACGCAGCGCTTCTGGCCGGCCAGGTCGAGGCCGCCCTGCTCGTCGAAGAGGGTCGGCACCACCGGGAAGACGCCCTTGTAGCGGGCCGGTTTGCGGAGGTTGGTCATGTGTCTTGCCTCAGTGGGAGTGGCGGGGCACCGCCGAGCCGCGGCAGCCGCGCAGGAAGTCGAAGTCGCAGCCCTCGTCGGCCTGCAGCACGTGCTGCACGTACAGCGAGCGGTAGCCGGTGGCGTCGGCCGGGTCGGGCACCTGCGCGGCCTGCCATTGCTCGAGGCGAGCCTGCAGTTCCGCGTCGGAGATGTCCAGGTGCAGGCGGTTGGCGTCGCAGTCCAGCTCGATCCAGTCGCCTTCCCGGACGACCGCCAGCGGGCCGCCGGCGCGCGCTTCCGGCGCGACGTGCAGCACCACGGTGCCGTAGGCCGTGCCGCTCATGCGGGCGTCGGAGATGCGCACCATGTCCGTGACGCCCTGCGCCAACAGCTTGGGCGGCAGGCCCATGTTGCCGACCTCGGCCATGCCAGGATAGCCGCGCGGGCCGCAGTTCTTCAGCACCAGGATCGAGTCCTTCGTGACCTCCAGATCGGGGTCGACGATGCGTTCCTTGTAATGCTCCAGGTTCTCGAACACCACCGCCTGGCCGCGGTGCCTGAGCAGGTGCGCGCTCGCCGCCGACGGCTTGAGCACCGCGCCGCGCGGCGCCAGGTTGCCGCGCAGCACGCGGATGCCGCCATCGGCCACCAGCGGCTTGTCCAGCGGGCGGATCACCTCGTCGTCGTGGATCGCGGCGTCCTTGACGTTGTCCCATAGCGACTGGCCGTTGACGGTCAGCGCCTGCGGGTGCGGCAGGCGGCCGGCCTCGCCGAGGCGGCGCAGCACGCCCGGCAGGCCGCCGGCGTAGTAGAACTCCTCCATCAGGAAGCGGCCCGAGGGCATCAGGTCGACCAGCGTGGGCGTGTCGCGGCCGATCTCGGTCCAGTCGTCCAGCTCCAGCTTCACGCCGATGCGGCCGGCGATCGCCTTCAGGTGGATCACCGCGTTGGTCGAGCCGCCGATCGCGGCATTGACGCGGATCGCGTTCTCGAACGCCTCGCGCGTGAGGATCTTCGACAGCTTCAGGTCCTGCTGGACCATTTCCACGATGCGCGCGCCCGACAGATGCGCCAGCACCTGGCGGCGCGCGTCGACGGCGGGGATCGCCGCGTTGTGCGGCAGGCTGGTGCCCAGCGCCTCGGCCATGCAGGCCATCGTGGACGCCGTGCCCATCGTGTTGCAGGTGCCCGCGGAGCGCGACATGCCGGCCTCGGCCGCGAGGAACTCGCTCAGCTTGAGCGTGCCGGCCTTGACCTGCTCGGACAGCCGCCACACCGCGGTGCCCGAGCCGATGTCCTTGCCGTTGTGCTTGCCGTTGAGCATCGGGCCGCCGGTGACGACGATCGCCGGCACGTCGACGCTGGCCGCGCCCATCAGCAACGCGGGGGTCGTCTTGTCGCAGCCCACCAGCAACACGACGCCGTCGATCGGGTTGCCGCGGATCGACTCCTCGACGTCCATGCTGGCCAGGTTGCGCGTGAGCATGGCAGTCGGCCGCAGGTTGGACTCGCCGTTGGAGAACACCGGGAACTCGACCGGGAAGCCGCCGGCCTCGAGGACGCCGCGCTTGACGTGCTCGGCCAGCTTGCGCAAGTGCGCGTTGCACGGGGTCAGCTCGGACCACGTGTTGCAGATGCCGATGATGGGCTTGCCCTGGAACTCGTGATCCGGGATGCCCTGGTTCTTCATCCAGCTCCGGTACATGAAGCCGTTCTTGTCCGCGGTCCCGAACCACTGCGCGGACCGGAGCTTGATGGGAGCTGTCGCCATGAGAATTTCAGAAGAGGAGTGTTGTGATTAACGTATGACTATTTTAAACAACAAATGCGTATTTACCCTCGATTCATGCCGGTTACATGATTTATAGTATTACTTTTATTGCGGGGAACGCGATTTGGTGCGCGGGGCAGGCCGTCCCCGCGACCGCGCCCCGGGAGAGGCCTTCCCACGCCCGTCGCCCCCGCAAGAACGCGCCGTCCCGATCACCCGCGGCGTGGCCGGCATCGGCGCCGCGACGCCTGCGGTGTCGGTGCGCGCCGGCTGGCCGTAATCCGCCGTAACCGTTCGCCGATAAGCTTCGGCCATGTCAGCCCTCACCCCGCCCGCGGCCGCCGACGCGCCGGAGCCGCCCGCGCCCGGGCTGCTGCGCCTGGCGTGGCCGATCTTCGCCGAGCAGTCGCTGCACATGCTCACCAACGTGGTGTCCACGTTGATGGCGAGCCGCATCGGCGACAACGCCGTGGCCGGCCTGGGCAGCGCCGGGCAGATCCTGGTGATGTTCCTGGTCGGCTTCAACGTGCTGGCGGTGGGCGCCTCGATCGCGACGACGCACCACCTGGGCCTGGGCGACCGCGCCGGCGCGCGCCGCCTGGCGCGCGGCGCGGTCGCCACCAACCTGTGGCTGGGCGCGCTCTTCAGCGTGCTGCTGGCGGTCAGCGCGCCGACGCTGCTGCGCTGGGCCCAGCTGACGCCGCCGCTGATGGCCTACGCCCTGCCCTACCTGCACTGGATGGGCGGCACGCTGTTCATGGAGTCGATGATCTTCGCGCTGTGCGCCGTGCTGCGGGCGCACGGCCACACGCGCGAGGTCATGTACGTGATCCTCGCGCAGAACGCGGTCAATGCGGGCCTGAGCGCGCTGCTGATCTTCGGCATCGGCGGCCTGCCGGCCATGGGCGTGACGGGCATCGCGATCGCGGCGTCGGTCAGCCGGCTGCTGGCCTGCGCCGCGCTGTGGGTGCTGGTGTCGCGGCGCATCGGGCTGCGGCTGCGGCTGCGCGACCTGTTCGAGATCCACCTCGCCGACCTGCGGCGCCTGCTGTCGCTGGGCCTGCCCGCGGTGCTGGAGAACGTCAGCTGGTTCGCGTCGTTCATGATCATCACCGCGCTGACGGCGCGCATGGGCGAGCGCATGCTGGCCACGCAGGCCTACGCGATGCAGATCGCGCAGATCGAGATGCTGGCCTGCCTGTCGATCGGCATCGGCAACGAGATCATCGTGGGGCGCCTGGTCGGCGCCGGGCGCTTCGAGGAGGCGCGCACGCAGTGCCTGGCCAACATGCGGCTGGGGCTGATCGTGACGGCGGGCGTCGCGATCGTCTTCGCCCTCGTCGCGCCGTCGGCGCTGCGCCTGTTCACCGACGACCCGCAGATTGTCGCGCTGGGCCGCACGCTGATCCTGCTGGGGCTGCTGCTGGAGCCGGGCCGCAGCTTCAACCTGATCATCATCAACGCGCTGCGCGCCAGCGGCGACAGCCGCTTCCCGCTGATCGCCGGCCTGATCTCGCAATGGGGGATCATGCTGCTCGGCGCCTGGCTGCTGGGCACGCACCTGGGCTTCGGCCTGGTGGGCGTGTGGGTCGCGCTGATCCTCGACGAATGGCTGCGCGGCCTGTACATGCTGCAACGCTGGCGGCGCGGCCGCTGGCTCAAGCACGCCAGGCGCGTCCAGGCCGAGGCGGCGCGCCATCCTATTTCGCAAAACAGCCGCACCTATACATGAGCCACCACCCGCCCGTCCGACTCCATCAAGAGGTCCATGGCCACCTGGCCGACGGCCGCGTCGTCCACGAGGTCACGCTGTCGCACGGCGGCCTGGTGCTGAGCTGCATCACGCTGGGCGGCATCGTCACCACGCTGTGGGCGCCCGACCGCGACGGCGTCGCCGCCAACGTCGTGCGCGGCTTCGACAACCTGGCCGACTACGAGCAGCGCAACCCGTTCTTCGGCGTGATCGTCGGCCGCTACGGCAACCGCATCGCGCTCGGCGAGCTCGTCATCGACGGCGAGGCCTTCGCGCTGACGCGCAACAACGGCACCAACTGCCTGCACGGCGGCGCGCAGGGCTGGGGCACGCGGCTGTGGGAGATCGAGTCGACGCGCGAGCACGACGAGGCGCTGGGCGGGCCCGCGGTGACGCTGCGCTACGTCAGCGCCGACGGCGAGGAAGGCTTCCCGGGGCGCGTCGAGGCGCGCGTCACCTACTCGCTGGCCGCCGACCGCAGCTGGCGCGTCGACTACGAGGCCACGACCGACCGCCCCACCGTCGTCAACCTGACCCACCACGACTACTTCAACCTCGCCGGCCGCGGCACGGCGCTGGACCACGAGCTGACGCTGCCGGCCGGCCGCTACAACCCGGTCGACGGCAAGCTGATCCCGATGGGCATCGCCGAGGTCGAGCGCACGCCGTTCGACTTCCGCGCGCCCACGACGATAGCCGCCCGCCTGCGCGACCCGCACCCGCAACTGGCGGCCGGCGGCGGCTACGACCACAACTGGATCCTGGACGACGCGCGCATCGGCACGCTGCGCCTGGCCGCGCGGCTGCGCGATCCCGCGTCGGGCCGCTCGATGGAGCTGCACACGACCGAGCCGGGGCTGCAGTTCTACTCGGGCAACTTCCTCGACGGCACGCTGGTGGGCCACGGCGGCGAGGCCTACCGGCGCGGCGACGCGATCTGCCTGGAGCCGCAGCACGGCCCCGATTCGCCGCACCACCCCGACTGGCCGTCGACGGTGCTGCGGCCGGGACAGGTGTATCGCAGCAGCTCGGTCTACCGCTTCGGCGCCGACTGACACGCGATCTACGGGTTTCCACTGCCGCGACTGGGCCCCCCGCTTCCGCAATTCGTCGCCTCGGGGCCGGGCCGGACGCGAAACCGCGTCGCGAAGGGGTATCGTCCCGCGTCACCCTTTTTTCCGAACGCAGGGAACCATGAAGCTCACCGCCATCGCACTCGCCACCGCGCTCGCCACCCTCGCAGCGCCCGTGACCCAGGCCGCCACCGCGGCCCCCGCCCCGTCCATCACCGGCACCGCGGCCAACCCGCCGGCGCTGTGGAACCTGAGCTCGCTGTACGCCGACGACGCCGCCTGGGAGGCCGCGCGCCAGAAGCTGCTGGCCCGCGTGCCCGAGGTCAAGGCCCTGCAAGGGACGCTGGGCACGAGCGCCGCCAGCCTGCTGCACGCGATGCAGGTGCTGTCGGACATCAACCGCGAGCTCGGCCGCCTCGACACCTATGCCAGCCTGAAGGCCGACGCCGACACCCAGGTCACCGCCAACCAGGCGCTGCGCCAGGAGTCCGCCGCGGCGCAGACGCAGTTCGCGCAAGCCACCGCGTGGGAGAACCCGGAGGTCGCGGCGATCGGCCAGGCCAAGATCGATTCGTACATCGCCGCCGAGCCCAAGCTGGCGCCGCACGCCTACGCGCTGCACACCATGCTGCGCCTGGCCGCGCACACGCTGTCGGCCAGCGAGGAGGCGCTGATGGCCGGCGCCGCCGACCCGCTGTCGCAACCGCAACAGATCTACGAACTGCTCGCCAACGCCGACCTGCCGTGGCCGACCGTCACCGTGCGCGGCAAGAAGGTGACGCTGGACCAGGAAACCTACGTCAAGCTGCGCGAGGACGGCGATCCGAAGGTGCGCGACCTCGTCTTCAAGTCGTTCTGGCCCGTCTACAAGGCGTTCCAGCGCACGATCGGCTCGATCTACGTGGCGCACCTCAAGGGCGTGGTGTTCGACGCTCATGCGCACAAGTACGACAACGCGCTGCAGTCCAGGCTGGCGCAGGACAACACGCCCGAGGCCGTCTACCGCACGCTGGTCGCCGAGACCAACGCCGGCCTGCCCACGCTGCAGCGCTACCTGAAGCTGCGCGGCCGCATGCTGGGCCTGAAAGAGCAGAAGTACTCCGACACCTACGCCGAGCTCGTGAAGGCGCCGCGCAGCTACACGCTGGGCGAGGCCGAGGCGCTGACGCTGCAGGGCGTGGCGCCGCTGGGCGCGGACTACGTCAAGGCGCTCGGCCAGCACTTCCAGGAAGGCTGGATGGACGCCGTGCCGCGCAAGGGCAAGCGCTCCGGCGCCTACATGAACCCGGCCGCGTACGACGTTCACCCGTTCGTGCTCATGAGCTTCAACGACAACTACGAGAGCGTGTCGACCGTCGCCCACGAATGGGGCCACGCGATGCACTCGGTGCTGGCCAACGCCGCGCAGCCCTACGAGCTCGCCAACTACGGCATCTTCGTCGCCGAGATCCCGTCGACGACCAACGAGATGCTGCTGGCCGACTACGTCGCGAAGAACGCGAAGACCAAGGCCGAGAAGATCTACGCGATCACGCGCCAGCTCGAGTCGCTGCGCACGACCTTCTTCCGCCAGTCGCTGTTCGCCGAGTTCGAGCTGAAGTCGCACGAGGCCGTCGAGAAGGATCAGCCGCTGACCGGCGAGGACCTGTCCAAGATCTACCTCGACCTGCTGCGCCGCTACTACGGCGACGCCCAGGGCGTGATGAAGATCGAGGAGCTGTACGGCACCGAGTGGGAATACATCCCGCACTTTTACACGGACTACTACGTGTTCCAGTACGCCACGTCGATCAGCGCGGCCGCCTACTTCGCCGAAGGCATCGAGAAGGGCGACACCGACCTGCGCACGCGCTACCTGGACATGCTCAAGTCCGGCGGCTCGGACGACGCTTACCAGGTCGTCAAGAAGGCCGGCCTCGACATGGCCTCGCCCGCGCCCTACCGCGCGCTGGTGGCCCGCATGGCGCGCCTGACCGACGAGCTCGACGCGCTGACCAAGGACATGCCGGCCAAGAAGTAGGCCGCGACGACCGCGAAGGCCCGGTGCGACGTCGGTCGCGCCGGGTCTTTTCCTTTGGCGACCCGGAAAGCGAAACGGGAGGCCGAAGCCTCCCGCGTGCACGGGCGTCACGCGCCCGCGGGCGCGCGAGGCCGCCTTACTTGGCGCCCGGCACCGGCGCGTCCACGCCGGCGACGAAGAACTTGATGCCGCCCAGGAAGGCATCGTCGGCGACGGCACCGTCCTTGAGCACCTCCTTGCCGGTGTTGTCCTTGATCGGGCCCTTCCAGATCGAGAACGAGCCGTCCTTCAGGCCGGCCTTGACCTGGTCGACCTTGGCCTTGAGGTCGGCCGGCACCTTGTCGGAGATCGACACCAGGTCGATCGCGCCTTCCTTGACGCCCCACCAGGTCTTGCCGGTCGTCCAGGTGCCGTCGAGCGCGTCCTTGGCGGACTTGATGTAGTACGGCCCCCAGTTGATGACGGCCGACGCGAGGTGGGCCTTGGGGCCGATGGTGGACATGTCGGAGTCCCAGCCGAACGCGTACTTGCCGTTCTTCTCGGCGGTCTGCAGCACGGCGCTGGAGTCGGTGTTCTGCAGCAGCACGTCGGCGCCGCCGTCGATCAGCGACTGCGCGCCCTCGGTCTCCTTGGGCGGATTGAACCAGTCGTTGACCCACACGACGCGCACCTTGACCTTCGGATTCACGCTCTGCGCGCCGAGCGTGAAGCTGTCGATGTTGCGGATGACCTCCGGGATGGGCACCGAGCCGACCACGCCGATCGTGTTGGTCTTGGTCATCCCGCCCGCGACCACGCCCGCCATGTAGGCGCCTTCGTAGGTGCGACTGTCGTAGGTGCGCAGGTTGTCGGCGGTCTTGTAGCCGGTGGCGTGCTCGAAGCGGACGCCCTTGTTGTCCGCGGCCGCCTTGAGCATGGGCTCCATGTAGCCGAAGCTGGTGCCGAAGATCAGCGTGTTGCCCTGCGCGGCCATGTCGCGGAACACGCGCTCGGCGTCGGCGGATTCGGGCACCTTCTCGACGGGCGTGGTCTGCACCCGGGCGCCGAGCTCCTTCTCCAGCGCCTTGCGGCCGTTGTCGTGCGCAAAGCTCCAGCCATGGTCGCCGACGGGGCCGATGTAGACGAACGCGACCTTCAGCGGGCCCGACGCGGCCGACGCCGGCGCGGCCGCGGCGGACGCGGCGGCGGATCCGGCCGGCGCGGCGTCTTCCTTCTTGCTGCAGCCGGCGAGCGCGGCGGCGAGCGCGATGCTGCCGAGGGCGGTGCCGCGCAGGACGCCGCGGCGGGTGGAAGTCGTCATGGATCTCTCCTCTGCGATGGGTGGGGCGGCGTCAGCCGCCGGGGAAGAAGGGCTTGCCGAGCGACGCGGGCATGTTGGCACGGATCCATGCCGGGTTGCGCGAGATCAGCACCAGCACTCCGATCGTGGCGAGGTAGGGCAGCATGGCCAGCAACTGGCTGGAGATGGCCACGCCCTCGGCCTGGAGGTGGAACTGCAGCATCGTGACGCCGCCGAACAGGTAGGCCCCCAGCAGCACGCGCAGCGGGCGCCAGGTGGCGAAGGTGGTCAGCGCCAGCGCGATCCAGCCCTTGCCCGACACCATGTCCTCCACCCACAGCGGCGTGTAGATCACCGAGAGGTAGGCCCCGGCCACGCCGCACAGCGCCCCGCCGCACATCGCGGCGAGCAGGCGGATGCGGCGCACCGGGTAGCCGAGCGCCTGCGCGGACTCGGGCGACTCGCCCACGGCGCGCAGCACGAGGCCCGCGCGCGAGCGGTACAGGAACCACGTGAGGCCCAGCGCCAGCAGCACGGCCAGGTAGACCATCGGGTGCTGGCGGAACAGCGCCGGGCCGACGAACGGGAGGTCGCCGAGCACGGGGATCGAGAAATGCGGCCGCGCGGCGAGGTGCTCCTGCACGTAGCCGATGCCCACGAAGGCCGAGAACCCGTTGCCGAACAGGCTCAGCGCGAGGCCCGTCGCGTACTGGTTGGTGTTGAGCCAGATCACCAGCACGCCGAACGCGGCGGCCATCGCCGCGCCGGCCGCCGCGCCCGCGCCGAACGCGAGCCAGTCGCTGCCGGTGTGCACCGCGGTGGCGAAGCCCGCGATCGCGGCGACGAGCATCATGCCCTCGGCGCCGAGGTTGACGACGCCCGAGCGCTCGTTGACCAGCAGGCCCAGGCCGGCGATCGCCAGCACGGTGCCCGCGTTGAGCGTGGCCGCCAGCAGGAGGGCGTAGGTGTCCATCAGGCGTCCTTGCGCGCGGCGGCGTGCTTCGCGTGCGCCGGCTGCCAGCGCACGCGGTAGTGGATCAGCGTGTCGCTGGCCAGCAGCGAGAACAGCAGCACGCCCTGGAACACGCCCGTGATGGACTTGGGCAGCCCCAGGCGCGACTGGGCGTACTCGCCGCCGAGGTAGAACAGGCTCATCAGCAGCGACGAGAACACGATGCCCACCGGATGCAGCCGGCCGACGAAGGCCACGATGATCGCGGCGAAGCCGTAGCCCGCCGGCACGTAGGGCGTGAGCTGTCCGACCGGCCCCGCGACCTCGAACGCGCCGGCCAGGCCCGCCATGCCGCCCGACAGCAGCAGCGTCGTCCACAGCGCGCGCCGCGACGAGAAGCCCGCATAGCGCGCCGCCGCCGCGGCCAGGCCGCCGACCTGCACCTGGAAGCCGGCGAACGCGCGGAACAGGTAGAGCCAGGACGCACCCACGACCAGCAGCGCGACGACGAAGCCGACGTTCACGCGCAGCCCGGCGAACAGGCGCGGGATCTTCGTGGCGTCGGCGAAGGTGACAGTCTGCGGGAAGTTGTAGCCGGCCGGATCCTTCCAGTCGCCGTAGACGAGGTAGTTGAGCAGCTGCGTGGCGACGTAGACCAGCATCAGGCTGACGAGGATCTCGTTGGCGTTGGCGCGGTCGCGCAGCAGCGCCACGAGCGCCGCCCACGCCATGCCGCCGAGGACGCCGGCCAGCAGGAGCGGCACGACGATCCAGCGGCCGGTGTCGGGCGTCGCATGCAGCGCCACCCACGACGCGGCGATCGCCCCCAGCACGAACTGGCCCTCGGCGCCGATGTTCCACACGTTGGCGCGGTAGCAGACCGCCAGCCCCAGCCCGATCAGCAGCAGCGGCGTCGCCTTCACGCACAGCTCGGAGACGGCGTAGCCGCTGCGGAACGGCTCGACGAAGAACATGGCCAGGCCGCGCGCCGGATCCTTGCCCAGCAGCGCGAACAGCGCGACGCCGATCGCCACCGTGGCCGCCAGCGCGAGCAGCGGTGACAGCATCGACAGCGCGCGGCTCGGCGCGGGGCGGGCCTCAAGCCGCAGCATGCGACGCCTCCGCGGTCGCGTGGGCGGGGCCGCCGTCCCACAGGCCGCTCATCCACTGGCCGATCTGCTCGGGGCTGGCCTGCGACGCGGGCACGGCGGGCGAGACGCGGCCGCGCGCGATCACGACGAGGCGGTCGGAGATCTCGAACAGCTCGTCGAGGTCCTCGCTGACCACCAGCACCGCGCAGCCGGCGTCGCGCAACGCGATCAGCGCGCCGCGGATCTGCGCCGCCGCGCCGACGTCCACGCCCCAGGTCGGCTGCGAGACGATCAGCAGCTTCGGGCCGGCGTCGATCTCGCGGCCGACGATGAACTTCTGCAGGTTGCCGCCCGACAGGCTGCGCGCCGGCGCGTCCGGCCCCGCGGCCTTGACGTCGTAGCGCGCGATCAGGTGGCGCGCCAGCGCCGCCGCGCGCCTGACGCGGATCCAGCCGAACGGCCCGACGGCCTCGGTGCGCGTGAGCAGCGTGTTCTGCGCCAGCGACAGCGCCGGCACCGCGCCGCGGCCCAGGCGCTCCTCGGGCACGAAGTGCAGGCCCGCGGCGCGGCGGCGGCGCGGCGAGCGGTCGCCGACGGGCTGGCCGAACAGGCGGATCGCGTCGGGCGGCGCGCGATCGTCCTCGCCGGACAGCGCGGCCATCAGCTCCTGCTGGCCGTTTCCCGAGACGCCCGCCACGCCCAGGATCTCGCCGCGGCGCACCTCGAACGTGACGTCGGCCAGGTCCGCGCCGAACGCGTTCGTGCGCGCCAGCGTGAGCCCGCGCACGGCCAGCGCCTGCTCGCCCGGCGCGGCCTGGCGGTGCTCCAGCGGCGGCGGCTCGGCGCCGATCATGAGGCGCGACAGGCTGGCGTTGCTCTGCCCGCGCGGATCGACCTCGCCCGTCACCCGGCCGCCGCGCATCACGGTGCACTTGTGGCACAGCGCGCGGATCTCGTCGAGCTTGTGGCTGATGTAGAGGATGCTGCAGCCCTCGGCCGCGAGCTGGCGCAGCGTGGCGAACAGCGCCTGCACGGCCTGCGGCGTCAGCACCGAGGTGGGCTCGTCCAGGATCAGCAGGCGCGGCTTGGTGAGCAGCGCGCGCACGATCTCGACGCGCTGGCGCTCGCCCACCGACAGCGTGTGCACGGGCCGCAGCGGGTCGACGTCGAGCCCGTACTCGTGCGCCACCTCGGTGATGCGCTTGGTGACGTCGGCCAGCGACCACGACCGGTCCAGCCCAAGCCAGACGTTCTCCGCGGCGGTGAGCGTGTCGAACAGGCTGAAGTGCTGGAACACCATCGCGATGCCCAGCGCCCGCGCCTCCTGCGGATGGCGGATCTCGACCGCGCGGCCGTCCCACAGCATCTCGCCCGCGTCGGGCCGCACCGCGCCGTAGATGATCTTCATCAGCGTGGACTTGCCCGCGCCGTTCTCGCCGAGGACGGCATGGATCTCGCCCGGCGCGACGCGCAGGCCGACGCGGTCGTTGGCCTTGACGGCGGGGTATTCCTTGCTGATGGCGATCAGTTCGAGACGAAGCATCGTGCGGGTGGCGCTCGCCGGCCGGGGCGGTCCGGGCGGACAGTTTCGCACGCAAGTTGCGCGCCAGGGCTTCAGGCCAGGCGCAGCAGGATCAGTGTCGCCAGGGCCGACGATGCGCCGACAAGGCCGGCGGCCCACGGCGCCAGGCGGCGATCGAGCACCGACCCGATCGCCCACAGCCCCGCCACGAGCGACGCCGCGACGCCCGCGAGCGCCGCGCGGCCCAGATCGTCGGCGCGCCACAGCAGGCCGCCGGTGCAGGCGGTGGACAGCAGGAACAGCACGATCGCCGTCGCGGCGCGCGCGCGACCCACGGGCCGATCGACGGGGATCGGGACCGGCGCGGGCGCCGCCTCCGACGCCGCGCGCCATCCTGGGGCGCGCAGCAGCACGCCCAGCTTGTCGCGCCAGCCGCGCACCCGCATGACGCGCCGCCACAGCTCGACGTAGTTGACGCCGACCGCGTGCAGCGGATCCCAGCCCTCCAGCGGCACCGTCGTGCCGTAGACGCAGGGCTCGGACTCCGGCTCGAAGCTGCCGAACAGCCGATCCCACGCCACCAGGATCGCGCCGTAGTTGCGATCGAGGTAGCGCGCGTTGGTCGCGTGGTGCACGCGGTGGTTCGACGGCGTCGACAGCCAGCGGTCGAGCCAGCCCAGCGAGCCGACGTGCTCGGTGTGGATCCAGAACTGGTAGAACAGCACGACGATGCCCGCCAGCGCGAACAGCGCCGGCGGCACGCCCACCAGCGCCAGCGGCAGGAAGAACGGCCAGCCCGTCAGCGCGTACGCGCTCTCCTGGCGCAGCGCGGTCGACAGGTTGAAGCGCCGGCTCTGGTGGTGCACGACGTGCGCGGCCCAGAACAGCGCGCTCTCGTGCGAGACGCGGTGCAGCCAGTAGTCGCAGAAGTCGTACAGCAGCACGGCGAGCACGGCGCCGGGCCAGTGCTGCCACAGCGCGGCGTGCGGCGTCAGCGTCAGGAACGGATACGCCAGGGCGTACAACCCGACCTGGATCAGCTGCGTGCAGGCCGCCACCACCTGGCTCAGCAGGCCCTGGCTGAGGCTGGCCAGCGTGTCGGCCAGGCCGTAGTTGTTGCGGCCGCGGGCGAGGCCCCAGCCGAACTCGACGGCCATCAGCACGCCGAACACCGGCAGCGCGTAGAGGACGATGTCGTCGGTCACTTGAACCGCCACGCGATCGCGACCAGGGCCGACGCGCGCGCGCGGGCGTCCACGCGCGGGCTCGCGCGCACGGCGCGGGCGAACGGCTCCCATTGCACGTTGGCCAGCGCGACCCAGGTCCGCGCGAACGGCAGCTCGCCCGAGAGCTGCAGCACGGGGGTGGTCGACGCGGCATGGACGTCGTAGAGGTGCGCCTCGTAGCGCGCGCTGCGGCGCGTCACGCCGGCCTGCGGATAGAGCGTCAGCGGGCCCGCCGGCAGCTCCGCCGCGTACGACGCCTCCAGCAGCGTGCCGCCGGAGACGGTGTCGACGAACGCGTCGGCGAACACGCCGCCCCAGGGCGTCTCCTGGAAGGTGCCGAGCCCGACCGGCCGCGGGTTGGTGCGATGCGCGAGGCCCGGCCCGTCGCCGTCGCTGCCCTCGGTGCTGACGCGTCCGACGAGTTCCAGCGCGCCCCAGCCGACGGGCGTCAGCTTGACGCCGAACGTGTCCTCGCGCACGAACAGCCGCCCCAGGTCGCCGTACGCGTACGGCAGCACCCAGGTGCGCGCCGAGGCGCCGGGCGCGGACGCCTGCGTGCGCTGGACGCTGGCGCCGAGGTCGCCGACGAAGTGCGCGCCGTCGTCGGCCCGCGCCGCCGCGGCGGCCAGGCAGGCCGCGAGGACGACGCCGCCGGCCCGCATCACGCGCGGCTGAACACGAGCGACGCGTTGGTGCCGCCGAACGCGAACGAGTTGCTGATCGCGTGGCGCAGGTCGGGCGCGCGCTGCGCCTCGCCCAGCACGTGCGCCAGGCCGGCGCAGCGGGCGTCGACGGCGGACACGCCCAGCGTGGCGGGCACGACGCCGGCCTGCAGCGCCAGCACCGTCAGCGCGGCCTCCAGCGCGCCGCCGGCGCCCAGCAGGTGGCCGTGCGCGGCCTTGGTCGAGCTGACGCGCAGCGTCGCCGCGTCGTCGCCCCAGACCTCGCGCAGCGCCTCGCATTCGACCGGGTCGCCGGCCACCGTGGCGGTGCCGTGCGCGTTGCAGTAGCCGATGTCGGACGGCCGCAGCCCGCAGGCCTGCAGCGCGGCCTTCAGCGTGGATACCTGGCCCCGTACCTGCGGATTGGTCAGGTGCAGCGCGTCGCAGCGCAGCGCCGAGCCGGTGAACCAGGCGCGCGGCGCGGCGGGCAGGTCGGCCTCGCGGCGCAGCACGAAGAACGCCGCGCCTTCGCCCAGCACCAGGCCGGCACGGTCGGCGGCGAACGGGCGGCAGCTGCGCGCGACGTCGGCCGCGTCGGGCGGCGCCAGCGTGCGCAGCGCCTGCCAGGCCGCGACGGTGCCGCGCGCGAGCGGCGCCTCGACGCCGCCGCAGATGGCGATGTCGACCTCGCCGCGGCGCAGCGCGTACGCGGCCTCGGCCATCGCCGCGGCGCCCGAGGCGCAGGCGACGGCGTAGGTCAGCACGGGGCCGCGGATGTCGGCATGGATCGCCACGACCGCGGACGCGCCGTTGACCATGCCCGCTGGCACCGTGAGCGGCGGCAGGCGGCCACCGCCGTACAGCGCGGCGAAGCCGGCGTCCATCGTGGCCGCGCCGCCCATGCCGGTGCCCAGGTACAGGCCGACGCGCTCGGGATCCGGCCACGCGTCGATGCGCGCGTCGGCCAGCGCCTTGCGCACGGTGACCAGCGCCATCTGGCTGACGCGCTCGGTGCCGACCTGCTGCAGCCGCGTCAGCGCCTGCGAGACGTCGCTGGTCACCTGCGCGGCGGCGATGTCGGGCAGGCCGTCGAAGGCCACGCGCCCGACCGCACCTTGGCCGGCGACCAGGCGCTCCCAGTTGGCCTCGGGCGTGTCGCCCAGCGGGCTCGTGATGCCGAGGCCGGCGATGCCGATGCGCGTTGGCGCGGACATGTTCAGGCCTTCGCGGGGAGCCCGTCGATCAGCGTGGCGAGCTGGCGCAGCGTCGTCACGGTGGTGGCGGCCTCGTCGGGCACGGTGACGTGGAACGCGTCGTCGATCTCGAACATCAGCTCGGCCACGGTCAGCGAGTCGAGGTTGTAGGTGGCGAACGGCGCGTCGGGGTCGATGTCGGCCAGTTCGACGCCGAACTTGTCGTGGATCAGGTGGGTGAGGCGGTCCAGGGTGCTCATGATGCGGGCGCCGCTTCCACGACGTCGAAGGCGGTGGAGATGTCGTGCGCGAACGGCACGCTGTCGAGGGGGCAGGCGTCGAGCCCCTGCAGGAAGTCGCTGAGGCGGTCGGCGACCAGGTGGCGGTCGTTGTCGGCCGTGACCATGTGGTAGCTGTTCTCCAGCACGTGCAGGCTCAGCAGGCCGGTGGGCACGCGCGCGAGCGCCTCGCGCACGCTGGCGAGGCGGCAGATCTCGTCGTCGCGCGCATGCTGGACCTGCACCGGATACGCGACCTCGGGCAGCAGCGTGCGCACGTGCGCCGACAGCCGCTCGCTCTCGCGCACCACGCGCAGCGCCACGCTGGCGGGGCCGGCCAGCGAGGTCTCGCCGGCCGCGAGCTGCTGGCGGATCAGCGCGCGCATGCGCTCGTTGCGCAGGCCGTAGGGCTCGCGCTCGCGCATCGAGAAGAAGCGTGTGATGCCCGTGGCGTACGCGATAGTCCGCAGCGCGTACCACCAGGGCAGCGCCCAGCCGTCGTAGGCGAACAGCGGCGACAGCAGCGCGATGCCGCGCAGCGCGGGCCGCGTGCGCCCGGCCGCCGCGGCCAGCGCCAGCATCGCGCCGGTGCACAGACCGCCCAGCACGTAGGGCTCGGGCGACTCGCGCTCGAACTCGTCCAGCCAGCGGCCGGCGGCCGCGACCCAGTCCCGCCAGGTCACGCCGTCGACGAGCGTGCCCGCGCTGTAGCCCGGCAGTTCGGGCGCGACCAGGCGCACGCCGTGGCGCCGCAGCGGGTGCGTCAGGAAGCCGAATTCCTTGGGGCTGCTGGCCAGGCCATGGAAGAGAACGAGACGGCTGGTGCGGCCAGCCCAGGCGGGATCGGAGGACTTCATCGTCGACATCGGGAACGGGAGTACTGCCACGCGTTCGACGATGGGACTCGCCTGGAATGTGACAGTTCAATTGTCGGTCGCCACCCTGATCGGCGTGTTCAGCCAACGGCAAGGCTCGTGCAAGATTGGATGTTGCACGCGCTTCCTGTCGATGGCCTGTCGTCCTAACTCTTTGATGCATCGGACAACGACCGTCAGCTTCGGGCAAGCAGGCACGGTCGGCTTGCGCCGCCGCGAGGGCGTTGAGTCGGCGAGGACTGCGGACGAACCGCATCCCGCTCCCACAGACGACAAATCGAGGAAGACACATGAAGACGACCGTTCGCGCCGCCGCGTTGGCCCTGCCCCTGCTGGTGTCCACGCTGGCCATGGCGCAGCTGCCGGGCCGCCATCCGCACTACATCCACGCGCTGTCCGACCTGCGCGCCGCGCAATGGCAGATCGACCACCGCCGCCCCGAGGACGGCGAGATCCGCGAAGACGAGCTGGTCGCCTCCGACGAGGTGGCCGCGGCGATCCATTCGGCCGCCGGCGCGGCGTCGGCCGACGGCAAGGACCTCGGCTGGAACCCGCCGCCCGACGCGCCGCTGGCCTACGACGGCCGCCTGCACGCCGCCATCGACCTGCTGCGCGCCGCCCACGCGGACCTGGCGATGCCCGAGGACGATCCGATGGCACGCAACCAGCAGAAGCTCGCGATCCTGCGCGTGGACGCCGCGCTGCACGCGGCCGAACGCGCCGTCGGCGCCGTCCGCCGGCTCGACGACAGCCGCGAGTGAACGCTGGCCGGCCGCGTTAAAGCCCGCGGTCCGGAGCGCCGATAAGGATTGGAACGGCAAGCTCGCGATCGCGTGAGAACGCGGTCCGCGAGCCTGCTTTTCCAACGCTTGCGGAAGGCTCCGATGAGTCAGGCCAAACCACGCCAGTACCTGGGCGCGCTGAGCGCCGCCGTGTCCGCCGCCAAGGCGGTCCACAAGTCCCGCGCCGCGGCGTACCACGTGCTCCCGGACGGCATCAGCTGCAGGATGGACTGGGCCGGCTGGGGCGACCCCTGGTATCACGCCAGCCCGCGCCAGCAGGCGCTGCTGGACGTGCTGCAGGATCTCCTGGACGGCGGCGAGACCGAGCTGCCCATGATCGCGCTCAAGACCGCGCTGCGCCTGGAGGTGCGCGAGTCCGAGATCCTGCGCAGCCGCGCCAACGTCGGCGCCGACGGCGAGTCGGGCTACTTCTTCGACGACGTGCTGCACGCGCTGTACCTGCTCGATGCGCAGGAGACCGAGCGGGTCTTCTACGGCCTGATCGACCGCCTGGTGCAGCCGGCGTGCGCGCGCGCAGGGCTGATCGCGCGCTGAGGGGCCGTCTCCCGCGAAATCGGACATAAGTCACGGCGGAGGGGGCCCGGGCTCGCCATAATCCGCGACATGCCGCCGCGCCGCCCTCGTCTCCGCCAGCTCCTGGCCGTCCTGCTCGCGACCTGCTGCGCCGCCGCCGCGGCCGGCACGGCGTCGCGACTGCCGCTGGTGACGGTGCTCGACGGCGAGGCCACGCTGCTGCGCGACGGCGCCCGCCTCGCGCTCGCCGAGGGCGTGCGCCTGCAGGCGGGCGACCTGCTGGCCACCGGCCGCCAGACGCGCCTGCTGTGCGTCGAATTCCCCGGCGGCCCGCGCGTCGCGCTCGGCCCGGACAGCCGCGCGATGGTCACGCCCGACCTCGGCGACAACGGCACGCACGCCGGCGTCTACCTGCTCGCCGGCTGGGCCAAGGTGGCCGCGCCCGCGGGCGGGCCGGGCGCGATCCGCAGCGCCGTCGCCGACACCGATACCGCCGCCGGTACCCTGATCCTGGACGTCCAGGGCGCCGCCGCCCAGGCCTTCGCCGAGTCCGGCCCCTCGCGCGTGCAGCCGCGCGCGCCCGATGCGCCGGCGCAGGCGCTGAAGCCCGGCGACATGCTCACCGTGCCCGCCGCCGGCAGGCCGGTGCTGGGGCGCGGCGCGTCGCAGGACTTCGTCCATGCGATGCCGCGCGCCTTCATGGACGCGCTGCCCGCGCGCCTGGCCGCGTTCTCCGCTGACGTCGCGCCGCACCGCCTGGGCGACATGAGCTACGCCGACGCCCAGCCCTGGATCGACGCCGAGGCGCCGCTGCGCCGCGTGTTCGCCGAGCGCTGGCGGCGCCTGGCCGCCGACCCGCAGTTCCGCAGCGGGCTGGTCGACGGGCTGAAGTCGCACCCCGAGTGGACGCCCATCCTGCATCCGTCCAGCGGCGGGCCGTCCGCCGCGGCCAAGCCCTGAACCACCGCAAGCCTCGCCATGAAGCTCCTCGTCAAGTTCAACCTGGTATTCCTGCTCGTGTTCCTGGTCGGGCTCAGCGCCTCGACGCTGATCGCCCGCGGCCTGCTGCGCCAGGCCGCCAAGGACGAGGTCATCGACCGCGCCCGCCTGCTGATGACCGGCGCCAACGGCGTCAGCACCTACACGGCCACGCAGATCAAGCCGCTGCTCGAGACGCAGATGAAGTACACCTTCCTGCCGCAGTCGATCCCGGCGTACTCGGCGGCCGAGGTGCTCGAACATCTGCAGAAGACCTATCCCGACTACGCGTTCAAGTCGGCGATGCTCAACCCGACCAACCCGCGCGACCGCGCGGTCGCCTGGGAGGAGGACATCGTCAGCAGCTTCAAGCGCTCGGCCGACCTGAAGGAGTTCATCGGCGAGCGCGAGACGCCCACCGGCACCGCGCTGTACATCGCGCGCCCCATCGTCGTGACCAACCCCGGCTGCCTGGCCTGCCACAGCACGCCCGAGGCCGCGCCCAAGACGCTGACCGACAAGTACGGCCCGGCCAACGGCTTCGGCTGGACGCTCAACGAGCCGCTCGGCGCGCAGGTGGTGTCGGTGCCGCTGACGCTGCCGCTGCGCGAGGCCGACCGCGAACTGCTGGTGGTGGTGGGCGTGCTGGCCGGCGTGTTCCTGCTGATCGGCGCGGCGCTCAACGTGATGCTGTACCGCCTGGTCATCAAGCCGGTGAGCACGCTGTCGGCCATCGCCGACCGCGTCTCGCTGGGCGAGTTCGAGGCACCCGAGTTCGACGTCCAGTCCAAGGACGAGATCGGCGTGCTGTCCGACTCCTTCAACCGCATGCGCACGAGCCTGGCGCACGCGATGAAGATGCTCGAAGGCTGACCCCGGACCATGTCCACGCCTCCGGTTCCCGAGCGCATCGGCAAGTACACCATCTCCGCGGTCCTGGGCCGCGGCTCGATGGGTACCGTCTACAAGGGCTTCGACCCGCACATCCAGCGGCCGGTGGCGATCAAGACGGTCCACCGCGAGTTGCTGGGCGACACGCAGGCCGCCGACTCGATCGCCGCGCGCTTCCGCAACGAGGCCAAGGCGGTCGGCCGCATCCAGCACCCGGGCGTGGTCGCGATCTACGACTTCGGCGAGGACGGCGACGTCACCTTCATCGCGATGGAGTTCGTCGACGGCCGCACGCTGGACGAGATCCTCGCGGTGCCGCAGATGCTGTCCGAGGCCAACGTGCTGGCGGTGATGGACCAGCTGCTCGAGTCGCTGTCCGTCGCGCACGCGCAGGGCGTCTGGCACCGCGACATCAAGCCGGCCAACCTGATCGTCACGAAGCAGGGCCAGGTCAAGCTGACCGATTTCGGCATCGCGCGGCTGGAGGACGCCAACCTGACGCAGACGTCCTCGATGATCGGCACGCCGGCCTACATGGCGCCCGAGCAGTTCACGGGCAAGGGCATCGACCACCGGGCCGACCTGTTCGCCTGCGGCGTGCTGCTGTACCGCATGCTCACCGGACGGCGCGCGTTCACCGGCGCGACGCAGGAGGTGATGTACAAGATCCTCAACGAGGAGCCGCCGGCGCCCAGCGTGGTGACCAAGGGCCTGCGGCCGGCGGCGTTCGACGCGGTCGTCGCGCGCGCCATCGCCAAGAACCCGGCCGACCGCTATCCCGACGCGCTCGCGATGCGCGCCGCGCTGCAGGCGCTGTCGCGCGCGCCGGCCGCCCCCGGGGCCAAGGCCACCGTGATCCTGCCGATCCCGCGCGAGGGCGAACCGTCCGGCAGCCCGCGCGCCGTCTCGCCCAGCGTGGCCACGCCGAGCGAGCCCGCGCCGCCGCGGCACGACCCGGCGCTCGCCTCGGGCACCAGCGCCAGCAACGCCAGCGGCACCGGCGTCGCCATCGGCAACTGGGATCCGGCCGAGCTGCAGCGCCTGGAGCGCGCGCTCGCCACCCACGTGGGCCCGATGGCCCGCGTGATGGTGCGCGAGGCCGCGCGCACGCACGCCGACCCCGACAGCCTGGCCATCGCCGTCGCGCGCCACATCCCCGAGGAGGCCCGACGCCAGCAGTTCATCGAGCGGGTGCGCGGCGGCAGCCACGTCACGCCGGTGGGCTCGCCCATGGCCAGCGGCGCGACGCCGATCCCCCACCCCGCGCCCGCGGCAGCGGCGTCCGACCCGCTGAGCGAGGACTTCAAGACCCATGTCGCGCAGGCCGTCACCCGCAAGATGGGCCCGATCGCCCGGGTGATGGTCAAGCGCGCGGCCGACGCCGCGGGCGGCAGCCGCGGCCGCTTCGTCCGCCTGCTGCTCGAGGCCCTGCCCGAGGCCGACCGCCCGGCGATGCGGGACGAGATCGACAAGCTCGGTTGACCGGCGGCGCCGGGCCGCGGCGGGCGCCGTAACCCGCCTGATAGCCCGGGCGCCGCCCTCGGGCTCGCGGATGGGTGGAAAATGCCGCCCGGGAACCCCGGCGCCGCCCCTCCAGGAATGGCCCACGGCCTCGCGGTTCCGCCCCTTGCAAACCCTGGAACTGCGCCGATGACCACCCAACAGCCGACCATCATCTACACCCTGACGGACGAAGCGCCCCTGCTGGCGACCTACGCCTTCCTGCCCGTCGTGCGCGCCTTCACGGCGCCGGCGGGCATCGCCGTCACGGCCAGCGACATCTCCGTCGCGGCCCGCGTCCTGGGCGAGTTCCCCGAATACCTGAGCGACGAGCAGAAGGTGCCGGACAACCTGGCCGAGCTCGGCCGCCTGACGCTGCAGCCCGACACCAACATCATCAAGCTGCCCAACATCAGCGCCTCGGTGCAGCAGCTGGTGGCCGCGATCAAGGAGCTGCAGGGCAAGGGCTACAAGGTGCCCGACTACCCCGAGAACCCGACCAGCGACGACGAGAAGAAGATCCGCGCCCGCTACGCCAAGTGCCTGGGCAGCGCGGTCAACCCGGTGCTGCGCGAGGGCAACTCCGACCGCCGCGCCCCGCTGGCGGTGAAGAACTACGCGCGCAAGCACCCGCACTCGATGGGCACCTGGAGCCAGGCCTCGCAGACGCACGTGGCCACGATGAAGGGCGGCGACTTCTACCACGGCGAGAAGTCGATGACGCTGGACAAGGCGCGCGACGTGCGCATGGAGCTGGTCACCAAGGCCGGCAAGACGACGGTGCTCAAGCCCAAGGTCTCGCTGCTGGCCGGCGAGATCATCGACTCGATGTTCATGAGCAAGAAGGCGCTGCTCGAGTTCTACGAGCGCGAGATGGAGGACGCGCGCAAGACGGGCGTGATGTTCTCGCTGCACGTCAAGGCCACGATGATGAAGGTGTCGCACCCGATCGTGTTCGGCCACGCCGTGCGCATCTTCTACCGCGAGGCGTTCGAGAAGCACGGCAAGCTGTTCGACGAGCTGGGCATCAACGTCAACAACGGCATGGCCACGCTGTACGACAAGATCGCCACGCTGCCGACCTCCAAGCGCGACGAGATCATCCGCGACCTGCACGCCTGCCACGAGCACCGCCCGGAGCTGGCGATGGTGGACTCGGCCAAGGGCATCACCAACCTGCACGCGCCCAACGACGTCATCGTCGACGCGTCGATGCCGGCCATGATCCGCATCGGCGGCAAGATGTGGGGCGCCGACGGCCGCCCGAAGGACACCAAGGCCGTGATCCCGGAGAGCACGTTCGCCCGCATCTACCAGGAGGTCATCAACTTCTGCAAGACCAACGGCAACTTCGATCCGAAGACCATGGGCACCGTGCCCAACGTGGGCCTGATGGCGCAGCAGGCCGAGGAATACGGCTCGCACGACAAGACCTTCGAGGTGCCGGAGACGGGCGAAGGCCGCATCGTCGACATCGCCACCGGCGAGGTGCTGCTGACGCAACACGTCGAGCAGGGCGACATCTGGCGCATGTGCCAGGTCAAGGACGCGCCGATCCGCGACTGGGTCAAGCTGGCCGTCACGCGCGCCCGCAACTCGGGCATGCCGGCCGTGTTCTGGCTCGATTCCTACCGCCCGCACGAGGCCGAGCTGATCAAGAAGGTCAACGCCTACCTCAAGGACCACGACACGACGGGCCTGGACATCCAGATCATGTCGCAGGTGCGCGCCATGCGCTACACGCTGGAGCGCGTGATCCGCGGCCTGGACACCATCTCGGTGACCGGCAACATCCTGCGCGACTACCTGACCGACCTGTTCCCGATCATGGAGCTGGGCACCAGCGCCAAGATGCTGTCCATCGTGCCGCTGATGGCCGGCGGCGGCATGTACGAGACGGGTGCCGGCGGCTCCGCGCCCAAGCACGTCAAGCAGCTGGTCGAGGAGAACCACCTGCGCTGGGATTCGCTGGGCGAGTTCCTGGCGCTGGCCGTGTCGCTGGAGGACATGGGCATCAAGCTGGGCAACGCCAAGGCCAAGCTGCTCGCCAAGACGCTGGACGCCGCCACCGGCAAGCTGCTGGACAACAACAAGTCGCCCTCGCCCAAGACCGGCGAGCTCGACAACCGCGGCAGCCAGTTCTACCTCGCGCTGTACTGGGCGCAGGAGCTGGCCGCGCAGACGCAGGACCTCGAGCTGCAGGCCCACTTCAAGCCGATCGCCGCGGCGCTCACGTCCAAGGAGAAGACCATCGTCGGCGAGCTGTCGGACGTCCAGGGCAAGCCGGTGGACATCGGCGGCTACTACATGCCCGACACCGCCAGGACCAACGCCGCGATGCGCCCGAGCGCGACGTTCAACGCGGTGCTGGACGGCGCGCAGGGCTGACCTGACGCTCCCCGCCGGAAGCGGCCGCGCCCTGCGAAGGGCCGGCCGCTTTTTTCGTTCAAGTGCGCAGCCGGCGACGCGGCCCACCCATGGCCGCCAGGAACGCCTCAGTCCCCGCGCTCGCAGACCTGCAGCATGCGCTCGATCAGGTCCAGCAACTCCCAGCCCGCCCGTTCGATGCCGGCAAGGTACTCGCGCTGGCGTTCGACTTCCGAGGTGCCCAGGTCCTGGCGCAGCAGCTGCGCGAACCCCAGCACGGCATTCAGCGGCGTGCGCAGGTCGTGGCTGACGTGGCCCAGTACCGCCAGCTTGGCCCGGCTCGCCGCCTCGGCGCGGTCGAGCTGCAGGCGCTCCTGCTCGGCCTGGCGACGATCCGTCAGGTCGGTGAGGGTGCCGACGGCGCGCAACGCGCGGCCCGCCGCGTCGCGCGCCACCACGCGTCCGCGCGAGAGCACGATGCGGTAGCGCCCGTCCGCCGCCCGCAGCCTGAATTCCTTCTCGTAGGCCGCGGTGCGTGCCTCCAGGTGGGCCTGGAGGGCCTGCAGCATCGGCTCCAGGTCGTCGGGATGGACGCGTGCCCGCCAGGTCGCGGTGCTGTCGCGTTCGTCGCGCTCGCCGTATCCCAGCATGGCCTTCCATTGCGGCGAATAGTGCACCGTCTGCTCGCCGGGATCGAGGTCCCAGACGCCGAACCCCGCGTTCTGGATCGCCAGTTCCCAGCGGCTTTCGAGATCGCGCAGGTCGTCCTTCATGTCCAGGGTGTCGCGGGTTGGGGGCCGGCCGTGCCGGCCGCAGAGGATGTCGTTCCGCGCTCGGCAAGCGGAACAACCGCGCCTGACGGGCACGGAGCTTGTCCCATTGTGCCCAGCCAGGATGGCCGGTCGTCGGCCTTTTCGTGAACGAATCCCGCGCAAGCCGGGCACCGCGGCACGCGAGCGCCGCGGGCCTGCTTCAACGCCGCAGCCGCTCGATCCACGCTTTCACGAGCGCCAGGCCGGCGGGAGGCACCTGCACCCAGGTTGCGCCGCAAAGGACCTGCGCACCCTGAACGGCCGTGTAGGTCGTCCTGATCGTGCCCTCGACGGGCGTGATCCCGCCGCGCTCGTCGAGCGCCGGCACGCCCACCTCGAAGTGCACGACGGTGCGGGCCGGAACGGGCTGGTCGCTCGACAGGCCCACGCCGCCGGTCGAGATGTCGCGCACCTCGAGGTCGATGACGTGCCCGTCGGGCAGCCGAATGCGCGCCGGCCACGCGACCTTGACGCGCGGGTCGGTGCGCGAGTCGGGCGCGTCGGCGGCGAAGTCGCCGGACTCGAGCGCGGCCGCGATCTCGGCGGCCAGTTCGGCCTCCGCGGCCGCTGCGGCGTCCGCGGTCGACTCCGCCGCCACCGGCAGCGGCGGAAGGTCGAACATGGCGGCGACATCTTCGGGCGAGGTCGACATCGGCCTATCGTAGCGTGAATGCAGGCTGGCGCGGCGCTCGCTGCGCTGAAGCCGAAGGCCGGCCGCGCTGCTCGCGGCGCCTCAATCCGCGGGCTAATCCGGCGCGGACCCCGCGTCGGGCGGCGCCGCGTCGTCCTGCGTCGGCGCAGCGGAGGGCGCCTCGGCGGTCGCCTGCGCGGCCTGCGCCTCGATCTCGGCGAAGCCTTCCTCGAACATGCCGAACTGCTGGTTCGCCAGCGCGATGGCCGGGCGGCCGTCGCCCCAGGGGTCGTCGCCCAGGCGGCGCGCGAGGCGCCAGCAGAAGCGGTCGCGCTCGGCCTCGGGCACCGCGACGGCCGCGGCGTGCACCCAGGCGTGCGCGTGCTCGACCTTGACCGCCGCCGGCAGCAGCGGCACGGCGCGGTCCGCGCGATCGACGTGGCGCCGCAGGATCAGCCCATACTGGCGCGCGGCCTCCAGCGCCGGGGCCAGCGCCATGCGGTCGGCGTAGCGCATCGCGGCGACGTCGAACGCGTCGCGCTCCAGCAGGTCCAGCGCGAACAGCAGCGCGCCCAGCGCGGCATCGTCGACCAGCGGCTCGTAGGCCACGTCGTCATGGGTGAGCCGGATCGCGTCGGCGCGCAGCGAGGTGAGGGTGGCGGGCATGGTGTCGGGGCACAAAGCGAAACGCCAACCCGCAGGTCGGCGTTTCAGGTCGTGCGAATCATAAGGCAGCCTGCCGGCCGCCTCCGTCGCGCGCTGTTCAGTTCGACGGCGCCGCGTCGCCTTCCGGCTTCAGGTGCTCCTCGACCTTTTCCTCGATGACCTTCTCGCCTTCGAAGCCGGCGATGGCGGCCATGCCCTTCTTGAGCATGCCCGCCTCCGGGTCCAGCTTGTCGACGGCTTCTTCCGCCACCACGGCACCAATGATCTCGTTCAGCAGGCCCATGTCGTTCTCCGTTGGGGTTGTGAGCGAGGACGATGATCGGACTCGAACCTGAACGCGGTATTGCAATCGCGTAACGAAGCCGCGGCGCCGGGAATGCGTCGCGCGCCTGTCGGGCAGGCGCGCCAGGCGCGTGAACGAATTCGCGCCCGGCGCCGGACATCCGCTGCTCTCGTGCACTCGGGCTAGCGGACCTCGGTGTCAGCCGCGTGACACCCGCGAGGGCGGATCCCTCGAAATGAGCGTCCGCGTGCAGAGTGATCCCTCCAGTGGAAGCGCGGCTTCCGGCCGATGATCCCGGCAGGTGCTCGGTGCGAGCACGCCCGGCCTGCTGCGCGCACCGCGACGGCGCGCGCCCCATCGATCGAACGTCCGGCGCGCTCGCCGGACACCGGAGTTCCCGTGAAACTGAAGCTCAAGATCCCGCTGTTCTTCGCGGCCGCCCTCGCGTTGTCGCTGCTGGCCGGCCTGGCGGGCCTGCTCGTCGTCGGCCACTCGCTCGACACCTTCGAATCCGAGGTGATGCAGCGCGTCGCCGACGAGCGCGCCATCGACGCCGTCTCCAGCCATTTCAAGACGCAGGTGCAGGAGTGGAAGGACACCCTGCTGCGGGGCTCCGACAGCGCCCTGCTGCAGAAGCACTGGACGGCGTTCCAGGCGCAGGAGAGGCAGGTCGTGAAAGGCGCCGACGCGCTGCGCGGCAAGCTGGGCGACGCGGCCCTCGACGCCCGGCTCGACCGCTTCATCGCCGCGCAACGGAAGATGGCGGCGGGCTACCGCGAGGGCTTCGACAAGTTCAACGCCACCGGCTTCGACTCGTCGGTCGGCGACATGGCCGTGCGCGGCATCGACCGCGAGCCCGCGCAGCTGCTGGACGATCTCGCCGCCGCCGTCGCCGCCAGGCGGGCGACGGTCGCGGACGCCGCCTTCCGGGCCGGCCGCCAGGCGCTGTGGATCGCGGTGGCGGTGATGCTGGCCGCCTGCGGCCTCGGGCTGGCGATCGGCGCCGCGCTGAGCCGGGGCGTCGTCGATCCACTGCTGCAGGCCACGCGCGTGGCCCGGGACGTCGCGGCCGGCGACCTGTCGCGCCCGGTGTCGGCCCGCGGACGGGACGAGACGGCCGGTCTGCTGCGCAGCCTCGGCGAGATGCAGTCGCAGCTGCGCCACCTGGTGGGCAGCGTGCGCGACAACGCGCAGCAGGTGGCCACCGCCAGCGCGCAGATCGCGCAAGGCAACCAGGACCTGAGCCAGCGCACCGAGCGCCAGGCCTCCGCGCTGCAGGCGGCGACTTCCACGATGGCGCATCTGGGCACGACCGCGCAGCACAGCGCGGACAACGCGTCCAAGGCCGATGCGCTGGCCGGCGCGGCGACGACCGTGGCGGTCCGCGGCGGCGCGATGGTCGAACGCGTCGTGAGCACCATGCACGGCATCAACGAGAGCTCGCGCCGCATCGCGGAGATCATCTCCGTCATCGACGGCATCGCGTTCCAGACCAACATCCTGGCCCTGAACGCCGCGGTCGAGGCCGCACGGGCCGGCGAACAGGGCCGCGGCTTCGCCGTGGTGGCGGCCGAGGTGCGCAGCCTGGCCGGGCGCAGCGCCGAGGCGGCGCGCGAGATCAAGTCGCTGATCACGGCCAGCGTGGAACGCGTGGAGGAAGGCTCGCAGATCGTGGACGAGGCGGGGCGCACGATGCAGGAGATCGTCGCGGCGATCCAGCGCGTCGGGGCGCTGGTGCAGGACATCAGCACGGTCAACGCCCGGCAGCGCGGCGGCGTGCACCAGATCGGCGAGGAGATCGCACGCATGGACCAGTCCACGCAGCAGAACGCCGCCCTGGTCGAGGAAAGCGCGGCGGCGGCGGACAGCCTGCGTCACCAGGCCCGGCAGCTGGTGGACGCCGTCGCGGTCTTCAAGCTCGCCTGATCGCCTCGACGCGGCGGCTCGCGCGCGTCACGCGCGCCCCTGCACGAGCGCCTCGCCCGCCGTCGCCGCCACCGCGCGCCCCAGGCGCTCCAGCGCGGGCACGGGCAGCCGCGCCGACTGCCAGTACAGCGCGACGTCGATCGGCGTCCCCGGCGCCAGTTCGACGAGCAGCCCAGCCGCCAGGTGCGGCCGCACCAGGCTCTCCGGATGCATGCCCCAGCCGACGCCGGCGAGCGCGGCGTCCACCGAGGCCTGCGTAGCCGGCATGCGGTGCGCGGGCAGCGCCACGTCGCGCCGCAGCAGGCGGCGCACCCATTGCGACTGCAGCTCGTCGCGGCCGTCGAACTTGAAGCTGGGCGCGCGGGCGAACGCGTCGGCCGCGAGGCCGCCGGCCAGGTGGCGCGCGACGAACGCCGGGCTGGCCGTCGCCAGGTAGCGCAGCGCGCCCAGCCGCCGGCTGCGGCAGCCCTGCACCGGGCTGGCGATCGAGGTGACGGCGCCCAGCACGCGGCCGCGGCGCAGCCAGTCGGCGGTGTGGTCCTCGTTGTCGACGGCCAGCTCCAGCAGCGTCGCGTCCTCCTGCCCGAAGCGCGCCATCGCACCGACGAACCAGGTGCCCAGCGAATCGGCGTTGACCGCCACGCGCAGCGATGCCGGCCCCGGCGCCATGCCGGCCTGCGCGAGCTCGGGCAGGTCGCGGTGCAGCTCGGCCTCCAGCGCGCCCATCAGCTCCGCGTGGCGGCACAGGCGCGCGCCGGTCTCGGTGGCGGTGCAGGGCTGGCCGCGCACGACCAGCACCGAGCCGAGGCGCTCCTCGATCAGCTTGACGCGCTGCGAGATCGCCGACGGCGTCACCTTCAGCGCGCGCGCCGCGGCCTCGAAGCTGCCTTCGCGCACGACGGCGGCGACGGCCTGGATGAGGTGATGATCGATCATGCGGCTAATCTCGAATCAGCAATGCTAACTTGCCGCGAGGCCGCCCGGCTGCCGACACTGGCGCCATGGACTCGCAACTCGTCGCCTGGATCGCCGGCCTCTCGCTCGGGGCCTCGCTGGTCGTCGCCGTCGGCGCGCAGAACACCTTCGTGCTGCAGCAGGGCCTGCGGCGCGAGCGCGTGGGCCTCGTCGTGGCGGTGTGCCTGGGGCTGGACGCGATCCTGATGTCGCTGGGCGTCAGCGGCGTGGCGGCGGCGCTGGGGTCGCATCCGGCGCTGTTGGCAGCGATGGGCTGGGCCGGCGCGGCGTTCCTGCTCTGGTACGCGTGGCAGGCGGCGCGCCGGGCGCTGGCGGGCCAGGCGCTGGCGACCGACGCCGGCGGCGCGGCCCGGCCGGCGCGGGCGGTGCTGCTGCAGGCGCTCGCGTGCACGCTGCTCAATCCGCACGTCTACCTCGACACGCTGCTGCTGGTGGGCGCCGTCGGCGCGCAGCAGGCGCCGGCGCTGCGGCCGGCGTTCGTGGCCGGCTGCGTGAGCGCCAGCGCGGTCTGGTTCGTCGGCCTGGGGTTCGGCGCGCGCCTGCTCGCGCCGGTGTTCGCGCGCCCCGCCGCCTGGCGCTGGCTCGATGGCGGCGTGGCGGTCACGATGGGCTTGCTGGGCCTGCGGCTGGCGGCGGGCGTGCTGCGCGCCTGATTCTTCGCCCGGATCAGGGTATGTCCGGACAGGCATGACGCGGGCGCTTCATGCGCCTGTCATGGCCGGCGTTTCCACTGTGCGTCTGCCACCAGAACGGATCCGCCGACGGGATTTCGGCTAACGATCCGTTACCACCGCGTGTGTTCGCTGACAGCATCGAGGGGTTGACAGCCTCACAATGCCCGATCACACGCGGCGACCCCGCCGTGGTGCGACGGTTCCACAAGAGGGGCGCCCGACGCGCCTGAAGTCCATGCCCGTTGTAGCAATCATCAATCGCAAAGGCGGAAGCGGCAAGAGCACACTGGCGACGCAGGTGGCGGGTTGTCTCGCCAACCGCGGGCTGCAGGTGATGCTGGGCGACGTCGACCGTCAGCAATCCTCCCTCGCCTGGCTGCGCCGCCGCGCCGCGCAGCCGCTCGCGAAAAAGGCCGCGATCGTCGGCTGGGCCTTCAGCGCCAAGAGCGTGCTGCGGCCGCCCGCCGGCGTCACGCACGTGGTGCTCGACACCCCTGGCGGCCTGTCCGGCTTCGACCTGGCGCGCGTCGTCATGAGCGCGGACGCCATCCTGATCCCGGTCGGCGACTCCATCTTCGACCGCGAATCCGCGCTCGACTGCCACGCCGAGCTGATGACGCTGCCGCGCGTGGCCAGCGGCCGCTGCAAGGTCGGCATCGTGGGCATGCGCATGGACGCGCGCACCAAGCCCGCGCCGCGCATGCAGGCCTGGGCGACCGAGAATTCGCTGCCCTATGTCGGCTCGGTGCGCGAGTCGCAGCTCTATCCGCGCGGCGCCGAGTCCGGCCTGACCGTGTTCGACGTCGAACCCGAGCGCGTGCAGACCGACCTGGCGCAGTGGAAGCCCGTCATGGACTGGGTCGAGGCCGCCTGGGTCGCCGCCGAGAAGATGGAGGCCACGGCCAAGACGGCGGTGCCCGTGTCGGCGCCGTCGATCGCGCCGCAGGCCGCGACGCGCCGCCGCACGCTGGTGCGCGCGCCGCTGCCGGTGACCACCGCGCCCGCGTCGGAGTTCCGCGTCAGCCGCGAGATCGCGCGGCCCATGCCGCGCGCGCAGCGCTTCGGCTGGCTGTTCACGGTCTTCCGCGCCTGGGCCTGAGCGTCCCGGCCTCGCGGCCACTCGCGTGCCCGGACTCCGGCGACGGAACGGCCGACTTCGGGTCGCGGACGCGTCGCCGTACCGCCGTCAACCCCGAATAGCACGGACCGCCCACAGATCCGCGGGGAGCCCCGCCGCCCTGCCCATGCGCTAGTATTTGCGAGCGACCAGGGAGCTGCCACGGGCGGCGTCAGCGAACGTCCGAACCGCGGTCGATCGGCCTTGCACTGGCCGCTGGAGACCCGAATGAGGAGCTTGCTGCTGGCAGGGGCCTTGATCTGCGCGCCATCGGTCGCCTGGGTCCAGGGACACGGCCGGGTGCCGGAGCCGGCGCCATCGGCGGTCGTCCCGGGCGCGCTCTCCGCGGCCGCCCTGGCGGACGCCCGGCGCGTGGTGGCCGCCGCCGCCCAGCCCGCGGCGCCCTGGACCGGGCCGCGCAGCGGGCCGCGCGCCCAGTCCGGCAAGCTGCTGGCGGTCGTCAACGAGGACCTGCGCAACGGCGGCATCCTCAGCGTCAACGACGGCGTGCTGGAGGCGGCCAAGGTCGTCGGCTGGAAGGTGAAGGTGTTCGACGCGGGCGGGACGCCCGAAGGCCGCCGCAAGACGCTGGCCGAGGCGTTCGACAGCCACCCCGACGGCCTGGTGCTGGTGGGCGGCGACGCGCGGGTGCTGCGCCCCGGGCTGCTGCCGTTCGCCGAGCGCGGCATCCCCGTCGTGGGCTGGCATGTGGCCGCCAGGGCGGGGCCGGTGGCCGGAACGCCGGTCGCGATGAACGTGTCGACCGATCCGCTCGACGTGGCGCGCGTCGCCGCGCTGGCCGCGGTCGTGCAGTCCGGCGGGCGCGCCGGCGTCGTCATCTTCACCGACGGCAGCTTCGAGCTGCCCAAGGCCAAGTCGGACGCCATGGCGGCGGTCGTGCGCGAATGCGGCGGCTGCGCGCTGCTCGACGTGCAGGACATCGCCATCTCGCGCAGCGCCGACCTGATGCCGGGCGCGACGCGTGCGCTGCTGGCGCGCTACGGCAAGCGCTGGACGCACGCGCTGGCGATCAACGACATCTACTTCGACTACGCCGCGCCGGTGCTCACGCAGGCCGGCGTACCCGACGCCGGCCTGAGCATGCTGTCGGCGGGCGACGGCAGCGAATCGGCCTTCCTGCGCATCCGCGCCGGCACCTTCCAGACCGCCACGGTGGCCGAGCCGCTGAACCTGCAGGGGTGGCAGCTGGTGGACGAGACCAACCGGCTGCTGGCCGGCGAGCGCGTCAGCGGATACGTCTATCCCGCGCATCTGGTGACCGCCGACAACGTCGCCTCCGACGGCGGCGACCGCCTGCACTTCGACCCTGCCAACGGCTACCGCGACATCTACCGTCGCATCTGGAAGCGCCCGTGAAACGGCTGCCGCTCCCGCACTCGCTGGCCGCGCAGTTCGCGCTGGTGGTGTCGTGCCTCGTCGCGCTGGTGGGCGTGGTCGGCGCCACGACGATCTACTCGCTGGCCGACTCCGCCCAGTCGGTGCGCCTGCTGGCCGAGCGGCGCCTCGCGCGGCTGCAGGAGGCGCAGGACCTGCTGCAACACACCGTGAGCATCGAACGGATGGCGCTGCAGCTGTCGGCCATCGACACCGTCGACGGCGTCCGGGAGACGCATCGCCAGGTGATCGAGCACCTGGCCGCCTTCGACCGCCTGGTGGAGGGCCTGGCCGCGGCCGCCGCGAGCGACGACGTCGACGTGCTGGCCCTGCATCGCGCCAGCCAGCGCTTCCGCAACACCGTCAACATCGCGGCGCAGCGGCGCGAGACCGTGCTGGCCGGTGGCGCGGTCGCGCCGCCGGGCGCCGGCCTGTCGCTGGCCACTCTCGACGACGACCTGCGCAGCCAGGCCGACGCCCTGGCCATCGCGGCGCGCCGGCAGTCGGACTACTTCACGCGCGACTACCGCGACGCGGTGCAGCAGCTGGTCGACGAATCGCACCGCATGCAGCGCTGGATCATCGCCGAGCTGGTCGCCAGCCTGCTGCTGTCGTGGCTGATCGTGCGCGAACTGCTGGGGCGCCGCCTCGTGGCCCGCCTGCGCCAGGTGAGCCGCTCGCTGCGCCATGGCCAGGGCGACGACGCGCCGCGCGAGGTGCCGGTGCACGGGCGCGACGAGATCGCGGACATGGCCCGCGCCGTCGAGCAGTTCCTCGAGGACCGCCGCCAGCGCCGGCAGGCCGAGGACGCGCTGCAACGGCTCAACGCCGATCTCGAGGAGCGCGTGGAGCAGCGCACCGCCGAACTCAGCGCGGCCCTCGAGGGGCGCACGCGCGAGGTGCTCGAGCGCCAGCACGCGGAGCAGGCGCTGCGCGCCAGCGAGAACTTCCTGAACGGCATCGTCGAGAACATCCCCGACATGATCTTCGTCAAGGAGGCCGCGAGCCTGCGCTTCGTGCGCTTCAACCGGGCGGGCGAGCAGTTGCTGGGCCGCCACCGCGACGAGCTGATCGGCCATGACGTCCACGACCTGTTCCCGCCGCACGAGGCCGACTTCTTCGCGCTGAAGGACCGCGCCGTGCTGGAGTCGCGCCAGCTCGTGGACATCCCCGAGGAGGAGGTGCTCACCCGGCGCGGGACGCGCCTGGTGCACACGATGAAGATCCCCATCCTCGACGAGCACGGGCAGCCGCGGTTCCTGCTCGGGATCTCGCGCGACATCACCGAGCAGAAGCTCGCCGACGACGAGCTCCGGCGCCATCGCGAGCACCTCGAGGACATGATCCACGAGCGCACCGCGGAACTGCGCGTCGCCAAGGAGCTGGCCGACGCCGCGAGCCAGGCCAAGAGCGACTTCCTGGCCAACATGAGCCACGAGATCCGCACGCCGATGAACGCCATCCTCGGCATGGCCTACCTCGCGCTGCAGAGCGGCCTGAACCCGGAGCAGGCCAACTACGTGCAGAAGGTGCACGGCGCGGCCGAATCGCTGCTGGGCATCATCAACGACATCCTCGACTTCTCCAAGATCGAGGCCGGCAAGCTCGACATCGAGGCGATCCCGTTCAACCTCGGCGACGTCATGGACGGCCTGGCCAACCTGGTGGGCATGAGCGCGGAGCAGAAGGGGCTCGAGCTGATCTTGGCCGAGCCCCCGCGACTGCCCAAGGCGCTCGTGGGCGACCCGTCGCGGCTGCGCCAGGTGCTGCTCAACCTCGGCTACAACGCCGTCAAGTTCACCGAACGCGGAGAGATCGTGGTGGCGATCGCGATCGTCGACCGCACGGCGGACGGCGTGACCCTGCGCTTCGAGGTGCGGGACACAGGCATCGGCATGACGCCCGACGAGCAGCGCCGCCTGTTCCAGCCGTTCTCGCAGGCCGATGCCTCCACCAGCCGGCGCTACGGCGGCACCGGCCTGGGCCTGGCGATCAGCCGCCAGCTCGTGCGCCTGATGGGAGGCGAGATGGAGGTCGAGAGCACGCCCGGCGCCGGCAGCCGGTTCCGCTTCGCCCTGCGCTTCGCCGTCCAGGCGGAGGGCAAGGAGCAGCCCGCGCTGGCGGTCGGGCCGGCGCAGGGCAACCGCATCCTGATCGTCGACGACAACGCCAGCGCCCGCGAGATCCTGGCCGCGATGAGCGCCGCGCTCGGCCTGCGCGCCGACACCGCCCCTAGCGGCGAGGAGGCGTTGCACGCCGTCGCCCTCGCCGACGCCGGCGACGAGCCGTATCGCGCGATCCTGCTCGACTGGAAGATGCCTGGCCTGGACGGCGTGGAGTGCGCGCAGCGGCTCGCCCAGCGCGAGAGCCGCCATCCGACGCCGGCCGTGCTGATGCTGACCGCGTTCAGCCGCGACATGGTGCTGCGGCGCCTGGCGCAATGCCAGGTCACCGTCGGCGCGCTGCTGGTCAAGCCGGTGACGCCCTCCACGCTGTTCGACGTCTGCAACGCGGTGCTCGGCCTGGAGGCGCCGCCGCCCACGCGCGCGACCAAGCGCGAGGAAGCGTTGCTGGCGCACCAGGCGCAGCTGCGCGGCACGCACCTGCTGCTGGCGGAGGACAACGCCATCAACCGCGAGATCGCGCTGACGATCCTGACCCGTGCGGGCATCCGCGTGAGCGTCGCGCACAACGGCCAGGAGGCGCTGGACATGCTCGCCGCGCGATCGTTCGACGGCGTTCTGATGGATTGCCAGATGCCCGTTCTGGACGGCTACGCGGCGACGCGCGAACTGCGTCGCAACGCGCGCTGGCAGGCCTTGCCGGTCATCGCGATGACGGCCAACGCGATGGTGGGGGACCGCGACAGGGCGCTCGCGGCCGGGATGAACGACCACATCGCCAAGCCCATCAAGATCGACGAGATGTTCGCGACGCTGGCGCGCTGGATACGGCCGGCCGCGGCCGATGCCGGTGCGGCCGGCATCGCAGGCGTCGAGGCCGGGCCGGATGCGCTGGCGGACCTGTCGGGCATCGACTGCCGCGCCGGCATCGCCGCGATGATGGGCGACGAAGCGCTGTACCGCCACCTGCTGCGCATGTTCCGCGACCGCGAGGGCGATTTCGCGCAGCGCTTCCGGACCGCGCGCGAACGCGGCGCCGCGGCGGCGGCGCTGCGCATGGCGCACGACCTGAAGAGCGTGAGCGGCTCGCTCGCCGTCGTGGCCGTGCACGAAACGGCCGTCGACCTGGAGCACGCCTGCCTGGCCGGAGCCGACGACGCGGCCATCGCGCGGCTCGTCAGCGACGTCGACGGGCGCCTCGCCCCCGTGATCGCGCAGCTGCGCGCGTTGTGAGCCCGCCGCCGCGGCCGCTCAATCGAGCTGGAAGCGCGCCACCACCTGGTGCAGGCGATCGCCCTGCTCCTTGAGGCTCTCGGCCGCGGCGGCGCTCTGTTCCACCAGCGCCGCGTTCTGCTGCGTCATCTGGTCGAGGTCGTTGACCGCGACGCTGATCTGCTCGATGCCGTGGTTCTGCGCGCCGGCCGCCGAGGCGATCTCGCCGATGACGTCGTTGACGCCGCGCACCGCGCGCACGATCTCCGTCATCGTCGTGCCCGCGTCCTGCACCAGCACGGCGCCCGCCTCGATCCGGTCGACCGAGGCCTGGATCAGCGACTTGATCTCCCTGGCCGCGACCGCGCTGCGCTGCGCGAGCGTGCGCACCTCGGAGGCGACCACCGCGAAGCCGCGCCCCTGCTCGCCCGCGCGGGCCGCCTCGACGGCGGCGTTGAGCGCGAGGATGTTGGTTTGGAACGCGATGCCGTCGATGACGGCGATGATGTCGACGATCTTGCGCGACGCGCCGCTGATCTCGTCCATCGTGCGCACGACGCCCTGCACCGTCTCGCCGCCACGCACCGCGATCTCGGACGCGCTACTCGCCAGCTGCGTGGCCTGGCGCGCCGATTCGGTGTTGTGGCGGATGTTGTCGGCCATCTGCTGGATCGCGGACACGGTGAAATGCAGGCTGCCGGACTGCTTCTCGGTGCGCACCGACAGGTCCAGGTTGCCCGTCGCGATCTCGGCCGAGGCGGTCGCCACGGAGTCGACGCCCTGGCGCACCGTCCCGACCAGCTCGCGCAGGCCGGCCTGCATTTCGCGCAACGCGGCCAGCAACCGCCCTGCTTCGTCGCCACCGCCGTTCGGGATGCTTTGCGTCAGGTCGCCCTTGGCCACGTCGCGCGCGCTGCGCGAGGCGGCGGTCAGCGAGCCCGCGATGCGGCGGGCGACGGCCAGCGCCAGCACCAGGCCCAGCACGACGCTGAGGACGACGGCGGCGCAGATGACGATGCGCGTGCGCGATGCCGCGCTCTCCGCCGACTGCACCAGCGCGTCGGCGTTGCGGTCGTTGAGCTTGAGCAGCGTGTTCAGGCTCTCGTTCATGGCATCGAAGAGCTTGCGGTAGTCGCCCTCCATCGCCTTGATGCCGAAGTCGCCCGACAGCGAGAGCACCTTGTCGTTGCCCTGCAGGTAGCTGCCCCACTGGCCCGCGAAGGCGTCGAAGGCGGCGCGCTCGTCGCCGGACGTCGCCACGGCGCGGAACTTGTCGCTCGTCGCCGCGAGCGTGCCCGTGAGCTCGGCGATGTGGGCCTTGAGCCGCTTCTGGTCGTCCTCGGCATCCGCCACCATGTGGGCGTACTGCGTCGCGCGGAGCTCGAGCACGGTCGCCCGCAGCGCGCCCAGCAGGCGCACGCGCGGCAGCGCGTCGCCGGCGACCACGCGCACCTGGCGGCTGACGTGGTCGAGCTCGAACACCGCGAGCCCGCCGACCATCGTCGTGAACGCCAGCACCGTCGCGAGGACGACCAACATCTTCGTGCCGATCCGCAGATCGTCGAACCATTTCCACATGGGCTTCTCCGGGCCTGGCGCGGGAGCCGCGCCGTGTCGCCTTGCTTATCGGCAGCCTGCAGGCGCCACTTGAAGCGGAAGGGCCCGCGCGGGCCAAGAAAATCACGCCGCGCGGCACGTTCGTCCGGCGCCGCGACGGCCGACGCGACAGTGGCGCGGCGGCGCGGGTTTCTTTCTATTAGTTCGTTGCTCGCACTAATCTAGGATTTTTCGATCGAGCGGATTCCCGGAGCACAACGCGGACGTGCCGTTCGCAACCTGAGGACCGTTCGACATGAGGAACACTTCCGGACCACGCCGGCGCGACCTGCTCGCCGCCGCGGTCCTGCCGCTGGCCGCCTGGCCCGCCGGCGCGGCGCGCGGCGCCGGCGCCGCGCAGCGCCGCATCGAGCTGGACGTCGCCCGCGCGAGCCGGCCGCTGGACCGCTTCTTCAACGACTGCGTCGGCTCCGACTACCCCGGCACGCTGTACCGGCCGGACACGCTGGCCCAGCTGAAGACCGCGGTCGACGAGCTGGGCTTCCGCCGGCTGCGCTTCCACGCGATCTTCCACGACGTGTTGAAGACCGTCACGCGCGACGCGCAAGGCCGCCTCGCGTTCGACTTCGCCGGCATCGACAAGCTCTACGACGCGCTGCTGGAGCGCCGCATCCGGCCGCTGGTCGAGCTCGGCTTCACGCCCAAGGCGCTGGCGACGTCCGACAGCAAGATCTTCTGGTGGGCCGGCAACACCTCGCATCCGAAGCCCGACGACTGGGTCGCGCTGGTCGACGCCTTCGTGCGCCACCTGCTGCAGCGCTACGGCGCGGACGAGGTGCGGCGCTGGGAGTTCGAGGTCTGGAACGAGCCCAACCTCGACGGCTTCTGGGAGCATGCCGACCAGCAGGCCTACTTCGACCTCTACACGCGCACGGCCACGGCCATCAAGGCGATCGACGCGCAGCTCAAGGTCGGCGGCCCGTCGACCGCGGGGGCGGCCTGGGTGCCCGAGTTCCTGGCGCACGCGAAGGACAGCGGGACGCCGGTGGACTTCATCACCACCCACGCGTACGGCGTCGACGCCGGCTTCCTGGACGAGTTCGGCGTCGAGGACCGGCAGCTCTCGCCCTCGCCCGACGCCATCGTCGGCGACGTGCGCCGCGTGCGCGCCCAGATCGAGGCCTCGCATCGGCCGGGCCTGCCGCTGTACTTCACCGAGTGGAGCACCAGCTACAACCCGCGCGACAAGGTGCACGACAGCTACATGAGCGCGGCCTACGTGCTGGGCAAGCTGCGGCAGTCGCAGGGGCTCGCGCAGTCCATGAGCTACTGGACCTTCACCGACCTGTTCGAGGAACCGGGCCCGCCCGACGCGGCCTTCCACGGCGGCTTCGGGATGATGACGCGCGACGGCCTGCGCAAGCCGGTCTGGTTCGCCTACAAGTACCTGGCCGCGCTGCGCGGCAACGAGGTGCCGGTGTCCGACCCGCAGTGCTGGGCCGCCGCGGATGCGGACGGCGTGCAGGCGGTGATCTGGGACTGGCGCAACCCGGACCAGCGCGTCAGCAACCGCTCGTTCTTCGGCAAGCCGCAGCCGGCGCGCGATCTCGCGCCGGCGTCCGTCGCCCTGAGCGGCCTCGCGCCCGGCCGCTATCGGCTGTCGCTGCATCGCACGGGCTACATGGCCAACGACGCGCACACGGCGTACTTGCGCATGGGCGAGCCCAAGGATCTCGACCCGGCGCAGCTGCAGCGCCTGCAGGACATGACGCGCGACCTGCCGGAGTCGGAGCGCGACGTTCGCGTCGGCAAGTCCGGGCGCCTCGCGCTGCAGGTGCGCCTGCGCACGCACGACGTCGTGCTGCTGCGCCTCGAGCGATCGGGCGCTTGAACACGGGCTGCGGCGCCCACGCGGACGCCGCGGCCCCGCCTTCGCTCAGGCCGTCCAGGCCAGCTCGGCGCCCTCGGCCACGACGGGGCTGGTGCGGCCGTCGACGTCCAGGCGCCAGTCGCGCAGCGCGCCCTCGGTGACCTTCGCGACGTAGCGCCCGCCCTGCCGCGCGACGCTGCCGCGCGCGGCAACGCGGCCGTCTAGCGCGGCGACCGTGAACGGCGCGGTCGCGCCGTCGGCCAGCGCGAACACGCGCAGCGTGGTGCCGCGGGCGAAGTCGTAGTCCGGCCGCTCCTGCTCGGCACCCCAGGGCAGCACGGTGTTCGCGGGCACGTACGCCGGCAGGCTCATGAAGTCGTGCGTCTCGCGGTACCAGCGTCCGCCCGTACGCACCTGGCCGGACAGCAGGTGCGTCCACGTGCCTTCCGGCAGATAGAAGTCGACCTCGCCGGACTCCTGGAACACCGGCGCGACGAGCAGCGACTCGCCGAGCTGGTACTGGCGATCCAGCGGCGCGCAGGCCGGGTCGTGCGGGTGCTCCATCATCATCGAGCGCATGACGGGCACGCCCGTCTCCGCGGCCTGGATCGCCTTCGCGTACAGGTAGGGCATCAGGCGGTGCTTGAGCTGCGTGAAGACGCGCAGCACGTCGCAGCTCTCCTCGTCGACCAGCCAGGGCACGCGGTAGAAGCTGCTGCCGTGCAGGCGGCTGTGCGAGGACAGCAGGCCGAACTGGATCCAGCGCTTGTAGACGGCCGGCGGCGGGTTGCCCTCGAAGCCGCCGATGTCGTGGCTCCAGAAGCCGAAGCCGCAGGTGGTCAGCGACAGGCCGCCGCGCAGGCTCTCGGCCATCGACTCGAACGTCGACCAGCAGTCGCCGCCCCAGTGCACCGGAAAGCGCTGCGCCGAGGCGTAGGCCGAGCGCGCGAAGACGACCGCGTCGTCGTCGCCGCGCACCGCGCGGATCAGGTCGAACACCGACTCGTTGTACTGCAGCGGGTAGAGGTTGTGCATCTCCACCGGGTCCGAGCCGTCGTGGTACATCACCCCGGTATCCGGGATGCGCTCGCCGAAGTCGGTCTTGAAGCAGTCGACGCCCATCTCCAGCAGCCGGCGCAGGTGGCCCTGGTACCAGGCCACCGCCTTCGGGTTGGTGAAGTCGACGATGGCCATGCCGGGCTGCCACTGGTCGGTCTGGAACACGCGGCCGTTCGTCCGCTTGATGAAGTAGCCCTCGCGCGCACCCTCGGCGAACAGCGGCGACTTCTGCGCGACGTACGGGTTGATCCAGAGGCTGATCTTCAGCCCTCGCGCGCGCAGCCGCGCGAGCATCGCCTTCGGGTCCGGGAACTGGCGCGTATCCCACTCGAAGTCGCACCACTGGAATTCGCGCATCCAGAAGCAGTCGAAGTGGAACACCGACAGCGGCAGCTCGCGCCGCTTCATCTCGTCGATGAACGAGGTGGTGGTTGCCTCGTCGTAGTCGGTCGTGAACGATGTCGTCAGCCACAGGCCGAAGGTCCACGCCGGCGGCAGCGCCGGCTTGCCGGTGAGCGCGGTCAGGCGTTGCACGACGTCCTTGGGCGTCGGGCCCTGGATGACGAGGTAGTCCAGGCTCTCGCCCTCGCGGCTGAACTGCACGCGCGCCGTCTTCTCGGACGCGACCTCGAACGACACCGGCCCCGCCTCGTTGACCAGCACGCCGTAGCCGCGGCTGGTCATGTAGAACGGCACGCTCTTGTAGGCCTGCTCGCAGGCGGTGCCGCCGTCGCGGTTGCTGTTCTCCACCACCTGGCCGTTCTTGACCCAGGGCGTGAAGCGCTCGCCCAGGCCGTAGACCGTCTCGCCCACCGACAGCCCGAGCTGCTCGTGCACGTAGTTGCCCTTGCCGGCCCACTGCACGTAGGCCAGGCCGCGCCAGCCGCTGCGCGTCAGCACGCGCTCGCCCTCGCGGAAGACCAGGCCCCAGTCGTCGCCCTTGAGGACGTCGACGGACAGGCCGCCCGAGGTCAGCGTGGCGCGCGCCTCGCCGTCCTCGACGACGACGTCGGGGCGTCCGGCGCCGGGCATCGGGATGCCCAGGCGCGGCGCGTCGGATTCGCTGAAGTGCTCCGCCTTCACGCGGATGACGCCGGGCATCGGCGAGCTGATGGTCAGCGTCAGCGTCGGGCCTTGCAGCGTGTCGCCGCGGTGGCGGATCGGGCGCGTGGTCGCGAGCACCACCAGCCGGTCATGGTGGGCTTCGACCGCGTACGCCTGGGCCGCGTAGTGCGCGGCGACCCCGGGCTGCAGGAGCCACTGTCCATCCGTGAATTTCATAGCGTGTCTACAACGAGCTCGAGCGAGCGGTTCGCGCAGTCTAGGTGATTTAACATTAAATCGGAATAGCCTTCATCGCGGGATCGGCGCCGAGATGGCGCGCGATGTAGTCGGCGTGGTCGGGCATGGCGGCGACCGTGCCCGCGATGGCGCGGTGCAGACGCGCGAAGTGGGTGCGCAGCGCCTGCTCGTCGATGCGGTCGATGAACGGATCCCAGGCCTGCGGCGTCACGCCCAGGCCGTAAAGGATGGAGATGAAGGACGGCTCGGCGAAGCCGTCGCGGTCGATGATGGCCACGCGGCCCGAGGAGCGGAACAGCTCGATCTGGTGGCGCAGCGTGTCCGGGATCGGCATCGCCGCGCAATGGCGCCAGAACGCGGAGTCGTCGCGCTGCGTGAGCTTGTAGTGCATCACGATGAAGTCGCGGATGCTTTCGTATTGCAGCGCGATCTTGCGGTTGTACTCGTCGGCCAGGTGCGGCGCGAAGTCGCGGTCGGGGAAGTTCTCGATCAGGCGGCCGACGCCGTCCATGATCAGCTGGATGCTGGTGGACTCCAGCGGCTCCACGAAGCCGGCCGCCAAGCCGAGCGCGACGCAGTTGCGCACCCATGTCCTGCGGCGGCGGCCGGTGGTGAAGCGCAGCGGGCGCGGGTCGCCGAGGGCGGGCGTGTCCAGGCCTTCGAGCAGCACGCGCGCGGCCTCGTCGTCGCTCGTGAAGCGGCTGCAGTAGACGTGGCCGTTGCCGGTGCGGTGCTGAAGCGGGATGCGCCATTGCCAGCCGGCCGCCTTCGCGGTCGACATCGTGTACGGCGTGAGCCGGCCCGCGCGGGCGCTCGGCACGGCCAGCGCGCTGTCGCAGGGCAGCAGGTCGCTCCAGTCCTCGTAGCCCGCGTGCATCGCGCCCTCGATCAGCAGGCCGCGGAAGCCCGAGCAGTCGATGAACAGGTCGCCCTCGACGCGGCGGCCGTCGGCCAGCTTGAGCGCCTCGACGAAGCCGTCGGCAGCCCGCAGTTCCACTTCGACCACGGTGCCCTCGATGCGCTGCGCGCCGCGCTGCATCGCGTACTCGCGCAGGTAGGCGGCGTACAGGCCGGCGTCGAAGTGATACGCATACGAGTACCCGTTCGCGGCAGAGGGCGTGTCGCCCTGCGGCGGCGTGAAGCGATTGGCGCGCGCCATCACGGTGGACGTGGACCACTCCTCGTAAGACGCCATGCCGCCGGCGCGCGCCAGGCGCAACCAGTGCATGAACGACGAGCGCCCGTCGATGGCCGGACCGAAGTCGCCGAAGCCGTGGAAGAAGCGATGGCCGAGGCGACCCCAGTCGCGGAACTCGATGCCCAGCTTGAAGCTCGCCTGGGTGCGGTGCACGAAGTCGGCACCGTCAAGGCCCAGGCTGCGGTTGTAGAAGCGGATGGTGGGCAGCGTGGCCTCGCCGACGCCGATGGTGCCGATGTCGGGCGACTCGACGAGCACGATCTCGCACGGCGGACCGCCGCCCTGCCGCAGCTTCTGCGCGAGCGGCGCCGCGGCCATCCAGCCCGCCGTGCCGCCGCCGACGATGACGATCCTGCGCAGGGCATTGTCGTTCATGGGTTCCTTTCCAAATCGCGAAGACGCACGCGCGCTCGCGCCGCGTCTCGCGCGGGAGCGAACCTTGAGGCCAAGGCGGGCGGCTGTACCTAGGTGTTTCCACGAGCTTTATTTCGTCCATTGGTCGAACTAATATTTTTCGAACCTGCCTGCCGGTCTCCCCCCGTTCGTTGCCGCGACCATGCCGGTCGCACCTTCTCCTTCGGGTGAAACCCGAATGATTTAAGGTTAAATCGTTAACCGGGCATTCAGGAAAATTTAAGGTTAAATCGTCTTGGCCTTTCTCGCCGACCTTCCCCGCCTCTGGCCCGCGCACGCCGCCGCACCGCGGCCCGCGGGCGCGGCCGCTGCCCGCGCATCCGATCGCCCGGACGCGTCCGGCCAGCAGCGCCTGCTCAAGGGCATCAACCGCATGGCGCTGGTGCGCCAGCTGTGCGCGAAGCCGGGCCAATCGCGCGCCGACCTCGCGGCCAGCGTGCAGCTGACCAAGTCGACGGTCAGCCTGCTGGTGCGCGAGCTGATCGCCGAGGGCTGGCTGCTCGAGCGCGAGAGCGTGGCCACCGGCGACATCGGCCGCCGCCCGACGCCGCTGTTCATCGACCCGACGCGCCTGGTGCTGCTGGGCGCCGAGATCGGCGTCGAGTCCGCGCGCATCGTCGCCACCACGCTGGTGGGCGAGGTGCTCGCCGGCGCGCAGGTCGAGCACGGCGCCGACCGCGGCGCCGATGCCTGCATCGCACGCCTGGCGACGGCCCTGGTCGACCTGCGCCGACAACTCGACGGTGGTGCGCGGGAGGTGATCGGCGTCGGCATCGGCCTGCCCGGCGGCGTCGACGAGACCCGCGGTTTCCTGCACTTCGCGCCCAACCTCGGCTGGCGCGACGTCGCCGTCGGCGCGCTGCTGGAAAAGGCGCTCGCCGGCTCCGAGCTCGCCGGCGTGCCGCTGTTCCTGCAGAACGAGGCCGACGTCGCGGCGCTCGGCGAGCTCGAGTTCGACGCGGGCGCCGCGGCCGACCCGCTGCTGTACGTCAGCATCAACCACGGCGTGGGCGCGGGCGTGATCGTCGGCGACCGCCTGCTGATCGGCAGCCGCGGCTTCGCCGGCGAGATCGGCCACACCATCCTGCAGCCCGCGGGCCCGCCGTGCTCGTGCGGCCGGCGCGGCTGCGCCGAAGCCCTGATCGGCGCGCGCGCCATGCTGCCGGCGACCGCCCGCCGCGGGCGCGCGACCTCGCTGGCGGGCGTCGCCAGGCGCCTCGCCAAGGGCGACGAGGAAACGCATCGGGCCGTCGCGACGGCCGGCGGCCATCTCGGCACGCTGCTGCAGAACCTGGCCGCGGCCTACGACCCGGCGTGCATCGTGCTGGGCGGCGCCGGCGTGGCGCTCGGCGACGCGTTCGTCGAGCCGGCGCTGCGCACGCTGCGCGACTACTGCGGCGCGGCCGACCTGCCCGTCCCCACGGTGCGGCTGTCGCAGCGCGGCGCCGACGCGGTGGCCGTGGGTGCGGCCGCGCTCGTGCGCTATCGCCTCACGCGCCCGCTGATCGCGGCCATCGAGCGCCACGCGGTGCGGGGGGAGCAGTGATGTTCCTGGGCATCGATCTGGGCACCTCCGAAGTCAAGCTCCTGCTGCTGGACGCGGCGGGCGGCATCGTCGGCCAGGCCGGCGCGCCGCTGGACGTCTCGCGTCCGCAGCCGCTGTGGTCGGAGCAGCCTCCGGCGCAATGGTGGCGCGCCACGCACGACGCGGTCGCGCGGCTGCGCGCGGCGCATCCGGCGGAGTTCGCGCGCGTGCAGGGCATCGGCTTGTCGGGCCAGATGCACGGCGCCGTGCTGCTCGACGCCGACGACGCCGTGCTGCGCCCCGCGATCCTCTGGAACGACGGCCGCAGCCACGCCGAATGCGCGGAGCTCGGCGAGCGCGCGCCGCGCCTGCACGACATCGCGGCCAACCTCGCGATGCCCGGCTTCACGGCGCCCAAGCTGCTGTGGGTGCGGCGCCACGAGCCCGAGGTCTTCGCCCGCGTGCGCAGCGTGCTGCTGCCCAAGGACTGGCTGCGGCTGCAGCTCACCGGCCAGAAGGTGTCCGACCCGTCCGACGCCGCCGGCACGCTGTGGCTGGACGTGGCCGCGCGCGACTGGTCCGACGAGCTGCTCGCCGCCTGCGGCCTGAGGCGCACGCACATGCCGCGCCTGGTCGAGAGCAACGCGCCGTCCGGCGTCGTGCGGCCCGAGCTCGCGCAGGCCTGGGGGCTGGGCCCCGAGGTCGTCGTGGCCGGCGGCGCGGGCGACAACGCCGCCAGCGCGATCGGCGTCGGCGCCACCGAGCCGGGCGACGGCTTCATCTCGCTGGGCACGTCCGGCGTGCTGTTCGTCGTGAACGATCGCCATCGCGCCAACGCCGCGTCGGCCGTGCACGCGTTCTGCCACGCGCTGCCGCGCCGCTGGCACCAGATGAGCGTGATGCTGTCGGCCGCCAGCTGCCTGAAGTGGTTCGTGCAGTTCAGCGGCGCCGCCGACGAGGCGACGCTGCTGTCCGAAGTGGCCGCGCTGTCGCCCGACGCGCTGGCCGAGGCGCCGCTGTTCCTGCCCTACCTGGCCGGCGAGCGCACGCCGCACAACGACCCGTTCGCGCCCGGCGTGTTCTACGGGCTGTCGCACCAGAGCGGCCGCGCGCTCGGCGCCTACGCCGTGCTCGAGGGCGTGGCCTTCGGCCTGGCCGACGGCCTCGCCGCGCTGCGCGACTCGGGCACCACGGTGCGGCGGCTGTCGCTGGTGGGCGGCGGCGCCCGCAGCGCGCTGTGGGCGCAGTTGATCGCCGACGCGCTGGACGTCGAGATCGTCCTGCCCGCCGGCGCCGACGCCGGCGGCGCGCTCGGCGCCGCGCGCCTGGGCTGGATGGCCACCGGCGCGAGCGTGCAGCAGGCCTGCGCCAAGCCCGCCGTCGCGGCGCGCTTCGTGCCCGACCCGGCGCGCCACGCGACCCTCGCGCCGCGCTTGCAGCGCTTCCGCCAGATCTACCGACAACTCAAGCCCCTGTGGGGCAGCGCCGCGGCGTGAGCCGGGCCGACGATCACCCCGACCGAGAACCTCAATGACTTCGTATTTCAAGGACATCGCCCCGATCCAGTACCGCGGGCCCGACAGCGACGACGCGCTGGCCTTCCGCCACTACGACAAGGACCGCCTGGTGCTGGGCAAGCGCATGGAGGACCACCTGCGCTTCGCCGTCTGCTACTGGCACACCTTCTGCTGGAACGGCCTCGACCCGTTCGGCGCCGGCACCTTCCAGCGCCCGTGGTTCGAGGGCGGCTCGCCCATGGAGCTGGCGCGCATCAAGGCCGACGCGGCGTTCGACTTCTTCGCGAAGCTTGGCGCGCCCTACTACTGCTTCCACGACCGCGACGTCGCCCCCGAAGGCGCCACGCCGCGCGAGAGCCGCGAGAACTTCCTGCGCATGGTCGACGTGCTGGGCGCGCACCAGCAGCGCACCGGCATGAAGCTGCTGTGGGGCACGGCCAACCTGTTCAGCCATCGCCGCTTCATGTCGGGCGCGGCCACCAATCCCGACCCCGCGATCTTCGCGCTGGCCGCCGCGCAGGTGCGCGACGCGCTCGAGGCCACGCAGCGCCTGGGCGGCGAGAACTACGTGCTGTGGGGCGGCCGCGAGGGCTACGAGACGCTGCTGAACACCGACGTCGGCCGCGAGCTGGACCAGATGGGCCGCTTCCTCAACCTCGTCGTCGAGCACAAGCACCGGATCGGCTTCAAGGGCACGATCCTGATCGAGCCCAAGCCGCGCGAGCCGTCCAAGCACCAGTACGACTTCGACGTCGCCACCGTCTACGGCTTCCTGGTGCGCCACGGCCTGGACAAGGAGGTCAAGGTCAACATCGAGGCCAACCACGCCACGCTGTCCGGCCACAGCTTCGAGCACGAGATCGCCACCGCGGGCGCGCTCGGCATCCTGGGCTCGATCGACATGAACCGCGGCGACCCGCAGCTGGGCTGGGACACCGACCAGTTCCCGCACAACGTGCCCGACACCGCGCTGGCGATGTACCACATCCTGCAGGCCGGCGGCCTGGGAAGCGGCGGCCTGAACTTCGACGCCAAGGTGCGCCGCCAGTCGATCGACGCGGTCGACCTGTTCCACGGCCACATCGGCGGCATGGACGTCTCCGCGCGCGGCCTGCTGGTGGCCGAACGGATGATCCTCGACGGCCGCCTGAAGGGCGCCGTCGACGCGCGCTACGCCGGCTGGAACACGGCGCACGGCCAGGCCGTGCTCGCGGGCCGGGTGTCGCTCGCCGAGCTCGCCGACCAGGCGCTGGCCGCCAACGTCGACGTGCCACCCGTCTCGGGCCGCCAGGAGGCGCTCGAGAACCTCGTCAACCGCTTCTGCGGCAACTGAGGGCCACGCCACGCGCAATTTTTCCCGGCAGTCCCCGTACTGACCCACCACGCACCCCCCATCATTGGCGGGGATTCGATCGTTATCAAAAAGAGTAGAACGACATGAGACATTTCAAGAGGACAGCGTTGTCTATCGCGGCGGCGCAAGCGGCCCTGATGTGGAGTGGTGTGGCGATGGCGCAGTCGGCGCCGGCGCCGGCCGCCGCCGCGAGCACTCCGCCCGCGCAGGAAGGGGTCACCCAGGTGGTGGTCACCGGCCAGCGCGCGGCCCTGCAGTCGGCGCAGAAGCTCAAGCAGAACGCCGAGGAGGTGCTCGACTCGATCGTCGCGGCCGACATGAAGCTGCCCGATCGCTCCGTCACCGAGGTGCTGCAGCGCGTCGTCGGCGTGACCATCGACCGCACCATGGCCAAGGACGACCCCGAGCACTTCTCCGTCGAGGGCTCGGGCGTGATGATCCGCGGCCTGAGCTGGGTCCGCTCGGAGCTGAACGGACGCGACTCGTTCTCCGCCAACGGCGGCCGCTCGCTCAACTTCGAGGACGTGCCGCCCGAGCTGCTGACCGCCGTCGACGTCTACAAGAACCCGTCCGCGGAGCAGATCGAGGGCGGCATCGGCGGCCTGGTCAACCTGCGCACGGCCATGCCGTTCGACTACACGGGCTTCAAGGCCGCGCTCACCACCAAGGCCAGCTGGGCCAAGCTCAAGGGCGGCAAGCCGACGCCGGAATACTCGGGCCTGATCTCCGACCGCTGGCACACCCCGATCGGCGACTTCGGCGCGCTGGTGGACCTGGCCTACTCGGAAAGCGCCACCCGCACCGACTACATCCAGGTCGAGCCGTACTTCAAGGTCACCGACGACGAGGGCGCCTCGGTCTGGGCCCCGAAGGGCGCGGCCTGGCGCACGCTGAACTTCGACCGCAAGCGCACCGGCATCTACAGCGCGCTGCAGTGGAAGAACGACAGCGTCGAGTCCTCGCTGACCTACTTCAAGTCGCGCTACAAGATGAAGTGGGACGAGAACGCGATCTTCGCGCAGTCGACCTGGCACAACATCAAGGTCAAGGCCGGCGGCACCTACGACAGCCAGGGCGTGCTCCAGACGGGCACGCTGTACGACACCGCGGACAACGGCATCAACTTCGGCGTCGACACCCGCGTCGCCACGCGCAACTCGAACACCGGCGACCTGGCGTGGAACCTGCGCTGGAAGGCCTCGAACAAGTGGGCGTTCAGCACGGACCTGCAGCTGATCCGGTCCACGACCAACGACCTCGATTCCACCGTCGCCACGGGCGTGCAGCTGCCCGAGGAGCCCGTCACCCTGACGGGCGGCATCCCCAGCCTGAACTTCAGCGACGCCGATCGCACCTACCTGGCCGACCCGGCCAACTACTACTGGGCGTTCACCCAGGAGCACCTCGACAGGAGCTCGGCCAACGAGAACGTGCTGCGCGGCGACGCGGAGTACACCATCGACGACCCGATCTTCAACTCGGTGCGCTTCGGCCTGCGCCTGACCAAGCGCGGCGCGGTCACGACCAACTCCAACCCGAGCTACCACTGGGCCGCCGTCACGCAGCCGTGGCAGGTGGGCTGGGACATCAGCAAGCTCGCCTACCTGAACGACCCGCGCTTCAGCGGCAACACGCACACCCACGACTTCACCAACTTCTTCGGCGGCAAGATCTCGGTGCCGTCGCTGGTCGTGCCCGACACATCGGTGGCCGCCGGCTATCCCGACAGCTACGCCGCGCTCCACAAGTACCACGACATCCTGTGCGCGGAGCAGGCCGCGGCGCAGGGCTGGAGCAGCGGCTGCGCGACCTGGAGCCCCGCGACCTTCGGCACCGACCCGGCCGGCACCAACGACCAGGACGAGCACACCGAAGGCGCCTACGGCCAGCTGCGCTTCAGCATGGACGACCTGAAGTTCCCGGTCGAGGGCAACGTCGGCCTGCGCTACGTGCACACCAATTCGGTGGCGCACGGCTACACGGTGTTCACGCCGGCGACGGTGACGGTGCCGGCGGGCGGCACCGTCGGCGGGTTGACCGTCCCGACGATGCCGGCGTTCTCGAAGTCGCAGGACTACCAGCACTCGTACGACGACCTGCTGCCCAGCCTGAACCTGAAGATGAACGCGTCCGACAAGCTGCAGTTCCGCGCCGCGTTCGCCTCGGCGATCTCGCGCCCGGACTTCTCCGACATGCAGGCCTACACCACGCTGTCGCAGAACGTCACCACGCAGACCACCGGCAACCAGACCAACGTCACGGCGGTCACCTACACCGGCACGGCCAACGGCAACCCGCTGCTCAAGCCGGTGAAGTCCAACCAGATCGACCTGACCGCCGAGTGGTACTTCGCGCCGACCGGCTCGTTCACGGCGGCCGTGTTCGACAAGCAGCTGCGCGACATCGTCGTCAAGCAGACGTCCATCGTGGCGCTGCCGGACACGGACGGGAACCTGCACGACTTCACGGTCACCAGCCCGGTCAACGGCGCCAAGGGCTACGCCCGCGGCTTCGAGCTGGCCTTCCAGACCTACTTCACCGCGCTGCCCGGCTTCCTGTCCAACTTCGGCGTGCAGGCCAACTACACCCACGTGGACAGCAAGCGCAAGCTCTACACGCCGGTCACCTCGGCCTACTGCTCGGGCGGCAACAGCGTCGACAACATCAACCTGAACCTGAACGGCTGCGACACCGACGGCCGCAGCTTCGGCGACCTGCCGCTGGAGAACCTGTCGAAGAACTCGTACAACCTGACCCTGATGTACGACCAGGGCCCGCTGTCGGCGCGCGTGGCCTACAGCTGGCGCTCGCGCAGCCTGCAGGCGGTCAACGTGAACGGCACGAACGGTTCTGACGCGCTCGACGCCTCGGGCGGCTACACGCAGGGCTGGGCGCTGCCGACCTGGGCCGGCGCCTACGGCCAGGTGGACGGCTCGATCTCCTACAAGGTCACCGACAAGTTCACCATCGGCCTCGAGGGCCAGAACCTGTTCAGCGCCGTCTACAAGCAGCAGATGCAGCAGCACATCGGCATGATGGGTCGCGAGTGGGACTACACCGGCCCGCGCTACACCGCGATGCTGAGCTACTCGTACTGAAGCGCCCCGCCGCCCGGCGCTTCGCGGCGCCACGGGCGGCTCGCGCGGCGCGCGCCCGCAAGGCCGCGCCGCGCCTCCTGAAATTCCCTTGTCGCGGGCACGTCCCGCACGGCCCGCCTGCCGCACACGCCGGCAGGCGGACCCCGCATACTCCCTCCAGGACCTTCGAATGCGCATGAGCCCCCGCCTCCTCCTCGCCGCCGCCACGCTGGGCCTGGCCTGCGGCGCCGCGCGCGCGGCCGACGAGCGGCCGCACCTCGTGCGCAACGGCGACCACGCCGCGCTGTTCGTCGACGGCGCGCCCTTCCTCGTGCTGGGCGCGCAGGCGAACAACTCCAGCAACTACCCGGCGATGCTGGACAAGGTCTGGCCCGCGCTGGACGACATGCACGCCAACACGCTCCTGATACCCGTCGCCTGGGAACAGGTCGAGCCGGTCGAGGGTCGCTTCGACTTCTCGTACGTCGACACGCTGCTGGCGCAGGCGCGCGAGCACGGCAAGCGCCTGGCGCTGCTGTGGTTCGGCGCCTGGAAGAACACCAGCCCGGCCTACACGCCCGAGTGGGTCAAGTTCGACAACAGGCGCTTCCCGCGCATGGTCGGCAAGGACGGCAAGACGAGCTACTGCCTGTCGCCGTTCGGCGAGCAGACGCTCGCGGCCGACCGCAAGGCCTTCGTCGCGCTGATGACGCACCTGGCGCAGGCCGACGCCACGCGCCACACGGTCATCATGATGCAGGTGGAGAACGAGGTCGGCACCTACGGCCTCGCGCGCGACTTCGGCGCGAAGGCGCAGGCCGCGTTCGAGCGCCCCGTGCCGGCCGAGGTGCTCGCGCACCAGCCTGCCCCCGTCAAGCATGCGGCCAGCGGCAGCTGGCGCGAGGTCTACGGCGACTACGCCGACCAGTATTTCCACGCGTGGGCCATCGCCAGCTACATCGAGCAGGTGGCCAAGGCCGGCCGCGCCGCGCTCGACCTGCCCGTGTTCGTGAACGACGCGCTGCGCGACGCGGTCGCGCCGCTCGCGCCCTGGAACAGCGACTTCGCCAGCGGCGGCCCGACCTACGACGTCATCGGCATCTACAAGGCCGCGGCGCCGCACGTCGACATCGCCGCGCCCGACCTCTACAACCCGGCCTCGGCGCAGATCGCCGCGACGCTCGCCAAGTTCCAGCGCCCGGACAACCCGCTGTGGGTGCCCGAGATGAGCCACGCGTCTGGCTACGGCCGCATCGTCTATGAAGTGCTGGGCCGCGGCGCGCTGGGCATCTCGCCGTTCGGCATCGACTACACCAGCTTCACCAACTTCCCGCTCGGCACGCCGCAGGCCGGCGGCCCGGCCATCGTCGAGCCCTTCGCCGGCGCCTACGCGGCCTTCGCCTCGATGGACCGGCCGTGGGCCAGATGGGCCTTCGAGGGCCGCACGCACGGCGTGGCCGAGGGCGACGACCGCCAGCCGCAGACGATCGCGCTCGGCGCGTGGACGGCCACCGTGTCGTTCCAGGAGTGGCAGTTCGGCGAGAAGTCCTGGCCCAACCATCCGACCGAGGTGCCGCCCGGCACCGAGAAACCCAGCGGCGGCGTCGCGATCGCGCAGATCGGACCCGACGAGTTCGTCATCACCGGCCAGCACGCCCGCGTGCGCATCGCCCCTGCGCAGGCACCGGCGGACGGCCACGGCGCGATGTTCGCGCGCGTCGAGGAAGGCCTCTTCGACGCCGCCGGCCATTGGACGATGGCGCGCAACTGGAACGGCGACCAGACCGACTGGGGCCTGAACTTCACCACCGCGCCCGTGATCCTCAAGGTGCGCATGGGCCGCTACTGAGCCGCGCGACCGACACACACAAGGCCGGCGCCGCGAGCGCCCGGCCGCCTCGTTGGAGACAAGACATGATCCTCAGACGCCAATTCATGCGGCAGGCCGGCGCCCTCGGCCTGCTCGGCACCGGCCTGCCCGCCGCGTTCGGCGCGGCGGCCACGGAGCCCGTCGACGACGCGCCCTACCACTGGCGCAGCGTCCCGTACGGCGGCGGCGGCTTCATCGACGGCTTCGTGTTCCATCCGCGCGAGAAGGGCCTGCTGTACGCGCGCACCGACATCGGCGGCGCCTACCGCTTCGACCCGCGAACGCGCTCCTGGATCCCGCTGCTGGATCAGCTCACGAAGTCGCAGACCGACCTGTCCGGGGTGCTGAGCCTGGCGCTCGATCCCAACGACCCGAACCGGCTGTACGTGGCCGGCGGCCTGTACCTCGGCTCGTGGGCGCGCAACGGCGCGCTGCTGGCCTCGGCCGACCGCGGCGTCACCTGGCAGATCAACGAGCTGCCGGTCAAGCTGGGCGGCAACTCGCCGGGGCGCGGCTCGGGCGAACGGCTGCAGGTCGACCCGGACAACGGCGACATCCTGTACCTGGGCACTTCGCAGGACGGCCTGATGGTCAGCCGCGACCGCGGCCGCGGCTTCACGCACCTGGGCTTCGAGCCGCGCCACGTGTCGCTGGTGCTGGTCGATCCGCGCAGCGGCCGCAAGGGCCAGGGCTCGCAGACGCTGTGGGTGGGCAGCCACGACCAGCCGGGCCTGTACGTGTCGCACGACGCCGGCCGCAGCTTCCGGCGCGAGGCCGCCACGCCCGCGCAGGCGCCGCAGCACGCGGTGTTCGGCGCCAACGGCACGCTGTACGTCACCTTCGCGCTCGGCGACGGCCAGGTCGCCTGCAACCCGAGCTACGCCAAGCGCGGCAGCGTGTGGAAGCGCGACCCGGCGGGCAGGTGGACGGACATCACGCCCGAGGATCCCGCACGCGACCCGCAGGGCTTCGGCTACTCGGGCATCGACGTCGACCGCCAGGTGCCGGGCCGGCTCGTGGTGTCCACCATCGAGCGCTGGAGCGTCGGCGACGACGTGTTCGTCTCCAGCGACGACGGCGCGCACTGGACCGCGCTCGGCGCGCACTCACGCCACGACGCCAGCGCCTATCCGTGGCTCGTCAACTACATGCGCGGCGAAGACAAGATGGGCCACTGGCTGGCCGACATCAAGCTCGACCCGTTCAACGGCGAGCGCGCGATCTACGGCACGGGGTATGGCCTGTGGCTCACCGACAACCTGGGGGCGGCGCTCAAGGGCGGCACGGTGCAGTGGGACTTCGCCGTCACCAACCTCGAGGAGACGGCCACGCTGGAGATCCGCAGCCCTTCGGGCGGCGCGACGCTGCTGGGCGCGATGGGCGACGTCAGCGGCGCGGCCTGGGACGACATCACGAAGACTCCGCGCAACGGCCTGTTCGCGCCGACCAACCAGACCAACCGCGCGGTCGACTTCGCGCAGCTGCGCCCGGCCGTCATCGCCCGCACGGCCGACCAGGCACCCACCGGCGGCTGGTGGTCGGCCGACGGCTCGGTCACGTGGCAGCCGTTCGGCGCCTCGACGCGCATGACGAAGTCGGCCACCGGCGGCCATCTCGACGCGGGCACGATCGCGGTCTCCGCGGGCGGCACGGCGTTCGTCTGGGCGCCCGAGAAGCAGCCCGCGCTGTGCTCGCGCGACCACGGCAGGACCTGGGTGCCGGTGGCCGGCTGGCCGGGCGGCGAGGTCGACGCCGTCCCCGTGGCCGACCGCCAGGTCGACGGCGTGTTCTACGCGCATGACCGCGCGGCCGGCGAGATCCTGGTCAGCGTCGACGGCGGCCTGAGCTTCCGCAGCGGCATCACCGGCCTGCCCAAGCTGGCGAGCTGGCAGTCGTCGCAGCTCGTGGCGGCGCCCGGCACGCTGCGCGACCTGTGGGTGGCGCTGCACGACACGCTGGTGCACTTGCCCGGCCCCGACAAGCCGGCGATCCGCATCCGCAACATCGTCGAATGCTGGAAGCTGGCGCTCGGCAAGGCCGCGCCGGGCCAGGACTATCACGCGCTCTACGTCTGGGGCAAGCTGCTCGTGGACGGGCAGGCGGTGGAAGGCCTGTTCCGCTCCGACGACGCCGGCGCGCACTTCACGCGCATCGACGACGACCGCCACCGCTACGGCCTGCTGCTGTCGCTGACGGCCGATCCGCTCGAATACGGCACGGTGTATCTCGCGCCGCACGGGCGCGGCGTGATCGTCGGCAAGCCGCGCCGGGGAGCCTGAGACCATGCGACTGCGTGCCTGGCTGCTGTCGCTCGCCGCCCTCTGCGCGGCGGGGCCGGCGGCGTGCGCCGATCTCGCGCTGCGCTACGACGCGCCGGCGCCGGAGACGCACGCGGGCTGGGAGCGCCAGGCGCTGCCGATCGGCAACGGGCGGCTGGGCGCGATGGTGTTCGGCCAGGTCGCGCGCGAGCACCTGCAGTTCAACGACATCATGCTGTGGACGGGCGACGCGACGCACATGGGCGCGTACCAGCCGTTCGGCGACGTGGTCGTCGAGCTGGCCGGCGCGGACGCGCCCGTGCGCCACTACCGGCGCGAGCTGCGCATCGCCCAGGGCCGCCATCTCGTCAGCTACGAGCAGGGCGGCGTGCACTTCACGCGCGAGGCCTTCGCGAGCCACCCGGCGCAGGCGATCGTCGTCCACTTCGGCGCCGACCGCGCGCATCGCCTCACGGGCGTCGTCCGGCTCGCCGACGCGCACGCCGCGCGCATCGCGGCCGACGGCGATCGCCTGGTGGCCGTCGGCGCCCTGCCCGCGCAGGACGGCGGCATGCGCTACGCCAGCGCGCTGCAGGTGCGCCATCACGGTGGCAGCGTGCGGGCGCGGGACGGCGTCCTGGCGTTCAAGGATTGCGACTCGATCGACCTCATCCTGACCGCCGGCACCAGCTACGTGCCCGACGCGTCGCGCCATTTCGAGGGCGGCGACCCGCTGCCGCGCGTGACGGCGCAGCTGGACGCGGCCGCCGCGCGCCCGTTCGCGCAGCTGCGCGCCGAGCACGAGCGCGACTTCGAATCGCTGTTCGGCCGCGTCGCCCTCGACCTCGGCCGCAGCGCGCCGCAGCGCCGCGCGCTGCCCACCGACCAGCGCCTCGCGCGCTACACCCGCGACGGCCAGGATCCCGAGCTCGAGGCGCTGTTCTTCCAGTACGGCCGCTACCTGCTCGTCTCCAGCTCGCGCGACGCGCTGCCCGCGAACCTGCAGGGTCTGTGGAACGACAGCCCGGCGCCGCCGTGGAACTCGGACTACCACACCAACATCAACGTCGAGATGAACTACTGGCCGGCCGAGCCGGCCGCGCTGCCGGAGCTGGCCACGCCGTTCTTCGAGTTCGTGCGCAGCATCTCGCCGGTGTGGCGTCAGCGCGTGGCCGATATCGCGGCCCAGGCGAACGCGCAGCCGTCCGCGCCGTCGCATGAAGCCTCGCCCATCGGCCAGTCCGACGTGCCACCCGAGGAACGCTTCCTGAAGGCCGACGGCACGCCAGTGCGCGGCTGGGCGGTGCGCACCGAGTCCAACCCGTTCGGCGCCACCGGCTACCTGTGGAACAAGCCCGCCAACGCCTGGTACGCGCAGCACTTCTGGGAGCACTACGCGTTCACGCAGGATCGCGCCTTCCTGCGCGACGTCGCGTGGCCGGTGATGAAGGAGGCGTGCGAGTTCTGGCTCGACACGCTCAAGACGCTGCCCGACGGCCGCATCGTCGCGCCGCAGGGTTGGTCGCCCGAGCACGGGCCGGTGGAGGACGGCGTGTCCTACGACCAGGAGATCGTCTGGGACCTGTTCGACAACAGCGTCGCCGCCGCCGACGCGCTCGGCGTCGACCGTGCGTTCCGCGATCGCCTCGCCGACGTGCGCGACCACCTCGCCGTGCCCGGCATCGGTTCGTGGGGCCAGCTGCTCGAATGGCACGACGAGAAGCACGACCCCGTGCTGGACACGCCCGCCGACACGCACCGCCACGTCTCGCACCTGTTCGCGCTGTTCCCCGGCCACCAGATCTCGCCGGCCCGCACGCCCGCGCGCGCCGCGGCGGCGCGCAGGTCGCTGGAGGCGCGCGGCGATGCCGGCACCGGCTGGTCGATGGCATGGAAGATCGCGTACTGGGCACGCCTGCTCGACGGCGACCACGCCTGGCGCATGCTGCGCGGCCAGCTCGCCGAGCCCGGCGCGCGCGCGGCGCAGCAGGCCGGCCCCGGCAGCGAGGTCAACAACGCCGGCGGCACCTGGGCCAACCTGTTCGACGCCCACCCGCCGTTCCAGATCGACGGCAACTTCGGCGCCACCGCCGCCATCTGCGAGATGCTGCTGCAGTCGCAAGACGGTGAGATCCGCCTGCTGCCCGCGCTGCCCTCGGCGTGGAAGACCGGTGCCGTGCGCGGCCTGCGCGCGCGCGGCGGCTTCGTCGTCGACATCGCGTGGCGCGACGGCCGGCTCGCCGCCGCCACGATCCGCTCGATGGCCGGCGCCGGCGGCGGCATCGTCCGCTATGGCGACAAGGTCGTCGCACTCCACCTGAAGCCGGGCGAATCGCGCCGCCTGGGAGCCTCCCTATGAACGTCCCTGCCCGCCCCGTCGTCCTCCGCAAGCCGCGCGCGCAACGGCGGCCCCTCGTCGCCCGCTGGATGTTCGCGCTGCTCTGGGCCTGCCTGGCGGCCTTCTCCGCGCGGGCGGCAACGGCCGACACGCTGCGCCTGATGCCCGCGCCGGGCGCCAAGGCCGGGCCGCGCTGGAACGTCACGCTCGCCGACTTCGACTCGAACCTGCCCATGACCGGCGACGCCGTCGTCCTGCCCCAGGTCGCGAACCCGCATGGCGCGAACAACCACGTCGAGGCCCAGGTCTCCGGCGAGCGCACGCGGCGCGACGCGCTGACGATGAAGTGGAGCGACGCCTGGTACGCGAGCCTGCGCTTCGACGCCGCGCAGCCCGCGGACCTGCGCCCGTTCCTCGCCGACGGCGCGCTCGAGTTCGACCTGGACGCGGTCGACATGGCCAAGGCCGGCCTGACCTTCGTCGTCGGCTGCGGCGCCGGCTGCGAGCGCAAGCTGCCGTGGGTCGTGCCGTCGCGCGCGCTGGCCGGCAAGGGCTGGCAGCACCTGGCCATCCCGCTGCGCTGCTTCGCGCACGACGGCGACGACTTCGGCGCCGTCACGCGCGCCTTCGCGCTGGACTCCAGCGGCACCGGCGAGGCCGCGATCGCCGGCCTGCGCTTCGTGCGCCACGCGCGGGGCAACGTCGAGTGCCCCGACTACCGCACGCAGTCGGTCACGCCGCAGCCGCTGGAGCAGGTGTGGTCCATGGACTGGTGGATCCCGCGCCACGAGCAGAAGCTGGCCGAGATCGCGGACCTGCGCGCCGCGCACGTCGCCCCGCAGGTCGTGTTCATCGGCGACTCCATCACCCACAACTGGGAGAAGGACGGCAAGGCGGTGTGGGCGCGCCACTACGCGCAGTACGACGCGCTGGACCTCGGCTTCGGCGGCGACCACACCGAGAACGTGCTGTGGCGGCTGCAGCACGGCGAGATCGACGGCTATCGCGCCAAAGTGGCCGTCGTCATGATCGGCACCAACAACAGCGGCGACCGCGCGGAAGATCCGCGCACGACGGCGGCCGGCGTGCGCCGCGTCCTCGACGAGATCCGCGCGCGCCAGCCCGACGCCCGCATCCTGTTGCTGGCCGTGTTCCCGCGCGACGAGAAGCCGGACGGCCCGCTGCGCCGCCTCAACGACCGCGTCAACGCGATCATCGCGGGCTACGCGGACGGCCAGCACGTCTTCTTCCTCGACATCGGCCGCTTCCTGACGAACCCCGACGGCACGCTGTCGCGCGACGTCATGCCGGACCTGCTGCACCCCGACGAGAAGGGCTACGAGATCTGGGCCACGCAGATGGAGCCGACGCTGCTCCAGCTGCTGGCCCGGCCCTGAACGCCCTCGCCCACGAGACAACACGCGGCGGCCGCAGAGCCGCCTCATCCCACCCCTCCGCTCCCGAGAACCGCTTTCCCCATGCTCACGTATTCCAGCCCGTTTCCCCCCTCCTTCGTCTTCGGCGTGGCCGCCGCGTCCGCGCAGATCGAGGGCGCCGCCTTCGAGGACGGCAAGGGCGAGTCCATCTGGGACCGCTTCAGCCGCGTGCCCGGCGCGATCCACGACGGCGACACGCTCGACGTCGCCTGCGACCACTACCACCGCTTCGACGAGGACTTCGCGCTGATGGCCTCGCTGGGCGTCAAGCACTACCGGCTGTCGATCGCGTGGCCGCGCATCTACCCGAACGGCGACGGGCAGATCAACCGGGCCGGCGTGGACTTCTATCATCGCCTGCTCGCGAGCATGGCGCGCCACGGCATCAAGCCCTGGGTCACGCTGTTCCATTGGGACCTGCCGCAGGCGCTGGAGGATCGCGGCGGCTGGACGGCGCGCTCCACGGTAGCCGCGTTCGCGCGCTACGCCGACACGGTGGTCAAGGAGTACGGCCACGTCGTCAAGGACTGGATCACGCTCAACGAGATCCGCTGCTTCACGCTGCTGGCCTACGGCGCGGGCACCAAGGCGCCGGGCCGCAAGGAGAGCGCCGCGGTCGTCAACCAGACCTTCCACCACGCGCTGCTGTGCCACGGCCACGGCGTGCGCGCGGTGCGCGAGCACGGCGGCGCTGGCGCGCGCGTGGGCCTGACCGACAACTGCGACGTCAGCGTGCCCGTCACCGAGACGCCGGCCGACATCGCCGCCGCGCGCGCCTGGTTCGTCGAGAAGAACCTGCACGTGCTGGGCGCCATCCACGGCAAGGGCTATGCGCCGCGCTACCTCGAACGCACCGGCGCCGCCGCGCCCGTGGTGCAGCCCGGCGACTTCGACCTCATCAGCCTGCCCACCGACTTCCTCGGCCTGAACATCTACACCGCCACCTACGTGCGCGCCGGCCGCGACGGCCAGCCCGAGGCGCTGCCGCTGCCCGCCAACTACCCGCGCGCCGACAGCCCGTGGCTGAACCTGGTGCCGCAGGCGATCTACTGGGCCTCGCGCATGGTGCACGAGGAATACGGCCACCAGTCCATCTACATCACCGAGAATGGCTGCGGCTACAACGACGAGCCGGTCGTCGGCGGCGAGGTGCTGGACCTGCATCGGCGCGACTACCTGCGCGGCCACCTGCGCGAGATGCACCGGGCGATCGCGGACGGCGTGCCGCTGGACGGCTACTTCCTGTGGTCTTTCATCGACAATTACGAGTGGGAGGACGGCTACCAGCGCCGCTTCGGCATCGTGCACTGCGACTTCGGGACGCAGGTGCGCACGCCCAAGCTGTCCGCCCGCTACTACGCCGACATCATCCGCACCCGCACGATCGTCTGAGAGAAGCGAACCTCATGGCCAAGCCGCCCACCCGCACGACCCGCGCCCGTCACGCCGCCACGCTGGCGGACGTCGGCCGCGAGGCGGGCGTGTCCATCATGGCCGCGTCGGCGGTGCTCAACGGGGCCAAGACCTCGTCACGCATCTCCGACGAGACCCGGGCGCGCATCCTGGCCGCGGCGCAGAAGCTGAACTACCGCGCCAACGCCACGGCGCGCGCGCTGGTCGACCGGCGCATGAACGCGATCGGCGTGGCCACCACGCTGTCGCGCAACGAGCTCAACCAGTACTTCCTGGAAGTGTTCAACGGCGTGATCGAGGCGGCGGCGGAGTTCGACCAGAACACCACCGTCTTCGCGCTTCCCGACTGGAAGGACGGCGCGAGCCGCATCCCCGCGATCTGCGACAGCCGCATCGACGGCCTGATCCTGCTCGCGCCGCTGCTCGAGGCCGAGGCCGCGAAGTACCTGCCGGACCACACGCCCATCGTCTCGGTGCACGCCAACCACGAGATGCCCAACGTGGTGAACCTCGAGTCCGACGAGGAGGTCGGCGCGTTCGAGATGGTGCGCCACATGCTGGAGCTGGGCCACCGCCGCATCCTGCACGTGGGCGGCCCGTCCGACTCGATCGGCGCGATGCGGCGCGTCTCGGGCTACCTCGGCGCGCATGCCGCGGCGGGCGTCAAGCCGCCGGACGACTACATCCTGCCCGGTTTCTTCACCAGCGAATCGGGCCGGCGCGAGCTCGAGGCCTGGCTGCAGCGCCATCGCGGCGAGACGCTGCCGCAGGCGATCTTCGCCGCCAGCGACGCGATCGCGATCGGCTGCCTCGACACGCTGTCCGCGCGCGGCCTGCGCACGCCGGCGGACGTGTCGGTGGTCGGCTTCGACGACACGATGCTCGCCCGCTCCGCCCACCTGGCCACGGTGCGCCAGCCGCTGCGCGACATGGGCCACCGCGCGGTGCGCCTGCTGATGGACCGCATCGACGCCAAGCTGCGCGACGCGGTCTACCGCGCGCCCGCCAACATCGTCCTGCCCACCGAGATCGTCCTGAACAAGTCCCTGGCCGCGCCGCGCGGCAAGGCGATCATCATTTCCTGACCCCCACCGAGAACAGCGCACGATGGCCAGCTTGGATTTATCGCTAAATGACGACGCCGCGAAGCAGGCGCCCGAGGCGGCCGCGGACCGCGTGCCGCTGCCGCAGAAGGTCGGCTACGGCCTGGGCTCGGTCATCGACATGTGGGGGCACTGGCTCTACCCGTCGCTGGCGTTCCAGGTCTACAACATCTTCCTGGGCATGTCGCCGGGGCTGATCTCCACGGCGCAGGCCATCAAGATCTTCGTCGACGCGGCCTCGGACGCGCTGTTCGGCTGGGCCTCCGACAACACCCGCACGCGCTTCGGCCGCCGCCGGCCCTACATCCTGGTGGGCGGCGTCCTCGCGGGCGTCGGGCTGCCGCTGATGTTCGCGGTGGGCCGCGGCTGGACGGACAGCGAGTACTTCCTGTTCATGCTCGTCTCCACGCTGCTGTATGTGCCGGTGATGAGCTGCTTCAACATGCCGTGGGTCAGCCTGGGCTCGGAGATGACGCCCGCGTACCACGAGCGTACCAGCGTGATGTCGATCAAGAACGCGATCCAGAAGCTGCCCGAACTGGGGCTGTTCTTCGCCGCGCAGTTCACGACGCTGGCGATCTTCCGCGACGCGAGCGGCAAGCCCGACATCCTGCGCGGCGCGCAGGTCTACTGCACGGCGCTCGGCGTGGTGATGGTCGTCGTGACCGTGCTGATCTTCCTGCTCACGCGCGAGCGCTACTACGAGCACCTGGTCGCTCGCAAGCAGCAGAAGATCCCGCTGGCCGATACCTTGTGGCGGACCCTGCGCTTCAGGCCGTTCCGCCAGATGCTGTCCATCGCGCTGGCCTACGCCGTCGGCACCGCGATGGTCAGCGCGCTGGGCTACTACGCGACGGTCTACTACGTCTGCAAGGGTGACGTGTCGCTGGGCGCGGCATGGAACTTCAAGATGGGCGTGGCGGGCATGGTGTTCGGCTTGGCCGGCATCCCGTTCTTCAACCGCGCCGCGCGCCACTTCGGCAAGCCGCGCGCGCTGTGCCTGGTGCTGGCGATGGCGATCGCCGCGTTCATCGGCGACTGGTGGTTCTACGACCCGGAACACCCCGCGCTGCAGCTGCTCGCCTGCGGGTGCGTCGCCTTCACCGGCGCGGGCTTCTGGGTGCTGACCGGCTCGATCATCGCCGACGTGGTCGACGCCGACGAGCTCGAGACCGGCGCGCGCCGCGAAGGCTCGTTCGCCGCCTGCCAGTCCTGGATCACCAAGGTCGGCATCGCGTCCGGCGTCTTCTGCTCGGGCTGGATCCTGCAGTTCACCGGCTTCGACGCGAAGCTGCCGGTGCAGAGCGAGCACGCGATCTTCATGATCCGCATCCTGCTGACCGGCATCCCGGTGCTGGGGCTGCTGATCGCGCTGGCCGTGGCGCTGCGCTTCCCGCTGACGGAGCGGCGCATGGCGGAGATCCGCGCGGGCCTCGAGGCGCGGCGCGGCAAGGTCTGAACCCGAAGGGATCGCGACGATGACGACCACCCGCCGCGCCGCGTTCAAGGCAGCGCTCGCCGCCAGCACCCTCGGCGTGCCCCTGGCTTCGACCGCGTTGCCGCAGGCGGCGCGCGGCATCGAGGGCCAGCGCCGCGCCGACCGCGGCGACGGCAGCTACCTGAACCCGATCGTCGCCGGCGACCATCCGGACCCGACGATCCTGCGCGACGGCGCGGACTTCTACATGACGTTCTCGTCGTTCCAGTCCACGCCCGGGGCGGTGATCTGGCACTCGCGCGACCTCGTGAACTGGGCGCCCGTCGCCGCGGCGCTGCAGCAGCCGATCGGCACCGTCTGGGCGATGGACCTGGTCAAGCACGACGGGCGATTCTTCCTCTACATCCCGGTGCTGACGGATGCCGGCACGGGCATCTTCGTCGTCCACGCGCAGGACGTGCGCGGCCCCTGGAGCGCGCCGGTCGACCTGAAGATCCCGGGCTGCATCGATCCCGGCCACGTGGTCGGCGAGGACGCGCGGCGCTACCTGTTCGTCAACAGCGGGCGCCGCGTGCGGCTGTCCGACGACGGCCTGTCCACCGACGGGCCGGTCGAGAACGGCGCCTGGACGCCATGGCGGTACCCGAAGGACTGGGTCGTCGAGATGTTCGCGCCCGAGGGACCGAAACTGTTCCGCCGCGGCGGCTGGTTCTACCTCGTCTCGGCCGTCGGCGGCACCGCCGGGCCGCCGACCAGCCACATGGTCACCGTCGCGCGCTCGCGCTCGGTGCACGGCCCGTGGGAGCACTGCCCGCACAACCCGGTCGTGCGCACGCGCAGCGCCGACGAGCCATGGTGGTCGCGCGGCCACGCTAGCGTCGTCGAGGGCCCGGGCGGCGACTGGTGGATGGTCTACCACGGCTACGAGAACGGCTTCCGCACGCTGGGCCGCCAGACGCTGCTGGAGCCGATCGAATGGACCGCCGACGGCTGGTTCCGCGCCCGCGGCGGCATCCTGGATCGCGCGCTGCCTGCGCCGCGCGGCGGCCAGGCCGGGCCATCCGGCATGGCGCTGTCCGACGACTTCAAGGGCCCGGCGCTGGGCCTGCAATGGGGCTTCCACGCGCCGGCCGCGGGCGAGGCGTCGCGCGTCCGCCTAGCCGGCGACGGCCTGCTGCTGCAAGGCAAGGGCAGCGCGCTGGCCGACTGCTCGCCGCTGACCTGCGGCGTGGGCGATCGCCGCTACGAGGTGTCCGTCGAGCTGGAGATCGAGGGCGACGGGCACGGCGGCCTGGCCGTGTTCTACGACGAGCGCGGGCACGCCGGCCTGGGCTTCAGCCGCGGCGAGCGACTGACCTACGGCTACGGCCAGGAGCAGCGCTGGATGCGCGAGCCCGGGCCCGGCGCGCGCGTGCACGTGAGGCTGCGCAACATCGACAACGTACTGACCTTCCACCAGTCGAGCGACGGCGAGCACTGGGTGCAGCACCCGTGGCAGATGGAGGTCTCGGGCCTGCACCACAACGTCTTCGGCGGCTTCCTCAGCCTGAAGGTGGCCTTGTTCAGCGCCGGCGCGGGCCAGGTCCGCTTCCGCGACTTCCGGTACCGGGGGCTGCCGGGCTGAGTCCGCGCGCCGCCGGACGACGCGACGTCTTTCGCTGCGACCAGGGCCCTGGGGTAAGCTCGAATGACAGCGTTGTCATATCGCGGTACGCTGGCGGCGCTTTCCGATGGCGACGTCGGGCCGCACGACGTCCCGAACCATCGTGCAGCCTGCCGCGCCAGCACGATCCATCCGACCCGCCCCACCCCGTGCCGAACTCCGCCCCCGCCCGCTCGCCCCTGACCTGGGTGCCCTCGCTCTACCTCGCGATGGGCCTGCCCAACGTGACCGTGGGCGTCGTCGCCGCGATCATCTTCAAGAACCTCGGCGTCGCCAACGAGGACATCGCGCTCTATACCTCCCAGATGTATCTGCCCTGGGTGCTCAAGCCGGTGTGGTCGCCGTTGCTGGAACCGTTCAGGACCAAGCGCTGGTGGGTCATCGGCATGGAGTTCGTCATGATGGCCGCGCTCGGCCTGGTGGCGTTCTGCCTGCCGCTGCCTGGCTTCTTCGCGGCCTCGCTGGCGTTCTTCTGGATCACCGGCTTCGCGTCGGCCACGCAGGACATCGTCGCCGACGGCGTCTTCATGACCACGATGCCGCTGCGCGACCAGGCGCGCTACGCCGGCCTGCAGGGCATGTGCTGGAACGCGGGCGCGGTAATCGCGTCGGGCCTGCTGGTGTCGCTGACGGGCTGGCTGCACAACGGTCTGGGCTGGTCGTGGGTGCACTGCTGGATGGCGGTGATGGCCGGCACCGCGCTGCTGATGGGCGCCTTCGGCCTGTGGCACCTGCGCGTGCTGCCGCCCGGCGCGCCCTCGGCGCTGCAGGGCCAGGGCCTGGGCGCGGCGTGGCCCGCGCTGCGCGAGTCGTGGGTGACGTTCTTCCGCAAGCCGCACATCTGGATGATGCTGGCCGTCGTCTTCTTCTACCGCTTCGGCGAGGGCTTCATCGAGAAGTTCGGGCCGCTGTTCATGCTCGACCCGCGCAGCTCCGGCGGCCTGGGTCTGGACAACCAGGCGCTGGGCACCATCAACGGCACGGTCGGCACCATCGCGTTCATCGTCGGCGCCTTCCTCGGCGGCTTCGTCATCGCGCGCATGACGCTGCGGCGCTCGCTGTTCCTGCTGGCGCTGACGCTCAACCTGCCGCACGTGACCTACTTCTACCTGAGCCACGCGCTGCCCGACAACGTCTACTGGATCGGCGCCGTCGTCGCCGTCGAGAAGTTCGGCTTCGGCATGGGCTCGGTGGGGCAGATGCTCTACATGATGCAGCAGATCGCGCCGGGCCCGTTCAAGATGACGCACTACGCGTTCGCCACCGGCGTGATGGCGCTGACCAAGTGGGCCACCGGCTCGGTCAGCGGCTGGGTCTACGCCGCGTTCGACCACCACTACGCGCCCTACTTCGGCTTCGTGCTCGCGGCCTCGGTGCCGCCGCTGCTGCTGGCCTGGTTCGCGCCGTTCCCGCAGGACGGTCGCGACGACACGGCCGTGCCTGACGCGCCGCGCGAGATCAGCGGCGCCAGTCCGGCAACAGCGTCTCGATCGCCAGGGTGAGCCGGCGCGCGATCGCGTCGTGGTCGGCGCGGGACGGATGCCAGTTGCAGGCGTCGAGCGCGAGCGGGCCCAGCGCGAAGACCTCGCCGACCGGCACGCCCTCGGCCGCCAGCCGCGAACGCACGCGGCGGATCGCACGCTCCGCGGCGCCGTCGCCGGCGTCCGACGCGAGCAGCAGGACGCGGGCCGACGGGAGGCGGCGATGCAGCGCGTGCACGAACTCGACGTAGCGTGATTCGAAGGCCGCGGCCAGTTCGGCGTCGTCGCGCCAGGGCTCGCCCGCGCCCACGGGCGTCGAGAAGTCGTTGGTGCCCAGGCCGATGACCACGAGCTGCGGCGACCACGCCGGATCGTCCGACGCCAGGGTGGACGCGGCGTCGTCCGGCAGCAGGCGCGCGTAGGCCGCGGGCAGCGTGTCGCCGGCGGCGTTCGCGTAGTTGCGCACCATGCCGCGGCCGGAGATCGCCTGGACGCGGTAGTCGGCATCGAGGCCGCGCGCCACCTGCGGGCCGAACGCGAGCGAGTTGTCCGTGGTGCGCCAGACCTCGTCGTCGCTGCACTCGCGCGCGCCGGAGGCCGCGCCGTAGCCCACGGTGTACGAGTCGCCGATGAACTCGATCGCGCGGGCGCGCGCCCGCGGCGCCCGCGCGTCGCGCAGGTGCGCCACGGCGAAGCCGCCGAAGGTCTGCACGCCGTCGCGGCTCTCGCTGACGATGTCCACGCGGATCTCGTGCTCGCCCGCCGGCAGGCCGCGGATGCGGAGCACGCGGTGCGCGGGCCGGATCAGGTCGGCCACCTCGCGGCCGTCGACGGCGACGCGCGCGTGCTTCTCGCCGGCGCCGAGGTCGACGTCGACGGCGGTGCCCGCGAAGCGCGCCTCGAAATACGTGCCGGGCCATTGATGGCGCCAGCCCGCACCCGCCATGCGCTCGACCCGGCCGACGGGCCGCGCGACGAGCGCGACGCCGTCGGCCGGCCACGCCGCCAGCGGCTCGACATGGACCGGCGCCGCGTCGGCGAACAGAGGCGCGGCGCCAGCGAGCAGGGACATCAAGGCCTTTCGAATCACGTGGGCAGGCATGGCGGGCGGGCTGGCGAACCCCGGCGCCGCGCGGACGGTGCCGGGGCGCGCGTCACTTCGCGGTCACCGTGAAGCTGGACGAGCTGTAGTTCAGCCCGCCCGACGACGAGGTGATCTCGAAGCCGTACTGCACGTCGCCGACCGCGAGGTCGCCGAACCAGCCGAGGTTCTTCAGGTAGTTGAGGATCGCGAGCACGTCGACCGCGGTGCTGTTGGTCTTGGTGGTGCGCAGGAACGAGTACACCATGTTGCTGCCGTTGTTGCCGCGGTAGACGTTCCAGGTGCCGCCGCCCACGCTCACGTTCGTGTAGACCGGCACGGCGCAGCCGGCCGACGTCCAGTTGTACGAGATGGGCTTGACGTTGCCGCAGCCGGCGGCGGTGCCGGTGTAGTTCAGCCACAGCATGATCTCGTGGGCGTTGCTGCCGACCCAGACGTCGAACGCCGACTCCCAGGCGCCGCCGGACGGCGTGGTCGCGCGGCCGGTCGCCGTCAGCGTGGACAGCGCGCTGATGGTCTTGTTGACCGTGTACGTGATGTGCGGGTACGACTTGATGCCGCCCGTGTCCGGCTGGTCCGACCAGACGCCCCAGTCGGCGTTCGTGTTGGCCCATATCGTCTGCGCGCCGACCGCCGTGCCGCCGCACGGGGCCCAGACGTCGTTGTTGAAGGTGTAGCTGCCGTAGGTCCAGCTGGCGAACAGGTTGGTCGCGGAACAGGACGAGGTCGCGGGCGAGGTGGCCGACCAGGTCGCCGCATGGGCGCCCGTGGTGGCGAGCGCCAGCGGGACGAGCAGGGCCGCGGCCAGCGCGGCGTGGTGACGTGAACGCATAGGTGTCTCCTTCGTGGTGGATGGTCGTGCAGGCGCACGGATCGGCCGTTCTGCGACGGCTCCGCGCGGATGACGCACCTCCGATGGCAACGCTGTCATCCAACGCGCCGCCCATTCCATCGACGAAGAATTTGTTCGAACACCCGTGCTGACCCGGACCCGGCGCGCCGGATCCGTTCGCGGCTTCCTAGATCTCGGCGCTCAGCACGCTCTTGACGCCGCCGGCCTCCAGCTGCCGCACGAGCTTGTCGCCGGCCTCCGCGTCGGTGACCAGCACGTCCACGGCGCTGGCCGCGCAGATCTGCATGCGGCTGGTCTGCCCGAGCTTGCTGCGGTCGGCCAGCAGGATGCGTTCGCGCGCATGCTCCAGCATCGCGCGCGCCACGGCGGCCTCGTGCCACAGGTAGTCCATCGCGCCGGCGCGGGCGTCGATGCCCACCGGCGAGACGATGGCGAGGTCGAGGTGGTAGCGGCCGATCTCGGCGACGGTCTGGTCGCCGTATGTGGCGGGCATCTCCTGGGCGACGCGGCCGCCCAGCAGCACGACGTCCAGCCCCGGGTTGCTCGCCAGGTCGGACGCGATGCCCACCGAGTTGGTGATGATCTGGATGTCGCTGCGGCCCAGCAGCGCCTGCGCGAGCGCCTGCGTCGTCGAGCCGGCGTCGATGAAGCAGGACATCCCCGGCTGGATCAGCGTCGCGGCGGCGCGCGCGATGGCGCGCTTCTCGGGCCGGTGCAGCTCCTCGCGCTCGACGTAGCTGGGCTCGACGGGCACGTTCTGCGGGATCGCCCCGCCGTGCACGCGGCTGAGCTTGCCCGACAGCTCCAGCTCGATCAGGTCGCGCCGGATCGTCTCCTTGGACACGGCCAGCTCGGCCGCGATGGCCTCGGTCGTCAGGCGCTGGCGCTCGTTGAGCAGCGCGACGATGCGCGAGTGTCGTTCATGGGCCCACATCGATCTCTGATCTCCCCGGCGCTTGCCTGCTGTTCATTCTTCGCGTGGCGCGCCTTGGGCGAATCCACAAAAACCAGCACGGACGATGCCTCGTCCGGATGACAGAACGAGGAAATGGTTGTGACTTTGCCGTGTTGTGTTGTTTTTGATTGGATTTAGTTGTTTTGTCATGAACGGTCGAGATAGTGGCGACGCCGGCTGCCCAGCAGCCCTCCAACCACCATCAAGAAGGCTCCCATGGCTCGCATCCACCGACTCTCCGCCCTGGCCACCGCGCTTGCGCTGGCCTATACCGCCGCTCACGCGCAGGCCCAGGCCTCCGCCGCCGTGGCCGCGCCGTCCGCCGCCGCCAGCGCCGCGGGCGACGTCCAGACCGTCACCGTCTCCCAAGGCCGCGGCCAGGTGCGCTCGGTGCAGGGCCTCGATGCCAAGGAATTCGCGGAGGCGCCGGCCGGCACCAGCCCGCTGCTGACCGTGTCGCGCCTGCCGGGCGTGAACTTCCAGTCCGCCGACCCGCTGGGCAACTACGAGTGGTCGGCGCGCTTCACGGTGCGCTCGTTCTCGCAGAACCAGCTGGGCTTCACGCTCGACAACGTGCCCCTGGGCGACATGTCCTACGGCAACTTCAACGGCCTGCACATCAGCCGCGCCATCTCCGCCGAGAACGTCGGCCGCTCGTTCCTGTCGCAGGGCTCGGGCGCGTTGGACACCGCGTCGTCGAGCAACCTCGGCGGCACGATCCAGTTCTACTCGCGTGCGCCGGAAGACAGCTTCGGCGTCGACTTCCGCGAGACCCTGGGCAGCGACGCCGAGCACCGCACCTACGGCCGCGTCGACACCGGCCGGAGCGCCATCGGCCGCTTCTCGCTGAGCTTCACGAGCCAGGACGCCGAGAAGTGGAAGGGCGAGGGCCACCAGCGCCAGAAGCAGTTCAACCTCGGCTACCTGCAGACCTGGGGCGACAGCCGCCTGAGCGGCTTCGTCAACACCTCGCAGCGCCGCGAGATCGACTACCAGGACATGTCCAAGGAGATGATCGGCCGCCTGGGCTACAAGTGGGACAACTTCTTCCCCGACGTCCGCGCCGCCCTCAACGCCGCCGCCACGCTGTGCGGCAACGGCGGCACGACCTACGTGTCGCAGTGCGACGACGCCTACTACGCCGGCTCGGGCCTGCGCGACGACGTGCTCGCCGGCGCCACGCTCGAGACCCGCGCCTGGGACAAGCTGCACATGGCGCTGACCCTGTACGGCCACACCAACAAGGGCCAGGGCCTCTGGTACACGCCGTACGTCGCGTCGCCCAACGGCGTGCCGCTGTCGATCCGCACCACCGAGTACAACATCAGCCGCAGCGGCGAGATCGCCAACTTCGACTACGACCTCGCGTCGCACACGATCAAGTTCGGCCTCTGGCACGAGGACAACACCTTCAACCAGGCGCGCCGCTTCTACGCCGTCGGCGCCAACGTGTTCCCGTCGCCGTACAACTTCCTGACGAACCCGTTCTACACGCAGTGGCAGGACACGTTCAAGACGACGACCAACCAGTACTGGCTGGCCGACGACTGGGAAGTCACCGACGCGCTGACGCTGACCGCCGGCTTCAAGGGCCTGCGCGTGACCACCGACGGCACGGCGCTGATCGGCACGATGCCGTCCGGCACGATCGAGGCGAAGAAGAACTTCCTGCCGCAGGTCGGCGCGAACTTCAAGCTCTCGAGCGCCAGCGAGCTGTTCGCCTCGTACTCGAAGAACATGCGCGCGTTCCAGGCCGCCGCCACGGGCACGTCGCCGTTCGCCACCACCGTGGCCGGCTTCGACGCGATCAAGGACACGCTCAAGCCCGAGACCTCGGACGACTTCGAGGCCGGCTGGCGTACCCACGCGCCGCTGTACGAGGCGACCGTGGCCGCGTATCTCGTGAACTTCCACGACCGCCTGCTGGCCACGCAGCAGGGCGCCGGCATCGTGGGCAACCCGTCGGTGCTGTCCAACGTCGGCGGCGTGCGCAGCTACGGCCTGGAAGCCTCGCTGTCGTTCCGCCTGATGCCGGGCCTGAGCTGGACCAACAGCCTCAGCGAAGGCCGCTCGACCTACCGCGACAACGTCGTGAGCAACGGCGTGGCGGTCGACATCAAGGGCAAGCACGTCGTCGACGCGCCCGACACGATGCTGAAGTCCATCCTCGGCTACGACAACAGCAGCCTGTTCGGCGACATCGGAGCGGACTGGATGTCCAAGCGCTACTACAGCTACACGAACGACGCCTCCGTGCCGTCGCGCCTGCTGCTGAACCTGAGCGCCGGCTACCGCTTCCCGCAGTTCGGGATGCTCAAGCAGAGCAGCCTGCAGCTCAACGTCACCAACCTGACCGACCGCAAGTACATCTCGACGCTGGGCAGCAACGGCTTCGTCAACAGCGACCCGGACGGCACCGCGCAGACCCTGCTGCCGGGCGCGCCGCGAGAGTTCACGCTGACCTTCGCCGCGAAGTTCTGATCGCGCCGCACGCGATCGGCGCGCAGTCCGCGAGGGCTGCGCGCCTAGTGCATTCCAGTTCCAACGAAGAAGGACGTCCACCATGCTCCACCGCCGCCGCGTCAACGCGCTGCTGGCCGCCGCCCTCGGCGCCGCCGCCCTGCCCACTCGCGCGCAGACCGCGCAACCCGCGCTGAAGGACCTCGAGCGCCTCGCGCGCGCCGAAGGCCGGCTCGCCAGCGTCGGCATGCCCGACGACTGGGCCAACTGGCGCGGCACCTGGGCCGACCTGCAGCGGCTGTACGGCATCGCGCACGTCGACTCGGACATGAGCAGCGCCGAGGAGATCGCCAAGATCGAGGCCGAGAAGGCCAATGCCAGCGTCGACATCGGCGACGTCGGCTTCGAGTTCGGCGCCATCGCCAAGGCGCGCGGCGTCACGCGCGCCTACAAGCCCAGCACCTGGGCGCAGGTGCCCGACTGGGCCAAGGACGCCGACGGCCACTGGGCGCTCGCCTACACCGGCACGATCGCGTTCGCCGTCAACACGAAGCGCGTGAAGGCGGTGCCGCGCGGCTGGAAGGCGTTGTTCGAGTCGAACGCGCGCGTGCTGATCGGCGAGGTCGGGCGCGCCGCGCAGGCCAACGCCGGCGTGCTGTCGGCCGCCATCGCGCTGGGCGGCGACGAGACGCGCCTGCAGCCCGCGCTGGCCGCGTTCGCGCCGCTCGCGAAGCAGCATCGGCTGGTGACGACCAACGCGTCGCCCGCGCTGATGGAGCGCGCCGAGGCCGACGTGTTCGTGATGTGGGACTTCAACGCGCTGTCGTACCGCGACAAGATCCCCAACGCGGCCGACTACGAGATCCTGATCCCGTCCGACGGCTCGGTCACCAGCGGCTACACGACCATCATCAACCGGAACGCGCCGCACCCGAACGCGGCGATGCTGGCGCGCGAGTACATCTTCAGCGACGCCGGCCAGATCGAGCTGGCGCGCGGCAACGCGCGTCCGATCCGCGCCGACAGCATGGCGCTGCCCGAGGACATCCGCAGGAAGCTGGTCGACGGCAAGCAGTACGCGAAGGCGCGCGCGGTGCGCCCGGCGATCTGGACCGAGGAGGTCAAGAAGCTGCCGCGCGCCTGGCAGCGCGACGTGATGGACGCCTGACCATGCGCCGCCTCGCCTTCCTCCTGGTCGACGGCCTGCGCGACGACACCGCGCGCCGCTGCATGGGCTACGCGCTCGCCCTGCAGGAGGCCGGACGCGCGCGCTGGAGCACGCTGCGCTGCGAACTGCCCAGCCTGTCGCGCCCGCTGTACGCCACGGTGATCGCCGGCCGGCGGCCGGTCGACCACGGCATCCTGAGCAACGACAACGTGGGCGTGCGCCTGGACGACACCCTGTTCGACGACGTGCACGCCCGCGGCGGCAGGAGCGCCGTCGCGGCCTACGACTGGTTCTACGAACTGCTGGCCGGCGAGCGCTTCGCGCCCGCGCGCCACCGCACCGCCGCGTGCGCGAGCCGCGGCGTCGTCGCGGGCAGCTGGTACTTCGAGGACGAGTACCCCGACTCGCACCTGCTGGCCGATGCGGAGGACCTGCGCCAGCGCCACGCGCCCGAGCTGCTGTTCGTGCATCCGATGGGTCTGGACAACGCCGGCCACGTGCACGGCGGCGAGTCCTCGGCCTACGACCTGGCGGCGCGCAAGCTCGACATGGCGCTCGCGCTGCTGCTGCCGCACTGGCTCGCGGACGGCTACGACGTCGTCCTGACCAGCGACCACGGCATGAGCGCCGACCGCATGCACGGCGGCGACACGCCGCAGGAGCGCGCGGTGCCGTTCGTGTGGATCCCGGCCGACGGCGACGCGGCGCGCGAGCCCGCGGCCTGGCCGGCGGACCAGCTGGGCATCCGCCGCTTCGTCGTCGAACGCATGGCCGCGGCGCGATGAACCTGTCCAAGCGCGCCGCCTGGATCGCCGCCGTCCCGCTGCTGCTCGTGGTGGCGGTCGCGGTGCTGCTGCCGTTCGCGTGGCGCAGCACGGGCGTCGTCGCCGACTGCGCGCGCGGCGGCGAGTGCGCGCTGCGCGACCTCGTGTCCGACGGCTACTACTTCAAGGCGATCCTCAACACGCTGTGGATCTCGGCGCTGTCGACGCTCGCCGCGCTGGCGATCGGCGGCGCGGCCGCGGTCGCGCTGGCCGAACACCCGCGCTGGCGCCGCGCCAGCAACGTGCTGGCCAACCTCGGCGCGAACTTCGCCGGCGTGCCGCTGGCGCTCGCGCTGACGCTGCTGTTCGGCGCGCAGGGCGTGCTGCGGCAGGCGCTCGCGGGCGTGGGCGTCGCGCTGCCGTTCGACCTCGAAGGCAACGGCGGCCTGCTGCTGGCCTATCTCTGCTTCCAGGTGCCGCTGGCCACGCTGATGCTCGCGCTGCCGGTGCAGATGCTCGAAGGCGGGCTGATGGACGCTGCCGCGACGCTGGGCGCGAGTCCCGCGCTGTTCTGGCGCCGCGTCGGCCTGCCGCTGTTGCTGCCCAGCCTGCTGGAAGTCGGCAGCCTGCTGTTCGCCAACGCCGCGGCCGCTTACGCGACGCCGTTCGCGTTGTCGGGCACCTCGGCCAACGTGCTGGCCGTGCGCATCGCGGCACTGGTCAGCGGCGACATCTTCTCGAATCCGGGGCTGTCCTCGCTGCTGGCGCTGCTGATGTTCGTGCTGCTGGTGATCGTGATCGCGGGCGCGAACCTGCTCGCGCGGCGGCTGCGGGGGCGCGACGCATGAATCGCAGGCCCTGGTCGTGGTCCGGACTGGCGCTGGCGATGGTCATCGCGCTGGCGGTGCTGCCGCCCTTTTCCGTGCTGCTGTACGCGTTCTCGGCGCGCTGGGATCGCAGCCTGCTGCCCGAGGGCGCGACCTGGGCCTGGATGGCGGAGCTCGTGCGCACGCCGCGCGTGCAGGCCGCCGTCGTGCAGACGCTCGCGCTGTCGTTCGCGACTGCGCTGCTGACGCTGCTGGTCGGCGCGACGGCGACCATCGTCGCGCGCCTGACCTCGCCGCGCGTGACGGCGCTGCTGGACGCGCTGTCGCTGCTGCCGTACGCGATCCCGCCGGTGGTGATCGCCATCGGCGCGCTGGAGCTGTTCGTCGGCCGCTGGGGCGGCTGGCTGGACCTGCGCGCGGTGTACGTCGTGGTCGCCGCGCCGCTGCTGTTCCCGCTGCAGCACAAGACGCTGGGCGCCGCGATGCGCCAACTCGACGTCGCGCCGCTGATGGAGGCCGCGCACACGCTGGGCGCGAGCGACGGCTATCTGCTGCGCCGCGTGCTGCTGCCGCTGCTCGCGCCGGCGCTGGTGGCCTCGCTGCTGCTGTGCTGGGTGACCGCGGCGATGGAGTTCGCGATCGCGAACCTGCTGCTGGGCGGCTCGATCGAGATGCTGCAGCCGCTGCTGAACGGCATGCGCAGCGTCAACGGGCACCTGTCGGCGGCGCTGGTCGTGTTGAGTTTCGCGGTGATCGCCGCGATGGGAATGTTGGTGGAAGGACTGACGGCATGGAACACCCGCCGCAACTCGTAGTCCGCGCGGCCGCGCTGGCGCTGGGCGGTCGCGCGATCCTGCGCGACGTCGATCTGGAACTCGCGCGCGGCGAGGTCGTCGCGCTGCTGGGCGCGTCGGGCTGCGGCAAGACGACGCTGCTGCGCTCCATCGCCGGACTCGCGTCGCTGGACGGCGGCGGCATCGCGATCGGCGGCGAGGACGTCACGCGGTCGAGCGCGCAGCAGCGCGGCGTGGGCGTGGTGTTCCAGCACTACGCGCTGTTCCCGAATCTTTCCGTGCTGGAGAACATCGAGTTCGGGCTGCTGGCCGAAGGCGCCGCGCAGGCCGAGGCGACCGCGCGGGCCGAGGAACTGCTGCAGCTCGTCGAGCTGGGCGAGCAGCGCGACGCGCGGCCCGCGCGCCTGTCCGGCGGCCAGCGCCAGCGCGTCGCGCTCGCGCGCGCCCTCGCGCGCAAGCCCTCGCTGCTACTGATGGACGAGCCGTTCTCGGCGCTGGACGAATCGTTCCGCGTGCCGCTGCGGCGCTCGTTCCGCCGCCTGCAGCGGCAGCTGCAGCAGACCTGCCTGGTCGTCACGCACGACCGCGCCGAGGCCTTCGAGCTGGCCGATCGCGTCGCCGTGATGTTCGACGGCCGCATCGCGCAGTGCGACACGCCCGCCGTGCTGTGGCGCCAGCCCGCGACCCGGCAGGTGGCGACCTTCCTCGGCGCGTTCAACCTGATCGCCGCACCCGCGGCGCCCGGCACGCTGCGGCGCGACGCCGGCTGGTGGGCGCTGCCCATCGACGCGCTGCACGTGCGCAGCGCCGGCCGTGCGGACGGCTTCGCGCTGCGCGCCCGCGTGGTCGAATCCTGGTTCGGCCAGCAGCGCGCCAGCGTCGACCTGCAGACCGAGGCCGGCGACACCCTGACCCTGTCGCGCGCGCTCGACGAGCCGCCGCTCGCGGCCGGCGACTGGGTCGAGCTGGGTGCCGACCCCGCCGTGCTGCAATACCTCCCCACCTGAGAAGCCATGCATTCGAACGACCGCCGCGATTTCCTGCGCCGCAGCCTGATCGGCGCCGGCGCCGCCGCCGCCCTGCCCGCGCTGATCCAGAAGGCGCTCGCCATCCCCGCGCACCGCGACAAGGGGACGCTGGAGGACGTCCAGCACGTCGTCATCCTGATGCAGGAAAACCGGTCGTTCGACCACTACTTCGGCACGCTGCGCGGCGTGTGCGGCTTCGGCGACCCGCGTCCGGCGACGCTGCCCGACGGCAAGCCGGTGTGGCACCAGCCCGGGCCCGACGGCGAGCACCTGCCGTTCCGCCCCGACGCGCCGGACCTGGGCCTGCAGTTCATGGTGGGCACGCCGCACGACTGGCCGACCACGCAGCGCGCCTGGAACGAAGGCCGCAGCGACCAATGGATCGCGGCCAAGGGCCCCCACACGATGGCGCACTTCACGCGCGCCGACATCCCGTTCCACTACGCGCTGGCCGACGCCTTCACGGTGTGCGACGCCTACCACTGCGCGCTGCTGGGCCCCACCGACCCGAACCGCTACCACCTGTGGACGGGCTGCGCCGGCAACGATGGCGCCCACGCCCCGGTCGTCACCAACGCCGAGGCCGGCTATTCGTGGACGACCTTCCCCGAGCGCCTGGAGGCCGCCGGTGTCAGCTGGAAGATCTACCAGGACGTCGGCGACGGCCTGGACAAGGCTGGCAACTGGGGCTGCGCCGACAACGCCCACATCGGCAACTACGGCGACAACTCGCTGCTGTACTTCGACCAGTACCGCAACGCCGCGCCCGGCTCGCCGCTGTACGAGAAGGCGCGTACCGGTACCCGTATCGCGGCCGACCCGAAGCAGGGGCTGTTCGACATCCTCAAGGCCGACGTCGCGGGCGGCAGGCTGCCGTCGGTGTCGTGGATCGTCGCGCCCGAGGCCTACAGCGAGCATCCGAACTGGCCGGCGAACTACGGCGCCTGGTACATCGCGCAGGTGCTGGAGGCGCTGGTCGCCAACCCCGAGGTCTGGAGCCGCACGGCGCTGTTCATCACCTACGACGAGAACGACGGCTTCTTCGACCACGTCGTCCCGCCGACGCCGGCCGCCACGCCCGCGCAAGGCCTGTCCACCGTCGACGCCGCGCGCGAGCATTTCCCTGGCGACGCCAGCTACGCCGCCGGCCCGTACGGCCTGGGCCCGCGCGTGCCGATGCTGGTGGTCTCGCCGTGGACGCGCGGCGGCTGGGTCTGCTCGGAGGTGTTCGACCACACCTCGCTGATCCGCTTCGTCGAGCGCCGCTTCGGCGCCGGCGGCGACGCGCTGCGCGAGACCAACATCAGCCCGTGGCGGCGCGCGGTCAGCGGCGACCTGGTGTCGGCGTTCGACTTCGCGAACCCGAACGCGTCGCTCGCGCCGCTGCCCGCGACCGGCGGCTACGTCCCGGCCGACACCAGCCGCCATCCCGACTGGATCCCCGCGCAGCCGTCGGCGCCGGCGCTGCCGCGCCAGGAGCCCGGCCTGCGCCGCTCGCGCGCCCTGCCCTACGACTTCGAGGTCACGGCCCGCTTCGACGCCGCCGACGGACGCTTCGCGCTCGCGCTGGCCAACCGCGGCAGCGCGGGCGCCGTGCTGCGGCTCAGCGCCACCGGCTCCGCCGCCGCGCCGCGCAGCTACACCATCGAGGCCGGCAAGCAGCTGCGCGACGACGTCGCGATCGATACCTCCGACTTCGTCGTCGCCGGCCCCGGCGCGTTCCACCGCCGCTTCCGCGACGACCCGGCGCTGGCCGTCGACGTGCGCGGCGAGCACCGGCGCGAACGCGGCGGCCAGCTGCGGCTGACGCTCGTCAATCGCGGCGCCGCGCCGGTGCGCCTGAGCGTCGCGCCCGCCGTCTACCCGAAGGCCGCGCCGCGGCTGCACGTGCTCGCACCGGGCGCGCGCGTCGTCGACACCTGGGCCGTCAAGGACAGCGCCGGCTGGTACGACCTGGCGGTCACGGCCGAGGGCAGCGCGCGCTTCCTGCGCCGCCTGGCCGGGCGCGTCGAGACCGGGCGGCCGAGCACCAGCGATCCGGCGCTGGCGTAAGCCGCGCCTCAGCGATCCGCTTCGGATCGCGCCGTCAGCGTCATCTCGATGGCGAGGCCGCCGCCCGGCACCGCGCGGGCCAGGATGCGGCCGCCGTGCGATTCGATCGCCCGCTTGGCGATCGTCAGCCCGAGGCCGAAGCCGTCCACGCGGGGTTCGCCGACGCGGCGAAAGGGCTCGAACATCTGCTGCAGCGCCTCGTCGGGCACGCCGGGACCGTGGTCGCTGACGACGACCGTCAGGCGATCGCCCGCGACCTGCGCCCGCACGTCGACGACGGTGCCCTCGCGCGTGAACTTGACCGCGTTGCGGATCACGTTCTCGAATGCGCGATACAGGAGCTCGCCCTGGCCCTCCAGCCAGAACTCGCCGCTCGCCGCGGACAGCAGGTCGCGCCGGCTGGCCTGCGCCTCGAAGCGCGCGTCCTCGCAGATCTCGGCCAGCAGCTCGATGACGTCGAAGCGGTCCTGCGCCGCGGCGCCGCCGTCCGTCTCGAGCCGGGCCAGCGTCAGCAGCTCGCCGACGAGCACGTCGAGCCGCACCGATTCGCGCTCGACGCGCGTCTGCATCGCCGCGAGGCGGTCCGGCTGCTGGCGGGCGATCTCGATCGCGGCCTGGATGCGCGCCAGCGGCGAGCGCAGCTCGTGCGAGACGTCGTGCAGCAGGCGCTGCTGCGCCGTCACGAGCAGCTGCATGCGGCGCGCCATGTGGTCGAAGTCGGTGCCGAGCTCGCTCAGCTCGTCGCGCCGCCGGCCCATCAGCGCCGCGACGCGGGTGTCGAGCTCACCCTCGGCCACGCGGTGCAGCGCCCAGCGCAGCGTGCGGATCGGATGCGAGAAGTACCAGGCCAGGGAGGCGCCAAGCAGCGTGCTCGCCAGCAGCGTGCCGACGACCGGCACCACGAACGGCGGCGGCCGCTCCTGCTTGGCGACGAACGCGCGCACCGCCGCGGCGGGCTCGAAGACCGTGACCACCCGGCCGTCGGCCGCCTTCACGCGCCTGACGAGCCCGAGTCCCGTGCGCGCCTGCTGCACGTCGAGCTGCTCGGGCGCGGCGCGCAGCGCCTGCCAGGCCTGCGGCGCCAGCGGCCGCCCGAGCAGGTCGTGGCCGGCCTCGTCGAGCGCCAACGGCAGCACCTCCGCGGGCTCGGGCCACGCGCGCTGCACCTGCCGCAGCGCCGCGACGTCCCCGGTCGCGACGAGCGTGGCGGTCACCTCGACCATGAAGTGCAGCCGCCGCGCGTCGCCGCGGTCGACGGGGAACACGTCGATCCAGCGCACCAGCCAGATGCCCACGGAGACCACGGCCGCCACCGTGACGAGGCCGATCCAGAACGCGGCGAAGAACTTCCAGAACAAACGGCCCATGCCCATCGCCCTCAGTCCTTCGTGAACTGGTAGCCCATCCCGCGCACGGTCTTGATCAGGTCGACGTCCGGCGCATGCGCGGCGAGCTTCTGGCGGATGCTGCTGATGTGCACGTCGACGCTGCGGTCGAAGCGCGCGAGCGGCCGGCCCAGTCCCTGCTCCGACAGCTCGGCCTTGGTGACCAGGCGGCCGGCCTGGCGCATCAGGTGCAGCAGCAGGTTGAACTCCGCGCCGGTGAAGTGCAGCGCCTCGTCCTGCCAGTGCGCCGTGCGCCGTTCGGGCCGCAGCACCAGCGGCCCGATGGCCACCGCCTCGCCGCGCGCCGCGTCGGCCGACACCGGCGCCAGCCGCCGCAGGATCGCGCGCAGCCGCGCCGCCAGCTCGCGCGGCGAGCAGGGCTTGGGCACGTAGTCGTCGGCGCCGAGCTCCAGGCCGAGGATGCGGTCGATGTCGTCGCCGCGGGCGGTGAGCATCAGCACGGGCACGGTGCAGCGCTCCGCGCGCAGCCGGCGCAGGACGTCGATGCCGGTCATCCTGGGCATCATCACGTCCAGCACCACGATGTCGTGCCGGCCGCTCAGCGCCTCGGCGATCGCGGACTCGCCGTCGCCGGCGAGCGTCACGGCGAAGCCGTCCTGGCGCAGGTAGTCGCCGAGCAAGGTGACGAGTTCGACGTCGTCGTCAACCAGCAGCACGTTGGGGCTCACGGGCGCTCCGGGGGAATGGGTCGCGACGTGTCGGGGCGAACGTCCGCAGCCCGGATCATCGGATCGAAACGCCGCGCCATCCATCGTCCTTACGTTTCTTTTGACTTCGCTGACGCATCTTGTCGGGGCCGTCCCCGATGATCGTTCCGTGGCCCGCGATGCAGGCCCGGCGGGTCGATTTTCCCAGATCCCGCAGCAGCGCGACGCGCGACCGGCGCGTCCTCCCCGTCCCCCGGAAGATCCATGTCCAAGCGGAAATCCAAGCTCATGCCGCCCGCGGCCATCGTCCTGGCCGCGGCGTCCCTGGCCGGCTGCGCCGTCGGCCCGACCTACCAGCCGCCGGCGGCGCGCGCCCCGGCCGCCTGGCACGCGCCGCTGCCGCACGACGGCAACGCCACGGAGCTCGCGGACTGGTGGTCGCAGTTCCACGACGACACGCTGACCCGGCTGCTCGCCTGGGCGCAGGCCGACAGCCCGTCGCTGGACCAGGCCTGGGCGAAGATCGTGCAGGCGCGCGCCACCGTCACCACCGACCGCGCCGCCGCGCTGCCCACGCTGGACGCCACCGGCAGCGCGACGCGCTCGAAACAGCAGGGCACCGGCACGACGACGACCCGCAGCGCGACGCTGGACGCGTCGTGGGAGATCGACCTCGCCGGCAAGGCGCGCCGCAACGTCGAGGCCGGGCAGGCGCGCGTCGAGGCGCGCATCGCCGACTGGCACGACGCGCGGGTGTCGCTGGCCGCCGAGGTCGCCGACGACTACACCCAGTACCGCGGCTGCCGCCTGCTGGCCGACGCCTACGACCGCGAGGCGGCGTCGGCGGAGATCACCGCCCGCAGCACCGCGACGCTGGTCGACGCGGGCCTGGGCGCGCCGTCGGACGGCAGCCTCGCGCGCGCCAGCCTGGCGTCCGACCGCTCGACGGCCGCCGCGCAGCACGCCACCTGCGACAACCTGGTCAAGTCGCTGGTCGCGCTCACCGGCCGCGACGAGGCGGAGCTCGTGCAGGCGCTGGACGCGGGCAAGGCGGGCGTGCCGCGGCCCGACGCGCTGTCGGTGCAGGCGCTGCCGGCGCAGGCGATCAGCCAGCGCGCGGACGTCGCCTCGCTGGAGCGCGAGCTGGCCGCCAGCAGCGCGGAGATCGGCGCCGCCGAGGCCGCGCTGTATCCGAGCCTGTCGCTGTCCGGCTCCATCGGCCGCTCGTCGACCAGTGGCATCGCCTTCACGCCGTGGTCGTTCGGCCCGACGCTGGACTTGGCCGTCTTCGACGCCGGCAAGCGGCGCGCGAACGTGGACAGCGCCAAGGCGAGCTACGACAGCGCGCTGGCGAGCTACCGGCAGGGCGTGCGCACGGCCGTCAAGGAAGTCGAGCAGGCGCTGGTCAACCTCGACGCCGCCGCGCGCCGCGCGCAGGAGACGGCGCGCGCCGCCGACGAATACCGCAAGTACGTGCAGGCGCTGGACGCCGGCTGGCACGCCGGCACCAACAGCCTGCTGGAGCTGGAGGAAGGCCGGCGCTCGGCCATCGCCGCCGAGGTCGAGGCGATCACCCTGCAGCAGGACCAGGTGAGCGACTGGATCGCCCTCTACAAGGCGCTGGGCGGCGGCTGGAAGCCCGGCACGCCCGCGACCGCGCCCATGGCGTCGTCCGCCACCGAACAAGACACCCGCATCGCCCAAGGAGCCCCGCGTTGAACCGCCTCCCCGTCCCTCACGGCCTCGTCGCCGCCGCCGCCCTGGCCACCCTCCTGGCCGGTTGCGGCGGCAGCCCGGCCGCCGCAACCGGCGCGAACGCCGCGGCCAGTTCGGCGGGCGCGAGCGCGCTGACCGTCAGCGTCACCGCCCCGGTGCGCGAGTCGTGGCCGCAGACGATCCGCGCGAGCGGCCCCGTCGCGGCGTGGCAGGAGGTGATCGTCAGCAACGAGACCGGCGGCCTGCGCCTGGCCGACCTGCGGGTGGACGTCGGCGCGCAGGTCCGGCGCGGCCAGGTGCTGGCGCGGCTCGCCGACGAGAGCCTGGCCGACGACGTCCGCAAGCAGGAGGCGACGGTGCAGCAGGCCGAGGTCGCGCTGCAGCAGGCGGCGTCGGACACGCGCCGCGCGAAGCTGGTCGAGAGCAGCGGCGCGCTGTCCGCGCAGAAGATCGAGTCGTACCGCCTCACCGAGGCCTCCGACCAGGCCGCGCTGGCGTCGGCGAAGGCCGACCTCGAATCGGCGCGCCTGAAGCTGCGCCAGGCGACGATCCTCGCGCCCGATGACGGCGTCGTGGTCTCGAAGAGCGCGGTGCTGGGCAACGTGGTCAGCGCCGGCACCGAGCTGTTCCGCCTCGTGCGCCAGGGCAAGGTCGAGTGGCGGCCGGAGCTGGACGCGCGCCAGCTGGCGCAAGCCGGCGCGGGCCAGGTCGCCCGCGTCACGCTGCCGTCCGGGCAGGTGGTCGAGGGCCGCGTGCGGCTGGTCGGCCCCGCGCTGAGCACCAGCACCGGCCGCGCGACGGTGTACGTGAGCCTGCCGGCGGCGAGCGCCGCGCGCGTGGGCATGTTCGCCGGCGGCGAGATCGATCTCGCGCAGCAGGACGCCGTGACGCTGCCCGCGACCGCGCTGGTGCAGCGCGACGGCCGCACCTACGTCTACAGCGTCGACGCCGGCAACAAGGTGCACGCCGTGCCCGTCACCACCGGCCGCCGCCAGGGAACGCGGGTCGAGCTGCTGGCCGGCGCCGACGGCCTGGGCCGGGTCGTCGCCGCCGGCGGCGCCTTCCTGTCCGAGGGCGTCGCCGTGACCGTCGTCGACGCTGCCGCGCCGTCCAAGGGCGCCTGAGGCGAGACAGGAGCCACGATGAACTTCTCCGCCTGGTCCATCCGCAATCCCGTTCCCGCCGTCCTGCTGTTCGTGCTGCTGACCGTGCTGGGCCTGATCGGCTTTCGCAAGCTGCAGATCCAGGACTTCCCGGACATGGACCTGCCGACGATCAACGTCACCGCCTCGCTGGAGGGCGCCGCGCCCGAGCAACTGGAGACGCAGGTCGCGCGCAAGATCGAGGACAAGCTCGCCTCGCTCGCGCGCCTCGACCACGTGACGACCACGATCACGCAGGGCACGGTCAGCATCAGCGTCAGCTTCGACATCGACAAGAACACCGACGCCGCGCTCAGCGAGGTGCGCGACGCCGTCGACAGCGCGCGCGCCGACCTGCCGTCCGGCATGAGCGACCCGACGGTCTCCAAGATGACCAGCGCGGGCTCGGCGCTGATCGCCTACACGATCGAGTCGAAGTCGCTGGACGAGCAGGACCTGTCCTGGTTCGTCGACAACGACGTCTCGAAGGCGCTGCTGTCCGTCAAGGGCGTGGCGTCGATCGCGCGCGTCGGCGGCGTCGACCGCGAGGTCCACGTCGACCTCGTGCCCGGCCTGATGGCGGGGCTGAACGTGACGGCGTCGGACGTGTCCACGCGCCTGAAGTCGGTACAGCTGGAGAGCTCCGGCGGCCAGGGCGACATCGGCGGCGCCAGGCAATCCACGCGCACGATCGCGACGGTCGGCCGGCCCGAGGAGGTCGGCGCGATCACGATCCCGCTGAGCAACGGCCAGTACGTCCGCCTGGACCAGATCGCGCGCATCTCTGACACGCACGCCGAGCGCAGCGCGCTGGCCTACCGCGACGGCAAGCCGGCGATCGCGTTCACGGTCACGCGCTCTCTGGGCTTCTCCGACGTCGCGGTGGCCGCGGACATCCGCGCGGCGATGGCCACGCTGGCGCGCGCCAACCCGGGCGTCGCGGTCCACGAGGCCTACGACACCGTCGCGCCGATCGAGGACAACTACCACGGCTCGATGCACCTGCTGCTGGAGGGCGCGCTGCTCGCGGTGGTCGTGGTGTGGCTGTTCCTGCGCGACTGGCGGGCGACGCTGGTCTCCGCGGCGGCGCTGCCGCTGTCCATCGTGCCGGTGTTCCTGGGCATGTGGCTGCTGGGCTACTCGCTCAACACGATCACGCTGCTGGCGCTGTCGCTGGTGGTGGGCGTGCTGGTGGACGACGCGATCGTCGAGATCGAGAACATCGAGCGCCACCTGCTGATGGGCAAGTCGCCGTTCCAGGCCGCGATGGAGGCCGCCGACGAGATCGGCCTGGCCGTGATCGCGACGACGCTGACGCTGGTGGCGGTGTTCCTGCCCACCGCGTTCATGGGCGGCATCCCGGGCAAGTTCTTCCGCCAGTTCGGCATCACGGCGTCGATCGCGGTGCTCGCGTCGCTGCTGGTCGCGCGCCTGCTGACGCCGATGATGGCCGCCTACCTGCTGCGCGCCAAGGACCACGAGTCGCACGGCGTCTCCACCGACGGCGCGCTCATGACGCGCTACCTGCGTTGGGTGGGCGCGGCGCTGGACAGCCGCCGGACGACGGTGGCGCTGGCCGTCGGCTTCTTCGCGCTCGCGCTGTGCATCATTCCGCTGATCCCGACCGGCTTCCTGCCGGCGCAGGACAGCGCGCAGACCCGCGTCACGATCAAGCTCGCGCCCGGCAGCACGCTGGAGGAGACGGCGGCGGTCGCCGAGAACGCGGCGACGCTGCTGAAGACGATCCCCGAGGTCCGCAGCGTGTTCGACGCGGTCGGCACCGCGAGCACCGGCGGCGGCATGGCGTCGAGCTCGGTCGCGGACACCACCAGCGCGACGCTGACGGTGGATCTCGTCGCGCGCGGCGAGCGCCGCCTCAAGCAGTCGCAGGTCGAGCAGCGCATGCGCGAGCGGCTGCGCGCCATCCCCGGCGCGCGCGTCTCCGTGGGCGGCGGCGGCAACGGCGAGTCGCTGGAGCTCACGCTGGCGAGCGACGACCCGGTGGCGCTGACGGCGGCGGCCGGCGAGGTCGAGCGCCAGCTGCGCACCTTGAAGGGCATCGGCAACGTGACCTCCAGCGCCGCGCTGCAGCGCCCCGAGATCCAGGTGCGGCCCGACTTCGCGCGCGCCGCGTCGCTGGGCGTGACCACCGAGGCGCTGGCCGACGCGGTCCGCATCGCCACCGCCGGCGACTATTCGACCTCGCTGCCCAAGATGAACCTGCCGCAGCGCCAGATCGCGATCCGCGTGCAGATGGACCCGGCGATCCGCGGCGACCTGCAGCAGATCGGCCAGCTGCGCGTCGCCGGCAGCAACGGCGCTGTGAGCCTGGCCTCGGTCGCCGACGTCGCGCTCGGCGCCGGCCCGTCGGAGATCGACCGCCTCGACCGCGCGCGCAACGTCACGCTCACCGTGGAGCTCAACGGTCGCTCGCTGGGAGCGGTGCAGGACGAGGCGCTGCGGCTGCCCGCGCTGCGTTCGCTGCCCGCCGGCGTGCACCGCGTCGACCAGGGCGAGGTGCAGCGCATGGGCGAGCTGTTCCAGAGCTTCGGCGTCGCGATGGCGATCGGCATCTTCTGCATCTACGCCGTGCTGGTGCTGCTGTTCCACGACTTCCTGCAGCCCGCCACCATCCTGTGCGCGTTGCCGCTGGCGCTCGGCGGCGCGCTGTCCGCGCTGTGGGTCACGCAGCAGGCGTTCTCGATGCCGGTGGTCATCGGCGTGCTGATGCTGATGGGCATCGTCACCAAGAACTCCATCCTGCTCGTGGAATACGCCGTGGTGGCGCGGCACGACGGCATGCCGCGGCTGCAGGCGCTCGTCGACGCGTGCCACAAGCGCGCCCGGCCCATCGTCATGACCACCATCGCGATGGGCGTGGGCATGCTGCCCAACGCGCTGGGCCTGGGTGCCGAGCCCAGCTTCCGCCAGCCCATGGCCATCGTCGTGATCGGCGGCCTGATGACCTCCACCGTGCTGAGCCTGCTGGTGGTGCCGGTGGTGTTCACCTACGTCGACGACCTGCTGCAGTGGCTGCGACGCGCGGCGGGGTTGTCGGTGCGGCGCGACGGCGCGTCCGGACTCGCTCCAGACGCACTGTGAGGCACGCGCGGACGGGCGGGCCGCCATGCCGCGGCCGACCTGCTCGACAGTACCGATGGATCAGAATGCGGCGATGGACAGCGAGAAACTCGAAGCGATCGGCCCGCGCGGCGAAGCCTGCATCATCCTGATGCGGCGAACCGCGCTGCCCAACGGACAGACCGGCGAGTCCTACACGCTGGCCACCGGCGACAGGCTTCGCCCCACCGACGTGCCCGGCGAATTCACCACGCTGAACGGCACCCGGACGTTTCGTCTGCGCAATCCGGGCTGAATGTCGTCTTCAGGCGGGGGCGCGTCGAGGCCGCGCGCGTGCTCGCCTGGGTGACGTGGCTGCCGGCCGGCACCCCGGCCGCGGCCTTCAGGCTGCGACCGCCTCGGCCCGACGGGACATCCCGCTGAACATCCGCATGAGACCATCGAAGGCGCGATCGGACAGCAGGCGGCGCAGGAAGATCAGCGGCTTCGCGCCGAAGCCCACGGCATAGCGCGTCTTCGGACGCCGGGCGCTGACGGCCCTGGCGATCGTGTCGGCGATCAGCTCGGGCGGCGACTGGCGCTCGCGCATGGCCTCGTCGCCCATCATCCTGGCCACCGCGTCGGCCTGCGCCGCGTAAGCCCCCGTTCCGGACACCGCGCGGAGCTTGTCGGCGGCAATGCCTGCCCACTCGGTCCTGATGCCGCCCGGCTCGATCACCACCACATCGATGCCGAAGGGCTGCACCTCCATGCGCAGGCAGTCGCTGATGCCCTCCAGCGCGAACTTGGTGCCGTGGTACCAGGCGCCCAGCGGCGTGTGGATCTTCCCGCCCATCGACGTCACGTTGACGATGGTGCCCGAGCGCCGCGCCCGCATGTGCGGCAGCGCGAGCTGGGCCAGGCGCACGGCGCCGAACACGTTGACCTCGAACTGGGCGCGGGCCTCGTCCAGCGGGACGTCCTCGACCGCGCCGTAGGAGCCATAGCCGGCGTTGTTGACCAGCACGTCGATGCGGCCCGACCGGGAGACGATCTCCTTCACGCCGGCCTGCATCGAGGCATCGTCCGTCACGTCCATCGCCAGGACGTGGACGCCGGCACGCACCAGGGACCGCATCCGGTCCACGCGGCGCGCGGCCGCATAGACGGTGTAGCCCCTGGCCTTGAGCTTGAGGGCCGTGGCTTCGCCGATGCCCGAAGAAGCGCCGGTCACGAGAACAACCTTGGAGTTCATGGAGATCTTCCTTTCCTTGATCAACGACGAGGTGCATGGCGACCCGGGTTCGACTCGCCTTTCGTGCCGATGACTGTACGAACCGGCCGGCGCCGGGCCACTAGCGAACGGCGCCGCGATCCCCGCAAACCGCGCCAGGCCCTTCGCGGCCGGCAACGCGCGGGCCGTCGCCGGCCTGGCGCCCGTTGCAGGGAAGCTGGCGCGCCTTGCATGGCGAAGGCATCGCGCGATCCCTACACTTCCTCCATCGCGAAGAGCCCCGCCCGGGCCGTTGACGAACCTCCCGATGACACGCAGCCGAACTTTCTCCCTGGACGTGGGCTGGCAGCCCCTGCTGAAGGACTTCGGACTTCGGCCGCACCAGGTCCTGCGCAGGGCCGGCCTGCCCGAGGACCTCATTTCCCGCGGAGGCCAGGGGCTCACCACCGAGGAGTGGTTCCGCTTCTGGCGCGCCCTGGAGGCGGAGGCCGGCGACGTCATGTTCCCCCTGCGCTTCGTCGAGACGATCGCGGCGGAGTCGTTCGACCCGCCGTTGTTCGCGGCGCTGTGCAGCGCCAACCTCATGCAGGCGGTGCAGCGCCTGGCCAAGTACAAGCAGCTGGTGGCGCCCATGAGCCTGGAGCTGGATGTGGGCCCGGCGGGCGAGCTGACGATCTCGCCTCGCTGGCTGTCGGTTCAGGCCGACGTGCCGTATTCGCTGCAGGTGGCCGAGATCGCGTTCTTCCTGCGGCTGGCGCGGCTCGCGACCCGCGAACCCGTCATGGCACTCGGGGCGGCGCTTCCGCAGCTCCCGCCCGCCGCCTACGCCCGGCGCTACGAGAAGTTCTTCGGCGCCCCCGTGCAACGCGGCACGCACCCGTCGATCACGTTCACCGCAGCGGACGCCCTGCGCCCCTTTCTCACGGTCAACGAAGGAATGTGGCGCGTGTTCGAGCCCGACCTTCGCCGCCGGCTCGGCGAGCTCGACGTGACGGCGACGACCGCGCAGCGCGTGCGTGCCGTCCTGCTGGAGCTCCTGCCCGGCAACGCGGCCACCATCGAGAAGGCCGCCGAGCGGCTAGGCATGAGCAAGCGCACGCTGCAGCGCCGCCTCGAGGACGAGGGGGCGAACTTTCGCGCGCTGGTCAGTTCGACGCGGGAAAGCCTGGCGCGCCACTACCTGGGCAACACCCGGATGTCCGGCGGCGAGATCGCCTTCCTGCTCGGCTTCGAGGACCCCAACTCCTTCTATCGGGCGTTCCAGGACTGGACCGGGCAGACGCCCGACAGCGCCCGTCATGCCATGCGCCCGAATTGAAGCGGAGCGCGCCCGTTGTCGATCATCGACTGTCGAGGCGAGTCGCGCTCATCGCGCGTCTGCGCGTGCGGCGGCCAGCGCCTCGAGCAGGACGCGCTGCGAGCCGATGTGGTTGGCGAGCAGCAGCACGAGGCGGGCGTTGAGCGCGTGGCTGGCGTCGCCCTCGAGGTCGCGGTGGGTGTCGATGAGCGCCTCGTAGAAGTCGTCGGGCGCCTCGAGGTTGGGCGTGGTGATCAGTCGCATGGCGATCCTTTCAGGCGAGCGCGAGGGCATGGCCGATGGCCGCGCTCACCTGGTCGGCGTCGACGGCGCGCCAGCGCGCGCACACGTGCTGGTCGGGCCGGAACAGGTAGGCGGAGCCGGGACGCAGGTCGTAGCGCTGGGCGAGCAGGCCCTCGGGATCCGCGAGGTCGCGGCCCACGCCCAGCACGGTGACGGGCAGCCCGTGGCCATCGATGTCCGTCAGGCCGGCGGGCACGTCGCCCGCGACGAGCAGCGTGAATCCCTGGCCCAGACGCGGCAGCAGCCACGAGCGCGTGCCGTCGGGCAGCGTGACCGGGGCGTCGGCCGCCGACGCGCCAGGTCGCATGGCCCCTGCGAAGCGGCCCGCGTCCGGCGTGTTCAGCGACGAGTCGTGCAGGGTCGCCGGCGTCGACAGGCGTCCGCTGTTGACGAGCGTCCGCGCGAAAGGCTGCGTCTTCGCGAGCTGCAGCACCGCGTCGCGGAACAGGCGGCTCACCGGGCTCTTGGGGGTGATGAAGTCGGTGGCTCTGCTGGAGTTGCGGATGTTCTCGTCCGCGGCGAACTCGCGCTCACGGGCGTAGGTGTCGAGCAGCGAATCGGGCGCATGACCCTGGAGGACGGCGGCGAGCTTCCAGCCGAGGTTGTCGGCGTCCTGCACGCCGGAATTCGCGCCGCGCGCACCGAAGGGCGACACGCCGTGCGCCGAATCGCCGGCGAACAGCACGCGGCCGTGGCGGAAGCTGTCCATGCGCAGGCAGGAGAAGGTGTAGACGCTAGCCCACTCGAGCTCGAAGTCGAAGTCCTTCATCGCCGAGTGCGCGAGCATCGCCTTGACCCGCGGGATGATGCGCTCGGGCTTCTTCTCCTCTTCCGGATCGGCGTCCCAGCCGAGCTGGAAGTCGATGCGCCAGACGCCATCGGGCTGGCGGTGCAGCAGCACGCTCTGGTTCGGATGGAATGCAGGATCGAACCAGAACCAGCGCTCGGCCGGCGCCTCGTGCTTCATGCGCACGTCGGCGATCAGGAAGCGATCCTTGAAGGTGCGGCCCTTCGATTCCAGCCCCAGGTGCCGACGCACGGCGGAGCGGGCGCCGTCGCACGCCGCCACGTACTCGGCTTCCAGTCGATACGGGCCGTCCGGCGTGTCGATCTCCAGGACGACGTGGTCGTCGCGCCGTTCCGTCCCGACGACGGCGTTCTTCCAGCGGATGTCGATCAACGGCAGCGCCGCGGCGCGTTCGGCCAGGTAGCCCTCGACGTAATACTGCTGGAGGTTGACGAACGCCGGGCGGGAATGGCCGGCCTCCGGCAGCAGGTCGAAGCTGTAGACCAGCTCGTTCTTCAGGAAGACCTTGCCCACCTTCCACGACACGCCCTTGTCGACCATCGGCTCGCCGCATCCCAGGCGATCGAAGATCTCCAGCGTCCGCTTGGCGAAGCAGATCGCGCGCGAGCCGGTGGACAGCGTGCAATCGTTGTCCAGCAGCACGACGGGCACGCCGCGCTGCGCCAGGTCGATGGCCAGCGACAGGCCGATCGGCCCGGCGCCGACGATGACCACCGGCCGCCGCGCGGGCTGGGGCGCCGACTGGTCGGGACTCGGGTGGTAGTCGAACACCAGCTTCTGGTAGTCGACCGGGCCCGCCTTGCCGCGGGCGAGTTCGTCGAGCTTCATGCTTGTCTCCGTGGACGCCGCGTCCACGCGGCGACGTCCTTGTCGAGTGGCGGGTTCGGGCGGGGCGATCAGCCTTCCAGCGCTTCCCACATCTGACGGTCGCGCTCGGCCGTCCACACGCGCGGGTCGGGGTACTGCGTCACCTCGTCGAAGCAGCGCGTGACGTCGAACGGCATGCAGTGGTCGAAGATGACCCAGTGGCCGTACTTGGGCTTGAGCCGGGCGAAGGTGTCCTTGTAGACTGCGTTCAGGTCCTTGCCCGCGGCGACGCCGGCCTCGACGGCGGCGCGCACGTCGGCGATGAAGCCGGCGGTGGAACGCAGGCCGTCGGCGACCTGGGCCTCGCCGCGCAGCGCCGGGCCGCGACCAGGCACCAGCGCCAGCGGCTTGAGCGCGGCCACGTTCTCCAGCGTCTGCGGCCAGTCCTTGAAATAGGCGTCGCCGGCGTAGGGCGTGGCGTCGAATTCGACCAGGTCGCCCGACAGCAGCGTGCGCTCCTGCGGCAGCCAGACCACGGTGTCACCCTTGGTGTGGCCGCGCCCAAGCTGCAGCAGCTGGACTTCGAGCTTGCCCAGCCAGAGCGTCATCTTCTTCTGGAAGGTCATGGTGGGCCAGGTCAGGCCCTGCGGCACGGTCTCGACGTTGCGGAACAGGCGCGGGAAGCGGCCGATCTCGCTGGCCTTGTCGGCCTCGCCGCGCTCGACGATCAGGTCGTAGGTGTCCTGGCTGGCGATCACCTGCTGCGGCTGGTAGGCGCTCGCGCCCAGCACGCGCACGGCGTGGTAGTGGGTCAGCACGACGTACCTGATCGGCTTGTCGGTGACCTCGCGGATGCGGCGGATGACGTCCGCGGCCATGGCGGGGGTCGCCTGCGTGTCGGCCACCAGCACGGCGTCGTCGCCGATGACGATGCCGGTGTTGGGGTCGCCCTCGGCCGTGTACGCCCACGCGTGCTCGGACAGCCGGCTGAAGGTGACCTTCTTTTCCTCGAGATCGGCCTGGGAGGCGAATTTCTTGGTACCGGACATCTGGTTGGCTCCTGAAATTTATCCTGTGCAAATTCGTTCGTCATTGTTGATCAAAGATTTGATCTTCGTCAAATCAAATTTGGCTTCGGTAAACTGCCCGGCATGAGCTCCATCGACGACCTGACGAACGACAACGACGGCCGCCAGCAGCGCGGCATCCAGAGCATCGAGGTGGGCGGCCAGCTGCTGCACGCGATGGCGCACATGGGACGGCCGATGGCGCTCAAGGACCTGGCGCGCGAGGCCGACATGCCCGCCGCCAAGATCCACGCCTACCTGGTCAGCTTCACGCGCATCGGACTGATGAAGCAGGACAGCGAGTCGGGCCGCTACTTCCTGGGGCCGCTCGCCCTGCAGCTGGGCCTCATCAGCCTGAAGCAGGCCAACCCGGTCCAGGCCGCGGCGGCCGAGCTGCCCGGGCTGACGCAGCGCATCGGGCACACGGCGGCCATCTCGGTGTGGGGCTCGCGCGGCGCCACCATCGTGCGGCTCGAGGAGTCCCCCGCGCCCATCCACGTGAACATGCGCCAGGGCACCGTGTTCTCGTTGACCAACACCGCCACCGGCCGGCTGTTCGCCGCGTACCAGAGCGACGAAGCCGTCAAGCGCATGCTGGACGCCGAGCGCGCCCTGCAGAAGACCCATCCCGAGCCCGTCATTCCCAACGTGCCGCCGCCCGCGGCCGTGCCGACCTGGTCGACCTTCCTGCCCCAGCTGCGCGAGGTGCGGCAGCACGGCCTGAGCCGCTCCGAAGGTGAGACCCTGCCCGGTGTCAACGCCATGGCCGTCCCGGTCTTCGACCACGGCGGCGAGGTCGCCGCGGCCATCACGGCGATCGGCCCGGCCGGGATCTTCGACCTCAGCTGGAACGGGCCGATCGCGCGCGAGCTGCGCGCCTGCGCGCAGCGCGTCGCCCACGAGCTGGGCGCCCCGGCCGCGGACTGAGCGCCGGCGCCCCTTCTTCCCGGTTCCTTGCCCGGGCTCGGGAAATCGACAGCGACAAATGCATTTGACATAGATCAAATCCGATTTCATACTACAAATACGTTTGGAATTGGCAAATCATGTCGCACGCGGCGGATGGGCCCCAGCGAAGGGCGCCCAGCCAGCGATCGGCCGCAGAGCGGAACGGCGGGCGTCATCGACGACGAGATCGAGGCCGACCCGCCTCAGGAGACATCCGCCATGACCGCCCCCACCGGAGCCCGCGAGGACCGCAAGGTGCTCGCCGCCACCCTGGTCGGCACCGCCATCGAGTGGTACGACTACTTCATCTACGCCCAGGCGGCCGGCCTGGTGCTCGGGCCGCTGTTCTTCGCGCCCATCGCCAAGGACAACCCCGGCATCGCGCAGCTGCTGTCGTTCGCCACCATCGGCATCTCCTTCCTGTTCCGGCCGCTGGGCGCGCTGGTGTGCGGCCATCTCGGCGACCGCATCGGGCGCAAGGCGATGCTGGTGCTGACGCTGGTGCTGATGGGCATCAGCACCGCCGCGATCGGCCTGCTGCCGACCTACGCGCAGGCCGGCGCGATCGCGCCCGTGCTGCTGATCGTGCTGCGCGTGCTGCAGGGCTTCTCGGCCGGCGGTGAATGGGGCGGCGCGGCGCTGATGGCTGTCGAGCACGCGCCCACGAAGCGGCGCGGCTTCTTCGGGGCGTTCCCGCAGATCGGCGTGCCGCTGGGCATGATCCTGGCCACGCTGGTGCTGCTGCTGCTGAACGCGCTGCTCGGCAAGGATCAGTTCGCGGCATGGGGCTGGCGCGTGCCGTTCCTGCTGTCGGTGGTGCTGATCGTCGTCGGCTCGGTGATCCGCCGCAGCGTCGAGGAGTCGCCCGTCTTCCTGCGCATGCACCAGCGCCGGCGCGACTCGTCGGCGCCGCTCGGCCGGCTGTTCCGGCTGCACTCGGGCGCCGTCGTGCGGTCCGCGCTCGTCTTCGTGGCGAACAACGCGGCGGGCTACCTGCTGATCGCGTTCTTCATCAGCTATGGCCAGAAGACGCTGCACCTGCCGGCGTCCCAGGTGCTCGCCACCTGTACGGCCGCCGCCGCGAGCTGGCTCGTGTTCACGCTCGTGGGCGGCGTGCTGGCCGACCGCATCGGCCGCGTGCGCACGTTCCAGCTGGGCTACCTGCTGCTCGCGCTGTGGGCGGTGCCGATGTGGTTCCTGATCGACAGCGGCGACATCGGCCTGTTCCTGGCGGCCGCGATCGTGCTGACCATCCCGCTGGGCCTGAGCTACGGCCCGCAGGCCGCGCTGTACGCGGAGATGTTCCCGGCCAAGGTGCGCTACTCCGGCGTGTCCGTCGGCTATGCCCTCGGATCGATCCTGGGCGGCGCGTTCGCCGCGACCATCGCCCAGTGGATCATCGGCAGCACCGGCAAGTCCTGGCTCATCGGCGTGTACCTGATCGGCCTGTGCATCGTGTCGATCGCCGCGGTCTCGCGCGGACGCGACCCGATGGGCGTCGACCTCGAGGTGGCGGACGATGACGTGTCGTCCCACTCCTGGACCGGCGCTAGCGCCGCGCCGCAGGCGGTCACCGGCGTGCGCTGAGCACGATCATGGCGACCTGCGCAGCGTGCGCGGGCCGCAGGTGCCGGGCCTGCGAGCGTGCCAAGTCAGCATGGGCACAAAGCAAAACGCCCACTCGAAAGTGGGCGTTGCTGTCGAGGCTGGCACCTCGAGAATTCTTGGTTGCGGGGGCTGGATTTGAACCAACGACCTTTGGGTTATGAGCCCAACGAGCTACCAGACTGCTCCACCCCGCGACTGAAGAATGCGATTATGGCACGAATTCGAAGCCATGTCACGTCCGACGGATGAAGGTGTGCAAAGAGCGGCGCGCGCTCAGCCGGCGATGACCTGCGGCCCCGCCAGCCAACACCACGCGCCGGGCGCCAGGTCGGCGGGCAGCTCGAGCCTGCCGAAGCGGCTGCGGTGCAGCGCCTCGACGCGGTTGCCCACCGCGGCCATCATGCGCTTGACCTGGTGGTACTTGCCTTCGGCCAGCGTCAGGCGGATGCCGTGCAGGCCGGCGGCGGCGCCGTCCCAGGGCTCGGCGGCGATCGCGCGCACGGGCTCGGGGTCGTCCTGCAGCACGACGCCGGCGAGCAGGCGCGCGATCTGGTCCGGCGTCACCGGATGCTTGCAGGACGCGTCGTAGACCTTGGGGACATGGTGCTTCGGCGAGGTCCAGCGGTGCAGCAGCTGGCCGTCGTCGGTGAACAGCAGCAGGCCGGTGGTGTCCTCGTCGAGGCGGCCCACGGCCTGCGCGTCGCGCCGCAGCAGGGGCGCGGGCAGCAGGCTGTAGACGCTGGCGTGGTGCTTGGGCTTCTTCGAGCACTCGTAGCCGGCCGGCTTGTTCAGCGCGATCAGCGCCTTCGCGTGGTACGGCCAGTCCTGGCCCTCGACGTTGAGGACGAGTCCCGTCGGATCGAGATCCTCGGACGGGTCGTCGTGCAGCACGCCGGCGATCGCGACGTAGCCGCCGGCGACCAGCCCCTCGCACGCGCGGCGCGTGCCGAAGCCTTGCGTGAACAGGATCTGCGGGAGCTTCACAGGCCCGCGCTCGACAGGCTGGCGGCGAAGCGCGGCGCGTCCTGGAAGCCGACGACGCGCACCGACTCGATCTCGCGGCCCTGCGCATCGAACAGGATGATGCCCGGCGGGCCGAACAGGTGGAAGCGCTTGAGCAGCGCGCGGTCGTCGTCGTTGTTCGCGGTGACGTCGGCGCGCAGCAGGACGGCCTTGTCGAGCTTCGCGCGCACGGCGGGGTCGGGGAAGGTCCGGGACTCCATCTCCTTGCACGACACGCACCAGTCGGCATAGAAGTCCAGCATCACCGGACGACCGGCCGTCTGCAGGCGCTGGTCGAGTTCGGCGACGCTGGCGACGCGGTCGAAATGCGGGCCGGCCTCGGCCGTCGCGGGCGCGCCTGCACGCGTGCCGGCGAGGCGCGCGAGCGGCTGCGCGGGGTCGCGCCCGCCGCTGGCGATGCCGACGAACTGCAGCACGCCCAGCAACGCGAGCACCAGGCCGAACCCCTTGACCGCGCGCGCCACGCCGACGTGCGCGCCCGCGGCGACCGGCTCGAACGCGCCCAGCGTCGCGCCGCCGACGATCAGCAGCACGCCCCAGCACGCCATCGCCACCAGGGCCGGCAGCACCGGCTGGACGGTGTAGATGGCCACCGCGATCAGCAGCAGGCCGAACACGTGCTTGACCTGTTCCATCCACGCGCCGGCGCGCGGCAGCAGCGTGCCCGCCGACGCGCCCACCAGCAGCAGCGGCACGCTCATGCCCATCGCGAGCGTGAACAGCGCGAGTCCGCCCAGCACGGCGTCGCCGGTCTGGCTGATGTGCAGCAGCGCGGCCGCCAGCGGCGCGGCGACGCAGGGGCTGACGACCAGCGCCGAGATGCCGCCCATCGCGAACACGCCCGCGACCTGGCCGCCGCGCATGCGATCGCCGCGGCTGGACAGCCCGTCGCGCAGCGCGGACGGCAGTTGCAGCTCGTAGAGCCCGAACATCGACAGCGACAGCAGCACCAGCAGCGCGGCGAACGACGCCAGCACCCACGGCTTCTGCAGCCACGCGGCCAGGCCCTCGCCCAGCAGGCCCGCCGCGACGCCGAGGGCCGTATAGAGCAAGGCCATGCCCAGCGCGTACGACAGTGCCAGCACGAAGCCGCGCCCGCGCGTGACCGTCGCGCCCTGGCCGACGATGATGGACGACAGGATGGGCACCATCGGCAGCACGCAAGGCGTCAGCGACAGCAGCAGGCCGGCCACGAAGAACAACGGCACGATCACTGCCAGGCGTCCGCCGCGCAGCGCGGTGGCGAGGCGGCTGTCGTCGTCGGCGGACGTCGCGGGAGACGCGGCCGCGGCTTGCGACGCCGCGGGCGCCGGCGCCAGGATGGTCGGCGGCGCCCCTTGCGGCGCGCGCTCGACCTGCGGCGCGGCCGGCGAGCCGTCGGCCAGCTTGACGCTGCGCAGCGGATCCGGCAGCGCGCCCGGCGCGACGCTCATGCCGCCGGGCGCCTGGCCCGTGATCGGCGGGTTCGCGCCGCCGGGGGCCGCGGCGTCGACGTCCGCCACCGGCTTGACGGAATCGGCATCGGCGCCGAAGGCCTTCAGCGTCACGGCCAGCGTGCGCGGCTGCGGCGGGTAGCACAGGCCCTTGTCGGCGCAGCCCTGGTGCGTGGCGTTCAGCGTGAACGTCTTGCCCGCCGACACGATGGGCAGCACCACGACGACGCCGTCGTGGTACGTCTCGACCTCCTGCTCCAGCGCCGTGTCGTAGTGCTTCTTGCCCGGCGGGATCTGCGGCTCGCCCAGCTTGGCGTCGGGCGAGCCGAACTTGAAGCGCTCGCGGTACAGGTAATAGCCCGGCGCGACCTTGTAGTCGAGCTCGAGCTTCTTGCCGTCGAGCACGCGCGCCGACAGCACGAAGGCCTGGTCCGGGTCGAGGAAGTCGCCCGCGGCGCGCGCGGGGGCGGTGAAGACGAGCGTCAGGAAGACGGCGGCGAGCAGCGCCCAGGCGGCTCGCATCGAAGGCGATCGGATCATGAAGCTGTAGAGCCGGCGCGCCCCGACTCGTTCCCGGTGAAGCTGGCATTGTCGCCTGTCCGGGCCTGCGTCCCGGACGGCCCGCGGATTGCCCTGCCGTGGTGCGGGCGGCGCCCAAGACCATCCGACGACGAACCTTCGGAGGAGACATGAAACGGCATTGGCTCGCGGCCCTGGCGGCCGCGATGGCGGGCGTCGTGGCGCCCGGCGCCCGGGCGAGCGCATCGTCCACGATCAGCGTGAGCGACTTGCGCGTCGTGGTGAGCGAGCTCTCGCCCGGCAGCGCGCCCGCCGTGAGCTTCGCGAGCGCGGGCGGGAGCACGTCGGCGTGCGCCAGTTCGTCGGGCGGTCCGCGGCCCGACCAGCACCGGACCGTCGCCAGCGGACAGGCCTTCGGCGCCGCCACCGCCGCGACCACCGCGGATCCGTTCGCGGGCGGCTCGGCGAGCCTCGCCGGCGACGTCTACGGCCCCGGCGCGGCGGCCGAGGCCGCGGCGTACGCGAGCAGCCTGGTGCCGACGTCGCATGGCGAAGGCACGGTCGGCCTGGTCGACGGCGTCGGCGCCGCGTCCTTCACGCTCGCGCCCGGGACGCTGATGACGATCTCGGCGTCGGTGACCGCCACCGCCTCGTCCACCGGCGCCGGCCCGGACGAGTTCGCCGACAGCGGCCTGCTGATGACCATCGGCGACGCGACCGGCCTGGGCCCGCAACGCGCCTACGTCAACTTCGACGTCTACGCGTCCGGCCTGTTCGGCGCCTACAGCGACACCGAGAGCGCGTTCGTGACGCTGGTCTACGCCAACGACACCGATGCCGCGATCTCGGGGCTGTTCAGCGGCTACGTGTCGTCGATCGCCAGCTCGGGCGACCCGGTCAGCGAGGCGCCCGAGCCGGGCTCCGCGGCGATGACGCTGGCGGCGCTGCTGGCGCTGGGCGCGGCCTCGCGCGCGCGCCGGCGCACGCCCGCGCGAGCGAGGCGCCAATGAAAAAGGCCGGCATGTGCCGGCCTTGGTGTCAGGAAGCGGGAGCCGCTCAGGCTTCCGAATCGGTGACGGCTTCTTCCGAGTGCGAGCGCTCGACCAGCTCGACGAACGCCATCGGCGCGTTGTCGCCGTTGCGGAAACCCATCTTCAGGATGCGGGTGTAGCCGCCCGGACGCGCCTTGAACAGCGGGCCCAGGACGTCGAACAGCTTCGTGACGATCTCGCGGTCGCGCAAGCGGTCGAAGGCCAGGCGGCGATTCGCCAGCGTCGGCTCCTTGGCCAGCGTGATCAGCGGTTCGACGACGCGGCGCAGTTCCTTGGCCTTGGGCAGCGTGGTCTTGATGGCTTCGTGGCGCAGCAGCGAGACGGCCATGTTCTTGAACATGGCTTGGCGGTGCGACGAGGTGCGGTTGAGCTTGCGAAGGCCGTGACGATGGCGCATGGTGATTTCCTTTGGTCTCTTTATTGAACCCCGGCCGGATCAGGTACCGGGGGTTTGCACACGGCGCCCGTCAGGATCGACGGGCCCGGCAGCGGGAACAGATCGGAAAAGCGATTTAGCGCTTGTCCAGACCTTGCGGGGGCCAGTTCTCGAGACGCGCGCCCAGCGTGAGGCCGCGCGAAGCGAGGACTTCCTTGATTTCGTTGAGCGACTTGCGACCCAGGTTCGGGGTCTTGAGCAGTTCGGTCTCGGTACGCTGGATCAGGTCGCCGATGTAGTAGATGTTCTCGGCCTTCAGGCAGTTCGCCGAACGGACCGTGAGCTCGAGCTCGTCGACCGGACGCAGCAGGATCGGGTCGAACTGGGCCGTGCGCGGGGCCGGCTGGTCGAACGCGGCGATGTCGCTGCCTTCCAGCTGCGCGAACACGGCGAGCTGTTCCACCAGGATCTTGGCCGACGAGCGGATCGCTTCCTCGGGCGAGATGGCGCCGTTGGTCTCGATCTCCATCACCAGCTTGTCGAGGTCGGTGCGCTGCTCGACGCGGGCGTTCTCGACCGCGTAGCTCACGCGCTTGACCGGCGCGAACGAGGCGTCGAGGACGATGCGGCCGATGGCCTTGGTCGTCTCGTCGCCGAAGCGGCGCATGTTGCCCGGCACGTAGCCGCGGCCCTTCTCGACCTTGATCTGCATGTCGAGCTTGCCGCCCTGGGCCAGGTGGGCCACGACGTGCTCGGGGTTGACGATCTCGACGTCATGCGGCGTCTGGATGTCGCCGGCCGTGACCGGGCCCTCGCCTTCCTTGCGCAGCACCAGCGTGACTTCGTCACGGTTGTGCAGGCGGAACACGACGCCCTTGAGGTTCAGCATCACGTGGACGACGTCTTCCTGCACGCCGTCGACCGTCGAGTACTCGTGCAGGACGCCTGCGATCGTGACTTCGGTCGGCGCGTAACCCACCATCGACGACAACAGCACCCGGCGCAGCGCGTTACCGAGGGTGTGCCCGTAACCGCGTTCGAACGGCTCGAGGGTGACCTTGGCGCGATGTCCGCCCAGCGGCTCGACGTTGATGGCTTTGGGTTTCAGCAGATTGGTTTGCATGTATGTCCTGTTCCTCTCAATACCCTCGGCTCGTTACACCGATAAGGCTGATGGACCACGCCGGGAAGCCTTTGCGCTCGCAGCAAGGCCCGGCGCCTCGCAGCGATACGGCGGCCGCACGGCGCGCGCGAGGCGCACCGGACGGCCGCGAATCTGGATCAGCGCGAATACAGTTCGACGATCATCGATTCATTGATCTCGGCGCCGAATTCGTCGCGGTCCGGCGTCTTCTTGAACGTGCCTTCCAGCTTGGAGACGTCCACCGAGACCCACGCCGGCATGCCGATCGACTCGGCCAGCTTCACGGCGTCCTGGATGCGCAGCTGCTTCTTGGCCTTCTCGCGCACGGCGACGACGTCGCCCACCTTGACCAGGAACGACGGGATGTTGACGACTTCGCCGTTGACCGTGATCTGCTTGTGCGAGACCAGCTGGCGCGCTTCGGCGCGGGTCGAGCCGAAGCCCATGCGGTAGACGACGTTGTCCAGGCGCGATTCCAGCAGCGTCAGCAGGTTGGCGCCGGTGTTGCCCTTGCGGCGCTCGGCTTCGGCGAAGTAGCGGCGGAATTGCTTCTCCAGCACGCCGTACATGCGCTTGACCTTCTGCTTCTCGCGCAGTTGCAGGCCGTAGTCCGAGGTGCGCGAACCCGAGGTGCGGCCGTGCTGGCCGGGCTTGGAGTCGAACTTGACCTTGTCACCGATCGGGCGGCGGGCGCTCTTCAGGAACAGGTCGGTGCCTTCACGGCGGGAGAGTTTGCCCTTGGGGCCGAGGTAACGTGCCACGTTGTTTTCCTTGTGGAATGGTTTTCTGACGCCCGTCTCAACGAATGATTCGAGGCGCGAGTCTGGCGGATGTTGTTATGGCGCTCAGACGGTGGTCTTGGGTCGCACCCGGCGAAATGGCCGGACGCACTAGACATGCAAGCCGGCAACGGTCACACGACCATTGCCGGCTGCAGGGAAACCCGGAATTGTAGCAGCACTGAAGACGCCTGAGCGTCGAGTACTGTTATTCGAACCTGGCCGGACGGATCCGGCCTGGCACTCGAATCAGATGCGGCGACGCTTTTGCGGGCGGCAGCCGTTGTGCGGGACGGGCGTCACGTCGGAGATCGACGTGATGCGGATGCCCAGCGACGCCAGCGCGCGAACCGACGACTCGCGACCCGGGCCCGGGCCCTTGATCTTGACGTCGAGGTTCTTGATGCCCTGTTCCTGGGCAGCACGACCGGCCATTTCGGCAGCGACCTGGGCAGCGAACGGGGTCGACTTGCGCGAACCCTTGAAGCCCTGGCCACCCGACGAGGCCCACGACAGCGCGCCGCCTTGGCGGTCGGTGATCGTGATGATCGTGTTGTTGAACGAAGCGTGCACGTGAGCCACGCCGTCCGCGACGTTCTTGCGAACCTTCTTGCGGACGCGTTGTGCAGCGGAGTTGTTCGGTGCTTTTGCCATGATGTTCCTAATCTTCCGTCAGGCGAGCTCAGCGGCTCACTTCTTCAGCGCCGCAGCACCCTTCTTCGGACCCTTGCGGGTACGGGCGTTGGTGCGGGTGCGCTGGCCGCGAACCGGCAGGCCGCGGCGATGGCGCATGCCACGGTAGCAGCCCAGGTCCATCAGACGCTTGATGTTGATGGACATCTCGCGACGCAGGTCGCCTTCGATCGTCATCTTGGCGATCTCGTCACGGATCTTTTCCAGATCGCCGTCGTTCAGGTCCTTGACCTTCTTCGAGTAGGCGATGCCCGCGCGGTCACAGATCTGCTGCGCGGTGGTACGGCCGATGCCGTAGATCGCCGTCAGACCGATTTCGGTGTGCTTGTGCGGCGGAATGTTGATGCCTGCAATACGTGCCATTTGCGTGTCCTTGTGATGCTTCTATGGTCCGCAGACTCAACCCTGGCGCTGCTTGTGGCGCGGGTCGGTGCAAATCACGCGGACGACGCCCTTGCGGCGGATCACCTTGCAATTGCGACACATTTTCTTGACAGATGCCGAGACTTTCATGGTCTGCTCCTTGACTCTCTTTCAATCACTCGCTTCGCTATCGTCCGAAGCGGCGCGAAACCCGACTTCGGCGGCGGGGCCCTGGTTGGGCCAGGCCGCCTACTCTTTCAAACCTCAACCCTTGAACTTCGCCTTGGTCAGCAACGATTCGTATTGCTGGCTCATCACGTAGCTCTGGACTTGCGCCCAGAAATCCATCGTGACGACGACGATGATCAGCAGCGACGTTCCACCGAAATAGAACGGCACGTTGTACTTCAGCACCAGGAACTCGGGCAGCAGGCACACCAGCGTGATGTAGATGGAGCCCGCCAGCGTCAGCCTGGCCAGAATCTTGTCGATGTACTTGGCGGTCTGCTGGCCCGGACGGATGCCCGGGACGAACGCGCCGCTCTTCTTCAGGTTGTCCGCCGTCTCGTGGCTGTTGAACACGAGGCCGGTGTAGAAGAAGCAGAAGAACACGATCATCGCGGCGTAGAGCATCACGTAGATCGGCTGGCCCGGCGACAGCGCCGAGGAGATGTTCTTCAGCCAGCGCATGCCGTCGCCCGTGGCCAGCGTGTTCACCAGCGTGGCGGGCAGCAGGATGATCGACGACGCGAAGATCGGCGGGATCACGCCCGACATGTTCAGCTTCAGCGGCAGGTGCGACGACTGGCCGCCGTAGACCTTGTTGCCGACCTGGCGCTTGGCGTAGTTGACCAGGATCTTGCGCTGGCCGCGTTCGACGAACACCACCGCGAAGGTCACGGCCGCCACGATCACCAGGATGAAGATCGCCACGACCGGGTTCATCGCATTGGTCTCGACCAGCTCGAGCAGGCCGGCGATGGCGCGCGGCAGGCCCGCGGCGATGCCGCCGAAGATCAGGATCGAGATGCCGTTGCCCAGGCCGCGCTCGGTGATCTGCTCGCCCAGCCACATCAGGAACATCGTGCCGGCCACCAGGCTGACGACGGCGCCCGTCATGAAGCCGAAGCCCGGATCGAGCACGAGGCCCGGGGACTTCGCCAGCCACACGGCGATGCCGTAGGACTGGAACAGCGACAGCACCAGCGTGCCGTAGCGCGTGTACTGGGTGATCTTGCGACGACCCGACTCGCCTTCCTTCTTCAACGCCTCCAGGCTCGGAACCACGTAGCCCATGATCTGCATGATGATGGACGACGAGATGTACGGCGTGATGCCGAGCGCGAACACCGAGGCACGCGACAGGGAGCCGCCCGAGAACATGTTGAACATGCCCAGGATGCCGCCCTGCTGGCTCTTGAGCATCTGCGCGAGCGCATCCGGGTTGACACCCGGGACGGGCACATGCCCGCCGATGCGATAGACCACCAGCGCCAGGAGCAGGAACATCACCCGGCGATACAGATCACCGAATTTGCCCGACTTGGCGAGTTGATTCTGGGAGGTTGCCACGTGTTGCAAGCGTAGGAGAGGTTGCGCGTTCAGGCCGCCAGCGAGCCGCCGGCCGCTTCGATCGCCGCCTTGGCGCCGGCCGTCGCCGCCACGCCCTTGAGCGTGACCTTGCGGCTCAGTTCGCCCGACTTGATGACCTTGACGTGGCGGATCAGCTCGCCGACCAGGCCAGCTTGCTTGAGCGCCTGCAGGTCGATCTCGTCGATCGCCAGGGCTTGCAGGTCCGACAGCGTGACTTCGCCGTTGAACTTCAGCTGCGCCGACTTGAAGCCGCGCTTGGGCAGGCGACGCTGCAGCGGCATCTGGCCGCCTTCGAAGCCGACCTTGTGGTAGCCGCCCGCACGGGACTTCTGACCGTTGTGGCCGCGGCCGCCGGTCTTGCCCAGGCCGGAACCGATGCCACGGCCGACGCGACGACGGTTCTTCTTCGAACCTTCGGACGGCTTGATGGTATTGAGTTGCATGTGATGCCCCTTGATCTTGTACCGGCCGGCGCTCAGAGCACCTGGACGAGGTAGTCGACCTTGTTGATCATGCCGCGCACGGCGGGCGTGTCTTCCAGCGTCGAGACGCTGTTCAGGCGACGCAGGCCCAGGCCACGCACGGTCGCACGGTGCTCGTGCTTGGTGCCGATGACGCTGCGGACCAGCTTGACGGTGACGGTCTTCTTGTCAGCCATGTGAGTTCTCCTGCCCCGGGCGATCAGCCCAGGATCTCCTCGACCGACTTGCCGCGCTTGGCGGCGATGTCGGCCGGGGTGGTGGCGTTGTGCAGCGCGTCGAGCGTGGCACGCACCATGTTGTACGGATTGCTCGAGCCCAGGCTCTTGGCGACGATGTCGGTGACACCCATCACTTCGAACACGGCGCGCATCGGGCCGCCGGCGATGATGCCGGTACCGGCGGGGGCCGGCGCCATCAGCACCTTGGCCGCGCCGTGGTGGCCGCGCACGTTGTGGTGGATCGAGCCGTTCTTCAGGCTGACCTTGACCATGTTGCGGCGAGCCGATTCCATGGCCTTCTGCACGGCGACCGGCACTTCACGCGCCTTGCCCTTGCCCATGCCGATGCGGCCGTCGCCGTCGCCGACCACGGTCAGAGCAGCGAAGCCGAGGATACGACCGCCCTTCACGACCTTGGTGACGCGGTTGACCGCGATCATCTTTTCCTTCAGACCGTCGTCACGACCTTCGTCCTGAACGCGAGGTTGGAACTTTGCCATTTCAGATTCCTTCGTTGACGGTCAGAACTGCAGACCGGCTTCGCGCGCCGCATCCGCCAGTGCCTTGACACGGCCGTGGTAGGCGAAGCCCGCACGGTCGAACGCCACCTTCTCGACGCCGGCGGCCTTCGCCTTCTCGGCGATGCGCTTGCCGACGACCGCAGCCGCCGCGGCGTTGCCACCGTTCTTGAGCTGCTCGCGCACTTCCTTCTCGGCGGTCGAGGCCGAGGCGACGACGCTGGCGCCGTCCACGGAGATGACGCTGGCGTAGATGTGCAGGTTCGAGCGGAAGATCGTCAGGCGCGCGATATCCTGCTTGGCGATGCGGGCACGCGTCTGGCGCGAGCGGCGAAGCCGTTGTTCCTTCTTGTTCAGCATGATGGCGCTCCTTACTTCTTCTTCGTCTCTTTCAGCACCACGCGCTCATCGGCGTAGCGGATGCCCTTGCCCTTGTACGGCTCGGGCGGACGGATGGCACGCACTTCGGCCGCGATCTGGCCGACGACCTGGCGGTCGGAGCCCTTGATCACGATTTCCGTCTGCGTCGGGCAGCTGACCGTGATGCCGGCCGGCATGTCCTTGACGACGGGGTGCGAGAAACCGATCGACAGGTTCAGCTTGGCGCCGGCGGCCTGGGCACGGAAGCCCACGCCCACCAGGGTCAGCTTCTTCTCGAAGCCCTTGCTGACGCCGTTGACCATGTTGTTGACCAGGGCGCGCATCGTGCCGCTCATGGCGTTGGCTTCCATGCCGTCGTTGGCCGGAGCGAACGACAGGACGGCGCCTTCCTTGCGGACTTCGACCAGCGCGTTGACCGGGCGGGTCAGGGTGCCGTTGGCGCCCTTGACGGTGATTTGATCTGCCGAGATCGACACGTCCACGCCTTGCGGGACGTTGATCGGCATCTTACCTACGCGGGACATTGCTATATCTCCTTAGGCGACGTAGCAGAGAACTTCGCCGCCGACGCCGTTGGCGCGCGCCTTGCGGTCGGTCATCACGCCCTTGGGGGTCGTGACGATCGCCACGCCCAGGCCGTTCATGACGGACGGGATCGCGTCGCGGCCGCGGTAGATGCGCAGGCCGGGACGGCTCACGCGCTCGATGCGCTCGATGACGGGACGACCCGCGTAGTACTTCAGCGAGATCTCGAGTTCGGACTTGACGCCCTCGCTCTTGACCGCGAAGGAGTCGATGTAGCCCTCGTCCTTCAGGACCTGGGCGATTGCGACCTTGAGCTTCGACGAAGGCATGCTGACGACCGGCTTCTCAACGCTCTGCGCGTTGCGGATGCGGGTCAGCATGTCGGCGATAGGATCACTCATGCTCATGCTGTTTTCTCCTGATTCGCCTGATTACCAGCTGGCCTTGATCACGCCCGGGATGTCGCCCTTGAAGGCGAGCTCGCGGATCTTGGAACGGGCCAGACCAAACTTGCGGAACGTGCCGCGGGGGCGGCCGGTGAGGTTGCAACGGTTGCGCAGACGCACCGGCGCGGCATTGCGCGGCAGCTTCTGGAATTCGAGGCGCGCGATGTAGCGCTCTTCGTCGCTGCGCTTGGCGTCGTTGATGATCTCCAGCAGCTCGGCACGCTTCTTCGCGTACTTGGCCACCGTCGCTTCACGCTTGAGTTCGCGCTGGATGAGGGAAAGCTTTGCCATTTGGGGGCGCCTCAGTTCTTGAACGGGAACTTGAACGCCGCCAGCAGTGCCTTGCACTCGTCGTCGTTCTTGGCCGTCGTGGTGATCGAGATGTTCATGCCACGGATCGCGTCGATCTTGTCGTACTCGATTTCCGGGAAGATGATCTGCTCTTTCACGCCGATGTTGTAGTTGCCGCGGCCGTCGAACGAACGGCCGGAGATGCCGCGGAAGTCGCGCACGCGCGGCAGGGCGATCGTGACAAAGCGGTCCAGGAATTCGTACATCTGGACGCCACGCAGCGTGACCATGCAGCCGATGGGCACGCCGTCACGGATCTTGAAGCCGGCGATGGCCTTCTTGGACTTGGTGACCACGGGCTTCTGGCCGGCGATCTTGGTCAGGTCGCCCACGGCGTGGTCCATGACCTTCTTGTCGGCGACGGCTTCGGACACACCCATGTTCAGGGTGATCTTGGTCAGACGCGGCACTTCCATCACGGACTTGTAGCCGAACTTGGCGGTCAGGTCCGGGACGATCTTTTCGCGGTAAATGGTTTGGAGACGAGCCATGTCGGACCTCTTATGCCTTGACTTCTTCGCCGCTGGACTTGAAGACGCGAACCTTCTTGCCATCGGCCAGAATCTTGAAGCCCACGCGATCGGCCTTGCCGGTCGCCGGGTTGAATAGCGCGACGTTGGACTGCTGGATGGGCATCGTCTTCTCGACCACACCACCGGTGGTGCCCTTCAGCGGGTTCGGCTTCACGTGCTTCTTGGCGACGTTGATGCCCTCGACGATGAGCAGCTGCTCGCTGACGCGTTCGGCAACGGTGCCGCGCTTGCCCTTGTCACGACCGGTCGTCACGATGACCTGGTCGCCCTTGCGGATCTTGTTCATGGCGTTTCCTTGTACTGCGGGGCGCGCTTAGAGCACTTCCGGGGCCAGCGACACGATCTTCATGAAGCGCTCGGAGCGCAGTTCGCGCGTCACGGGGCCGAAGATGCGGGTGCCGATGGGCTCCAGCTTGGCGTTGAGCAACACGGCGGCGTTGCCATCGAACTTGATCAGCGAGCCGTCCTGGCGACGCACGCCCTTGGCGGTGCGCACGACGACGGCGTTGTAGACCTCGCCCTTCTTCACGCGACCACGCGGGGCAGCTTCCTTGATGCTGACCTTGATGACGTCGCCAATGCCGGCATAGCGGCGCTTCGAGCCGCCGATGACCTTGATGCACTGGACGGACTTCGCACCGGTGTTGTCCGCGACGTCGAGTCGCGACTGCATTTGAATCATGGTTTATCCCCAACTTGCTCCCGCAGACGGCAACACCCGAGAGCGGTCAGTATTGGGCCCGTCGTTGCGTCTCTTCGACCGCCGGCCAGGCCCGCGGCTTCCGAAACACCCCGATTGGGCTGAAAGTCCTCCGAGACAAGCAGCGCTGCCTTCTGGTCACTCCAGATGCCCCCCCAGTGTTGACTGGAAGCGACATGCGTTGCTCACGCCTCTTCGGCGAAGTCGGCCATTATGCACCGGAACCCACCGCAATGTCAAACACCCCTCGCAAGAGCCGCCGGGCGGCATCGGCAAACGCCGGCGCAGCGGCCGTCGGCCGGCGGATCGTCGCTTTTGCGCATCGGAAGACGCCGGCGACCGGGCCGCCGCCACGCGTCTTCAGCATCGGCTCAGGCCCCTCCGGCGATGATCCGGACTTGCATCCATCACACCAGGGAGAAGAAACATGAAACGACAACTGCTCGCCTCGATCGCGGGCCTGATCCTGGGCTCGTCCGCGCAGGCCGCGCCGAGCTACGCCGTGCTGTCCCTCGTCGGGGACAAGCTCGACGTCGTCACCTACCAGCCGACCACCGGCTCGCGGCTGGACACCAACACGCATGTGCCGCTCGTGATGCCGCAGGACGAGCTCGACATCGCCGCACTGCGGGCCATCAACCGCTCGCTGAAATCCTCCGTGCCCGGCGCACAGGTCGCCCTGCTGGCTGCATCGAAGGCCGAGGACTTCGATGGCCAGGAAAACATCTTCGGCGGCGGCCGGGTGACCCTGCCAGCCGAGATCGACGCCGCCGTGCGCCGCGAGGGCGCCAGCATCCTGCTGCTGGTGACCAAGCATCAGGGCGAGGCCCGCATGCAGGCCGCCCAGACCAAGCTCGGCAGCGGCCGGGTGGAGGGGCTCGGCTTCTATCTGGACGGCAACAAGAACATGAAGGACCTCGACACCGGCGCGCGCTCGAAGGGCTACATCGCGCCCTTCGTCTACATCGACGTGTCCTTGGTCGACCTGGCGACGAGCAAGGTGCTGCGCCAGGCGACGATCATGACCGGCCACGCGATCCAGACTGCCAACAACGCCGAGGGCGTCAACGCCTGGGACGCGCTGACCAGCGCACAGAAGGTCGCCGAGCTGACCGCCATGCTGACCGAGCAACTCGACGCCACCGTGCCGGCACTGCTGAGCGAGCGCTCGGCGGGCTCCGACGCTCGCGGGGACGCGGCCGCCGCCCAACGCTGAGGCAGCGCCGGAAGGAAAAGGGCCGCGCGCGCGTGACGCGCGAGCGGCCCCGTGCCTGGGCAGATCGGCGCAGGGGCGTTCAGCCCTTGAGGGCCTTGGCCTGCTTGAGCATCGTGTCCGCGTCGCTGACCTCGAACTTGCCGGGCGCCTCGACATTGAGCGTCTTGACCACGCCGTCGACCACCAGCACCGAGTAGCGCTGCGAGCGCACGCCCATGCCGTTGGCGGTGAGGTCCAGCGGCAGCCCGACGGCCTGCGTGAAGGCGGCGGAGCCGTCGCCCAGCATGCGGACCTTGCCGGCCGTCTTCTGGTCGCGCGCCCAGGCGCCCATCACGAAGGCGTCGTTGACCGACACGCACCAGATCTCGTCGACGCCGGCGGCGCGCAGCGCGTCGAACTGCGCGACGTAGCCCGGCACGTGCTTGGCCGAGCAGGTGGGCGTGAACGCGCCGGGCAGCGCGAACAGCGCGATCGTCTTGCCGGCGCCGGCCGCGGCCACGTCGACGTTGTTCGGGCCGAGCGAGCAGCCCTCGGTCTCGACTTCGATGAATTCCTTGAGAGTGCCCGCGGGCAGCTTGTCGCCAACCTGGATGGTCATGTCTGGCTCCTGAAGTGGATGTCGGTCCGGCCCGCCATGATGCGCGCCGGAAATGAAAACGGCCGGGACGCCAGTATTCCAGCGTTCCGGCCGCGGTGTGCGGCGGCGGGCTTTGCGGCCCGCGCGGCAGCTCGATCAGGCCAGGCGGGCCTTCTCGATCAGCTTGGTCACGACCCAGCTCTTGGTCTTCGAGATGGGGCGGGTTTCCGCGATCTCGACCAGGTCGCCCATCTTGTACTCGCCCTTTTCGTCGTGGGCGTGGTACTTGCGCGAACGGCCGACGATCTTGCCGTACAGCTCGTGCGTGTGGCGGCGCTCGACGAGCACCGTGATGGTCTTGGCGCGCTTGTCGCTGACCACGCGGCCCACCAGGGTACGCGTGTTGGTTTGTTGAGCTTGCGTCACTTCGCGGCTCCCTTCTTCTTCTCGGCCAGGATGGTCTTGGCACGAGCGATGTCGCGACGGGTGTTCTTCAGCTGCGAGTGGTTCGTCAGCTGTTGAGTGCCCTTCTGCATGCGCAGGCCGAAGTGGGCGCGCAGGAGGTCGGTGACTTCCTTCTCGAGCGCCGGGACGTCCTTGGTCCGCAGTTCAGATGCTTTCATTGTGTTGCTCCGGTCACTGGCCGAGTTGGCGCGCGACGAAGGTGCAGCTCAGCGGCAGCTTGGCAGCGGCGAGCGTGAACGCTTCGCGAGCCAGTTGCTCCGGCACACCGTTGATCTCGTAGAGCACCTTGCCCGGCTGGATCTCAGCCACGTAGTACTCCGGGTTGCCCTTGCCGTTACCCATCCGGACTTCGGCCGGCTTCTGCGAAATCGGCTTGTCCGGGAAGATGCGGATGAAGATGCGGCCACCGCGCTTGATGTGGCGCGAGATGGCACGACGGGCAGCTTCGATCTGGCGGGCCGTGATGCGGCCGCGCTCGGTGGCCTTCAGGCCGAACTCGCCGAACGAGACGGCGGCGCCACGGGTGGCGACGCCGGTGTTGCGGCCCTTCTGTTCCTTGCGGAACTTGCGACGTGCGGGTTGCAGCATGTCTTATTCTCCTTTGCCTTCGGCAGCGGCCGGGGCCGCAGCCTTGCGCACGACGCGCTTGACGGCCGGCTTGTCGCCCGCCGGGGCGCCGGCGTCGGCGCGCGGGGCGCCGTCACGCGGGCCACGGTCGCCGCGCGGGGCGCCACGACCACCGCGGTCATCGCGACGCGGACCACGCGGGCCACGACGATCGTCTTCGCCTTCGGTCTTCGGGATCACGGGCGCTTCGCCGTTGGCGAGGCGGTCACCGCGGTAGACCCAGACCTTGCAGCCGATGACGCCGTACGTCGTCTTGGCTTCGGAGAAGCCATAGTCGATGTCGGCCTTCAGCGTGTGGAGGGGCACGCGACCTTCGCGGTACCACTCGCAGCGGGCGATTTCGATGCCGTTCAGGCGACCCGACGACATGATCTTGATGCCCTGCGCGCCGAGACGCATCGCGTTCTGCATCGCGCGCTTCATCGCACGGCGGAACATGATGCGCTTCTCGAGCTGCTGGGTGATCGAGTCGGCGATCAGCTGGGCGTCGATCTCGGGCTTGCGCACTTCCTCGATGTTGACGGCCACGGGCACGTTCAACAGCTTGGCCAGCGCGGCCTTCAGGTTCTCGATGTCCTCGCCCTTCTTGCCGATCACGACGCCCGGACGTGCCGAGTAGATCGTGATGCGGGCGTTCTTGGCGGGGCGCTCGATCAGGATGCGCGAGACCGCGGCATTCTTGAGCTTGGCCTTCAGGAATTCGCGAACCTTCAGGTCTTCGGCCAGCATCTGGCTGAAATTGCGGTTCGACGCGTACCAGCGCGACGCCCACGCCCGGGTCACGGGCAGGCGGAAGCCGGTCGGGTGGATTTTCTGTCCCATAGTCTTCCTTTGCGCGCGTCAGTTGCCGACGGTCACGTAGATGTGGCACGTACCCTTGCTGATGCGGTTGCCACGGCCCTTCGCACGAGCCGAGAAACGCTTCAGGGTGGTGCCCTGTTCCACGTAGATCGAGGTGATCTTGAGTTCGTCGATGTCGGCGCCGTCGTTGTGCTCGGCGTTCGCGATCGCGGACTCGAGAGCCTTCTTGATGATGCCGGCGGCCTTCTTCTGCGTGAACTCGAGCGTGTTCAGCGCCAGGCCGACCTTCTTGCCGCGGATCAGGTCGGCGACCAGGCGGCCCTTGTCGGCCGAGAGTCGCACGCCGCGGACGATTGCTTTGGTTTCCATCGTCTGCTCCTTAGCGCTTGGCCTTCTTGTCGGCCGGGTGACCCTTGAAGGTCCGCGTCAGCGCGAATTCGCCGAGCTTGTGGCCGACCATCTGGTCGGACACGTACACGGGCACGTGCTGCTTGCCGTTGTGCACGGCGATCGTCAGACCGATGAAGTCCGGCAGGATCGTCGAGCGGCGCGACCAGGTCTTGATGGGCTTCTTGTCCTTCGTGGCGACGGCCTTTTCGGCCTTGGCCAGAAGGTGGTGGTCCACGAAGGGACCCTTCTTGAGAGAGCGTGCCATGGTCTAGCCTTACTTCTTGCGGCGCGAGACGATCATCGTCTGCGTGCGCTTGTTGTTGCGCGTGCGATAGCCCTTGGTCATCGTGTTCCACGGCGACACAGGAACCTGGCCCTCGCCGGTGCGGCCTTCGCCGCCGCCGTGCGGGTGGTCCACCGGGTTCATCGCGACACCGCGGACGGTCGGGCGGATGCCCTTCCAGCGGACCGCACCGGCCTTGCCGTACTGGCGCAGGTTGTGCTCTTCGTTGGACGTCTCGCCGATGGTGGCGCGGCAGTCGATGTGGATCTTGCGGACTTCACCCGAGCGCAGGCGAACCTGCGCATAGATGCCTTCGCGCGCCATCAGCGTGACGGACGTGCCGGCCGAACGCGCGATCTGCGCACCCTTGCCCGGCTGCATTTCCACGCAGTGGATGATCGAGCCGACCGGGATGTTGCGGATGGGCAGCGTGTTGCCGGCCTTGATCGGCGCTTCGGCGCCGGACAGGATCGTGGAACCCACTTCCAAGCCGCGCGGAGCGATGATGTAGCGGCGCTCGCCGTCGGCGTAGCAGACCAGCGCGATGTGGGCGGTGCGGTTCGGGTCGTACTCGATGGTCTCGACCTTGGCCGGGATGCCGTCCTTGTTGCGCACGAAGTCGACGACGCGGTAGTGGTGCTTGTGACCACCGCCCTTGTGACGGATCGTGATGTGGCCGTTGTTGTTGCGGCCGGCATTCTGCTTCTGCGGCTCGAGCAGCGACGCCTCGGGCTTGCCCTTGTGCAGGTGGGCGTGCACGACCTTCACGACGGCACGGCGGCCAGGCGAGGTCGGCTTGAGTTTGACGACGGCCATTTACGCAGCCTCCCCGGAGAAGTTGAGCTCTTGACCGGCCTTGAGCGACACGTACGCCTTCTTGACGTGGTCGCGGCGACCGATCGAACGCCCGAAACGCTTGACCTTGCCCTTCTGGACAACGGTGGAGACGCTCTCGACCTCGACCTTGAACAGCAGTTCGACTGCTGCCTTGATCTCGGGCTTGGTGGCGTCGCGCAGCACCTTGAACAACACCTGGTTGTTCTTCTCGGCGACGCTGGTGGCCTTTTCCGAGATGATCGGGGCCATCAGGATCGTGGCGAGGCGGTTCTCGTCGAATTTCTTGGCGGTGCTCATGCGAACATCTCCTTGAACTGCTCGATCGCGGCCTTGGTCACCAGCACCTTCTTGTAGAAGACCAGCGACAGGGGATCGGCGTAACGCGGCTCGGTGACGAGCACGTTGGGCAGGTTGCGCGAGGCGAGCGCGAGGTTGTCGCCGACGTTGTCGGAGATCACCATCACGGAGCTCAGGCTCATGTCCTTGAACTTCTGCGCCAGCAGCTTGGTCTTGGGCGCGTCGACGTCGAACGAGTCGACGACGGCCAGGCGACCTTCACGGGCCAGCTGCGAGAGGATCGCGGTCATGCCGGCGCGATACATCTTCTTGTTCAGCTTCTGCGTGAAGTTCTCGTCCGGGCGATTCGGGAAGGCGCGACCGCCTCCACGCCAGATCGGGGACGAGGTCATGCCCGAGCGAGCGCGGCCGGTGCCCTTCTGGGCCCACGGCTTCTTCGTCGAGTGCTTGACTTCTTCGCGGTTCTTCTGCGAACGGGTGCCCTGGCGCGCGTTGGCCTGGAAGGCCACGACGATCTGGTGCACCAGCGCTTCGTTGTAGTCACGCGCGAACACGGTGTCCGGCGCGTCGACCTTGGAAGTCGCCTGGCCTTGTTCGTTGAGGAGCTCGAGTTGCATCAGTTGGCTCCCTTCTTGGCCTTGACCTTGACGGCGTGACGGACGACCACGTGGCCGTTCTTCGAGCCGGGGATCGCGCCCTTGACGAGCAGCAGCGAACGCTCGGCGTCCACGCGGACGATGTCCAGGTTCTGCACGGTGACGGTCTCGTCGCCGAGGTGGCCCGACATGCGCTTGCCCGGGAACACGCGGCCCGGATCCTGCGCCATGCCGATCGAGCCCGGCACGTTGTGCGAACGGCTGTTGCCGTGCGACGCGCGCTGCGAGCCGAAGTTGTGGCGCTTGATGGTGCCGGCGAAGCCCTTGCCGATCGAGGTGCCTTGCACGTCGACGGCCTGGCCCACTTCGAACAGGCCGACCGGCACGACGGTGCCCGGCTTGTATTCAGCGGCGACTTCCGGGGTGACCCGGAATTCTTTCAGGATGGTGCCGGCTTCGACGCCGGCCTTGGCGAGGTGGCCCGCTTCGGGCTTGGTGACGCGCGAAGCCTTGCGCGACCCGAAAGTGACCTGGACGCCGGTGTAGCCGTCGGTGTCGACGGTCTTCACCTGGGTGACGCGGTTGTTGGACACGTCGATCACCGTCACAGGCACGGCATCGCCGTCGTCCGTGAAGATGCGCATCATGCCCACCTTGCGACCCAGCAATCCGAGACGATTGCTCAGAGACATGGTTCTTCTCCAGCCCGTTCGCCCGTTTCGGGGCTGCGGAGCCTTTGTTTGACAAACCCGACATCGATTGGCCGGGCAGACTTGGGTATCAGCGTAAAAGCCCCTAGTCCGGATTTCGGACAGGGGGCTTCTCGCAGAGCGAGCGATTGTAGCAGATGCGGGAGATCCCGCAACTGCCCTGCTTATTGCAGCTTGATCTCGACGTCCACGCCCGCGGGCAGGTCGAGCTTCATCAGCGCATCGACGGTCTTGTCCGTCGGGTCGACGATGTCCATCAGGCGCTGGTGCGTGCGGATCTCGAACTGGTCACGGCTGGTCTTGTTGACGTGCGGCGAACGCAGGATGTCGAAACGCTGCAGGCGTGTCGGCAGGGGCACCGGGCCCTTGACGATGGCGCCGGTGCGCTTGGCGGTCTCGACGATCTCGAGCGCCGACTGGTCGATCAGCTTGTAGTCGAAGGCCTTCAGGCGGATACGGATCTTTTGCTTTTGCATGATGATGTCCTCAAAGAGCGATGTCGGCGAAGCCGACGGTGGTTCGGGAAACGGGGCGCGCCACCCGGAGGCGACGCACCCGCATCACGCAAGAGTTACTCGATGATCTTGGCGACGACGCCGGCGCCGACGGTGCGGCCGCCTTCACGGATGGCGAAGCGCAGGCCTTCTTCCATGGCGATCGGGGCGATCAGCTTGACCGTGATCGACACGTTGTCGCCC
>Ga0306920_100000037_pt1 | contig 185981 bp, 173 predicted proteins | sample flu12Cox44000170_FD_204666 | JGI IMG/M metagenome (GOLD analysis project Ga0306920, IMG submission 204666) | Lab enrichment of tropical soil microbial communities from Luquillo Experimental Forest, Puerto Rico - flux4day.12C.oxic.44.000.170 (v2)... | ecosystem: Environmental > Terrestrial >...
GACAAAACCTTACTTGACGGAGCCGACTTCGTTAGAGATGTTCTCGACAGTTATCCGGCTGCGGGCGTAAGATGCACGCAAAGTGACGGATTTTTCATCTATCCTCGGCCGCACCATCTCACACTATTGCGTCATTGAAAAGCTCGGTGGCGGGGGAATGGGTGTTGTGTACAAGGCTGAAGACACGAAACTCCACCGTCCTGTCGCGCTGAAGTTCTTGCCGGAAACGGTTGCTAATGATCCCCAGGTAATAGAGCGTTTCGAACGTGAGGCGCAGGCAGCTTCTGCACTCGACCATCCGAATATTTGCACCATATACGAGATTGGCGATCACAACGGCCAGCCCTTTATCGCGATGCAGTTTCTGGATGGCCAAACGCTCAAGCATCTCATCAGCGGAAGGCCGGTCCCGCTCGAGCAGGTGCTGGATCTGGCGATTCAGATCACCGATGGGCTGGACGCTGCGCACGCGCACGGCATCATCCACCGCGATATTAAACCCGCGAACATCTTCGTCACCAAGCGTGGCCACGCCAAGATTCTCGATTTCGGGCTGGCTAAGCTTAGCCCTGTGGCCGAGGGTGTTGGAGTTTCTGCGGTCCCGACGGCTGCAGGAGACGAATTTCTGACGAGCCCGGGATCGACATTGGGCACGGTGGCGTACATGTCGCCCGAGCAGGTGCTGGGCAAAGAGCTGGATGCTCGAACTGATCTATTTTCGTTCGGCATTGTGCTCTACGAAATGACAACGGGCGCCTTACCCTTCAAAGGAGATACATCGGGAGCGATTTTCGATGCGGTGCTACATGGAAATCCGCCGCCTTCGGGCCGACTGAATCCGCAGGTCTCACCAGAACTCGAAAGTGTGATCCAAAAAGCCCTCGAAAAGGACCGCGGAGTGCGTTACCAGCACGCCTCCGAGATGAGAGCCGATCTGGCACGAGCGCGGCGGGATACAGGTTCGGCATCGTCCTCAAAGAACGTGGCTGCGGCAGCGTCCGTACCAATATCGATGAAGCGGTGGATGTGGGGTCTGGGTATAGTGGTACTGCTTATAGCCGGCTTGACGATGTGGCGGTCGCGCGAGTCATCAACGCCAGAGGCAAAGAAAACGGCGGCAGCTACGATGACAATCGCCGTTTTGCCTTTTCAGAACCTGAGCGCAAGCAAAGAAGACGATTTCTTGCGCATGGCCCTGCCCGATGAGGTTGCGACCACACTGAGCTCGGTGCGGACGTTATCGATTCGTCCATTCGGCACGACGGCAAAATATGCCGCTGGAGAGATTGATGTGCAACAGGCGGGAAAAGAAATGCACGTTGGACGGATCGTCATGGGACATTACCAGAAGGTTCATGGCCAGCTGCAACTTACCGTGCAAGCGGTCGATGTAAGTGACGATCGCGTGCTCTGGCAGGAAATGATGAACGTTTCCGCCGAGGATCTTGTAGCGATGCGGGAGCAAGTGACGTCGAAGGTACGGCAGGGCCTGATCCCCGCGTTGGGCGCAACGAGTGTAGCGGGAGAGAACGGTACGCATCCCACAAACGAGGAAGCCTACGACCTCTACTTGCGCAGCGTTGCGTTAGCCCACGATGGTGATCAGAATCGTGAGGCGGTCCGGATGTTAGAGCGTTCGGTGGGACTGGACCCGACATTCGCCCCGGCTTGGTCCGCATTGGGACACCGGTACTACTACGAAGAGGAGTACGGAATTGGAGCGACTGGAACCATGTCACGCACGGTGCCAGCATTGCGGCGTGCGCTCTCTTTGGACCCGAATCTAGAGGATGCGGCGCAGCAGATTGTCAGTTTGGACACGGATGCAGGCATGTTGGCACAGGCCTATCAGGAAGCGAAGGCGATGGTGGAGAAGCGCCCGGAGAGCGGCTATGCCCACTTTACCTTGTCGTATGTACTGCGGTACGCAAATGTGACCAAAGAGGCCGCGCAGGAGTGCGATTTAGCGGATCAGTTGGATCCGGGGAATTACCAATTCCGCTCGTGCGCCGGTCTATTCCTCGCGACGGGACAGTTCGACCGCGCGAGGGACTTTGCGAAGCTCGATGCGGGATCGGAATGGTCGAACCATTTCGAGGTTAGCATGCTGCTACACCAGGGAAAGAGAAAAGAGGCACTCGATCGACTGCACCAACTTCCGGAGAGCCCGTTCTTCCACACGCGCGCCCTTGAGGCTTGTTACTCGACGCCCAAGCTTCCAGGCTCCGAACAGCTCCTGGCGCAGACCGAGAAGGAGATGTTTGCCTACCGCGACCCGGAGCCCAGATACACCCGAGCGATTTTGTTCAACGCTTGCCTGGGAAATGATTTCACCACGCGCTTGGTGAAATCCTCGATCCAGGGCGGATTTTGTGCTTACGACTACCTGCAGCTTGATCCGCTGTTGGCAGGATTTCGCAAAGCGCCAGAATATCCCGCAGTGCTCGCCCAAGCCAAGCAATGCCGGGATCGATTCCTGGCGGAGCGGGACCATCCGCAGCACTGAGCAACTAACTCTCGTGCCAGCGGCAGTTAATTAGTCCATCTGTACAATTTTGCTGCGTTTCGGTGCATTGGTCCGATAGATGTCCGTAAATCCGCTTACCACCACCTATCTCAAAATGCGACATTTCAAGATTCCTGATGGGCCAAAACCATTGCCTTTTCGCATAAACGATTCAAATGTCTGGAAGCATTTCTAGGATGTGGGTTAGCCATTGCTAAAAACCCTACAAGCGCTTTTCGACACACTTACCGAACTCTGGATTCAGATTGAGAACGTGCGAACCTGGGTCGCTCCAGTCGGCATCTAATGTACCCGCCGTGTACCTCACTTCAGCTTTTAGTGCGATTCTGCCGTTTTTGTCTGATTGTGAAATCAGTAACTTACGTGTCTGAATTCTCGGAGAGGGTCCGAATCCCACCCTCTCCGCCATTTTCCTCGCGGGTCTGGTGTTCGCACGAATCAATATTTCAGACGACTCCCCTGTTATTTTTCTTGATGGCCACATACCGCGTCACTATTTCAGGTAAGTGCGCACGATACCGATAAGGTCGTCGGCGGCTTCTTCGGACGACTTGGTGTTTCTCGGCATGTGGTTGCGAATGTGGTCTTCCATGAGTTCGGCCATGAGGCTGTTGATCGAGCCTCTTGCTGCGGCGAGTCTTTGAAGAACGTCGGCGCACTGTTCGTCATCGTTCAGCGCCCGCAGAATTGATTCCAGTTGCCCGATTACCTTCTTCGTACGGTTGACGAGGTCCAACTTTTCGCGAGACATGTGAGGCATTTCCGTTGACTACCCAGTATGGGTATGGTATCAAGCCCTAGGCCGGTATGGTAGGGCTTTGCAGCGCTCTGATTATATATGCAAAGCATGTTCAAAGAACAAAAACCTCGCTTCAGTTTGAAAGGAATTCGGTGAGAGACGGGGAGTTTGTAACCTCTCTGTAATATAACCGCCAAATAATGGCCGCTTTTCCCAGCGCGAGGACTTCCCCTGTGTGCCCAGAGGCCGTGGTGATCTGGCGTCTAAATAATTCCCCTAACGAGGCAAAGGAATCACCTAAGTCGGTGCAGTTTTTACGGGCGTTTGGTCTGTTTAATAAGCCGAAAAAGTAAGGCGAGGAGGGTGCATGCAGCGGTTCATCCGGCGTCTGTCCTGTGGAATGCTTTTCGGCGCAATTCTGGCTGGAAACGTTTTCGCTCAGCAAGCACTGACGTGGCAGGAGATTCGAGCCCGATTTGAGGCGGCGAATCCATCTCTCCGGGCAGGACAGATCGGAATCGATGAGTCCCGAGCCAATGAGATCACGGCGTATCTGCGCCCGAATCCGAACTTTTCGGTGATTGCTGATCAGATAGATCCGTTTTCCAGCGGTCCGCATCACAGCACATTTGGATTTCTATTGTCGGTGGCAGCCGTCAGCTACCTGCACGAGCGGCAGCACAAGCGAGAACTTCGTCTGGAGAGCGCACAGAAGGCAACTGGAATCGCGGTCTCCGGCCAGGCGGACCTGGAGAGAACACTTAGTTTTGATTTGAGGATGGCTTTCGTGCAAACGCTGCAAGAAGAGGCCGTTTTTGATCTGGCCAAAGAAAACCTTGCGTATTACGACCACGTGCTGGATGTAAATCGCGACCGCTACAAAGTGGGAGCGATCGCTCAAGTGGATACTGTCGACAAAGCCAAGACCGATCACCGGCTTGCGCTGGCTAATGGGTCGACGGACCCGACGTTCGGCTTCGACGTTGGACGGAATCCGCCCATTGACCAATATATTGGTTTCAGCCTGAGCGTCCCCTTGCGCATCTTCGATCGCAACCAGGGTGAGAAACTTCGCACCCAACTGGACATCGAGCGAAACGAGAAATTAGTGGAGGCCGCGAGAGAGCAAGTCTTCAGCGATGTGGACTCCGCATACGCGACAGTCAACAGTAGCGTGGTGCTGCTGCAACCGTACAAGGATCGTATCTGCAACAAGCATCGAGAATCCGGGATACGATCGCGTTTTCCTACGAACATGGTGCGGCCTCTCTCCTCGATTTTCTTGACGCTCAAGCCGACTACCGGAGCGTGCAAGTGAACTGCTTGAATCTGGTTGCCGCCTATCCAAATGCAGCGAGTCAATTGAATCTTGTGGTTGGACGTGAGGTCATCCAATGAGGCGGCAAACCATTCAAGTCCTGGCGTTCTCATTTATCGCCATCCTGTTGCTCTGCAGTTGCGGCAATGGGAAAAACGATCCGAACGCCGGAGCACCGCCGCCACTCAAGGTGGAGCGTGCGGACGATCGGAATGTGTTTCAAGCGGAACATCCAGAAAAATTCCCGCTGACCACGGCGGCCGAGCACGTTACGGCCTCGCAACTGACAGCCACGGCTACCGTCAACCCCGACATTTCGAGGACAGTGCCGGTGATCTCATTAGCCACCGGCCGAGTGGTGGAAATCAAGGCCCGATTGGGTGACACGGTCAAGAAGGGGCAAGTACTTTTGCGCGTGCAGAGCGCAGATATTTCTGCCGCTTTTTCCGACTATCAGAAATCGGTGGCGGACGAGCAGCTTGTGCGCACCCAGCTGGAGCGAGCGCGGCTGCTGTACGACAAAGGCGCAATCTCGCTGAACGATCTTCAGGTTGCGCAGGACGCAGAGGCGAAGGCTCAAGTTGACGTGAAGACCAGTGCAGAAAAGCTTCGCGTGCTTGGCAGCGCGAACCTTGACCAGCCATCGGGAGTTTTAGATATCCATTCGCCCATAGCGGGCGTTATTACCGACCAGCAAGTTACCAATGCGGGCGGCGTGGCGGGGCTGAGCTCGCCCAACCCGTTCACAATTTCGGACCTGACTTACGTCTGGATTCTATGTGACGTGTACGAAAACGATCTCGCGTCTGTGCGCGTGGGTGAAAAGGCGGACGTTCGTCTGAACGCGTATCCCGACAGGACCTTCACCGGGACGATCAGCAACGTCGGCCCTATTCTGGATCCAAATCTCCGCACCGCCAAAGTGCGGATCGAAGTACGCAATCCGGGCTTCATGCGTCCGGGGATGTTTGGAACTGCCACCTTCCACGGACAAAAAAAAGAAACGCTCGCGGCTGTACCGACTAACGCGGTCTTACATTTGCACGACCGGGATTGGGTCTACGTCCCTGCAGGCGGCAACAATTTTCGACGTGTGGAGGTGAAAGCCGGAGCAATGCTTCCCGGCGACATGCAGGAAATCAGGTCAGGAATCGCGCCGGGGCAGCAAGTGATAGCGAATGCGCTCGAATTCCAAAACACGGCGGAACAGTAATGATCGCTTCGATTGTCGACTATGCCCTCAACAATCGCTTCATCGTTCTGAGTGTGGCAGCGGTTCTTTTCGTGTGGGGCATTGTCGCTTTCAAACGATTGCCGGTCGAAGCGTATCCGGATGTGGCGAATACGTGGGTGCAAGTGATTACACAGTGGCCCGGGCGAGCGGCGGAGGAAGTGGAACAGCAAATCACCATTCCGATCGAAATTCAGATGAATGGCACTCCTCATCTCCAACATGTGCGTTCGGCTTCGTTAGCGGGCCTCTCGGTAGTCAATCTCATCTTTGACGACGACTCCAACAACGACTGGGACCGCCAGAAAGTGCTGGAAAGGCTTTCGAACGTGACTTTGCCTACGGGCGTGACGGCACAGATCGGGCCAGATTTCAGTCCCATCGGCTCCGTTTACTGGTACACGTTGACGAGCACAAATCCCCGTTATGACCTGATGGAGCTGAAATCGCTTCAGGATTGGACGATCAATAAGTACATCAAGGCTGCGCCAGACGTGGTGGACGATTCCTCCTTCGGCGGCCTGACTCGTGAATATCAGGTTCGCGTGGATCCCGACAAGCTGATCGCCTATGGATTGAGTCTCGCTCAAATTGAACAGCAGTTGACCAACAGCAACGCCAACGCGGGTGGCAGCTTTATCGAAGAAGGCGCGCAGCAGATCAACGTGCGAGCGGTGGGATTGGTGAGAAATGTCCAAGATATCGAAGAGATCGTCCTGAAAACGCAGAAGGGCACACCGATACGCGTGAAAGACGTTGCGGTGGTCACGCAGGGGCCCAAGATTCGCCTGGGGCAGATTGGAAGAGCGATTCATCGCAGTGACGGCGTCGTGGTGGACGATAACGACGTGGTGGAAGGCATCGTGTTCATGCGTAAGGGCGCCGACACGGCCGCGACGATGGATGGAATTCACGCGGCGGTGAAAAAGCTCAACGAGCAAGTGCTTCCGCCAGGAGTGAAGATCGTCCCATACCTGGATCGCGACGATCTGGTCCGCTACACAACGCATACCGTGCTGCACAATCTTGGCGAAGGAATGATTCTGGTGGTGATCGTTCTCTTCATCTTTCTGGGGAACGTTCGGGCCGCGCTCATCGTCTCGTTTACGATACCGTTCGCGCTCCTGTTTGCTTCGATTTGCCTCGATCTGCGGCACATTTCGGCCAACTTACTATCTTTGGGTGCTCTCGATTTTGGCATGGTTGTCGATGGCGCCGTGGTGATGATCGAAAACATCGTTCGCCATCTCAATCGCCACGAAAGAGAGCGGCGCACGACCATGGAGCGGATTCGGGAGGCGGCGCACGAGGTTCAGCGGCCAGTCTTTTATGCGATTGGGATTATTATCACAGCCTACCTGCCCATCTTCACTTTGCAGCGCGTCGAAGGGAAATTGTTCAAGCCAATGGCATGGACGGTAGCATTTGCATTGCTGGGCGCGCTGATGTTCTCGATGCTGGTGGCTCCCGCGTTGGCCAGTCTCTTGTTCGAATCCGGCGTGAAAGAATGGAAAAACCCTTTAATGGGCTATCTCACAGATCGTTACAGAAAGGGGGTAACGTGGGCGATCCGCAAGAGGCCTCTAATTGTGGGAGCCGCGGCTGTTTTGTTCGCGTTTGCGATGTTCCTGGCCTTCAGCGGAGTGATTGGGTCTGAATTCCTGCCGCATTTGGATGAGGGAGCTATTTGGGTTCGGGGGACATTGGCACCGAGCACAGGGCCCACGGAAAGCGCGCGTGTCGCGGAGAGAGCGCGCGAGGTGCTGGCTTCTTTTCCCGAAGTTCCCCAAGTGGTCAACCAGATCGGACGTCCCGATGATGGAACGGACACGACCGGATTCTTCGACATGGAATTCTTCGTGGACCTTCTGCCAAAGGAAAAGTGGAGGCCCGTGTTCCATCAAGAAAAAGAACTGCTGATCGAAGCGATGGATCGCGAACTAGAAAAGATACCCGGAGTATTCTGGGGATTTTCTCAGCCGATTTCAGACAACCTGGAAGAGGCGGTGAGCGGCGTGAAAGGCGCACTCGCGGTAAAGATTTATGGTGATGATCTGAAGACCCTGGAGGCCAAGGGTGATGAGATCGTCAACGCAATGCGAGGAGTTCGTGGCGTAGAGGACCTCGGAATGTTTCGTATCCTCGGGCAGCCGAACTTGAATTTCGAGGTAGATCGTAAACAGGCCGCGCGGTTTGGCATCAGCGTCTCCGATGTTCAAGATGCGATTCAAACGGCGGTGGGAGGGGGCGCGCTCACTCAAGTACTCATTGGCGAGCAGCGGTATGACCTGGTGCTGCGTTATTTGCCTCAATATCGCGACACGAGAGAAGCGATTGACAGGATTCGGTTGTTGTCACCTACAGGTGAGCGCGTCTCGCTGGCACAACTGACAAAAAGCAGCGTCACGGACGGCGGCTCAGAAATCTACCGCGAGGCGAATTCGCGATACGTAGCCGTGAAATTTAGCGTGCGAGGGAGAGATTTGGGCAGCACTGTTGAAGAGGCGATTCGCAGGGTCAATACCAGCGTCAAATTACCGCAGGGCTACACGATTGATTGGGCGGGGGAATATGAGAGCCAGAAGCGCTCGCAACGCCGGTTGATGATCGTGCTGCCGGTTACGATTGTGGCAATCTTTGTCATCTTGTATGCGATGTTTGCTTCCGTGAAGTGGTCGCTCCTCATTTTAACGAACGTAGCGATGGCCCCACTCGGAGGCCTGCTGGCCCTGCTTGTCACCCGCACGAACCTGAGCGTTTCGTCCGGCGTCGGATTCCTGGCGCTTTTTGGCGTGTCGGTACAAACCGGAGTGATCATGGTGGAGTACATAAATCAGCTTCGGGCTCGGGGTTACACGATCGAGCAGTCTGCGGCGGAAGGCGCTGTTCTCCGGCTCCGTCCGATCATGATGACGATGCTGGTGGCTACCCTGGGCCTGCTTCCCGCGGCGCTCTCACGCGGAATCGGCTCAGATTCACAGCGCCCTTTTGCGATCGTGATTGTGGGAGGCCTTCTCTCCAACCTGATAATCGGGATCTTCCTTCTGCCAACCCTGTATACCTGGTTCGCGCGAGAAGACGATCATCTTCCGGCGGTGGATTCCGCCGATGCGGTATAGAATCGATGTAACGAATGACGATCGAAGAAAGTCTTTTTAGACGAATCGAGAGATTGCAACCATGAAGAGAACTGAAGTTTGTGAGCGAATCAAAGAACTCGGGATCGTACCGGCCATTCGTGTTTGTTCTGCAGAAGATGCTCACTTTGCTGCTGACTCGGTCGCAAAGGGCGGAATACCCATCGTGGAAATCACGATGACGGTGCCAGAGGCGGTGGAGCTGATTTCCCATCTTGTTCGCCACCATCAAAAAATGATCGTCGGGGCCGGCACCGTTCTCGACGCGGAGACAGCTCGCCGGTGCGTTGATGCCGGGGCAGTTTTTTTGACGGCCCCAGGATTCAATCAGGCCATCGTGGAATATGCCGCCAAGGATGAAGTGGCAGTGCTTCCCGGCGCTCTGACTCCGACGGAGGTCGTCACCGCTTGGAACGCCGGCGCCGATTTTGTCAAAGTGTTTCCCTGCGCCCAGGTCGGCGGTGATAAGTACATCAAGGCATTGAAGACAGCTCTACCGCAGATTCCATTGATTGCGGCAGGAGGCGTGAACCAGCAGAACGCGAGCAGTTTCATCCTGGCGGGGGCTGCGGCGATTGGCGTGGGTACTGAGTTGATCCCGCCTGACGCAATCGAGCGGCGCGAAGTGGACCGAATTCAAGAACTCGCCCATCGCTTCTTGGGTTTCGTGGAAGATGCGCGCGAAAGATTGACCCCACAGAAAGCCGGCGATGGCACCGCCAAAACTGACTTCCGGAAGTTTCATAAGCAGCATTCCCTGCGGTAGTAGACAGTGATAAAAACTCACCCCAGGACGCTTGCCAACTATCGAATCTAGGTACGGTCGGCGAGGGCGAATACGTCTGCTACGGCAGGTTCGCTGACAATATTTCGCGGGAGCAAAGATCGGACGGCGAGTTCGAGTTCATGGGCCGTTTCAACGTGCTCCGGGTAGTTGAAGGTCTTGATGTCCGCGGTAAAGCGGCCGATTACGCCGGCAGCGTCGCTGAGGCCCTCCGCGATGCGTCCTGAGAATTCACGTGCGTCCAAAACGCGAGCGCCTGGCAGCAGGATTCCGAAGGATCCCGCCGAGAAGTAGTACAGCGAATCCTCGCGGCGCAATTTGCGCATCATCGCCTTTGCCGCATCGCCGTAGGCGACGGTTACCTCGTTGGAATCCTCGACCGAATCGGCTGGAGTGAGCCGGATGACCAGCACCGAAAGCGCGGCGCCGGATTGCACTTCACGCTTAAATTCCATTACCAAGCGATCTTGAAAGTGATTTAAGCCGGAAAGGCTGCTCAGAAGATCGCGACTGGCTTGAAAGCGCAGCTGGGTGTATTTCAAATGCTGCTGCGCGATTTCGTTGCGAAGGCGGCGAACCACGATCTGCCGATCAAACAGGTAGCCGACGAGAAGCACACAGAGCGCGCAGAAACCCACGAACATGGCGCGGGACGTGGTGGCGCCAAAGATGACCGGATGAGCCGAGATCGTGGGATACATCAGGAGCGCGGCACCGGCCGCCAAGATGACGTTGACGAAGAGCGACAACATCGTCAACTGCAGTTCCCGGCGTTCGACCCGCTGGGGATCGACCTGATCGAAGACGCGCATTCCCACTCCTCATAAAACTTGCAGCTGGATAATTCCATGCTATCGCATGAAATGAGACACGCAGCCCTCTGATTGAGCGAGGTTGTTCAATGCGTAAGAGTTCGGTCCGCAACCTCAACTTCTGCTGATTCGTCCACAGACGAGTTTTCTGGGCCTCCTAAGCTCTCGCAGTGGCGATTTTGCGCTCTTTTTCCTGAGCTTCGCGGGCACGTTCAAGGTTGGAAAGGCCCTCAAGCAGGTCCTCCACCAAATCTTCGGAATTCTCGCAGCCGGGCGAGAGGCGGATTAGATTTTCTGATAGGCCCAATTCGGCGCGCGTTTCGGGAGGAATTGAGGCGTGGGTCATTGTCGCGGGATGGCACAGCAGGGCTTTGACGCCACCGAGGCTCTCGCCAAGCGTGAAGAAGCGACGCGAAGAAGCGAACGCGAGGACCTCGTCGAGGGAGCCGTTTAGCTCGAACGAAACCATGCCGCCGAAGCCGGTCATTTGTTTTCGCGCGATATCGTGGCCGGGATGGGAAGTAAGGCCCGGGAAATAGACTCGGCTGACGAGCGGATGCTGCTCGAGCGCATTGGCGACTGCGGCCGCGTTCTCTTCGTGGCGCTGCATTCTGAGTTCGAGGGTTTTGAGTCCGCGCAGAGTGAGCCAGCAATCGAACGGGGCAGGGACTGCGCCGGTGGCATTTTGCAGAAACTTGATTGGCTCAAAGATGGCCGAATCCCTGGCGAGAGCCGCGCCTTGAATCAAGTCCGAGTGACCTGCGAGATATTTCGTGACGCTATGAACGACGATGTCGGCGCCGAGTTCCAGGGGCCGCTGAAAACAGGGCGTGGCAAAGGTGTTGTCGACGGCCACGAGCGAAAGGCGAGTGTGCGCGAGGTGGCTAATGGCTGCGATGTCGTAGACGAGAAGCCGGGGATTCGTGGGCGATTCGATCCAGACGAGCCTGGTGCGCGAAGTGACGGCGGCATCGAGCGCGGACGCATCAGAGAAGTCAATTTGGTGGACGACGATCCCGACCGGCTGGAAGACTTTGTTGAGAATGCGGTAAGTGCCTCCGTAGACGTCGGTTGGAAGCACGATTTCGTCGCCGGGACGCAGATAGGCTTGAAAGACCGCGTTCTCGGCGGCGAGACCGGAGGCAAACACAGCGGCGTGCCGGACTCCCTCGAGCTCGGCGAGCACGGCTTCGAGACGCTGGCGGGATGGATTATTTGTGCGTGAGTAGTTGAAGCCCTTGTCTTGGCCGGGAGTTTCCTGCTCGTAAGTGGAAGTTTGAAAAATCGGCGCGATCAGCGAACCGGTTTCGGGTTCGGAGGGTTGCGCGGCGTGAATCGTCTTGGTTGCAAATTTCATCTTCTTGCTCCTTTCGATTGGGGAATTTCTTGAGTCCTCGGAATTCGATTTCGGGCCTGAAAAAATATCTTGCGGCATAGTCGCTCCCTTAAGTGGCCAACCGCCGCTTCCGGCGTGAAAGCGGCGTTAGGGGAAGTCAATTCCCGCTCAGCCGTGACGCGGCTAACGGGTGCGGAATCGTTAAGGCTGCGAACGACGAGGGGCAGATTGCATTGCGCGGCCAGCTCGATGGCTTGCCTCTGGAGTAGATCACAGCCGTGGTCGGCCAAGGTCAGCGCTTCCTCGAAAGTGAGATGAGGTAAGTGACGGGCGCCTGGATTGCCGTATGGATCGCTTGTGAAATAGCCGCACACGTCTTTAAGCAGTTCGCAGCGAGAAGCGTTGAGCCCTTTGGCGAGTAGGACGGCGGTCAAGTCTGATCCACCACGACCCAGCGAACGAACCGCTCCGGTGGCGTCAGTGGCAAAGAAGCCCGGTACAACTGCGACGGAATGTTGGCTCAGCACAGATCGAAGGCGGCGTGAATTGATGCGAATGTCGTGCGGAGGGGTACTAGCGACGCGCGCAGGATCAGGTATGGCCAGACCCGCCTCGTGAATGTTCAACGGAGCAGCAGAGATTCCCAAGGCTTGCAGGTGGAGAGCGAGCAGGGCAACCGAGCGTAACTCCCCAGTGGACCACAACAAATCCAGTGCAGAGGGGCTTGGCTGAGGCACAACCTGGCAAGCAGTGACGGCAAGCCGATCAGTGACGCCTTCCTGGGCCGAAACCACGACGACGAATCGCTCGTGAGGCGAGACAGCGTGCCGGTTGCGAACATAGCGGGCTGCGCGCCGGTATGCGCGCTTGCCTTTCAAGATGGAGCCACCAACTTTGATAACGGCGATTGAAGAATCAGCCGGTAGGCTGTCTGACATATAGGTCTCCCCGCGATCAGAATAGGTTCATTCCACGCGCCGGCTGTTCAGCGGGCAACTGCGCAAAATGCAGTCATCCCATGCCTGAAAAGGCGCGGCTTCACGGACGCTCTGTCGCACGTTGAATTAAGCGCATGCGATGGCACTCGCAAATGCGAATGCCTCGACCATCGTTAACAGCAGCTTGGGAGTTGAATCTTCAACGACCGGGGTTCCGGTCGACTGAGGATCTTATCTCTCCCCACTGGGCAGGAATTAGCACCTTGGCACATGGACCAGGTTGCTGTGGCTTCAAAGGGCCTGTCCCCTCGGCCACTCTTGATAAGCGCTGGTGGTAAGCCAGCGAATTGATGATAGCAGACGCCGAACCGGAGTCAAGGATTGCGTTGCAATTGACCGGTGGCGGGCTTTGACATTCGCTTGACGGCGAGATTTGCAAACGACCTGCTGCGAGGGACGATTAACGCCACCGAATAACGTTGCCCTCAAGACTCAAATTCAGTGGACAGCTGAGCGCCACATCAGGTGAAATTAATGAGTACGGAAGCGAGTGAACGCAATGTCCGGGAGAGTGGCGCGATGCGACACCTGCTAGTGTTGATCGGGATTATGTGTTTCGCGGGGCTGAGTGCGGCCGCTCAAGGTGTGCCCAACAATTCCTTGCTGCTGGCAACGCCCTTTGCTAGCCCGTTTACGACGCCAGACGGATCGAACGATGCGGTGACCCAGCCGGCAACGCTACCCTTTTCAGCGAGCTTTGGCGCGCCGACCCCCACCTCCGACGGAACTCTGCCTGGGACAAGCTCACTGGGCCTGCCAACGGGTTCGGCGATGGAGTTAGACTCGAGTCCGCAGCAGGTGCAAGGAGTGTTCCGAAGCTACCGCTGGCAAGCTTACGCGGGTTATACATTCTTCAGGTTTTATGAGACATCGCATCCGACCCGCAACGAAAACCAGAACGGAGCCAACTGGTCAATCGTGTATTACTGGAAAGATTGGCTGGGAATTGACGGAGAGATGTCTGCCACTCACGGACATCAGAACAACGAGGATTCGTGGTTCCTCTTTGGAGGGGGCGGTCCGCGATTTCGGTGGTCTGGCCCTCGCGGGCTGGAACTCTGGGGCCATGCGCTCTTCGGAAGATCGCATTTCACGCCGCAAACTCCCTTTGGACCGCAGGAAGCGTTCGCTTACGAAGTCGGTGGCGGCGTGGACATCGGCGGGCACTACAAGAGGTGGGCGATACGGGTAAGCGGCGATATGATTGGATCGCACTACTTTTCCACTTACCAGTTCAGTCCCAAGATCTCAACGGGGTTTGTGTTTAAGTTCTAGGCGCCGACCCCGCCTCGATTTCTTCTTTTTTCACGCGTCTTTCCAATTCAGGCCGGTCAGACCCTAAACAGGAACCACCGGACATCTTCCTCCCTTCGGGAGATTTCTCTTCCCAATTGTTGCATCCTGCGGGCATGAAATTTCCCACGATTCATTCAAAAGAACCGCGATAAGGGCTCGACTGTGCATGTAAAGACAAGTGCAAGCGCCTCTTAGACGTTGCAAGGCTGCAAGCAAGGCACGTTTGCGATGGAAATCAACGTGCTTACTGATTCCTTAGCTTGGCTTCTGCATCTGAGCAATTGGTAGTGGTTTTTAGAGGCAAACGACAGCGATGCTCTTGAAGTCTTTACAACAGACGAAGCGGTTCCTGAAGATACTTTTCGGGTTCACGCTGCTCGTGCTGGGTGCAGTTATGGTAGTTACGCCTGGTCCGGGCTGGCTGGTTATCGCGATCGCCTTGGGCGTGTTGGCGGCTGAGTTTGTCTGGGCGCGCCAGCTCCTTGCTCATATGAAAGAGCAAGGTGATCGGCTAAAGGGCCAAGGGCTCCGCCTCCGCAACAACATTCTTTCTCGCCTGTCAGCCAATCGCGCCTAAGCTCTCCGCAGTATATTCCCGCTTTCGAAGCACCTCTTTTTGTGGTCTCATTTCCCTTATTTGTACGGAGGTTCCTTGAGCGACCGCTGGCGAGGGAAGTGGGCATTAATCACGGGTGCTAGCGCCGGGATCGGACTAGAACTGGCCAGGCAACTGGCGGCGGGCGGTGCGCACCTCGTTCTCACGGCTCGGAGAACGGACCGTCTTCAGCAGCTCGCCGCTGAACTATCACGAAAACATCAGATCCGCGCGGAAATATTCGCAGCGGACCTGACGCGTCCGGAAGCCCCGAAGGAAATTTACGAATTCACTTCTAACAACCAAATCGAAATTGAGTTGCTCGTCAACAACGCTGGTTTTGGTGCGTATGGCTGCGTCCACGAAATACCAGCTGAGCGGATGCTGGAAATGATCCAGGTAAACTGCTCCGCAGTGGTACACCTGACACGGCTGTATATCGCTGGAATGGTTCAGCGCCATCATGGAGACATCTTGATCCTGGCTTCAACGGCAGCGTTTCAAGCCGTTCCATTTAACTCAGGGTATGCCGCGACAAAAGCGTTCGATCTACTTTTCGCGGAAGGGATTGCCGAGGAGATGCGACCATTTGGCGTCCGCGTGTGTGCGCTCTGCCCAGGGTCGACAGATACCGAATTTCAGCAAGTGGCCGAGCAGCCGGATCGGGTGTTCCGTTCGGCCGAGACCGCGGAGAAGGTGGCGCGCGTGGGGCTCGAAGCGCTGGCCTCGGGCAAGAGCTACGTGATCTCAGGTGCGATGAATCGCTTGATGATGGAATCGGAGCGAGTGGCGCCCAGGAGCTTCGTCGTAAAGATGGCCGCGAGGATGATGCGGCCGTCGACCTCGTAACTACGTTAATCGCAATCTGGAGTATCCCTAACTCACCTGAGGACAATGGCTTAGCTGTTAATAAGTGCCTGAGGAAAACTCGCCCTCATAACACCTAAGAGATAGATTCCCATCGAAACCTGATCGCTATGGGCCGTGTTCTACTTGGTGGAACTATTTGTGACGACGGACGGAATATGTAACGAGAAGCAGAACGGGCCGTCCAAAGCAACACCATGAACAAGGCCATACCGATCACCGACGACGGCCTGCTTCGGCGGATGCTGGCGGGAGATGAAGAAGCGTTCACACTTCTTTACCGTCGCAAGCATCCGTCAATTTACCGATTTGCTTTTCATATGAGCGGGAATGCAGCGGTGGCTGAGGACGTGACGCAAGAAGTCTTTATGGCACTGATCCGCTACGCGAAGCGGTTCGATCCCGAACGCGGCACGCTGGCCGGGTTTCTTTTCGGCATCGCGCGAAATCATGTGCGAAAACGGTGGGACCAAGATCGCAGGTGGGTTCCGTTGCCCGATGAGAACGGTGGCACGGCACGTGAGGCTGCGCATGGAATCGGCGGCTTCGCCAGCGCTGCGAATGGCAGGCATAACGGCAATGGGGTGTTCGGCATGGGGGCCCAAGCGCACCACGAATTTGAATCGCTCGAGACGGTGGGGCGAGTTCGTCAGGCGATTGCTACGCTGCCTGAGAATTATCGCGAGGTTGTGGTGCTGTGCGAACTAGAGGAGATGAGCTACGAAGAAACTGCGGCGGCGCTCGATTGTCCGGTGGGCACCGTGCGGTCGCGGCTTCACCGGGCGCGCGCGCTGCTGCTTGAGAAGTTGCGAGAACCTGTGATGGCGCGCGGCTCGGCAGCCGGAAACTGAATTAAGGTTTGTTTGAGTAACTGCGAGCTGGAAGCTGTGATGATGGAAAACAGGAACTACATGAAGTGCTCACAATTCGAAGAAATCGTTCACGAACTCGATCGCCCTGGAACTAGGGGGAACGAGCTTCGCGAGGAAGCGTTGATCCATGCGGAATCCTGCGGTCATTGCGGCGCGCTGCTAGCTGAAATCGAGTCGCTCGATTTTGCATTGAAAGGGATTGCCAAAGCGGCGGATGGGGAAAGAGCGGCGGCGCACGTGGAAAATAACCTGCTCCAGGAGTTCCGGCGCGTCAAAGGAAAACCGGCGCGGAAGCGAATGCAATGGCGAATAGCGGTGATCGGAGCGGCGGCGGCACTGTTCTTGGTTCTGGGCCTTTCATTGCAGCGGTTCTACGCTCCGCCCGAAGGGCGTGTCCGCGGGTCAGCGGCAAATATCGAAAAGAATCGGGCCCAAGGCTCAACACCAGATGCTCCGCCACAGGCGGCTATTCAACGCAATAATGAAAGCAAGCCTGCAAGGCCTGAAGTTGCAGCACAAGCCAACGACGAATTGGACGAAACCGAGATTGCAGAGAACTTCACGCCACTGCCATATGCGGATGACGACTCCATGATGGTGGGAGGCTCAGTAGTTCGCGTGATTCTGTCACGGTCGGCGCTGGCATCATTTGGTGTGCCTCTTTCGGACGCTGGAAATGGGGAACAGATTCCCGCGGATCTGGTGGTGAGTGCGGATGGAACCCCTGAGGCGATTCATCTCGTGGCGCAAAACGAGAAGTGATAGTTCGCACTATTTAGGAGGATGTTCATGAAGAATAACCGATCTTTTGCGACGGCAGCGATGGGCGTGGGTTTACTCCTGGCAGGGAGCGCCCTAGCACAGAACGCCTCGTCCGTACTTCCACCACCGCCGGGTGGCGGCGACGTGATGTATGAGGCGATGGGCCCTGGGCCGGGCGGTCCGCCTGATGCTATCGAGTTTGTGGCATTCGAAGGAGCCGTTAGAGGGAAGACGGTTACCGGCGCACCATTTACAGCAAGCTTTTCATCGCAGACGACTCAAGCCTTGGCCGATGGCAATCAGATTCAGCGAACGACGACGGGCAGTCTTGCACGCGACAGCCAGGGCCGAACCCGGCGTGACATGACGTTGCCGGCGATTGGCCCTTGGGCCGCATCGGGTAAGCCAGCGCCACAGATGACGTTCATCAATGATCCGGTTGCCGGTGCGCGGTACATGCTGGACGTCAATCGTAAAGTTGCGAACAAGATGGGCGTTCATGATCATTCTTCTGGCTCGCGTGGGGCAAATGCGAAGGGAACTCATGGCGGCACGTTCGCGGCCGAAAGGCAGAAAGAAACTACGACCACTTCGCTGGGTACTCAAACGATAAGTGGTGTAAGCGCGGAGGGCACGCGCGCCACTCGAACGATTCCCGCGGGTGAAATCGGCAACCAGAAGCCGATCGTAATCACAGTGGAGAAATGGTACTCGCCCGATCTGCAGGAGACGGTGCTGATCAAGCGCAGCGATCCGCGTATGGGCGACACGACGTTTCAGTTGACCAACATTCAACGTGCCGAACCGGCGACCACGCTCTTTCAGGTGCCGGCCGATTATACGGTGAAGCAAGGCGGTCCTGGCGGCCCGAGAGGTATGCATCGTCGTCACCTGGGATCTAGCGCGGAAGTGCCCCCTGCGGGCGGTCCGGCCGATTCCAATTCGGGTTCACCCACCCCGTAATACTCGCGGTACTTGCGGGCGGATTCCCCACCACGCTCCGCCCGCAAGCTTCTCTTTCTTCTAGGTCATTCGCTATTGATCGAACCCCCGCTTCAACCTCGATTGTTATACTCAGACCAGGGAAATCATATGGCGCACCTCAAGGAAACGGAATTCAAGGAGCAGCTAAGTCGGCAAGGTTTCTCGCGAGTCTACGTGTGGCAGGACGCTGCCGGCACTTTCTATCCTGAACACACGCACGAGGGGCTTATAGCGCACATCATCTTGGACGGCGAAATGACATTGAGCATGCGCGGCGTGGCAAAGACATATCACGTAGGCGAGCGCTTTGACGTTCCCGCTGGTGCAGTACACGCGGCGCGAATGGGCCCTGAGGGTTGTCGCTATTTGATCGGGGAAGAATAGATGGAGTAATAAGGCACCTTTCGCTGGCTGAGCCTTAAGTCGTCGCCCGATCTAGCAGCTCGACGACGTGCATTATTTCCTGGCCAGTATTGTGAATCGCAGCACCGGCGCGCAGTTGCAAAATGCAGCCTGGATTCGCGGTAACGATGGCTTGGGCTTTTGATTTCGCCGCGTTTTCCATCTTGACCGCGAGCAGTTCCATTGAAGCTTTGGTCTCCGTCACGTTATAGACTCCGGCCGATCCGCAGCATTGCTCTGAAAGCGGCATCTCTGCGAGCTCAACACCTGGAACTGTTCGGATTAACTTGCGCGGCGCTTCGCGAATCTGCTGCCCGTGGCAGAGGTGACAGGAATCCTGGTAGGTGACGCGCAATGGTACGGAGCGGAGGGGAGCCGTCAGGCCAAGTTCATCGAGAAATTGCGTAATGTCTTTGACCTTTGCTGAGAATTTTTCTGCTGGGGCGTGCGACGTGTGGTTCTCCTCGAAGAATTCGGGATATTCTTTGAGCGTGGATCCGCAACCCGCTGCATTGGTGATGATCGCGTCGAGGTCCGCCGATAAAAAGACCTCTTGGTTGGTGCGCGCCAGGTTGCGAGCGATGTCGCGGATTCCCGCATGGGCAGCCAGCGCACCACAACAGACTTGATTACGTGGGACGACAACTTCACAGCCGTTGGCCTGCAAGACCCGAATGGTGGCTCGATTGAGCTCGCTGAACGTGACTTGCGCGATGCAGCCCGCGAAGAGCGCGACGCGGGCGCGACGAGGCCCTTTGGCTGGGAACGTCTTGCCGAGCTCCGAGAAAAAGAAAGTCGAATCGATTTGCGGCATCAGGCGTTCGCGTTCCTGTAATCCCAGGAGACGCAGGATTCCAGTCCCGCGCGCAAGCATAGCTAGCCCGCTGCGTTGGTAGATTTTTAGCGCTCTTGCTGCTGCGGCAATCCGGCCGGGATGGGGGAGCAGGCGGCGATACACAACATCCCGCGCGATTCGGGAAAAAAGCGGGCGTTTGTATTTTTGTTCAATTTGAGAGCGAGCCCGTTCGAGCAATTGTCCGTACTCCACCCCCGACGGACACGCGGACTCGCAGTTGCGACAATTCAGGCAACGATCTATGTGCAGCACGAAAGAATCGCCCAATTCGAGGCGTCCCTGATCCACGAGCGCCATCTGGCGAATACGGCCGCGCGGAGAATCCGCTTCGCGTCCCCAGAGACGGTAGGTGGGGCACTGATTCGAGCAGAGAGCGCAGTGCACGCATCGTGAGTAGTCTTCATATTCGGGCTTATCAACAGAAGTGAAGCCGCTCAGCGTCAAAGCAAATTCGCGTTGCGCTTCTTCGTGAGTTTGCGGTGCAGGCGCGGACACGATTCTAGATGCCTCCCATGAACCGGCCGGGGCTGAATATGCAGAGCGGGTCGAAAACTTTTTTTACCTTTTGCATCTGTGCCAGATCGTGGCGTTCCGGTCCCCAGATTTTGAGGGCGGATTTCCATTCCGACGGACACCAGGGAATCGTCACATTCGCGCCAAGCAATCCTCCGGCTGCGAGAATCTGGTCAGTGGTGGACGCTAGTTGACGATGTGACGCTTGGCTGAGATCCGGAGGGAGAAGCGCGAAAAAGATCACCCCGAGACTCCTGGCCATGGCTGCCCAGGGCAGCTGGGCCGCCTTGATTGCGCCGCTGAGGGCGTCCTTGAGTCGCGCGGATAAGACGCTGATCTTAACGATCGTCGCTGCGGGTGACGACTCAAGCGCGATCGGGATAAACTCGCGCTTGAATGCGAATGCTGCGGCGCGGTCTCGATCCTCCAGCACAATTACAGCAGCCGCCGAGGATTCCGCCGCCATGCGGCGGAGTTCGGCCTCGTAACGCAAAAGAACGTTATCTTTGCCGGAGTATCCAATCGCCAACGCCCACTGACCGCTTGAAAATACCCCGGCGGGCATCGTACTCGATGTCAGCTGCCCGGCACGTTGGCTGGAGAAAATATCCGCGACACGCGGACTCAAAAGGTCGAATGTCATAGGCGTAAGCGGTGATTGCGCGACGCAATTTCGCATTTTAAAGGCACGGTCGAGAGTTTCAAATGTGGCGACGAAGCCGCGGCTTGCGGCAGGCATCGGAAAAGTCTTAAAGTTCAGCCGCGTTATCACGCCCAAGGTGCCCAGCGAGCCGATCATCAATTTGTGCAGATCGTATCCGGTGACATTTTTCACCACGTTGCCACCGCTTTTCGAGCGCACCCCTTCTCCCGAAACAAATTCCATCCCGAGGACATAATCCCGCGCCGTGCCGTAAAACTGCCGCAGAGGGGTATCGACTCCGGAGGCAATTGTACCTCCCACGGTGGCGCGATCGAAAAATGGGGCTGCCAACGGCAGAAATTGACGATGCACGGCGAGTGCCGCTGCCACTTTCTGAAGCGGAACGCCCGCCTCCACGCTTAGAGTAAGATCGCCGGGATCGTACGCGATGATGCGATTCAAGCGTGTCATGTCGAGCGCGATGTCGTAGCGCGCCGGCGGCGAGCCGATTCCGATCTTTGTTCGCGCGCCGCTGGCAATCAGGGCAAGTTTCTCGGTCGCGGCGTACTTTACGATCTCGACAACTTCTTCGGTGGATCCGGGACGAACAATGACACTGGGAAGTTTCTGGTCGATTGCGTATGCGCTGAGGTCTGTGGCATTGCTTGAGACGTGTTCCGCGCCGATGACATCCGGCAGTCGCGAAGTGGCGGTTTTGCTCGCGGTTGTCACGTGACTGAAACTCCCGCCACCGGCAACGGGCGAATGTGAATTTCGCCGCAGCCTTTCTTGTTGGGGAAAATTTTCTCGGGATTCAGCAGACCCGTTGGGTTAAACGCGTCACGGACTCCACGCATTAAGTCCAGGTCGGCCTCGCTGAATAGCAGCGGCATCAGGCGATCTTTTTCCATGCCGACTCCGTGCTCGCCGGTGATGGAGCCACCCATCTCGATGCAGAACTGGATAATCTCGTCGGCGGCGGCGATCACGCGCTTCAACTGTCTTTCGTCTCGCGCATCAAAAAGAATCAACGGGTGAAGATTGCCATCCCCCGCGTGGAAAATATTGCCGATCGGGAAGCCATATCGTTCGCTGATTTCGGTGATCCGGCGAAGCGTGGCGGGCAGTTTTGTCCTGGGAATCACTCCATCTTGGACGTAATAAGTAGTCGAGAGGCGACCCACCGCACCAAAAGCATTCTTGCGCCCCTTCCACAATAGATCGCGCTCGCGTGAGTCCTTCGCCACTCGCACTTCGCGAGCATGATGCGCGCGGCAAATCTCCGCCACCTCTTCCGCCTGCGATTCAACGCCTTCCCGCACACCGTCCACATCAATCAACAACACAGCTGCGCTATCGATCGGAAAGCCGGCGTGAACATATGCTTCCACGGCGCGCAGTGTGTAGCCATCGAGCATTTCGCACGCGGCAGGAGTAATGCCGCGAGCGGTGATATCAACCACGGTCTCCGTGGTGTCGTCCAGTGTGTCGAAAATCGCGAGCAAAGTTTTAACGGATTCGGGAAGGCGCGTGAGTTTCACCGTGATTTCGGTGAGCAATCCGAGCGTGCCTTCAGAACCCACAAACAAGCCCGGCAAATCGTAGCCCGGTGAATCGAGCGCGGAGCTTCCGATGCGAATCAACTCGCCGGTCGGCAGCACCATCTCGAGTTCGAGTACATGATTTGTTGTGACGCCGTAAGCCAGCGTATGCGGCCCCCCGGAATTCTCTGACACATTTCCGCCAATCGTGCACGCCTTCTGGCTCGAGGGGTCAGGTGCGAAATGAAGCCCGGTGTGCGCGACGGCCGCGCTCAAGTCTGCATTCACCACTCCTGGCTGGACGATGGCCCGCTGGTTCTCGACGTCCACTTCAAGAATGCGGTTCATCTTCGAGAAAATCGCAAGAATACCGCCGCGCCGTGCCAGAGCGCCGCCCGATAGACCCGTGCCGGCGCCACGGCCAACGATGGGAGTCTTATGACGATTGGCGATCTCGACGAGACCGACTATATGCTCCTTGGTGCGCGGGAATACGACGCAATTCGGGCGCGCCACTTCAACTGAACCGTCGTATTCGTAGAGCATCAGATCCTCCGGCTCGTGCAGTACCGCTTCGGAGCCGAGGAGCTTTTTCAGGTCTTGAAGCAGCCGGGAATCCATGGATTTGTGTGAGGCTGTCTATTGGCGTGGGCTTACCGATTTTTTTCGCCCGCCTAGGCCCTCGATAACATCGCAACTATAGCCGCCCGTCGTGGGCCAGTCAAACGCACGGCCGCGCACGGCCAATCTATTCGAACGGCGTCCGTTTGTGAGTCGGGCTACTTCCGCAGCGGCACAATTTCCGGTGTATATTACCCTCCTTGAAGGATTTGCGAGATTCCGGCGAGGTGGCGGGTGAGTAAGCCGAAAATTTTGTCGACGCGCCCATTGTTTCCCGAAGCGCGCCAGATTTTGGATCAGCACTTTGAAGTCGACTACGGGAAATCTGGCGAACAAATTTCGCGCGGCGAGTTACTGAAGGGTGTGGCGGATAAAGAAGCGCTGATCTGCCTGCTCACCGAAAAAGTAGATGAGGAGCTTCTCGCTGCCGCGCCGAAGCTTCGCATCGCGGCGACTGTCTCGGTCGGCTTCGACAATATTGACGTAGCCGCCTGCACCAGGCGCAAAGTGGTTGCGACAAACACACCCGGCGTTCTCGATGACACGACAGCGGATTTTGCCTGGACACTCCTGATGGCCATCGCCCGGCGCTTACTCGAAGGCGACGAGTGGATGCGCTCGGGGACCTGGCCCGGCTGGGATCTCGATCAGCTCCTGGGCGGCGACGTTGGGGGCAAGACGCTTGGCATTATGGGATTCGGGCGAATCGGGCGTGGCGTGGCGCGCCGCGCACAAGGATTTCAGATGCGAATTCTTTACAACGATGCCGTGAGAGCGCCGATTAACGTAGAAAAGGAGTTGCGGGCCGAATTTGTCGAACGGGATCGCCTGTTTCGGGAATCGGACTTCATCACTCTCCACGTTCCCCTGCTGCCTGACACGCGGCATCTCATCTCGAAAGAGAATCTCGACAAAATGAAGCCTACGGCCTACCTGATCAACACATCGCGCGGACCTGTGGTGGACGAAGCGGCGCTCGCGGATGCGTTGCAGCAGAAGAAAATCGCCGGCGCGGCGCTGGACGTGTTTGAAGCCGAGCCAAAGGCCAACCCGGCTTTGGTTGGGCGAAAAGACGTCATACTGACGCCGCACATCGCCAGCGCTTCAGTTGAAACTCGAACGAAAATGGCAGTAATGGCTGCGAACAACCTCGTAGCGTGCTTTGACGGCAAACGGCCTCCCAATGCTCTCAACGCGGATGCGCTCGGGTTGAAATGACGAAACTCGTACCTATCATTCGCCGTCCCTGAAACAACGTGAAAGAAACAGTCCTCCGCGTTTTCCACCAAACACTCGCCGCAATCAATATCCAAGCGGCGCTTGAGCGCAAGATCGATTGCGACGGGAAATGCGTGCACCTCGAAGGCAACACAATCCGCCTTGGAGATTTTTCTGAGTTCGTCGCCGTCGCGATCGGCAAAGCTGCCTTTCCTATGGCCGAAGCTCTGATCGCTGTGCTGCCTTCGAATTGCTCGCTGGAAGGACTTTTGGTCGTTCCTGCTCCTGCCGCCCGCACTTTGCCAAACTGGAGGACTTTCGTAGGCGGACACCCGATTCCGACCGAGGCAAGTTTTGTCGCGGGCCGCGCAATTCTTGACCGGCTGGCGCGTTGCGATGAGCAGACGCTCATATTCTTCCTGGTGTCCGGCGGCGGTTCTGCGCTGGTTGAGCAGGCCCTCGATCCTTCCATAACTCACAAAGACTTTGAGAAATTGAATCAAGCGCTTGTCACCTGTGGCGCTCCGATTGAAGAGATCAACGTCGTACGAAAACACCTTTCTGCGACCAAAGGAGGGCGCCTCGCCGCTGCAGCACCACGCTCAAGAAAACTGACGTTGGGTGTGAGTGATGTGCCCCAAGGACATGAGTCCGCGCTTGCCTCGGGACCAACATTGCCCGATCCGACCTCAGTCGCAGACGCTCAACAAATTGTGGCTCGCTACCAGTTGCTGCCCAAATTGCCGCCATCCATTCGAGAGATTTTCGAGAAGCACCTCCTGCAAGAAACTCCCAAGGAATCCGATCCCGCGTTCCGCAGCGCACATTTTTCCGTCCTCCTTGGCGCTCACGATCTGTTGCACGCCGCTCATCATGCACTGGAAGCTGAAGGAATCTATTGCATCGCCGATAACACAACGGATACTTGGCCGGTCGAAAAGGCGGCTGACCATTTGCTTTCGTTGCTGGAGGCGACGAAATCGAGCGACCCCAAACAGCGTTGTGCAATTGTAGCGAATGGCGAGGTGAGCAGCCCCGTGACTGGGAATGGCGTGGGAGGCCGCAACTCCGCGTTTGTTTTGGCGTGCGTGCCCAAAATTGCGGGTAAGAACATCACGGTGCTCAGTGCAGGCACCGACGGTATTGATGGGAACAGCCCGGCCGCAGGTGCTGTGGCAGACGGCGAAACTCTAGCGCGCGCACGTGCCAAAGACCTTGATCCAGTGGACTTTCAGAAACGCAGCGATGCTTTCAATTTCTTCTTGGCGCTCGACGACGCGATTCTTATCGGGCCGACCGGGAATAATTTGCGCGACCTCCGAATTCTGATCGCGCACTGACAATATACGCCCTGCTACGAGAGGCAGCATTGAAGAACGAGATCAGAGAAGACCTTTCACCCACCCGCCGTCCACCGCTATTGTTGTGCCATTGATCGAGCTGGCCCGCTCGGACGCAAGAAAAGCGACAAGCGCCGCGAATTCTTCAGGTCGCGCCAGGCGTCTGATAGGTATCTCCGAACCCCACGTTTCGTAAATCTGATCCCGCGGTACCCCGGCGATTCGCGCCTGTTTTTCGGCCAAGTCGTCAAGACGCTCCGTCAGCGTGTATCCCGGGCACACATTGTTCACGGTAATTCCGCTCCCGCCGAACTCATTCGCTAGGGTTTTAGCTAGACCAGTCACCGGGGCCCGCAATGAATTTGAAAGAAGCAACCCTTCGATTGGCTGCTTGACGGATACGGATGTAATCGTCAGCAAACGTCCCCAACGGTTTTGTTGCATGCGAGGTAGCACTTCGCGGGCGAAGTAAACAGTGCTTATCAGAGTCAGGTCCACCGCGGCGCGCCACTCTTCCAAAGTAATATCGAGGAATTTCTTAGCAGGAGGTCCGCCGGCGTTTGTGACGCATATGTCGATTCGCCCGAATTTGTGCTCCACGGCATCCACAAAGCCGCTCACTGACTCAAAGCTCGTTATATCCAGCGCCTGTCGAAAAATCTGTGCTCAGCTGGCTCGTTCAATTTCCACTGCGGTGCGCTCGAGTTCGTCGGCGGTGCGTGCGCAAATCCCCACACGGCACCCTTCTTTCGCAAACTCTTCTGCGACGGCGCGCCCCAAACCCTTGCTCGCCGCAGCGACGATTGCGACGCGGCCCTTCAACCCGAGGTCCATCGCTTATTCCTTTTTTGTTCCCTGACGAAGGTAGGCATCGTCACCGCGAATCCACTCTTCCCGCCGTGGCGCGAAGAAATCGATGTCGATGGTGTCTTCCAACGCTACAGCCTCATGAGGCATGTGCGCTGGAATCACGAGAATTTCTCCGGCGCGAACGGTAGTCGTCTCTCCACCATCGAAATTAAACTTCAACGCGCCGGACAGAATCATTGTGTACTGTTCGCTGCGGTGGGAATGACGAGGAACGAGGGCGCCACGCGAAAGCAGGACGCGGGCCAGAGTGCCGTCTTCACCGCTCACCATCTGCCGGGAAATGATCTCGCTCAATTTGTCGGTTTTGACTTTTTCCCACGGCGTTGCGACCGGCATCGTGCACCTCTTCTCTTGAAGATGGATTGCTATTGAAGATTCGTTGCGTTGGAATCGTGTATCGAACGGAGCGAATCGTCAATGCCTTTCGCGCAGAACGAGCGATTGGCTGATTTCTAAAATCGCTTACGCTTAGCTGCCAGTTCGATTAAGATGCGCGCGTCAGGTGGTCTTACCATGCATATGGTTGTGTTCGGCGATGTAAAAGATGTGCTCAGTCGTCGTCAGGAGGGACGTATGAAGCGGCGCCTCGTTCTTGTCGGAGCATTCCTGATAGTTACAACAACCGCATCTGCGCAGATTGGCAAAAGCGTTTCAGTGGCGGCTGGCACGCCCGAAGATAAAGATCTCGCGGCCATTTATGCCGCACCTGACGGTCCGGACAAAATCACACTGCTCGACAAATTCATGGCTGAGCACGGCACGGGCGATCTCGCTCTGCTTGGCGATCAGCTTTATGCGCAAACCTACCTCGCGCAAAAAAATTACGCCAAGGTTTACGAGTACGGCGACAAAGCCCTTGCCCTCGATCCAGAGGATTTCTCGGCGGTGATCTTGATGATGCACGCAGCCGACGAACAAGGTGACGCTCAGAAAATGTATGCTCTGGGCGAAAAGGTCGGGCCATTGCTCGCCCGTTACCAGGCGTCTCCCGCGCCTGCCGGTATGAGCGAGGACCAATGGTCCGCGCAGAAGGCCCAGAATCTAAAGGATGCTCAGGCCGACGTCAATTATGTGCAATACACGATGGTCAATGCAGCGTACAAGACCACCGATTTGCCTGCTCGCATTCAACTTCTGGAGCGGTACGCCAAAGCTTTCCCTGATTCGCCTTACACCCTGGCCGTTCGTGAGCAAACGGCCATCGCATATCAACAGTCACAGAACACTGCAAAGATGCTCGATACCGCGCAGAGTATTCTCACGAAGGATCCTGACAACATCTCGATGTTGCTCCTGCTCGCAGACAACTGGAGCGAGAGCGGCCAGCAACTCGACAAGGCGGGCGCCGATGCCAAGAAAGCATTGGAACTCCTGGGGAAAGCCCAAAAACCTGAGAATGTACCCGATGACCAATGGCAAAAACAAATTTCGATTCAGAAGGGATTGGCCTATTCCGCTCTCGGCCAAGTGTACGTGAACAATAATCAGAATGCGCAAGCCGTGGATGCATTCAAGCAGGCGAGTCCGCTATTGAAGTCTGACGCATTCAGCTATGGCCGTAATCTCTATCGTCTGGGATTTACTCTTGCGAAGATGCAGCGCACGCCCGAAGCGCGAACCGTGCTCACAGAAGCGGTATCAGTAAACAGCCCGTACAAGGCGAAAGCTCAGGAGACACTGAATAAAATCGGCGGATCGACCAAGAAGCCCGCGCGCAAGGCGGCCTCCTAGCCGGAATTCAGGCGCTCTTAATCAGCGGGAGTAACAGGCTTTTGTTCTACGGTAGAGTTTCTTAACTCATTGAGGTTTCGGACCACCTGCTGCCAACTTTTCTTGCTTTTCTTATTTGAGAACGGCGCATTCAGATCGCTGTAATAAGAAAGAATTGCGGAACGCAGTTCCGGAGAGACTTGCGCGAAGTGGTCTTTGGCAAGGCGCTCGAGTAATTCTGAGTGAGTCTTGTCTGCCAGCGGATATTGGCCCGGCCCGGTAACGCTGCCGGTATCGAAATTATCGTTCAATAGCTTCAACTGGTCGTGTTTTCCTTGTTGCCCCAATAGCTTTCCATAATTGACGATGGTTTCGTTAAAACCAGCCTCAAACATCTTTTCCGTCTGAGCAGTCGGCGTTCGGAACGACAGGGCCTTGAAGGGGCCGATCTTGGGGATAATCCGAATAAAAAACGCGAGAGCCTTTGTGCCGAACCCGGGTTCTTGGTATTTCTCTTTCCAATTCTTCGCGTAACTGGCGCGGGAGAGATGATAGAGGAATTTCTGCTCTGTAATGCCAGGTGTCGCGCGCTGAATATCATCTTTCTTCAGGTTCCAGGCGACCTTCGTCATCTCTGGGATCAGCCCGCTGACCGTGTGCCGGTACGTTGCGACCGCGAGATCGTAGGAGGTGAAGATCGATTTCAACTCGATCGAGTACGTTTCCTCGAAGGCCCGCTCAAGGAGCGGCTGGGCCACGTGGAATCCAATGTAATCGTGATAAGCGTCGGAGGCGTAGTGTCCCCCCGCTACTTGTAGCACGTCGAATCCGAACTCCGTCTTCAAATGGGCGGTTGGATTTTCATCGTAGGTGACGACGTCCCCATATTTCTTCCGAAGCTTGGGATATAGAATCGGCACCGAACGATTCACTGCAATTCGGTGCCCATTGTTATCCGCCGCATAGTGGGCTAAAGCACCAAGCGCGAACGCGTATTCGTTCAAATCCTTCGAGTCCCGGATCAGCGTTTCTACGAAATCGCCGGTGCGGATGTAGTGAACTAGATCGCTAAAAAAGTGGCTGCCGAATGGGTAGTAGCCCATGTCCTGAATGATTGAGCCGCCGTAGGCATACGCGTGCGCTTCTTTTAGTTCTTCTTTCGTGGCATTTGGATACCGCTCGAGCAAGAGCGGCCGGATCGAATCCTTCCACGCCGAGTCGATGATTGCTTCGTGAGTGAGAACAGAAAACGCGCGCAAGGTACCGCTTGAGGTGAGCAACAGGAGAGAAGTCAGGATGGCGATGAACAGGGTAACGCGGCCTTCGCTTCGGGCCTTTTCTATTGTGGGCAGGATTCCCTCTGAATTTGCACCAGCGGTTCCCCTACCATCAAAGGCGCCGAAGGCTGCTCGAAAATCTTAGTCAGTAGTCGACAGCTAGCCTACTCGTTCGGAATGATTCGAATGAATGCGATTACACCACGGACAATCTAATCGCCACGTGCCCTGAGCAACGAGGCCACATTGAACTCAATCCCGAAGGAAAACGTGTTGAGCACATAGTAGGCGCTATAGCTGTATCCGGCGCTTAAATCCACCGCCTTCGACAGGTTGTAATCAAGCCCCAAGTTCGCTCCGCCGTCGCGCGTCAGACTAGGGCCTCCGCTCGCTGCTCCCGGCGATGCCTTCTTGCCGCGTTCATGGATCTTCTGCGGTCCCCAAGGAAGAATATAGTAACCGGAAACGCTGATGCTCCATTTGTCGCCGAGGTCGACTCCGGACCAGCCTCGAAATGGGCGAGTTTGCCGAGGGAAATGTAGGGGTGATGGAAGTAGCGCGTATCGGGAACGGAGTTCGCCACTCCAAGGGTAAGCAAAGGAGTGACGAAATCAAAACCGTGGTCGAAATGATGGCTCCAGTCAAAAGTCACGCGTCCCGTGCTCAGACCTCTTGCAGTTGTGCTGAGGGGAATTGATCCATTCAGCGAAGTGCCGTAGTTCAGAAAATCGCTTTTGCGGGAATACGTGAGACCAACGTAGGGGTTACCGAGCCCATTCACGGAGGTTGTTCCGGTCTTCGATGTAGCCGGCTCAACGAAGGAATAGGGAACCCCAAAATCCACAGAGAAATGTGGGGTCAGGATATAGCCAAAGGTCGAATTTACGTCTGTGATGAAACCGTCGTTGTTGCCGCTGCCCCCAAACGTTTCCGCCCAGGTAGGGCCTCGTGGGTCGACCACCGACTTTGGCGTCTCCGGTGGTGTCCCCTGCGCGCCCAGAGACGCAGCGAACAAGAATGCGAAGGTTAAAACAAAACCGATGGGCCTGCTCAATCTCATTCTGCCTCCTTCGGATCCCCAATTTAGGTTGGCAGGCAGCGGGAATCCCGGGAACGGTACTGTTCCTCGGGGGTACCTGGGCGAATGGGCATCGATTCGGCTCCATTGAGTCGAACCGCTGAATTTGCTTGCGTTTAGGTGACTGCTGGTAACAGGGATTATCACCACCTATCTCAGAACGAGACGCTTACTGGAGCTGGCTCGGTGATTGTGCGGGAACATGTGATTTTGGTCCCCTCTTGTGGTCCCGCACCGCCACGTCTTAGCAAATGGACTTAGGGACCGGTATCGGCCAGGCTTTCGGCACACCGGGTTACTTGTGATAACGCCTGGTTACAACAGTTAACTCCTGGTTTGAGTACGTAAAAGAGTGGCAAGCAGGTCCGATCTTGCCGACAGGAACTCGCGTATTCGCCGCTCACAGGTCACAAGGAAACTAAGGGGTGAAGTCGTGATTGGCTCGGTGCCAACCCGTGATCGCATTGGTCGACTCCCGGGAACCATGCCGACTTCAGAAAGACGATTATTTGGTGCTCAGAAACCGGGGCCAATCAGCCCGGATACGTTAGTTCTTGCTTCCCGTTGATGTTCCCGCAAACCAACCGGACGGTACTCCTCCTGGCGTATTTACCTGGCCCGAGTAGTTCGTGCGAAACGACTTTCCCAACTGCCCTAAGCGGTATGCTACTCCGTCCAAAGTGAATGTTTCCATCTCTGTAACAGTGAACACGCCGTGGGTACGCGCACGACAAGAACAGGCCGAAGCGGACGTGCGAGGAGCGTGGGCGCAGGATCCGGTAGCTCTACTCGAAACGAAGGGTACACCAGAGGTACACGGAAAGGGCGCTGTCGTTAACTAGAAGAAATCAAACCAGAAATTATGGCGGAGAGGGTGGGATTCGAACCCACGGTTGAGTTTCCCCAACACTCGCTTTCGAGGCGAGCTCTTTCGACCGCTCAGACACCTCTCCTCGACAAGTCTAACAAACGCGCGTTTCCCTCACAACCCGGCCGCAGAGAGGTGTTCCTCGGCGTCACTCCATTTCAAACGTAACGTATGTCAATTTTTCATCGCGCTCCACTTGCAACACTCCCGCACCGCCTGGTGGAATCGCGTTTAGAGCCGCACGCAAGCCGTCCAGCGTCTCCACTCGCGAGCCATTCACGGCGTGGATCACGTCTCCTGCTTGCAAGTCCGTTTCAATCCCCGAAAGGTCAGCCGAGAGCGCCGCGACAACGATTCCCGATGGAATGCGCAAATCCTCCACGTCGTCTCCCAGTTTTGCATCCACCTGCACTCCGAAGATTCCCAGTTTCGCGACCAGAGATTTCGCCGGATCGACGAGATCAGCCATCCGATCGACTTTCTCTTTCTGCTCCGCAACTCGGATGTCGAGGGGGATCTTCTGCGTTCCGCGCAGGACTTCGAGGTGGATGCTCGCCCCCGCTGGCTTCGTTGAAACAATCATTTCAGCGATCGGCAGGGCACCAATCGGTCTCTCGTCCAGCGTCACGATTACGTCACCAATTTTCAGTCCTGCCTTTGCAGCGGGGCCTTCGGGAAGAATATCCGAAACGATCACGCCATCCTGTCGAGGCAGCGAAAGCCCCGCGGCAAGGTCGGGCGTAATCTCCTGCAGGCTCGCGCCGATGATACTGCGATGGACGCGTCCATATTTGCGAAGCTCCCCATACACAAATTCCACCAAACTGCTGGGGATCGCGAATCCCAGTCCCTGGCTTCCGCCGGTTTCCGAAAGGATGAAAGTGTTGATTCGTACCAACTGGCCTTCCGTATCCACGAGCGGGCCGCCGCTGTTGCCCGGATTGATGGGCGCATCAGTCTGTATGTAGACCGTCGGCGTACTGGGATCAGCCTGACGCGCTACCGCGCTGACGATTCCCATGGTCACTGAATTCTCGAGTCCTTCCGGATTCCCGAACGCCAGCACGATTTGGCCCTTCTTCAGGTACCGGTAGTCGGCAAAAGGAAGCGTGGGAAGATTTTTCGCCTCGACTTTCAGGAGCGCCAAATCAATCGTCGAGGCGATCCCTACGATTTTCGCTTCTAGTGGTGCAGGACGCTTACCAACTCCAAGGCTGCTGCGAACCTGCGATTCAACCTCGCTTGCAGGCGTCAGGAACACGCGGACTCTCTGAGCTCCTTTCACCACGTGCGCGTTGGTGATGATGTAACCATCGGGATCGACAATCACGCCCGACGCAAGGCTGCGCTGCCGGCCTATCAAGCCAGTCTCATCTCGATCTTTATCCTCTACCGCCCGGTACCCAGTGACGCGCACTTGCACGACGGCGGGTGAGACTCGGGCCGTCAATTCATCCATGGAATCGCTGAACTGATTCAGCAGTGTTTGATGAGGATCGGGGGCCTTGGTCTGTCCGTGCAGAGAGGTAGCTGTGAGGATGCATAATGCCGCAGCATTGAACCAACTCCATACAATTTTTCTTTCATATCTCTTTGAACCTACATTGCCCATGAGGACATCTCCCAATTGCACGAACTCTATGTGAGAATCAGAAAAGTGTAATCAAATCCTTGGCCGCAGGCGAGTGGAGTTCGTCCGCACCTGGGCCCGCAAACCTAGCGACATCAAGCATGGCAGCTATTTGCGCTAAGATGCCGTCCGTCGAGGCGGTGCAATTCAATGAAACGATTGCTACCCATCACGTATGACGCTGTGCGTCGTACTGCGCTGAGGTTTCCGAATGTGGAAGAGAGCACTTCGTATGGAACACCCGCGTTGAAAGTCAATGGGAACCTCTTCGTGCGTTGGCGTAACGAGGAAGATCCCGATACCATCGTTCTCAAGATGCCGCTCGATCAGCGGGAAGAGTTGATAGACGGCGACCCGGAAACTTATTTTATCACCGACCACTATCGCAACTATCCCTGGGTGCTCGTAAGACTTTCGAAAGTGCATCCCGACGTGTTACGTGAGCTCCTGCATATCGGGTATAGCAATGCGTTGCCGGCAAAGCGACGCCCGAAAGGTTTGCCTCGCTAGGTCGGAGTTTTGACTGCGTTCGCCAGATATTAGCGTCTCGCTTCAAAAAAAGCGCGCAGCAGCTCAACTGACTTTTCGGCCAGCACCCCTGAAGTCACATCTACGCGATGGTTCAATTTTTCATGCTTGAGAATTGAAAAACAAGATCGAACAGCGCCGGCCTTCGGATCGTCAGCGCCGTACACCAGCCGCGAGATGCGTGCCTGAATCATCGCACCCGCGCACATCGCACATGGTTCGACGGTCGCGTACAACGTGGTTCCAAGCAGGCGGTGGTTTCCGATTTTGCGCGCCGCTTCGCGCAACGCGATCACTTCCGCGTGCGCCGTGGGGTCGCAATCCAGAATCGTGCGATTTCCAGCGCTGGCGACGATCTTTTCATTCAGCACAACAATTGCTCCGATGGGAACTTCGCCACGGCTCCCCGCCGCATGCGCTTCGTCCAGGGCAGACTTCATAAATTCCAAATCGGCTGAGTTCTCGTTCATAAACCGCGATGAGGATAGCATGTCAGCCGCGACGAGTTGTCTGCATTGCGGTCCGAGGTGTATGGTATTTCAGCGATGCATCGCTAGCCCCTGCGCGCGATCGGTAGGATACTGGAAGAGGTACGACCTTGTCTTACCCTTGCCCGACACCGAAGTTTCAACCTTCGTTTCAAACCCAGGAGGAATTCCATGGCAGCACCGAAGCCCGCTTTATCCGAGACTGAAATTACCCGCGAACGTCTCGCGGAATTATTAAACGAAGATCTTGCCCGCGAATATCAGGCCATCATTTCGTACGTTGTCTACTCGCAGGTTTTAAAGGGCGCCGAATTTATGGACATTGCCAACCAGCTTGAGATTCATGCGAAGCAAGAGCTCGATCATGCGCTGACCATCTCGCGTCAGATTGATTATCTCGGCAAAATGCCTTCCGTCACGCCCAAGTCTGTTCGCACATCGGAAAAAGCCAAGGACATGCTGCGGTTTGATCTCGAAAACGAAAATGAAACCGTGCGGAATTATCGCGATCGGGTCCGTCAGTGCGAAGCGCTTGGCGAATTTGCGATGGCCGAGCAGATTCGTCAAATCCTGATGCAGGAGCAGGATCACCAGATCGATTTGGCGACTGCATTGGGAGAGGAAGCTCCCAACGTCAATAGCGGTCCGCAGAGGCGAACCCAGGGAAAGCGCCGCTAGCGCCATCCGCCACTTTTCGACGAAGAGATTTGGCCATCCCGTTCTCGCTGCGAAAGGGGGATGGGGCGGGCCAAACGGCATCCGGCTGCCTTCATGAGAAACGCCTTGACCTTTGCGTCGAAATCACGCTTTTCAAGTACTTTTGCGGCGTCCGGAAATGGCATCGCAGAAGCGAGACTAAAACGTCCATGCTGATCTGTTTGGTCACCATAAAATGTCACGGATTATTACTGAAACCCCGCCAAAATAGGGACTCCCCCAGCGCGCTCACTTCGACGCCTTCTACGAGTCAAAGTCTAATCTACGGTGACGGGATTAGGAATTCACATAAATGTTTTAAATTATGAAAGATAGTAATTTCTAATCGGCAGAAAAATCACGTTTTGGGGCATTTCGATCGCGCGAATTCGGTCACATTTTGCCCTCCGAGGCTTCGCATGCTTTACTAAGCCCACAAATGCGCGGGCCAGATTCAGGCGACTGCCAAATAGGTTGAAGACATTCTCAGAGGGGATGCGAATGACCAAAACTGCTCTGTCGCTGCTCGGTGTATTGATCTTCGTATCAGCGTTCGCCAGCAATCGTCCGCCGGTGGATCAATCCTGGATCGCCGTGAGCAATGGCTATGCAAATCAACTCTTTGCCGTGTCCATGAAACATCATCCCGATCGCGGCACGCGAGAAGGACTAAGCCAATACGATCCGCTCATTTCGCAACCCACGCGGACTGACGAAGACCTGGAGCGCCAGGAAGCCACGCAGGTGCTCGCAAAGTTGAAAGCTGCGGCAGCGCAGCAGCAGCAAAAGGAAGTCGCGGAAGATTTGCAGATCATGATTCGCGCGGTGGATCTGCAGTTTCGAGCGGAGGATTTCGCGCGGGCGCACCTCGTGCCGTTTATCAACGCCAGTGGCTACGTATTCGCCGGCCTGCAGATTCTGCTCGATGAACAGACCGCATCCGACCGCCGTCCCGCAGCCGTCGTGCGACTGCGCAAATATGCCGGCATCGAACCCGGCTATCCGCCGATCGTAGAGATTTTGAAGCAGCGTGCCATTGAGCAAATGGCCAAGCCCGGGATCGTCTATCCGGCGCGCGTTGAAATCGAAACCGAACTCTCGCGCAATTCGAATTACGTTGACGGAATCGCGGCGCTCTTGACGAAATATAAGTTGGAAGGCTGGCAGGAACCTCTCGCTAAGCTTAAGGTACAACTCGCCGATTATGACGCCTGGATGAGCGCGAACGTCTTGCCTAAAGCGCGGTCCAACTTTCGCCTACCGCCGGAAGAATATGCTCTGAATCTCGAGCAGTATGGCATTGACATTCCGCCAGCCAAGATCGCCGCCATGGCGCATGAAGCATTCACCGAAATTCAGGGCGAAATGCAGTCAATTGCGGCGCGTATAGCGAAAGAACGCAATCGGCCGTCAAGCGATTACCGCGACGTGATTCACGAGCTTAAGAAGCAGCAGCTTGTGGGCGACGCGATTCTGCCGTTCTATGAGAATCGGCTGAAACAGATCGAACAAATTATCGTCGCTCAGAAGATCGTGTCGCTGCCAGACCGTCCGGCCCGCATTCGCATCGCTACAGCGGCCGAGACCGCGCAGCAGCCCGCTCCCCACATGGTCGCGCCGCCATTTCTTCACAACACTGGGCAGAAAGGCGAATTCGTTCTTCCGTTGAATATTCCCGGCCCGGCGGGTGAAAGCACGACCGACAAATATGACGACTTTGCATACGACGCGGCCGCATGGACGCTCACTGCTCACGAAGCCCGTCCAGGGCACGAGCTGCAATTCGATTCCATGCTTGAGCACGGCGTTTCGCTGGCCCGCGCAAAGTTTGCTTTCAATAGCACCAACGTGGAGGGCTGGGGCCTTTACGCCGAGTATGTAATCGAGCCTTCTATGCCTCCAGAAGGGCAGTTGATTTCGCTCGATCTGCGGCTCCTGCGCGCCGCGCGCGCGTTCCTCGATCCTGAGCTTCAATCTGGCAAGATTCAGCCGGAGCACGCCTATCGCGTCCTGGAGGAGGATGTTGTGCTATCGCACGCTTTCGCCAAAGAGGAAGTGGAGCGGTTCACGTACCGCGCACCCGGCCAGGCCAACAGCTACTTCTATGGATACACGAAGTTGCTCTCTCTGCGGAGGGAAACCGAGTCTGCCCTCGGCCCGAAATTCAACCAGAAGGATTTCCACGATTTCATCCTGACGCAGGGATTACTGCCTCCTGATTTGATGCGCCGGGCCGTGCTCGGTGAATTCGTGGCGACGGCGAAAGGGCAAGCGGGGCATTGACTTCACTTGCGTGCCTCTGCCTTGACAATTTTTTTGTTGGCGGTCAGACTACGATTCGATGAAAGACCTTCTCCGCCGTCTCTTCCTTGTCGACTTGCTCAAGGGGATGTGGCTGACGTTCCGTTATCAGGCGCCCAAGAATATTTACACCGAGCAGTATCCTCTCGAGCGTCCCATGGTGGCCGAGCGCTATCGCGGCGCGCCGCGTCTGAACATGAATCCAGAGACCGGCGAATCGCTGTGTATTGCCTGCAACCTCTGCGCTCTTGCGTGCCCTGAGAATCTCATCGTCGTGGGCTGGCTTCGTGACGATGCCACGCGCCGCAAGGTTCTCACCACTTTCACTTACGACACGTCGCGCTGTATGTTCTGCGGCCTGTGCGAAGACGCTTGCCCAACGGATTGCCTCGAACTTACCCAGGACTTCGAAATGGCGAATTACACTCGCGAGGGCGCTATCTGGGATAGGCACCGTCTTGAGGTTGGGCCCACTCCTACCCACTACACGCGCTAAGTAGTGCGTTTTGCCTCAGGATCCGCACAGCAACTTTATTTCGACTCGGTGCTCAGTTCCTTTTGCCCGCGCGTGGTCGGCGTTATAAGATGACGGCCGCTCTTCTCATACCAAAAAATGGAACTTCGAAAAGATCCTATTACCCGCAGTTGGGTTGTGGTCGGCCATCCGGAACGCGAGAAACCACGGCCTGACCCTTGTCCGCTTTGTCCGGAGAATCGCCTGGAGACGAAAGTCCTTCTGGATCTTCCGTCGCAAGGCCCGTGGCAGGTTCGCGCCTATCCGCATTTCCGGCCGCTTTATCGCATCGAAGGCGACACGTCGCGCATAGCCGAAGGAATCTACGATCGAATGGACGCGACCGGCGCTCACGAAATCATCGTGGAGACGCCCGAACATGCCCGCTACCTCGCGCAAATGACGGACGAGCAGATCGAGCGTGTGCTCGAAGCCTACGCCTTGCGAATCGCGGATCTGAAGCGCGACGCTCGCTTCAAATATGTGGCCGTATTCAAGAATCAAGGTCCCCAATCGGGAGAGGAGTGGTCTCATTCTCATTCCCAAGTGACGGCAACGACGTTTGTCCCTCGCCGCATCCTGTACGAATTGCGAGCGGCGCGCGAATGGTTTCGTGACCGCGAACGCTGTGTCTTTTGCGACATTCTCCGCCAGGAAGTGCGGCAGAAGAAGCGCATGGTGGACACCATCGGCGACAATTTCGCCTTCTGCCCCTATGCATCCCGCGTGCCTTATGAAGTCTGGCTGATACCGAAGACGCACAATCATCAGTTCGAAACGACCGCGCCCGGAGAGAATCGGCGGCATCTCGCGAGCCTGCTCGGCCGCACGTTGCGCCGCTTGTTGAAAACCTCTGAGAACTATCACCTTGTGGTTCACACCGCGCCCAACACGCTACAGACGAAGGGCGAGCTCAGCGATTACTGGCGGACGATCGCCGGCGATTACCACTGGCATATCGAAATACTTCCGATCGTCGAGACGCGGAGCAAGTCCTACAGCATCAAGGAAGTTTATTTTAACGGGCTGCCTCCCGAGGTAGCGGCCGAACGCCTGCGCGAGCTCGATCCGGCGAAATGACAACGAGCCAGGCCAGGTTCAAATCATCAATACGCTCCGATCGAGGCGGGATCTTCTTTCGCTTCCTGTTTCTGATTTTCCTGGTGATATTCGCGTTTGTTATCTATTTGGCACGCTACCCGATCCTTCGCCTCGCTGGCAATTTCTGGGTTGTAGACGAATCGCCGCAGGCGTCGGACGCAATCGTCATACTGAGTGACGACGACTATGGAGCCGTACGCGCTTCGCGAGCAGCTGACCTCTACCGGGCGAGCTGGGCTCCGCGGATTGTTGCAAGCGGCCGTACCTTGCGACCCTACATTTCGATTGCCGAATTAATGCAACGGGATCTCACCGATCGAGGCGTCCCCGCAACTGCTGTAGTACGTGTGCCGAACCGCGCACGCAATACGCTTGATGAAGCCGGCGCCGTATCGGAATTTCTTTCCGCCCACGGATGGAAGAAGATCATCGTGGTCACTTCGAACTACCACACCCGGCGCGCCCGGTTCATTTACGAGCACGTGTTGGCGCCCGGCACTGAGCTCCGCATACTGGCTACTCCAGATCCTGCCTATGATCCAAACAGCTGGTGGCGCACGCGTGAAGGGGTCAAAACGTTTTTCTATGAGGTCGTTGGCTACATCGTAGCTCGCTGGGAGCTTCGGAACAGCGACGTACGCACCGTCTCAGCGGCTCTAATCTCAACCCACAAGGCCCGTACTCAGTTGGGAAACGGCGTTGCACTCTCGATTTACAGCTAACCATCCCTGTACTATAGTTCGAGCACGTTTTGGATACGCCTGCCGCCCGGCCAGCGTTCCTGGCGATTGTGCTCGGGGAGGATTTTTTCATGTGGCGTAAACCCGCAGACGCGAAACCGTCTTCGCAATCCTTAGATTCACCAGCGGCAGTTTCGACAAAAGTCCACAGCACTCCTGTGACAGCGCCGCCTGCACCTTCTCCTGAGATTGTGCCGGATGCCTCTGCCAGCTCGGCTCCAGTGGCAGCTCCGCCCGCACACCCCGTTGCGCCTGCCGTGGCGCCTCCTCCTGTAGTGCGCGGAATTTCGCGAATATCGTCAGGACTCCGGATCAATGGCCAGATCTCTGGTGATGACGATCTCTATATCGACGGCCAGGCCGAGGGGCAATTCCACTTCCCGCAGGCGAAGGTAACGGTGGGGCCCAACGGAAAAGTGAAGGCCAATATCGAAGCGCGTGAAATTGTGGTCGAGGGCACTGTGACCGGCGATTTAAAAGCATCCGCCGGAGTGCAACTCGGGGGATCGAGTCGCGTGCAGGGCAGCCTTATCACCCCGCGCATCGCGATTGACGACGGAGCAAGACTGCGTGGCAAAGTCGAAATGACGCGCGCGGGAGACGCTAAACAGGTACAAGATCTCGCTCCCATTTCAACGGCTGCGATAACGAAAACGAACGAAGCGCCGCGCGCGATCGCGCACGCCTCTGGGGAATAGGCTCACATGAATTGGACGGCTAAAACTCGTTCAGGTAATGCCAGCACAGCGGTTCGATCGAAGCCCGGCGCTGGGGCATCGGGTTCGGCAGTTTCTCCACCCGCCAATTTTCGCATCTCCAATGGCTTGAAGGAATTCCTTCAGCATCTGGAAGATGAAAAGACTCCTCGTATCCTCGATCTCGGCCAAGTGTCGCAAGCCACGCTCAATTTTTTCATCGAAAAAGGCTACCGGGTCACCACCGAGGATTCTTTGCGCTCATGGAAAGAATTTTTGAGCGCGGAAGAAGAGGGTCTGCGGCTCGCACCGGTCGGCAACGGCCAGGAGAAAATTTCGCAAGCGTATCTGGCTGAAAAGTTTCTGGAAACCGGTTTGCGCTATGCGGAAGAAAGTTTTCACGGTGTGCTTGCCTGGGACCTTCTTGATTATTTTGACGCGGAGCTATTGCCGCGCGCGATGGAACGGATGTATTCGCTGCTGCAACCGTCGGGCATCATTTTAGCCATGTTTCACAGCCGGCCGGCCGAACGGTTTCACCGATATCGGATCGTCGATACGCAAACGATCGAAATGCTTCCTGCGCCCACGGTTGCCGTACACGCCCACGTCTTTCAGAACCGCGAGATTCTCGATCTCTTCGGCAAATTTAGGTCCTCCAAGACCTTCGTAGGGCGCGACCAACTTCGCGAAGCGCTCTTCTTGAAGTGAACGCGAACAAACGCAGTAGCTAAGCCTCCAGCCGCGCAACCAGACCTGGCTCTGTTCCATCCAATAGGTAGGGAATCATTGGGGCGGCTATGCTTCTCTTTATAAACCCGCTTACGAGCACTCCCTATAAATCTGTCACAGTTGGTGAAATTTTGTCATACCCGCTACGAAACGGATTTTCTCCATATTTCCCGTTATTTGCGGCGGCGATTTATTTCATAAAATTCATATACAGGCTGAAAGGAGGTATTTCTCATGCGCAAATTTTATTTAGGATTCTTATTCCTCTTAATGTTGGGCTCGCTGCTGATGCCGGGTCCTGCCCCAGCGGCCTCAGAAAACATCGGCATAGACGTTTCGATCACGGTGGCACCGCCGGTGATTCCGGTCTACACGCAACCTATTTGTCCGGGTCCTAACTACATCTGGACGCCCGGTTACTGGGCGTGGGGAGATGACGGTTATTACTGGGTGCCCGGAACCTGGGTGATCGCCCCGGCGGTGGGATTGCTATGGACTCCCGGTTACTGGGGTTGGGGTGACGGAGTCTATGTCTGGCACGCGGGATATTGGGGACCGCACGTGGGTTTCTACGGCGGCATTAACTATGGCTTTGGCTATTTCGGAGTCGGATATGAGGGCGGCTACTGGCGTGGTCACGACTTTTTCTATAACACGTCAGTGACCCGCGTGAACAGCACCATGATTCACAACGTATATGAACGGCGGGTCGTGGAACGATCTGGAAGCCGCGCCAGCTACAACGGCGGACGGGGCGGAATCAACGCGCGTCCAACAGCCCGTGAAGAGACAGCAATGCGAGAGCGGCGGTTCGGTGCAACTTCGGTGCAATCACGTCAGGAATCGCAGGCATATAGCGATCGGCGGCAGTGGGCATCGGAGAATCATGGGCGTCCCGGCGTGACTGCGTCGCAGCGTGCTGGGGAATTCGGCGGCCGTTCGGCAGAGAATCGCAACGCGAGAACGGCAACTAAAACTCAAACCCGTGCTGCAGAAAACAGAGCGTCGGAAGCGCACCGTTCGGCAGAAACAAACCGGTCGGCGCAGGCAAACCGATCGGCCGAAGCGAACAGATCTGCGGAGATGCGCCGGTCTGAAGAAACCAGGTCGGCAGAGCAGCGCAATCGCTCAGCTGACACACACGCGAATCGCACCGCGCGAGCACCGGAGACGAATCGCCACGCCACCAACAACGCCGCGCGGAAGCCAAATCGCACAGCAACGCACAACAACGAGCGTCACAACGTGACCGCCCCGTCCAATAATCATGCGCAGACGCCTCATCAGGCCGTGCGCACCGAGCCGTCGCGCACACATACAGACACGAATGCTGCTCGTCGGTCGAACAACGCTGAGGTTCGTTCGCCTTCGACGCATAACGCTACGCCGCGACAGAACGTAAGACAGGAGCATAGCGCTCCGGGTCACGCGCCCGCACAAGATCAGGCGCCGCAGTCAAGTGCTACGCAGCACGGTTCGGGCGGCGCAGAGCGGTCAAGCAATGGCGGACACGGAAATTCGCCGCGCGAGAAGTAAAGCACGGCGGTGATTCGCAAATAGCCCCGGGGGCGCGCAAAGATTTCGCTTGCGCGCCCCGCAACACCGGAGTAAAAGCGAAGGTGTAGTCGCTAGTGCACGGAAAGGAGAAAGGATGACTCCACCGGGCCTAGAATTTTGACAACCGTTTACACACCGCTTTTGCGGTGCGCGCTGCCGTCGATGTCTTCGACATGAATGGCAGCATACGGAAAAAGAAAAAACGGGGAGCTGCCAGGCTCCCCGTTTTTTTTCAAGGGCGGTCGTTTACCTTCAGTTTCAAGCAGATTGTAAGTTATTTCTCTTCAGCTTCTGCGCGTCCGGGCGAAATGGCAGTCCGCGATCGAGCCTTCCAAGCGGAGTACACAGCCGGCATAAGCGACGCGGCAACCACCGCGGCGATTAGGATGTGGATTCGTTTATCGATATTCGGGACGCTGCGGCCCAGTGTGTAGCCCAGCAGCGTCATGCTCCAGACCCAGAGGAAGCCTCCAAAGATATCGTAGAGGAGATAGCGCGAATAGCTCATTTTAGCCGCGCCAGCCACGGGTGGACAGAAAGTCCGAATGATGGGAACGAAGCGCGCCAGAATCACCGTCTTCCCGCCGTATTTCTCGTAGAATTCATGGGCGCGCTCGAGATGGCGCTTCTTGAAGAAATGCGAATCCTCGCGCTTGTAGAGACTTTGTCCGGCCATCCGTCCGATCAAGTAGCCGAGCTGATCTCCGGCGATTGCGCATAGGGTCACGAATATCAGTAAAGCCCAGATGCTCGTATGTCCCGCACCGGCAAAGACGCCCGCCGTAACGAGCAGGGAATCGCCGGGTAGAAAAAAGCCCACGAACATCCCGGTCTCAACAAATACGATGGCGCACACAAGAACCGGACCGCCCCATTCGATGAGGCCTTTTACGTCGTAGAGATGGGCCAGTAGCTGCTTGAGCGATTCGAGCATTGCTGTGCGTTGTCAGCTCCGTGGCGGGGTCACCTTGGAGTCAAGCTAAGACAATAGCAGAAAACGGCAGGCGCTGGCTTGCGACGGGGAGCCTGTTTGGCCCTCTTGTGTCGTTCCCGCGCAATCCAGCAACGTTTTTGAGTGGCTCACACTAAATTATCTGTAATCATACATATACATGGTAGTACTACCCTCCTATCAAACATAGCCCGCTGTACCATTGGCCGGTCCGTCCCCCCACCTCAAACTTTACATCGTACCGAGCAGTTCCTGAGGAGGGGCGAATGAAAGGCGGCTACGCAGTCTGGATGGGACAACCGGTGGTGCTTCGAGTGGTAGCAGGAAACCTGCGAGTTCCACTTCGCGGCCGGATGCTATCGGAAACCGATGAAATCGTCAGGCTCCGAATCGCGGATAGCTGGGACGTAGATATTTTCAAATCCATGGTTGTCTGCGTCGAGCACGACAATCCGGTCTACGTCGTCAACTAGCAAGGCAAGCGCATGAGCGCTCTGGCAGGCAATCGCTGGGAAGTAAGGCATGAGGCGATCGGTAGCGCAGCGCCGCTCTCGAAGCATTCAACATCGCCTCTGCAGAACCGCATAAACTCCGTGCGCGACACGCTCTTAGTATTAGTGCTCCAATTGGTCTTTCGAGTGACTCTGATGCTGCGGCGCTGGAACTACTAGGCGCAGCGAAGGCGAGTTCGAGTCTGAAGTAAATAGAAAGTTTACCGGTCCAGCCCCTCTCAACCCCCGGAACCCGAGTCCGCCCAACGGACTCGGGTTTTTCCATTTTATCTCCCCGTTTGTGCCACGGTTGCCGTAAGATAGATAAGCCATCCTTGAAGAAGAATTTTTTTAAATCGTCGTGGGTAATAAGCTCTACTCGATGTAATATCCCCCGAGCCATTACTTATCCTAGGAGCCTGACGAATGAGAATTGCTAGTGTTGCAAGTGCGTTTCCAGAACACTACTACAAGCAGGAGTTGTTGGTGGAAGCGCTCAAGAACGACTGGCGACATCGCTTACCAAATCCCGCGATTTTGGATCGCCTCGATGAGAGCATGCAGGTCGAGGGAAGGTACACGGTTCGCCCGATCGATTTCTACGAGAACATGGAGACGTTCGGCCAGGCGAATAACGTGTGGATCGAATGTGCGGTGGACTTGGGCGAGAAGGCGCTGTGCCGCGCGCTCGCCCGCGCCGGAATCGAACCCGATGAGTTGAGCGCGATCTTTGTCACCTCCGTCACGGGCATTGCCGCGCCCTCGATCGACGCGCGCCTCGTGAACCGCATGGGTCTCTCACAGAACATCAAGCGGATTCCAATCTTCGGTTTGGGCTGCGTCGCGGGAGCGGCGGGAATATCGCGCGCGGCGGATTACGTCCATGGCTATCCGGATCAAGCAGCGGCACTCGTTTCCATCGAACTCTGTTCCCTCACGCTTCAGCGCAACGATCTTTCGATGGCGCATCTGATATCAGCTCTGCTTTTCGGAGATGGTGCAGCCGCGACAATCGTTGTCGGCTCAGAGCGCGAATCGAAGGGTCCTGAAATTCTGGCGACCAAGTCCATCCTCTATTCGAACACCGAACGCGTGATGGGCTGGGACATTTCTGAAAAGGGCTTCCATATCGTGCTCTCGCCGGAGGTGCCTGACACCGTAGTGAAACACCTCGGAGAAGACGTCGACACATTCCTCGGTGAGCAGGGATTGAAGCGTAACGATATCAAGAGCTGGGTGATGCACACGGGAGGACCGAAGGTTCTCGAAGCCACGGCACAAGCACTGGGCATCACCGCGAAAGACCTCGCCGCGTCGTGGGAATGTTTGAGGAAAGTGGGCAACATTTCTTCCACTTCCGTGCTCTTAGTATTAGAGGATGTTTATACGCACCGGCGTCCACCCGCCGGCAGTTACAGCGTTCTAGCTGCAATGGGGCCGGGGTTTTGCTCGGAACTGGTGCTGCTGAGATGGTAAGGCGAGCGAGGGCCGGAAATAATGAAGTTGGACGTTTTGGTAGTGGGTGGGGGCCCGGCCGGACTCGCGACCGCGATTGCTGTGGCGGCGAACGGTTTGCGAGTTATGGTGGCGGATGCCCGGCGTCCTCCGATCAACAAGCCTTGCGGCGAAGGGTTGCTTCCTGAGGCCGTTGAGGCGCTAGGCAGTATTGGAATTGAACTAGATTCCTCCCTCGGTTGTTCGCTCAAAGGTTTTCGTTTCTCAGACGATTCGTATTCCGTTAGCGCTCCGATCGAGCGCGGGCGCGCGTTCGGGCTGCGGCGTACCGCACTTCACAATCTGCTGGTGGCTAAGGCTGCCCAAGTGGGCGTAATTTTTCGCTGGGGGGCTCGCGTTGCTGAGTTCGCGGCTGCGGGTGCCAGGGTCGATGGTGAATTCGTGGGCTATCGATGGCTGGTCGGAGCTGACGGATTGAATTCCTCTGTTCGCCGCTGGGCCAAGTTCAGCCGGCCGCGTATGAATTGCCGCACGCGATTCGGATTTCGTCGTCATTTCGCGATTGCACCCTGGTCCAGGTTCGTCGAAGTTTATTGGGGCAGGAAGTTTCAAATGGTCGTAACGCCCACCCACGCGGAAGATGTGTGCGTAAGTTTTTTTTCGCGTGACCCGAAATTGCGAATTGCAGATGGCCTATGTGAATTTCCCGAAGTCGCAGAGCATCTGAAGGGCGCTCACGGAGCAACGCCGGAGCAAGGAAGCCTTGTCGGCCTTACGAGCTTGTGGCGGGTAGCTTCGAAACATGTCGCGCTCGTGGGCGATGCTTCCTGTTCGGTCGACGGGATTGCCGGCCACGGATTGAGCCTGGGATTGCAGCAAGCGCGCGCGCTTGCCGATGCGCTGTCGCGCGGAGTGCTGGACTCGTATCGCTCGGCGCACCGCCGGATCGTAAGCATGCCCTTACGCATGACTCGATTGTTGTTGCTCATGGACGCCAGTACCTGGGTCCGGCGCAAAACCCTGCGGCTCTTCGAAAAAAAGCCCGAATTGTTCGCCAAAATTATTTCTGTTCACACAAGTAGACCGCAAGATGACGCATTTGATGCCAAGGAAATGTTTGATCTCTCCTGGCGCGTTCTTCGAGCGTGAGAATGAACTTCGTCTTGTGGTTTCCTCGTCTCAAGGTTCAATTTGCGCTTTCAGTCGCCGTCTTTGTTGGCACCTTTCTTGCCGCGCCTAGTACGCATGCGCAAGAGTCGGTATTTAGGCTGGAGCCCTCGAAGAGCACCGTCGAGTTCACCCTCGGAGCGTCGCTTCATACCGTGCACGGCACTTTCAAATTGAAGAGCGGCGAGGTTCATTTCGATCCAGCCAAAGGTACGGCAAGCGGAGCCATCGTGATAGACGCGCTAAGCGGTGAAAGTGGCAATGAAGGCCGCGATAAAAAAATGCACCAGGAAATTCTGGAAACTCCGAAATTTTCAGAGATCGTTTTCATTCCGAGCCGCATCCAGGGAACGATCGCACCACAAGGAACATCCGAGGTTGCAGTCTCGGGAATTATGAAGCTTCACGGCCAGGACCATGAACTGACCCTCAACTTGGCGGTTCAGGCCGGGCCCTCAGGGCAGGCGCACGCGAACTCCAAGTTTTCAGTGCCTTATGTGAAGTGGGGTCTGAAAAACCCAAGCAACTTCTTTTTGCGAGTCACCGACAGCGTCGATGTTGAAGTCGACGCCAGCGGCCAGCTTACCGCGTCCTCTTCGGGCCACTAACAACCCTCGCAGTTTTTTCTAATCGCCAAAATTCTAAGGAACTTTTGGCCACTCGGAACGGAATCTTTAGAGTGCGCTTTAAATCATAGAGGTTTCGGAAGCTGAGGAGCGAGATGATCAGAAATCGAATGACCGTAAGACCTTCACCACGAGCGAACGCAAGGCTTACCTGGTCACTGTTGGCAATGCTGGGTGCGGCCGTTCTGTTTTCATTTGCGAGAGCCGCAGTCAAGGAAGTATCGGCGCTTGCTGCACTGCAAGAGGCAACTGTGAATCCACCGAAGATGGCTGGTCATTGGCAATTGAACAAAGAACGAAGCGACGACGTCCGCCAGAAGATGCAAGCAGCGCGCAGTGACTCCGGCGGCGGCGATGGCCGCGGGCAAGGTGGCAGGAATGGCGAGGGCCGTGCTCAGCAAGACGGCATGATGGACGACCTGCAGTCTCTAGCAATCGAGCAGACCGGATCGAATGTCAAGATTACGGGAAAATCGGGACGCGTGCTCGGCCAGTATCCGTCGAGCGATTCCTCTGCTGAAAAGAACGCAGCACCGGAAGGCCAAGTACAGAGAACAACCACGGCTGAATGGCAAAATGGCCAGCTCACCGTGGTGACGCAAAGCTCTCGCGGGAAATCCACTCGCACTTATATCCTCTCCCCGGATGGCAAGCAGTTGTACGTGAACACAAGAATGGAAAACCAGCGATTCAAGGAGCCGCTGACGTATCGCCTGGTCTACGACCAAGTTGGCGGCAGTTCCGATTGATATCAGTGGCAGCCTCTCGAATCGCGGTTGAAACGATGATCCAGTCCGTGCCATACCGGCGAGCTAGCAGTGAGACTCCCCACTCGTTGCTTGTGGCACGGGCCGGGTCGCCAAATTGACTACGGCCGTGCGGCCACCGTTTTCAACTTGATTCGCGCACGATTGGCAAAGTAACTCTGTTCGGCTGCACAGCGTCAAAAGGAAAATCGGGTGGTGGCTTATATCATTCCAGCGCAAAGGTAGGTGCCGCTGCCAGCGGCTGCAAGTGGGCATTATCTCCCTTCTGCTCGCTCTGATTCTGAGTGGGGCGTCTGCACAACACGTTGAAGCTCAATCACAATCTGCTGCTCGATCGAAAGAGCAATCTGCCTCGCCGCAAGTGTCTGGCCCCGCCGTGACAGGCATCGTTCGAAACCCCGAAGCGAACCCGATTCCCATCGCGATCGTTCGAATCACAAATACCGAAATTAAAAAAAGTTGGGTGAGCTGGACCGACGAATCCGGAAAGTTCGAATTCCCTGCGCTCCCGCCTGGCCGATATCACATCGAGGCGAGCCAGCTCGGTTTTGTTTCCACGTCCCTCGATGTCGAGCTTCCTGTTGTTCCCCCTGGCCCTATTCCGATGGTCTTGCAGGTGGCGACTCTCGCGCAGCTGTCTGCACCGGCGCCTGATTCAGTCGCCCCGAAACAGGCGCCGAAAAATCCTCCGGCCGCTTCGAATCAATCGAACGCAAATTCAAAAGCGCCCGCTGCCGCAGGCGAAAAAGGAAGAGGGAAGCCCACGAACGGAAATAGCGCCGGAGGAAACGGTGGAAGGCAGCCGCTGCCACCCGGCGTGTCCAACGCGCTCAGCCAGGGAATGGCGACCGCCCCAGGTCGAGGCGGGTTTCAGCAAACAGATCTCACCGACGAAGGTACGCCGCAAGCCGGCGACACCGCAACTCCACAAAATAATAACAATACCGGACCGCAATTGTCCGCAGCGCTCACGACCGGCAGCGCTGCGTCTAGTGACTCGTTCTTATTGCAGGGAACAATCGGTCAGGGATCGGCCTTCAACGGCCATGTTGGACTCGCTGGCCTCAACGTGGGTGCTCCCGACGGTTCTGAAGGCCCAGGCGGAGCCAGAGGTCAGCGCAATGGCGGCGGTGCCGGTGGAGGCAGGCAAGGCTTTGGCGGCGGAGGTGGAGGAGGGGGCGGCGGCGGAGCAATTTTTGGCGGAGAGAGTGGCGGGTCTGGCGGGGGCGCAGGAGGTGGACAAGGAGGCGGCCCGGGTGGCGGAGGTCCCTTCGGCGGCGGAGGCGGCGGCCGTTTTCTTCGTCAGCAGGTGAACCGGATTCGTTTTGGTTTTTACGACCGCTACGAAAATTCCGCGTTCGATGCTCGTCCGTATTCAATTACCGGCGTCGAATCGCCGAAAGTGAGCCATTACGACAATCGTCTCGGCGCAAATATCGGCGGGCCATTGAAGATTCCCCACGTCTACAACGGCAGCGACAAGACCTACTTCTTCGTGAACTATCAGCACGAAAATGAACAGACCGCTGTGAACACATTCTCGACAGTGCCCACGCTCGATGAGCGCAACGGTTTGTTCTGCCTCGCGAATGCGGGCGTCCCGACCCTCTTCGTTCCATTCAGCGCTACGAACATACTGTTTCCAACGGTCGCCGATGCAAACTGCGCAAGCGGCGCCGGGCAGCGGATTGGCCCCATCAACAGCTCGGCGCAGGGGCTGCTGAATTTCATTCCGGTGCCCAACATCGCAGGCACCGGACCCAATCAGGCGCAGAATTATCTTCTGCAAGCCGCCACGCCTCTTTCGAGCAATATATTGAATGTGCATGTCCTGCACACCATTAATGCCAGGTTCAACGTGCAGGTGGGCTACAACTACAACGGCTCAGGTTCCGACACGCTCGGCAGTTTCGCGCAGGTGGGTGGCACGCAGTCCACGCGCAATCAGAATCTCGACCTGGGCCTCACGCAGAACTGGACACCGAGTTTCGTCAACGACTCACACATAAACTACAGCCGCAGCCGCATTCGGATTCTGAGCGATAATTCCTTCGTCAACGACATCGCTTCGCAAGTGGGAATCCAAGGCGGCAGCTCCGACGCGATCGACTTCGGTTATCCCAGCCTGAATTTCACCAACTTCTCCGGATTTGGCGACCCTGTTCCATCGCTCACCCGGAATCAGACGCTGCGTTTTCTCGATACCGTCACATTCGTGCACAAGAAACACACGATGAAGTTCGGCGGCGAAATCCGCCGAATCCAGTTAAACACCAACACGAACCCCAACCCTCGCGGCGAATTCTCATTCACCGGCTTGCTCACCAGCGAACTCGCCAACGGCGCACCCGTCGCAGGCACAGGAAACGATTTCGCCGATTTTCTCCTCGGCGACCCTTATTCCGCGTCCGGCCGCTTTGGAATTACGAACGACTACTTTCGAAGCTGGGATTTCATCGCCTTCGCGCAAGACGACTGGCGCGTGAATTCGCATCTCACTTTGCTCTACGGTCTGCGCTACGAAGCCGTCACGCCCCCCCTCGAAATCTCGAATCGCATTTCCAACGTCGATCTCGATCCGAATGTAGTCAATATCACCCCGCCGTGCCCCACCTGCGCCGCGCAGGTGCTTCCCGGCGGCACGGGCCCATTCAGCGGTCAGTATCCTCGAGCGCTCGTTCACGGTGACTACAACAACTGGGCCCCGCGCATCGGCATCGCTTGGCAGCCCACGATGATCAAACCGAAGACGGTCGTTCGCGCGGGCTATTCAATTTTCTACAACGAAGCAGCCTACAACACGCTCGCCACAAATTACCTAGCCTACCAACCGCCATTCGCGACCTCGTCCACGCAGCTCACCACGCCCACGGACCCGCTCCTTCTGCCGACAGCGTTGCTGCAGATTCAAAACGGAAATCCCGGCAGAATTCTCAACACCACCGCCGTGAATCCTTTCTATCGCGACGGCCGTGCCCAAATCTGGACGTTTGGCACTGAAACCACCTTCAGTAGAAACTGGCTCCTCGATCTCACCTACACGGGAACGAAAGGCGACAATCTCGATGTTCTCCGCGCCCCCAATCGCGCGCCGCCCGGCACCAATCCCCTCGACACTCAGGCGGAGCTGAAAATTCCCGAAGCCGTGAGCTTTCTCTACGATCAGTCGGGCGCGCATTCCATTTATAACGCGCTGCAAATCCGCGTGATTCACCGCTTCACCCACGGCTTCAGCTTTCAGGGAATTTATGGATTATCGAAATCGCTCGATGATTCGAGTTCGATTGGAGGCGCCGCGTCGACGGTCGTTCAGCACGATGGCAACGTCGCCGCCGAATATGGGCTTTCGCCTTTCGATATCCGGCACCAGTTCCGCTTTTTCTCCGTGTACGAATTGCCCTTCGGCGAGCGCCATCGCTATGCGACGCACGGCTGGGAGGAACACCTTCTAGGAAGCTGGCGTCTCAACAATGTGATCACATGGCAGACCGGCAATCCGTTCACTGTGCTGCTCGGCGGAAATGCCGCGAATAATTCCGGAACGGGCTCGAATTTTTCCGAGCGCGCCGACCTGTGCCGCCTCGATGGTGATTGCGAAGGTGCCTCGGGCAATCCAAATTTCGGCATTTGCGGTGGCTCGTCGCTCAGTTTCTTTAATACCGCAGCGTTCGCCGTCCCCGCTCCGGGCGCTTTCGGAAACGAACGGCGCGGCTCGGTCGAAGGCCCGTGCAGCTTCAGTTGGAATTTCTCCCTCGCAAAAGGAATTCTATTTGGCGGCACAAGGGAAAGGCAGCATCGTGTGGAAATGCGCTGGGAGGTTCAGAACCTCACCAACACTCCAAAGTTTACCGGCCTCGGAACCACGTTCGGATCGACTTTGTTCGGTCGTGTGACGAGCGCCGCTTCGATGCGCACAATGGACGTGATGCTGAGGTTCAATTTCTGAGATGAGAAAAGGACCCAAAACAATCTGGACGATGATGTCATTGGCCGCCCTTGCCCTCTCTTGCGTCGCGGCCGGCGCGCAATCGCCGCCGCAGCAGTCAACCGAAAACCCAGCAACACCCGCGCCGGCCCCCGCCTCGCAAGATGTGGCGGCGAGTCGGACTCCCGCCATTCGCGCATCGTCGGATCTCGTCCGCATCGATGTCGAGGTCACGGACAAATCCGGCAAACCCGTCAAAGGCCTCACTTCCGAACAATTCGTCATCACCGAGAACGGCAAGCAGCAGAAAATCTCGGTTTTCACTTTTCAGGACATCGAAAAGATGGAAACGGCGCCGTCTGATGACGCAAAGCCCATCGTCATTGCGATTGACAGTCCCAATAATCCCGCCGCGGGCGAAGCGCTCAGCGACCAGGTGCGCGACCGCCGCATGCTCGTATTGTTCTTCGACCTGACCTCGATGCAGACCGACGACATCGCGCGCGCCCATGATGCTGCTCTACAGTTCGTCCAGAAGCAGATGACTAGCGCCGACTTAGTATCCATCGTCGCCTATGCCGCTCGCCTGACCGTCTGGGCCGATTTCACGAATGATCGCTCGAAGCTCGAAAAAGCGGTGGCTCGCCTCACGCCCGATGTTGCCTCACAGCTCGCCGACCTTTCTTATGCCGCGGCACAAAACGGCGAGTACGACGTGCAGCAGTACACCGGCGCTGCATATACCGCCGACGAAACCGAGTTCAACGCATTCAACACCGACCAGAAACTCCTCGCCGTGCAGGGCCTCGTCAATGTTCTCGCCGCAATTCCAGGCCGAAAAGCGGTGATCGAATTTACCGGCGGAATCACGCAGACCGGCGAAGAAAATCGTACCGAGCTGCGCGCGGCAACCGACGCGGCCAACCGCGCCAACGTCTCCATCTATTCAATCGATGCGCGAGGTCTCTTTGCAGAAGCTCCAGGTGGAGACGCCACCACAAACGCGGCCAGCGGCACGTCCATCTTCACTGGTGCGTCCGTGTTTCACCAGACCGAGGCGCGCCAGGATTCGCGCGACACGCTTGCTACGCTTTCCTCCGACACCGGCGGCCGCGCATTTTTCGATCTCGGAGACTTGAGCGAAGCATTTCCCAAGATTCAACAGGAAAACAGCGGCTATTATTTGCTCGGCTACTATCTCGGCGCCAATGTGAAGCGCGACGGGAGTTGGCGTAGCATTCGCGTGAAGGTCAACGCGCCCGGCGTCCACGTCCACTATCGCACCGGCTACTATGCGCCTCGCGATTTCCAGCATCTCCAAAAAGAAGATCGACAGCAGCAACTCGTCGAAGCGATGGGCTCGGAGAACCCGGTAGTCGAGCTGCCGATTGCGGTCGAAACCTCCATGTTTCTCCTGAGCAATGGGCAAACCTACGTTCCCATTGCTGCGAAGATTTCGTCCACTGCTCTCGATTGGGCTGAAAAGCATGGCCGCAAAGAAGCGGATTTCGATTTCGCGGCGCAAGTTCGCGCTTATCCCAACGGCAGGTCGGTTGCGGAGCTTCAGGACACGATTCAGGTTCATCTTGATCCCGCGCGATTCCAGCAAATCAACCAGAGCAGCTTGGTCTACCAGGGTGGGGTAGTCTTATCGCCAGGCAAGTATCATCTGAAGTTCCTCGCACGCGAGAATGAATCAGGACGAATGGGCACGTTCGAAAAGGACCTTCTCGTCCCGCAAGCGCCCACGGATCGCATCCTTCTCAGTTCCGTGCTGTTATCGAACCAGCTTGTCCCTGTCGATAAATCATCTGAGGTTGATACTAGAACGAAGGGCGTCCGCGCCAAGCTCACCGAATCGCCGCTCGAAATGTCCGGCGAGAAAATTGTGCCCAGCGTCACCCGCTATTTCACGCAAGGCCAGACACTCTATGTTTTCTTCCAAGCGTATTATCCGGAAAAATCTGACAAGGCCGACAAGTTCGGCCCGGGCACACTTCGCGCCGCTCTAATTTTCTTCAGAAGTGGAATTCTGGTGAACGCGACCCCGCTGCTCACGCCGGTGCAGGTGGATTCAAAGTCCCGCACCGCATCCTTCCGAATCAGCCTGCCGCTCGCGAAGCTTCCACCGGGACGTTACACTGCGCAAGCGCTGGTGGTCGCGGCCGGTACGCCACACTCGGCCTTCGGCCGCGCCTACCTGGCAATCGAGCGCCCGCCGGTTGTTCCCTCTGTCGAGCCGGCAACGTCTGCGCCAGATTCGAAGGCTCAACAGGAACCGCCCTCACCGTAGGCAAGATAGTGGAGAAAATCTAGCGCGGAAAACGTAATTCAGTAGGGGCACGGCCTGCCGCGCCCGGCATAACCTTGCTGCTATCGCGACCTGGGATGGGGGTCGTTTTTCGGTAGCGTAGGCTTCAGCCTGCGCCGAAAGCTGCTGCGGCTCCGCGTGCGCAAAACGCGGGAGCGAAAGAATAAGTTGGGTCAGTAATGTTGGGTTCGCCATCATGCCGCGGGCGCGCTCTGGCACACCATGCCGCATGCGCTACTTCGATTTTGGCGATTCCCGCTTTTCTTCTTTTGTAGGCGGCTGTTCCTTTCGCGACTCTTCCTTCTTCGGCGGTTCGGGCTCCCTGTTGTTCAGCGGAGGATGCACGTCGTACTTATCGTCGGTCGCTCTCGCGGGTGGCGCAAACTTCACCCCAGGGCGTTGCTCGTATTGCCTCTGCTCTTGTTCGCCTTGCGCACTGGGGTTCTCTCGTCCGGCAGAATTGTCCGTGGTCCACGCCGGAGCCTGAGCCGTGTTGCTCGTTCGCACCTCGCCACGACTTGTGTTCTCCCGGACATCGGAATTTCTCTCGGCGCTATTCTGCTGGTTGCGAGAGCTTGGCTCTGCGGATCGCTCGGCTTTTGGGGAATCTACGATTCGAGGCTCGTGTCCGCCAGACGCGGGAATTGGCGGCGGGAGCTTGGCGACCACTTTGCGATCGCTGAACGCGGTGGCTGGCCGCCTGGAAACCGGCACGGGTTTCGCTGTTGATGCAACGTAGCTGTTACGTCTAGGTGCCAGCGGTACATTTTCCACCACGCGAGCCCTTTCGAACTGCTCCGGCGTCACTCGAATTGTGGCCTTTGACACCGGCCGCGCGTTCACAAATGTCTCGCGGTCCACCACCGTTAGCGCGCTCACGTTTCTCACGTACGTATATTCGTTCGCGTTCACGGTTCGATTCACGGTGTAGTCGTTGTAGACGTTCGTCACCTGCGTCACGGTGACCACTCGCGTGTTCGTAACGTTCACGTTCTGCACGTAACGCGGGCTGCAGTGATAACCCGGTACCCAGACGTCGCGGGGTCCGAGCGGAAACCACGCAACTCCCGTCAAGCCCTCTCCGAATCCCACCGTTACCCCAAATCCGCTGCCGCCTACAAACGCCACCAGCGCGGGCGCGTACACAGGCCGCACCACGAGCGGTCCGGGCACCCAAGCCCAGTAGCCGCCTACGAACGCCCAGCGCCCGTAATGAAAGGGAGCGAAACCAAACGGCTCGTCGCCAATCCAGGTCCAACCCCATGGCGCAATCCACACCCAATGCCCGAAGTGGTAGGGGGTCCATCCTGCGGCAACGCCTCGCGGAACCCAAACGCGGCCATACTCCGGCACCACCTGCCAATCGCCGTAATCGTCCAGATCGTAGTAACCATCAATGTCGCGCGAGACATACTGCGCAGACACCGAGCGATTTTCACGCTGGTCGCGCTGCTGGCACCAGCTCTCTAAATCGTCAAAGCCGGGTGCCGGTTGCGCGTCGTAGGAGAGTTCGTCCGTCCCTCCGAACGTGTACTGCTGCCCGGGGCCGAGATCGTACGATTCTCCGCCGCCGGTCACCTGTCCTCCGCCTTCTCTCACGATAATCAGCGTCGAGTCGCCGTTTGGATCGGTCTCGATCCGATATTCGCCGGCATTGGTAAGCGTGAAAGCGAGATTGGGCGTATCGATTTCAACCGCATTGCCCGGCTCGTAGCGGCGGAGATGCACTTCGATCGTGCCTTGCGCGAGCTGAATCTGCACTGTGCGGTCGTCCAGATTCAGAAACGAAATACCCGTCTTGCTCGCGAGGCGAATCGCCAGACTGCCGATATGAACCTCGCCGCGAGAATCTTTATCGGCCCACACGTTGTCGCCTGTGGTAAGCGGGCGGCTCGGATTGGCATCCACCCATTCCTGCGTGTCGGAAGCCTCAAACGAGACGGAACCTTCCATGAAATTCAGCCGCGCCACGCGGCTCGGCGGATCGTCCTGCGCGGCTGCGTTTTGCGGAGCCGCGAAGAAAATACCTGCGCCGACGAGGAGCATGAGAAAGACTGATAGCGCTTTTCGCATCGAGCAAGTCCCTTCTTGGAAGCGTTGTGCTGATAGCATAGGTTCCTCAGCCAGTTGCTAAAAACGAACCATGTGAACCACAAAATGATACGAGCGTCGGTCATTTGCTTCTCTCCTGTCCATTAAACACTCCGGCAGTCGAGAAGTTTCTGAAACGCTGCATTCGAGAAAAAATTATTTTGGTCCGACATTGTTTTTTGAAAACTGTTCATCAAAAAAAAAAGACCCAGGGCCTCGCTTACTCGAGTACGCGAAACCCTGGGGTATGAGAATTATGAATCCTCGTTATTGGTATTAGTGCTTGTGACTTCCACCACCACCGCCGCCGTGCGAACCACCACCGCCACCGCCGCGGTATCCCCCTCCCGAACCGCCGTGGGAGCCGCCGGAGTTTCCGCCGTTTCTCGGAGTCACAATCGGCTGCCTCATACTGAGTGGAGGCCTGCTACCGCCTCCCGGGTAACCTCCGCGCGACGCAGAATTAGGCGACTGATACTGCCGGGATCCTCCGTTCGGCGCTCCGAAACTGCCGCGATTTCCTGGATTGCTCGTAGTTGGGCCGCGCATGTTCGGTTGCGAATTGGGCGGCTGATACGGTCGAGATGCGGGGTTCGGTGCTCCGAAACCGCCGCGATTTCCTGGATTGCTCGTAGTTGGGCCGCGCATGTTCGGTTGCGAGTTGGGCGGCTGATAGGTCCGGCTCGTTGCATTCGGCGTTCCATAGCCGCCACGGTTGCCGGGGTTAGCCATCGCGCCACGATTGTTCGACGGCGTATTCGGCGTCGTACGATTTGCGCCGGAAGACGATGGCGGCGTGAACGTGTGCCAGCCTGGACGCGCAGTCGAACTGGGCGTGTTGCCGCGATTGGATCCCATTGCCGGATTTGAAGTCCGTCCTTCAATTCCGGGCTGGCTACCTCGATTGCCGTTTATATTTGGTTGCGCCGAACGTGTGCTATTCGAATAGCTATTGTTCCGCTGATTCGACGTCCCGCCGAATCCGCGCGACGACGGTGCCCGGCCAGAATTATTGTTTCGCGACGCGGAATAGAAGTGCTGCGAACTCGACGTCGAGTTGCGAATCGTCGTGGGGTTTGCCACGCGATTGGTCGCGCTGTAGCTGCCTCTGCCCGGATTCACTGGCATCTTGCCCGAGACCATGCTCGCGTTCCGGAATTCCCCGGCGCTAAGTTCGGTTTGATGAGCCGGCACAGTGGCGCGCCCGAAACTCCGGCTATCCATCGAGCTCATTCCCGAGCGAACGTGGTCGTTGCGGAATGCCGCATTCACGTTGGAGAACCCGCGCCCCCCGCCTCGAAGCGGCGCCCATCCGCTATGAAAATTATTTGCGTGATTGAAATCCATCGCGTGGTAGCTCCCGCCCCAGCGCCCATACCACGGGTGATACCAGTCGCCAGGACCGCAGGGAAGCCATCCGACCTGACCGAAGCCAAATCCGAATCCGAAACCGACTCCAAATCCGACGCCGCCTCCGAATCCGAAGAAGGAAACATATGCCGGCGCCCAGACCGGGTAGTAAGCCGGATACACGGCCACCGGGCCTGGCCACCACGCCCAACCGGCTCCATAAGGGAGCCACCGGCCATAGTGATAGGGAGCCCAACCCCACGGCTCATAGGAAACCCAGGTCCAACCGAAGTATGGCTGCCATACCCACCGGCCAGCGCGATACGGCGCCCATCCCGGAGCCACGTTGGGAACCCACACTTGCCCGTAGTCGGGAACTGTTGTCCAACGGCCGTAGGGATCAAGATCCTCAGAGCCCGTGTAGTAGCGGTTGGTCCTGCGTGGGCCCTCTGCGTTCGCGAAGGTTCTATTACGATCGCTATTCCAGTTGTCCCAGTCGTCGCGAGAAGGAGCTTGTGCAACTTTGTACTGCGGATCGTCCGTGCCGGCGATGGTGATCATCTGTCCGGCGTCTACGCGTGTAGAGCCCTGGGGAGTGGAAATGTCCGCAGAGCCACGGCGAACGATCACTTCCGTCTCCGCGTCAGAATTCACCAGGATGCGAAACTCGCCTTCGCCGCCAAAAGGTCGAATGGAAGCATTGGGCGTGTCAATTTCAGAAGAAGCCTCTGCGCCGCGGTTCACCGTATATGTCGTAAGCCCCTGGCCAACCTGGAGCAGAATCTGAGAGCGCGAGAGCGTGGCGATTTTTACCGTCACGCGGTCGGACATGCGCAACGTATCTGCGTAGTCAAGTTGCAGTTCGGCACGGGACTGATCGCCGGTTGAAACGCGATCGTCCTGCGAGATCGGAGTGTTCACGATGGCGGCAACCCATTCGCCGTTGTCGCCGCGTTGCGTTGAAACATCGCCGCGAATCCAGCTGACGCGGGCAACACCGGGCTGCGAGGCAGCCTGCTGCTGCTGTTCCTGCTGGCTTGCTTGCTCTGACTGCTGGTTCGCAGCCTCATCCTGAATTTGAATCTGATCGGCTTGATTCTGATCGGGCGGAGGCGGTGCGTCGTCGTCTTGCGCCTGCTGCTGCGCTTGCCGGTCGTCCTGCGGCGGCGGAGCATCTTGGGCGCGCAATACGCCCGCTGCGCCGAGAAGAAAGATTGTTGCGAAGATTGCGAGATACCGTTTCATGGTCACCTTCCGGCAGTCAACTGCCGGGAACAGCAAACGCCGAGAGTGGAAATGCAGGCCGGGTGCCAAAGGCGAAGAATCTCGACGTGCCGTAAGGGCTCTAGGGTCAGCTAGTTACGGGGCGTAGTGATTTCTGCCTGACTAGCGCTTCCGGTCGGCGGTGGTGCATATCACGCGAGCTGGTGGTTTTCGGCCAGTCCACTATTCGGTCCGCGGGTTGTGCCATACTCTCGGAAAATGGAGTGAGGAAATGCGTGCAGCTCTCGATCGCGGCGGCATCGAAGCACTGATGAAGGCGATGGAACGTGCTTGGAACGCGGGCGATGTGAAAACGTATGCGCGGTTGTATACGCTCGATGCCGCCTATGTTACTCGTGCGGAGGTCTTGTGGAGTGGCCGCAAAGCGATTGAGCAGGGACACGCGGCAGCATTTCGCGGTGAGCTCAAGGGAACTGTGCTGAAGATTCGGATTAAACGTCTTTGCTTTTTGGCCGCGAAGAACGCGGTGATGGACTGCGCAGTCGAGCTGAGCGCGGGTGCGCGACAGCAAATACGGAAGATTCGCGCCATCACCCGATTCGAGCTGCGAAAAAAGGGGAGTCGCTGGGAAATTGTGGCGGCGCGGACGCGCGAGATTCCAGCGCGCCAGCAAATGAGAGGCTGAATTTTGCGAGCATCTGGCTATTCTTTCTCAGGAGGATCGGCGACGCCGATTTTTGAGAGGCGGTAGCGAAGGGCATTGCGCGAAAGCCCCAGGGCGCGCGCGGCTTGGCTCTTGTTTCCGTTGGCTTGCTTCAAAGCTTCGCGAATGGCTTCGTCTTCCCACTCATCGAGCGTCATTCCGGCGGGAAGTACCGCCGGGGTTCCGGTCACGGCTCGAGGCGAGGGCGGGTCGAGGTGAATGTCCGCGACGTCGAGCGTGGAACCGGCGGAAAGCGTGACGCCGCGCTCGATGATATTTTCCAGTTCGCGCACATTGCCCGGCCAATAAAAATCGAGCAGGAGCTTCATCGCGGCCGGTGTGATCCCGCGAATCGGCTTCCCGGAGTCGCGAGCGAATTTTTCCAGGAAAAAATTCGCGAGAGCGGGAATGTCTTCCTTGTGGTCGCGGAGCGGAGGAATGTCGATCGCGACTACGTTCAAGCGGTAGTAAAGGTCTTCGCGAAAAGTGCCTTCTTCGAGAGCAGCACGCAGGTCACGATTGGTAGCGGCGATGAGTCGCACATCTACCTTGAGAGTTTTCGTGCCGCCGAGCCGTTCGAATTCGCGTTCCTGCAGCACACGCAAAAGTTTTACCTGAATAGCGGGCGGAACATCGCCTATCTCGTCAAGGAACAGAGTGCCTTTATCGGCCAGCTCGAATTTCCCCGGCTTGCTTCCAGTGGCGCCAGAGAATGCGCCCTTCTCGTAGCCGAAGAGTTCGCTTTCGAGAAGATTTTCTGGGATGGCAGTGCTGTTGATTTTGATAAATGGACCGGAAGCGCGGTTCGAGTGCTGGTGAATCGCGTGGGCGATCAGATCTTTGCCGACGCCGCTTTCTCCGCCGAGAAGCACCGTGGAATTGGTGGGCGCGACACGCTCCACTAGCGCGAGAACGGCTTGCATTTTCGCGCTCTGGGCGATGATGTTGTCGTATTTGTATCGCTCGCCGAGAGCTTCGCGCAGATTGCGATTTTCCTCGCGCAACTGGTGCGAATCCAGTTCCTTGCGGATTACCAGCACAAGTTCGGCCAGCGAGAACGGTTTCAACACGTAGTCGCTGGCGCCGATTTTCATGGCTTCGACGGCCGATTCAACCGTTCCGAAGGCAGTCATGATGATGATGGGTATCGCGGCGTTGGCGCGTTTGACGGCTTGCAGAAATTCCATGCCGCTCATTCCGGGCAGCTTGAGATCGGTGACGATCAGGTCGAATTGATTGGTATTCAGGAGTTTCAGAGCGGTTTCGGCGTCGGGGACGGTCTGGGCGTGTAAGTCCTGGTCGGCGAGCTCCAGCTCGAGAAGGCGGCGCATTTTGGCCTCGTCTTCGACGACGAGAATGGAAGGTTTTTCGGTCATCTTGGCGGTTTGAAAAGTGGCATTTTGTTTCGATCAGAAATAGGGTGTTCGCGGAGCCAATTGTGCGGCGCGAATGGCGACGATGCGTCTCTTTGATCGCCTAATTGCCCGACTGCCTGACTGCATGTTCCTTCCTTCCCGGGCGCGCAAATGAGCCCGACTCACGGTAACACAGGTACGTTTAAGCATTCAATCGTGGGAAATACGGATGACTAAAATCCCCAGATGCCGGCTTACATGCTATCGCACTCTCGGCTTTACCGACTTGCCCAGAAAGCCCTCCATGATCTCCGGGGGTAGTGGAGCGTCGAAATCTTCCGCGATTCGAACGCGATTCTTATCAAGAGCGAGCGGTCGAGGAGTCACAGTCACCAAGCGCGCAATGGGAACTCCGCGACTGGATAACAATCTCTTTGCCAACAGCGACGCGTCGCAAGAGTTGCGAAAGCTCTTCCTTGCTGTAGTTACGCTTACGAAGGACACTGCACCCCTCTATTTCTACAAAATCTGCCGGCCCATGCAGTTAAATTAGTTTCTGCCGCGCCTACAGCGCTGACTCCTAGGGACCTCAATCCAGATATGCCCTTTGGTCAAAAGCGAGTTGACGAGCTTCGGCTGCAACGATTTAGTCCTGGCGTTCCGGGAGGAAAACGTGGAAGCGGGCGCCTTGGCCGGGAGGGGATTCGAGGCGGATGGATCCGCGGTGATCGTCCACAATTTTGGCGACGATCGAGAGGCCGAGGCCGACGCCTTCTTTTTTCGATGTGAAGAAGGGATTGAAGATCTGTTCGCGAGATTCGGCCTGGACGCCAGGGCCGGAGTCTTCGACGATGACGGCGACGCCGGGCCTCATATTTTGCGTTTCGGGAGCGATGGTGATGCGAAGACGGCCGCGGCCATCCATAGCCTCGTAGGCATTGGTGATCAGATTCACGAAGATTTGCTCGCAGAGCTGGGCGTCGACGTGGACAACGGGCGTCGCAGGGGCGTAGTCGCGCTCGACGGCCACTCCGGCGTCAGGATGCTGATGCTGGACCGATTCGAGAACATGATCAACAATCGACGACAACTGCACCTCGCGCAGTTCAAGGTGCGAGGGGCGCGCGAAATCGAGGAATCTTGTCACCAGTGAATTGAGACGATTCACTTCCGAGCCGATATAGCCGGCCAGTTCGCTGGCAAGCGGATTGGAAGCTTCGACTTTCTGGCTCAGCATTTCGGCAGAGCCTTTGATGACGCCGAGCGGATTACGAATTTCATGGGCGAGCCCCGCGGAGAGTTGTCCCAGAGCAGCGAGGCGCTCGGAACGGCGAGCATCCGCTTCGGCTCGACGCAACTGGCGATTGGTTTCTTCGAGCTGTTCGGAAAGCTCCTGGTATTTCTGAACCTGCTTGCGATTTTCGGAAGCGAAGCGGTTGACGATGACCGCGGCGATGTAAAAGAAAAGAATTCGCGTGGCGAGATCGGTGGCGCCTTCGGCGGTGAACTCGTACTCCTGAAGCGCGGGAATGAGGAATGCGCAATAGGCGAGGGATGTGACGGTGGTCCAGACGAGCGAGGCAATCGGGCCGAAATAGACGGCAGCGGTGACGACGGGAAGATAGTAAATCGGGTAGTAGTTGCTGTTGATGCCGACGTCGCCGGTATGGTCGAGAAGAAGCGTGGCGAGAAGGATCTTGATGATGACGGCGTAGGCGGGGCCGCGTTTGGGAAGCCAAGCGACGAGGCGGCCTTCGAGGAGTTGAAAAACGCCGATCGCAAGGAGGATGACCTGCTTGTGGATTTCATGAACAGGAGGAAGGAGCGCGAGAGCGAGAAGGAAAAGGAGCCAGAGGATGTCGAGCCAGTCGAAGGTGGCGCGTTTGCGATCGAACATTTCGGCTTGAAGGCTCCGAGGGTCAATCTAGCATGGATTGGACGGGTAGCGGTGTCGCTGCGAGGTTGGTTCGAGCGAGAGCTGAGAGCGAAAAAAGAGCTTGCGCGGATAAAGCAGCGCAAGCGGTACACAACGGCGGACGGATTTTTGATGTCACGGCTAAAGCCGTGACCCACAAAGATGGAGCCCGAGTCTTATTGTCACACTAAAGCCATGGCCGCTGGCAAGGCGATGAGACGCGGCACAGTCAAGCAAGGTGGATCGTCTGTGCAGGCCGGTCGTGCGGGCACGGCATGTCGTGCCCCTACTGCGATTCGAGCCGTATGTATTGATTTATCGGAGGAATCTATCGGCGCCGAAGACCAGGCCCAGCGTCAAAGCGGCGATTGCGATTTCTCCGAGAGCGCCTACGACGAACGGGCGAAGACCTTGCTTACGCATGTCGCCTATATTGGTGCGCAAGCCGACGCCTGCGAACGTGAGCAGAAAGGCCCAGCGCGAAAGATTCGCGAGGCTGGTGAGCTGGTCTTTGCTGAAAACGTGGGCTGTGGCGATGGCCGAAATGAGCAGGAAGCCGAGGACGAATTTCGGAAACTTGTTCCAGAGGAATGCGGCCTTGTTGCTCACGCCGGCGGTTTTTTCCTTGTGCGCCCAGTGAATCGCGTAACCTAGGACGACGAAGCCGATCATGGCGTTGCGGGCCGTTTTTGCGAGGACGGCTACTTTGCCGGCCGCATCGGAGTAAAGATTTCCCGCGGCGGTGACTTCGGCGGTGTTGTCGATGCCCAGGCCGGCCCAGAGACCGTAGCTCAAATCGCTCATGCGCAGCCAGTGGCCGATGAGCGGAAAAATGAAGAGCGAAATCGCGCCGAGAGTGAGGATGGCAGCGATGGCAAAGGAGGAGTCTTCTTCGTCCGCATCAATGGCGCCCTGCGTGGCGATAATGGCAGAGACGCCGCAGATCGAAGAACCGACGGCGAGCAGAGTGGTGAGCTTGGGCTTGAGGCCGAAGGCTCTGCCGAGAGCGGTCATGAAGGTGAGCGAGAGAGCGATTTCGATGGCGACGAGCACGAGGCTCACGCCGCCAAGTTTCAACACATCGCCGAGAAGAAAGCGCGAGCCGAGCAGCACGATTCCGGCTTTCAGCCAGAATTCGTAGGTGGCGAGGCCGGGTTTGAAAGCGGCGGGTACACCGGTCGTATTGGCAATGACGAGCCCAAGGAGGATGGCCCAGAGGACGTACTCGATGTTTGGAAGCGTGAGGTGGTGCGCGCGTCCGTACTGCGCGATGGAGCGTTCGATGAATTTTCCGGCGTAGCCGACGGCGACGAGCAACAGAAGGCCGGGAATGAGCTGGGCCATGCGCTTAAAGTTGCTGAGCGGTTGCGGTTGGGTGAGTGCGATGCTTGTGGCCATTTCTTTTCATTCTCCTTGAAGACAATTCTTAGAGCGCGTAGTCGAGACGGCTCGGTGGTGCTGGCAGCGAGAGATCCTTCGCTCCGTTCAGGATGACAGGCGCTTTGTATTGACGGACTTGCTTCGTCAACCGTCGCACGCCGACTCGCGTGTGAATCACCACGGGATGTGTTTGATCACGCCGAGCCAGATCAGAAGCGAGATTGCGAACGATAGCGCGACGGCCCAGGTGTCGAGCGACAGCTTGCGCTTGGGGCCGCCTTTCGAGAGCGATGATGAGTTCTTTTGCGGCGTCGATTGTGCGGTCATTAGCTGAAGCTCCTTTCAAGGCTTTGATTTGCGTCTTTCCCTGCGATGCTGACCTCCACTCCATCAAGAAGCGATTCCCATGTGAGAGGGACGAAATTGGAAACGGATCGTGCGGCGTGCTCGAGAGTGCGGCCGATGAGGAGAATTGTGGGAGCCGGCATTGGGGGTGCGGTGTCGAGGTGGTCCAGCGTGGTGCGATGCTCGCGCTGCTGAGGTGTGCTGGCGGCGGAGACGATTGCTGCCGGCGTTTTAGCATCGAGACCTGCATCGAGCAATTCCTGCCGAAGCGCGGCTAGATTGCGGCCCGGCATGTAGATCACGAGAGTCGCATGATGGGCGGAGAGGCTGCGCCAATCGGAGGGCGGCTCGCTCTCATTTTCATGGGCGCGGTGGGCGCTGACGACAACGATGCGGGAGCTCGTGCGGCGGTCGGTGAGCGAAACGCCGAGCGAGGCAGCAGCGGAGAGCGCCGCAGTGACGCCGGGGACGATTTCATACGCCACTCCGGCGGACTCGAGGGCATCGCGTTCTTCAGCCAGGCGACCGAAAATTCCGGGATCGCCGCTTTTCAAGCGCACGACACTCAATCCGCGGCGAGCTGAAGCGATCATCAGGCGGTTGATTTCGGACTGGGTGATGGTTTTTGTCCCGCAGCGCTTGCCGACGTTGACGACCATGGCGTGGGGACTCGCCAGCGCGAGAATCGGCGCGGAGACGAGATCGTCATGAAGGATAACTTCGGCGGAGCGAACCAGCGCGTGCGCCTTCACGGTGAGGAGATTGGGATCGCCGGGGCCTGCGCCGACTAGAAAAACTTTGCCTTTCATTGAGGTTGTCATGGTTGCTCCTGGATCGCCGGCGAGCTGTCAAGCGTTAACGGGCCGTCGGGCGGGTGGCTCGAAGGATCGTGCGGATCTTCCGGCAAATGCTTGCGCAGATGGACGTGGCGCCCGGCGAACTCAATCGAGCGCGATTCGATCTTGCAATCCTTCGACTCACAAATTTGGCAGTAGGCGAGAAGGTTGAGCAATTTCTTGCGCTCCTCGGTTGGCGGATGGTGCGCGAGGACGTGGCGGCGAAGGCTGCCCACGAAGCGAAGCCAATTGCCCAAAGAAAGGTCGAGCGAGGCTTCGATTTCCCGGCGAAAGCGCTGAGCGACGGAGGGGCTCTCGCCCGCGGTGGAAATTGCGATCTGGAGATCGCCTCGACGGACGACAGCGGGAAAGAAAAAATCGCAGTGAGGCTGGTCGTCGACGGCATTGATGAGGATCCCGCGGGCCTGCGCCGCGAGAAAAACATCGCGATTCACGGAGGGGCTGCCGGTGGCGGCGATGGCGAGAAAAATGTCGCGGAGATCGTCTGTGCGGAATTCGCGGCGATGCCAGGTGATATTCCCTGCGGCTGCAAGTTTCGCTGTTTCGGATTTGGCTTGCGGTGCGACGACGGTGATGTGCGCCCGGGCGCGAAGCAGGGAAGCGATTTTTGAAGTAGCGATCGCACCGGCACCGACAACCAGGCAGGGGCGGTTTTCGAGTTTGATGAAGGCCGGAAATAATTCAGAGGACATGTCAGTCTCCCACTCCGTGGGGAACCGGGCCGGCGGGAAGATCGCGCGCGACGGGCGCGATGATGGCGCCGGCAAGTTGGGCGCGGAGATCGCCGTCAGAATGGCGGGCAAAATAGGCGCGAAGATTTTCGTTGGCGTCGCGAGTGGTGAGATAGGTTTTGAGAAGACGTTCGATGGCTTCGGGAACGTCTTCCGCGGCGCATCGATATCCGACCTGACGGGCAATGCGGGCGTATTCGCCTACGGCGCCGCCGACGCAGAAGTAATAGGCGTCAACCAGTTGCGAGCCTTGCTTGATTTTTTTGCCCTCCAGGCCAATATCGGCGATCCAGTGCTGGCCGCAGGCATTCGGGCAGCCCGCGACGTTCAACTTGAGCGGCTGATCAAATTCAGGGACGCGTTCTTCGAGTTCCTCGACGAGCCAGCGAGTGAAGGCCTTCGTTTCGGTGATGGCGAGTTTGCAGAATTCAGTGCCCGTGCAGGCCACCGCACCACGCCAGAACGATGAGGCTTCCACGTGCAGGCCCGCAGCGTTGAGCGCGAAGACCAGAGCGTCCACATTCTCGCGTGGCACGTTGACGATGAGGAGATTTTGCATGTTGGTGGTGCGGAGTTCGCCGGCCGTATATTTTTCGGCGAGGGCCGCGGCGGCGTGCATTTGCGCGGCGGTGATGCGTCCGCGGAGAACGGCAGCGCCCACGTAGTAGAGGCCCGGCTGCTTTTGGGCATGGATGCCGACGTGGTCGCGGTAGGCATCCGGCGGCGCGTCTTCCGCAACGCCTGGGTCGAGATCGAAGCCGAGGCGGGGGTTGAGTTCGCCGAGGAAACGCTCGGCGGTCCAACCGTGCTGGGTGAAGAGATGCTTCAGGCGCGCGCGATCGCGATTCTCGCGGAGGCAATCCTGGTCGCGAAAAATTTCTGCGATGGCTCGGACGACAGGGATCACCTGATCGTGATGAATAAAAGCATCGAGACGGGCCGCTAGATGCGGGTCGGCGGAAAGTCCGCCGCCCACGCGAACGGAGAAGCCTACTTCGCGTTGTCCATTGCGCTCGCGAACGGCGGGGGTGAAACCCAGGTCATTGATTTCAGGGTAGGAGCACCAGATCGGGCATCCCGTGATTGAGATTTTGAATTTGCGCGGGAGGTTGTAGAAATCGTTGTTGGCGGAGAGCAGATGCGCGGCTTCCATGGCGAGCGACGATGCGTCGGTCAGTTCGTCGGATGCGACGCCGGCGAGCGGGCAGCCGGTGATGTTGCGCGTCACGTCACCGCAAGCGCTTTTGGGACTGAGCCCCACGGCGCCAAGAGTTTCCATGACTTCGGGAATGGATTCGATGGTGAGCCAGTGGAGTTGAATATTTTGCCGGACGGTGAGATCGGCAAGCGAGTGCCCGTAGCGCTCGGAAATTTGCGCGATGGCGCGTAGCTGATCGGAACGGAGCAGGCCATTGGGCAACGCAATGCGCATCATGAAGTACTGCGTGGCTTTGCCTTCGCCGCCTGTGCCGCCGATGGCGCCGGCGCCGTCACCTTGCGTGTAAATACCCCACCACTTGAAATAGAGGTTGGCCCATTCGGGAAGGACGGCGGTGCGGCCCTGGCGCGCGAATTCCTTGACTTCGTCAAAGTGCTCCCACGGATTCTTGGAGCGCTTGAGGCGCTCGACCTTTTGAGCCTTGGTCTCTTTCGATTGAGAGGTTGTCGCGATGTCTGCTGTGCTGGCCACCATGGCCTCCGCGTTTGTTGCATAAAACCGCCGCCCAAAAACAAAAAACCCGCCACCAGCTGCGATTTGCTGGTAAGCGGGTTGCTAAAATCCGATTTGTGGCTAAGTTAGATCAGTCGGATTGCACACACCCCTGCCAGCCATGGCTCTGACAACAACAAGCGCACGGCAGGCAGTTTTTGGCTCGGGTGCAGCTATCCATATCCAGAATCCTAATCTCCGAACTACTGCTCCATCAACATTAGACTTGCCTGGCGGAAAAAGGATGCCGGAATTCGAGCAGATTTTCGGGGCTGCCGGCAGGCTCGATAAGGGTCCAAGGGTCAGGCGGGGGTTATGTTGCTTGAGCGCAGCAGGCGAGTGAAGAGGGTTTGCAGCCGGACCGCATGTTCCTGACTCATGGCCATGAATTGGACACCCATACCCTCGCCGGGGGTAACGTTTCTCACCACTGCGGCGCTGCGGATTTCGCCTTCGGGCACTGAAAACAGCAATGTGATGGAAGCGCCGACGGGCGGTGGCGTCCTGGTGTCGATGAAGAGGCCGCCGATATTCAAATCCCGGACGCGCGAGACGCTTTGTGCGCCGTCATGCTGCCAGGAGACCCAGACGCCTTTCGGCGTCGGAATGCGCGGGTAGCGGCGATTGCTCTTCGATGGATTCACTAACGGCGTTGAGAGGTCCAAGGGGTAATTATATAGCCGGCGTCACTTCGCCATGAAATTCGTTTCAATCAGGGTGCGCAAGAGGGAACGGAGAGCCTGATCGCCGGCCAAGCTGCATAGAGTTTTTCTCATACAGCTGTGCCCTCAGCACACTTCGGTTGCATTTGTGGCCGGCGCAAACTGCTTCGCAGAAGCTTGCGCAGCCGCATGCGAGCCTTGTGCAACTGCGATTTGGAATTGCCGATGGAATAGCCCAGCTTCGCTGCAATCTCGTGATGCTCGCAGCCAAGCACATCATGGAGGACGAATACCTCCCGGCAACCCGGCGGCAGCTCGGCGACGGCGTGCTTGAGAGTCAGGCGATCGACAACTCCCGTCAAGCTAAGGTCTGGCGCGCCGAAGTCGCGTCGCGGGCGGTCAGATTTCGCGCCATCGTCGCTGTCTTCGAAATTGACCTCCTTCACTCTCTTCTTGCGAAGACGCATCAGCACGATGTTCACAGACAGGCGGTGTAGCCAGGTTGAGAAGGCGGAGTCGCCCCGAAACATGTGAATTTTGCGAAACACTCGCAGGAACGCTTCCTGCGTCAACTCCTCGGCTTCGGCCGTATTGCCGACCATTCGAAAACACAAACGATAGACGCGCCGCTTATGTGCGTGATAGAGCGCTTCGAATGCAGACTCTTCGCCTCTCTGCGCGCGCTCTATCAATTCTGCGTCGCTGAATGAGGTTGCGATTGACCGATCTTCCTGGCTCACGACTGAACCTCCATTTGTGCAATGCTTGGACGACAAACACCGTTTGATTGCAAGAACCCGAGTGCACCAATCAAGCTTTCAGGCGGCCACGTCTGCGCTCTTCGCCACTGTCGATCGGAAACTGTGTCACTTAGAGTGGACCTGCGTTCTTGATCTGTTCGGTGATGAATGGCAGTGCATTCACAATTTCCACACCGCACTCGGACAGATTCTTCAGCAGGGTGATTCCGGCTCGATCCAAAAACGAAACGCCGCTCAGGTCTATCACCGCCCGCGCCGCGTTTTTCAGTTCAGCCGCACACGTGTTCTCCAAACACTCCACCCATTTGCCGCTCACTTTTCCCTCGAGATGCAGAGCAACAAGTTCGTCAGTCGCCTCGATGATCGTGATCTTCAGCACTCGGGTTCCCCGGGGGTGGGTGATTGCAGGCGGTGTGCCATTCGCAGAAGAAGAAACGGTTTCTCTAATCCGCTGAAATGCAAGCTAGTTGCGAAGACCCCCAATTTCAGGGGCTCAGAGGCACCACCGCCGGCGGTGGCAAGCGTTGCGAAGATCTGTGAGAACTACGATGGGTGGTAGGACGTGCGTTTAAGGCCGAGCTTCTGTATTCGATGACGAAGTGTATTGGGATGCAGGCCTAAGATCTTTGCCGCCCCGCGCGGGCCCTCCACCACGCCTCCCGTTTGATTCAAGACGGCAACAATATGCGTCCGCTCCAACTCCTCGAGAGTGGCAGGCGTGGCTTGATCGAGATTTTCGTCCTGCAACTTTTCCGCAGATTTCTGGCTGATCCCGGTGGGATCCGCAGGCGCCAGCTCGGGAATCAAGCCGGGTTCCAATTCGAGGACGGAACTGTGCGACAAAATGGCGGCGCGCTCGATGACGTTTTGCAGTTCGCGTATGTTACCCGGCCAAGAGTAGCTTGAGAGGCGTTCGATCGTGGCTCGCGGAATGCTTTGGATGTTTTTCCCGAACTTCTTGGCGAAGCGCGCAAGAAAAAACATCGCCAGTTGTGGAATGTCGGTACGACGCTCACGCAGGGGAGGCACTTCGATCGGAAAGACGTTCAGCCGGTAGAACAAATCAGACCGGAACGTACCTGCCTGAATAGATTCCTGCAGATTTCGATTCGTGGCGGCAATCACGCGCACATCCACGCGCAAGGGTTTGTTGCTTCCCACCGCTTCAAATTCCCGCTCCTGAAGAACTCGCAAGAGTTTCACCTGTGTTGCCAGCGGCAGCTCACCGATTTCATCGAGAAAAATAGTTCCGCCATCAGCGAGTTCAAAACGCCCGATGTGCCGTTCCAGTGCCCCAGTAAAAGCTCCTTTCACGTGCCCGAACAGCTCGCTCTCCACAAGACCCGCGGAGATGGCGCTGCAGTTGACCTTCACAAGGGGACGGCTCTTGCGGGCGCTGCGATCGTGTATGGCACGCGCAATCAATTCCTTCCCAGTGCCGGTCTCGCCATAGATCAACACAGTCGAGTCCGTGGGCGCCACCTGTTCGACTTTGCTCAGCACCGCCAGCAGGGCGGAACTATTGCCGGTAATTTCTTCGAAGTTGTGGTCGGTGCGGATCTCTTCCTGCAGGTAAACGTTCTCGTTTTCCAGGCGGGCTTTCAGTTGTGCGATTTCTTCGTAGGACACCATGTTGGCCACGGCCAGCGCCACTTGATTGGCCACTTCCTGCAAAAGCTCCATGTCCGCTTCCGAGTATTGGTTCTTTTGCCGACTGCCAATGCCGATTGTGCCGATGCTCTTGCCCCCCACGATAAGGGGAACGATGCAATCCGAAACGATACCGATCTCCAGAAGGCGGCGATCGTTGGCAAATCGCTGTTCCTTCTCCAGGTCGCGGCGTATCCGGCCTCGCTGATTCTCAAAAATTTCGGTGACCATGGATTCCTTGCGCCGTATTTCCATTCCGGCACGGAGGTAGTCCGTGGAAATCTTGGTCTCCAGCGCAAAGGAGCGGAAGACATCGCTGTCCGGCACATAAAAAGTGATCACAGCGCCGTCAAAGGGAAGAAAGCGGTGGAGAATTTCTCCAATGGAATGCATCAAGTCGCTGCGATTCAGGTGGTTTACAATTGCGTTGTTTATTTCGAGAAGCATACGGTAGCGCGCGGCCGTGCGCTCCACCTGGGCGTTGAGTGTGGCGATCTCCTCATAGGAAATCATGTTGGCAACCGCCAGGGCCACCTGATTGGCCACTTCCTGCAAGAGCGACGTCTCGGCTTCAGAGTATTGGGCTTTCTTTTTACTCCCCACGTTGAGAGTCCCGATACTCTTGCCGCCCACAATCATCGGAACAATACAGTCAGAGGCGATGCCAATCTCAACCAAACGGTGATCGTTTGAATATTGCTGCTCCTTGGCCAGGTCGCGGCGCACGATCGGGCGTTGGTGGTCAAAAACCCAAGCCGAAACGCTGTTCTTGCGATTGAACTGTGTGCCCGGCCGAAGATGTTCAGAAAGAGCAGTGTTCTCCATGGAGAAATAGTAGAACGCATCGTTTTTCGGATTGTAGAGCGTGATGGATGCCCCGTCTAAAGGAAGGAAACGACGGAGAATGCCCGAAATGGAATGCAGGAGATCCTCTTGAGTCAGATGGCTAACAACGGCATTGTTAACCTCCAGCAGCGTGCGATAGCGCGCGGCCGCCAGTTCCATCCGCTTGTTCAGTGCGGCTATCTCTTCATAAGAAGTCATGTTGGAGACGGCCAGCGCCACCTGATTCGCCACTTCCTTTAAGAACGTGGCGTCTTCATTCGAATAGCGGTCCTTCTCCTGGCTCACGAAGCTGAGCGTGCCCACACACTTTCCCTGAAAAACCAGAGGTAAGACGCACAAGGACCGCATGCCTTCCGCGGCCAGGCGATGCTCGTTGGCATACTCTCGCTCTTCTTCGAGATTGCGGCGCAAGAGAGTCTGCTGATGATCGAATACCCAACTGATGCAGGTCTCGTTGCGATCCACCTCCAGCCCTGTTGCGAAATAATCGGAAGGCCGGTCTCCCTCCACGGCGAGAAAACAGAAAGTGTCGTTACGTGGCTGATAGAGCGCAATTGCGCAGCGGTCGAAGGAAATCACGCTATGCAAAGCCTCGGAAATAGCATGCAGAAGAGCCTGTTGGGTCAGGTTCGTGATGACGGCATTGTTGATTTCAAGCAGCGTGCGGTAGCGCTCTGCGATTGCGAGGCTCTTCAAGCCCGATTGAGAATCTGCCATCTTGGCCGCCTAAAAGAGTGCCCTTCTCGCCGGGTTTTTGCCAATGAGAAAGCTGTCGCCGCCACAACGAAGTTTGTGGCGACATCTTAACCCAAGAACCGCAGCCAAGTCTCCGCCACACTGCCGGTTTGATGTCCGATCTGCTCGATCGGGAACGGCACGAAATTCTTATACTTGAGATTTGCAATTCGGCACAGTTAACTCACCAGAAAAAGCGCGGCAACCAAATTGTTATCGAGGCATCTCACGTTGCCCTGAGAGGATGCTTCAATCAAAAGCTCGGCAAGCGATAGAGCTCACATCAAAGAAGCCTCCCCAAGGAGAAAGAAGTGAATAACAATTTCAGCGGGAACTTCTGGCGCAGCAGAGCCGCCAAGAGAATCGTTCGCGGCGTGCTGGCATCGTGCACGTTACTGGCTGTCTCTGGCATCGCCTCCGCCCAAGACAGCAAGGACGAAATCACTTTCAACTTGTTGCCCAACCCGGCGGTGGTTGACTGCCTTCGCGCCAATTCTTTTGAGGAGCCGCAGGCTCGCGCCACCGTCATTCGAGGCAAAGTAAACGACACTCTCATTCTCGATCTGGACGGAATCAAGCCGGGCCTCCGATTCGACTTGTTCACTGTACAGAACAGCTTCTTTCAAGCCGATGGCACAAAGGACCCCGATTTCACAGGGAGCTTCGGTTTGGCCTGGTATCAGTCCGATATTCAGATTGACAAGCGCACGGATGAAGGCCACGTCCAAATCAAGACGATTCTCTTGGACGATATCTTCGGTTTTGATCCCGACGTGCGTCTCGCTCCGACTAACACGTTTCACTTGGGCTTCTGGTTTGACAATCCCGAGGATGCGGCGGCTCTATCCACCTGCCACTTCGATCCGACCAAGCCGACGCCCTTCAACGGCGAGCATAAGGCGGGACCGTTCGCTATGCTTAGCGTGCCTGACGCTAAAAGCAAATTGGGCCCGCTCTGCACGAATCCGAACAATTCCACAACGCCAGCCAGCTGCAACGCAAACTGAAACTGTCACCGGCGTGGAGAGAAGGGGCGATGAATGATCGCCCCCGCTCCGCATGCAACTATGAGTTGCGATGGGAATCGGTGCGAACCGGCAGTATCGGAAAGCCGCGGGCCTCTAGATCGTCGCGAAGCTGGTTGACCGACTGGAATCGAATCACCTGTATCCCGGCGGCGCGAGCTTGTTCGAGATTTGCGTCGCGGTCATCAATGAACAACACCTCTGAGGCGGGCACCTTAATTATTTTCAGGGCGTACTCGTAGATCGCCGGTTCGGGCTTGATTCGCCGCACATCGGCGGAAAAGATTTGATGGTTGAAGTGTAAGCAGGTCTCCTGATCCGAGGAACCTTCTGTAACTACTATTTTAATTGCGGCTCTGAATCTTTCGAGCGGAACTTTTTCGATTTGCATCCGGAAATGCATCGAGCAATCTGAGGGAGTCGACCATTAATCCCATGGGAACCAAGACATTCGTGATCGTCGGCTTGGGTGAGATTCTTTGGGATCTGTTCTCCGACAAGAAACAACTAGGGGGCGCCTTCGGCGAATTTCGCTTACATCACAAGCCTTCTCGGAGACGACGCAAAAATTGCAAGTCGCATCGGACGTGATGCGCTTCGAGCCGAAGCGATTCAGGCACTCAAGTCGCTTCATCTGGATGTTTCGAACATTCAGAAAGACGTGCTTCATCCCACCGGCACAGTTCGCGTTTCTCTCAAGCCAGGCGGCCAGCCGGTGTACCAAATTGCAGAAGGAGTAGCTTGGGATTTTCTCGAGCGAAGCGATGGCTGGTCAAACCTCGCGCGCCAGGCGGACGCAGTTTGTCCAGCGCACGGCGTCCTCGCGCGAGACGATTTTGGATTTCCTCCGCCACCTTCGCCCTGGCGCTCTGCGCGTTTTCGACGTCAACCTTCGCCAGCAATTTTTTACGCGCGAGATCCTCGATCAATCGGCCCAATCAGGGGACATTGTGAAGTGCAACCAGGAAGAGCTATTCATCGTCGCCAAGTTGCTTGGTTCTTCCGAGAAAGACTTGCACGCTTCCGCGCACTGGCTCTTGCAAGCGTATCGCCTCAAGTTGCTCTGCGTAACGCGCGGCGAGCAGGGAAGCATTCTCTTCAGCCCCTCCGCCACTCATTCCCATCCTGGCTGCCAGTCTAGTGTCGTCGACACAGTTGGAGCCGGCGATGCATTCACGGCTGGGCTCGTTCACCACTATCTTCGAGGTTCTTCACTTCAGAATATGAACGAAGCCGCCAATCAGATGGGGGGATGGGTTGCGTCCCAGGCCGGAGCAATGCCAATTGCGAATCCGATCGTCCTGGAAAGAGTTCGAGCCTGTGCTCCTCGCGCATAGCAACAACGAGCATGCGATGAGATTGTGGCAAACGAGAAATTGCGCGCGCACAAGATTCGATGTGAGGCCACTACCCACCTGAAATTATGCGTCCCACCGGTTGCGGCTAATTAGGTTTCAGGCCGTACACGTCCACTTCACCGAACACTGGGTTTGAGAAAAGTGTCGCCAAACGCGGATGTGCCGTCGAATATGCCGTTGCCAGTGATAACGTACAAGTTGCCCGCGGCGTCAGCTGAGGGCGCACCGCCCGACATCCAAATACCTGCTCGACAGTAGCCCAGGCCCTCCGCAGCATTCGGCGATGTGTTGAAGGCGGAAACATTTCGGAACCTGGTATTTCAAGAGGATATTCCTGTATGAGTTATCGGGGGGCGAAAGGGTAAAGCGGACGGTAATTTATAAACCAAATAAGAGCCGTCGTCGGCCTCGCCGGCTCGTCGCCGTGCTAACATTCCAACTTCGCCGGATTAGGAAAACAATCGCGAATGCAACTCAATCGCAGGAATGTCCTCAAGACTCTCGCCTCCGCTGGCGCCGCAGCGGTCTTGCCGCCACTCTCCCTCGACGATCGGCCGCAACCGGGCTCTTTCGATTTTGTCTTTTTCACCGATACTCACATCCAGCCCGAACTCGACGCCGCTCGCGGCTGCGACATGTGCTTCCGCAAAATCGCCTTCACGCAATCCGATTTCGCCATCATGGGTGGCGATCACGTTTTTGACGCCTTTGGCGTCAATGCCACCCGCGCAAGCATGGTCTTCGATATGTACGGCCGCGCCGAAAAACTCATCGGCATGTCCCTTCACAACGCGATCGGCAACCACGATGTCTTCGGTGTGCTCACCAGAAGCGGTGTGGCCACCACCGATCCCGCCTTCGGCAAAAAAATGTACCAGGACCGCATGGGCCGCGACACTTTCTACTCCTTCGACCACAAGGGCTATCACTTTGTCATCCTCGATTCGATCCAGCCGACCGCCGACCGCCTCTGGGAAGCCCGCGTTGATGAACCCCAGCTTCAATGGCTGCGTAATGACCTGAGCCAGCTGCTCGCAGGCACGCCCGTCGTTGCCGTGATCCACTGCCCGCTCGTCACCGCCTTCGCCTCCTACGCGGAAGTGGTCTCAGCCGGCCGCAAATACAACACCATGACCGTCGCAAACGCCTCCGAGGTCCTCGAAATCTTCGAGCATGCAAACGTGATCGCCGTCCTCCAAGGCCACACCCACGTCAACGAAGTGGTCGCCTACAAAAACACCCAGTACATCACCAGCGGCGCCGTCTGCGGCAATTGGTGGCACGGCCCTCGTCTCGGCACACCCGAAGGTTTCTCCGTAATCAGCCTTCGCGAAGGCAAGGCCACCACCCGCTACGAAACCTACGGTTTCCACAGCGTAGCCCTCGACGAGCGCTGGCGCCCCGGCCTATAAGGTTCAGGGCTTACACTTCGTTGCACACCTCACTGTCATCCTGAGCGAAGTCCCGCGCGTCCTTGCTTTGTTCGCGAAGCCAAAGCACGGGACGAAGGTGTGGAACGAGGTCGAAGGATCTCTCTTTGCTGTTTCACCCGCGCAAGCTCCTGCCGAAAGTGATTCCATCTCGATTCGACTTTAGCCCCTGATGTAGACTCAAATTGCGGTTACTCCGCGTCAAAGTCCTAGCCAAATCTCAAATCGAGGAGAAGGGACATGAATACTCTCGACACTCTGCTCAAACGCAACAAAGAATTCGCAGCTCAGCAGTCGGCTGCGGGAACACTGCCGCCCGCGCTGCCAAAGGCCTTACCCAATGTAAAGGCAATCATCATCGGTTGTGCGGATATGCGCGTGGATCCTGCTCACGTGTTGGGAATCAAACCAGGAGAAGCCGTTGTGATCCGGAATATCGGTGGCCGAATCACCCCGGGCTTGCTCGAGCAGTTGCGGCTGCTCGGACGAATCGGTGAAGTTGCCGGCGAAATCCCTGGAGGCGGCGGAGAATTCCATCTCATCGTTCTTCATCACACCGATTGCGGCATCACTCGCCTTGCAGGCGATTCCGCCAAGCTGGCCCACTATTTTCAAATACCGGAAGCGGACGTCAAAACAAAAGCGGTCACCGATCCTCGCGCCGCGGTTGCCCTCGACGTTGCTTCACTCCGCGCAATCCCCGCATTGCCCGACGCCTGGCTCATCTCCGGCCTCGTCTACGACGTGGCTACCGGCCTCGTTGAGATCGCCGTACCAGCTTCCCCAATTCGCACCCAGAAGTCGTCAGCCATGGGGAAGTAGTTCGCTCCTGTGCTTCGTGAGTGCTGATTTGCAGGTGAAGCGTGAGGAAGGCCCGCGCCTCCAGTGGCACAGGCACTCACGCCCACACTCCAACGACCTTGGCTAGCACACCCGGTCGCACCCAGTGATCGCCAGCCGTGCCGAATTGTTTGTCGAACTTTTCCCACTTTACAATTAGTTACCAGTATGCTATCATCAGTTGAGTTTGCTATACAAAATTCGCGACGGACGCTTCAATCAGCAGAAATCAAGGGATTGCTACGCCATGGGATGGCAGTTCATCTCACTTCATCCTCCGGCCCGTTATTCTTCCGGCCTCCGATAGCCACTCCTCACTCATCACTCGCCACTGCCTTTCTAATCGTAACACTGAGATTAGAATTTCCCGTAAATCCAACAAAACAAGACTCCAACGTAATTTGCTAATCGTAACAAAACGCCGTTTTCTACTCCGCTTTCCCGCTCATCACTCATCACCCATCACTCGTCACTGATCACTCGCTTGCCCCAACCTCCAGGAAAGCTATAATGAGCCTTTACAACTTAACCTCTTATCCAGCATGGCCTTCATGCCAAAGGTAGCTTATGCCAACGCAAACCAAAGTTAAAACGGCGAAATTTGACGCCGCCAAGTACCACGGTCTCGACCGCGACGCCCTCATCCACATGTATCGCACCATGTTCCTCTCCCGCAAGCTCGACGACCGCGAAATCCAGCTCAAGCGCCAGAATAAAATCTATTTTCAGATCAGCGGCGCAGGCCACGAAGGCGTCCTCGTCGCCGCCGGTCTCGCTCTCAAAGCCGGATACGACTGGTTCTATCCCTACTACCGCGACCGCGCTCTCTGCCTGATGCTCAGCATGACCGCCTACGAGATGCTTCTCGAGGGTGTTGGCGCGAAGGACGATCCCGCCTCGGGCGGGCGCCAGATGCCCTCACACTGGGGCCATCAGAAATTGAACATCGTCTCGCGCTCTTCGCCCACCGGCACGCAGTTCCTGCAATCCGTCGGCGCTGCGGAAGCCTCGCTCTATTACGCGGAATTTCCCAAGGCGCTCGAGCAGGCCAAGCACGCGCCGCTCGGCAATGCGGTGGGATTTCATCGCGACGAAGTCGTTTACGTCTCCTCGGGCGAGGGAGCCACGAGCGAGGGCGAATTCTTCGAGTCGCTCAACACAGCTTGCACCAAACGCCTACCTGTTCTGTACCTGATTGAAGACAACCAGTACGCCATCTCCGTGCCGGTCGAAGTGCAGACGGCTGGCGGAAGCATCTCGAAGCTGGTCGCGAATTATCCCGGGCTGCACATCGAGGAATGCGACGGCACGGACCCGCTCGAGAGTTACGCCGCGCTCAGCCGCGCCGCCGCCCATTGCCGCGAGCGCAGAGGCCCGGCGCTCGTCCACGCGCACGTCACAAGGCCTTACTCGCATTCGCTTTCCGATGACGAAAAACTCTACCGCTGCGATGAAGAGCGCGAAGACGAGGTGCACCGCGATCCGATTCCGAAATTCGGCCTGTTCCTTGTCCGTGAAGGCATTCTGGACGAACGCGAACTCGAAGTTATCGAAGCCGCCGTCGACCGCGAAATTCTCGAAGCCACCGACCGCGCGCTGCACGCGGAACTCCCGGCAAAGAATTCGATTTATGATTTTGTTCATTCGCCGGACGTAGACCCGGCCGCCGCGCAATTCGATGCCGCTCCCAAATTGCAAGGCGAGCCGAAAACGATGGTCGAGATGGTTTCGGCCACACTTCTCGATGAAATGGCGCGCGACGAGCGCATCGTGGTTTTCGGTGAAGACATCGCCGATTGCAGCCGCGAAGAGCACCTGGACAAATTGAAAGGGAAAGGAGGCGTATTCAAAGCCACCGCAGGCTTGCAGCGCAAGTTCGGCAGCCACCGCGTCTTCAATTCGCCGCTCGCGGAAGCCAATATTGTCGGCCGCTCCATCGGTATGGCTACGCGCGGAATGAAACCGGTGGCCGAAATCCAGTTCTTCGACTACATTTGGCCGGCCATGATGCAGCTGCGCAACGAATTGGCCACCATGCGTTGGCGCTCAGCCGGGAATTTCAAAGCGCCGGCAATCATTCGCGTGGCCATCGGCGGATATCTCACCGGCGGCGCGATCTACCACAGCCAGTGCGGCGAAGTCACCTTCACGCACGTTCCCGGGCTTCGCGTGGTGATGCCTTCGACGGCGCTGGACGTTTGCGGCCTTCTACGCACGGCGATCCGCAGCGATGATCCGGTGCTGTTTCTTGAGCACAAACATCTTTATCGCCAGCCTTACAATCGCTCCGAATATCCCGGCCCGGATTTTACAATTCCGTTTGGCAAAGCCCGCATGGTCCGCGAAGGCACGGACGTGAGCATCGTGACCTACGGAGCCGTGGTGCACCGCACGGAAGTGGCCGCCGTTGAACTTGCTCGGGACGGCGTTTCGGCGGAGATCATCGACCTGCGCACGCTTAGTCCCTATGATTGGGAAGCGGTGGCCGCTACGGTGCGAAAAACAAATCGCGTGATCGTCGCATACGAAGACACTCGCTCATGGGGCTATGGCGCCGAAATCGCCGCCCGCATCGCCGACGAGCTTTTCGACCAGCTGGATGCGCCGGTTCGCCGGGTGGCGGCCACGGATACGTTCTGCGCCTACCAGCCGCAACTCGAAGATGTGATTTTGCCCCAGACGGAAGATATTGTCCGCGCAGTCCGTGAGTTGGCGGCGTGCTAAGCGAGTCGCCCGAAATAATTGACGGTGCGAATGGAAACTTTTTGGGCGTTCGAATCGTAACTATAAGGTGGCGCGGGATAAGTCCGTCCGCGCAGGAGGTTTGAGATGAATTGCTCGAATTGCAAGCGCGACATCACCGAATATTCGAATTTTTGCTACTACTGCGGAACCCGCCAGCGTGTGCCCAGCGCAGGAGCTCCCTTGGTCCAGAAGCGCTTGATGCGCTCGGTGGTGGATCGGAAAATCGCGGGAGTTTGCGGCGGCGTGGCTGAATATTTCGACGTGGATTCTACGATCGTCCGTCTGCTGTGGGTTCTGGCGTGCTTCGTTCCGTTCCCCGTGATCCCGGCGATCCTGGGTTACTTCATTGCCTGGATCGTGATGCCCGAAGCTCCGGTCCCGGTGGCGCCGCCCGTCGAGTCGCAGCACACCGTGCAAACCGCATAAGATTCACACACCGCGAATCGCGATCGCAACGAATGGCAGCAACAGCGAACTAGCGGCGGTCTTTCAGCGGCCGTGGCGGCCTGCCTCCCCCGCGATAAATGGCGTGGTCGAGCGAAAGCAGCCCCGCTCCGATCGTGGCCAGCGCGAAACATGCTGCCGCCAGCACCATCGGGAATTCGTAATTCTTGACGTCGGTGATCGCGCCTTGAGGAAGGTGCACCTTCAGGACCGCGATCGTCATTTCTCCCGCGAGCAGCAGCGCCCCGATGCGCGTGAATAATCCCAGAATCAAAACGATTCCGCCAAAAAATTCGATGACGCCGGCGATGTAAACAAAGAACGCCGGGAATCCCATTCGCTGGAAGGCAGGCATCATGTCGTGCGTATGCGTAAACAGTTTCGGATAGCCGTGAAAGATAAAAACGATTCCGATAGCGGCGCGCAGCAGAAACAGCGCTAGCGGCTTCAGCCTTTCTAGAATTTCCACGCGAAAGCTCCCGTTCTTCCAGCGATTGTGAAGCGATTCTTAAAAACAACCGGTGGATTGTATCAGAAGAAAAAAACTCTTCGACCATCGAAGATGTGGAAACTCCCGAACGATGCGCTGCCGCGAACCGCATGTCCGATGTTATAGAATCGGTTCTTGCAACGGGAGACGCGTCAGGGAATGTCTGCGTCAAAAAGAACGATTGGGGTGAGCACCGGCGGAGGAGATTGCCCCGGATTGAACGCCGTTATTCGCGCCGTGGTGCGCACGGCGCGGCTGGAATACGGCTGGAACGTAATCGGGGTGACGAATGGTTTTAACGGGCTCATCTGGCCGGAGCAATCGCAAGATCTCACCATGGAATCGATCCGCGGAATCCTTCCCCGTGGCGGAACGATTCTTGGGACGACGAACCGCGGGAATCCGTTCAAGTATCCGGTTGAGGAAAACGGCAGCCAGGTGGTTCACGATTATTCGCGGCGCTGCATCGAGGGACTCGAGCGCCTGGCGATTGACGGCCTGATCGTGATCGGAGGCGACGGCACTCTGACGATTGCGCACGAGTTAGCCAAGCTAGGCGTCAGCGTGGTGGGCGTGCCAAAGACGATCGACAACGATCTATCAGCCACCGAAGTGACTTTTGGATTCGACACGGCGCTGCACGTCGCTACCGATGCTATCGACCGCCTGCACACGACGGCCGAAAGCCATTCGCGCGTGATGGTGGTGGAGGTGATGGGACGCGATGCGGGCTGGATTGCGCTCCACTCAGGCCTGGCGGGCGGCGCGGACGTGATCTTGATTCCGGAAATTCCATTCACCATCGAAACAGTTTGCAAATCGATTCAAGAGCGTGAGGCGCTGGGCCGGCCCTTCTGCGTGGTGGTGGTGGCGGAGGGCGTGAAACTTCCCGAGCGCGACGCTCTCGGCAAGCCATTTCCCAAGCCGCTGCCAGGGCAGGTGGCAAATTCGATTGGATTTTCGATTCGCGAGTTCATGAACAAAGAGGTGCGGGTGACGGTGCTCGGGCACGTTCAGCGCGGCGGCTCTCCGAGTCCCTTCGACCGCACCCTGGCAACGCGGTTTGGTGTTGCGGCTGTGGACCTGATCGGACGGGGAGAATTCTCCAAAATGGTCTGCCTGCGCGATGGAAAGGTCGAAAGCGTGCCCCTCGCCCAAGCGATCCACGCGCCCAAGCTGGTGGATCCAAAGAGTGATTACGTTCGCGCCGCGCGGGCGGTAGGCATCACCTTCGGTGACCGTCCGTGACGCGCAAGCTCCTTCTCGGGTTTGCAGTGCTTCTCGTCATCGCCGGTGCTGCGTATTTTCGCCTGCATCACGCTCCCGCACCTCTCGAGATCGCTTACGCGGCGAACCGCCAGGTGACGCTGCAGAGCACGACGGCACAGGTGCGCGAACCAATCACGACCGTCAGCTATGGAGATCGCCTGGAGGTACTGCAGCGATTTCAGGATCAAGTGAATGTGCGCACCGCCGGCGGCCTGACCGGGTGGGTGAGTGAGCGCGACCTTCTCTCCACGGATATCTGGCAAAAGGCTGCGGATCTCGGAAAGCGGACATCGTCGCTCCCGGTTCAGGCGCGTGGCCGCACGCGAGCCCTTACAAATCTGCGAGTAGACGCGGGCCGCGATGGAGTGCGCCTGCGCCAGCTCAACAAGAACATTCCGCTTCAAATTTTCGAACGCCGGGCCGTGGATGTCCCCACGAATGGTGCCGCGCCGGCTTCCGACGAACAGGCCAGTGAGCCCGCGGCACGAAAAGAGGATTGGTGGCTGATCCGCGCACAAACCTCGGATAAGGATTCCGTCTCGGGCTGGATTCTCGGCCACTTCATTGACCTCGATGTGCCGCAACCGCTGCCCGATTATGCAAGCTCGGCAGGAATGCGGATCGTGTCGTGGTCAGAGCTGAATAAAGTGGCCGACGCCACCGGAAAGGAAAGGCCGCAATACCTGCTGCTGGGAGCGCACGGCCCGGAAGGGCAACCGTGCGATTTTTCAACGCTGCGTGTGTACACGTGGGGGAAAAAGCGCCAGCGTTATGAGACGGCATACGTGGAGAGCGGCGTGTGCGGAAAGCTGCCGGTGGAGGTGAAAGATTCACCGCAAGCTGGCGAGACGAAGTTTTCGTTCATGGACCTCATCAATGGCGCGCCAGCTCAGCGCGACTACGTGATGCGCCAGACCATCGTGCGGCGCGTTAAGCAAGCCGGCGAGACGAAGCCTCGAAAAGCGCGGGCGCCGCGAACACACACGCATTGATTAACGCGTTCCATCGGGCGCGATTCGGCGCCAAACTCGCGCTGAGATGCGATAAATTCTTGTGAGTATGCCCCTTCGCATTGGGTGTAACGCTGTCGCGGGTCTTCTGACGAGCATCCTCGTTGCGGCTCTCTCCGGCTGTTCGCAAACTTCGACGGAAGCGAAATCATCTCTGCCGCCCGCGCCGGCTTTGGAATTCGTCGGTCAATTTGGGGTACGAGGCGGCGGCCCGGGACAGCTATCGGAGCCGGTGAGCATAGCGACCGATCCGCTCGGCAATGTGTATATCGCCGATGCGGGGAGCCAGTTCATTCACAAATTCGACTGGCAGGGAACACCGTTGCTGTCCTTCACGGAGGACGCGCTGAAACACCCGCAATGGATTGCGGTGGATAGCGACGGCGACATTTACGTTTCCGACCCGGTTCGCGCAAGCGTATTCGTGATTTACCCCGGAGGCGAAAAGGATATTCACCGCGAGTTGCACCTGAAGACCCGGCCCGGCAAGGAAGGATTCGTCAGTGTGGCAGCGGGGAGCGATGATTCGATTTATGTGTTGAATTCAGGAAGCGGAAAGCTGGACACCTACTCACCTCGCTTCCGGCTTACGCAGTCGTGGGAACCGGTGGCTGGCACCGGCGACGCGGGAAATCACTGGGGGCCGGTAGTCATGGGACCGGACGGGAATCTCTACATATTTGACGAGCATGGAAGCCGAATCATGCGATTCACCGATGGCGGGCAGCTTGTCTCTGAAATTAAGCTGGCACCGGGCGGCGGTGCAGGGCGGCTCAGCTCCCAGTTCGCGGTTTCGCGGACAAGTATTTTTGCGATGGATGCAGACGGGCGAGTGGCGCACGTTTGGACGATTGCAGGGAAGCCACTGTTCGACCAGGATCTCGCGCCGCAGTTGGGACAGGCATTCCGGCCGGCGCCAGCACTGGCCGTAAGCCCACGTGGAGAACTGCTGCTCCTCGATCAACCCCTGGCGCGCGTGCTGCGATACCGAGCGAACTTCTGACCGGTATTCGAGCTACTTCCGGGCCATCTTCTCGGTCATGAAGAGAAGCAGCTGACGATCGCGCGGATCCATCCGTCCTACAAGATCCTGCACGCGGAGCATGAAGCGCGACCATTTTCCGGAACTGGCCCAGTCCTTCTCCGCCGGCTTCTTGGAAGAGGCGTTGGGAAGAGCGGGCGGCTTATCGCCGTCGTAGAAGAGTTGGTAGAGCGGAATGTCCAAGGCTCGCGCCAGCTTCTCCAGCGTTTCGATAGCCGGCACTGTGTGACCGTTCTCTACGCGGGAAATGTAGCAGCGAAGCAAACCTGTACGCTGTTCGATATCGCCTTGCGAAAGATTTTTCTCTTCACGAATTGCTCTGAGCCGATTCCCAATCATCATGGCGTTAAGTCTCCCGTAGTGTTTTTAAATAAAATTTAAGTCTGTGTCAATCCCGTTTCCCTGGATTTTTGGGCTTGCTGAAGCTCTTCCTGGAGGCGTTTGAGCTGGGTGATATCGCTGGCGAGGCCGGCGATGCGCGCAACCCGTCCATTTTCATCGCGGATGATATAGCCGCGGTCCCAGATGTGACGAATTTCGCCGTCGGGCCGCACGATGCGGTATTCCGCGTCGTAGCGGGTCTCCAGGGTTTCCTGGTCGAAAAAGGTGAGCGCACGATCGTGATCATCGGGATGAACGGCATCGAGCCAGGAGTGGGGGTCGGAGTATATAGTGCTGCAAGGGCGTCCCCAGATAGCCTCGTAGGCCGGGCTGATGTACAAGAGGCGCATATTTGTGATGTCCATAAGCCAAAAGACATCGGATATAGCCGCCGCAAGTTGCTCGAAGCGAGCGTTGCTTTCCCGAAGGTCGCTCTCGACAACCATTCTTTCGGCGACTTCGGCTTGAAGGGTCTCTATGGTGGCCGTCAAATCGCGCGTCTTTCCGTCAACCGTGGCATGGAGAATGCTTTGCAGGCCGAGGAGCCCCTCTTCCAGGTGCCGGCGTTCGGATAAGGTGGCGGCAATTGCGAGGGTCGCAGTGCCGGTGACGCCCACAAACGCGGCGAGGATCATCATGGAGAGATTAGAGTCAGGGCTGACAAAGGGGCCGTATCCGTGAAAGGTGCCCCAAATAGTCAGTCCAAACATGAGAAGAGTTGTTCCGGCCGCCTCCAACTGACAGAAGCGAAAACCAGCCCAAACCAGAAACGGAACGCAAACCCACTCCTGCAAGAGCTGCTTCTCGTGAACGAAAGCAGAAAAGGGCCCGAAGACGGTCAAACAGACCACGATCAGACCGATGGTCATTGCGGAAAGTTCCAAGGCCTCGCGCTTGGATAGCCGGTGATGCGGAGAGCCAAAAATCAGGATAAGAAATGGAGCGAAGAGGAGGATGCCGATTCCGTCCCCCATACACCAGGTGAGCCACATGATGCCTTTGTTGGGCCCTTGCGGCACGCCAGCAGGGTAGAGGTAAGCGAAGCAGATGGTGGCGCCGACGGTGGGACTCAGCACACACGCGGCTAGAATGAACTTGAAAACGCTTTGGGCCGTGTCAAAAGCCTTAATTCCACGCGCAAACCTGTTGACCAGATACGCGGCTACGAAGGCTTCGAGTGTGTTAGCCACCGAAATCGCCGCGGAGGCATGCAGGGGCGTGGCGGCCACCTCGCACACAAAAAATGAGGCAATGAAAATCGCCGGCCAAACGCGGTATCCAAGAAGGAGCATAGCAGCGAGCCCAACGCCGGCTGGCGGCCAGACAGGCGACACGGGAGGATTGAGAATGGTGAGCTTGAGTCCCAAAATTCCCGCGAGGAAACAAGTGGCCAGCGCGAGGAAGAGTTGAAGGAAGTCCTTGCCGGTTTTCGGGGGCGGGGTTATGGCTCGAAGACGCTTTAAGGCCGTTTGAAACGACATTATGGCGATTCCGCTTCCGCGCGAATCGTTCCGCGGCTTTCTCGCCGAATGCGAGGCCGGGCAGCCCAGGAACCCGGCCACGCGAAAAAATGCCAAGGGAACCAGCGCGAGAATCAGGGGCATAACCTATGCCTGGATGGGTGCCGTGTCAAGTCGGCGCGGACGACACCGGTGCCGGAAGATGACCGGAGGTCGTCTTGATTGCGCGAGGAGTGGATGACGACGGTGCTTCGCGAAACCGATTGGGATGGGATAACATCCCGGTTGAGGCGAACGGACATGGCGTTGTTGCTGACGGAGTCCGACGTGAAAGGGCTTCTGACGATGCCTGCGGCAATCGCGGCTGTGGAAGAGTCGTTTCGCAGGTTGGCCACCGGAAACGCGATCGTGCATTCCCGCCAGAGATTGCACATTCCCGGCAAAAGCTATCTGCATTACATGGCCGCTGCGGATGGGACGGGCGGTTACATGGGGTTGAAGATTTACTCGAGCGCGAAGGAAGGGCTGCGCTTCCTGGTGCCGCTATTCAATGTGACGACGGGTGATCTGGCGGCGGTGATCGAAGCAGACTTTCTGGGGCAAGTGCGTACGGGAGCGGCGAGCGGAGTGGCGACTCGGTGGATGTCGCGAGAGGATTCGCGAGTGGTGGGAATGATTGGCACGGGGTTGCAGGCGCGGACGCAGCTGGAGGCCGTGTCGCTGGTGCGCAAGCTCGGGGAAGTGCGGGTTTGTGGCCGGGATGCAGACCGGCGCGAGCGGTTCGTTGCGGAGATGTCGGCGAGGCTGAAGGTGCCGGTAAGGTCCGCGGCGAACGCGGAAGAAGCCGTTCGCGAAGCGGATATTGTGATTACTTCGACGACCTCCACAAATCCTGTAGTCGAAGGCCGATGGCTGAAAAAGGGGACGCATATCAACGCGATCGGGGCGAATTTTCCGCAGAAGCGGGAACTGGACACGGAGGCGGTGGGGCGCTGTGACGTGATTGCCGTGGACTCGCGGGAACAATCCAAGATGGAAGCAGGCGATTTGATTCACGCTTTCGGCCAGGACGCCGCGCGCTGGAACGCGGTGGCAGAGCTGGCGGACATTGTGGCCGGCAAAACGCCGGGGCGGACGAATCCTGAACAGATTACGCTGTTCAAATCAAACGGAATCGCGATCGAAGATATTGTGGTGGCCGGGCAAATCTACGAGCTGGCCCGGGAAAGAAAAATAGGAAGAGAAATTCCGATGTGGGAGAAGGAAGCCCGATTCGGGGAAGCGCGAGGCGTCTAGACGCGAACGCCGCGAAGCCGCTTCTTCAGCGCATCGCGAAGCCGCTGGCGCGTATCCTCCGGCAGAGGAGCGGGCTCGGAGTTGCAATAGATCTGGATCGTCTGCTTGGTCGTGTCCACCACCACTTTGCAGTCTTCACAATGTTCGAGGTGTTTTTCGATAGAGGCTTTCAGCGTGGAGTCGAGCGCTTCGTCGAGGTAGTTGGAAAGTTCTCTTACGATGTTCCTGCAATTCACGAATTTTCACTCCGTTTAAAATACCGATTCAATTTCTGCCGCAGCTTGAGGCGCGCTCGAAGCAATCTCGACTTCACCGCCGGAACTGACAAGCCCAACGCTTCTGCCGTCTCTTCGGTAGACAATTCTTCGATGTCGCGAAGTTGGAAAACGACTCGAAAAGATGGGTCGAGTTCGGAAATTGTTGAGGTGAGAATGTTGGAAAGTTCCGATTGCTCGTAGCGGTCTTCGGGCGAAGGTCCCCAATCTTCCACGTCGCGGGGAATCAGCTCTTCGCCGGTATCGATTTCATCGTCGAGCGAGACCTGGTTCGGGCGGCGCTTGCGCAGCTTCATCAAGGCCTGATTGACGGCGATACGGACGAGCCAGGTGTAGAAGCGGGAATTGCCTTGAAATTCGCCAAGGTGCTCGAAGGCTTTCAGGAACGACTCCTGCATGGCGTCTTCGGCATCTTCGCGGTTCTGGGTGATGTTCTGCGCGAGGCGGAAGATTTTCCGCTCGTAGCGGCCGACGAGGGTTTCGAAGGCGGAGATATCGCCGGCTTTGGCTGCCGCGACGAGAACGGGCTCGTCGTCTTTGACGACCGTGGACGGCAGCGCGTGCGCTGGCGGTTCGACGGGATTCATTTTGGGCGCGCTCATAGTGCTATTCCGATCCGAGGGCTATCTGGAAAGAGAAGGGTAGCACGGGTTTCGAGTGCGCTGACGGATGTTAGGGTCGACACGATCACAACTAATTAGACGAGAGGGCAAGTCTCCGGGATGCAGGAATTTAGGGCCTGCCATCGAAGGAAGCCGGCAGAAAGTGGGCTCTTGACAGAGCCGCGGCGGTCTCGTATGCTGGATTTTCGAACGAACGTTCGACAAGTAAACTTGCCTCAAGGCGACTGCCGATTGATGCCAAAACTCCGCAACCATTCGCGCGTTCCGCGCGTTTCACTCTCCAAGCAGCAGCTGATATTGCGTCACGCCGCACAGGTATTCTGTGAAAAGGGATACGAAGGGGCGTCGATTCGGGATATTTCGCGGTCCAGCGGGATCTCACTCGCGGGAATGTATTACTACATAAAGAGCAAGCAGGAGCTGCTGTATCTGATTCAGCTGTTCACCTTCAAGACAATTGTGGCGCGGCTGGAGAAACGCTTGAAGGGCTTGCACGATCCGGTCGAAAAATTGCGGGCCCTGGTGCAGAATCATCTGGATTACTTCCTGCGGCATCCGGTGGAAATGAAGGTGCTGACACACGAGGACGAGGCGCTCGAAGGGGAGTATCGTAAGGAAGTGCTGGAAGTTAAGCGGCGTTATTATTCGATCGCGCTGGGAATTTTTGAGGAGATGCGCAAGAGTGGGCTTGCGCGGCGGATGAATTCGCGAGTGGCGGTGCTCTCGCTATTCGGGATGATGAACTGGATCCATACCTGGCACCGGCCGGATACGGACCCGCAGGCAGACTCGCTGGCTGAGACGATTGCCGGGATGTTTTTGCATGGGGTGATGGCGGAGGGACGCGAGATGCCAGAACTCAAAACAACTCGCGTTACGCGCAATGGAATTGAAGTGGCGGGGCGAGCGGCAGGTTAGTTTCGATTTCAATTTCGATTTCAATTCAACGGAATACGAAACGGAGAAAAGAGAATGGCGACAACGACCCTGGTAGAGCAGAAGCAGCTGATCAAGTATGAGACCGATGGCGGACTGGCCATCATTCAGATGGATGACGCGCCGGCAAATACGTACACGTACGAGATGATGCAGCAGCTGGATGCCGCAATTTTGCGCGCGCGGATGGACGAAAGCGTTCACGTTGTCGTACTGCGCGGCGCGGGTGATAAATTCTTTTCCGCGGGCGCGAGCATCCCGATGCTGACGAAGGCGGATCCGACGTTTAAATATTATTTCTGCCTGCATGCCAATGAGACGCTCTCGCGGCTGGAGCAGACGCCGAAGCTTGTCATCGCAGCATTAAATGGGCACACCGTGGGCGGAGGCCTGGAGATCGCGATGGCTTGCGATATCCGCATCGCGAAAAAGGAAGGCGGGAAGATCGGTCTTCCGGAAGTGAATCTTGGCGTGCTTCCGGGCACGGGCGGCACGCAACGAATTTCGCGCATCATCGGACGCGCGCGCGCGATCGAGTTGATGGCCACCGGAAGAACCTTCAGCTTCGAGGAAGCGCTGGAATTCGGCTTGATACACTACATCTACGAGCGTGAATCGTTCTGGGACGATGTGGTGGCCTACGCGCGGCAGTTCTGCCCGCCGAACAAGGCGTCGCGCGCGGTCGGTCGCATCAAGAGAGCGGTCGTCACCGGCTCGGAAGTTGGATTTGGCGAAGCGCTGGGGATCGAGCGCGAATTGCAGCAGCTTTTGTTCACCAGTGAGGATGCCAAGGAAGGTTTGAAGGCGTACGTGGAGAAGCGTCAGCCGGAATTCAAGGGGAAGTAAAGCGAGGAAGTAAGCGGCAGAGCTGGAGTTTGGCGCAAAAATGCGTGGCGGTGAACTCTCAAGGGGCGAATGAGGACACTACCCGATTATCTTCGCAAAGGAATGAAGCTGATTCTGGTGGGAGCGAATCCCGGCGATCGCTCTGCGCGAGTGGGGCACTACTACGCGGGACGCTCGAATCAGTTCTGGTCGATCATGTACGAATCGGGCGTGCTGCCGGAGCCGATCGGGTATGAAGACGACCGGCGGTGCCTCGAGTTCGGGATCGGCATGACCGATCTTGTGAAGCGTCCCACACGCGGGATCGAAGAAATCGAGCGCCAGGAGTTCGCGGAAGGCCGCGTGCTGCTGGCGCAAAAACTCGAAGAGATGCGGCCGCGCGTGATCGCGTTCAATGGAAAAACCGTTTACGAGAAATTTACGGGGCGGCCATGCAAGCTCGGGCTGCAGAAGGAAAAATTGTACGACGCGCAAGTTTTTGTGCTGCCTTCGACCAGCGGGCAGAACGCCGGGACCGAGCGCGCCGTGAAAACTCGATATTTTAAGCAACTGGCAGCGCTGCTGAAGAGTCTGAAGGATTAGAGGGCATTCGCAATGTCTGAAGCCGTCAAGCAAGCCGCTCCCGAGGCACAGAAAGAGAGCGCGTCGCAAGTCGTGCTCGAAGAGCGCAAGGGCAACGTCTCCGTCATTCGGCTGAATCGCCCGGACAGGCTGAACGCGCTCAACATCGAGCTGGGCCGCGGCCTGGTTCACGCGTTGTTGCACGCGTCGCAAGATGCTTCGGTAAGAGCAGTCGTGCTGACGGGCGCCGGGCGCGGCTTCTGCGCGGGTGGCGATCTGGAACTGCTCCGCGATCTTCGAAAGCGCAACGCCAGCGACGAACTGAAGCCCCTGCTCGAAGCGGGCAAGGAAATTTGCCTGGCGATTGCCACGATGACGAAGCCGGTAATTGCGGCTGTGAATGGACCGGCGGCGGGCGGCGGCATGAACCTCGCGCTCGCGGCCGACATGCGGATTGCATCGGAGCAAGCAAGTTTTGCGGAGTCGTTCGCAAAGATCGGGCTCTATCCCGATTTTGGCGGCACATATTTTCTGCCGCGCATCGTGGGTCCGGCGCTTTCTGCCGAGCTTTTTTACACGGCGGAAACGCTTTCCGCTGACGATGCCTTGCGACTCGGAATCGTCAATCGCGTTTTTCCTGAAGACAAATTCGAAGAGGAGACGCAGAAGATTGTGGATGTGCTGGCCGGAGCGCCAACGGTAGCGTTACGCGACGTGAAGCGCACGATCGTAGGCGATGACAGAAAAAACCTGGAGGCGAAACTGGATGAGGAAATTCGCCTTCAGATTCACTGCTTCCAGTCCGAGGATTGCCTGGAGGGCCTGAACGCCTTCTTTGAAAAACGAAAGCCGAATTTCAAAGGGCACTAGCCCGCGATTCGGTGAACGGAAAATCGTAATAACGAGATTATTTTAATAACGATTCATTGAGGAGACTTCGATGCCTGCAGCACGGATCGGCACTTTTGATGATTGGGTAGACCTGTTTCGCGTGTGGCGAAACGATATCGGCGTGAACTACCCCGAGATTGAGAATTATCAATTTGAAGCGAAATTCGGACCGACGCGCTCGAATGAAATCGAATTTGGCGCGTTCAAAGGGCGTCCGAAATGGCAGCGTGTGCTGCAGATTCCAGACCAGAGAATCCGCGATGGTCTGATGAACCTGATCGTCTACCAGGGCGATACGGAGTTTGCGTCGGTTGAACAACAGCGGCGGCTTTTCGCGCACTCGCCCAGCGAACACGACCGCAAATCGCTCTGCCGCGTGGTGACCGAAGAAATGCGGCACGGCTGGCAGATGTGCCATCTACTGATCAACCACTTCGGCTACGGCGGCAAGGTGGAAGCGCAGAAGATGCTCGAGCGGCGCGCTTTCGAACAGAAGCGTTTGCTGGGCGCGTTCAATCAGATCGTGGACAATTGGCTTGATTTCTTCACCTACACCGATTTTGTCGATCGCGACGGAAAATTCCAGCTCACCATGCTGAGCTATTCGGGCTTCGAGCCGCTCGCGCAATCGATGAATCCGATGCTGCGCGAAGAGTCCTTTCATCTGGGAACGGGTCACGATGGCCTGAAGCGAATCGTGAAGGCCGGCGTCGTGCCGCTGAATATCGTCCAGAAATACATCAACAAATGGATTCCGGTAAGCTACGACCTCTTTGGCGTAGATTCATCGAGCTCGGCGCACTGGTTCTACGTCTGGGGTCTGAAGGGCCGTTACGACGAAGCTCAAACTCATCAGGAAGCCGATCTCGGGCACATGAACGAGCACAATCGCAGGCTCTACTACCTTGAGTGCCAGAAATTGATCGAGCAGATCAACCGGCACGTTCCTGCGGGACAGCCGCCTCTCTATGTTCCGGATATGAAATTCAACCGGCACATCGGTGAATTTGCGGACCAGCCCTACAGCGTCACGGGCGAACTGCTCAGCCCTGAAAAATTCGCCGAGCATATGAAAGAGATGATTCCGCAGGCCGAGGACATCAAGCTCGTCAACGAAATTCAGGTCACCGAACCGAAGTGGGTCGAGCAGAAGGGGAGCATGGAATAACGTGCGTGCTCGCACGGACGCGGAAAGCGCTACGCGCGGTTTTACCTTCAGCGAATTGATGGTGGCTGCGGCGGCGCGAGAAATCCGCGACGGAGAGCTCGTATTCGTCGGAATGCGGCTGCCGATGCTGGCGTTCCTGGTCGCGCGGCGGACGCACGCGCCGCACGCGATCGGCCTTTTCGAGAACGGAATCATCCGCGAAACTCCCTCCCAAGAACTTCTCTACACCATGGGCGATCCACCGAATCTGCGCGCTGCTACGCAGTGCGGGCAGATGCTCGACGTGATGAGCCTCTTGCAACAGGGCCGCGTGGACATGGGTTTTTTGGGCGCGGCGGAGGTCGATCGGTTCGGAAATTTGAACAGCACGTGGGGGCATCGGCACCGCGAAATGCAGCGCTTGCCTGGCTCGGGCGGCGCGTGCGACATTGCCTGCCTCGCGAAGCGCACCGTGGTCCTGCTTGTTCATGAGCGCGGACGCTTGAATGAGCGCGTGAGCCATATCACCTCGCCGGGTTACGGCCTCGGCAACGGTTGGCGCTACGCGCAGGGGCTTCCTTCATCGTCAGGGCCGTCCGCCATTATCACCACGATGGGTGTGCTTCGATTCGGCGCGGATGGCGAGGCATATCTCGCTTCGGTTCATCCGGGTGTTAGCGTCGAAGAAGTGCTCACAAATACGGGTTGGACTTTGCGCGTGGCGGACGAGCTGGTGGAAACGCAGGCGCCGAGCGATGCCGAGCTTGATGTGATGCGCGAGATTGATCCAAATCATTTCTGGACGCGGTAGCTCGGGGACGGATTCGGCGAGAGGCGACGGAATGATGACTGGCGAATCCAAATTGACCACGATGCATGACGCGGTCGCGCGCCATGTCCCGTCCGGCTCGATGGTGCTGCTCGGAGCGCAGCTCGAGCAGATGATTCCGTTCGCAGCCGGCCACGAATTGATGCGGCAGAGCCGCCGCGACCTCACACTGGTTGGGCCGATATCCGATATCTTATTTGACCAGCTGATTGGCGCGGGATGCGTCTCGCGCGTGATGGCGGCGTGGGTGGGAAATGTTTCCGCGGGCGTGGGGTATTGTTTTCGCCGCGCGGTGGAGCAGGGAATTCCGCGGCGTCTTGAAACAGTCGATTATTCGAATTTCACCTTGGCGCTGGCATTGCATGCAGGAGCGCTGGGCGTGCCGTTCATGCCCACCTATGCCACGCTCGGCAGCGACTTGCTCAAGAAGAACGGAAACCTGCGCGAATTTCCTTCGCCGGTGAGCGAAGAGAAATTGGTTGCCGTTCGCGCGTTGCGGCCGGACGTTGCCATCATTAACGTGCAGCGCGCCGACGCGCAGGGAAACGCGCACGTTTGGGGTAGCTTGGGAGTTGCGATTGACGGAGCGCGAGCGTCGCGGAAGGTGATTGTCGTCGGGGAGGAAATTGTCGAACCCGGAGTGATTGCTTCCGATCCCAACCGCACGTTGATCCCGGGATTCCTGGTGGCGGCCGTCGTCCATGAACCCGGCGGCGCCCATCCTTCGCCCGTTCAAGGATATTATGGCCGTGATCACGCGTTCTTCAGCGAGTATCACGAGCAGACGAAGCGAGTGGAATATTTCGAGAATTGGTTGTCGAGGTGGGTTTTGCCGTTGCGCGACCGGCGCGAATACCTGGAAAAGCTCAGCGGCGAACGGTATGAAGGGCTTCGTGTGCGCGAGCACGCGCTCTCCGCACCCGCGGATTATGGTTACTGATGGCTGACGATCCTTTCGTCAATATCGAAATTACGCCGAGCGAAGTGAAGAGCATGATGGATCGCGGCGAGAAATTTCTATTTGTGGATGTGCGCGAGAAATGGGAATTTGAAACGTCATGGATTCAAGGCGCGGTGCTTGTTCCGATGCGCGAAATTCCCTCGAATCTGGCGAAATTCGAAGAGGCCGGCAACATTATTCTGTTCTGTCATCATGGTATCCGCAGCCTTGACGCTGCCGCGTGGCTGCGCTCGCGAGAAGTTTCCGGAGCAAAATCGATGGCCGGCGGGATCGATCGCTGGTCGGCCGAAATTGATCCTACCGTTCCGCGTTACTAGGAAGAACACCTATGAGCAAAGCGAAAGCGAAGAGTCCCCGGAAGCGGGTGAAATTCTTTCACAAGCCCACTTGAACCTCCTGCCGTAAAGCAAGAGGTCTCTTGCAAAAGAAGGGCATAGCGCTGGACTTTCACGATCTAAACAAAGACAGGCTTACCGCAGATGAACTCGAGAAACTGATTGGCGATCGCGATCATCGGGACTTTCTGAATACGCGCAACGAATTGTACCGCCGCAAAAATATGAAAGAGAATCCGCCTTCGCGCGCGGAAGCGATTCGTATGATGGCGAAGGAGCCAAATCTTATTCGCCGCCCTGTGATCCTTGCCGGAGGACGCGTTGTGCTTGGCTTCGACGAAGAAGGAATCGCGCGGCTGTAGACTCTTTGCCTGCTGCTTTCTGTGATCCCTGGGGAGTCCATTTGCCTCCGGTCATCGACATCCACATTCACATCACGCCGATGGAAGGTTTCAAGCCTGAGGCTCAGGAACTTGTCCGGCGCGGGCGAAAGGATTTTGAGGACGCTGTCCGGTTTGCCGCGAACTCGAGCGAATTCCTGAAATTCATGGATAGCGCGGAAATTGAACGCGCCGGCTTGATCAACTACGTCAGCCCGGACGTGATCGGTTTCACCTCGGAAGTGAATGAATGGGTGGCTCGTTACTCTGCCGCTGATCCGAAGCGCCTCTTGGCGTTCGGTTCCGTTCACCCCAGGGTACGTGGCCGATCCGGGCGCCGAAGTGGATCGTCTGAAGAAAATCGGGATTCGCGCGCTGAAAGTGCACCCGTCGCACCAGCTATTTGCGCCGAATGACTACCGCAACGGGCTTGGCCCGCTGCGCGGAATGTATGAGCGAGCGCAGGCCCATAGCATGCCTGTGATGATTCACACGGGCACTTCGATTTTTCTCGGCGCGCGAAATGCCTATGCGCAGCCGATCCTTGCCGACGACGTAGGGGTGGATTTTCCCGACCTCGTGGTGATACTTGCGCATGGCGGGCGCCCGCTATGGATGAATGAAGCATTTTTCCTCGTTCGCCGGCACCCGAACATGTACATGGATATTTCCGGGATTCCACCGCAGAAATTGATGGAATATTTTCCGCGGATTGAGGAGATTGCCGATAAGGTGCTGTTTGGAACCGATTGGCCTGGGCCTGGCGTGCCTGATGTGCGTGGCAACATCGAAAAATTTCGTGCGTTGCCGATTTTGGCGGCAGCTCAACAGAAAATTTTATACGACAACGCGGCCCGGCTTTTTCCGGTGCAGGCCTAGTTGCTGGATCGAAGATGCACATTGAGACAATCGGAGTGATTGGAGCCAATACGGTAGGGCGCGAAATCGTACTCGCGGCTTTGCTGGGAGGCTATCGGGTGGTTCTCGAGGATGTGTCGAGTGACATGCTTGAGAAGGGAATCGCCCACCTTGAGAAATCTCTCGACGCGCGCACCTCTCAGCACGAGCTATCCCAGCAAGAGCGCGAATCTGCAATCGCTCGATTGTCTACTGCAAACCGAGCCGATGAGGTATGCCGTATTGCCGATATGTTGATCGAGACCATTCCGGACGAGATGGAAGTAAAGCTTGAAATTTTCACAATCTTCGATAAATTCGCGAAGCCTGGAGCGATTCTGGCGAGCAACACGTCGCTTTCGATCACAGAAATTGCCTCGATCACTTTTCGCACGGAGGACTGCATAGGAATGCGCTTCGCGAACCCTGTGGCAAAGATCCCACGGGTGGAACTCGTTCGTGGAGCAAACACGTCGGACGCGACGACCGCGGCGTGCTCTGAAGTGGTCCGGCGGATGGCCATGGAAGTCGGAATTATTTGCGAATCGCCTCAGTCGTCCGCAGGCAACCAAGTTGCAACTTTTCGCGTGAAGGCCGGGATCGAATGAATTCTGCTCGTCGAATCGAAATCTTGCAGGGAGATCTCACGGAAATGAACACCGATGCGATCGTGAATGCCGCGAATAACGATTTGCAGCTCGGCGGCGGAGTGGCGGGAGCGATTCGCCGCAAAGGCGGCTCGGCGATTCAGGCCGAGTGCAATGCAATCGGCACAATTCCCGTCGGCGGCGCAGCCATCACGACGGGTGGGGATCTCAAAGCCCGCTATGTAATTCATGCTGCCAGCATGGAATTGGGCGGCCGCACCGATGCGCTATCGCTGCGCAGTTCCACGGCGCACGCACTGCGAATTGCAGCGCAAAAGAAACTGAAGACGATCGCGTTCCCCGCGGTTGGAACCGGCATCGCCGGGTTTTCAATGCGCGAATGCGCGGAAATCATGCTGCGCGAGGTGGCCAAACACTTCGGAGGCCCCACATCCCTGGAAAAAGTATCGTTCGTGCTCTTTGACAAAGACGCGCTCGATACATTTCAGCGCGCCTTCGATGAGATGAAGGGTGGGGGAGCGGCCGCGCCGTGACGCCAGAAGAGGAAATGCTCTCGAAAGTGCGCCACGAATTGGCAAAATATGAGCATCCACTGTTCGATTTTGAGGCTCGCGGCGCAAAAGAATCGGTGGAAGTGCTCATTCGCTTCAAACCCTCGCAACCAGAGGTCCACGAATACACGATTCAATTACGCCCGCGCGAAATCGAACATTCCCAGTTCCCGTGGACGTTCCAAAGGCACCTCTACGACTGCTTGCACGACTACGTGATCGAAATGTTCACCCGCAATCCGCAACGGGAGAACTAACCCGGTGCGTTCCAATCCCACGCCGCTCGCCGCCATTCTCGCCGAGCAGATTCGATCGCGGGGCCGAATCACCGTTGCCGAATATATGGATGCCTGCCTGTATCATCCGCAGCTCGGTTACTACACGAAAGCTGATCAAAGCGAGCGCCGCGACTACATCACCAGCGTTGACGTGACTCCAGTGTTCGGTCGTTTGCTCGCGCGCCAGTTTCACGAAATGTGGGCCGTGCTCAGGCGGCCAGAGCCATTTGCATTAGTTGAGGTTGGCGCTGGCACCGGGCGTCTGGCGAAGCAGGTTCTGGGCTGCGCACGGGAATCCTTGGGCGAGTTCTACTCAGCCATGCGGTACGTCGCTGTCGAACGATCGGCCGTGAGCCGAAACGCGCAGAGACAGAGTCTCCAGGATCATATTGAGAACGAGCGGTTTTGTTCGAGCGAATCGCTGCCTGCTGAAATCCGGTTCGGATGCATATTTTCAAACGAACTTTTTGACGCCTTTGCGGTACACCGCGTCCAGCGCATCAGTGAAAAGCTGCGGGAGGTTTATGTCAGGCAATCGCAGAACGGATTCGGTGAAGAACTCGGCCCGCTGTCGTCCGTCGCAATCTCCGAATACTTCGACGCGCAGCGAATTGCCCTGCGCGAAGGGCAGATGGCCGAAGCGAATCTTGCCGCGTGCCGATGGATCGAAGATGCCGCGCGGCGCCTGGATCGCGGATTCGTCCTCACCATTGATTACGGTTACGAAGCCCCCCAGCTCTATGACGGCCACCATATGCGCGGAACCCTGCTCGCATACGATCGCCATCGCGCAGGTGAAGATTTCTACCGCGCTCCTGGCGCGCAAGATCTCACCGCGCACGTGAATTTCACGGCGCTCGATATGTGGGGCGTGCGCGGCGGTCTGATTCGCGCCGGATTTACTTCGCAGACGAATTTTCTGCTGGCCCTCGCGCGACAATCAAATTTCGCCGACCTGGACAATGTCGGCACAAGTGAGCACGAAAACATAGCGGCTCACTCCCAATTCAAGATGCTGATCCACCCCGAAGGGATGGGCGAAACGTTCAAGGTGCTGATTCAACAGAAGGGAATTGACTCAGTCCAGCTGGCAGGTTTGCAACCGCTCTAAATTATCGCTAGAACTTGGCGCGAACCGGCGCAAAAGGACTAATCGCTCGAAGGCCGCTTCTTAAGCACGGGCCGGTCGCCGCCCGAATTTCCGGATTGCGAACCCGCTTGCGACCCCGGCGTAGACGACCCAGCCCCAGGCTTGTCGCTATCAGCAGGAGACGGCGTGTTCGCCGCATTCACCGCCGCATCGGCCGAGTACGGCTTCTGCAGAAAGCGCGTAGCTTCCGCCTGCGCTCCCGCTGTGTCGTCGCCGGTGTGTTGCGCCAGGCTATATTCATTCACCGCCCGGGCACGCTGGTCGAGCAAATCCCAAATCTTCCCGATGTAAATGTGGCTCCAGACGTCCGTCCACTTCGGATCAAGATCGCCGCTCAGCGCCGCGCGAAACGCATTCGCCGCCGACTGGTAATTCTTCTGGTAGAACATCGCCTCGCCCATCCGGAAGTTCGCCAGCGAGTTTCCAGGTTGCAAATCGAGCGCGCGCTGGTACTCCTGAATCGCCTCGTAGTATTTCCCGAGCTCGGCATAACCTTCACCCCGCGCAATCGCCGCATGCACCCGAAGCCGCGGGCTCGATTTCAGCAAATTATTATTCGGGTCGATCACAATGCCATTCGGCTTCGGGCGCCCGAACGTTTCGATCGTGAAATCAGAAGTGGTGCCGCTCACCAGCAATTTCTTGAACTCAGGATTTCCCTCCGTATCCACGCGAATCTCCACCGGCATACGGAACGTGTCCAAATCCTGGTGAATCTTGCCCACAACCTTGAAGCCCTTCGGCGTCCGGTACGTGATGTACTCGAGCCGGAACTCAGGAATGCCGGTCGAATTCAGCCACTGCGCAAAAAACGAAGTCAAATTGATTGGCGGCTGCCCTTTCGCCGGAGGCGGCACCTTCGTCTTGGCCATGGCCTCAAATTCCGGAATCGTTGCCGTCTTGCCCTCATACTTCTTGTAAAAATCATGCAGCAGGGAATTAAACGCGTCGTCTCCCAGCTCTGTGCGCAGCATGTGAAACACCAACGCGCCCTTATCCGCTACCACCGAGCGATACTCATTCGAAAATGTCGCCAGCCGCTGCGCCTGCGCGATCGGCGCCGTATCCTCATACATCAGCGCTCCCACCGCAAAATCTTCGAGCGCCTTATGCAGCCCCGCCACTCCGTCCGACTGCTCCGCATACATCGCTTCTGCATAGCGTGAAAGTCCGTTCGTGATCCACGTATCCGGTATCGTTGCGGGCATCACGCGTTCGCCCCACCACTGCTCGGCCGCAAGCTGCGAGAGCATCCGCTCATTTGCTTTCGTGGTCCATTGCCGCGCGCTGATCAACAGCAATCCGGGCGCCGCGAATCCCTGCAGCGTCCCATCCGGCAATTGCGCGATGGTCCAGGAAGGCTCCGCCTCCAGCCCGCCAAACGATTCCGAAAAATACGAAACGATGTGCGAAAGTGCCGTCGCGTATGAATTCGCCGTGCTCGCTTGCGCGGGCGGAGTATAGACAGCCGTACTCAGTCCCTCCGTCTGCACCGGGGAAAGCTGCAAGCCGCCGGCGACAAACGATCCCACTCGCCCCGGTTTGTCGCAATGAAATGTGTACGCGAATTTCGCCGTATCGCCGCGCCCGAGCGCAGGCTGCGCCACCGGTGAATCAGCTTTCCCAGTGCCCACCACCACAAAAGTGTCCGGCACGATCAACTTGAAAGTCCCGGTGTATCGGTTCGAAGTGTAATTCGTCAGCGGAAACCAGCGCGCCGGCAGCAAAAGATACGCGGACGTCTTGTCGATATTCGCGAAGCGCACGCCCTTGGTCGGGCTGTCGTCTTCGCTTGAAATCGGCCCCGCATAATCGAACTGCAGCGTCACTTTCTTGCCCGGCGACGCCGCCTCGGGAAGTCCGATGGTCAGGAGCAGCGGATAATTCGTGTCCCGGCTGAATTCGAGCGGCTTGCCGCCCGGTTCGTGAACGGTCGACATTCTCAGGTCCGGATGCAGCTCGACGACCACCGTCTTCGACACCTGCTCGGCCACCAAATCCGCTTTCACGGTTGCCGTAATATTCTGGTCGTCGGGGTGGAGAATCACTTCCACGTCATAATTCGTGGCGCGAAAGGGAAAGCTGTGGGGGGTTTGTGCCAGGGCAGAGAATGCGGTGACAAACGAAACCGCCAGCAGACCGGCCAGTCGATAAATTTTGAACAAGAAACAGCCTCTCGAAACTGCTCGTTGGCGCTGCATAACTAAGATACCAGACTGGCCGCTGTAGTTGCCTATCTCGAAAGCTTACAGCATCCCCGCGAAAATGTCCGCAGCGCGCTCGATCGCTCCGCCCGGACCGAGTTTCGTGCGCACTTCGGCGAGTCCCGCTTTCATCTCGTCGCGGGCTTTGGGCGATTCCAGCAGCTTGCGCACTTCCTTTTCCACCGCCGCAGATGTGAATTGGTCTTGAATCAGTTCTGGCACCACGCGCCGTCCTGCAATTAGATTCACCATGGCGATGAAAGGTGATCGCACCATTCGCTTCAGCACGAAGGCGCTCGTGGGACTTACGCGGTAGACCACCACCATCGGCGTTCCGAGTAGCGCCGCCTCCACCGTGGCAGTTCCGCTCGCTACAATCGCGCAATCAGCGGCTCCCAGCGCTTCATACGTGGCGCCCTCCACGCGCCTCACCGAAACACCGGGCCGCGCATAAGGCGCAAAAAGCTCGGGACTCAAGGCCGGCGCCGCCGCAAGCACGAACTGAATCGGTCCCGGCCCCTTCCCGCCTCGCGAAAGCCGTTCGCACGCTTCCATAATCAACGGATAGTGGCGTTCGATTTCGTTGCGACGGCTGCCCGGAAGCAAAGTCACGATGGTGCCTTTCGGATCGAGGCCGTACCGAGCCGCAAATTCAGCGCGGCCTATGGAAGCCTTCACCACGTCCACAAGCGGGTGTCCGACGAAATCCACCGGCACTCCCGCCTCGCGATAAATCGGCTCTTCGAACGGGAAAATCACCACCATGCGCTCAACCAGCCGCTTCACCACCCGCACGCGCCCCGGCCGCCACGCCCACACCTGCGGCCCGATGAAATATCCCACGCGAATCCCGTTGTTTTTCAGTCTGCGCGCCACGCCAAGATGGGTTCCCGGAGAATCAACAAGAATCGCCAGCGCCGCCCCCCGCCGCACCGCTTCCGCAGCAATTTTCCGTTGCACGCCGACCACGGTCGGAATCTTGTGCAGAACCTCAGAAACCCCGACCACCGCCACCTGGTGGTAGTCCGCGATAAGCTCGACGGCCGCTTCCGCCATCTGCTTTCCGCCCATTCCAAATAGCCGCGCGCCGGTGCGCGCTCGCAGCGCCGTCGCGAGGCGCGCCGCGTACATATCGCTCGATGCTTCGCCCGCAGAAATCAAGATTTCAGGCGCGCTCATCGATTGCGTCCAGGAATGAATTCAGTGGGAAATGAAAAAACTGGGCAGGCAACGCGATTCGGCGGACGCGAACTCCCGCTTCAGTCATCGGCCGGAAGCGGATGCGAGAATCCGGACGCGCCCGCGCCGGGAACGGGAAGCGAAAGCTCTTGTTCCTTGTACTGCAGCTGGTACAACCGGTAGTAAATCCCGCGCAGTGCGAGAAGTTCCTGATGCGATCCCTGCTCGCGCAACCGTCCCTTGTGAAACACGAGAATGCGATCCGCGTGCTGAATCGTGCTCAAGCGGTGCGCGATCACCACGGCCGTGCGGCCTTCGAGCAGCCGGTCGAGCGCTTCGCGAATCAGAAGCTCCGTCTTGGTATCCACGCTCGACGTCGCCTCATCGAGAATCATGAATTTCGGATCGTGCGCGAGGGCTCGCGCAAAGCTCACCAGCTGCCTCTGGCCCACGGAAAGAGTCGACCCGCGCTCCGTCACCGGCGTTTCGACGCCCTGCGGCAGCGATTCGAGAAATGGTCCCAGGCCCACTTCGCACAGCGCTCGCTCCGTATCCGCCCGGCTGATCTTTTCCGTACCGAGTTTCACGTTCGATTCCAGCGTGCCGGTGAAGAGGAACGGATCCTGCAGCACGATGCCGAACATTTTCCGCAGGTTCTGCAAATCCATTTCTCGGATGTTCACGCCATCGAGGAGAATTTCGCCGCGCTGCACGTCGTAAAAGCGCAGTAGCAGCTGAATGATCGTCGTCTTGCCCGCACCCGTGTGCCCCACGATTGCCAGCGTCTGTCCCGGCTCCACGCGGAAGGAAACATCGCGGAGCACCCAATCCTCTTCTTTCGGATTCGCCCCGCCATGATAGGCAAACCACACGTTGCGAAACTCGATTTCACCGCGCGGCGCAGCGAGCGAATGCACCTTTGCAGGCGAAACGATCGTCACCGGCTCGTCCAGCAGCCCGAAAATGCGCTCCGACGCCGCCATCGCCGCCTGCAAAATGTTGAACTTTTCGCTCAAGTCCTGAATCGGCCGGAAAAAGCGCTGTGCGTACTGAATAAAGGAAATCAGCACTCCGAGCGTAAACGTCCCCGCGATCACGCGAATGCCGCCCACCCAGTAGAGCAGCGCCACTCCGCTCATGCTCAAAAGTTCCACGGCCGGATAAAAATACGAGAAAGCGTCAATCGCGTCCTTGTACGCTTCCATGTGAATCCGGTTCAGTTCCTCGAATTGCGCGCGCGATTTCCTCTCGCGGTTGAACAACTGAACCATGGACATGCCGCTGATGTGTTCCTGCAGGAATCCGTTGATGCGCGCTATCGCCGTGCGAATGCTCCGGTTCGCGTCGCGCACGTGATTGCGGAAGACGTACGTCAGCAGGAACATGAAGGGCAGTGGAGATAGCGTCACGAGCCCAAGCAGCGGGTGCCAGCGGATCAAAAACACGGCCAGCCCGATCAGGAGCACGAAGTCATTGAGCATCGCCGCCACGCCCGAAGCAAAAAGATCGTTCAGCGCGTCCACGTCCGTCGTCGAACGCGTCACCAGACGCCCCACCGGCGTGCGATCGAAAAAGCTCATCGGCAGCCGCTGTAGGTGTTCGAAAATCTCTTTGCGCAGGTCATACATCGTCTTTTGGCCCACGGATTGCATGATGCGCATCTGCAGATATTGAAGGGCAAAACTCGCGACCAATGAACCCATGTAAAGAAGGCAAATCACCGCGATGCCGATCAGTCCCGCGCGCTTCGCCATTTCGCCGTGCGCAACCGGCAAAATGTAGCGATCCACGCCGCGCCCGAAAAGAAGCGGCCCTACGATCTCCATGCCCGCCACAGCCAGGCTCATCGCCACCGCAATGAACACCTGCCAGCGGTACGGGCGCAGATATTTCATTAGCCGGTGCGTCAGCCGCGTGTCGTAAAGCTTTCCGAGTTTCTCTTCTTCGCGGAAGTCGCTCATTCGCGTTCCAGCTCTGCTTCCAAAAGCTGCTTCTGATAGAGATCGGCGTAATAGCCGCCGAGCGCCAGCAATTCGTCGTGCGTGCCGCGCTCGATGATTCGGCCGTTGCGCACCACCACGATCTGATCGGCGTTTTTCACTGTGGAAACGCGGTGCGAAACGAGAATCGTCGTACGCTCGCGCATCAAGGCTTGCAGGCCGTTGAGAATCCGCTCTTCCGTGGCTGTGTCCACGCTCGAGAGCGAGTCGTCGAGAATTAGAATCTTCGGTTTGCGCGCAATCGCGCGCGCCAGTGACGTTCGCTGCCTCTGTCCGCCTGATAGCGTGATGCCGCGCTCGCCGAGAATCGTGCTGAAACTGTCGGGGAAACCTTGAATCTCGCCCGAGATACTCGCAATCTCGGCGGCCTCGAGGACAGCCTCATCCAGCACATTCTCCACGCCGAAGCCAATGTTCTCGCGAATCGTTTCGCTGAACAGGAAGGTGTCCTGCGGCACGTACCCGATCGCCCGCCGCAGTTCCGCCACCGGATAATCTTGAATCGGGCGGCCGTCAATCAGCACCGTTCCCGGCGGCGCTTCCCACAAACGAGCAATCAATGCCGCCAATGTCGATTTGCCGCTTCCGGTCGGTCCCACAATCGCCAAAGTAGAGCCGGCGGGAACGTGCAACGAAATGTCGTGAAGCACAGGCTCATTGGGCGGGCTGCCGGAGGGCGCGGGATACGCGAAATTCAAATGGCGAAAATCAATCTCGCCGCGGATGGGCGGTTCAGCAATCGCCGCATCCAGGCTTCGCGCATTTGTATCCCGGTTTGATTCCGCAGATTTCCCCGCTATTTCGCCATTGTCCCGAATATTCGGCTCCGCCGTCAGAACGTACATCAAGCGTCCCATTGACGCCGCGCCCCGCTGAAAAATATTCGTCACCCAGCCGAGCGCGATGATCGGAAAAATCAGCACACCGAGAAAAGCATAGAACGACCACAGCGTTCCCAGTGAAACGCCGCCGCCCATCACCTGTGTTCCACCCCTGCCCAGCAAGATCACGAAGCTCAATCCAATTAGAGCCGTCAGCGCGGGGAAGAACAGGCTCCACGAACCGATTAACTTGATATTCCGGTCCACGTACTCTCGGTTGGCCTGTTCGAATAAGCCAATCTCGGATTTCTCCTGCGCATAAGCGCGCACCACGCGAACGCCGGTGAGGTTCTCCTGCGCTCGCGTCGAAAGGGCGCCCAGCGCTGCCTGAATCCGTTCCGACAGCCGGTGAATCGTCTGCCCGAAAAAGTAGACGGCGAGAACCACAATCGGCACAGGCAGCAGCACCCACAGCGTCAGCGCCGGCGAAAGGCGAATCATGAAGTAAAGCGCCACCACGGAGGTGGCAATCGTCGTGGCCGTGTACATGATTCCGGGCCCCAGCACCATTCGCACCGCGTTCAAATCATTCGTCGCCCGGGACATTAAATCGCCCGTGCGATTGCTCACGTAGAATTCAGGGTCCAGGCGAACCAGCCGGTCGAACAAATCGTTGCGCAGGTCAAATTCAATCTCGCGGGACACTCCGATAAGAATCCACCGCGTCCAGAAGGAAAAAATCCCCTTAACGACCATCGCGATAACGATCGTCAGGCAATAAAGGCCCAACGCATGCCGGTTGAGCGGAGAATAGAATTTGAGCACCGGCCATAGCACGGCCCGCGCGGTGCCCGACAAAGTGGTCAGTGGCTGCGGAAGTCCATTCAGGCAATCGGCGATGATCCCCTGAACCAGTTGTGGAAGCGCCGCAACAATACCCATCAGCAAATCGAGCGTAAGCCCGAGCGCAACCATGCCCTTGTAGCGCCCCACGTAGGGCAGCAGCGGCTTCAGATTCTGCCAGCCCGACGGCTTCTTCGCCGGTCGTGTTGCAGCTGCCACGGGTTGTGCGATCGCGCTCATTCGCTTAACTGTCGCTCACGGTGTCGCGAGATTTTTTGTTTCGCCGAGAAAGTGATCGTAACTGCGGTCGAGCGATTCGTACAGCTTCAGCTCGGGATTCCAGCGAATCCCGATCGTCTCGATGTAGCCGCCCGCGGGCTTGGCCAGCGGCGTGAAGTACATCTGCAATCCCTTGTCTTCGTGCTGTTCGGATTGAAGCCGCCAGGTCGCCACCGGCGCCAGTGGCGTCCCGCCGAGGTAGCCTTTCGGATTTTGCAAGTGTTCGTCGCAGCGGAACACTTCCTTCCACTTGCCGCCGTCGTCTTCCAGTACCACGGCCCGGCTCACCAGCGTTCCCGGCATCACTCCTTGCGGCGTTGATTTCAGCCGGTTCACCGCGAATATCTGCTGCTTGCCATTCTTCGCCAGGTCGCCAAAGGCAAGCACTTCGGTTTCTGATCCGAGCGCGGCTTCAGCAGCTGCTTGAATATCGGGAGGAGTTGCTGGCTTCGCGGGCGCCGCGGGCTGCGCTGTTCCGCTCTTTGTCGATTCTACAGAGGACGACATGAACGACTTGTCGCATCCCGCGCAAACCAGCGCGACCACACCGGCCGCCGCAAAAATGGCATAGCGTTTCTTCAACATTTCAGACAATTGTAGCCGTTTGGCTCTGCCAGGCAGAGGGATTCTCCGAGACTTTATTTTCCCCGGGCTGCACCCCGCAGCCGCGTTACCGAGCCGCGAGAATCTCCTCGATCCGCGATTCAAAATTTTCCTCGCCCTCGGACCACATTTTCAGGCGCTCGATGGGTACAGCCTTTTCGATGCGGCGAACCCACTCGAGGAGTCTACGAATATTTTCGGTGGTTTTTTCCTGGTAGTCTCGCAGGTTTTCAGGGCGTTCCATGGCATCCAGGAAGCGCTTTTCCTCTGGGCTCTGCGGGTTGGCCTTGCCATTCCGATGGAGACCCAGCAAGCCTCCGTGCCCGGTGAAAAAATGCTCGAATCCCAGATCGATCTCCAGATAGCCGAATTCGCGCCAATAATCGTCGTCGTAATCCTCGCCATGGCAGAAAAGCTCGAGCGGCTGTGGCTGAAGCTGCCATCGCGCCACCGCCTCATCGTACGTCCATAGATCCCAGTCCGTGCGGACCTCGTAGGCGGAATCGTTGTTCAAGTGATCCTTGGCGAGTTCGATCACGCCGTTGGCGTCAAGCGGCACAGCCCGCAAATCCTGCTCGAGAACCGGCGATTCGGTGGCGTCCACGGCGCGCACCACAAGATTGCTGAATCCCGGCTTGCTCGCGGAGAAGGGAACTGTCGCCAGCAGCGCCCCAAATTGCTCCAAAATTCGCAGCTCGGAAAAATCCTTGCACCAGATGCTGATATACGCGTGGTTGGACATAACCTGCAATTATACTGGCATCGCGGTTCGCGCCAAAAACCGGCGCTCGAAAAATTCGCCCGAAAGAGAGTGACACTAGCCTAATTTTCCGATTCGGGAGTTTTTGCGGCTACTTCGTTTGCTTCGGCAGGTCGTCGACTTCTTCGTCGTTGGGCCTGAAGTCCGCGGAAAGTCCTAGCAGCCGGTTTTTCAACGTGTCGCCCATACCGGAGAGAACCTCCGAGCACGTATCGCGCAGGCGCTTTTCCGCGGCTTTCGCGATCGTATCAAGTACCGTTTGCGAATGCTGGCCGAGCGTGGTGGCAGAAGCGAGCAGCCACGAATTCGAGGCGTTCTCGAGCCGCTCTTTATAACGCTCGATGTTCTCGTCCGTCTCGTGCTTCATCCGCTCCATCCAGGCTTTTTTCTCCTGCTCCTGCTGCGCCTGCCAATTTTCCACGATTGGCATCAGCTGCGATTGCAGGTAAACGCGTGCTTGTTCCACTCCATCGAGCATTCGCTCGTCGAGCTTCGCTTGAAATTCCGTGAGCGAGCCTTCGCGGTTGAACTCCATATCGGAGCGCGCCTTCTCGAGCGCCTCGCGGGAGGATTCCTCAAATCGCCGCAGCGATTCGAGCGTCACGCGATTCACCTGGTTCGTAAAGGTCGCGCCGGCTATTTCCGCGTTTTCAGTCAGCTTGTTGCGCTGCCGGTCAACCACTTCCTTGGCCGCGTCGTCAATCTGCGCCTGGCTGTGCTCCACATAGGTCCGCCGGTAGTGATCGAGTTCGGAAGCGAGCAGGCGCGAGGTTTCCGCCGCGCGGTCGCGCAGAGAAGTCGTTGCCTGTTCGACGGAGCGCTCCATCGACGATTGCATCGTGGTCTGCGCTTTTTTTTGGTACCACTCGGACGCTTTCAGCAGCGCTTCATAGGTGTGGTGCTCGGTCTCGGTGCCTTTGCGCTCGATTTCTTCGCTGACTTTGGAAACCACCTCGCGGCAGGATTGCTCCACTTCGGATGGAAGTTTCGCCGCTTCCTGGCGCAGCCGCTCCAGCGATTCCTGCACGGCGCTTTCGGATTGCTGCTTCAGATTCTCCCGCACCGAGTCCTGAATCTTGGAAGCGTGTCCGGAAATCTGGTCGATGTGCTCGACGACGGTATTCCGGAACTGCGCCGCCTGTTCGGCCACTTCCATGGCCTGCTCTTGCAGCGAGCGCTGGATCTTCGCGGCGTGGCCGGAGATGTTGTCCATGTGGCCGCGCGTGGCTTCTTTCAGCTCGCCGAATTGCGCGGCGATCTGCTGGATCTGCTCGATGAGGGCGGTTTGAGTTTCGGCCGCGCGTTCTTCTGCGCCAGCAAGCTGCGACATGACGCTGTGCGCGTCGCTTAATTTCGAAGCGACCGTCTGATCGAACTCGCCCGAAATGCGCTGAACCACTTTCTGCGCGGCCGCTGCGAGCGTCGGCTCGATCTGCTCGGCCCGTTCGGCAATGGCCTTGTCCGCTTTACGTCCGATCTCGTCATATTTTTCGGCAAGGATTCCGTCGAGCCGCTGGCGGGTATGATCCAGCATGGATTGCGCGGTGGATTCGAGCCGCGACTTGGCCTCTTCCGCGCGCGCCCGCTCCTGCTCGAGGTTTGCCCGGACGGATTCAAGCGTGCTTTGCGCGGCGGCGTCGAGTTGTGACTTGGCCTCGTCGACGCGAGCCTGGTCTTGGTCGACCGCTGCCCGTACCGATTCGAGAGCGGTTCGCGCCGCTTCTTTGAGAGTTGACTTGGCCTGTTCCGTTCGCGCGCGTTCTTGTTGGAGGTCGGCCTTGAGCGAATCGGCGGTGGAGCGCGCGCCGGCAATCACCTCATCGAACGCTCCCTGCCGGCCCGCCTTCCTCGCATCGATGTCCTGTTGCGCCTGTTCCAGCGCTGCACGCGATGCGTCGTTTAGTTGCGCGCCGATTTTCTGCGAAGCTCCGGCGAGCGCGGCGTCAAACGTCTCCTGCCAGCGCCGGTTTACCTCGGCCACTTCGACGTTGGTCTTCTCCACGGTCCGGCTGCGAATATTTTGCGCAGCGTCTTCCAGGCTCTTACGCCAGTCGTCCAGGTGGCGCTGCGCCGCTTCGGGCGACGAAAGAATATCGAGTGAGGGTGATGCAGCCTGCCGGCTGCTGATCGCCCGCTCCACGGCTTCTTCGACGGCGGTTTTCAAATTCTGAGCGGTGGCTTGTTGCGCCGCCTGCTGCGCGGCCTGTTCAGCCGCCGCGCTCACTGCTTGGTGCACGGCGTTGCGCACTTTCGCATCGAGCTGTTCGGTGGAAATCTCGGTGGCTTTGCGCGCTTCTTCCACGATCGCGGAGGTGCGCTGCGCCGCCTCCTGAACCACCTTCTTCACCGAGGTCTCGGAGACGCGCTCCATTGAAACTTTAATCGCGCGCTCAACCGCATCGTGAAGCTGCACATCGAGCTGCTGGCGCACAATCGTCATTTCTTCGGCGATGGCAGTTTCGGCGCCCTTGCGCATCGTCTTATCGAGATTTTCTTTGACTTCGGTCACCACTCTTGCCATCTGCTTCGCAATTGCAGCCTGTGCCTCCGCTGAGGGAACCGGCACTGCTTGTAATTTGCTTTCAGCGTGCGGCGTGCTTGACGCAGGCGTAGCCGGCGAAGCAATGTGTGCGGCAGGTGGAGGCGCTGCTCCAGGTTTCTGCGGTCCAGCGTGAGCAGCGGGTGAGGCAGGTGCCGTGGCTGCGGGAGACGCCGAAGCGGGCGCACCCTCGGCTGGCGCGGGAACATCGGCCTCCGGCGGCGCCGAAGCAGCGGCGTCTTTCTCAAACTGTTGAACCAGCGCCAAGGTGCGCGCCGCTTCGTTGCGACCTTCCGCGATGGATGCTTGCCAATCATCCGGAGGAAACGCGATGCCCCAGACGTTGCCGGGCGTCTCAAACTCGAGCCCGATCTGAAAAAGTTCGCGAACGGTGCGCGGGCGCTGCACCCAAACCACGCGCCCTTGCACGGAATGTGGCGGGCGGCCGGGTTCAGGCGTGGGAATATCCAGAGTGACCGTGGAATTCTTGGGAACGTAGTGTTTCGACTGGTACTTACAACCGTGGCAATTGACCATCACCGTGGTGGTGCGCTCTTTGAAGGGCTGCCCCAGCGCGTCCACACCCGTCACCGTAAGCGGGACCGCCTGCACGATGCGCGTGCTGCGGCGCTTCTGCGTTCCGGGATCGTTGGACAGCGCGGATTCGTTCACCCAAGCCTCCGGGGAGCAATTTCTAAGAGTAGCATTCTGGCCGCTGGCGAGCGAAGAGCCTCGCGCAACTGTGCGAAAGGGTAACTTCGGAGCGGTTGCGAGACGGGAGTTGAGATCAGTGCTGAAATCCCGAAAAACGCGTTCCGCCGCCGCGAACACAAAAAGCAGGTTTTGTTGCGGTTAGAGAATTGTTTAGTGGCGTGTTTTCTGCAACTTGACTGAAATTCTATAAATCGAATGTTGCGATTAGAATTTTTGCGCGTGGGAGAGGAGCGGAAACTGCGTCGCGTATTTCGCGCCGCTCTCATGCCCGCACCTCCCAGTCAAACGACGCACCCGAAAATCAAATTGCCCCCGAGTGCTAACAAACAGCTTTTGCGGAGATTGGGAATCGTCCGGTCGGAGCAATGTCATTTTCGGATCTTCCGCAGCATGCATCCGCCTGTGTGCCGCGCGCACGGGCGGGGCTGTGCTGGACATTCTGGGTCACGCCAATCTGGACGTGGCCCAGAATGTCTACGGCGACATATCGCGGGAAGACAGCGTGTGGATGCGGTCATCCAGGCTGTCGAACCTCTATCACCGCGCGGACGATTAGAACGTCCGTTTGTCCTGCATGGCTTTTAGCGAATCGCTACAAAAGGTCATTCAAGGCGGCGATAGACGGATTGCTCGATACCTACCAAGCTTGACAAGCCGTCGCGACGAGAGGTATCGTCCGGCGCTAGTGCAAGACGCAGTGCCTCTCAGCAAAGATCCCTGCGCGTTCTCACCCGACACTGCGAGCTTTCAGAAGGAATCGAAGGCTGTGACGAAGTACGGAAGGCGCACAACTCAGACAGCAGCCTGAGGCCCATCGGACGCTCGATCTTTGGAGGTAGTTTTGACGATCGCGCGGGAAGTTTCTCGCCGCAGCTTCTTGTGGACGCTTGGCGCCAGCGGTGCCATCGGATTGGCTGGCAGGGCGAATGTTCTTGGCGGTTTTGCGCAGGAGCCCTCCGCTCCGCGCAACGTTCCGGATTTTACCGGTCCGGGAGCGAACCCATATTGGAATTCGGTGGGGCCGCTCGTGGCCGAGCCGCAAAAGTCACCTTTGATTCTCTTGACGGACCGGCCCGTCCAGCTGGAGACACCGCGAAACTATTTCTTGAACGTGTTTACGGCGAATGATGCGTTCTACGTGCGCTGGCATCTCGAAACCCTTCCCAATTCCGTTGATCTGAAGGAGTGGCGGTTGCACGTCGAAGGGAATGTCGGCAATCCCCTCACGCTGACCCTCGACAACCTGGTTACCAAGTTTAAGGCAAGCTCGATCGCTGCCGTAAACCAGTGCTCGGGGAACAGCCGAAGCCGGCTGTAGCCTCGTGTTCCAGGTGGGCAATGGGGCAACGGTGCGATGGGAAACGCGTTGTGGACGGGGGCGAAACTCCGCGAAATTCTGGATGCCGCGGATGTGAAGAGCGGCTCTGTGCAGTTACAATTTGAAGGGCTGGATCGCGGAAAAGGGCCCGAGGGCTTCGGGTCGAACCGGTTCATGAAATCGCTTGATCTGAGCGACCCGGTGCTGGATGAGGTTCTCGTCGCCTATTCCATGAACGGCGAACCGCTGCCCATGCTGAATGGATTTCCAGTCCGCCTTATCGTGCCGGGATATTTTGGGACTTACTGGGTGAAATCGCTTTCCTGGATTCGCGTGTTGGACAAGCCGGACGACAATTTCTGGATGAAAACGGCATATCGAATCCCGGACACGCCCGGAGGCTCTACGACTCCCGACGACGTGAAAGCCGGAAAAGTAAAAACCGTGCCGATTGCGAAAATGCCCGTCCGCTCATTCCTGATTTCTCCGGATGGCTCTGCAAAAATTCCTTCCGGTTTGCCGGTGCGGTTGCATGGGATCGCGTTTAGCGGATACGGCGGCATCACGGAAGTCGAAGTGTCCGTTGATAACGGTGCGAGCTGGCGGACGGCTCATCTGGGGGCAGACGAGGGGAAATTCTCGTTCCGAACATGGGAGCTTTCCTGGATTTCCCCACGGCCGGGAAGACATGGAGTGGCTGTTCGAGCGACGGATGGAGAGGGCCATACCCAGAAAGATGAGATGGTATGGAATCCGGGGGGATATTTGTGGAGTCGCATCGAGCGGCAAGAAATCATGGTCGGCGCCGCCGAATAAGGATGAACGAGTGACCTCGCTCAAAAGATTCGCATTGGCTACCGCAATTTGTGCGTTCTTGGCCAGCGCCGCCCTCTATGCTCAATTCAACGCGGGGTTTTATACTCTGCAAGGGCCAGGGAGTATTCGCCAAACAGCGCCATCCGCTGGCAGCGCGGGCGCGTCCTACGAAATAGCAGCATATACGCTCTACCCGGCGATGCTTGCTGCCGGCGACGGCGAGCAGGAAGTTGCGTCCTACTGCAATACATGTCACAGCACCCGCTATATCACTATGCAGCCTCCGCTGCCGGCCGATACCTGGAGCGCCGAAGTGAACAAGATGGCAAAAACGTATGGGGCTTCGATTCCGGATGATGCGACAGAAAAAATCATGCACTATCTGCAATCTCACTACACTCCGGAGAACCGCAAAAACTAGATTCTGCCTCTGAGCGTATTGCAGCGCTCACCGTTTTTTCAAAAGAAGGAACGACAACGATGCTCGCTATCCAGAATCGCGTGGATACTCGGTTGGAGCGCTTGTGGAGACGCGGAGCTTGGCGGCGGAGACAACTCCCGACAACAGGCTTGTAGCAGGCTGTAAGAGGCTCGTGAATTCTGCCGATATGAGGCGGACTTCTTGTGAGACACTTTTCGCAGGGCAGTCGGGAGGCCTTCGCGCAATTGCTCAGAAAGAGAAAGAGTTCACTTTTTTTCGTTCCCACGAAGATGCCGTGTTTGAAATGGAGAGCGACCCGGCCGCGTTTGAAGGGATCGTTTTGCAGAGTTGTTTCAGTTGCGACGAACCTGCCGGAATACATTCCTTTCTCAGTTATTCTCACGAGCGATTTGGCCCATACGAGGTCTCACCACCGAAGTTGATTGCTTCGGCGCCTGCCCTCGAAACCGCAATGCAGATTCAGTGGATAAAACGGCACGGTAGTGAAACGCCAGGTCCCGTCTGTATTCCGAGAAGTGTGGCAACGAATGCATTTATAACGGAGGCATAGTCTTTTGGCATGGGAAGCTTTCCCTGTCAGGCGGCCCTACCGCGAATAACAGTGACAAAGAAGACCAGCCAAAGATATACGGTCAATTGGGTATTTAGAGGACTGTATCAAATCGGGATTGGCACCTATCTCGACAAGCGGAATTTCATTTGTACAAGTCTAACGGTTAGTGAGCTTGGGTCGAACGGTGCGAAGCGCCAAAGAGCGCGTCTTTCAACTCTTTAGCAATCCAGATCGGGCCCACCAGGAAATAGAAGAGGCCCTGAAAGAAGGCGGGCTTGTTTCCTTCGATGCGATGACCGGCGAAGAGCAGAATCCAGCCAGCGATGAACAGTGGGAGTCTGATGCGCCACCAGGTGATGCACATCATGATGATGCCCGTGATAATGAGAGGAATTCCGATGGCATGCATCACCTTGTTCCACGGATTGGTGTGCTCGTGATCGTACTGAGCCATGTACTGGTCTAATGACGGCATCGCGTCCTCCCGGCCATCGATCGATTTCCTGACGTTAGATATATCCTCGCGTCGTGCTTGAAGCAAGCAGTACCTCGCTGAAGCTAAATGTTTCCCCGCAGCTGCGTTCAATTGCCGTGCGCGCCTTTTGACAATTGTGCGCGCGGTTTCGCTACAATCAATTTTTGGTCTTTTCGAGCACTGCGAGAGGACAAGAGGCTGGCGAGGTGTCAAAACACGGGTGGCTGATTCTTGCGGCGGTGGCTGGCGGACTGGTTGTCGCGGCGTTTTTGGTATTGTTCGCGATGCGGGGAAGAATTCGAGGGATGATCCGCAGCGAGACGGAGGCTTACCTCCGGTTCCGGTTTCACAGCGACCTTGAATTCAAGGATTTCGAAGTCTCACTAAAGCCCGGCGTGCATGTGGTGATCACGGGTGTCGTGTTGCGCCACAACGGCCGTACCGACGTGCCGCCACTGATTGAAATCGCGAAAGCTTCCTTCTCCGCGAACATTTCGGGACTGCTGGCTAACAAAGTGACGGTTCGCAGCCTGCGCCTGGACGAGCTGCAAATTCATACGCCGCCCCGAGAGACGGGCGGTCCGCCGCTAATCCATGGAACGGATGTGGATTTGGCTAAAAAGTTTCCGATTGTGATTGGCGAGATCATTGCCGACGATGCGGTGCTGGTTCCGCTGCCCAAAGATCCGGCGCTTACGGCGCATCCCTTCTACATCCACCATCTCCAGATGAAAAATTTCCGCTTCGATCAGCCCGCCGATTTTCACGCGGTCCTGACGAACCCCAAGCCGCGCGGCGAGATTGACTGCGTGGGGAAATTTGGACCGTGGGATGCCGGGGAGCCGAGCCGGACGCCCGTGGATGCAAAGTTCGACTTCGAGCACGCCGATCTAGGCACGCTAAAAGGGCTTTCTGGGATTCTCTCCTCGAAAGGGAAATTCAAAGGGCCCCTCGATTATCTGGAAGTGGAAGGTGAAACGGACACGCCGGACTTCGCGCTGCGGACCGCGAGCCATCCCATTGTGTTGCATACCGTGTATTCGGCGATCGTGGACGGAACGAACGGCGACGTAATCCTGAACAAAGTGGCGGCCACTTTCTTGCGCACGACGATCGTGGCAAAGGGTGAAGTGATTGACCTGACGTCGCACAAGGGCCGCACGATCAGTCTGGAAGCAGTTTCCGATAAGGGACGCATCGAGGATTTGCTGCGCCTGACCGTGAAGACCGATAAGCCTGTGATGACTGGCTACGAGCGGCTGAAGACGAAGATTTTCATACCTGAGCGCGATGAGGACTTAATCGATCGCATGTCGCTCGACGGGCAATTTGCGATTGGCGATATTCAGTTCACCAACAATGAAATTCAAGATCGCATTGATACGCTGAGCCACAAAGCGCAGGGGAAGCCGGAGCTTGGCGCCGAGGGCATGCAACTTTCCGAGCTGCGGGGAACATTCACGTTGGGGAATAGCAACGTGAAGTTTTCAAATCTTGCGTTTGGAGTGGAAGGCGCGTCGCTCGAGCTGGCGGGAACCTATGGCGTGAACACCGGGGAACTCGATTTCCACGGCAAATTGCGGATGGAGGCGAAGATTTCTCAGACCGTGACGGGCAAGAAATCTTTTTTCTTGAAGGCTGTCGATCCGTTTTTCCGAAAGAACGGCATGACCGAAATACCGGTGAAAATCACGGGGACGAAGGATGCGCCGAAGTACGGTTTGGATTTGCATGACAAGGCAAATCAGGAGCCGGCGGCGGGAAGCAAATAGCGCGGCACTAAAGCCCGCAATGAAAATCAGAGACCGCGGCGGCCTTCCATTGCCTTCATCATCGTCACTTCATCGGCGTATTCGAGGTCGGAGCCGACCGGGATGCCCATCGCGATGCGGGTCACGTTCACGCCCAGCGGCTTGATCAGTTTCGAGAGATACACCGCGGTAGCTTCACCTTCGGCCGTGGGATTCGTTGCCACGATAATTTCTTCCACTGCGCCGCCCTTCATTCGTTCGATCAAACTCTTAATCTTGAGCTGATCGGGGCCGATGCCTTGGAGCGGCGAAAGCGCGCCGCCCAGCACGTGGTAGAGCCCGTTGAACTGGCGCGTCTTCTCGACAGCCTGAATGTTTGTGGCTTCTTCGACCACGCAGATGAGCGCTTTGTTGCGCGTGGCGCCGGTGCAGAAGAGGCAGGGATCGGTGTCCGTGATGTTGTTGCAGATCGAGCATTCGCGGATTTTTTCTTTGGCGTCGCGGATGGCGTCGGAAAGGGCGAAGGCCTGTTCGCGATCGCCGCGCAGGAGGTGGAAGGCGAGGCGCTGCGCGGTTTTCTGGCCGATGCCTGGGAGGTGCTTCAATTCCTCGATGAGCCGGTTTATTGAGGGCGCAAAATCGGGCATGTAGGATCCACGTTCAAGAAAATTTCTTCGGAATAAAACGCGAGAAGGGAACCGGGTCCACTGGCGGCCCGATTCTTCGAAATCTCATCCGGTTCAGAAGAGCCCGGGGATTTTCAGACCCATCACTCCGGGCATACCGCCCGCCATCTCTTTCACCTGCTTGGAAAGTTCTTCGTCCACGCGGCGGGTTGCGTCATTCACGGCAGCGAGAATCAACTCCTGAAGCATTTCCTGGTCTTTACTCCTGAAAATTTCCGGCTCGATACGCACTTCGGTGAGCTGTTTTTGGCCGTTCATCTTCACTGTCACCATTCCGCCGCCCGCCGACGATTCGACGACGAGCCCGTCGATCTGCTTTTCGAGATTCTCCTGCACCTGGCGGAACTGGGACAGCATTTGTTGAAGCGCTTTTACTTCCATGGTTATTCCTCGCCCGGGCGCTTGATTTTCGAAATCTGGCCGCCAAACTTTTCAAGCATAGCCCTAACGATTGGATCTTCCTCAAAACGGGCCCGCAGCTCCGAACCGCGACCGACCACGGCTGCGCGACCTGACTCAAGTTTAACACACACGCGGAGCGGCTGGCCGACGACTTGGTTCAACACTGTGCGCAAACGTTCCATCGGGTCGCGCGCCTGCAACATTTCCGCAAGAGCGCGGCTTTCTGTGGGGAAAAAAAGACGAAGTTCGCCGCCATCAATTTCCCAGCGCGTGGCGTGCTCGACCATGGACCAGAGGAATTTCTGATTTTGCAGCGCGGCTTTGATCGCGTCCACTTGCGCGGAGGCCAGGCCACCGGAGGCGTCTTCCGCGGCGCGCGCGACAATCCGCGGCGGAGAAGCCGGCACAGGTGTTGGAACGGTGCGGGGCGGAGACGGCAAAGTCGCGGCCGGCGAAGAAGTGCCAGGGCCGGCGACAGATGGCGCTGCGAATTTCGTGTCGGGCGGCGTTGCAGGTGCCATGCGCGCAGCGGTTGCGGTGGCCGTGCTGGATGCTGGTGAAGCCGGCTGAGAAGCTGAGACGGCGCGCGGCGCGCTCGAAGATCCTGCTGCGCGAGGAGACTCGCCGCGCAAATCCGCGAGAATTTCTTCGAGAGGAGCCAGGCGCTGGGCGTTTACAAGTTTCAGGAGGCCAAGTTCGAGATGAAGGCGCGGATCGGGCTTGCGGCGCAGGTCGTCGTCCGTAACGAGAAGGATCTGGAAGAAACGTGTGAGATCTTCTTCCGTGAAACGAGCGGCTTGCTCGGCGAGGCGAGGGCGCTCGTCGGGAGGTGCGGTGACCAAATCGGAATCGGCGCCGCAAACACGGGCAACAAGTAAATTCCGGAAATGGCGAATTGCTTCGAGGCAGAAGTGCTGGAGGTTTTGCCCCTCGGTGATGAGGCGATGGACGAGGCTGAGAGCGCGCTCGGCGGATTGAGCCGAGATTGCTTCGACGAGTTCGTCGAGAACGCTTTCGGCGACAACGCCGAGAAGTTCGCGAACTTGTATGTCGGTGATTTCATCGCCGGAGTACGCAATGGCTTGCTCGAGAAGCGAGAGGCCGTCACGAAGGCTGCCTTCGGCGGCGCGGGCAAGAACAGCGACGGCGCCGGGATCGATTTTGAGATTTTCGGAATTGGCGACGCGCTCGATTTCACCGGCAATTTCCTTGAACGTGAGCGAGCGAAAATTGAAAAGTTGCGCGCGCGACTTGATCGTGTCGACAAGATCTTCCGAGCGCGTGGTGGCCAGGATGAAAACGACGCGTTCGGGCGGCTCTTCGAGAGTCTTGAGCAGGGCGTTAGATGCTTCGTCGGTGAGTTGGTGAGCTTCGTCAAGGATCACCACTTTGTAGCGGCTCGAGGCCGGCGCGTAACGAACCATTTCGCGGAGCTCGCGAATCTGGTCGATGCCGCGATTTGAGGCGGCGTCGATTTCAAGAACGTCGAGCGAAGTGCCCGCGGAAATTTCGCGGCAGGAGTCGCAGGTGTTGTCGGGCTCGGCGGTGGTACCCTTTACGCAATTGAGCGCCTTGGCGAGGATGCGGGCGGTGGTCGTCTTGCCTACGCCGCGAACGCCGGAAAAAATGTAGGCGTGCGCCACGCGATTCGATTTGATGGCGTTCGCCAGGGTCTGCGTCACGTGCTGCTGGCCGACAATTTCAGTGAATGTCTGCGGGCGGTATTTTCGAGCGATGACTTTATAGCTCATGGAAGATCCGTGAGTCGCGATTGCGCCGCATTGAAGGAAGGCAGGTCGTCAAGTGGTTCAGTCTCTATTTTCCTGTGCCGTCAGCATAAATTTCTGCCAGCCGTCTCAAAATTGTTGGAGCAAGGGAGGAACTTCGGGTGTTCCGCGGCACACGAAGCTGACCCGTTACCGTTGCTCCCTTCCGGGCCTGGCGGGGTTCACGGGGAATCGTTGCACAGAGCCCGAAGTTCCACCGATTAGCAGTCATTGCAGAAAAATTCTCATTCGCCGCAAAACTGCTCCGCAAAGTCTAGCACAGGGGTTGAAACAGAAAAAGTTTTTGGGCGCGTGCAGAGAAATTCGCAATTCGGAACTTGTGACTCCAAGAACGTTGAGGTTAGTGGGAGCTGGCTTTGCGCGATTCGAATGACATGACGGCGGTGGATTCGTCTTCGAAATTGGGAATTACGTTGAGCAGGCGAAGCATCTCGAGGACGAGTTGAACGTTGCCGCGGGGGCTCAGGAGTTTCAGGTTCGCGCCGCGACTTCGAAGAGAGACGAAGGCGCGGACGATAGTGCTGATGCTCGAGCTATCGATCTGCGTGGTGCCGGCAAGATTGAGGAGGATCTTGGATTCGCCGGCGTCGATTAGCTTTCGCAGGTTTGCGCTCAGGGAATCGTTGGTGGGGCCAATGGTGGCGCGGCCTTGGAGGTCGAGGATGGTAACCTCGCCGACGTGACGGATCGCGATTTGGAGGCCCATGGCTTCACCTGCCAGGAGGAGAGTTAGCCCGGAAGAGTATAGCTGTTCCGTGCGTGGCGGGATAGCAAGGAGATAGGCGGGTTGGTGGCGAGAAGGCAACGAGATGGCCACGGAGGCACTGAAGCACAGGAAGCATGGAGGCGAGGGGCAAGGAGAAAAGGAACATGTAACTCGAAGCTCTGAATGAATAGTCCCACGACGAGGGAGATGCCGTCGCGGTCACCAGTGCAAAACCCAAGGCGCTCCCAACAAACAGCACGTCGCCGGTTGCTTACGACAGAGTGAGGCCTAGCCAGAAAGCTTCGACCAGAAGGCCCATCATCAGTAGCATCAGGCGCATGCGCTTCTTGCGCACGGCGGCTACTATGATGCCCATCGCGCAGAGAACCAAGCCTAGTTCAGGCCAGAATAGGCGCGAGCCGGCGCCCACCCATTGACCGGAATAGTCCTGGAGCCAGACAGATGCGAAGGACATCGCCGTCGTGAGCGCTACGCCGACGATTCCCGCCAGCGCAACACCCTTCGCCCATTCTGGAACTGCAAAATTCCGTTTTGCGTCGCGCCAATCCATCCACGTTTGCGCGACGACCACCCCTACAACTAAAACAACGAACAGCGCCACGTCCCCTCGCAGTCTGGGTCGCTGCCGTCGAGTCACGCCCTCAGTACAAGGCCGCTTTGGCCAGCGGCTTCGCAGTTTCGACAGGTACGGTTCCCACCGACTTCTTTCGAAGTGGTAGTTCTTCTTCTTGCCCTGCTCTTTGTCCTTCTTCTTCCGCCAAACGCTTCAGCATCGCCTGGATGACGCCGCTGCCGTTTCGCGGAAGCCTTACTTAATGAAAGCTCATGCAATTTCGCGTCCTTATACAGGATTAAACCCGCCTGTGACAATCAATCTTTCGCTCAAAATGCGAGCGCGCCGGAATTTCTCAGTAGTTTCCACAGGGGGCCCGGCCGGCAGCGCCTTCAAGATGCGCTGCAACTCTTCGTCGAAGAGCTGGCTGACGAACTCCGGTGTGTGGGGCACGGCGCTGCCGCTCTCGTCGACGATTTTCACCTTCTCGCGATGTTTGACGCGCTGCGCGATCATCAGGCGGTAGATCCGGTCGGTGGCGAGGTCTTCCATGTAACCGTCGAGGAGGCTAGCTCCGCGGCCGCTCAAGACGCCGTTGCGATAGCGAATCACGGTGCGCACCGCTGCGCGCGTTCCAGCTACGGTTTGCTTGCCGACGCCCTTGGGAAGCGGGCGCATGTCGGGATGCGTATTGGCATTCGTGGGACGCGCCGAAAGCTGATTGGGGAATGGGAACTGATCCACCGCGATTTGATTCTGGTCGGGGTGGCCGGTCCAAGCGCCGTCCATCAGTGCTACGGCTTCATTCTTTTTGTCCTGCGCGAGCACGGTGAGAGCTCGCTCATTCAGCTCCTTATCTTCGCGGCTCGGAAACAGCGCGGTCATCCCGCCAATCGCGAGCAAGCCGTGTTTGTGGCAAAGCTCGGGCATCAGCAGGCGGAAATTCTGGAAGAACGCAACGTCGTGCGGAATCGTGTTGCGGTCGGGCAGCACCCATTCGGGATTTTCAAAATTGAAATGAATCAGGCTCGCCATGTAATCCCAGCGCCCGAGATTGAGCGCCAGGATGTGCTCGCGGAGGTTATAGGCGAATTCTTCCATTTGATAGGCGAGCGGATGCGCTTCGACCAGCGCCATGCATTTGATCGCGTCTTTGGCCCAACCCTTTGCTTTCGCGATCGCCTGGAAGAGATCGCGCCACCACAGGGCTTCTTCCGCTGATTCGGATTTAGGAATGTAGAAGGTGAGCGGGTGTTTCAGTTCCGAGGCATCGAGTTGGTAGGCCAGCATAGCCACGTCGAAGAGCGGCGCAGGAATGATTTCGTCCTTCAGCACTCCGGCTTGGTGCAAGTGCAGGCCGCGAGGGCGAAGCGAAACGACGACACTGCTTGGCTGGATCGTCACGGTGCGGCCGCGTTTGCGGTCGTCATACGCTAAATGGCCGCGCAGCGCGGAGAGCATGTTGGTGATGCCCAGCATCAAGTGCTGCCAGGAGTTGGCCATCGAGTCTTCGAGATCGAGCATGACGCCGGGCGCGCCCGAGTTCAACATTTTCACGACGAGCTCGCCGTCGTCCGCGGGCCCGGTCATCTGGTTGCGCTGATCCTGGCACCAGCCGGGTAACTCGATGCGCCAGTCTTCTTTGGTCGCGGCCGACGGCACGAGGTAATCCGGCAGCTTGCCTCGCAGCGACGCTTCCAAAGCCGCATCGCGCTTTTCAATCAGGCTTCGCTGCCACGGCGTAAATCGGTCATGGAGAGGAACGAGGAACTCAAGGAATCCCTTCGGCAGATCCTTCGCAGGATCGAAGCCGGAAGGGGCCGAGTTCATGGCCATGAAGGGTTCGGGAGTCGGAGTGGTTTTTGAGCTCATGTTAGGCAGAGATGCCGATTTGCGTCCGGCGGATTCTTCCGCGGGTCCAGTTGGCTGGGCGAGCGGTTTTTGAGTTTACGATTCCCAAGTCGCGCCTCTGAGCGATGAAGTACTCGGCAATCGAACCACCAATACGCCGGGAAGCGATCCGGTGTCCCTTACACGTCCATCCCATTGAAGTAAAGGCGCTTAGGCCGCCGGCTCTCACACCGATGGCGAGAATAGGCGCGAGAATTGCGTCCGGTCTCTCCACAAGTTGCCGTAATTGTCGAAAAGATTGCCTTTACCGCCAGGGTTTCTTGCGTGCGCCGCGTTCGCCAAGAGGCAGTAATGGTAATAGGTTTTAGTACTCCATTTTTCGCGACACTCTGCGGTTGCAATTCCGGCAACCGTCCTCGTCAGAGCCAGCCAACAGCACAACGGCCTCTGATACGATGACTCTTCCATGCGAAAACCTTGGGTGATAGCGCATCGAGGGGCGTCGGGGCACGCTCCCGAGAACACGATGGCAGCTTTTGAGCGGGCGGCGGAATTGGGCGTGGTGTTCATTGAGACCGACCTCCATCTCACGAGGGATGCGCGGTTCGTGGCGATTCACGATGCTACGCTCGAGCGCACTACCAACGGCCGTGGAAAGGTTTCCGATTTCACGCTGGCGGAACTGCGCCGCCTCGATAATGGACTCTGGTACGACCGTCAATACATGGGGCAGCGTTTGCCCACGCTCGAGGATATTCTCGAATTTGGGCGCAAGCGCGACGTGGTCTTTTATCTCGAAGTGAAATATGAAGCAGCTTGGGGCATGCATCACGCCCTGGTGGGAGCATTGCAGAAGGAACAGGACGCTGCGCGCACGATTGTGATCTCGTTTGATCCCGGGACAATAGAGAGTGTGCGCAAGCTGGATGCTTCGATCATGACGGGGTTGTTGATCGAGGAGGGAGGCGAGGCCGGCGCGGTAAAGAAGGCGCTGGAAGTGGGGGCTCGGCAGTTGTGCCCGCGGAATTCACTGGTCACAAGCGAGTTGATCGCGGAGGCGCATCGCGCGGACCTACTGGTCGCCACGTGGACGGTTGATGATGCAAATGAAATGCGGCGCGTTATCGCTGCGGGAGCCGATGGCGTGATGACGGATTTTCCGGATCGGCTGATGGCGGTGGTCGAAGATTCCTAGGGCGCCGCTCAAGCTTGCTGGCTCAGGCCAGTTTGAGTTGCCGAAAGATTTTCGCGAATTGTGACAACAAAAGCTGTTCCGCCCGTGCATCGAGCCGCAATCCTGTCGCAGTGAGTGCAGCGTCAATCTCAGCCTCTGAAGAAATCGTCCTCAAATTATTGCGCAGTGTCTTTCGCTTCTGGCTGAAGCACGCCTGAACAAATTTCAGAAAGCGCGCTTCGTCTCCCGCGCCACCGATATTGAGCCGTGCTCGCTCACCGGGAAGATTCATTTCGACCAGGGCCGACTCCACTTTGGGCGGAGGGCTAAATGCGCCGGGCGGCAGGCGCAGGGCGATCCTCGGCTTGGTATAGAACTGGCACGCCACCGACAAATACCCGTATTCGCGCCGTCCAGGTTGCGCGACGATTCGTTGGGCCACTTCGAGTTGAATCACGATATGAATCGAATCAACCTGATCGGCATAGCCGAAGAGACGATGCAAAATGGGCGAGGTGATGTAGTACGGAAGGTTGCCGTAGACGCGGAAGCGCTCACCCCTCGGCAATGTTACAAAATCTTGCTCGAGCACGTCGCCGGCAATCACGGTCACGAAATCCCAACCAGCGCCGCTTAGCGCAAATCGTTCTCCTAGTCCTTCCGCCAGTTTTGGATCGCCTTCAATTGCCACCACCCGCCGGCCGCTCTCAGCCAGCAGCTCCGTCATTTCCCCGTGCCCGGCGCCGATTTCGATCCACGCATCGTTGTTGTTGCGGGGGAGTGTGGCGAGGATTCGTTTTCGCCAGCCAAGATCGCGGAGGAAGTGCTGGCCCATTCGCTGTCGTGCCATGGTGCGCCGAGTGTAGCAATATTCGACGGGAAATCGCGCAGCCGGCGCGCTTGACGAAGCGGTGTGGTTCCGCTACCGTTTTTTAGGACGATGAAAACTCGATGAAAATCCTCTTCGTTGCCTCCGAGGCGCTTCCGTATTCGAAAACAGGTGGCCTGGCGGACGTAGTCGAAGCTCTTCCCAAAGCGCTTGCGGAGATGGGCCACGACGTGGCCGTTTTTCTTCCACGCTATCGCGGCAACAAAATCACCTCGACAATTATTTCCAGTCTCACGATTCCGCTGGGCGACGCGCTGCGATTTCCCGCGCTCGCGGAGGGCACGCCCGTGACAGGGGTGCGTTATTACTTTCTCGACGATCCCGAATATTTCGACAGGGAAGCTCCTTACGGAACAAAGTACGGCGATTACGGCGACAATGCGGAGCGTTTCGCTGAATTTTCGCGCGCGGCGATAGAATTCACCAAGCGAGTGTGGCTGCCGGACGCGCTGCATTGCCACGATTGGCAGTCGGCGCTCGTTCCGGTGCTGTTGCGCACGCAATATGCCAACGATCCGAATGTGCGCTCGATCCCGGTAGTGTTCACCATCCACAACGTCGTCTACCAGGGACTATTCCCGTCCGCGGTGATGCGGCGAATCGGTCTTCCCGATCAGTTGCTTACGATTAACGGGCTGGAGTTTTTCGGCGGTGTGAATTACTTGAAGGGCGGGATCGAATTTGCGGACTACCTGACTACGGTGAGCCGCAGTTATGCCAAGGAAATCCAGACGCCGGAATACGGTGCCAATCTCGACGGCGTGATCCGCAGTCGCGGGGACCGTCTCGTGGGAATCCTGAACGGCGCGGACTATTCCATCTGGAGCCCCGAGGCGGATACCTTCATCGCCCAGAACTACTCAATCCATAATCTCGACGGCAAAAAAGCCTGCAAGAAGAATCTGCTCGAAACTGCCGGATTGCCTGCGGACAACATGGATCGCCCGCTGATTGGAATCGTCTCGCGGTTCGTGGATCAGAAGGGTTTTGACCTGATCGCGCAGGTGGCCAACGATTTGATGAAGGAGAATCTGGCCACTGTCGCGCTCGGATCGGGCCAGCCGGAGTATGAAGGATTTTTCCGGGCGCTTGCCGAGAACTTCCGCGGAAAAGCTGCCGTGAAGATCGGCTATGACGACTCGCTGGCTCACAAAATCATTGCCGGGGCGGATATGCTCCTCGTTCCGTCGAGATACGAGCCTTGCGGCCTTACCCAGCTTTACGGATTGCGATATGGCACCGTGCCGGTCGTACGCGCTACGGGTGGACTGGACGACACCGTCCAATATTACGATCCCAAAACAGGCCATGGCACCGGGTTCAAGTTCGACGAGTACGAGGGGCGAGCGCTGCTGCAATGCGTTCGCGGGGCGTTAAAAACCTACAAAGACCCGAAAATTTGGCGTACTATCCGAGCGAACGGAATGGCAAAAGATTTCTCCTGGAAGGCTTCGGCCGCGGCTTATGTCACTCTTTACGAGGCGGCCAAGCGTTCCAGAATCCCGCGGGGAATTAGCACATCCAATAGACGTTAGCGTGAACGCTATCGCAGCGTGATGGCGTGCGCACAAGGGAAGAAAATGGCAGACAACATCCAGGCAGTCAACGACGCAAACTTTCAAAACGACGTGATCGAGGCAAGCAAGACGCAGCCGGTCATGGTCGACTTTTGGGCGGACTGGTGCCGCCCGTGCCACATGCTTTCGCCGACGGTCGAGGAGATCGCGCGCGAAAATGCCGGCAAGCTGAAGGTGGTAAAGCTCAACGTGGATGAGAATATTAATGCCGCGGGAAAATTCAATATTCGCGGTATTCCTACCCTCCTCGTGTTCAAGGGTGGACAGGTGGCCGAGCAGATCGTAGGCGCCGTGCCGAAAGAGCAGATTGTAAAGGTTCTCGAGCGCCACATTTCCTAGGCGCATTCCCTGAAAGAGTACGGCCGCAGGCGGCTCGCGAGCCGGTAGATTCTTGTTTCGTGCGACCGCTATCCTTCGCGACGCTTCGCAATTTGTTCACCTGCTGGGCGTTGAAGCGATTCTCAGTGCCAGGTAAACGCTCGATTCTCTCCAAAATTTCTTACATTCTCGGTTGACAGACAATCATCGCAAGAGTTAGATACCTTTCAGTTTTTCGGGTGATGTCCGGTGTCGTTTGCTGATTTCGCCGGGATCAGACTCTGATTCCTTTTTCGACGGCAGCTTGTCCCCAGCTCAACGGTCCGAACGACAACATCGACTACCTTTGACAAATTCAAGCGAGCCCAGTCGATTTCCATCGTCCACGTGCGTGTACCAGGGGAGGAGTGTCCATGGAGAAGAGTCGTCGATACATATCTGTAAGCTCTGCTTTTGACGGGCCGGCAAAAAACGGCCGCGCTCGCTCCGCCCATCCGGAGCCTGACCAGAAGAGAGGTCAGAAAAAAGACCAACCGTACGCCGTCGGCCGGGAGCCCGCGAACCCCAGCCGGCGCTCCTTTCTCGGCAAAGTGAGCGGTGCGGCCGCCGTGGCGGCCACTGCAAGTTCGATCGTGCTGAAACCACTACTCGACGGAAAGGATGCGGTGGCCGGTGCGTCCGTTGTCGGTTACGGCTCCGGCCTTCGCGCCAGGGCGTGCAGCAACTATCGCCTGAGCGCTGCGCAGAGTCAGGACGTCAATGTCGGCGTGCAGCCTGACAATGGAGACATCGCTGAGTTCACGGATTTCAGCGCCATGTACAGCAAAGCGCTGTTGCACGATTCGCTCGGCCTCCCCAATGCGAGATCCTGGTCCAGCATGAAGCATGCACTCATGACCGGTTCATTCTCAGCCTTTCAGAACATCGTAGTAGGGACGTCCGGAGGAGGACCCAACTCGAAGTTGAACGGGCCTCAAGGCTGCCTTGCTTTCGATTTGGAAGGCCTCGATTCGCATGCTGTGGTGATTCCGCCCAGCCCCAGCGTCGCCAGTGCGCAGACGGCTGCGGAAGCAGTGGAACACTACTGGGGCGCGCTGCTGCGCGATGTCCCGTTCACACATTACGGCACAAATCCCCTGGCTGCTCAGGCCGTCGAGGACATGAACGAGCTTTCCTACGTCAACAGCAATTCGAATAACGGGTACCCGGCCCCTGTTACTACGCAGAATCTATTTCGCGGCCAGGTGTATCCGGGTGATGGCAACGTCGTGGGTCCATATCTTTCCCAATTCATGGTTCAACCGACCGCGCTCGGAGTGCAGCCAATCTCCCAACAATTGCAAACGTTTCTTCCTGCAGGTGGTGGCGGCAGCGACTTTATGACCGATCCTTCGGTCTATCAGAGCATTCAAAATGGCGGAAACTCTGTGGGCACACTGGCCATGGATCCCACATTGCGCTACATCCGCAACGGTAGAGACCTTGCTGCGTATACGCGCGTGGACGTCCTGTACCAGGCATATTTCATAGCTTTTCTGATCATGGCTCAGATGGGTACGCCGCCTAATCCCGGCAACCCTTACGTTGGATCGCAAACTGAAAAAGCTTTCGGAACCCTCGGCGGACCGGATGCGGCGGGCACACTTGCCGAAATGGCTACGCGGGCTCTCAAGGCGGCTTGGTTCCACAAATGGATCGTGGATCTGCGGATGAGGCCGGAAGAATACGGGGCTCTGGTGCAGGTGAGACTCGGAAATTCCAATAACCGCTTTTCGAGAGGCCCTCAGGCGGCCGCAGCTTTGCACCGGGACGTCCTGAATTCTCGGGCGGTCAAGAAAACAAACAGGATCTATGGCAGCTATCTGCTGGCACAGGCGTTTCCGGAAGGATCTCCCACTCATCCGTGCTACCCGACCGGCCACGGATCAGTCGCCGGCGCCTGCATCACTGCCCTCAAGTTTTTCTTCGACTGCAACCAGGAAATCCGCCCGCTACTCACAGCAGCGGGACGGGACGTATATGTGCCCACTGCGAACGGGCAGTCTCTCAACGTGTATGCAGGCTTGGACGCGGACAGCTTGACCATCAATGGAGAACTGAGCAAGCTGGCGTTCAATGTCTCGATTGGTCACGGGATACACGCGGGAATCCATTTCCGCAGTTCCACTTTGTGGTCAATTCTGCTGGGTGAGCAAGTTGCTCTTAGCGTGTTGCAGGATCGGGCTAAGTCCTACAACGAGCCGCTCAGCGTGACCATCACGAAATTCGATGGCACCACGGCGACGATCTCCAACCAGTAGAACTCTCATCGGGGCTGCCCGGGTATCCGGGCAGTCCCGGTTAACTTCCGCCGGATTCAGCTATACTTCGATTGCGCGAGCCCGAAATTTGTGCTGACCCGCTCACTCCGATGAAACCAAAGAAAAGCGCTGCCGAGAGACGCTGCCAGTGGGCCACTAGCCCGCTGATGATTGAGTACCACGACAAGGAGTGGGGTGTACCGGTCCATGACGACCGGATACTTTTTGAGTTTCTGATCTTGGAGGGTGCGCAGGCTGGTTTGAGCTGGGAAACGATTTTGAACAAGCGCGAGAATTACCGCCGCGCATTCGATCGTTTCGATGCGGCGAAAATCGCGCGTTATGACGCCAAAAAACTTCGTTCGCTGATGGCGGATGCGGGAATTGTGCGCAACAAGTTGAAAATTGCATCCACGATTTCAAATGCGAAAGCGTTTCTCGACGTGCAAAAAGAATTTGGCAGCTTCGATCGCTACATCTGGCAGTTCGTCGGTGGAAGGCCGAAAATCAAAAACTGGAAATCATCGCAGCGTTTGCCCGCGCGAACGCCTGAGTCAGATGCCATGAGCAAGGACTTGAAGAAACGTGGCTTCCGCTTCGTCGGCTCCACGATTTGCTACGCGTTCATGCAAGCCACCGGTATGGTCAACGATCACTCCGCCGATTGCCTCCACCGCTGAGGCGCGTCGCCGCAGCGTCGACGCGCACCAGCGTTACCCAGAACGCGATCCCTCTTGAGCCAGCGGCAGGAACTTTGCACGATCTGCTATGGCCAGCGCTTGAGGACCTGTTCGCAGTGCTCTGGAAGAGGCGTTGTTCCTGTCTAGTCCTGCTCTGCTCCTCTTTCCACCAACCTGCCCTCGCTTGCCTTCGGCTCCTGTGCGGCGTACGATGGTTCACGGTCTTTGCTGCAAGCGTCCTTCCTGTAATGCTTCTCGCATGATTTTGACGAGGGATTGTGCGGCTTGAAACGGTTCGAGGTGGCCTGATAGATGGATAAGCCCGCGACGAAGGCAGTGGTTGTAATTGGCGCTCAGTGGGGCGATGAAGGCAAAGGGAAAGTCGTAGACTATGTCGCTTCCTCTTTTGACTACATTGCCCGCTATGCCGGCGGCCACAATGCGGGCCACACCGTCATCTTTGACGGCCACCGCTACGTCCTCCAGTTGATCCCCAGCGGAATCCTTCGGCCGGGCAAGAAAGCCGTGATCGGGCCCGGGACCGTGGTTGATCCCGCGGCGCTCGTCGCGGAACTCGAAAACCTGAAAAAATCTGGCATCGAAGTTCGTGGCCGTTTGTTTCTCAGCAATCGCGCTCACCTCATCTTTCCTTATCACCGCGAAATGGACAAAGCTGCCGAGCAGGCGCGCGGCGCTGCGAAAATAGGAACCACCTCGCGTGGTATCGGCCCAGCCTACGAGGACAAGATGGCGCGCCGCGGAATTCGTATGTGCGATTTGATGGATGGCGACCACTTCCGCGAAAAACTCGAGCGCATCATCCTGGAAAAGAATGCCATCAGCCATGCCGCTTACGGCCATCCGCTCGAAACGGCTGGCCTACTCGAGCACTATCTGGAGCTTTCTGCACACATTCGCGGACTGGTGGTGGATACCACCGAGTTGCTGAACGCGGCGTTGGACAAAGGCGAAACCGTACTCTTCGAAGGCGCCCAGGGGACCATGCTCGATATTGATCACGGCACCTATCCCTACGTCACTTCGTCCAACGCCACTTCGGGCGGTGTTGCTACCGGATTGGGTGTCGCACCCACAAGGCTTACCGGCGTGATTGGCGTCACCAAGGCCTACACCACTCGCGTCGGTAGCGGTCCCTTTCCCACCGAGATGCCCGACCTCGACGCGCAGGCCGTGCGCGAGCGCGGCAATGAATTTGGCGCAGTTACCGGCCGGCCGCGGCGCTGCGGCTGGCTCGATTTGCCTGTGCTGCGCTATGCGAAAATGCTCAACGGAATCGATTCGCTCGTGGTCACGAAACTCGATGTCTTCGATTCCCAGCCGGAAATAAATGTCTGCACCGGATACCGTCTCAAGGGCCAGCCGGTTAAGGAAATGCCGCCCGACGTCGAAACGCTCGCGCAAGTCGAACCCGACTACAAGACGTTGCCCGGATGGCGCAAGCCCACTCCCGGAATCCGCGACGTGAAGGAACTTCCTACCGCAGCCCGCGATTATTTAACTTTCATTTCTGACCAGCTGGAACTTGAGATTGGCATGATTTCTACTGGGCCGGAACGCGACGCCACAATTGTTCCGCGGGGCACGAAGCTCGCCTCCTGGTTGTAACTCATGCTTTCTTACGAAGCCGCGCGCGCCAAAGTTGTCGAGATGGTTCGCTCGCGAATGGGACGGCTGCAAACCGAAGAATTGTCGTTCGCGAGCGATCCCTCCGTCGCGCTCGGTCGCGTCCTCGCTGAAAATATTTCCGCTGACCGCAACTATCCTCCGTTTAATCGTTCCACCCGCGACGGCTTCGCCCTGCGCTCCGCCGACGCTGCTCAGCCTGGCGCGAAGTTGCGATTGATTGGCGAGAGCCGGGCGGGCGTTGCTTTCGACGGAGTGGTCGCGCCTGGCACGTGCGTGCAGATCATGACTGGCGCTGCAGTGCCGCGCGGCGCGGATACGGTTCTGATGCAGGAGTTTGCGCAACTCGATGGCGATCACGTCGTACTCCAGAATGCCGCGCACACAGGTCATAATTTCGTTCTGGCCGGCAGCGAGTCCCGCGTCGGGGAAGTGGTGGTCGCGCGCGGCGAGCGCCTGGGCTATCCGGAACTTGCCATGGCTGCTCAGGTGGGGCGCGCGCGCCTTCTGGTTACCCGCCGGCCGCGCGTCGCCATTCTCGCCACGGGTGACGAACTCACATCCATCGACCAGGCGCCCGGCTCATTTCAGATTCGCAACAGCAATAGCATCTCTCTTGCCGCGCAAGTTGCAATGGCGGGCGGCGAACCCGTGATGTTAGGCAGCGCGCCGGATGAACTGGAAGCACTTCGCAGCCTGATTGGCCGCGGCGTCGAAGCGGATATGCTGGTGCTTACGGGCGGCGTATCGGTTGGCAAGTATGACCTTGTCGAGCAAGTCCTGCGCGAATTCGGAGCCGAATTTTTCTTTGACGCGATTGCCATCCGCCCAGGCAAGCCGGCTGTCTTTGGATGGTGCCACGAAAAGCCCACTTTCGGCTTGCCGGGCAATCCCGTTTCTACGATGGTCACGTTCGAGTTGCTCGTTGTGCCGGCAATTGAACTGATGAGCGGGCACCAACCGGACCACCTGCCGTTCTATAAAGCCAAGCTTGCGCATCCCATCGAGCAGAAGGCCAAGCTTACTCATTTCCTTCCCGCGGAAGTCACTTGGCCGGGTGGCGAGCCCACTGTCGCGCTGCTACATTGGGAAGGATCAGGCGACGTGGGCGCCGTGGTGCGAGGAAATTGCTATCTCGTGGTTCACGATTCGAATCTTCACCTCGCCGCCGGCGATTGGGTGGACGTGCTGCCGCGGCGCGGAATATTCTAGCTGCGGGGCAGCTCGGTAATACCTTGGCGCAATGAAAAAGCTCTCGCATTACGATAAAACAGGCCGTGTGCGCATGGTGGACGTAACCACGAAGCCCGCCACTTTGCGTACCGCCGTCGCCCGCGCTTTTGTGCGCATGCGGCGAGCGACCATCCGCCAGATACGGAGGCTCAAATTACCCAAGGGCAATCCGCTCGAAATTGCGCGTATCGCCGGAATCACCGCCGCCAAGCGCACTTCCGAGCTGATTCCTCTTTGTCACCCTATTGCGCTTACGCACGTAGATGTGAGTGCGAAGCTGTGCAAGAATGGAATCGAGGTCATCTCGGCGGCCACGGCTACGGGCCCCACTGGCGTCGAGATGGAAGCCCTGGTTGCCGCCTCCATTGCGGCTCTCACGATTTACGACATGTGCAAAGCGCTCGAGCGCGGCATGGAAATTTCGGAACTGCATCTCGTGAAGAAATCCGGCGGCCGCACCGGTTCTTACGTTCGGTCTGAAAAGCTGGCGAAGAACACAAAGAAGAAATGACGCCCATCAAAGACGTCAAAGTTCTGGTGGTCGACGACAACGCGCTGGTTCTCGACCTGCTGATGAAGGGCCTTGCGCCTCATTGCGACGCCCGCTCGGCTGCGGATGGAGGCGACGCGCTCTTGCGCATCGTGGACGAGCCGCCCGATCTCGTCGTCTGCGACTACCGCATGCCGGGACTCGACGGCCGCCAGTTGTATGAAAAGTTGCGCGCGCGCCAGCAGACCAAGCAGATCCCCTTTATTTTTCTCGCCAGCCGCAGCGACATCGAAGAAAAATTGCGCCCGATCGTGGAGGGCGTCGAAGAATTTATCCCCAAGCCGTTTTTTCTGAAAGATCTGGTCCGCCGCGCCAAAAAAGTCATCGACCGGTTGCAGCTCGAAAAGCTGCAGAACCGTGCCGTCCGTCCCGGCGTGGTTCAGGGCCGCTTGGAAGAGATGAGTATCCTCGACCTGATGCAGTCGCTCGAAATGGGCCAGAAAACGTGTCGGCTCACGATTCGTCGCGCCGATGATAAGGGCGAACTTTTCTTCGCGTCGGGGCAGTGCGCGGACGCGAATCTCGGCGCGCTCGAAGGAGAGCCTGCCGTCTATGAAGCCGTGCGCTGGCCCGACGGAGAATTCGAAATCGACTTCAACACCGGCCCCAGCCGCAACACGATCTCACGCACTACCACGGGTCTCTTAATGGAAGCGTTGCGCCTGATTGACGAACAGCAGCGTGACGGCGCCGAAGAAAACGCGCCCGCCGCCGAGAAGTAGTTTCAAGGGACCATTCCCCATGCGAATCTCAATTGTCACCATCAGCGACTCCGTTGCAGCCGGCAAATACGAGGATCGTTCCGGCCCTTCCGTGGCCGCACGTTGCAAGGAACTTGGATGGGAAATCGTATCCACGACGGTTCTCGCCGATGAGCCCATCGCGATTGAAGCGTTCCTGAAGAAGGCAGCCGACGCGGGTGATGGTGCGGTGGATCTGATCTTGACCACCGGCGGCACGGGCGTAGGCCCTCGCGATGTCACGCCCGAGGCTACCCAGGCGGCAGTCGAACGGCGCATACCCGGGTTTGCTGAGCATATGCGCGCGGAGGGACAAAAATTAACCGCGCGTGCCTTGCTCTCCCGCGGGATTGCCGGTATTCGCGCCAAAACGATTATCATCAATCTCCCCGGCAGCCCCTCCGGCGCGGTTGAGTCGCTCAACGCGATCGCGGGATTGCTTCCCCACGCCGTAGATGTGGTTCACGGCGCCCGCCACTAAGCGGTTCCCGTAACGCCGGTCTACAAATTTCAAATTTGGAGTGCGTCTTGTCCTGAGCGAAGCGGAAGGGCGGCTTGCCGCCGCTTTCGTAAGCCCGGCTCGCCGGGACGCTTTGGGATTCGGCGGAGCCGTGCCTGGCCGACTTCCAATCGTGCGCTCGCGCAAATATTTAACGGCATCGTTAACTATTCTCTTGACAGGAGAACTTCGCCGGTTATATTTAACGCCGTGGTTAACAATCGAAAGAAGGTGTCGGATGTGTTTGCGGCTCTCGCCGACCCTACCCGCCGCCGCATCCTGGAGAGCCTTGCCAGGCGCGGCGAAAGGCGCGTAACCGCTTTGGCCAGGCCGTTTCGCATCTCGCTTCCGGCCATATCCCGCCATCTCCACGTGCTCGAACGGGCGCGATTGATCCAGCGCAGGCGCCAGGGAAGGATTCATTTTATCCGCACGCGCGCGGCCGGCCTCAAGGAAGCGCAGAAATGGCTCATGCGTTGCGCCCTCGAATGGGATTCGCGATTTGATGCCATCGACGCGCTCCTGGCCGAAGGCGAGCGAAAGGAAGGAAGAGATGAAATCCGCCGTGAAAATCAGCGGTAATCAGGTGCAGATCACCCGAATTTTCAACGCGCCGCGCGAAAAGGTGTTCGCCGCCTGGAAAACTGCCGATCAGGTCGAGCGCTGGTCCGGCTGCAAGGATTCCACCAAGGTCGAGGTCCGCATGGATTTTCGCGTCGGCGGCTCTTTTACCCAAAAGCTGCATATCCGCAACGCCGGCGAATACACGATCACCGGCACGTACGATGAGATCGTCGAGCCGGAGAAAATTGTGTACCACGTTAACCTCGGACCGGCCACTACGCAAGTCGCAATCGAATTCATCGCGCAAGGAAATCAGACCAAAGTAATCCTCACACAGGTAGGATTCCCGGACGAGAACCTCTCCCGCATCGTCTCGGAGGGCACGATGGAATCGTTGGATCGGCTCGATCAAATATTGTGCGGGCATGCGGTCTGAATCGCTAAGGAAACAGCTCGCATTTCCATCCAAAAGGAGCGCAGTGGTCTATAGGCCCACTTTCGCCAAACACGCCTGAAAACTGCTTTTTGGCGCAACCTCCTTGCTGCACTTGCGGCGGCAAATTTGTGGCACCCGCATTGGCTGTGCTTCCGCTCTGTGCTAGGATGGCGCGTCACTCGCTGATGCCGGGCCAATACATTCCGATTCTGATCTACGCGCTTCTCGCGGCGTCCTTTCCCGCCGTTTCCCTCATCGTTTTCAAGTATATCCGCCCAGACATGAAGAGCACCGGCGCTCGCTTGGAGCCTTACGAGTGCGGCGTTCCTCCGGAAGGCACCTCGCGCGGGCGCTATTCCGTCCGCTTTTACATGGTGGCGATCCTGTTTGTAATTTTCGACGTTGAAACGATTTTCCTGTTCCCCTGGGCGATTAAATACGGCCAGCTGGGGGTGTATGGGTTGCTGACCATGCTTGTCTTTCTTGGAATTTTGCTGGTTGGCTACATCTGGCTGTATCGCAAGGGCGCGCTCGACTGGGTCTAGCTGGTCTGAAATATCTGTCCGAATGCGTTGACGCTGTTTTTTGGGGTGTGTTAAAAAGGCGGGCTGCTCGTGGGCGATGGAGCGAATCCGCTCGTCGCTGATTGAAGGCGACGGCCGAACGAAACGATGGCTAACGATCCCTCGGAAAAGACGCCGGCTCCCCAACCGCCAGCTGATCCGCAGAAAACGGCAGCGGAAGGAGCTTCTGTCCCGCCAAAGCCGCCCGCCGAAGCCGCTGCCACTCCGCCCGCGCTGGGCATACCGCCGAAGCCCGCTGCTCCAGCCAAGCCTGCCGCTCCCGGCGCTCCCGCAGCTGCCTCGCCTCCAAAACCTCCGGCCGCGCCTCCGCCGCCTAAAGAAGGACCGACTCCGCTCGATAACGAACTTGTGCAACGGCTGAAAGCACGCTTCGGCGATGCCATCCAGGAAGCGACGCAGGACCGCAAGCAAGCCATCGTGCTGGTCGCCGCTGATAAGCTGCGCGAAATTTCACGCTATTGCCGCGACGACGAAAACTTCGACATGCTCGACGATCTCACCGCCGTTGACTGGCCGAAGCGCGAAAAACGATTTGACCTGATTTTAATTCTGTACTCATTTCCGAAGAATGAGCGACTGCGCCTGAAAGCGCATCTCGGTGAAAACGAGCCGGTGGCGAGCGTGTCCGAGGTTTGGCCGGTGGCAAATTGGCTTGAGCGCGAATGCTACGACATGTTCGGCATCATTTTCGAAGGCCATCCGGATTTGAAACGCATCCTCTTGCCCGACGAATGGCAAGGCTACCCGCTGCGCAAGGATTACGACATCTTGAAGCAGGACACAGACTGGGTGCGCGAGAACTTAGGCATCGAGAGCGGGCAATAGGCGAGCTGGGAAGAGCCGGCAAAATCAAATGACCAACGGCCATACGACCGAAGTGACCACCACCGTGCTGGGCGCGGACGAAATCATTCTCAACATGGGGCCGCAGCATCCGTCGACCCACGGCGTGTTGCGCGTAAAGCTGAAGCTCGACGGCGAGCGCGTGGTGGATTCGGAATGCATCATCGGCTATCTGCATCGCGGCGTCGAGAAAATCGCCGAGCATCGCAGCTACCAGCAATTCGCGCCTTACGTGGACCGGATGGATTACGTCGCTGCCGTTTCGAACGGCCTCGGCTATTGCGAAGCGGTGGAAAAGCTGCTCGGCACCGAAGCGCCACCGCGCGCAAAGGTGGTGCGCACGATCCTGACCGAACTTCAGCGCATCGCAAGCCACTTGCTCTGGCTCGGCACGCATGCGCTCGACATAGGCGCGCTTACGCCCGTGTTTTATTGTTTCCGCGAGCGCGAAGAAATTCTGAAAATTTTTGAGAAGTATTGCGGGGCGCGGCTCACCACGCACGCCTTCCGCATCGGCGGCCTGCAGTATGAGACCTACGACGGATTCGAAGAAGACGTGAGGCGTTTCTGCCACGATTTCGAGCATCGCGTGGACGAATACGAAACGCTGCTCACCGAAAACCGCATCTGGGTGGGACGAACGAAAGGCGTGGGAGTGATCAGCGCGGAGGATTGTATCGCCCTCGGTGTCACGGGCCCCGTGCTTCGCGCGAGCGGCCTGAAATGGGATCTGCGCAAAGCGATGCCGTACGCCGCCTACGACCAGTATGAATTCGAGATTCCCACGCGCCCCACGGGCGACACATACGATCGTTACATCGTGCGCATGGAAGAGATGCGCCAGTCGCGGCGCATCTGCCTGCAGGCCGTCGAAAATATTCCGTCCGGCCCGATTCTCGGAAAAGTCGGCAAGGTGCTGAAGCCGCCTCCGGGAGAGGTCTACCACTCGATCGAAGCGCCGAAAGGCGAGCTCGGCTACTACATCGTGAGTGACGGCACCACGCAGCCGTATCGCGTGCGCGTTCGTCCCCCGTCGTTCATTAACCTACAAGCATTTCGGAAAATGGCGCAGGGCGCGCTTGTGGCGGATGTAGTTGCGATCATTGGCACGATTGATATCGTTCTCGGAGAAGTGGACCGCTGATGGGCCACCTGATTCCATCTTCCATCGCGCCTTACGTTTTGCCGGTCGTGTACGCGGTCGTGATCGTGGCCGTGCTGCCGCTACTTGCGGGCTACATTGTTCTTCTCGAACGCAAGGTGATGGCGGATATGCAGGCGCGGCTCGGGCCCATGCGCGTCGGCCCGCACGGATTGCTGCAGCCGATTGCCGACGCCCTGAAGCTTCTGATTAAAGAAGACATCATTCCGGCCAATGCCGACAAGCTCATGTTCTGGCTGGCGCCGCTGGTGAGCGTTACGATGGCGCTACTGGCTTATGCGGCGCTACCGATTGGACCCTCGTTTCAAATCGCAGATCTCAACGTAGGACTTCTTTTTATCTTGGGCATAAGCTCGCTTGGAATTTACGGGATCGTACTCGGCGGCTGGGCTTCCAACAGCCACTATTCGCTGCTTGGCGCGTTACGCAGCGCAGCACAGCTCGTCAGCTACGAAACGGCGGCAGGCCTGGGCTTGGTTTCGGCGCTGCTTCTTGCCGGTTCGCTCTCGATGAAAGAAATCGTGCAGGCGCAATACGACCAGGGCACATGGTTCATCTTCTCCGTGCCGGTCGGCTTCTTCATTTATATGGTTGGTTCCATCGCGGAAACGAATCGCGCGCCATTCGATCTGCCCGAAGCGGAATCGGAACTCGTGGCCGGCTATATGACCGAATACAGCGGCTTCCGCTGGTCGCTCTATTTCCTGGCGGAATACGCAAACATGATTATTGTGGCAGGAATCGCAACCACGCTGTTCCTGGGCGGCTGGCTGCGGCCTTTCGCGCGCTGGCATGACCATTTCCCGGGAACTTCGCTCGAATTTTTCGACGTGATCCCGTCACTCGTGTTCCTCGCGGCCGCAGCGTATTGTTTTTATCTCGCACCGAAGCAACCAGTGCAGATTCAGAAAGCAGTGATGGCAGCTTTCGGCGGGGCGTGCTTACTACTCGCGGGAGCCATGGCTGCCGCGCTTTTTGCGTCGCCGGAAGTAATGGCCGGCGTGCACGGCGCGTTCTGGTTCATGGCTAAAGTGGTGGCTTACCTCTACGCGTTCCTGTGGTTCCGGTTTACCTTTCCGCGCTACCGCTTCGACCAATTGATGCGCCTGGGCTGGCGCTTCCTGATTCCACTCGCGCTGGTCAACGTAATCAGCATCGGCATCGCGATCGTCCTGAAGCAGTCGCTGGGATGGAGCCCGTTCTGGGCCATGCTGGTGATGAATATCGTCACGCTCGGCGTGGCGGCCTGGCTTGCAACAGAAGGCGACAAGCCGGAAGCGGCCTTGCAAACGGCGGACACCGAGTCATGATCCTGAATCAAGTTTTATTCTATTTCTTCGCGTTGCTGGCGGTTGGCTCGGCGATCCTGATGGTGACGCGCCGCAACATTATCCACGGCGCCGTTTTTTTGATTTCAACTTTGCTGGCGACGGCCGGAATTTTCCTGCAGCTCCAGGCGGAGTTTCTTTTCGTGGTCCAGATTATTCTCTACGTTGGCGGCATTATGGTTCTCTTCGTCTTTGTGATCATGCTGGTGAATCTCGATGTGGCTTTGCGCCAAATCCAATTCAACCGGCAAAAATATTTGGCCGCCGTGCTCGCGCTGGTTCTAGCGACTCAGGTGGGTTTCGCCTTGTGGGTGGCTCGTGCCGGCCTGAACTTGAGCAATCCCTCCGACAAAATGCCGGCGAGAAACACGGAAGCCATCGGCGACGCAATTTTTCAGCGCTATATGCTGCCGTTTGAGATTGCTTCGGTGCTGCTGCTGGTGGCGATGATTGGCGCCGTGGTGATGGCCAAGAGGAGGGTCTGATGATTCCGACCGAAGCGTATCTCATCCTCAGCCTTGCGCTCTTCACCATCGGAGTAGTGGGCGTGCTTACCCGCCGCAACGTGATTATCGTCCTGATGTCCATCGAGCTGATCCTGAACGCGGTGAACATCAATCTCGTGGCGTTTTCGCGGCACTTTGGTTCCGTGGATGGCCAGGTTTTCGCGATCTTCATCATTACGGACGCAGCAGCTGAAGCAGCCGTGGGCCTGGGCATCATCCTGGCATTTTTCCGCAATCGCGAGACGGTGCTTGCGGACGAAATGGACATGCTGAAATGGTGAAAATGGCCTAATGACGTCACAGTTGCCATTCTTTCTCGCACACATCTGGCTGCTTCCGATGTTCCCGCTGGTGACGGCGGCGGCGATGCTGTTCTTCGGCCGCAAGCTGAAGAACGACGCGATCAACGTGCTCTGCGCGGGCAGCGTTTTCATCTCGTTCATTTTTTCGGCGGGAAGTTTCCTGCAGCTGCTTTCGCTTCCTCAAGATAATCGCATCGCAATCAATGTTCTCTTCGAATGGCTGCCCGCCGTTCCGTTCCATATGCTGGACGGCGGCCTGGCGAATTTCGTGGCCGACTGGGGTTTCCAGCTTGACCCGCTCTCCGCCGTGATGATTCTGGTGGTGACCGGCGTCGGATTCCTGATTCACGTGTACGCCACCGGTTACATGGCGCACGAAGGCGGCTACTACCGTTTCTTCGGCTACCTGAACCTCTTCATGTTCGCCATGCTGATGCTGGTGCTGGCCAATAACTTCCTGTTGCTCTTCGTAGGCTGGGAAGGCGTGGGCACGTGCAGCTACCTGCTGATTGGATTTTACTTCCACAAAAAATCGGCATCGGACGCGGGCAAGAAGGCATTCATCGTCAACCGCATCGGTGACGCCGCGTTTCTTCTCGGTATTTTCATGACGTCAGCGCTCCTGGGCACCATGCGGTTCGCGGACATCGGGCCCGCGCTGGCGAAGGGAAATTTCGAGGTAGGAGACCCGCGCATCGTCGCCATCGCGCTGCTGTTTTTCGTCGGCGCGACCGGAAAATCCGCGCAGATTCCGCTGTACGTGTGGCTACCCGATGCGATGGAAGGCCCGACCCCGGTGAGCGCGCTGATTCACGCCGCAACGATGGTTACCGCCGGCGTTTATATGGTGACGCGCACCAGCGCTATCTACGTGCTCGCCCCGTCCGCACTCGCGGTTGTCGCGATAGTCGGCGCCATCACCGCGCTTTTCGCCGCCTCGATGGGCGTGGTGCAGACCGATATCAAAAAAGTTCTCGCCTACTCCACTGTGTCGCAGCTCGGTTATATGTTTCTCGCATGCGGCGTTGGCGCTTTCACCGCAGGCATTTTCCACCTGATGACGCATGCGTTTTTCAAAGGGCTGCTGTTCCTCGCGGCCGGCAGCGTGATCCATGCGCTTTCCGGCGAACAGGACATGCGCAAGATGGGCGCACTCTCGAAAAAAATCCCCATCACGTATTGGACGATGCTGATCGCCACGCTGGCCATCGCCGGAATTTTTCCGTTCGCCGGCTTTTTGAGCAAAGACCTGATCCTTGGCAAGGCCTACGAAAAAGACGCGCTGCTTTGGGCCATCGGCTACTTCACGGCCGGCATGACGGCCTTCTACATGTTCCGGCTGATTTTCATGACCTTCCATGGCGAGTCGCGTGTGGATCACGAGGTGGAGCACCACATCCACGAATCGCCGCGCTCGATGCTGATTCCGCTGGTAATTCTCGCCGCCCTCTCGATTGCGGGCGGCTGGGTGGCGTGGCCCGAAATTCTGGGAGGGAACAGCGTCTTCATTCGCTTCCTCGAACCCGTCGTTGCCGTGCCGCACGAGTTGCGAGCCGAAGCCGCGAAGGGCGTCAGTTCGCGAATGGGTGAAATTGGATTGATGTTGCTTTCCGAGGGCCTGGTGGTCTGCGGGATACTCGCAGCGTGGTACCTCTACATCAAACGCACGAATCTTCCGCAAATGATTGCCAATCGGCTCGGTTGGTTTTATCGCCTGGTCTACAACAAATATTACACGGACGAACTATATGATTCACTCTTCGTGAACCGGGCCAAGGATCTGGGACTCGCGCTCGGCGCGTTCGATCGCACGGTGATCGACGGCGCGGGCGTGAACGGCGCCGGCTGGCTGACGCGTTTCATCTCTAAAGTTTCGATGTGGTGGGACACGTGGATCGTGGATGGCTCGGTGCGCTTCGGCGCGCGCGTTGTGTGGTTGCTCAGCATCCCGGTGCGCATGATTCAAGACGGCTTGGTGCAGAGTTATATGTTGCTGGTGGTGATCGGCCTGATTGGTTTTCTGGCGTATTACTTTCACATCGCACATCAAGCGATGCACTAAGCAAACGTCTGTCGTCCTTGACGCTTAACGCAGAGAAGGATTTCAACGTAACGCTCGCAAAGCTGCGAGCCAAGCAAGAACGCGAGGGAATGGATGTTCTCTGATAGCCAGATATTGAACACGATCCTCTTCACGCCGCTGGTGGGCGCGATCCTGATGCTGTTCATTCCCCGCGAGCGCGCCGACCTGCACCGCTGGATGGGCAATATCTTCGCGTGCCTGGGCCTGCTCGTCTCGCTGCCGCTGATATGGCGCTTCAACACTTCCGTGGACGCGCCGCGCTTCCAATTTCTCGTCGACCACGAGTGGATTCCTTCGATCGGCGCGCGCTACACGCTAGGCATCGACGGCCTCAGCTTTCTACTGGTGATGCTCACGACGATCCTGGGCGCGATTGCGGTGCTTTCGTCGTGGTCTGCGATTCAAAAACGCGAAAAGGAATACTACATTCTGTTGCTGCTTCTGCAGACTGGCATGCTGGGCGTTTTCATGTCGCTCGATTTCGTTCTTTTTTACGTTTTCTGGGAAGTGATGCTTGTCCCGATGTACTTCCTGATTGGCGTGTGGGGTAGCGAACGGCGTCTCTATGCGGCAATAAAGTTTTTCCTCTACACGCTGGCCGGTTCGGTGCTGATGCTCCTGGCGGTCCTGGCAATCTATTTCACCGCGCACACTTTCAGCATCAAGGACGTGCTGGAAGCGCCACACCCGCTTTTTTCGCTCCTGCTGCAGCGCTGGCTCTTTTGGGGCTTCTTCTTCGCCTTCGCGATCAAAGTTCCGATGTTTCCGTTTCACACCTGGCTGCCCGACGCGCACACGGAAGCTCCTACGGCCGGCAGCGTCATCCTCGCCGGCGTGCTGCTGAAGATGGGGACTTACGGATTCCTGCGCTTTTCCGTGCCGATGTTTCCCGATGCGACGAACCAGTATCGCGGGATTATGATCGTGCTCTCGTTGATCGGGATCATATATGGCGCGCTCGTTTGCATGATGCAGAAGGATATGAAAAAGCTGATCGCCTATTCCTCGGTGAGCCATATGGGATTCTGCACGCTGGGAATTTTCGCGCTAACGCCGATGGGACTTTCGGGCAGCATTATTCAGCAGATTAACCACGGAATTTCGACCGGGGCGCTGTTCTTGATTGTGGGCGTGCTGTACGAGCGGCGACACACGCGGTTGATTTCCGAATTTGGTGGGCTGGCGACGCCCATGCCGAATTTCGCGGCGGTGTATTTGATCGTCACGCTGAGCTCGCTGGGCATGCCGCTGCTGAATGGATTTATCGGGGAGTTCACGATCCTGCGCGGGATTTTCGAAGTGAAGTGGCAGTATGCGGCTTGGGGCGTGATCGGAGTGGTGCTTGGGGCGGCGTACCTGTTGTGGCTTTACCAGCGCGTGATGTTTGGAAACATCACGAACCCGCTCAACGAGCACTTGCCCGACCTAAATGGGCGCGAATGGGCCACGCTGATCCCGCTGGTGTTGCTGGCGTTCTGGATCGGCATTTATCCTGCGCCGATGTTTCATGTGCTAGAGGCGCCGGTGGATCGGCTGATGCGAACTGTGAACCCTGGCTACTTGCCGGCCGCCGTTCCAGCGGCGTTGATGGATGCGCCATTCCCCGCGCCTATAGCTGAAGCGGTTCCGGTTATGCCGGGCCCTGCGCCGGCGCTAGTGCCCGCAGCTGCGGCCAAGTCACCCGCCGCGCCGGCGAAGCGTGAGGTGAAGTAGATGGACTGGCAAAGCATCCTTCAGCAGTCGCGCGTGGACTTCTCCTTCATTCTTCCGGAGGCGATGCTGGTCTTCTTCGCGTTGGCGATTCTGCTGACGGATTTTTTTCTTACGCCCGCGCAAAAAGGCTGGAACGCGATTACCGCTATGCTTGGCGTCGCCTTCAGCGGCGTCTCGCTCTGGCTGATAGTACGCGCCGCTTCGCAACGCTATACGGCCTTCGACAACTCCATCGTTATCGATCCGTTTTTCATTTTTTTTGGCTTTCTGTTTCTGGCGTCTACCGCGCTTGTGATTCTGCTTTCCGTGCGTTACATGGAGCTCGAACGCGAACAGCACGGCGAATACTATGCGCTGATGCTTCTCGCCACGGCCGGCATGATGTTTCTCGCTTGTGGCAACGATCTCGTCGTCCTGTTCCTTGGGCTCGAAACGATGGCGCTCAGCTTCTATGTACTCACCGGGTTTCTCCGCCGCGAGCGCCGTTCGAACGAAGCGGCGATGAAATACCTGCTGATGGGAGCGTTCAGCTCGGGCATTCTGGCGTACGGCTTCTCGATCCTTTACGGTATCGCCGGGTCCACACACCTCGACGTGATCTCCATGCGCGTCGCCGAACGCCACCAGATGCTGCCCGGCGGCGATATTCTTATCTTCCTGGCGATCGCCACTGTTGGCGCTGGCGTGTTCTTCAAAATCGCCGCCGTCCCGTTTCATCAATGGGCGCCCGATGTTTACGAAGGGGCCCCCACTTCAATCACCGCCTACATCAGCGTCGCTTCCAAAGCCGCGAGCTTTGCGCTGCTGCTTCGCCTGTTCCTCAGCGTTTTTTGGCCGGTGCGCATCGATTGGGTGATGCTCATGGCTGCCGTTGCCGTTCTCTCGATGACCATTGGCGCACTGGCCGCGATCACGCAGAACAACGTCAAACGCCTGCTTGCCTACTCTTCGATCACGCAGGTCGGCTACATTCTCCTCGGCTTCGTCGCCTCGGTGAATCGCGACGGCTCGCTCAATCCGCGCGGCTTGCAGGCCATGGCCTTCTATCTGCTCGTCTACGCTTTCTTCAACACGGGCGCCTTCGCCGTTGTGATCGTGCTCCGTCACAAAGGCGTGATCGGCGACGACATTGACGACCTGAACGGCCTCATCGAACGCAACCCCGGCGCCGCGATCCTGATGCTGATTTTTCTTCTCTCGCTCGTCGGCATTCCACCCACGGCAGGCTTCGTCGCGAAGCTGCTCGTATTTTGGTCGCTGATCGAAACGGGCCACTACATCCTGGCCATCGTCTCGGTGGCCTACATCCTTCCCGCCGTTTACTACTACTTCCGCATGATTGCCGCCATGTGGGTGCGCACCTCATCGGATCCCGTGAAGCCCATCATCTCCTGGGCCCAAAAATTCGCGCTCGCGGCCATGTTTATAGTCACCCTCGCCGCAGGAATTTTCCCCGAGCAGTTCCTGCTCCTCGCGAAATATTCCATCATCAATCCATTCTTCCACTAGAATCATAGGTCAGTCATGGCCTCCGAACCTCCCGATTCATCGAAGCGTCCCAAGACAGCCATCACTCAGCTCGCGCTTGCCATGGAACTCCCGTTTATCATGATCGGCGGAGTAGTGATTGGCGGCGGCTTCGGCTATCTGCTCGACCAGCGCTTGCATACGAGCCCTATGCTCGCGCTCACTTTCGGCTTTTTGGGCTTTGGCGCGGGCATCTGGGACATTGTTCGGCGCCTCTCACGTTCCGAAAAGAGTGACGGCGGCTCCTGATGCGGCGACGATTTTGATTCAATGTAGCTCAGGTCTTTAGACCTGAAGCTTTTGTCTCTGGCGGTACATTAGGCGCGACGAATCTGTAGCCGATCTTGCCGGACACTTAATGCAGGAAAACGATGCATTCTACGCGGCCTCTGAGCGCCGCATTGAATACCTCACTTTGGCCGTCGGTGCCGTCGCAACGATCGCTGCGACTGCGATCTGGAGCTGGCGATCTGGCGCAGCAGTAGCCGCCGGCGCTGCTCTCTCCTGGGTGAATTACCGTTGGCTGAAGCAAGGCGTCGCCACACTCGCCCGCCTCTCCACAGCTCAGGCCGGAAGCGAAAAGGCGCGCGTCCCGCCAAGCGTGTACCTCAAGTTCCTGGGCCGCTACGCTTTGCTGATCGCAGCCGCCTATGCTATTCTGCGGGGCTTCAAATTGCCGGCCGCAGGTCTGCTGGCCGGATTTTTTGCCGTCATCGCAGCGGTTTTGGTTGAGTTGATCGGGCAGCTTTTCCGATCAGGGCCCGAGCCGCGCGAGCACGCTTAGCTTCGAAAGAAGAACGCTCGACGAGGTGAACTTGGTAGAACGGCCCATCTGGTTCTCGGTACTATTGAATCGCTTGTTCGCCAAGCCCGTCCTGGCGCTGCTGGCAGCTCTTCACATCAAGCCTGAGAATCCCGCCTATCCGATTCCCACACACATCGCGATGGAAGTGCTCGCCTTTCTAATCGCAGCCGTCTTTTTTCTGTGGCTCAGGGGACGCATCTCGGTCGATCGCCCCGGCGGTACGCAGCAATGTATGGAAGCGCTGCTTTCAAACTCTATGGGCGTCGGGGTTCGCGATTTGCTCGAGGACAATGTGGGTCACGATGCTGAAAAGTACGTCGCTATGCTGGGCAGCATCGGCATCTTTGTGCTTCTCAATAATCTCGTCAGCCTCGTCCCCACCCTCGAATCGCCCACAGCCCAAGTCTCCGTGCCGCTCGGCTGCGCGATCGTGGTCTTCCTGTATTACAACTGGACCGGCATCGTAAAACACGGTCCGTTGGGCCACAGTAAGCATTTCCTGGGACCTGTGCTCGCGATGTCGCCCATCATGCTACCAATTGAAATCGTGAGCAATTTGGCGCGCCTGCTCTCGCTCACCGTCCGTCTCTGGGTGAACATGCTCGTGAGCGAAACGCTCTACATCTTGTTTCTCGGACTGATGCTCGAGCTTTCCATTTTCCTCGCGCACTTGAGCAAAGCGGGCTACCTTGGGCTGGTGGTTCCATTGATCGGCCCGATCCCATTCATCCTGCTTCATATTTTCGTAGCTGTGCTGCAAGCCTTTGTCTTCACAATTTTGCCGGTAATTTATGTAGCCGGCGCCGTAGCCGAAGAGCACTAACCTGGTTTTTGCTTTTCAGTAGGGACACGGCATGCCGTGCCCGGGTAACGCAAAGCTTGGCACAGCCCGTCAGCCGCGGAAGTTGCTTTTTTTACGTACATTCATAAACGAACGGCATCATCGCCACCAGTGTGATCCCGGCTGCTTGAGGATGACGGGAGCCACCTCCTGGCGGCAACTTCATACAAGGAGCTTCACAATGAAAAGGTACGCGCTGTTCGTGCTGGTGGTCGTCACCATCAGCCTGCTCGCGCCTGTGGCATTCGCGCAGGAGACGGGCGCTGCCGCTGGTTCCGCCGCAAACTGGGTCGCAATCACGTCCGGCTTCGCGATGGCCATCGCTTCAGCCGCTGGCGGCTATGCACAGGCCAAAGCAACCGCCGCAGCCTGTGAAGGACTCGCCCGCAATCCAGGCGCGGCTGCCGCAATCCGTTTCGCCCTGATTTTGGCGCTCGTGCTGATTGAGTCGATGGCTCTGTACACCTTCGCCATCGTCTTCCTGAAAGTTAAGTAGTTCAACTGAAGCAAAAGCACCGCAGGCCTGGAAGCCCGCAAAGGCTTCCGGGCTTTCTTTTTGGCTCGCTCGTCTTCCGCTTTCAAATCTCCGCTCCTCAATTTCTCTCTGGTATATTCATTCGTGCGCGAAATCCGAGGGACTTTAACTGCGTGACGCCGAACCCTTCACTACTGGCAATCATTCTGGCGGCCGCGCTGGTTGCGTCCCCGCTTCAAAATCATCACAAGTCAAAATCCGCACAGCCCCCCATCAGCGAGCCGGATTTGGTTTTCACCGGCGAAATTGAACGCGGCAAGACCTACATCCACGATATCGGCCACGATCTCCAATTCCGCCTCGAGGTGGCTTCCGAAGGCGCCTTCGCCGGCTGGGATATCAGCATTGCTCCGAAAACGCAGCCCTCCGACGGCCCCATCGAATTCTCTGCCATCGCCACGCCGCCCTATCACAATTTCAACGAGCGCTATATCGAGACCATCTACAATTTCACCGCACAAGAAATCCTGGCGATGTCTCCGCGCCGCTTCAATTTTGTTCTTTCCGTGGACGATGAGCACCGCGCTGAAGAAGTGGTGAACGCCATGCTCTACCCGAATTCAGTCTCGGACGATGACAAACAACGCATCGAGATGAGTTCGACCAATATCCAGCTGGGCACCGGAGAGTTGGCCATCCAGAGATCCCGCATCACCTCGCTGAAAGATCCTCTGTACCCGGGCTCGATCGAATACCTGAAATTCGAGGTAAAACTAAAATTTCCTCCAGGGCTGACCATGGCCCAGGTGCTCGTGCCGGTCGAAACGCCATCGAAGCAGTAAGTCCCGTGACTTCTTGCCTGGTCAGCGAATTCATTTGACCGTCTATTACTTTCTTGATAACATCGGGTCTGGATTGAGCTGTAAGACTTACGGCTGAACGGATGAACGAGGACCAAGACGTTCCGCGATCCTCGGCCCACGCTCCAAGGAGCGTGGGCGAGCCAAGCCCCTCTCCTGCCTACCGATTTCTAATCGCAACACCGGGATTAGAATTTGCCGCAATTCATAGAAAAAAACGCGACTACCTTTTTCTAATCGTAACTTCTTGACGTTCTTGAGCGCCGAAAACACGCCCGGCCTGCCGCCTGTAGCCCATTTGACACGCCGCAAGCCCCGGACTAGTATCGTTCGCTCATCGCGCTGCCGATTTGTCGTCAGAGGTCACTTGTAATGCAAGACTGGGCAACTCGCGCCATCGAAACCGCCAAGCGCCGCGGCGCTTCCTACGCCGACGCGCGCGTGATGGACATCCGCCAGCGCGACATCTCGACGAAAAACGGCGAAGTGGGCACCCTGGTCGAATCGGAGTCGCTCGGAATCGGCATCCGCGTGATCGCTTCAGGCGCGTGGGGATTCGCCTCCACTGACCGCCTTACCCATGAAAGCATCGACTCCTGCGCCGCGGAAGCGGTGGCCATCGCCAAAGCGTCCGCGCTTGCCAAACACGCGGACGTCGCGCTGGCTCCTGAGAACGCGTACGTGGACACCTGGCAGAATCCATTCGTGAAAGATCCGTTCCGGATTCCAGTGGAGCGCCAGATAGAAGTGCTGCTCGCGGCCGACAAAGAAATGCGCCGGGTGAAAGGCGTCACGCTGGCGGAAGGCTCGATGACCTTCCGTAAAATCGACCAGCTCTTCGTCTCGACCGTCGGTTCTGTGATTCATCAAGTGAAAATGCAATCAGGCACCGGAATCGTGGCCACCAGTTTTGCCGGGAGCGAAATTCAGAAGCGTTCGTACCCCAATAGTTTCGGCGGCCAGCACGCCCTTGAAGGTTATGAACTCATCGAAGCGCTCGATCTTGTGGGCAACGCGGGACGCACAGGTGAAGAAGCCGTCGCGCTCCATTCCGCCGCGCAGTGTCCGGAAAAAACCGGCACCATCATTCTGGGCGGCTCGCAGCTCGGTCTTCAAATTCACGAATCAATCGGACATCCCATTGAACTCGACCGCGTTCTCGGCCAGGAAGCGAATTTTGCCGGAATGAGTTTTCTCACCGTGGATAAGCTGCGCAAACTGAAATACGGCTCGGAGATCGTGAACGTCGTCGCCGACGCGCGCCTCGCGCACGGTCCAGGCCTCGGCACATTTGCCTATGACGATGAAGGCGTTCCCGCGCAATGCACGCCGATTATCACCAACGGTCTCTTCACCGGTTATCTGAGCAATCGCGAAACAGCTTCCGCCATCGGCGAAGATCGCTCGAACGGCACCATGCGAACGGAAAGCTGGAACCGCCTGCCGATCATTCGCATGACGAACGTGAGCATCAATCCGGGCACGTGGAAGTACGACGATCTGATCGCCGATACCGACGACGCGATCTTGATGGACACGAATCGTTCCTGGTCCATCGACGACCGCCGGTACCATTTTCAGTTTTCGACCGAAATTGGCTGGGAGATCAAAGGCGGCAAAAAAGGCCGCATGATCAAAAATCCAAGCTACAGCGGTATTACCACTGAATTCTGGAACAGCTGCGAGGCTATTTGTTCCCGGGCTGATTGGACGCTGTGGGGTACGCCCAATTGCGGAAAAGGCCAGCCCATGCAAACCATGGGGACAGGGCACGGCGCCTCGCCTGCGCGCTTCCGCAACATAAAGATCGGAGTGGCTTTCGCGAAATGAAGCGGACCCGCAAAGCATCGCTATCGCCCAGGCTTCGTAGCGCCGAAGTTAACGCGCCATCCACACCGCTTCTCACCGCGTCGGAATTAAAGGCCATCGCTGAACGCATCATGAAATTCAGCGAAGCCGACGAAACGGAAGTAGAAATTGACATCACGACGGACGCGCTCACTCGTTTTGCCAACAACATCATTCACCAGAACGTCGCCGAGCGGATGCTGCACATCTCGGTCCGCGCCGTGATGGATGGCCGCACCGCGCGCGCTACCACGAACAAGACCGATGAAGAATCGCTGCGGCGAGTGATGGCGGCCGCTGAGAAACTCGCGCTGCATCAGCCGGAGATTCCAGGCCTGCTTCCCATGCTTGGTGCGCAGAAGGTTCCCACAGTGCGGCGTTTCTTTGCGGAGACGGCCGAGGCGTCGCCGCAGGATCGCGCGCGCGCCGTCACTCGCGTCTGCAAACTCGCGGAGAAGAACAAGCAGACCGCGGCAGGCATTTTCTCCAGTGGCGCGATGCAGACCATCCTCTCGAATTCAAAAGGGCTCTTCGCGCATCACGAGCAAACACGATCGGAATTTTCGGTCACGATCCTGGAGTCGAATTCCTCGGGTTGGGCCAAAGCCAATTCACCGGATATCCGCGAACTCGATCCTGACCGGCTTGCGGAACGCGCCAGCCGCAAAGCATCTGAGTCGCGCGAGCCCCGCGAGCTTGCTCCCGGCCACTACACCACGATCCTCGAACCATCCGCCGTTCTAGATCTGGTGGGCTTTTTGTTTTATGACTTTGCCGGAACGTCGGTGATGGACAAGCGTTCGTGCTTCAACGACCGCATGGGCAGGAAAGTTTTTGGGGACAACATCACACTGTGGGATGACGTCTATCACCCGTTCCAGTTGGGAGCGCCTTACGACGGCGAAGGGGTTCCGCGGCAGAAGGTTCTGCTGGTCGATCGAGGCATTCCGAAAAACCTGGTCTATTCCCGCGCTAGCGCCAAGAAGATGAAGAAAAAGCCCACGGGCCACGGCTTCGGATTGCCCAATGAATATGGCGAAGCGCCGATGAATCTGGTTTTTGGTGGCGGCGATAAATCCCTCGACGAAATGATTCGCACCACCGAGCGAGGCATCCTGGTCACGCGGCTCTGGTACATCCGCGAGGTGGATCCCTACGAGAAGATTCTCACCGGCATGACGCGCGATGGAACGTTTCTGGTGGAAAACGGCCGCGTGGCCGACGGCATTCGAAATTTCCGCTTCAACCAGAATATTCTCGAAATGCTATCGAATGTCGAGATGCTAGGCCCCGCCGTGCGCGCGGCCGGAGAAGAATCATTTGAGATGGTTGTTCCGGCGATGAAAATCAAGGACTTCCATTTCAGCGAGGTCACGAAATTCTGAAACCCGCCGATAGAAGCGCGGCCTGTATAAAATTCAAAGTTAAAATTCAAAAAAATTTCCACTGTTTGGCTTGACAACCACAAATCATCGCAGAAAACTTGTTTTCTCCGGCCCGTCCCCTCATTCGAGGGGCCTCGAAAAAAAACTACAGGAGATGACCAATGGCAAATTTGTCCTACAGAGATAACACCATGTTTCAAAACCTTTTCGACTTTCGGCGTGACTTCGACCATATCTTCAATCGTTTTCTGACCGGCGGATGGCAGGGAGGCCAGGACCGGCAGAGAGGCGGAATGCAAATGGCAACTTTTGCGCCAGCCGTGGATGCGTTCGTGGACAGGGACGGGAAGAGATTCGTTGCGCGTGTAGCTTTGCCGGGAGTGGATCCGAAAGACGTGAACATTTCGGTGCAAGGCAATCTGCTCACGCTCAGTGGAGAGCGGGAAGAGTCGCAGGAACGCCGAGAGTCGGATTTCGTGTACAACGAAATTGTATACGGCGCATTCGAGCGAACCTTGTCGCTGCCAGAGGGCGTTGAACCCGACAAAGTCACAGCGGATTATCAGAACGGAATCCTGGAAATCACGGCTCCAATTTCAGCGGCCGCCTTGCCGCGTCGCATTGAGGTCAAAGGCGGCACCAGCCACACAAAGCAGATGGCGGCTGGGCGCTAGAAGCTGAAGGTGTTACAAAATAGCGTTTAGCAAAGAAATCGAAAACGTGAGCTTAAAACCGAGATCTGGAGCCGCTACGCGGCTCCGGGTTTTTTTCTACGTCGGAATCTGTCAGTACTAAAATGTGGCCTGTCAAAGATCTTTCACAACGAATGGTGGTTGCCATGCCAGCGTTTAGATAACTTAATGATAACTTATTGTTATAGTATATCACTTGCAGGGAACCAAGTCCCGGCTTTCGAAGAGACTCCGCCGTTTAGTACGGATCGGTGCCTTACGCTGGCCTCGATTGCACCAAAGCTCAATTGGTGCACGGAATTCGCGCGAACGCTGATTCCGAAGAATCAAGTAACCGGCAATCATTGCGCCGTGGCGAACGTCGTCTGGAATCGTTCCCTGATCGCAGCCTAACAATAGACCCTCGACCGATTCACCATCTGCAAAACAGTGCGTTACTCGCAGTTCGTGATTGATGACGAGGTCCCGGTCAAATTGGAGGTCGTTAGTGCCTCCAAATCGGTACTCTTGCCGTGGCGGGACCAAGTTCTTGGGATCTTCGAGCCAGGTAAAAGCTCCAAGCTTCCATGGCAGTTCCAACTCGTAATGTGAGACAGCAAAGTTCCGCCTGAGAGAGGTAATCGCTAAGGAGATTCTGAAGCCGGTACCGCCGGCGTAATCGAATACAGAGCTGTCGATTACACCTCCGGTTTGGCATACCTTGACTTCGTCAGTGAGAGTAGCCTGAGCCGGGTCATCATCTTCGGGGATATAGATTAAGCAGCCTGCAGCCCGGATTCGACGGGCCAGAGCAAGTTCGTCGTATTGCGGTTTCTGTTTCATTGCAGCCTCTTCTTGTTATTAGAGTAAAAGCCAGCATTTTGTTTTTCAACCGCCCGCATTATTACGATTTCTCCTACACTACATACATTCCTACACGACTATCCTCGGATCGATTGAATTGGAGCTCGTCCGGGACCTGTCCGCTTTGTAGCGTTTCTTGTCAACTTGGGGCCCCCCAAACTCGCGGCACAGGGATCGCGCATGTTGCGCGAGATCGTCGCTCAGAAGCAGCTTGATGCCCTTCGCATCGCGGGGCTGGGTCTTAATGCCCAGAGCCCTAAGAACCTTTCCCAATTCGCCAGGACTGACTTCGGGGTCCTCGGCTTGGCGCCGCAACAGAATCGAGTGGGCGATCTGCGCTAATTCGCCGACATAGATCGATTCACCTGGTTTCCCGTCATACGCAACGAGGACAGCCTCGCAGGCTACCGATTTCGGATCTGTCCACCGCTCAGATCGTCGCTCATTGTCATCGTCGCGAAGGAGATCAACCACCTCGTCTTGCAATTCCTGCTCGTCAGGTGTCGCCGCAGCAAGGCTGGCCGCAAGCATCCGCAATGTCATATCCAAGCGTGACGCGTCGAATTGGATCCGACCCGCCGCGAAAAGATTTGCGCGTCGAAAACCGAGGAGTCTGGCCTGAAATTCGTCGGCGATGCGCTGCTGCATGCTTGAGTCGAAACGGCGCAACATCTTGCCGGTTGCGTTAAGACGGATCTCAATTGTTCGCTGTTGTCCCGAGCGCACGAGCGGAAGACAGTCGCAGCGGAGCACCTGAAGGCCGAACAGATCAATGAGGCGACCGCCGACCGGAATCTTCGAATCGAGGACGCTAACGTCATCAAGCAACTGCTTCAGGCTCTTGCTCACCGTTGATTGAGTGATCAAGAGCGTGAATCTCCCTCCGCTCGGAAGTGAACAGAGCCGTGCCGGAGTCACTCCGGTGAGCGACAACGGATGACGGCAAAGGCAATGCAGCAGCGTCATCAACCTGCTACCGCGCGTCATATCAGACCCGGTGATCACAAGTGCCGGCGCAATCGGCAGAACGTCGACGATCGCGCTGTCGAGAACTAGCCGCGCAAGGAGGCCGGCTTGTTTTTGATCAAGGTCGACTAAATCAATCATCAGAGCACAAATATCCCCGAGGAGATCTCGTGTGCTCGAATGCGGTGCGCACGTCTTCGGAAGAATTAGCTGACGGAGCACGCTTCGGTCGAGTCGCGCACCTGCATACGAATTACCACCATGAGAAATACATTCTCCGGAGACTTGTTGCTTTCCGTCCCAAAGCATCAGATCGGCGCCGCCCCGCGCATTCCGGATCAGTTCAATCATCGTGTTATCACCAAAGATTTCGCCGAAGGTCTCGACGGGCGAAAGGTCAGCGGGGCCGTTTGCGCGGTGAGTTCCGAAGGCTTCAGCGGCACTCATGTTCAATTTCCCTCCAACGGCTCTGCCAAAAAAAAAAGCCGCGATGTCAAACTTCAACATCGCGACTTCGCGTCCTGAAAAAATGCTCGGAGCCAAGTTTACATAAGGCACTCCTATCTTGTCAAGGACTGCAAGGAGCAGTTGACGCTCTATTCTCCTCTTCTGCGCGAGCGGGTTCGACGGAGTGGGCCGAAAGGAAGCTTAGCTAAAGTGCGATCCCACCATTGTTGATGAGCAGATTCACGCCGGAATGCTTGCTTGCCGCAGCAGAGATCGTCTCGGGTCTTGGGCTCGCGCCTCCCTGAGCCGGAACGTACAGTGCCTCCAAGGCAGCCGCTTGGGCTTTGACCCATTTGGCTAGGGACCAGTTGCCGCGAGTAAGGAACTCAAATGTGTGCGTGGTGGCCTTGTGGACACCGATATAGCAAAGAATCCGCCCTAACGCTCGATCGATACTCATCTCGTTGTCGCTAGCTGTCATGAAGCCGTTGACAGTCAAGAAAAATCTTGCGTATTTCCCAACACCATTCCGGTAGTGTTCGGCTTTCCAGCTACTCGCAGGCGTCCTTCGTACCGATTTTCAATACTTTAATTGCCGCAATCTTGGCCTGGGTCTTCGGAAAACCGCTCGTCGCATCGCTAGCGGAGCGCCTGCGACCTTCAAAAACACACACGTAAGAACCAGGTGGATTAGAGAGCAGCATCGGGGCGTAAAACGCCATGGCGATCGGCTGTTGGACAGTCAGGTGCAGTGATGTCCTCGACCAGGGGATTTTCGGGGGTAGCGCTTCTCGAATATACTCGGTGAGCTTCCCAGATAAATAGGAAGGATTAAGTATAAGACCATGCGTCCCGCGTGAGGGCAAGAAGCCTGCGACTGTCTCGTTCTGCGAGCGGATTAGAATTTGTCCTGATAGTCTTGTGACGCCGGTGTGACCAGACAACGACGAAAACTGGGGATAAAGAAAGCAAATGAGAGGAGATTCAAGCGGCGCTCCCCCAGCCAAGGCCTCTCCCTTTGCGATGCGCTCAATCGATGCCAGCAAGTGCTTACGCACCTCCGGCCTGTATGAGCGAACTGTGAGCTGAAGCTTGGCCTCGTCGGGAATTTTGTTCTTGGTCCGCCGTGAAAGGTACCGACCGTTACGATGGCTGGATCCCGTGGATCATCGGAGATTCAACCGAGGCAAGACTGTTCAGAGGGATGGAGTCAACGGGAAAATCACTATACTTTTTCCTCACTTGAGTGCTACGCTGCGTTCAATCCTATAGTCGGTCTAGCAGGGTGCCAAACATGTGCCCAGCATCGGCGGCCCCGGTCACACTTGTCACGACAGAATACTGCTTCACAAGGCCTACTTGCGTCTCTTCCATGAGGAGCCATCGCAAAAACCGCGCTCACTTTTTTGGCGTCGCCGCAGACTGATGCGGCACATTCTCGGTTAGGCGCGAATGGGCGACGACCCAAGCTGGGCGCCATCGGGAGATGGGGAAGTACACAATGGTAACAGCCCCGGAAAAATGGCAAGGAGTCAAAAGAGTCCTTTCCGCCGCGCTCAAACGCGAACCCAGTGAGCGGTCTGCGTGCCTACACCAAGTTTGCACGGAGTCCCCTCTGCGGCGGGAGGTGGAGTCGCTGACCGCTGCGCACGAACAAGGGGAAAGCCTTCTAGAGGGTCGTGCCGCTGAACGCACCAGACTGGACAGCGGCGCCAAGCTGGGATGGTACGAGATCATCGCACCCCTTAGTGCGGGGGGGATGGGCGCGGTTTACAAGGCCAAGGACACCAAGCTGCCACGACAAGTGGCACTCAAGGTTCTGCCCCCGAGCTTTGCGTGCGATCCCGAGGCGCTCGTACGCTTTCGGCGGGAAGCCGACGTGTTGGCTTCTCTAAGCCACCCAAACGTTGTCACCGTCCACGAGATAGGTCAGGAAGGTCACACCTTATACATTGCCATGGAGTTTGTGGATGGAAGGGTCTTGAATGATGTTTTGGCGGCTGGCCGAATGCGGATGGAAGACGTTTTCGACGTAGCAACACAAATCGCTACTGGATTAGCCTTCGCCCACCAGTCCCGAATCGTACACCGTGATTTGAAACCCAAGAACATCATGATTCGGCGGGACGGGCTCGTCAAAATCCTGGACTTTGGACTGAGTAAACTGGCCCCTGCTTTTCCGCAATTGCCTCAGGACCAGACTACAACGCTTACCGCTCCGAGAACCATTCTCGGAACGGTGGACTACATGTCGCCGCAACAGGCTGCTGGTCTCCCGGTGGATTTTCGCTCCGACCAGTTCTCCTTCGGCTTGCTTCTGTATGAAATGACCACCGGAAAGAAACCCTTTAGACGTGGGACCGCAGCCCAAACGCTCGCTGCGATCATTGAAGACGAGCCCCAACCAGCTATATCACTAAATCGCAAAGTACCCCATGCTCTGGATGCAATTATCCGGCGGTGTTTGAGAAAAGATCCGGAAGAGCGGTATGCATCGACCGATGATCTCGTGCGCGAGTTGAAACAAAAGCCAGAACAGTTTTCCGGGATCGGGCTAGTGCGTCTCCTGCGCTGGACAATACCGCCGGTGCTCGCCTTCGTGTGTTTACTGGCGGCTGCTGGTATTTGGACAACTGTGCCACGTCTCCCCGAACGGTTTCGGGTGTGGCCTCCCGTGGTTCAGACAGTAGCTGCGAGGCAGCTTGCCGTCCTCCCATTCACAAACGTTGGAAACGATCCCGCCAACCAGGCTTTCTGCGACGGTCTGGTGGAGATCCTGAGTAGCAAACTCAGCCAGTTGGAACAATTTCAAAAAACACTCCGCGTGGTGCCAGCTACAGATGTTCTCCGTGAAGGCATTGTTAGTGTTAAGGAAGCGCGGCGGACTTTTGGGGTGACCCTAGCCATCACCGGAAGTGTCCAGCGGACAGACAACCGTGTGAGAATGACGATCAATCTGGTGGATCCTCAAACGCTTCGGCAGCTTAAATCGAAAACGATTGACACCGAGGTACATGATATTTCGACGCTCCAAGACGGAGTTGTGCTGGAAGCCGCTGAGCTTCTGGACGTGAGACTGACGAGTGCGGCTAAACAAGTTCTAGCTGTCGGAGGAACCTCTGTCCCCGGCGCCTATGACCTGTACGCCCAGGGTAGAGGATACTTGCAGCGCTACGATGTGGCCCAAAATGTAGACCACGCGATTACGCTATTCAAGGCCGCTTTGGAGCAGGACAACCGTTACGCCCTCGCCCAGGCTGGACTCGGCGAGGCTTATTGGCGCAAATACGAACAGAGCAAAGATCCGCAATGGGCGGAGCAAGCCAACAAAAGCTCCGCGGCAGCAATTGGCTTGAATGACAAACTGGCGCAGGTCTACGTGACCCTAGGGATGATCCATACGGGAACTGGCGACTGCGATCAGGCAATCGAGAGTCTCCAAAGAGCGCTCCAGCTTGATCCCTTGAATGCCGATGCCTACAGAGAGCTGGCCAAAGCGCAGGAGAAACTTGGGAAACTAAAAGAGGCCGAATCCACTTACTTGACTGCCATCGTCGTCCGGTCAAATTATTGGGCCGCACACAACGAACTCGGTGGCTTCTATTTTCGGTTGGGCCGCTATGAGGAAGCGGAGAAGGAGTTTCAAACCGTTGTGGAGCTCACGCCGGATAATTCGCGTGGATACAGTAACCTAGGCGCGGTCGCCTACACCCAGAAGCGGTATCAGGAAGCGGCAACAATGTTTGAAAAATCAGCGGCGATCAAGCCGACGGACGCCGCCTATACCAACCTGGGCGCACTCTACTTCTCACAGGGTCGGTATGCGGATGCCGCACGCTGCTTTGAATTAGCGGTTCAGATAAGTGGTCACGACTCACAACGCTGGCACAACCTGGCCGCCGCCTACCAGTGGTCCAATCAAACAGACAAGGCACGGGCTGCCTTCCAACGAACGGCAGAGCTGGCAGAGGAGGAACTCCGCATCAACCCTCGCGATACCAACGTGTTAATCACGCTAGCTGACGCGTATTCCATGCTCAATCGGGCGCAACGCGCTCGTAAACTGCTGGAGAAAGCTATGGCCCTCGCACCCGATGATGTTTCCGACATGTTTCAGGCATCCGTGGTCTACGAGCAACTCGGGGATCGCAACCGCGCGCTTGAATGCATCGCAAGAGCGATCAAAGGCGGCTATTCTCGAGATCTGATTGAGAAGGCACCCAGTCTAACGCAATTGCGCAGTGACCCAAGATTCCAAGGTTTGTTCGGCTCCTGAAATCTACATTCTTAAACTCTCGAAAGGAGAATCAAAAATGGCAGCTCCAGGTTTTGCAGGCCAAGTCAATGTTGACAAGCAAACCATCGGCGGGCAGGACAGAGTTTTTGTCGATGTGCCGCACATCAGTATCGGCGACGGAGCCGCACGGGTGAAGTCCGTTAAGTGGGTCAATAATACCAAAGACCTGGCTGTGCTTTGGTTCCCCAATGGGGACCTGATTTTTGACGGGACCACCAGCGTGCCGAGAGTGTCCAGCTTTTTGGATCCAATTAAGATTCCTGCGGAAGGCCTTACCCTTCAGGTCAAGTCAGTGCCGAAATTCGGGCATTATCACTATCACGTGTATTGTGAGGCAGTTAAGGATTGCGCTGAGGGCAAGTCCGAGCCGAGAGTGAGCGTTCCTTAGCCCTGCTGGCGTACGCAGAAGCGAAATTTTGGCTCAGGTCCGAAATTGAATGCGATTAGAGCGGCGTTTCGAACTGTGCCCATGGAGCAGGCGATCACTCCGCCAATGCTAGCCGACAACGTGAGAAACTCACGGCGTCGCATGGGAGCAAAGGATCGTGGCATCGCCGCGCCCCGTAAGAAATCTGGCCGCCATCTTGTTGTGAGCGAACCAGCGCTTACGTGTCCGTACCACGGATAGCGACCCAAGTCTTCTTGAATTCAGAGAAGCGAAAAACCGAAGCCCTGTTGCTGTTTCGTGTCACAAGAGATGACAACAAGTCCGGTGTTGCTGGGTGCCACGTAGACAGAACCTGATGGCTAATCGGATTATCGGAACTGACCGGACGACGACTCAGACTTGTGACGCCGCTGTGACTGGAATGCGGGCAAAATGAGGGATGACGAGGGCAATATCGGGCTATAGTAATTCTTCAGAACCCGCCCCGGAAGCACTCAAGAGCAATACAGTGGTATGCATGGGAATATAGTTTCGCCCGCTCATAATCCGCTGGTCCCAGGTTCGAATCCTAGCGGGCCACCAACACCATTTGAAATTAATTTTCGATTCCGTCACATCCAAATATCTCGCAAAACCCCGCCAGGAAATAGTTTGAGAAATCTAGGAAATAACTCGGTGCCGCTATTGATGCACCTCCGGTTTTCCCGTGAAGTAAGCCGCGGCGACGGCGGCGAAGATCTTTATTCCGCACATGAACGAACTTGACCTTTCCGTTCCGGTGGAGCGCGTCGATGACGGGAATTGATTCCCCAATATGTGCTCGTAACATTCGGGTCTCCGCACAAGAATTTCCGAGAAGAATCTCCAGAAGAGTTCTAGTTGTCCGGTAACCCCTAACGGATCATTTCACGAATCAGAGTCGCGTATTGCTGTGTTCAACATCGCACATTGTTGAGGAATCGGGTGGCCGGTTTTGCTTTAGAGATCGCTTGGCATCGCTCACGGTTGACGTTTTGTTGGCCTCTTAAAATAGTTCCATTTATCAAGATCCGGCCGTACTGCGACATCAAAAAATCCAACCATCATTTCATCGTAGGTCTGATCGCCCCACCGCACGGCAACTGACGGGTCTGGGTTGTGCGGGTTCGCGCTCGAATTGTCGAACCACGCAACAGCTTGCAGCTCGATGCCCGCGGCGAGGTGCATCGGCTTGGCAAGTTGATAGCTCAACTGCCAGTGAAAATCCCAATTCACACGTAGCAAGGGCTCGATCGCGCCGTCTTTCGCGACGATGTTGTATTCGAATCGCTTTCCGCGCAGATGCATATGGGGGAAGAAGCTGAGAAGTGTCGCGTCGTTGGGCAGCGTGCCGCGGGCTTCCACGCGGAAATCGTCGGCGCCGGGCGGTATCACGAAGTGGTCGTTGGTGAGTTGCAGCGTAAGCACGCGCTGCTTCAGTGGCTGCTTGGCGAAAACCAATCCGATCTCGGCCTGGTCGCTGGTTGCATGCCCTGGCGCCATGTAGTGCATCTGGAAGACGAGATCTGAACCCGCCGGCACGAGCTTACCCATGCCGTCGGGCCAGCGGTCCGGTGAACTTCCCGGCGCATAGACGAGCAGGATGTCGGCGTCGGTCCAGAGCGCGTCGCGTTTTGATTTGTCGTCCGTCATAGCCGCGGCGGTGAAGGGAACTCCGACCGGCGCGTGGTCGAGCCATTTCGAGCCGGGCGGGCGGACGTAGACAACAGCGTGATGAACACTTTCGCGGCTCGACGGGCGAATCTCTGAGGTCTGAACCCATTTTGCTTCGGTGAAATTTGTGTGCACTATCTCGTAGGTGTACTCGATATCGCCTTCAGCGGGAATCGCAACGGGCTTCGTCATCTTCACGGTTGCGTCGGGCCGCGGAATGTTCCATCCATGCGTCCACACGCGTAAAGGCGGCGCATCTTTAGGATCCCCTGCCGGCGCCTTTGCCATGTCCCACGTCAACAGCGTCATGAGCTCGTGGAGAGTCAACGAAGGATCATTCGCGAACGAGCCCACGCTCGGATCGGCGAACCAGGGAGGCATCCTATGATTCCCGGTGATGGTGGCAATCGCGTGAGCCTCAATTCTCGCCTGTTGGTACGTCATCAGGAGCAAGGGAGCGATTCCGCCCGGGCGGTGACAGCTCTGGCAGTGCTGCTGAAGAATCGGCATTACGTCGCGGTAGAAAGTTGGCCCGCTTTCGGACTGATTTGCTGACGCAACACGCGGGGTTCCGTGCCAGATCGGGAACGTCGTGGCGGTGAGAACCGTGAGTAACAGGATGTGAAAGTAACAGCGGCGCATGAGCACAGGAGTTTAGTTACGCATTCGGGCGGCTTGGTTGCAAGCGCGAGGAGCGCGTACTACTGCTTTGCGAATTGGAGGCTCGAGATGGCGCGGGAGATTACATTCTCTTGAATTTGGACCAGGTCGGAATCGGCGGACGTCATTCCGAAAATGGTGTAGAGATGCGCGTCGTGCTGGAAGAAGACGGCGACGCCGGACCAATCGTGCTGGTCCACGCTGACGCGAAATCGCTTTTCCACCGCGGGCACGCCGGAGACCACAATTTTCTTTTCGCCTAGCGAGCGGAAATTGTCGAGGGTGCTGCGCAGGTGACGATCGGTCGCGTCTATATCGCTCGCGAATGATTTCTCAATTGGCTGCCGGCCGATGAGCAGGTAAGTGGTTTCGTCCGAAGTGCCAAGAGCGGTGATCGCGCCGGGAAGCACCGTGCGCGCGCCCTCAACCAATTGCCATGTGGGCGGCTTGTACATCTGGAAGCCGTAGGTTTCGTTGGCGTAGACATTGCCGGTGACGCGCTCGCGCATTGACTCGGGTTGGGTGGGCTTGGCGGGCGCTGGAGGCTGAGCTGGAGCGCTCGCAGGCGCTGCAGCGGACGTCACAGACTTCGCGGTGGCCGAAGCTGCACCGGGTGGCGGCGGATCGGACGGGGAAGCTTTTGGATTCGGAGCAGCAGGGGCAGCGGCAACGGCAGGCTCTGGACTCGGCGGTGCCGCCGGAGCTGCATTGCTTTTCTTGTACGAGTTTACGGTGGCCGGTGGCGCCGGTTTTGCCGCGGATGGGTCGGGCTTCTTTTCGGCGTCGGGCTTCTTGGCCGAGTCGGTGATACTGATCGAAAGAACCTGGTCTTTTTGGACGACGGCGAATCCGTAGTTCGTTTTGACTCTGAACGAGTTTTCTTCGAAGCCGACAATCGTGCCGACAATCTTGGTTCCATCTTTCAGTTTCAGCTCGTCGGCCCGGATCGTGCCCGGTGACACCATGACGAAGCTTGCGAGCAGTATGGCGAATGGCAGACGCCGCTTCATCATCCGAGTATCGCGCCGCTACGAGTAGGCGGCAAGCAGCGGCTGCGCGTAGGTGCTGCGTTAGTCAGGGTACAGTGGGTTGCGGGCTACTTCTTGCTGCCTTTGCGGGAAGTTGGCGGTTTGGTTTTTGTCCTTGGGATCGTTTTTGTTTTGTCTTGAGGCGCGACTGCGAGCAATTCAGCCTGAAGCTGTTTCATGGCTGCTTCGAGTGCGTGAAATTGTGCGTCCGCTCCGCTTAGATCGCGGTTGCGGCCCATGGCTTCGAGGTTTTTGGCGGCGGCGACGGCGGCCTGGGAGCCAAAGATTGCAACGGAGCCTTTCAGGGCGTGAGCGGTGATGTCGAGTTTCGCGGCATTCTTCGCTGCGAGTGCGGCTCGAATGGCGGCAAGCCTTTTGGGCGCGTCCGCGAGGAACGATTTCGTCAGCGATTTGGCCAGCTTTTCATTTCCGCCGGTAGTGCGGAGAAGATGCGCCTCGACATCCTCAATCGGTACCGATGCCGGCGATTGAGCTGGTGTCGCCGGTTCGGCGGAGCGTCCTTTGGCTGCCGCAGGCGGAGCCGGCATAGGGGATGCGGGAATCACCTGCGCACCAGCCGCAAGAAATTCAATCGTATCGAATAGCGTGTGCATTTCGAATGGCTTGGGAACGAAGCCGTCCATGCCGGCTGCGATGCGTTGTTGTTTGTCTTCTTCGGTGACGTTTCCAGTCAGCGCGACAATCAACTGATGCTTGCCGGAGGACTTTTCTTTTTGGCGGATCGCGCGGGTGGCTTCGAGACCGTCCATCTTCGGCATCTGTTCGTCCATCAGCACGACGTCATAATGATTTTTCTCGAGTTCGTCGAGCGCCTGGCGACCATCGGAAACGCCTGCGACCAAATGGCCGCGCTTTTTTAGGAGCTCGCTGACAAGCTCGCGGTTTTCGACCGTATCCTCGGCCACGAGTATGCGCAGGCTCCTGCCCGGCTTATCGAGACGGGGACGCGTCACGGCCGTGGAACTCTGTTGAACCGCGCCTGGCACACCCTGGCCGCGCGAGGGTTCTTTTCTGGCGCCGTCGCGGGTGCTTTTCGCTGCATGTGGCAACCGGAACCAGAGACGGGTTCCCCCTTTAGTCCTGGTTTCCGCTCCGATTGTACCGCCCCATCGCTCCACTGTGATCTTGCAGAAATAAAGGCCCAAGCCGGCTTTGCCGGGCTTGTCTTTTCCCTTGGCGAAGAGCGCAAACATCTGATCCCGGGACTGATCCTTTGGCAGGCCGGGCCCCTGGTCATCTACCGATGCAAGGACTTGCTTGCCTTTTTCTTCCAGGCCGATGGTGACGGTGGTATTTGGCGGGCTGTAGCGCAAGGCGTTTTCGAGGAGATTTCCGAAGATGCGATCGAGCCGTGAATCGTCTCCCGCTATGATCCAGTCCCGCGACAGATCGACTACCGGATCGAGTTGCAGCTTGATCTGTTTCTCTGCGAATGCGGGCGAGAATTCCTGAACGGCGCGCTGTGCAGCGGCGCTGATATCCGCGTCGCTTGGCGCGCTTTCCGAAGCTGTCTGCTGGCCTGCTAGATCAGCGGAAAACGCCTGAAGGATGCCGCGAATCATTTGTTCCTGGCGGTTGGATTCGCGCTCGCCCGTCTCGACCATCCGCCTCAATTCGGCGGAGAGGTCTTGGAGTGACATCAAGTTGAAACAGCCACGCATGGCAGTCAGCGGTTGCGAAAGATCATGGATGATGCAGTGAAGCAAGATTTCTTTCTTCTGAATTTCGCGGAGGAGGCGCTCGTGTTCGAGAAGGGAATCGCGGGCGGCTTGATACAGCTTTTGCCTTTCGGCATAGGTGCTCGCGAGATTGCGAATGAGCAGCACGTTTTTGCCGTCGACATGGAGCGCAGCGGCTTCGAGCTGTACTTCGCGGCCGGAGGGCTCACGCTCGATCCAAACAGGCGAATTGGCGGATCCTTCCCGGTTCGAATTCCAGAATCCTTCCGCATCGATCAGGAAATTTTCGAGTAGCGGAGAGGCTTCCGAGAGGCGGATCGACCGATCGCGTCCGAGAGCGCCTTTCCACAGATTCTGACACCACTTTGGATACTCTCCGATGGGATGAAAGACACCGCTCCCCTTGTATTCGAAAAGGGCGTAACCCTGCGCAGCGAGAAACGATTCGAAGATCGACTTTGCAGCCATCATTTGCCAAGCATTTTCAAAGTGAGGCGCGAAAACGCCGCATCCACATTTTCGCCGGTCTTAGCGCTGGTGCGCATGATTTCCCAACCGGATTGGGCGAGCTGAGTCAGGCGGTCGTCGCCGATTTCCCATTGATTGGCCAAATCGGCTTTATTGACGAGAAGGATGGCGGGCACTTTGATGCCGGTATCGAGGACGCGCTGATGGAGCCCCAAGGCTTCATCGAGAGTGTTGCGCCGCGTGCCGTCGACGACCAGGAGATAGCCGAACATCCCACGCCAGTAGGAAGGCTGAACTTTCTGGAACCGGTCTTCGCCAAAAATATCCCAGAGAACGAGCTTTACTTCCTGTCCAGCTTCGCGGACGGGCTTTTTATCCACCTTCACGCCGATGGAAGTGTGATAGCCCTCGGAATAAATACCCTCGATGAACCGGCGAACTAGGCTCGTCTTGCCGACAGCGAGTGTGCCGAGCATGCAGATTTTCTTTTCGAGCATCGGAATGCGGGCTAGTTTACAGGGGGAGCGGGAGAAAAAGCGACTTTGAAAGTGACACTGCGATTGAAGCGGCGGCCTTCGTCGGTGGATTCGTCGTGCAAAGGCTCGGAAGTACCGACGCCCCGCGGACGCAGATTGGCGGGCTTGATTCCGGAGCGAGCGAGGAAATTGATTACGACGTCGGCGCGCTGTTTGCTGAGGACGAGATTCGTGCCTTCCACACCGGTGATATCGGTGTGGCCGATGACATCGATCGCGAGTTTGCCATTCAGGCGGCCGGCTTCGGTGAGAAGGGCGCGAATATTGCTAGCGGCTGAGGCGATGTTGTTTTCCTGGCCGGATTCGAGTTCGGCGCGGCCGATGGGGAAGAGAAGCACAGTGGATTCGACGGACGATCGCAGGCGATTCAGCTCAATCTGTTCGCTATTTTGCAGATGCGAATCATCCATGGCGGTGACGCCGGGAATCCAGGGAGCGCGCTCTTCGAATCGCGCAATGAATGCGGGCGAGGCGATTCCGTCGGCGCGGAGCCGGCCGCCTTCTTCAGAAAGGGTAACGCCGGGAGGAGGGTGAAGGAATGCGTTGGCGCGCCTTAGAACGATGGGATCGTCGAAGGAATAGAAGGGCTTCAATTCGAGATTGGCGGTTTTCGGGTCAATGCCTGCGTTGGCGAGCAGATTTTCCGGATTCGCGGCCAGCGGATCTCGAAACCCCTGAACGTGATAGCGCCCGCCTTCGCGGGCATAAGACATGACGACGATGCCGGGTTCCTGGCGCAGGACCTTCAGAAAGCGCGACCATTCCCAGAGGAGATAGGCGGAGTATCCGACCGGGATGGCGATGAGCGCGAGAATGACTGCGCCAGCAATCAAGGCTGCGCGGGGCCGGCCGCGATCTTTTTCCGAGCCGGGTTTGAACCGCGTCTCAAGCAGGTGCGTGAGATCCTCTTCGACAGGGCGAAACGGAGCAGCGTCGCCTTCGAAATGGGCGAGAGCAGAACTGTAGTGGCGCTGAATATTTTCGAGCGCCTCTTTCATCGCGACGCGGTAGGTTTCAGGGGCATGACCACGGATCACAGCGGCCAGGACAGCGCCGGGTCCCTGTTCGATCCAGACTTCGAGTTCGCCGACTTCCAGGAAATCGAGTGTATTGTCGCCGCGCTGCGATTCAAATGAGTCTTTAACGAATTGCCGGATGGCGGAGAGCATTCCTGAAACGAGCGACGGGTCCTGTGTGGCGACTCGCGGAGCAACCACGTGATTGAGAACCAGGCCCGTCTCGCGGTGGATCAGGAAAACCTGTTCTACGCTAAAGAGCAGGCTGTGCATCATGGCCACTTCGCTGAAGGGCTTTCCGGAGCGAAATGCTTCGACGCGCCACCTTAGGCCCTGCCAGGAGAGGCTGTGCTCGAGGGCGGTGTTGAAGGATTCGAGCATGCTGCGGAGGGTTTCCGTGATGGACTTGCGGATCGCGGGACCCATCACCGGGAAAAGCGCGTCGGCAAGAACGTGCGGGTCACGTCGAACGGATTCGCGGAGCGTGTCCTGAATCGTGGGCGCGAGCGCTTCGGACAGGGCTTGCGTGTCGCCCTGCTCACGACGTTTTTGGATTGCTTCGGCGACTACGGAGCTTACGTCGTCAACGCGGCGCCCGGTGTCGTCAAGGCGCTCCTGGATTTGCTTGAGGCCCTCTTGCTCGGGGCCAACGATGAGGTGGCGGAGCTCTTCATATGCTTGATTATCTGGAGCATCGCCATCGCGAACGGAGTTATCGGCAGGCAGGTTCTCGATTGCTTGCTCCGGCGAGGCGCGGCGTTGGGCTTGCTCGGCCATGTTGGAAGGTTGCAGTTTTGGCCCGGCTGACATCCGGCGCTACTTTTCCGGTAGCTCGAGATCGTCCTTCAAGCGCAGCGAGAACTCCGCGAAAATGTCGGCGAGCGCGGCGCGATCGGTTTTGTCGTTGCGCAAGGCCTCGACCTCGCGATCGAGGGACGCGGCAGAATCGCGGCGCAGCTTGTCAATTTCATTCGAGAACGCTTTGGAATGCTCGAGCATTTTGGCGCGGAGGTCGCTTTGCGCGTCGGAGGTCTGCTCTTCAAGCTGGCCGAGTTTTTTCTCGATCATTTTTGCGGCTTCTTTCAGCTCGCGAGCCAGTTCCTTGAGACCTTCCGAGCGCTCGGACTTTTCGGTCTTCAGGCGCTGGCTAAGGGATTCGACTTCCTGCTGGGCGAAACTGCTCAAGGTTTCGAGGCGCTTCATGGTGTCTTCGCGGAGGGTTTCAACGGCTTTTGAGACATTTTCTTCCAGGCGCGCGAAACGCTTTTCGTAATCCCGCATCTGCGAGCCGAACAATATGTCGCGAATCTTGTCTACATTTGCGCCTTCTTCTTTGCCGGATGAATTGTTAGGAAGTTTTGCTTCCGCCGGGGATGCCATTTTACGAGGTCTCCTTTTGCGATTCTGTATGCCCTGACGACGGGACCTGCGCGAGGTGGCTCGGGGCATCGGGTGACACTACTATGAAAGTAGGTTTTGTCGCAACAAGCACGTGCATTGGGACGCAGGTACGAGTGGATTGAGAGTTATGGAACTGGGTTTTCGCCAGCGCTTCGCGCGGAATCGGGTGATGCGCCGGGAGTGGGAGGTCAGCGATCGAGAAACTCGCGGAGGCGGGCGTAACCGGCTCGGCTAACGGGGAGTTGCGTGCCATTGTGGAGCACCGCGACGTGGCTGTCTTTGCCATAAGGCTCGATGCGGGCGACTCGTTCGAGGTTCACGATGTAGGAGCGGTGGATGCGAAGAAATCGCGAAGGGTCGAGAGCGGATTCGAGGCTGGAGATGGTTTGCTGCTTGAGGTGCTTCTTGCTTTCGGAGCAAAGGGCGATGTAGTCGTCTTGGGCTTCGGCGTAGTCGAGTTTTGCGATGGGAATTATGAAAACGCGGGTGCCGTCACGCACCGGAATGCGATCGAGATACTGAGCTGGGGGGCGGGCGGCGGCGGCGAGTTCGGAAGGCGAGGGCGCTGGGTGCGCTGGCTGCGCAGTGGGCAAGATTGCGGCAGAAGGTGCGCTGCTGAGGCGGTTCTTGGCGCGGGTGAGGGCGGCTTCGAAGCGGTCGCAGCCGAAGGGCTTGAGCAAGTAGTCGACGGCGTGGACTTCGAAGGCGCGGATCGCGTAATTGTCATGGGCGGTGACGAAAATGACGGCGGCGGCGGTGCCGATCAGCTCGAGGACTTCGAAGCCATCGAGCTTCGGCATTTGGACGTCGAGGAAGACGAGATCGGGCTTTAGTTCGGCGACGGATTTTACGGCTTCGAAGCCATTGGCGCATTCCGCGGCGATCTCGATTTCCGGATGTGCTGTGAGAAATTCGCGCAGGACCTGTCGGGCGAGTTCTTCGTCGTCGACAATTACGACGCGAAATTTCTTGCAGGTGGGTTGCGTCATGAGGCGCGCTCCGGGCGTTCCGCAGGCATCGTGATAGCGACGCGGTAGCGGTCGCCTTCGGTCCTTACGTCGAAACTGGCGAGATTCCCGTGGCGCGTGGCGAGGCGCTGGCGGACATTGGCGAGGCCGACGCCACCGCTACGGCGGGGCGGCGAATCGGGGTCGAAGCTGTTCTCCACGGCGATCGAGAGGGTGCCATTACGAGAATAGATTTCGAGCTTGATGGAGCCTCCCTCGACGAGATTGGAGATTCCGTGGACCACGGCGTTTTCGATGAGCGGTTGCAGCAGGAGCGGCGGGACGAAAGTGTCCAGCGCGTCTCTATCGATATTTTCTTCCATCTGTATGCGTGCGCCAAAGCGGACCTTTTCGACGGCGAGAAATGAGCGAATCAGGGAAAGCTCTTCTTCGAGCGGGATTGCCGCTTTTTCACCAAGCCCCAGAGTGCGCCGTAGGAAATCGCCGAGGAGAACGCACATTTCGCGGGCCTTGGCGGGATCGGAGCTGGTGAGCGCGCTGATGGAATTGAGACTATTGAAGAGAAAGTGCGGATTGACCTGAGCTTTCAGCGCCCTCAGTTCCGCATCACGCGCGAGAACTCCGGCCTTCATCTCGCGTTCTTTCGCTTCTTGCGATTGTTGGAGCGCCAGCAGAACATAGAAGAACGCTACCGCGAGGAGATACAGCAGGATCCCAGTGCCAAAGAGGAGCGGGAGATTCTTCGAAAGGCGAGGCTCCAAACCTTTGAAGGCTGAGAAGGCGGAGAGTTCGTGGGCCAGCGCTTTCGCCGACAAAATCCAGATTCCGCTGATGATAATTGCTCCGAGCAGATGCGTGAAGGCGACCTGGAGCGCGCCCGCGCGGTCGAGAGGTGTCCAACGGCAGGAATACCACGCCGATAAACACATGAAGCCATAGAGAAGGCAGAGCGGAATGCCAAGGGCAAAGGCTTCCATCCACGTGAGTTCGCCGGGAACCGCCAGCAGATAAACGAGCATTGCGGAGAGAGGAAGCCAGCTAAGCAGGTAAGCGATAAGCCGCCGGAGTTGGCCGAGTATCGGGTGCATGATGCGGTTAGTTCTTGATTTCCAGGCCGCCGAAGACGGCGACGCCGCGAATGATGAGTTTCTTGGCAGGCGTGTCGGGTGGGGGATGGCTGGTCTTGTCGCTGTAGCCACCGAAGATTCCGACGCCGTCGATCACGACGTTCCAGGTGCGCGGAACGCGAATCTCACCACCGCCAAAGATCATGGTGGCCTCCATCACGGCCTGGTCACCCTCTATTTCGGCTTGCGTGAAATCGATTTCGCCGCCGCCGAAAATCGACGTCATTTCGCCAGTTTGGAAATTTCGCGAGCTCACCTGATGTTCCCCGCCCCCGAATATGCTTGTGCAGGCGACATGGGAGCCGTCGGTAGTGAATTGCTGCCCCGTCTCGAATGGTTTCGACTTCCATTTGTTGATTCGAGGCTCGCCTCCCTTACCGAATGCTTGAATTACCAGCATGATGCCGACGGCGATGATAAACACCGGCCAAAGCGTCTCGATCCTGATGCGCTGAAACCCTAATTCTTGAAGCTGTAGAGCAATCCCGGCGAGGATCAGGAACCCGCCCCAGAAACGGCGTCCTGAACCCTGGCAAGTGAGCAGCGTCGAAACGCCCCAAACAATCAGAAGTAGGGGCCAGAAACGGAATACGCGGTTGGCATCGATCACATTCATCTGATCTAGGAGCAGCGTCACGCCGGCAATGACGACAAAGACTCCAAAAATGAGCCCTCGCGTGCCCCGAGTTAGACTAAGCATCTTGCCTGCCTCCGCTGCTCATTCTGCTGCACCGTTCCCGAGCATACGCGCGCTTCTGGCTGATGAGAATCGTCATGCCAAGCGCCATCAAGCCTAGCGGCGCGATCTTTAGAAGCTCCCGCCACACCGGATCGTTCCACTGGACCGCGAGCATATTCCATAATCCGGGCACGATCACGGAAAAGAGCCAGAGGCCGTGAGGCAGCAGGTGAGCCCAGCCGATCTCCAGGGCTTCGAGGGCGAGCCCCAGCACGATGAGGAAGGTCGCGACGAATATAAGCATGGCTGTGGAATAGATCGCACTGTTCACGGAAACTCGCTCATTCAGGCTCATCATTTCAATGCCCCCTGCGCCGATTGGGTTGCCGTCCATGGTCGCAAGGATAGGAGTGCCGCAACAGTGTGTCGTGGGGAATTAGGCAAATGGGGGCTATTTACCGGCGAATGGCGGTTTCTGGGTGTCTTCGATCTTCGGGTTTACCGCCGCATGGCCTAAAACGCCCATGCGACGGAGAGCGAATGGCGTGTGCGTGCTAACGGGTGGCTTGGGCGGTCGTTGGTGTTACCGCTTTCAGCGCTGCGCGGGCTTGGGGAACTGCCACGGCTGATTCAACGCGCTCATCGTTGATGGCTGCAAGCGTGACCAGGACCTGCTGCCCCGCAGCAGGCTGTCCGGCTTTGGTTTCGGCTTCCGCCAGCAACCGCAGAGAAAGCGGGTTGCGCGGATCTTCCTGAAACTCCGCAACGGCCGCAGCATAGCGTCCGTCGAGGAACAGGACGGCGCCATTGGCCGAATGATAGGACTTTTGTATTGGAGTACTGCGGCTCGTTTTGGCCATGGCCTTGAGCGGTACAAGCGCGCGCTCGGCCTCCGGCTTCATATTGGTTTGTGCCGCGACGAAGGTACGGGTCTGAAGAATCGTGGCCAGCTCGGTATCGTGCTCATCGCGCGAAATGGCATGTTTCTCAGAAAGCACGAGCTCGGCGTCGCGAAGGTCACGCATGGCGGCCTTTGGATCGGGATTGAAAAGCGCCAGAATGCGATGAATTTCTGCTTCGGCGACGGGGAAGCGGCCGTCCTTGTGAACGGCCAGCGCGAGAGTCAGATAGGCCTTGCGGCCGTCAACGAGGCGATTCTCGCGGAAATAGGTCATCGCCTTGAGCATCTGGTTGGTGACCTTCGTTCCAGGATCCGGTTCGAGTTCGATGGCTTTATCATATTCGGAGCGGGCGCGGTCTTCGTCGCCTATCAAAGCATAGGTTGTGGCGATGCCGATTTGCGAAAAGCCGGGCACCATCTTGTTGGAGGCTTCGTAATGCGCGAGAGCTCCCTTGAAATCGCCCATCATACGAAGAATTTCTCCGTAGGAATCAAGCGGGTTTGGCTGGCCAGGAAGTGCGGTAACGTAGCGCTCCATGTACGGAGGTGCAAGCTGAGCGTGCCCCGCATAGGCGTAGCAATAGGCAATGTTATTGAGCGCCGGCGCATAGTTGGAGTCGTTTTTCAAAGCCCGCTCGAGAATGGCGGCGCCGCGATCGTATTCCTGATTGTTCGAGCATATCCATGTGCCAGCCATAGCGATAAATCGGTTGTCGCGGGGATAGCGCTCGAAGAGATCGTTCATGGCGGCGATGGCTGAAACGAGATGGCCGTCTTTGGTGCCGTTCAGGAACTGGATGAGCTTTTGCTCGTCCGGTGTTGCGGAGTTCATGTAAAGCCTGGCCATGGCGCGGTGGTGCTCGCCCTCAGCGGGGTTCGTCGTGTTGAAGGCCAGCATGGCATGAGCCTGAGCAAACGTCGGGTCGGCCTTCACTGCTTTGCGCATCGTTTCGACGCCGCGATCGACGTAGAGCAAATCAAATTCGTCGTGAACGCCTTCTTCGTAGAGCCTGCGCGCCTCGTCGGATTTTGTAGTGACGGGAATCGTGTCAGAAACCGGAGCGGCTGTTTGGGCGCTGGTGGCGGAAGCGGGCGCCTTGGCCGATTTTACGTGGCCCTTCGACGCATCCTGTGCTTTGGTGGCAAGGCTCGCCGCGCCAGTGATGGCGATGGTGAAAGCTGCCATGAGTGCTTGCTTGCGGAACGTTGAGAGCGTCATTTTTCCTCGCAATGAAGTTCGGAGCGATTCCACGAATCTAACGGCCTTTCAAAACGTAACCGGGATCGAATGGCTGTTTTTCGTCTATCTTGATCACTTTCACTCCGCCAGTGATGCTGTACACGTCCACGATTCCAACGGCGGTAGGATTCGTTTCGACTGCTTTCACAATTTCCTCGTCGCTGTTCAGGAATACGACCTGTGAGGCTGATTTGCGTGTGGGATCGGACAGGATCGTTTTGCCTTGTTCCAGGTCAACCCCCATCACTTTCTCGATGATGAATTTCATAGAGGCTGTCGAGGGCTCGCGCAGTACGATGGTCACATTGCGGCCATTGGCCCAGGTGGAAGTCTTGCCCTTAAAGATTTTTCCGAGATCGGCCAGCGCCAAGACCTTTGCCGGATTCGCCGGATTCACGATGACGGCGAAATCCGTCGCGAAGGCAGCACCCACAGCCGCCAACAACAGGAAAATTGTGGCACTCACCGTTCGGATCCGCATCGTGACACCTTGTTACGCAATCGAGAAGTGAGGCGATGCCTCTTGAGCTCGCCTGAAACGAGATTAGCACTCGCGCGAGGAGCGCCGACAACGAATGAGGGCTTTCGTGTCGCCACCGGAAACTGTACGGAGGTACAGGAGGAACCGAATCGCGCCGCTTATGTTTCAAAGGCACGAAATGTTCAGGATTGAACCATTTCGAGGAGGCCGAATGTCTAAAAAAGGTGGGGAAGTTACCGTGCCGAGTACGGCTTGCATCAGCCCCAATGCGATCCTGGATAGAGCGCGTCTAAGGCAAATCGAAAAACCACGCTAAAGATCCTGTCGAACAAATACCAGGCAAGAATCAGGCCGATCATTCCGAAGCCCTGGGTGCGAAACCAATCGAGGAATCGGCGGGCGGTGTCTTCGGGCATGACGAGTGTAATGGCGGTATTGCCGTCGAGCGGTGGCACAGGCAGAAGATTAAACGTGCCGAGGAGCAGATTGAGAACAAATACGATGCTGAGGAACGTGGCGGCGAAGCCCGCGATGCCGGGCACCGTCGCGACGACCACCTTGGTGAAGCCGGCCGAAGCGGGCCGCTCAAACACACCCGCGATCATTCCGGCATGAATGGCGAGAGCCGAAAGGATAACAAGCGTGAAGTTTGCGGCCGGTCCGGCTAGAGCCATCCATGCGGCGCGGTGAGGGTGCCGCTCTTGCCATGCCGGGTCGTAAGGAGCGCTGGCCCAGCCGATCATCCAGTACGCCACGAAATAGGAAATGATTGGAACAAGGACGAGTCCAACCGGCGAACGGCGGATGTGCGGAATCGGGTTGAGCGAAACCTGGCCGCCCTCGAACGCGGTAGAGTCGCCGCCAATCTTGGCGGCGAGAGCGTGTGCACCTTCGTGGCATGTGGTGGAGAACAGAAATACGATGTACCAGATAACGCCGAGGACCAGGAAGTCGGGGGTCATACCCGCGTAAGACTATGCGTTCGGCGGATGTTGTGCAAGCATTCTGCGCTATAACAAACATAGCGAGGGCGTGAGGAAACGAGCCGCGCTTTTGGGTTAGGTGATGAATCCTGGCGCGAGCTAACGATGGAAGGAGACTTGAATGAAATTGCGAACAGCGAGCTTTGCCGCCTTTTTACTGCTTACGGCATGTTCTATCTCTGCTGATGCAGACCGGAAGTATGTGGTTTTGCCGCGGCCTGCGGAATTCAAGGGAATGCCTTTCAGTGACGGCGTTCTTGTTGGAGACGTACTTTATGTCGGCGGACATGTGGGAATTGATCCAAAAACTGGCAAAGCGGGAATCACTGCAGAGGAAGACGCCAAGTTTGCCATGGATGGCGTGCAGCAGACGCTCGAAGCAGCGGGAATGACGATGGATGACCTGGTATCGGTGCAGATCTTCTGCACATCTGCTACAGATTACGCGGTCTTCAACAGCGTCTACCGCAAATATTTTCATGGAGATTATCCGGCGCGGACGTTTGTGCAGGCAGGAAAAATTCTGGCTGACTCGCGATTTGAAGTGCAGGGGATTGCAGTTAGACGGACGAAGTAGCAGCGAAATCCGCTGACGGCGGCTCGGCCTAGCGATGGCCGAGGCGCTCGAATTCGGTCATGGCGCGTTCCATTTCCTCGCGTGCGGTGTCGGCGGAGGAGCGGACGCCTTGGACGCGGAGGCGGAAATCGTCCGGGTTGGAGGCGCGCATGAGAGCTTCTTCGAGAGTGATGAGGTTGCGCGAGTAGAGATCGAAGATCGATTGATCGAATGTCTGCATGCCGTACTGGCTGGTGCCGGCGGCAATGGCGTCGCGAATCATGCGCGTCTTGTCGGGATTGATGATGCAATCGCGGATATAGCCCGTGGAGACCATCACTTCGACGGCGGGGACGCGGCCCTGGCCGTCGCTCTTGCGCACAAGGCGCTGGCTGATGACGGCTTTCAGTGTGGATGCGAGTTGCAAACGAATCTGTTTTTGCTCGGGAGGCGGAAAAACGGCGATGATGCGCTGTATCGTTTCCGTCGCGTCGAGAGTGTGCAAGGTGGACAGAACGAGGTGGCCGGTTTCCGCGGCGAGCAACGCCGTGGAAATCGTTTCAAGGTCGCGCATTTCGCCGACGAGCACGACGTCTGGATCCTGACGAAGAGCGGCGCGCAGCGCGGTGGAGAATGAAGAAGTATCCACTTCGACTTCGCGCTGATTGATGAACCCTTTTTTGTCGCGGTGAAGATATTCGATCGGGTCTTCAATCGTAATAATGTGCTCGGCGCGGAGCGAGTTGATGCGGTCAATCATGGCGGCGAGTGTCGTCGACTTACCGGAACCGGTGGTGCCGGTGGTAAGAATCAGGCCGCGTTGCTCTTCGCAAATTTGGGTGAGGATGCGCGGGAGTTCGAGCTCTTCAATGGTGCGAATCTTGGTTGGAATGACGCGCAGAACCATTCCGACGTTGCCTCGCTGCTGGAATACGTTGACACGGAATCGGCCGAGGCCTGCGACGCCATAGGCCATATCCAGTTCGGCAGTTTCCTTGAACTTCTGCTTCTGCCGGTTGGTCATCATGCTGAAGGCCATCGACAGCATTTCTTCCGGGGTGATGCGCGGGACATCGGTCAAACCACTGAGGATACCGTCGACGCGAAGGTAAGGGTGGTTGCCGACCTTGAGATGCAAGTCGGAAGCCCGGCTCTCCACTGCGCGTCTTAAGAGGTCATCAATGTTGATGGCCATGAGTAAACTCCCGGCTTTCTGCTCCATGTGACGCTAGCATGCAGATTTACAGGCGGGCAAGAATCGCTGGTGTGCCAATTTCTAAGCGAACAACCTGTACGTTTGGACAGGTGTGGCGTAACTTGCAGATTTTTCAAGCAGGAGGCTGATCACGGAGGAAAAATCGATCATAGATTACAGCGGCGAGAACGCCGCCGAAGAGCGGACCGACCCAATAGACTCCGTGGTTCGACCAATGGCGAGCAACCAGGGCGGGTCCGAACGCACGGGCCGGATTCATCGCGGCGCCGGTGAAGGGGTAGCCGGCCAGCATTCCGGCTGTGACGGTGAGGCCGACGGCGAAACCAGCGAGTCTGTGTGCGAGAGTTCTCGGATCTACCATAGTGCCAAAAAAGACGAAGACAAGAATAAATGTCAGAACAGCTTCGAGGATCATCGCGTGCATGCGGGTGAAATCGGTGATGGGAACGAGGTCGGGGGTGCCTAGGGCAACCGGCCTCCAGATGGATTCCGGAATCAGCGTAACTAGCAGGAAAGCAGCAGCGAGCGCGCCGAAAAGCTGCGCGATCCAATAGAAAAGCGCTTTGATTGTGCCAATCCGGCGAGTCACCCAGAATCCAGCGGTGATGGCGGGATTGAAATGGCCGCCGGAGATGTGCCCTACGGCGCTCACCATCACACTCATTGCCAGTCCGTTCGCTACAGCAATCGCGAGGAGGCCTGCGTTTGTCTGGCCGTTGGCGCGCAAATACTGATCGGCACAAATGCAGCCGGCGCCAGCTGCAACCAGCGTGAACGTGCCTAGAAATTCAACGAAAAGCTTTTGGCCCAGGTTATACAAGGCGCTCCGCGACCGAGGCAAATGAATGGACGAAGCGAGGCGATCGCGCGCGAATTCTACTACGGCCGCCGAGATGGGCGGATAGTTTTCGAATGTGCGGCGCAGGGACTCGTTCAGCGGACCGTCGCCGGAGCTGGGACGCCGATCGGGGTAAGCCAGCCGTGACGATCTGCCTTCTTTCCGCCGGTGAGCGCGAAGAATTCGTCTTGGATTCGCTTGGTGATAGGACCCCGAGTGCCGTTGCCGACCGTCACGCGGTCGACGGAGCGAATCGGAGTGACCTCGACGGCCGTGCCGCAGAAGAAAATTTCTTCCGCGATATAAAGCATCTCCCGGGGAATAATTTGCTCGCTTACAGGAATATCGAGATCGCGGCAGATTTGCATGACGGTGTTGCGTGTGATGCCGGGAAGGGCGCCATTCGCAAGAGGCGGAGTGATTAGCGTGCCGCCGAAGAAGAGGAAGATATTCTCGCCCGAACCTTCGCTCACGTGGCCGTTCACGTCGAGAGCGATGCCTTCCGAATATCCGTTCGCATGGGCTTCAATGCGGATCAGCTGTGAGTTCATATAGTTTGCGGCGGCCTTGGCCATTTGCGGCAGCGTGTTTGGCGCCGGCCGATTCCAGGAGCTGACGCAGACGTCCACACCTGCGTGTAACGCCTCTTCTCCCAGATACTGCGCCCATTCCCAGCACGCGATGTAGACTTCAATCGGGCAGCCCACCGGATTCACGCCCGCTGTGCCGTAACCGCGCATCACCATTGGCCGGATGTAGCAGGCGTTCATCTTATTTGCACGAACCACATCCAGGTTTGCCTGTGCAAGTTCGTCGGCTGTAAACGGAATGTCCATGCGATAAATGCGGGCGGAATTGAGAAGACGCTGCATGTGTTCGCGAAGGCGGAAGATAGCAGGGCCTTGCGTGGTGTTATAGCAGCGAATGCCCTCGAAGACGGTGGAACCATAGGTGATAACGTGAGACAGAACGTGGATCTTAGCGTCGTCCCACTCAATCATTTTGCCGTTGTGCCAGATCTGACCGGTCTTCGGAAAGCTCATGGAGTGTCTCCGCGGCGCGAATTTCGCGCTGTTGTGCGCCCGCAGCTCGAAAGTACAGGAGCGTAGTAGTGACGTCAATGGGAAGGAGGTAGTAGAACTAGTTCGGCGCGGAATCCATATTGGCCGGGCCAAATTTTTGTGCAACCGAATGTTTCGGTCCGGTTAATCCTCTCGGAGCGCAACGAGGGGATCGACCTGCGTTGCACGCTGCGCAGGAATGAAACATGCAAGCAGAGCAACGGCCGCAAGAAGCAATGCGATCGATGCGAATGTGACCGGATCAGTCGCAGTCACGGAAAACAACATCGAGCGCAGAAATCGCGTGACGATCGCCGCCCCGATCAGGCCCACTCCCAGCCCGATAGCGACAAGTACCATGCCTTCTCCGAGCGCCATGCGGAGAATGTCATTGCGCTGGGCTCCCAGCGCGACGCGAACACCGATTTCATGAGTTCGCTGGCTGAATGTGTATGCCATTACGCCATAGATGCCGATAGAGGCCAGTAGCAGCGCAACACCCGCGAAGACAGCGAGAATCGTCAGTGCAAATCGCCGATCCGCGAGAGATTTGGCCACGACTTCGTTCAGGGTGCGAACGGCGAAAACGGGAATTCCCGGATCGATAGACTGAACCTCCCCGCGAACTGCGTCGCCTAGCGTGCCCGGATCGGTTGCAGTGCGAAGGTAGATGGCGGCTGTCACGCCGGGATTTTGAAGCAACGGGAAATAAACGTGAGGCATGGCTGGTGCGTCGAAGCCGTCAGATTTGATGGAGGAAACGACGCCCACGATGGTCGTCCACGGAGCGGCGGAATTGAGGGCTCCCGCTTTGATTTGCTTTCCGATGGGATCTTCGTCGGGCCAGTAGCGGTGTGCAAGTGTGTCGTCGATCAAGGCGACTTTTTGAGAGTTGACGTCATCGGAATCCGAAAATTTGCGGCCGGAAACTTGCGCGATTTCGAGCGTACCGAAATATTCGGGAGTGACTGCGGCGAATTCCGCCACGGGGATTCTTTCCGCATCCGCAGGCCGGCCCTGAATTGTAAACGGGAAACTGTTGCGGGCGCGGGTCATCGGAAGGCTGCCTCCACTCCCAATCGCGGCCTGCTGGACGCCCGGCATACCTGAAACGCGGCGCAGGAGCTCGCGATAGAAAGCGCTTCGCTTCTCCGGCGGACGGTAGGGATCAGCTTTCGGATCATTCGGCACCGCCATCCAAATCTGCGCGGTGACGATCGAGCGTGGATTGAATCCGGGCTTCACTTGCAGCAATTGCCAGAAGCTGCGCAAAAGCAGACCGGCCCCGATCAGAAGTATCAAAGACAACGCTATTTCGGATGCGACAAGAACACGCGAAATTCGGGTGTGTTTCCTGGATGAGCCGGAGCCGCGGCTGCCTTCCCGGAGACTGACGATTTGATTGGAACTTGCGGCTTGCAAAGCCGGGACAAGGCCAAAAACTACACCGGTGAGGATCGAGACAAAAAACGCGAACAACAGCACCCCGATATTGATCGAGACTTCGTTGAGCCGAGGGAGATCAGCCGGAGCGAAACGCAGCAGGGAATTTTTCAGTATAACGACCGTGAGAAGCGCAATGAGGCCCGAGATCGCAGCCAGCAAGACGCTTTCCGTGAGCAACTGGCTGATAAGCCGGCCGCGACTCGCTCCTAGCGCCAAGCGGATTGCAACCTCGCGCTGACGCCCAGATCCTCGTGCCAATAGCAAGTTCGCGATATTGACGCATGCAATTAGGAGCACGCAGCCGACCGCTCCGAAAAGCACGAACAACTCGGTACGAACGCCGCCGACGAGATCATCTTGAATCGAGACAAGCCGAGTACCCCACGAAGAGGCAGCGGAATACTCAGTTGGATATTCCCGGCTCAGATTGGCTGCGAAAGTGTCCAGCTTGGCTTGTGCTTCAGAAGTGGAAAGGCCTGGCTTCAGACGTGCAATCGCACCTGGCATCATACGGATCGCTCGCTGGGGCGGGTTTGGAAATGGGTCCGCGGCGTATCCAGCAGCAATCCAGAGATCAACGTCCGTCTGAAGCGTGCGGCCGGGATGGCGAAAATCCGGGGGCATCACGCCGACGATCGTATAGAGATCGCCATCCAGGCGGACTTTCTTCCCGACCGCGTGAGGGTCTGCGCCGAATTCGCGGCGCCAGAACCCGTCGCTGATAACGGCCGCTTCGATAAACCCCGGTACGGTCTCCAGCTTTGTATAGACACGCCCTAGTAGAGCATTCGCGCCAAGGAGGGTGAAGTAGTTCGTACTCGTCGCCAGCGCCTCGACGCGCTCCGGCCGGTCCCCCCCCGTGAGGTTCGCGCTTATCGGCCAAACGGCAGAGATATCTTCGAAGACCCCCGAACGATTTTGAAGATCCTCGAGTTCGGGCTGGGACATCCCCACATCGCGCACGTTGGACGCGCGCAGGTCGTCAAACACGCGGACGAGTTGCCCGGGCTGCCTATAGGGAAGCGGTCGAAGCAGGACGGCTCGTACCACGCTGAAAGCGGCGACATTTGCGCCGATCCCGAGAGCCAACGTGAGGATCGCAACGATCGTGAAGCCTGGTGTCTTCACCAGCATGCGGGCGGCGTAGCGCAGATCCTGAAGGAATGAGGTCATGGCATCTCCCCCTAGTACTCCCAGGCGCCAAAACAGAGCCGTACCTGCACGTTAAGACGAGCGTTGACATCCATTGGTTAGCGATAAATCGCGCTAAAAGCTGCCTTTACAGTGAGGAAGGATGTTCGAGATCGGGGAGGCAATCCTGATTCGGACAGTCAGTTTCAACGACCGCTGGCCTGCTCTCCTCGCAGGACCAAGCATGTGGAAGACGAGCGCGCTACAAGAGCGCCTTGTGAGTTCGTTACATCACATTCAACCATCCCAACCGATTTTCCGCGCTTCACCACCTTTCCGGCAGCGCGAAGCTTATCTTTCCAGACCGGCCGAAGGAAGTTGATCTTCAATTCCAGGGTTGTAAACGATTCGCCCTCATCGAGCGTCGATGCAAAGGCAATTCCCATCGCAGCATCCGCGATATCGCACAGAATTCCGCCATGAAGCGTGCCCATTGGGTTGGCATGCACATCGCCAGCTTCCAGTTCGATAACCGACTCTCCGTGGCGGATTGAGGTCAATTCAAATCCGATCAGGCGTGCAACCGGGGCTTGAGGAACTTCCCCGCGAGCCATTTGTTCGATTGCTTCCAAACGTTTTGACATCCGTTTTCCTTCCGACATCTGAACTCGGAGCGCGGAGGAACTTGAGACTAGTGATGATCGTCCACGGTAACTTCTTCTTTGGCGGCTGCTGCAAGACCGCTGATGCGACCCCAGGCGCTCGTTTTCCAGTTATCAGTGACCTCTTTGGCCAGAATCCACGGCGGCAGATCGACATACAAATACGAAGCCAGGGCATTGACGTACGGTTCATACATTCCGCGAAGCTGGCTAAGCTTTTCATCCACGGCCGGGCCGTCGCGGAGTTGATAACCGGCTTCAACGACCGATCTGCGCAGGCGGCTAAGCTCCGAGGGAGGAAGGCGGTCGGTGGGCATTGTGCGCGGCGTCGCGTAGAAGACCTGAGCTAGATCGACGACCGTGTGACGACACATCGCGAATGTGAGTCGCGCTTGTTTGGAACACGCATCATCCAAGGTTGCAATCAGAAATGCACTCGTATCGAGCAGGGCGGTGAGCGCGCCCAACCAGGATTCGTTGCTGTGTTGCGATCGAAAATAACTGACGACAGGATACGAAATGTGACTTTCCAGCAATTCCGCTGACCACCTCTCCCAATCACGAAGGAGGCGCTGGAGAGCATCGGTGCCGCCTGGTCCGGTATGTCGCCGAAGGAGCTCCGCCGCAGTCGGTGGTGAACCGGCACGAGCATCCAGCAAGACGATGTTGACTTCCCGGCGCGAAAACGCCTGATAGATGACGGGCAGATAGCTGATCACAAGCGCGAGAAAACCGAACCCCAGCCCGCCCTCGAATACGGCGAGCCTGCGTTCCCCGGCCGTGTGAGGAACAACATCTCCTAAACCAAGGGTGAAGAAAGTGGTTCCGCTCATGTAAAGAAGCGTGCTGAAGCTCGGCTGGGTGGTGTCTCCGTGCGCCGCCGCGCTGTAGTACATGAAGGCGAATCCAAAAATAAGCGCCGCGGCCCAGACTACGAACAGGCACAAAAGTGAAAGGGGGCCAAAATAGCTGATAAACGATTCGCGAAATTTCGAGGAATGAATCCTCCGGGCGAGACCACGCCAGGGAATCCATGTGGATAGGTAGAAGAGGCGCGTGAGCCGAAACCATCGAGCGACGCGTCTGGGGAGAATGATAGTTTCAAACGCGTCCCAGAGAACGACGGTGATGATGAGAAGGCCGATGATGGCCGGAAAGATCAAGCGGCTTGCTCCAAGTGTGCGTCCATGGTGATTTCCGCCTTCAGCAACCGCGATACGGGACAATTTGCCTTTGCGCTCGCGGCGGCTGATTCGAATGCGCTGGCCGAGATGCCGGGGACGCGAGCCGAAACGTCAAGATGGATTTTCGAAATCGTCCAGCCGACATCAAGCTTTTCAAGCGTGAGCTTAGCCGAGGTGCGCAGCCTCTGTGGCGTGAAATTCATGGTGCCGAGTTGGGCGGAGAGGGCCATCGTGAAGCATCCCGCGTGCGCGGCAGCGATCAATTCTTCGGGATTGGTGCCTTTGCCGTTTTCAAAGCGCGTGACGAACGAGTAGGGTGCTTCGGAAAGAACGCCGCTCTGGGTGGTGATCGTACCCTTGCCTTCCTTTAATGAACCGTTCCAAAGAGCCGATGCGGTGCGTTCCATTGAGCCTCCTTTAGAAGTAAATGCTGAATCTCTAACTCCTAGAAATCACAAGTAACGCAGTGGTTGCGGAAGCTTCCCGTTTCAGGGAACCAGGATAATTTTGCCATAGGCGCCGGGCTCCATGATGATTTCGTGCGCGCGAGGCGCTTCGGACAGTGGGATCTCGTGGCGAATCACAGGGCGAAGCGTTTCATTTTCGAGGCCCGCGACAAGCGCCGAATGGATGCTGATGAGATCTTTCTGAGAAGCGTTCCAGAGAGACATGCAGATAATCGAGCCATCGCGGCCCATCGCGTCGCGAGGATGAATTTCGATACTGCCTCGGTTTCCGACGACAACCACGCGGCCACTCATCGCTAAGAGCTGAAGATCCTTCGCGAGATTTACATTTGCCAGCATTTCGATGATGACGTCGTAGCCTCTCCCTTTGGTAAGAGCCAGAGCCTTTTCGAAATGGTCTGGCACGCTGTGATCGAGCACCTGATGTGCGCCCTCATCCGTCACAAGCTTCCGGCCTCGCTCGGAACTGGCCGTACCAACAACGTGGAGTCCGGCGGCGCGCGCCAGTTGCACTGCTGCGATTCCAACACCTCCGCTCGCGCCTTGAATCAGCAAAGTTTCTGCGGGGAGGGCCTTGGCCTTCTGGAATAGTGCGCGATAGGCGGTGCCGTAGGGAACATGCATCGAAGCGCCTTGCGAGAACCAGGCATTGCCGGGAAGCGGAAACACAGCCCAGGCTTCGCAAAGCGCTTGCTCCGCATACGTGCCGCTGAGACTTCCGGCCGTATAGACCCGCGCTCCGGGCGCCACGCTGTCGACTCCCTCGCCGACCGAAAGTACCGTTCCGGCGCCGTCCGTCCCTGGTGTGTAAGGAAGTGGCGGTTTGCGCGGATACGTCCCGGCGCGTATATAGACTTCGACGGGGTTTACACCCGCCGCTTCAATCTTCACGACGACCTGGCCTGGTCCAGGTCTCAGATCCGGGATCTCTTCGAGCTGCAACTTTTCCGGGCCGCCAAATTCTTTTACGCGAATTGCCTTCATACTGGGTCTCCGTTTTGCGCGCACGCGCGATCATTATATGGTGAGAACTGCCCGGAACCGGGCCTTGCCCTCGACGACCGCTAGTAAGCTTTGGGAGCTTGGTCGAACGCGTAGGTTTCCATGATGACGTTTACCTTAGCTAGCATCTTGTGTCCTCCGCGCAGATTGGATGTGGGCGAGATCCTCTAGGACTTAAGATTCCACCGTACGGGGTCTCTTTGCTCAGTTGTCCGTTGGAGAGCTCTGATGAGATTCGAACTTCTGCAGAATCCGGTAGTCTCTGTGAATTCGCTCGAGGCGCGTGCCGGCCGCATTCTCATAGACGCCAAAAATCAAGAAGGGAATCATTGCGGCTAGGACCCAAAGTTTTGCGCGGGGCGATACTTTGGCCTCGGGTTCCCATCGAAAAAGCTGTCGCGAAATCTCGAAGGCCACTATCACACCGATTGTAAGAGCGACCACGTCGGTGAGGATTTCACCTACAGTTGCCAAGTTCGTAGTCGCTGCCTCAAGCCCGGTGGCGAGGTACGTGGCCGGTAGAAACAAGGATACTCGCTGAATCCAGCCTGGAAAAATCGCCAGCGGAATCGTGGCTCCGGATAGAAACAAAAATGCCGTCCAGATGAGCTGATTGATTACCTGGGTTTCCTGCATCGTGTTTGTCACGCTCGCCACGATGAGGCCAAATGCCGAAAAAGCTGCCGAACCAAAAGTAACGAGAAGAAAAACAGCCCAGAGGTTGCCCCACGAAGTCATGTGAAAGGCGAAACGGCAAACCAGAATTTCGATCAACACAGTAGGCATCGTCATCAGGTAGTTCGAGACAATGCTGGAGGCTAGCATCGGGCCAGCCCCGATGGGCGCGAGACGGAAACGGCGGAGAATTCCTTGCTCGCGAAAAGTCACGAGCTGCACGCTGAGTCCCCAAAAGCTGCCCATCACCGTCATCGTAAGCACGGCGCCAAGAATATAGGCAATCCACCCAGCCTGGCCTTTGGCGAGAACCAACACAAAAAAGAAAAGAAAACCGAGCGGCATGACCAAGCTGAAAAACAAGAAGGTGCGGTTACGCATTGCGAGCCGCATGCGTATTTTCGTCAACGTCCACGTATTTCTAAGGGAATTTACGCCCATTTGTTCTCGCTAGTGGTCATTCCCGCAGCCGGCGGCCGGTGAGTTCGATGAACGCGTCTTCGAGTGACGGCGAAAACATTTCCAGGCTTTGCAGTTCGTTGTTCTCGGCTTCGAGTTGCTTTACAAGCGCGACGATGGTTTGAGGAGGGCGAGAGGAGTGCATGACGTAAGCGCCGTCGAATTGGCGGCAATCGGTGACGCCATCAAGACGGGCAAGTGCGTCATCCGTGACAGGCTTCGCCAACCGGGCCTCAATGCGGGTTGTCCCTGCTGAAGCGTGCTTCAGGTCGCGCGGCGTACCCAAGGCGATCACGCGTCCCTGATCGACGATGGCCACCCGATCGCAAAGGCGCTCAGCCTCTTCGATGTAGTGCGTGGTTAGCAGAATGGTCTTCTTGTCGCGCTTGAGTTCTTCGATGATGTCATAGATTTCCCGGCGCACTTGCGGGTCAAGGCCGGCAGTGGGCTCATCAAGAAACACGACGCTAGGATCGTTCACGAGCGCCATGGCCAGGGCGAGCCGCTGTTTTTGTCCTCCCGAAAGCTGGCTATAGAACGCGGTGCGCTTTTCTTCGAGCTGAAAACGCTTCAGCAGATCGTCTGTATTTACATGCCGCCGATAGAACTTCGCGAACAACTCGATTGCTTCCTTCACGCGAATCTTGTCCGGCAGCGAAGTGGATTGCAGCACGGCGCCGATTTGCTCTTTAAACTCGGAACCGCTCTTTTCAGGATCGAGTCCGCATACACGCGCGAGACCACGATCAGGCGTGCGCATACCCTCCAGAATCTCGACCGTCGAAGTCTTTCCGGCCCCATTGGGACCGAGAAGACCAAACACTTCGCCTTCTTCGACTTCGAAACTGACGCCGCGAAGGGCTGCGACCGAACCGTAACTCTTATAGAGTCCTTCGACTTGTATAACTGGTGCGCCCACTCAGGAATTCCTCAATTTGCGAAGCCATCTTCTATACCACAGTCGTAAAGTTCGCGCGAATCAACGCTTTCCTCTATTTGTTGCCCGTGGTTCGGCCACGGCGGTGGCCGGTGTCCTTGGGCCGCGCGCTTCTTTTCGATTTCGACCGCGCGTTAGCGCCGGACCACTCATATTTTTTCATGTCTACGCGTTTGCCGTCGATGATGATGCCTTCCGTTTCGAGTAAGCGCTGTTGCAGGCTTGACTGCGGCTCTCGAATCAGCAGGCGGCCACCCGCGCCAACCACCCGATGCCACGGGATACTCTTACCGGCCGGACATGCTGCCATAGCGTGACCGGCGGCCCGTGCACCGCCGCGTAAGCGAAGCCCTTTCGCGAGCGCGCCGTAGGTTGTTACGCGTCCACGCGGAATTTTCGTCACCAACTTGTAGACCGGATCCCAAGACGACATCGAATGATTTCTCCCCTTTCGGCTAACACAGACTCAAGCCAGGCTGTATGGCGCAGGCAGCGTCAAACTGGCCGGTAACTTTCACAATCAATCTGGCGTCTAATGACTATGAAGATGGTGCTCGATTTGTCGCGCAGCTCATTGTGTTCAAGCGCGGCGCCGCAAGCTTGTTTCTTCCCGCCTGTGACGGCCTTCCAAACGATGCTGCAAGACTAATAACCAATTCGAAGCAACCTTCGCAACTCTGAAGCATCGTACCATTGACGGGGTAGTGGACGCCTCATACACTACGCCACGAACCGTCGAAAAGGAGGCAGTTGTGGCTTTCGTTCGACGCAAAGGCAACACCTACTTCCTGGTGCACAACGTGCGCAGGCAGGGCAAGGTGCAGCAGCTTCACCTGGCGCGGCTAGGCGAGCGGCCGCGAATCACGGATGACGTGGTGCGTCGGGTTTCGCGGAACCATCCCTTCCTCGAACTCGATTGGCCGCGTTTGCGGGAGTCCCTGAATAGCCGAGTGGAGTTGTTCAACGTTCGCTCGCCATACGTGCAGAGCCTTATGCACTCACTACGCAACTTAAACCTGGACCTGGCCGATCTGTCGCCGCCAATGTTACTGCTGACAGACCGGGCCAATTCAAGCCGCGAACTGGTCACGCAATTGCGAATGTTGCGGTCGATTCTCGATATCAAACTCGATCAATTCGAGAGATCGGGGCCGCAAATCGTACAGAGCGGAAGGAAGTTCCGGTAGGGGGAGTAATACCGTGGGCGCGCATGCACTAAAACTCGACCCGACCCAACGCAGCGTGGAGTCGCGTGATTTCGAGGGAGGGCTGCGGCGGAAGATTGTGGGGCAGGACGAAGCGGTGCAGGCCGTCGTAGACCTGTACCAGGTGTTTCGTGCCGGCCTGAATTCACCCGGGCGGCCGGTGGGCAACCTGCTGTTTCTAGGGCCAACCGGAGCCGGCAAGACGCGCGTCGTCG